>ERZ824488.12-NODE-12-length-218419-cov-177.068949_pt1 | contig 218419 bp, 213 predicted proteins | sample MGYA00519936_ERZ824488 | MGnify/ENA primary metagenome ERZ824488 (study PRJEB31778, sample SAMEA3449153) | human gut metagenome | biome: human gut; feature: human-associated habitat; material: faeces | place: United Kingdom | collected 2010/2012 ...
ATATAGAGATTTGAAAAAGTAAACATAAGGACATGAACGAAGGGCTCATAACCCGTTGAAATCTACTATAAATAAGTAAAGTACTAAAATGATGTGAATTTACAGTAGCAATGGATTGAAAGAAATTTGATTTGAATAAAATTTAATATAAAATATAAAAGTGGGGACAATTTGGGGACAGTCCCCACAATTTTATGCAATAAATAGCATATTTAAGCATTGCTAATTTATATAAAACTTAAAATTCAAAAAAGTAATTTTGAGAATTTTGAAAAGAGTTTTTATTGATAAAATAATTATATAAAATCATAGATTTTTATAATGATTATACGAGCATTTTCTCTAAAACTTTACCTGCTTCTTTATTATGCGATTGCACTGGATGTACATAGAAGTTTAAGGTAGTAGTTATTTGAGCATGCCCTAATCTTGATGCTACAACAGCCACATCCACATTTTTAGATATAAGCAAAGTAGCATTTGTGTGTCTAAGACCATGGAAAGTAATTTTGGGTAAATTATTCTTTTCAATAAAAGAACGAAACCAATCTGTAACTGTATCTGGATGCATTGGACTTCCATTCCATGTAACAAAAAGCCTATTTGAGTTAATCCATAAGTTACCACATTTTTCTTTTTCAGCTTCATACCAAGTTTTGTATTTTTTAAGTATATTGATAACTATATCTGGAATTCCAACTTCTCTAATTGAACTCTGTGTTTTAGGATTTTTTACGAAAATGCCTTTTTCAGATGTATATTGGCTTGCTTTAGTAATATGTACAAATCCATTATCAAAATCGATATCTGACCATTCTAAGCCCAATACTTCGCCTCTACGCATACCAGTAAACAATGTTAGAATAATAATAGTTTGAAATTTAATTTCTTCATTTTCTAAAGCTTCTAATAATTGCTTACATTGAATATCATCATAGTATTTAATTTGAGGTCTTTGGTGTTTAGGTGGTTTGACTCTATCGGCTGGATTATAAGGTAGTATTTGCCAATACACTGCATTTTGTAACATAGCATGTAATAAACGATGGTGTTCTAATATTGTTTTAGAAGATAGTCCTTTCATTACAGTTTTTCCATTATTATTCTTACATCTTTTTAACTGATGATCTTTTGAAAGATAATCATAGAAACTCATAATGTGAGTTGGCTTTATGTTAGACAGTTTAAAGTGTCCAAAGTAGGGAATAATTCTTGTGTTTAACATTCCTTTATATCTTTCATAAGTTTTTGGAGCCAATTCTTTTGAACCGTAATTTTTAGACCATAAAACTGTAAATTCTTTAAAAGTCATTGAAGAGTTTTGTAAAACAATACCGTTTTCAATTTCATAAACAAAATTTACAAGTTCTTTATCTGCCTCACGTCTACTATTTGCTTTGATGCTTTTTGTGTACTTAATCCTATTTCCATAACTGTCAAAGCCATGTGATACAATTAATCTCCATGAGTGCTTGCCTCTCTTTTCAAGATACCCTGCCATTACTTTTTTCACCTCCTTTCAAGTATAACTATGGCAAGGATTTTTATAATATTATTAATTATAATGAGATTTAATAATGTTAAACATCTCATTTAAACTCGAATATAAGTCCTTACCTTCAAAATGTTTTTTATAATTATTGTATTGATTAGTAAATTTAGAATTATCTAAAGGTAAAGAATTCCAGAAAATATTAAAAGTTGATGGATAAAGACCGACTGATGGATATAGTTCATTAGAAGGATATAAAGCATATGTTTGAAGAGTATATTTAAATATAGATAGGCTATGCTTTTTTACATTATTTGCATATCTAATACCACTTACTTTTTCACTTTCTAAACTATTGAAATTAGTTGAAGTCTTTAAACAAATTTCAAACCAAGTCAGTATATCACATAAACATTCTTTCAATTCTATAGAATCTACTGAATTGTCTTTTTTATATTTATTATATAAATTATTAAAGTTATTAATTTTCTTTTCTAATATTAATATATCTTCATTCATAGTTAATCTCCTATACTAGTATTTCCTTCTAGTTTCTTCAATCCATTGTTTAAACTGTTCCTCAGTTTTTAAGCCATTTTTTATATCTTGTTTAAATTTATTAGCTTCTTCTTTCCACTTTTCATATTTTTCTAAATATATTGGAATATCAGGATTTCTATTTGCTAACATTTTTTTTGCAGATAAAGTTTTTCTGTATAAGGCAGTTACTTCATCTTTTTTTAATTTATCATTGTAAGTTATCATTGCTCCAATTTCTTGGCATGTTTTACCGTGTTCATATATATTATTGCAATATAATGTATTCTTCTTTGAAGAAGGAATAAAGTATTTACCACAATTTTTACATACATATATTGGTGTATCATGTTTTATTAATTCTAAAAAAGTTATTAAACATGCAGTTTCAATTGTATGGCAGTTAAAGGACAAAGATGAAAAAATATCATTATCATATTTTCTAGAATCATTTTTTAACTTTTGAGCAATATTTTTTGCATTTTCTTCAAAACTACTTTTTGCATGACATAGCGAAGAAGGAGTCATATTTCTTAGTGGTTCTATATCGTACGAAAGAGTAATAAATTCACTTAATTCTAAATATAAATCAATATAATCATCATCTGCATGTTTATAGATATAAAATCTATCAGCAATAGAAAAATCGTTTAAATAATCTAAATTTGATAGGTTATTTATAAAGTTAATTAATTTTTTAAATTTAGATTGATAATATATTAAAATTTTTTGACGTTTTTTAAAATATTTCTCGCATACTGAAAGAAAATCTTTTGGTTTTAAGAAAATATTTTTTCTGTCATTAGTAATATTTAAATTGATATATTTATTAAATGGGTTGCTAGGTCCTTTGTTAACATCATAAAAGTCTATTCCAGGTATTCCATATTCACGTACAAACTCTACAAAGCAATTAAAATCAGTAAAATCATAATTTACAAATTTTAATAAAAGTGTTCCTAATTCATTTATTTCATCAACAAAGTCACATTTATATAATTTACAAAGACTATTATAATAGTTAGAAAGATATTTTTTATATTCTTTTTTTGTTTTAAATTCATCTTTTTCTCTGAGTATTGTATATGTGTCATTATCTTTATTATATGATGCATATACAATAGAAAAAGAATTTCTTGTAAAAATTTCTTTGTTGTTTGAGATACTCAATTTCATATAATAAATTGTAGAAACAATATCAAACTTCATATAAACCTCCTTGTTAACAACTACAAAAGTGCAATAAAAGTTGCTAATTTATATCATATATTAATTTTACATATTGACTTCTGCAAAATTAACAATTAAAATACAAACAACAAGCTTGTTAACAAAATTATACATAGTTAAATAAAAAAAGTCAATACAAAACTTTAAATTTATTTAACTAATGTGAATAGGAGGTGGTAATTATGGCAGTAGATAAAATACATAGAACAACTCTAACTGCAAAAGAAGCAGCAGAATATTTAGGAATATCATATTGGCTAATAACTCAATTAGTTAGAAGAAAACAAATTCCTTGTTCTAGAGTTGGAAAGAGAATTTTATTTAGAGAAGAAGCTTTAGACATTTATTTAAGTAAAAAAGAAAATGATTCATTATTAGAATCTAATTAGAAAGAAGGGAGGTTATGGGACAAGTTGGATGGATAAAAATAAGCACAGATATATTCTCTAATAGAAAAATTAAAATCCTACTAAAAGAAAAGGACGGGGACACCTATTTTAGATTATGGATTCAAATTTTAACTATTGCTGGAGAATGTAACAGAAATGGTGGACTATATATTAGTGATAATGTACCATTTAAAATTGAAGATTTTACGAACATTATCGGAAAATCTTCCAAAACTTTTACGAAAGTTTTCAGAAAATTTATCGATTTAGGTATGCTGATTTATAAAGATAATACATACTTTGTGAAAAATTGGAACAAGTATCAAAGTATTGAAAAACTAAACAAAATTGCAAAATTAAATAAAGTAATTGAAGAATCTAAAAATGAAAAAAGTTTTTATAATTCTACACAAGAAAAGATAAGAAAAGAAGAGAATAGAAAGGAGACAAGAATAGATGAATCAAATTTTGAAACCCTCGATTGATAAAAATGATTATATTGAGTGTGAATACTGTAAAAACAAATTATATAGAAAAACAATAGAATGGCAGTTATATGGTGACAAAAAAGTTTTAACACTAGATTATGAAAGATGTAATTGTAAAGAAGCCAAGGTTTATTGGAATGAATATGATCTTAAAAAGTTAAAGATGTTAGAAGAAGAAAGAAAACTAGAGTTAATGCAAGAATTTGCACAAAAAGTGGACAAGATAATAAAAAACAGTAAGATGAGTAAAAGAAATTTAAATTATAAATTTGAAAACTTTGAAGTCAATTCAAATAACAAAAAAGTATATCAAAGTTTAAAAGAGTATAGTGAGAAATTAGTAAATTTAAAAGAAAGAAAAGGATTAATTTTGGTAGGAAATAATGGGGTTGGAAAAACACATTTAGCCTGTAGTATTGCAAATGAATTAATAAAAAATGGAATACCAATCATATATGGAACCTTAATTAATTTATTAGCAGAATTGAAAAATTCATATGATTCAGATAATAATATTTCTGAAAGGGAAATTATAAAATTATATGAAAAAGTTAATTTGTTAATCATAGATGATTTAGGAAAAGAAAATCCGAGTGAATGGGGATTAGAAAAATTATTTACTATAATAAATAGCAGATATGAAAATAATTTACCAGTAATTATAACAACAAATTATAATCAAAATTCTTTAGCTGAAAGATTAAGTTTAAATGGCGAAATAGAAACAGCAAAATCCATTATTTCGAGATTATATGAGATGTGCTACTTAGTTAAAATTAATGATATAGATCATAGAATTAAAAAGAAAAAAGTTAGTAATTGCGCTAACAATTGCTAACTAAAAATGTTACTTTTTTAAATATTTTCTATAAAAATTATAATGTATTTTTGCAAAAAAGTAAATAAAAATTTACAAAAAAAATTAGGACAAGTAGGTATAAAAATTTAAACTAAATTGTCCTAATTTTTTTAAAATAAAATAACAAAATAGTTTAAAAAATATCCATCGGAGAGCAAAAAGGGTATTAGGGCATTTGCCCCTAAACAGCGAAAAGGGTGTCAAAGCACCACGCTGGCGAATATTGGGCATCAAAAATGCCACACTATTCGGAGCAAAATAAATTTTTATAGCAAGGAAGTGATGAAAATGTGGAGAGATTCAGAACAAATTCTAGATAGTGTTTTTTTATCATATAATAAAATTTTAAAAAGATTAAAACTATTAGGAATAACAACTAAACATGGTAAAGAAGTAAAACATGTAGATTTAAGAAAAGCTGTAGATGTTATGTTGAAAAAACATCCAACTTGCAGATGGAAAAGTAAAAAAATAAGAAGTAGAAGATATTTTATTTTAGTAGAAGGGTATGACTGGATAAAATATGTGTATTTTGAAAAAGAAAAATCTTTAGTAGATGCTGATGTAGAATTTTTTGAGACCAGAATTAAATTGTATGAAGATTTTTTGAAAGTAGAACACAATAAAAATTGGTGGAATGAAGATATGGATATAAAACAATTAGAAAAATATTTTAATAGAACAGAATCTAGTATAAGAAAAGCAATTAAAAGAATGTGTGATAATGGATTTAGTAATTATAAATATTTAGATAATAATAAAGTTATTATTTGTAGTAAAGGAGTTGAATGGATTTGTAAAAATGTTTTTAAGCAAAAGTATTTAGAGTTATTGGAAAAATACAAAATGGAGCTAACGGAGTTATATATTAAAGCAGGTTATCCTTATGATCATTTTTTTCATAGAAATTGAAAAATATATTGACATCAAAACAAATGTTTGGTATAAAATAATATAAAAAAATTTTTTATAAATAACTGTCGATTTGTAGAAAAAAAATAAATTTTGTGATATAAGATATAGTAGAATGATGTAAATTTTAAATGGAGGAAAAATGAACGTAATAGATTTGTTTTGCGGATGCGGAGGATTATCATATGGATATCAAGAAGCAGGCTGCAATGTAATATTAGGAATAGATAATAATGAAACAGCTTTGAAAACTTTTGAAAGAAATCATCCTGGAAGTAAAGGATTAAATATAGATTTATTGAGAGAAGACTTTATAGATGAGATAAAGAAGAATATAGGAACTCAACAAGTTGATATAATAATTGGAGGTCCACCTTGTCAAGGTTTTTCATTAACAGGAAGTAGAAACCCAGATGATATTAGAAATAAGTTATATAAGGCTATGTTTATAACAGCTAAGGCATTTAAACCTAAAGCAATCATGATAGAAAATGTTCCTGGAATTCAAAGATTATACGGAGGGAAATTCTATAATCTTATTGTAGATGAATTTAACAAATTGGGTGAGTATAATTTTGATTCAAAGATATTATATGCACCAGATTATGGAGTGCCACAAATTAGAAAAAGAATATTTATAGTCGGAATAAGAAAAGATTTAGGAGATGTTTCTTTTCCTAAACCAAAATTAAAAGAAGAGGAGTATATTTCTACTAAAGATGCAATTGGAGATTTACCGTCATTAGAAAACGAACCAGATCAAGAAGATTTTGATTATGAAATAGAACCATTTTCTGAATACCAAAAACTTATGAGAAAAGGTAGCGATATGATTCATAATCATTTAGTAACGAAACACACACAAGAAGTTAAAGATGTAATAAGTTTAGTTCCTGATGGTGGTAATTTTAAGGATTTACCTAAAGGTGTAGGTAATAATAGAAAGTTTAATGAAGCATGGAGAAGATATGATAGTACAAAGCCAAGTAGGACAATAGATACTGGACATAGAAATCATTTTCATTACAAATATAATAGAGTTCCAACTGTTAGAGAAAATGCTAGATTACAATCTTTTCCAGACAAGTTCATTTTTCTTGGAAGCAAGACGGAGCAATATAGACAAGTTGGAAATGCTGTACCACCACTATTAAGTAAATCAGTTGCAGAAGAAATTTTGAAAATAATTGATAGAAAGTAATAAAGGAGAAATATGGATAAAAAAATTAATACAATAGATTTATTTGCAGGTTGCGGAGGTCTGATGGATGGATTTGAAAAAAGTAATTTCTATGATACTTTAGCTTGTGTAGAATGGGAAAAATCTCCATGCGAAAATTTAAAAAAAAGATTAAAGGAAAAGTGGAATTATAATAATGCAAATGAAATAGTCATGAGATTCGATATACAAAGAACTCAAGAATTATTTTCAGGATGGAAAAATGATATAGAATATGGAAATGGAAAGGGATTGGATAATTTAATTGGAGATAATAAAATAGATGTAATTATTGGAGGCCCTCCTTGTCAAGCATATTCTATTGCAGGTAGAATTCGTGACAAAGATGGAATGAAAAATGATTATAGAAATTATTTATTTGAAAGTTATTTAAAAGTAGTTAATAGATATAAACCGAAATTTTTTGTTTTTGAGAATGTACCTGGAATTTTAAGTGCTTCGCCAGATGGAGAACCTATTATAGAAAGAATAAAAAAGAGATTTGATGAGTGTGAATATACCATTTTAGATAACTTAAAAAAAGCTATTATAGATGTCAGTGAATACGGAGTACCTCAAAATAGAAAAAGAATTATTATTTTAGGGGTAAGTAAAAAGTATTTTGGAGAAAAAAAAGCAAACATAATAGTAAATGAATTTTATAATAAATATTTGAATAGATATAAAACTAAAAAAATGACGGTAAAAGAGGCTATTGGAGATTTACCTAAATTATTACCTACTGATGAATATAGAAAAGAGGGTAAAAAATATTCTCATTTATTTGAAGAATATAAAATTGCTAATCATATTCCTAGATTTCATAGTGAGAGAGACAAAAAAATATTTTATTTATTAGAAAAAGATATTTCAGACGGAACAAATTTTTATAATTCTACAGAAAAGCTTAAAGAATTATATTATCAACAAACAGGAAAAAAAAGTAATGTACATAAATATTATGTATTAAGGTGGGATGAGCAAAGTAATACAATTCCAGCTCATTTGTACAAAGATGGATTAAGACATATTCATCCTGATCCAGAACAAGCAAGAAGTATTACAGTTAGAGAAGCTGCTAGATTACAATCTTTTGATGATGATTATGAATTTATAGGTTCTATGATGGACCAATATAAAATGATAGGAAATGCTGTTCCACCTAAATTTTCAAATGCAATAGCAAAAGCAATAAAGGATATATTTAATGACTATGTAGGATAGTATATATGTGGATTGGGGGATACATATGGAGTATTATATAAAAAAATTAGGTCATCAAGAATTAGGAAGTATAAAAGAAGATGGAAAACCATCAAGAGGGAGATATATTTATATATCAAAAAATAAAGAAGTATTGAACTTCTTTCCACCTATGTCCGAAAAAGTTGTTAATGACAACGTTGTACTTCCTATTATATCAGTTGAGTTAAAGAAAAAAGTGTATTGTAATTTTGTCTATCACAATGATAAGATTTCTAGAGGATTATCAAATGGTAGAAATGAATATAGATTATATTTGAATAATGATATAGAAGATCATCAATTGTTATTTAAAGAAAATGATATTATTGTTTTTAAAAGTGTTCAAAACGAATATGATAATGAGTATAGTAATTTATATTATTTATTAAGGCTTTCTCAAGAAAACGAAGAAGATAATAATACATATAAGATGTTAGATAAAATAATTGAAGAATCAAAATTAAAAAAAGGACATGCTGTAGTAAATGAAAAAATAGATTTTATTGAAGAAAAGATTAATGAAATAGAATTACAAGAAAATATAGAAATTGTTGTGCCTACACAGGTAATAGAAAAGACACAAGAATTTATAGGAACAACTACTAGCATTGAAAATTTATTTAATTCACAATCATTTAGAGACTTTGTTATGGTTGGGTATGGAAATAAATGTGCAGTTACAGGAAAATCAATAGTGTGGAAAAAGTTTATTAATCTTGAAGCAGCACATATAATGCCTAAATCACATAATGGAACATATATGCCTAATAATGGACTTGCTCTTTCAAGAGATATTCATTGGGCATTTGATAAAGGATTCTTTACTATTAATGATGATTATACAATTAAAGTGCATGAGGAATTATTAGATACATATTTAGGAGAATTTGAAGGGAAAAAAATTAATTTACCAGAGAATCCATTTTTTGTTCCAAATAAAGAAAGTTTAAGGTATCATAGAGAAAATATATTTGGATTATTCAAATATTCTGGAAGAATAATGAGTGTTAATAATTAAATTTAAAAACAGAATATATACAATATATAAAAACTAAAGAAAGCAAAGTAATTAATAATTATTAAGATATAATAATTAAATTATTTTGCTTTTTTCGATAATAAATTACAGTTTTTTACAGAAAAGAAAAATTGAGAGATATTATATATACAAATATAGAAGATATAATCAAGGAGAAGAGTTATGAATAATTTACCGGGGATAGGTGACCCATATTGGTATGAATGGTTTGTTGGAGTGAAGAACGTAATAAAAATGCTAAATCCAGATAATGGAATAGAATATGTTGTTTTTCAAAGCTCAGACTATGAAGCGATAGATGATGTAGTAGTTGGGAAAAAGGAAAATATTGAACTATGTTATCAGGTTAAGCATGTTAGAAAAGAAAAGAATTTAACATTTTCATCATTAATAGATAAAGATGAAGAAAGTAAAAAATCTTTACTTACATCTATAGCAGAAGGATGGGAAAAGACAAGCAAGATTAATATTATTCCAATCTTATATTCAAATAAGGCAATTGGTATTAGGCGTTCTACAAGGACATCAAAAATCACTCAAAATAAATATAAATGTTTATCATTAAAAGATTTTTTTATGAAAGTAAAAGAATTAGTAGATGGAGTCGAAAAATGGGAAGATATAGTAATTAATGAGACAAATTTTCAAGAACAATGGACAGAGTTTGTTGGGCAACTAAAGATTAATGATAAGCTAACATTCTTAAAAAAGTTAAAATTAGAACTTAATCAAAATTCTTTAGAGGAAAGTGAAAAGGAAATAATAAATGAAATACAAAAAATATTTAAATGCAATGACATAATCTCATATAAAATATTTAACACAATAATATCTCAATTAAGAATATGGGTTACAACAAGAAGGAAAAAAGAAAAAATTACTAGAGAACAAGTTTTAGAACTTTTATCCAATACAAATGAAAAAAAATACGAGGAGATTTATCCTCCAATTCCCTTTTTTGAAACTAGAAAAAAATTTTGTCAGGAATTGTATCAAAAGATAGTTAATACTGACAAAAAAATAGTGTTTTTAAGTGGCGTGCCAGGAAGTGGGAAAACTAGTGCGATAAGTTATATGAACTATCATTATAAGGATAATATTATTGGAAGATTTTACGCATTTAAACCAATATCACTCAAAGATAAAGTATATAATTTTGACTCGGAAAATACAGAACCAAGAACTTTATGGGAGATTCTATTGAATCAAATAAGAGAAATATATGTAGGAATGTTAGAAAAGTATAATGTACCAATAATAAATGAACTATGTGATACAAAGACATTAAGGGCTGAAGTTATAAGATTAGCTCATCAGTTATATAAAATCACTAATAAGAAAAGTGTTATATGTATAGATGGAATTGATCATGCAGCTCGTGCGGAAAGTGGAGAAAACTTTTTAAATCAACTATATAGCCCTGAGGAAATTCCAGATGGTGTTGTTTTATTATTGGTTGGACAACCTAAAAATCTATATTCTAAGTATCCTGTATGGATAAAAAATAATGATATAAATGTAGAAGAGATCTCTATGCCTAAGTTAGAATTATTAGATATAATTCATCTTATAGAATGTTCAAACATAGAGTGGATAAACGAAGAAAATAAAGAACAAATAGCAAGAATAATTTTAGAAAAGACAGAAGGAAATAATTTATCTGTTATCTATTCTTTAAAAGAGGCAGAAAGATGTGGAGATATTGAAGATTTTATAAAATTAATAGAGATAAAAAATATTAGCAATGATATTGAAGAATATTATGAAATGATCTGGAAACATGCAGAGAATGAATTAGGAAATAAAATAAAGCAAAACTTTTGGTTTGATAAAGTTGCGTCAGCAATTGTATTAGCTAATGGACCTATGAATTGTAATACTATAAGTAAAGCAATAAATGTGGATTTTGAAGATTTAAAAGCAACTGCAGAAATGTTATATCCATTAATAATTGAGAAAGAGAACAATGTATATAGTATCCTTCATAATGATTTAAGAGTATATCTAACTAAGATAGTAAAGAATAAGAATTCTATTTATATTAATACTGCAAAAAAGATGGCAAATTATTATTTAAACACAAGAGAAGAGACATATAATCGAGCACATAATATGATACCTTTATTTATAACTGCAAATGAGAATAAAAAAATAGCAGAAATATTTAATACAGATTTTGTAATAGAGGCAGTAGCAGAAAGTGTTTCTGTTACTGATATAAAAAAGTATAGTATAATGGCATTAGAAGAAGCTCAAAAATTGACAAATTTAAAATTAATAAAAATAATAAGTGAAGCAATAAGTACTTTAAGCCAACATATAAAATATATAGAATATTACAATCAAGCATCACATGAAAAATTTGACTTTGAAAAAACAAATATTTTAGAATTAGAAAAAGTAGAACTAAATAATAGCAATTTGGATAAGTACTATAATGCACTAGATTTTGCTAGTGAAGTGTATAAGATTAATCCTGAAAGAACAAGAAATATATTAAAATTATGGTTTGGAAAGTATACTCCCGAAAATTTTATAAGAGAATCTCTAATAACGGATGGAGTTTATAACAAAGATAAGCATGAATGTATTGTAAAATTATGGGCTGAATTGTCTTATAAAGTGAATGAAAAAAATTTTCAACCATTACCAAAGGAAAATGATGATTTTGATGTAGATAAAAACAGAATTTTTCAGTTGTGTATGTTATATAATGAAACTTATATGAAACATATGTTGGAAAACGGAGAATATGATGCATGGATAGAAGTATTCAAGTGCGGAGTATCAGTTGAGTTTTTTCAAAAGGAAATCATAAAATGCTTAAAAATAGAACACAGTGATATTAAATCAATTTTAGAAAAAATTATTATAAATACAAAAGATAATTTAATAAGGTTATTAACCGTATTAGTAGTAATAATAAATTCACAAAATGTAAAAGATGAGATTAAACGAAAATATGATGAAATAAAATTGGAAAATAAAAAATATTATGCTGATAATGAGCTAATGATGATCTCATTATGGATTATAATAAATATTAATTTTAATAATATAAACTGTAGAGAAATATTAGAAAATAAATATGTACAATTACTGAAAGAAATAGATAATGAAAATGATCAAGAAAACATATTAAACATAATTCGTATGTCTGAAATTATAGGTATCTGCATTAATAATAAGAATAATACTAAAAAAATTCTATATGATTGCGAGGATTTTAAAAAAGTTCTAGTATATTTTTTAGAGAATAAAAATGGATACCGTTCATATAGTTCAAAAGAAACAACAGATTTGATATTACATTTATTAACAAATTTAATTGGTTATATAGGGTTTGAAAATGAATTTATAAACATAATAAAAGAGCACTTACTAAATAAAAGAAGAATAGCAGACTATTATAAAAGTGAACTTTTAGAATATTTAGTATTAATAAATAGAATAGATATCGTTAAAGATTATATAGAATTATTATATGGAAAAAATGGAGAAAATCTATTTTCTATGACAGATATAGAAGGAATTCATAATAATTTTAGAAAGTATTTACATATAGTTGATAGAGATTTAGAAATAGAAGTTGATGAGAAATTAAAATGGAATGTTGCTAGATATATGGATTATAAAGAATACGCATTGTATCCAGTATTAAAAGAATTTAATAATATTGCAGATATAGATGCTAAAACATGGAAAAAAGAAGGAATTGAACTATATAAACTTTGTTGTATCGCACATGAATTAGGAAGTAGTTTATATGAAGAAGAAGTTCAATTGGATATTATGAAACAAGCAACTAATTTAGGAATTAAGGACTTATGGGAATCAATTAGTTTAGATTTTACAATGATAGAAAGATTAGAAGATATTTATTCTTTAATTTTACATTTGTTAAATATATATAATGATGAAGAGAATTTAAAGAATTTGTGGATTTTATCAGTAGGAATTTTATCCTTTTATAATAAAGAAGATCAAATTGGAATAAAAAATGTAAGAGAAAGAATAATCGAAAAATGCGAAAAAAATGGATACAATAAGTTAATAGAATTTATGAAAGAAAAAACAACATTCTATTGGAATATTATGAAAGAAAAAGAAGAAAATAAAGTAGAATTAAGTGAAGTTACTAATGATTGGGAAAACATGAAAAATGATGAAATTGAAAACTTATTGAAAGAAAATTTGGAAGATAATTATGAAAAATGGAAACAAATTGATAGTGCGACTAAGTTTTTAGAAGAAAATAATAGATTAGATGAAAAAATAGGAACTTGTATAGTAGATATATTTTGTAAAATTGGATACGAATATGAGATGGAGAGATCTTGTTTAGATAATATATTTAATTGTATTATAAAATATATTTCAAGTGATGATTATTGGAAAATAATTAATAGAATAGTATTCAAATATAGCGAAGATAATGATGAGTACTCAATTAGATTGTGCAGTGAAAACTTAAGTTGGTTAATTCAAAAGATATTAATTAATGATGGAAATATAGAGAAAATGAAAGAATATTTTTATATTTCTATAGGAAAACATAAAAGTTGGATTACAGGTGCAGGTCATATAAAAACAAATGATATAAATATAGTAAAGAAAGAACACTATTTAAAAGAACCAAGCAATCTAAAAGAACTTATTATAAACATCTTACTTATTCAATTAGGTTCTCAAAATATACATAGAATGGAAATAGCATATAAAGCGATTAATTTAATGTGTATGAATGATGGTGAAGTTGTTAAATTTATTACACTTAATTGGAAGAATTTAAATAGGACGCAAAAAGAACAGTTCTATTTTATGGCGGAAAGATGGGTATTTGAAAGCAAAGAACAATACATACCATTTTTTGAAAAATTGAAAGAAGAAAATGATGTTTCAAATAATATGATAAATAAAGTCCAGTTGTTATATTTATTAGAAAAATATAATAAACAAACTTTTGAATTAAAAAAGAAAAGACTAAATTATAAGAAAAATAAAATAAATTTTTTTGAAAAATTTCTAATAGATACACAATTCGAATATATGTGTAATGAGATTGATATTAAGCATTATGTAAGGAATGCAGAAATGTTATTAAAAGATAATTGTACAGATTTGAAAAAGAAACTATTATTAACATATGATGTGAATGAAAAAGTTGATAATAAAAATATAAAGGCAAGACCCGGAGATTCTTCATTACCTTATTACTATAATTCAGAAAAATTTGAAGAAATATTATATATAGAGTTTAATAAAGGAAGATGGAGCAGATATAGTTTATTAAGACTTATTCAAGCATTTGGAAGAAACGATGATGGTTGTTTTATGACATATTATCCACAGCATGTGTTTAATGTAGAAAAGTGGAAAGATGAAGAAAAATTAATGCAATCAATAGAAAACAACAATATGAAAGATATAGAAAATAGTATTATTCCTAAAATTAATGATGGTGTAAATACAGAAAAAGAAATATGTATAGGAGCTACAGTATATATTCCAGTAAAGAGAAAAGGGGGCTATGAGATTATTTATTCAAAGAATATAAAAAGTAATTATTCTAGAGAAAAAAATTTCTATTCAATAATGCCTTCTTATAAAATTCTATATTGTGAAGAAAAAGAGCTATTTGAAACAGATGTAATTGTAAAATCAATATGTAATAAAATATGCGGATTAACATATGGTGTCAATTCAAATATTAAAATAGCATTATCAAATATTTTTGTTAATAAACTCAAATTGAGATTAAAATCTATAGAACCATTAGTTTTTGTAGATGATAAAAATAGAGAAGTAAAATTTGAATGGATAATGTATCCTTATAGAGATAATATTCAGGAAGGATATGTAAGACACCAAACATTATATAGATGGGTTTGCGATAAGGAGTTATTTGATGAATTTTTAAATAAAAATAACTTAAAAATTATAGATAATATAGATGTACAAGAGTCTCCAATATAAACATTCTTTTTCGGAAATTACAAAACAAAAATATAAATAAAAGCTTTCTTTTTTGGAAATAATATGATATAATATTATTGTAAGAAAAGGAGAGTTTTTTATGTTAGGAGAAAAAATAAAAATATATAGAGAAAATAAGAATATGACTCAAAACGAGATTGCAGAGGTATTAGGAGTAAAACCAGCAACGGTTTCTAAATATGAATCTGGAACATTGGAACCTAATATTGAATCATTAAAAAAATTAGCTGAAATATTTAATGTTTCTATTGATGAATTGATTAAAGAAGATGATTTTGATATATCTAGAATAAATATTTTAGAAGTGTTAAGAGAACAAAAAAATATGAAATTAAAAGGTAATTTATATCATAATACTCAAATTACTTTTGCATATAATACTAATCATATTGAGGGAAGTAAACTTACAGAAGATCAGACTAGATATATTTATGAGACTAATACATTATTAGCAGAAAAAGACTCAATAACAGATTTAGATGATGTTTTAGAAACATCTAATCATTTTAAATTGGTTGATTATATGTTAGATATAGCAGATAAAAAACTAACAGAAAAAATGATAAAAGAATTTCATAAGATATTAAAAGAAGGAACATCAGATAGTAGAAAAGATTGGTTTGCCGTTGGAGATTATAAGAAATTACCAAATGAAGTGGGGGGACTAAAAACTACAGATCCTAAATATGTTGAGAGAGATATGAAAAAATTATTAGAATGGTATGAGTCTTTGAAAAAAGTTACAATATATGAAATAATAGAATTTCATGCTAAATTTGAAAAGATACATCCATTTCAAGATGGAAATGGGAGAATAGGTAGAATAATTGCATTTAAAGAATGTTTAAAAAATAATATAGTACCGTTTATTATTCTAGACAAAGATAAATTATTTTATTATAGAGGGTTAAATCAATATCAAACTAATAAAGAAAAAGGATATTTAATAGATACTTGTTTAAATGCGCAAGATCAATACACAGAGATGATTAAATATTATATTGGAAATAAATAAACTAAAGAAAAGCAAAATAATAGTAATTATATATTACAGAATTATTTTGCTTTTTACATTATATGAGAAGGGATTAATTAATATGATAAAAATTGAAGAAAAATATGATTTTAAAAGTATAGATAAAAAAATAATGGAAGCTAATTCAAATATTGAACGAAATATAGATAGATTTTCTGCTGATGATCGAGGATTCTTATCTCAAAACTTATTAAATGCATTAAGAACTTTTGTAGAATATATTGCTGTTAAGATATATTTAACAGGAAAAACAGAAACAATTAATTATGATAATGGAACAGTTAGAATTGCATTAGATTATATAAAAAGCAGGGGAAGAATAAAATTTATTGAAAGATTCCATTACTATCTGCAGATATCAAGATCACACTATATAGAAAACGATGATTCTGCAGAAAGGCTTATGCTTAAATATTATAAATATCTAATATTATTAAAGGATTATATGAAGATATTTTATAACATAGATATTCTAAATAATATAACTGATTTTCCACTTGATTTAGATAGTACTTTTAGTGATTATTATAAAAAGGTTGCTGATGTAATAAAACAGGTTCCAATTAATACATCTGATCAATTCAGTGGAGATAAATATTATGTGCAAAAATTAAAAACTTTTTTTGTTAATGGGAAAATATATTATGAAGTTACTTTATCACCAGCTAAAGATAAGGTTAATAAGTATGATAAAATTATAGCATTTACTAGAATGCATATTATGCCAAATTATTCAATAAAGTTGTCTATTGTTAAAGCAAAAGTAAATATTCTTGGGAGAGACATGGCAATAAATATAATAAACAACTGGTCTGTCGCTATAAGAGAATGCGAAATAAATAATTTTTATAAGGTTTTTGGAATTAATAAAAAATATAAAGCAAATAACAAAGAATATACAGAAGTTATGAGCTTGTTAACAAAAGGACAATATAGTTTATTAGATTTAGCAACAATAAATGATATATATTATGATAAAATAAAAGAAAAAATAAAAAGTAATTCAACAACAACTGGAATATTGGATTTGATTGATAATTGTAGATATTATATAAAAAATAATAGTAAAGGACATGTTGTACTAAGATATTTATTATATAATTGCAATAATAGAATTATAAAGGATCAGCTTGCATTAGACAGTTGTTCTATCTTATCGAATTTATACTTGCAATTTGGGTGTATTCCATTTGAGGAAATGCCATATGCATCATCATTAATAAATCATAATCCAACAATATATGATTTGATAGATATAGTTCCTATAGAAGGTAGAAATGATGAATTATTAGCAGGTTATATAAAGAAGAATACAGAGCAAAATAATAAATTATATACAAGTATAGATGAGGTTAGAAAATTTGGAGATATACCTACATTGGTCAATTCTTATAATAATAAAATATATTATAAACATAAACCTAATAGGTGTTTGGTAATAGAAAATAATAATTTATATATTCATGGATATGAAGATGACACTATTAATATAATTAATAAGTTGAACTCTTTGACAAATCATGGAATAAGAGGCTATAAAGCATCATTTCAAAGTTTTATAAATCAAGGAAATTACTTAATTAATTGCCCTGAAAAAGAAAATATATTGTTAAATATGTATGAAAATAGTACAGTTGCTCTAATATATGGGGCTGCTGGTACAGGTAAAACTACTCTGATTAAGCATTTGACATATTTTTATAGTAATGAAAGAAAAATATGCTTAGCTAATACAAATTCTGCTGTTGAAAACCTAAAAAGTAATGTAAACAATCAAAACTCTGATTTTATGACAGTACATAAATTTATTAGTGAATCCAATAATAATACTGAATGTGACATTTTAATTATTGATGAATGTAGTACAATTAGTAATTCGGATATGAGACAAATTTTAGAAAAGGCAAATTTTAGTGCTATACTGCTTGCTGGAGATATTTATCAGATTGAATCAATTACATTTGGAAACTGGTTTACACTATCAAAAAAACTAGTAAATCCAGCATCGGTATTTGAATTAAATTTTACATGGAGAAGTACAAAACAAGAATTGCTAGATTTGTGGGAATTGGTTAGGAATGGCGATGATAGAGTTGATGAAATGTTAGTAAAGAAAGAATTTTCGGAAGAAATTAGTGAAGAAATATTTAAAAAGCAAGATGAAGACGAAATTATACTTTGTCTAAATTATGATGGATTATATGGAATAAATAGCATAAATTACTATTTGCAAAATGAAAATAAAAACAAGTCAATAGTTTTAGATTTAGGTACTTATAAAGTAGGAGATCCAATTATATTTGGAGATACTAATAGATTTTCACCAGTAATATATAATAATTTAAAGGGCAAAATTATAGATATAGAAGAAGATGAGTTTAGATTTTGGTTCTCAGTAGAAATAGATAAAGTAATTAATGAATTAGAAATACAATTTTTAGATTTAGAATTGGTAGGAGAATCTGAAAATAATAAATCAATTGTAAAATTCTATGTAAATAAGTATAGAAATGCTGATGAGGATAATGATTCTGATCTAGCAACAATTGTACCTTTCTCGGTTGCATATGCAGTTTCTATTCATAAATCACAAGGCTTAGAGTATAATTCTGTAAAAATTATAATAACAAATGAAATTGATGAATTAATTACGCATAGTATTTTTTATACTTCAATAACTAGAGCAAAGGAAAAATTAAAAATTTATTGGTCTCCTGAATGTCAAAATAAAATTATATCGACTATAAAACATGTTGAAGATAATAAAGATGTTTATCTTATTAAAAAGAAAATAAGTCCAATATAAAAGGCGAGAATTAACTCGCCTTTTGAAATTATTCTCTAAAACATCCGCTAATCAGTTCTACTCCATCACAAAATCCATTCCTATAATATTTCTCATTCCAATAGCAGATATAATCCATAAAATTCTTATTAAGTCTATCTAATTGATTTTTCACATATTTTTGATTCTGCTTAGGAACATTCTTTAAAATACTTTCACAAATTTCATCAAAATAAATATAATGTTTTCTATCTTCTTTAGTAAGTGTGCCTAAAACCATTTCCTCTCTAAAACTTAGCCAATCTCTTAAAATATCAGCATTAACTTCTCTAAAATTATTCATTAATATTAACCTCCATTTTTATAAATTTTAAAATTCTACACATCAAAACACTAAAAAACTTGCAATAACCAATTAAAGGATATATTGAAAATTCATATGTTTGATGTCTCAAAAAAATTGGGGACAAATTGGGGACAATCATTGCAAAAAAGTACATTTTTTAACAATTTCCATAATCTCACCAATTTGCTATAACCCTATTAAAACCAATAAAAACTCAAGTTAACAAAATTCTTCAAAAATCACAATTAAATTCTCATAACCCGAAGGTCGTGAGTTCGAGCCTTACCCCAAAAACCAAATTAAAATGGAATTTCATAGAAATTCAGAGAGCTTATTTTCAACTTTTTGACTAAAAAATGAGAACAACTTGAGAGGAATAGAAATGTATTCAGATTATTATAATATGTATAATCAATATTATGGAACAGGAGAATTTAACTACAGAAGAAACGAAGCACAAATGGATAGAGGAGATAGTTATACATTACTAATGTCAATTATGACTGATGAGTTAAGACATGCAAATAAGTATAATTTTTTGATACACAATGCAAAATAAGATAGAATAACTAAATTTATTTTGACAAGTTAGGGAAATTATGATATTCTATAAAAGAAGTAAGAAACTTTTTGTATTGTTTGTTTATGTTGAAACATTGTAGTCTGTTTTAGTTACTTTTATGTGTGCAATAATATTGATAGAGTACAGTGTTTTTTATTATATAAAATTAAAAAATATATAAATAAAGGAGGAAAAAATGAGTAAAAAACAAATTAGTAAGGAGCTAATGAAACTAGTAGAAAAAGCGCAAGTTGATGAAGAGCAAGGCACTATTTTATATGCATTTATGGCAAAAAGAGAAAAAAACGAAGAAAATAAAAAACTACTTGAGCAAATGTCAAAAGATGAGGCAAAACATGCTGCTGTGTGGAAAAATATTACTAAAAAAGATTTAAAAGCAGGTAAGCTATCAATAATATGGTTTAAAATCTTAACGGTAGTTATGGGATTTACCTTTGTTGTTAAAATAATGCAAAAAAAAGAAAATTTAGCACAAGCAGGTTATGAAAAAATGAAACAAGAATTGCCAGAAGCAGCAGCAATTTTAGAAGACGAAAGAAGACATGAAAAAGAACTTTATAATATGCTTGATGAGGAAAGATTACATTATATAGGAGCAATGGTATTAGGATTAAATGATGCCTTAGTAGAACTTACAGGAGCAATTGCAGGTGTAACATTTGCACTAGCAAATACAAGATTAGTTGCATTAACAGGAATAATAACAGGAGTATCTGCAACGTTTTCTATGGCTGCATCAAACTATTTAGCAGAAAGAGCAGATAATAATCCAAAAGCATTAAAATCAAGTATTTATACAGGAATGGCTTATCTTATAACAGTTGCATTACTTGTATTGCCATATTTGTTATTCCCTACACATATGTATGTAGTTGCTTTTGCAGTAATGATTGTTACAGTAATATTTATAATAATGTTCTTTAATTACTATATATCAGTAGCAAAAGAAGAACCATTTTTAAAGAATTTTGTTACAATGGCAGTAATTTCTTTATCAGTTGCAGTAATTTCATATATAATCGGAATACTTGCAAAAGAATTACTTGGCATAGAAACATATTAAAAAATTTCAAAAAATTAGCACTCTCATCTTGATATTGCTAAAAAATGATGTATAATATACTTGCAACAGGGAAAAAATAGCATTAAAGTACATATGTGCAACCTATTTTGGGTATCAACACATTTTTACAAAAAAAGAAAGTAAATTAATGAAAACTGATGTAAGAGAAAAGGATGGAAATTATGTACTAGACATTGATCTTCCAGGCTATGACAAAAATGATATTAAGATTGAATTAGCAGATGGATATCTAACAGTTACAGCAATTAGAACAGAAAACAAAGAAGAAAAGGAAAAACACAATAAATATATTCATCTAAATAAAAAGTAGTAAAAAAAATAATCATATGATATAATAATACAAATAATAAAAATTAAGGGAGGAATATAAGATGAAAGAAAAAAATACTGTATTTTACAGATGTCCAATTTGTGGAAACATAATAGGTTTAATTCAAGGAGATATAAACCATATGAGATGTTGTGGTAAGGAAATGGAACTAATGGAGGCAAATAGTACAGATGCAGCAACTGAAAAACATGTTCCAGTATATAAAAGAGTAGAAGACGAAATTGCAGTAAAGGTTGGAGAAGTAGAGCATCCTATGGAAAAAGACCATTATATTATGTGGATTGCCCAAGTAAGTGACAATCAAACAACAAGAATAAGATTATATCCAGAGCAAAGCACAGAAGTAAGATTTAAATATATTCCAGGGTCTATACTATATGCATATTGTAACAAACATGGATTATGGAAAGCAGAAGTAAAATAAAGGGTGACTTGTAAAACTAATTTCCAAAAGAAATAGTAAATTCCAAATGTAAAAGAAACGTCAAAATTCAGACGTTTCTTTTTGTATAAATATTGATTTTTTACATAAAATTGTGTAATATTAATTTACAGAAACGAGAAATTAAGCATGATTAATAAGCAAAAGTAATTTTTTTGAAAAAATGTGTAAGATTAAATTCATTTTGCTTGAGGTCATATTTAATTAATTGATGTTTCTAGGGTTTTATCATTTTAAGAAATGATTTATTTAATTTTTAAAAGATATGGTTGTAGTGTAACCATATCTTTTTCAATCTTTTGTATATTCAATTTGTTTAGTATTTCATTTCCATACAAAAACTCGAATGCTTCATAGGGAGTTTTTCCATTTAAAGAAGCTCTTGGTGTGGAATTAATATGTGAAAACATTAGGTTTAAATCTTCTTGCGTTAAATTTTTTAATGACTTACTGTTAGGTAGAATATCTCTAACATAATTATGATTGTTTTCTACATGAGGTTTTTGACTAGGAGATTGAGGATCACAATAGAAAATATTTCCTCGTATTTCTCCTGTTTCAATATTCACTTCAAACAATTCACATTTTTCAAATTCAGTTCCTCTATCAGTTAACAACAAAGAAAACAATTTAGTGTAATCATCTTTTAATGTTTCTTGTAGAAAATCTAATGTGCTAGCCATAGATTCAGATGTTTTTTCTGTGTGTAGAAAACCTATAATAAATCCTGTATTTTGAAATATGAAAGTTTGAATATATGGCCCTTCTTGCTGATTGCATACAGTGTCCATTTGCGTTGTTGGAATAGTAGGATTTTTTTGTATAAATTCTAGATAATATTTGTATTTTCTTCCTTCGTAATTAACAGGTTCTTTACGTTTTTTTAATTTTTTTCTTTTTCTCATAGAAACTTACCTACGTAGTGAAAAGTTATTAATGCCATAGTCTTGAAATATACCACTTTCAATATACATGTATAGAGTTTTAGAGCAAACTTTAATTTCAGGATGATTTTCTAAAATTTGATAAACAGATTGTCCTTTTTTTAGTAGTGGTTTTATGATATCTACAATATTTAGCATTTCTTTAGTGGTTAAATTAACACCTTCTCTAGAATCTTTTAAAGTATATAGATAATCTTCATGAGCTTGTTTAGCATAGTAGAAATACTTGTCCAATCTACAATTAGAATTTTTAGGACAAAGATTACATACACCAACTTTTCTATCTCTTCTTAAACATTTAATTTCTTCGTATTCAGAACATTTTCCATGGCATATTCTGCATTCTTTAAATTTAGTACAAGTAATTGGATTGTTAAAAGGGTTTCTTGGTTTTAATTTTCTTCTGTTTTTAATTTCTTTAGCAACAGTGGAAATATCTTTATTGATATTTCTTGCTATTTCAGTTCTAGATAATTGATTTTCAAGACCTTCTTAAATTTTCTTTCTATCTTCTAAGGATAAATGAGTATTTTTCATAATATACCTCCATTCAACCCTATAAACATCTGTATTTAATTATACTATCTGGAACTTATTCTTACAAATTCAAATTTGTGTAAGAGTTAGTTCCTAATTTAAATATAATATTTGGAAATTACTTTTACAAATTACTATAGATAGCTTAAGCAAAAAATAACTAAACTTCTTTTGACAAACCAGGAAAATTATGGTATTCTATAAAAGAAGTAAGAAATTTTGTATTATTTGTTTATGTTGAAGCACTGTGGTCTGTTCTAGCTATTTTATGCATGCAGTTTGCATAGCATAAAATTTGTAGTGGGCTATAGTGTTTTTTTAAATAAAAAGGAGAGAAAAAATGAATAGAGAGGAAAAATTAGAAGAAGAAATAAAATTTAGGGGTTTCGGCTGCAAAACTATTACAACGAGATAATTGCTACATGTTGTAATAGTATAAGTAGCAAATATATCTCGTTATACTTAAAAAAATAGGATAAGGAGATATAAAAATGATAGAAATAGAATTAAATAATATAAAGAAAAACTACGGATTAAAAAATGTTTTAGACGGAGTTAGTTTTGAAATAAAAACAGGAGAGAGAATAGCTTTAATTGGAGATAATGGATCTGGAAAATCCACAATTTTAAAAATAATAAGTGGAGAAGAAAAAGCAGATTCAGGAAAAGTTAATATAAGAAAAGAAGCAGAAATTGGGTATTTAAAACAAGTGTATCCTAATGAAAATGACAGTATAGTAGTCGAGGAATATTTAAAAAGAAGTTTCAAGAAATATTTTGATATGGAAAAGAGATTAAAAGAATTAGAAGTTTTAATGTTAGACGAAAATCAGAATATAGAAAACCTAATAAAAAGATATGGCAGACTCCAAGAAGAATATATAACTTTAGGAGGTTATGAACTAGAAGAAAAGTTTAAAAAGATATGTTCTGGGTTTAAATTCAAAACAGAATTTTTAAATAAAAAATACAATACTTTAAGTGGTGGAGAAAAAACCATAGTGAATTTAGCAACAATATTGCTAAAAAATCCAGATGTTTTATTATTAGATGAACCCACAAATCATTTAGATATAGAAACATTAGAATGGCTAGAAAAATTCTTAAATTCATACAAAGGTACGGTTGTTTTAATTTCGCATGATAGATATTTTTTAGATAAAGTGGTAAATAAAATAATACTATTAGAAAAAGGGAAAACTATAGTATATTTCGGTAATTATTCATATTTTGTAAAAGAAGACGAAAGAAGAACTTTGGCTGAGTTTGATAAGTATAAAAATCAACAAAAGCAAATAGAAAAAATGAAAGAGTCAATTAAAAAATTAAGAAGTTTTGGAGAGCTTGAACAAAATGAATCATTTTTCAAAAGAGCAAAATGCATAGAAAAAAGACTTGAGAAATTGGAAGTATTAGATAAAGTAAGCGTAGAAAAGAAGAAATTACCAATTAATATTAAGATGTCTTCTCGTTCTGGAAAAGATGTATTAATTATCAAAAATTTAAACAAAAAATATGGAGAAAAAGTAGTATTTAATAATTTTAATATGGAAGTCTACTTTGGCGAAAAGGTCAGAATAACAGGCGAAAATGGATCACGGAAAATCAACTTTAATTAAAATTATTTTAGGAAAGGACTCAAAATATCAAGGAGAAATAAAGTTAAGCCCTTCTGTAAAAATAGGTTATATACCACAAGAAATAAAATTTGAAAATGAAAAAGAAACAATATTTGAATTCTTTTCAAAAGAATATAATAAAAGTCAAACAGAAATAAGAACATTTTTAGCTAAATATATGTTCTTTGGAAATAATGTATTTAAAAGATTAGAAGAGTTATCCGGAGGAGAAAGAGTAAGATTATTACTTGCAAAGCTCGTAATAAAGGAAACAAATTTTTTAATATTAGATGAACCTACAAATCATTTAGATATAAGTTCAAGAGAAACTTTGGAACAGGCTTTACAAGAATACAAAGGCACAATATTATTTGTATCACATGATAGATACTTTGCTAACAAATTAACACAAAGAGAAGTAGCTTTATAGTTATTGATATTTAAAGAAATTAATATTAGGAAAAGTAAGAATAAGAACAAATATAGTAAGTTAACCATGTTGCCTAAATAATCAAACCATGATATAATATTAATGTAGTATTTCAATTAGTCCATTCGCGTGATACTACCAAAGAAATTGAGAGTTTAAAACTTGAATAATAGAAAATGTTGAGAACCTTTTTCTATGAATGGCAAAAATTTAAACCATAGCAAAATTATGGTTGTTTTTGCTTTGTTCATAGGAAGGAGGTTCTTTTTGTATATACAACCAAATAATATAAAAATAAAGGAGAAAATAAAAATGCAAGAAAGCGAATTAGAATATTATGAAAGAATAGGAAACTGGGATTTTAGTCAAATAAAATGTGAGGTCCGAAAAATAACAAATTGGGATTTTTACAAAGAAATAAAAAAACATACAAATGAAAAATCACTATGCTTAGATTTAGGAACAGGTGGAGGAGAAAAAGTATTAAAAAATTATCCAAAAGTAGGAATGATTGTTGCTACAGATTTTTCCAAAGAGATGCTAAAAACAGCAAAAGAAAATCAAAAAAAGTACCCACGAAAGAATGTAAAGTTTACATGGATGAATAATTTAGAAATGACATTTCCAAAAGAGACTTTTGATTTGATTTCAGCAAGACATACAATAATAAATGCAAAACAAATATACAATTGTCTAGTAAAAGGTGGAACTATAATAATAGAAGGAGTGGATAAAAAAGATTGTTGGGAAATAAAGGAGATTTTTGAAAGAGGTCAGGCATATAATGACAAGATTTCGATAGCGCAAAAAGATTATTTAGATTTAAAAGAAGCAGGATTTAAAAAGATAGAGAAAATAGAAATATTGGAAAATGAATATTACAAGACAAAAGAAGATTTAATTGATTTACTATTAAAAACCCCAATACTAGATAATTTTTCCGAAATAGGAAGTAATAAATTTGAACATAAAAATAGAATAGAAATGAACTTATTTGAAAAATATGTGGATAAGTACACCTTAAAAAAAGGCATTCTGTTGAAAAGAAGGTTGTATGGGATAATTGCAACAAAATAAGTAAAAAAATTTAAAAAAATTAGCACTCTCCTCTTGACATTGCTAAAAAGTGATGTATAATATACTTGCAACAGGGAAAAATAACATTAAAGTACATATGTGCAACCCATTTTGGGTATCAACACATAAAAATTTTAAAAGGAGGAATGACTTATGATGATGGTACCAAGAAGAAATGGATTTGATATTTTTGATGAGGTTTTCAATGATCCATTTTTCACAAAAAAAGAAAGCAAATTAATGAAAACTGATGTAAGAGAAAAGGATGGAAATTATGTACTAGATATTGATCTTCCAGGTTATGACAAAAATGACATTAAAATAGAATTAACAGATGGATATCTAACAGTTACAGCAAGCAGAACAGAACATAAAGAAGAAAAAGAAAAACACAATAAATATATTCATCAAGAAAGATTCTTCGGAGAATGCTCAAGAAGCTATTATGCAGGAGAAAATGTAAAAGAAGAAGATATTAAAGCAAACTTCAAAAACGGAACACTAGAAATTACATTCCCTAAAGAAGAAACCAAAAAACTAGAAGATAAAAAGTATATACAAATTGAAGGCGAATAAAAAAGGACCTCATTTGGCAAAAGCTAGATGAGGTTTTATTTTTTGGCAAAAAAGAGAACATTTTTTCGCAAAAACTATTGACATTAGAAAAATAAAGCAATAGAATATATACGAACAAACATTTGGAGGAAATAATATGATATCAACATTGCATATTAAAAATATTGGAATTATAGATGATTTATCAATAGATTTTAACGAAGGATTAAATATTTTAACAGGAGAAACGGGAGCCGGAAAAACATTAATAATACAATCTCTAGAAATAATTTCTGGTGGAAGATTTTTAAAAGAAATAATAAGAAAAGGTGAAAATTACTCATTAGTTGAAGCAAGCATTTATTTACCAGAGAGTGAAATTTCAGAAGATGGAAATATAATAATTTCTAGAGAGATATATTCAAATGGAAGAAATACATGTAAAATAAATGGCAAGTTAGTAACAGTTAGTGAATTAAAAAAAGTTATGAGTAAAATAATAGATATTCACGGACAACATGATAATCAAAATTTATTAGACAATTCAAATCACATATCATATTTAGATGACTTTGCAGGGAAAGAAATACATCCAATAAAAGCACAATATTCAGAGCTTTTTGATGAGTATAATAAAATAAAAAATGAATTAGAAAACAACTATGGAAACGAAACAGAAAAAGAAAGAAAATTAGATTTATTAAAATATCAGTTAAACGAAATAGAAACAGCTAATTTAAAAGAAATAGAAGAAATAGAATTAAATGAAAAACATACAGCAATGGTAAATAGCGAAAAACTTAAAGAAAACTTGCAAATCATAGATGACAATTTAAATAATAATGCAATAGAAGGAATTTCTAATGCAATAAGATGTTTCGAAAAAATAGAAAACTGTGGAGAGATATACAAAGAAAAACTAGCAGAATTAAAGAACATATATTATGAAATTCAAGAAACTAGCAGAGATATCTACTCATTAAAAGAAGATGCAGAATATGATCCATATCAAATGCAAGAAATAGAAAGAAGATTAGATACAATATTTACAATGAAAAGAAAATATGGAAATTCAATTATCGAAATATTAGAATACAAAGAGCAATTAAAAAACGAAATTGAATTAATAGAAAACGCGGATGAAATAAATAACAAATTAAAAATAAAATTAAAAGAAATAGAAGCAAAAATGGATAAACTATGTTTAGAAATGAGTAATATAAGGAAAAAATATGCTACTATTTTAAATGAAAAAATAAACAATGAATTAAAAAGCTTAGAAATGGTAAATGCTAAATTTAATGTTAATGTAAATAAAATAGAAAACCAAAAATATAATAAAAACGGATTAGATGAAGTTATATTTATGATTTGTACAAATATAGGAGAGGAAGAAAAAGAACTAACAAAAATTGCTTCAGGTGGTGAAATGTCTAGAATAATGCTTGCAATAAAAACAGTTATTGCAAATACAGATAAAGTTGGAATATTAATATTTGACGAGATAGACACAGGAATAAGTGGAAAAGCAGCAAAAGCAGTTGCAGACAAAATGAAATTGATTGCAAAGAACCATCAAATAATTTGTATAACGCATTTAGCTACAATTGCGGCAAAAGGAGACTACAATTATTATATATTTAAACAAATAAATAACGGAAAAACTACAACAAATGTTGAACTATTAAATGAAGAAAAAACAATACAAGAAATTGCAAGAATTTCTAATGGAGAAATAACAAAAGTTGCAATTCAAAACGCAGAAGAGTTAAGAAAACTAGCCTGTGCAGTATAATATAAAACAACAAAACCCTCAGAAATGAATCTGAGGGTTTTAAAATTATAACAATATTTTTAAAAATAAAATCATTTTAAGAAACTCTTAAAACAGCTTTTTTAATTCTTTGTTGTTTCTTATATTTTTCGTAAGAATTTAAAGCAAATTCCAAAGCATTTTTATATGCGTTAGAATTTTGTTTATATTGCATCTTGCAAAATGCCTGTAAAATTGTTGTATCAATAATTTCTTGATTATATTGATAAATATCTGGATTTACAGTTAAGACTTTTTTTGAGCATTTATAATAAGAATCTTTTAATCTTTGAATTTTATAATCATCTGGAGCAAACTTAAAAATATGTCTAGCAAGTTCTAAAGAATATTCCAAATTTTTGACTGCAACTTCATCATATAATTTTTTTATTGCAGAATTTATAATTTCCATATTATCTACATTTTTATATTTTGCAGGTAAAAATAAACAAAATTCAGAGTCATTTTGAACAAGATCAATAGAAGAAGATTTTACATATTTAATATTAAGTTTGTAACTGATTCCTAATAAGCTAATAGCTAGATATGACTTACTTTTAACAGTTTTACTAAAGTTAATTATACCCATAAAAACCCCTCCTAAACAAAACAATGTTCGCTACTGTGAAATTATTTTACATCAACTAAAAAAACATGTCAACTATTTTAAACAAAAAATATAAAATTATGATATAATATTTTAAAACAAAAAGGAGATGTTATTATGAAAAGAGAAAAAGCAGTAGAATTATTAAAAAAATATAATAAAGAAGAATTTCATATAAGGCATGCATTAACTGTAGAAGCAGTTATGAGATATTTTGCTAAACAAAAAGGATATGACGAGGATTTTTGGGGAATAGTTCGGTTTATTGCATGATGTAGATTTTGAATGTTATCCAGAAGAACATTGCAAAAAAGCTCCAGAATTATTAAAGGAAATAGATGCAAGTGATGAATTAATACATGCTGTATGTAGTCATGGATATGGAATATGTTCTGATGTAGAACCAACACACGAAATGGAAAAAATATTATTTGCAACAGATGAACTTACAGGATTAATATGGGCAGCAGCAAAAATGAGACCATCTAATAGCACAAAAGATATGGAAGTTTCAAGTTTAAAGAAAAAGTTTAAAGATAAAAAATTTGCAGCAGGTTGTTCAAGAGATGTAATAAAAGAAGGGTCAGAAAAGCTAGGTTGGGAATTAAATGATTTGTTTGAACAAACAATACTTGCAATGAGAGAAAGCGAAGATTTGGTAAATAAAGAAATGACAGAAATATAAAATAAAGCTTATAAAACGCAAAATTGACTAATTATGTAAAATGGTATAAAATATATATACAACAACCAGTAATACTGGATTTTAAGGAGCGACAAAAATGACAGAAAAAGATTTTGCAAAAATGACAAAAGGTGAGCTAGAAAAACATTGCGAGGAGTTAGAAAAAGAGCTTGCAAAGGCTCACTGGTTTTTGCGAAACAAAATTCAGCAGGAGCAAGACAAAAAAGGAGAATAATTAATCTCCTAAACAGAAAAAGGTATCTCTGTAAAGAGATGCCTTTTTACTTTAATTATATACTGTCACCTTTTAACATAGTTCTAATAGTATTATACAGATATGGCTTAAACTCATCAATAGGCATTGGGTCATTATACAAAATAGAATTAAAGCAAGTAGAACTTGCAAGTTCTATAATCATAAACAAGACAACATCAGGATTTTTAATATTAATTTTGTTTTCTTCTATTCCTTTTATAAATAAAGAGCGAAGCCCATCTTTGTTATCATCTAAAGTATTATAAATTTTAAATACAGTATTACTTTTAATTCCCCAAGACAAATTTTTAGAAATAAACTTAAGCAATGCAGGAAATTTAGTAAGTTCATCTATAACATAATTTATTATATAAATAATTTGATCAGAAAAATTACTTATATAGTTTTTTCTTAAATTTTCTAATGCATCACAAAATAATTTGTGAGATTTTTTTGCAACAAGAATATCTCTCAACTCATACTTATCTTTAAAATATAAATAAAAAGTACCTTTTGCAACATTCGCATTATCTACAATATCTTGTATAGATGTGTTTTGAATACCTTTTTCGGTGAACAACTTAAAGCCGGTATCTAGCAATCTATTTTTTTTATTTTCCTTAGTTTCTTGAATACTCAATTTAATCACCACATATATTATTATTGCATAAAATGACCAGTAGGTCAATCAAAAATGAAAAAATATTTATAAATTCCACCTGCAACACCTCACATTTCACATAAATTGAATAAATTTCAATAAAATATTGACTAACGGTCATAATGGTGCTACAATATAAAAATGACCGATAGTCATAAAATGAAAGGAGCGATAATATGCTAAAATTTGGAGAGTTTATATGTAAGCATAAAAAAATAATTTTAGTAATTTCAATACTTTTACTAATTCCTTCAATATTAGGAATAAAGGCAACAAAAATAAATTATGATATTTTGGTATATTTACCAAGCGACATTGAAACTGTTCAAGGAGAAAATATTCTTTCAGAAGACTTTGATATGGGAGCATTTTCAATAGTAGTTTTGGAAAATATGAAATCAAAAGAGATAGCAAAACTAGAAACAGAAGTTAAAAAAATACAAGGAGTAGAAAATGTAGTAAGTATTGTAGATGCTACAGGAACAAGTATTCCAGTAGAAAGTTTACCACAAGAGGTAAAAGACAAAATATATAAGGATAATACAACATTAATGCTTGTAACATTTAAAGATGCAATTTCATCAGATGAAACAACAAATGCAGTAGAACAATTAAGAAACATGACAGATGAAAGATGCAAAGTAAGTGGAATGACATCAGCATTAATAGACACAAGAGACTTATCAGATAAAGAAGTCGCAATATATGTATTAATTGCAGTAGCCCTATGTATTATAATCCTAGAATTAGCATTGGATTCATATTTGGTTCCAATATTTTTATTGTTAAATATAGGAATAGCAATACTTTATAATATGGGTTCAAATATAATGCTTGGAGAAATATCATATATAACAAAAGCAATAAGTGCAGTATTACAATTAGGTGTAACAACGGACTTTTCTATATTCCTTTACCACAGTTATAAAGCAGAAAAAGAAAAATATTCAAACAATGACGAAGCAATGGCAAATGCAATTGCAAAAACATTAGTATCAGTTTTAGGAAGTTCACTTACAACAATAGCAGGATTCTTAGCACTATGTAGTATGAACTTAACACTTGGAAAAGATATTGGTATAGTAATGGCAAAAGGTGTTCTATTTGGAGTAATAACAGTAGTAACAGTTTTACCAGCAATGATATTGCAATTTAACAAAGCAATAGAAAAAACATCACATAAAGAAATCTTTCCTAAGTTCACAGCATTAAAGAACTTTAATATAAAGCATTACAAATTAATATTAATAGCTTTCTTAATTATATTGCCATTTGCAGTATATGGATATACACACACACAAGTTTATTACAACCTAGATAGTTCACTTCCAGAAGAGCTAGAAAGTGTAAGTGGAAACAAAGAATTAAAAGATAAATTTGGAATAGTAGCAACAGAAATGATATTAGTAAATAATGATGTTCCAGATTATAAAGTAAATCAAATGTTAGATGAGATAGATCAAATAGAGGGCATTGACTGGACATTAAGCTATTCAAGAATATCAAAAGCAGTGCCAGAACAAGTGCTTTCAGAAGATTTAACAAAAATATTCCAAAGTGATAAATACAAAATGGTAATAATTAATTCTAAATACGAAGTTGCAACAAATGAGTTAAATTCACAAATGGAAGAAATACAAAAAGTAATAGATAAATATGATCCTAATGCAATACTTGCAGGAGAAGGTCCTCTTATGAAAGACTTAATTCAAGTAAGTGATCATGACTTTAATAGTGTAAATACAGTATCAATAGCAATAATTTTCTTATTAATGTTTGTAATATTCAAATCAATATCAATACCAGTTATATTAATAACAGTAATAGAATTTGCAATATTTATAAACATGGGAATACCAGCATATACAGGAACTGTGCTTCCATTCGTTGCATCAATTGTAATAGGAACAATACAATTAGGAGCAACAATAGATTATGCAATATTAATAACAAACAAATATATAACATTTAGAAAAGACGGAAAAGACAAGAAACAAGCAATAGACGAAGCTTTAGGAACATCAATTTCTTCAATAATAGTAAGTGGTTTATGCTTCTTTGGAGCAACATTTGGAGTTGGCGTTTACTCGCAAATAGAAATGATTGGTTCACTATGTTCACTAATGGCAAGAGGTGCAATAGTAAGTACATGTGTAGTAATAACATTGTTACCAGCATTCCTAATGCTATTAGATAAAGTAATATGTAAAACAACATTAAAAATGTCAAAAATAAAATAAATGAAAGGATGATATAAAATGAAAAACAAAAAAATGATTTCAGGACTTTTGTTATTTACAATAACTTCATATATGACAATACCAGTATTTGCAGCATCAAAATCAGAAACAGTATACTCAAACTTAGACTCAAATGGTAAAGCATACAAAACAATAGTAAGTACTCAATTAACAAATGAGGACAAATTAGATGAAATAACTGATATATCTAATCTATTAAATATAGAAAACACAAATGGAGATGAAACTTTCAAAAAAGAAGGAAACCAAATAGTTTGGGACAGCAATGGAAATAACATTTACTATAAAGGTGAAAGTGACAAACAATTACCAGTAGAATGTAAAATAACTTATGAACTAAATGGAGAAGAAATATCAGCAGAAGAATTAAAAGGAAAAAGCGGAAATGTAAAAATTAAAATAAATTACACAAACAACGAAAAACACATTGTTTCAATAAATGGAAAACAAGTTACAATGTATACTCCATTTATAATAGTTGCAGGAACAAAAATAGATAATGCAAAAAATAAAAATATTCAAATTACAAATGGAAAAATAGTAGATAACGGAGAAAGCACATTGGCAGTTGGAATTGCAATGCCAGGAATGCAAGAAAATATAGGAATTTCAAAAAGCAAAATAGATATTCCAGAAGAAATAGAGATTTCAATGGAAACAGAAGATTTTGAAATGGGAAATATTATAGCAGTTGTAGCAGTAAAAGGTATAGATGAAGATTTAACAAGTGATTTAAACAGTATGTATAGCCAAATTAATGAATTAGCAAATGCAAGTAACGAAATATTAGCAGGTGCAAATCAACTAAAAGAAGGAACATCAGAATTAGTAAGTGGAGTTGACCAATTAAAAGATGGAACAGGAGCAGCGTATGCAGGTTCTAAACAAATAAAAGATGAAGTTGAAGAAAGTACAAAAAATTTAAAAAATGATAATACTCCTGCAATAGATAGCAAAACTTTGGAAGCAATAAAAGCACAAGCAATGCAAAGCGCAACACTTTCAGATGAGCAAAAAGCAGGAATAGCAGCCCAAGCAAAAGCAGCAGCAACACTTTCAGATGAACAAAAAGCAGGAATAGCAGCCCAAGCAAAAGCAGGAGCAACACTTACAGATACACAAAAAGCAGCGATAAAAGCAGAAGCGCAAAAAGGAGCAACATTTACAGATGCACAAAAAACAGCAATAATAGAAGAAGCACAAAAAAAATATCCAACCGAATTAACAGAAGCTGAAAAACAATTAATATTAGCAGTAGCACAAGATACAGCATATCAAACAGCAGAAGCAACAGCATTAAAAGTAGCACAAGATGTAGCAACACAAACAGCAGAAGCAACAGCACTAAAAGTAGCACAAGATGTAGCAACACAAACAGCAGAAACAACAGCATTAACAGTAGCACAAAGTACAGCAACACAAACAGCTGGAGCAACAGCAACACAAACAGCAACACAAGTTGGAAATCAAGCTAAACAAAAATTCACAAATCAAGTAGTATCACAAATGAGTACATTAGGAACTGCTTTAGACGAATTAACAAATGGATTAGCAAATATAGATAACGGAGTAAGTGCATTATCAGTAGGAACAAACAAACTAGATAGTGGAGCACTACAATTAGCAAATGGAGTAAAAACATTTAATGAACAAGGAATATCAAAAATAAATAATTTAGTAAATGGAGATTTAAGAAATATTGCAAGTAGAGTAAAAAAAATGAATGAGCTTGCAAATGAATATAATAACTATGCAGGAATTCAAAATGGAATGGCAGGAGAAGTTAAATTCATAATGATAACTGATTCAACAACAGGAAATGGAGAAGTAAAAAAAGAAGAAGCTGTAATAACAACAGAAGCAAAAGAAACTAAAGAAACAAAAGAAAATAAAGATGAATAAACTAAAAATACTTTAAAGGGACACAAAAACAATGTGTCTCTTTTAGTTTATTAAAAAGCATTGACATTGATAAAAACAAAATATAAAATATATTTAATGTTATAAAAATAAGGAGTTAATTAATGCTAAAGTACATTTGGAGAGATAAAAAACAATTAATTATAATAATAGGAATAATACTAGTATGTAGTATAGCAATAGCAATTGGAATATATGCCCAAGTTACAAACAGCAAAATAACAAAAACAAAAGAAGAAAAAATAGAAGCAAACTACGAAGACTTAAAGAATAATTTCGATACAATATTCACAAATAATGTTAACAAAGAAGGAGCAATTAATGTTGAAAATGCTAATGTTAACTATGATGAGTTAATAGAAACAAAATATAACGTTAACGAGAAAAAAGAAACAAAATATAGTATAGTTGCAAAAATTCCTTTGTTTAAAAAAGAAACAGAAACAACAAAAAAAATAAATCAAGAAATATTTAATACTTTCGGTGGAAAAATAGTAGATATAATAACAAACAGCAATACAGATACAATCTATAATTTGGGATATGTTGGCTATATTAATGATAACATACTATCACTAGTTATAAAATGCACATTAAAAGAAGGGACAAAAGCACAAAGAACAATAATTCAAACATACAATTACAATATAGATGAAGACAGAATTGTAACACTAGATGAAATTATGCAAAAAAGAAATTTAGATAAAGAAAAAGTACAAAACCAAATAACACAAGAAATAACAAAATTAAGTAAGCAAAATGCAAGCTTTGCAAACCAAGGATATAACGTCTATGTAAGAAATCCAAATGACGATATATATAAAGTAGAAAACACACCAAACTTTTTCTTAGGAAAAAATAAAACTCTATATTTAGTATATGCGTATGGAAACAATGACTATACAAGCGAAACAGATTTAGTAATATTTTAAAATAAAAAGCCTCTCAATATTTTTTATTGAGAGGCTTTTACATTAAGGTTTTTCAGCTAACTTAATATTAACTTTAAATGTTTGGCCATTTCTATTTATTTCAAGTTCTAATGTATCTCCAATATTTTTGGATTCTTTTATCTTATTTAACTCATCCATTGTTTTAATAGAAGTTCCATCAACAGAAACAATCACATCTCCAGATTTTAAATCTACTAAAGAAGCCGGACTTGAGCTTTGAATTCCCTTAATATAAATTCCAACAGGAAGTTTATACTTTTCAGCCATAGCATCTGTAATATCAATTCCTTCAATACCAATATAAGGCCTTAAAACTTTTCCATGATCTATTAGTTGTTTGTAAATATCAATTGTATCATTAATTGGAATAGCAAATCCCATACCTTCAATACCAGTTCCAGAAAGCTTTAAAGTATTAATACCAATTACTTTACCTTCACTATTTACTAATGCTCCACCACTGTTTCCAGAGTTTATTGCTGCATCAGTTTGAATTAAAGTATAAGTAGTTCCATTGTCACCTGTAACAGCTCTATTTACAGCACTTATAATTCCAGAAGTAACACTACTTTGCATTCCCAAAGGATTTCCAATAGCCATTGCAAATTCTCCAATTTTAACAGAACTAGAATCTCCAAGCTCTGCTGCTGTTAAATTATCTTTTTCAATTTTTATAACAGCTAAATCAGTTTGCTCATCTGTACCAATAATTTTAGCTTCATACGGAGTAGAATCATTATACAAATATACATATACCTTTGTTGCTTTAGAAACTTCATAATAACTAGAAGAATCACTAGAATTAATAATATGATTATTTGTTAATATATATCCATCTTTACTAATTATAATTCCAGAGCCTTGTGCTTGTGCAAGTTGTGACATACCTTGCATAAAGTTTGAGGTTACAGTGTATTCTACAGTAATACCAACAATTGAAGGTAAAACTTTATTTGCAGAATATATTGCAGTATCAGAATAATTAGAAAGAGATACAGTTTGAACAGTTCCAGTGTTAGAAGTAGAAGCAGGAATTGTAGAAGTCTCTTCTGTTTTTCCAGTAGAAACGTTTAAAATAGAATCTTTTATACCAGGAACACTAAAAGCTATAGATATAACTAAAGTTGTGCCCAATATTCCAGAAAAAAACGGAATTAAAAAAGACTTTCCAAAACTAGAACTTCCATTTGAAGTATCATCAAAACCTTTAAAAAAATCATTGTTTTCTTTCATTAATATAACCTCCTTATAAAAATAAATATCTAATATAATAATAACCTAAACTAAAAATATAATACAAGATATATATTAAAAAATCCTGAAAAATTAATAATACAAATTCTAATTTACCTAAAAATTATATTGAAATAAATTTCTACATATAATATAATAAAAACAATTTAAGGAGTTGAAAAAATGAATTTAAAAAGTAAAAATGGTATAACAATAATAGCATTAGTACTTACAGTAATAATAATGCTAATACTAGTTGGAGTAACAGTAAAAATAGGAACAAACTCAATAGACGAATCAGAAAAACAAGACATAATAACAAATATGATATCAATAAAAACAAAAGCAAAAATAGTTAAAGATAAGTATAATTTTAAAGATATAGAAAACTTGGTAGGAACACCCTTAATAGAGGACACAGAGCATACAACAACAGATGTAAAAGTAGAAATACCAGGTGAAAAAATAAATAAATGCTATATATGGACTCAGGAAGACTTAAATGACCAAGGATTAGCATCAATAAGCTCTAACAAATCAGAATTTTATATTGTATGCTATGGAGATGACGAAATAGAAGTGTACTATTCAAAGGCAGTAGACGGAAAATATAGTTTAACAGAGCTACAAGAAGAGGATTAATAATGAAAGAAAGAGAAATTGAAAGACTAAATAAATTAAAAGAATACGAAAAAAAATTATATGATAAAGGAATAAAATATATTGCGGGTATAGATGAAGCTGGAAGAGGGCCTTTAGCAGGACCAGTAGTGGTAGGATGTGTAATAATGCCACAGGATTCCTTTATAGAATATGTAAATGACTCAAAAAAAGTGTCAGAAACAAAAAGAGAAATGCTTTACGAAAAGATAACAAATGAAGCAATTGCATGGAGTACAGGAATTGTAATGCAAGATGAAATAGACGAAATAAATATATTAAATGCAACAAAAAAAGCACTAACAATGGCAATAGATAACCTAAAAATAAAACCAGAAGTTATAGTGGTAGATGCTCTAGAAAAAATAGATACACACCAAATTCCATATATATCAGTGATAAAAGGAGATGCTAAAATTTATAGTATATCAGCAGCATCAATTGTGGCAAAAGTAACTAGGGACAGGATAATGAGGGAATATGATCAAATCTATCCACAATACGGATTTGCAAGTCATAAAGGATATGGAACAGCAAAACATATACAAGCAATAAAAGAGTATGGAATATGTTCAATACATAGAAAAAGTTTTGTAAAAAACTTCATATAATCTATAAACAAAAAAGAGAAAATGAAGGAGTAAATTACTAAAAAGAAATGGCGCAGTTGGAAGTCCAACTACGCCAAAATGTTTGAAATTTGAAAAAGTAAGCTTTAATCTTCAGAATTAAGAATCCATAAACAGTTTGTAACACATTTCTGAAGAATGCCGTAAATCACTTTCTGGCTCTCAAGATCAATATGCCGTGTGAGAGCAATACTACAAGACCCAATCAAGAGCCTGTAATCATCAAGAGTTTTACAAGCTTTAAGCCGATTTTCCAAACAAACAATAGAATTACACATTTAGGTAACTCCTCCTTAAAAAAGAATGTAAAACTATTATACACATTTTACATAAAAAAATCAAATTTTGGAGGTTATTTTATGAATATTAAAGAAATTATAGCTAAAAAAAGAGATGGATTAGAATTAAATAAAGAAGAAATAAAATATTTTATAGAAGAATATACAAAAGGAACTGTTACAGATTATCAAGCAGCAGCACTAATTATGGCAATGTATATCAATGGATTAAATAGTGAAGAAACTACAAATTTAACATTAGAAATGGCACACTCTGGAGAAATTCTAGATTTATCAAAAATTTCTAAAACAGTTATAGATAAACATAGTACAGGAGGAGTTGGAGATAAAATAACATTAGTGTTAATGCCAATTATTGCATCACTTGGCGTGCCAGTTGCAAAAATGTCTGGAAGAGGCTTGGGCTTTACTGGTGGAACAGTAGATAAACTAGAATCAATTCCGGGATATAAAACAGAAATAAAAACAGACGAATTTATAGAAAACGTGCAAAAAGTTGGCATAAGCCTAATTGGCCAAACAGCTAATTTAGCACCAGCAGATAAAAAAATATATGCACTACGTGATACAATTAGCTGTGTAGACAATATGTCACTTATAGCATCAAGCATAATGAGCAAAAAAATAGCTGCAGGTGCAAACAAAATAGTATTAGATGTAACATGTGGAAGTGGAGCTTTTATGCAAAACGAAAAAGATGCAATAGAGTTATCTAATATAATGAAAAACATAGGAAAGTTAGCAAATAGAGAAACAGTATGTATAATTACAAATATGGACGAACCAGTTGGATATGCAATAGGAAATAGCTTAGAAATTATAGAAACAATAGAATGTTTAAAAGGAAATATGCCAGAAGACATAAAAGAAATAATAACAACAATAGGAGCATATATACTAAAACTTGCAGATAAAGGTGACAATTTAGAAGAAAACAAACTAAAAATATTAGAAAATATAAAAAACGGAAAAGCATATAATAAATTTTTGAAATTAGTACAAAATCAAAATGGCGATATAGAATATGTAAAAAATACAGATAAATTTGAAAAAGCAAAATACATATTACCAGTAATTTGTGGAAAAGACGGATATGTAGAAAAACTAAATGCAGGAGAAGTAGGAAAAATATCAGTAGACTTAGGAGCAGGAAGATTAAGAAAAGAAGACGATATAGACAAAGCAGTAGGAATAGTGCTAAATAAGAAAAATGCAGACAAAGTAAAGAAAGGTGATATACTAGCATTCGTGTATGCAAATAATAAGCAAAAAGGAGAAACAGCAGTAGAAGATATGCAAAACGCATACAAAATAGTAGAAGAGCCAGTAAAAAAAGAAAAATATATTTTAGGAATTATATAAATTGAAAATTTGAAATGTGATATGGAAAGTGAGATTTGTAGGGGCGTATTGCATACGCCCGAAAACAAATTAATTGCAAACGCTGTAGGGGTCGCCGTCCTCGGCGACCCGCAAAACCCAAAATGAATCTAGTGAAAAGAAAAACGAGAAAGGAAAACAAAAAATGAAAATAATGTTTATATGCACAGGTAACATTTGCAGAAGTGCAATGGCACATGCAATGTTTGAAAAAATGGTAAAAGAACAAAATAAAAAGGTACAAGTATATTCGTGTGGCATATATGCACAAAATGGTGATATTCCAACATATGAAGCAATTGAAACAATGAATGAATATGGGATAGATTTAAGAAATCATAGAGCAACAAATATAAGAAACTCAAACATAAAAGACATGGATGTAATACTTTGCGCAACAATTCCACATAAAAATAGTGTTATAAATATGTATCCAGAATTAAAAGAAAAAGTATTTACGATGAAAGAATATGCAGGATATCCACAAAATGATTTAGATATAAAAGACCCATGGGGATATGGAATAGAAGTATACAAAAATTGTGCAAAAGAAATACAAGAGTGCCTTGATAGGATTATAGGAAAAATATAATTCACATCAGCACACTTCTCACTTCAAACAAATCAAAGAAAGGAATAAACAAATGAACATATTAGAAGGACTAAACGATAAACAATATGAAGCAGTAATAAATACAGAGGGACCAAACCTAATTATAGCAGGTGCAGGTTCAGGAAAAACAAAAGTATTAACACATAAAATAGCATATTTAATAGGAGAAAAAAATGTAAAGCCATGGCAAATACTTGCAATTACATTTACAAATAAAGCAGCAAACGAAATGAAAACAAGGGTAGAAGCATTAGTTGGAGAAGCAGCAAATGAAATGTGGCTAGGAACTTTCCACTCTATTTGTGTTAGAATTTTAAGAAGATTTATAGATAGATTAGGATATGAAAGCTCATTTATAATATTCGATACATCAGACCAAAGAAGTTTAGTAAAACAATGTTTAAGAGAATTAAATATTGATGATAAATTGTTTACAGATAGAAGCGTATTATCAGAAATAAGCAATGCAAAAAATGAAATGCTTACACCAGAAAGCTACAAATCAAGAACAAATGGTGAATATAGAAAAGAAAAAATTGCAGAAATATATGCTGTATATCAAAGAAAATTAAAAGAAAATAATGCAATAGATTTTGATGATATTATCAATTTTACAATAGACATATTAACAGAAAACCCAGATGTTTTAGAGTATTATTCAGATAAATTCAAATATGTATTAGTAGATGAGTATCAAGATACAAATAAATCACAATTTACATTATTAACATTAATTGCGGCAAGACACGGAAACATTACAGCCGTGGGAGATAATGACCAAGGAATATATTCTTTTAGAGGAGCAGATATATCAAATATATTAAACTTTGAAAAGGATTTTCCAGGAACAAAAATAATAAAATTAGAGCAAAATTATAGATCTACAAAAAGTATATTAAATGCAGCAAATGCAATAATCAAAAATAATAGCAAAAAATATGAAAAAAACTTATGGACAGAAAAAGAAGAGGGAAAACTTCCAGAAGTACATATATGTAATGATGAATATGATGAAGCAAGATATATTGCAGAAGAAATAGAACATTTAAGAAGAGAAGAATATTTAAAATATTCAGATTTTGCAATTCTATACAGAATGAATGCACAATCACGTAGTATAGAAGAGATTTTGGTAAGAGAAGGAATTCCATACAGAATTATAGGTGGACACAAATTCTACGAAAGAAAAGAAATAAAAGATATAATTAGCTATTTAAGATTAATTCAAAATACATCAGATAATTTAAGTTTGCAAAGAATAATAAATGAGCCTAAAAGAGGAGTAGGAAAAACAAGTTTAGAAAAAATAGAATCAATAGCATCAACAAACCGGAATATCAATGTATGAAGTAATAAAAAAAGCAGATGAGTTTGGCTTAAATAAAGTATTCGCAAATTCAAGAGATTTTGTAAATGTAATAGAAGAATTAAGAGCAAGTAAAGATGAAATTAAAATTTCAGAACTTGTAAAACAAACACTAAACAAAACAGGATATACAAAAGCTTTAGAGCTAGAAAGTACCACACAAGCAGAAACAAGACTAGAAAACTTAGATGAGTTCTTAACAGTAGCAATAGAGTTTGAGGATGAAGCTGCAGAAAACAACTTAGCAGAATTCTTAGAAAGTATAACACTTACAAGTGATGTAGACGAATTAGAGGATACAGACGAAGCAGTAACATTAATGACTTTACATAGCGCAAAGGGGCTAGAATTCCCAGTAGTATTTTTAATAGGAATGGAAGACCGGAATATTCCCAAGTTATAAATCAATAGGAGAAGAAAGAGAACTGGAAGAAGAAAGAAGACTTTGTTATGTTGGACTAACAAGGGCAGAACAATTTTTATACTTAACATGTAGCAGACAAAGAACAATATTTGGTTCAACATCATGCAACAAAATATCTAGATTTATAGAAGAAATACCACCAGAAATGCTAGACGGAGATAAAAACATTAAGAAAGAAAAACAATATGAACCAAAAGAAACAACATATGAGTGGGAATATGGAACAGTAAAAAAATATCAAACAAAAGCATTTGGAGATAAATACTCTCCAAAAGAACCATCATATCAATTTAGAACAGCAGAAAGTTTCTTAAATTCACTAAACAAAACAAAAACAGAAGGAGTAGATTTAAGCAAATTTAGAGCAGGTGTAACAGTATACCACAAAAAATTTGGAGAAGGAGTAATAAACTCAGTAGAACAAGAAGGAGAAGACTTAAAACTAGATATAAACTTTGAAAAAGCAGGACATAAAAGACTAATGGCAAAATTCGCAAATTTAGAAATAAGATAAAAAAGAAGAGCAATCTTCTTTTTTTATGCAAAAAAATTGGAATTTGTATGACTAAATTTATTTTTTGGTTTGTAGGGGTCGCACTCCTGGGCGACCCCTACAACGTTTGCAACATGTTTTCATCCGAAATTAAAATATTAAAAATGAAAAAAATTGTGAATGGAGTTAGCTTGAATTAGAAATTGTTCTTCGAGCGCAGTAGGGAATCTCATTTTTAATGAGGGCGCTGCGGAGCAAGAAGATGTACAATTTCTATGAAAGTGACATGACCTGAACCATTTTTTGAATTTTAATATTTTAATTTTGAATATAATTACAAATTACAATTTATCTAATTACTTACTTCGTTTTTTACTTTGTCTATTTCTGTTTGTGGTGCTTGCCCTGCTGGTGTGTAATATCCTTTTGCTTGTGCTACCTTAAATAATTCATATTGGAATGACTCGTCATTATTTCTTATTTGTTGTATTGTTTGTCTTAATTGCATATTTTCTGCTTCTGAAATAACTCCTTGATATGTTGTAAGCTCTGCTTTAACGCTTTCTAATATATCGTTAACCATGTATTTTTCTTCCATATTCTTACCTCCTAATTTAAAAATGTTAACAATTTTTGTTTTGTATTTAATGAATCTTGTGCAGCCTTTGTAAACATTTGCTTTATTTGTGGGTCAACACATTGTGATGCGTATGTGTTTAATTTTTGATATGATGTGTCGTGTGCACCTATTAAGTGCCTTAAATTTTGTAATTCTACTTGACTTAGTTCTGACATTAAAATCATCCTTTCCATTTTTTATTTAACAAGTATATTGTTTACAAAAATTAATAAATTATTCAAAAAAATGTAATTTGTTTAATTGATGTGAGAGGTGTGAGGTGTGAAATTACAAATTACAATTTGCATAACCCACCAATCCCTACGGAAATAAACAAAACAGATAATTCACAGCACAAAAAACAGAGCTTTTGGGAGTAAAATAGAGAAAAAAAGAGAAAATGTAAGCATCACTAACATTAAAGGAGCAAATAAAAGAATATAAAAATTGCCAAAAATGTAAAATTAATGTAAAATAGAAAAGTGGAAAAATAAAAATAGTTAGGAGTGTTTATTATTTTAAGAAGTATAAAAAATATATTTGTGCATGTTAGAAGTTCGTTAAAAGTTTTATTTCTTATTATGATATCTACAGCATTAATAGTAGGACTAATATCTTTAGTATATAAACCAATGTATAGCGTAACAGTAAACGGAGAATTTTTAGGATATACATCAAATAAAAGCAAATTACAAAAGAGAATAAATGATTATATAGAGAGCAAAGAAAATAGTAATATTGCATTTATAGATATTAAAGATTTACCAGAATATTCATTATGCTTACTAAAAAAAGATAACCAAGCAAATGATGAAGAAATATTTGAAAAGGTAAAAAGCTCAGGAACAACATATTATGAATACTATGCAATAGTAGTAAGTAACGAAGAAAAATATTATGTAGGAACAAAAGACGAAGCAGAAGCTATAATTAATGAGTTAAAATCAAAGAAAAGTACAAATATAAATAAAATAGCATATACACAAGTTCATTCAACAGAAATGAAAGAATTTACAGAAAAAGATAAAGTTGTAACAGCATTATATGTAAAACCAGTAGTTGTAGCAACATCAGCTTATGCAACATATACAGGACAAAGAATAGCAAGTACAGAAACACCATCATCAGCAGTTCTAGGAATAGGATTAATAAGACCAGTATCAGGAATAATAACATCAAGATTTGGTCGAAGAGCTAGTGGAAACCATACAGGACTAGATATAGCAACATCAACAGGAACAACAATAGTTGCAGCAGCAGCAGGAACAGTAACTTATTCTGGAAATAATGGTGGAGGTTTAGGGAACTTTGTAAAAATAAGCCATGGAAATGGTGTAGAAACAGTATATGGACATTGTAGCAAACTATATGTAACAGCAGGTCAAACAGTTGCACAAGGTGAAGCAATTGCAGCAGTTGGATCAACAGGAAATTCAACAGGACCTCACTTACACTTAGAAATAAGAGTAAATGGAGTAAGACAAAATCCGCAAATTTATTTATACAAATAAAAAATAAAAACCAGTTTTTAACTGGTTTAATTTTTTGCTAAATAAGAAAATCAAAGATTTTTCTATTTAGCAAAAATGCTATTCTTATAAAAATGCTTTAACACAATTAGATATGGCATTTGTCTTAAAAATTATCTTTCCATATTCCAAAATTTTTCTTTCAAACAATTCTGGGTTATCAACACTATTCCCAAACTCACTTATTTCACAATTAATTGCTTTTACAACAGGTAAATTTGATTTGTTAATATGTATGCATAAATAATATTTTGAATTATATAAACTCAAAGAAACCTTTTTCAATTTTAAATATGTTTCACTATTTAAATTCATACTTAAATACTTACAAAATTCACAATAATCATCAAAAGAATTAAAAGAATATATTACTAAACTATTATTAATTGCAGAAGTTTTTCTCTTTATTTTTAATTGTTTCTTAACTTGCTCCTTTTCAGGAAGCCTTGTAACAGTTAGTATAAAGTTTCCTTCTGGAACTGCAATCGCTTCAATCATCAATTTATAATCTTTTGTATAAAAACCAACTTCTTTTTCGGCTTTATTTAACAAACTACAAAACAATGCTTGTGACTCAGCAGAATTAGACATAAATGAATGTAAATCTATATGTTCTTCTTCCAAATCGCTCAAATTCAAAGTGATTCTAATTTTATTCTCTGTCAATTTTTCAATTTTCAAAATAAGTAACCTCCAATATAAAGTATATTATTATTATAACACCAATATATAATAATTTAAATAATAAAAATATGGAAATTATTATACCATATTATATTAAAAAAACATTAAAAAGGTTAAATGAATTGGAATTTATATAACAAAAACCAATAAATGCCTGAAATTACTTGAAAAAACAAGTAATTTCATATATAATATATAAGTATTTAACAAAGGAAAAATAAGGAGGAGCACAAATGGCAACAAGAGAAAAAAATATATGGATATTATTAGTATTTCTACTATCAGGTCTAGTAATAGGAGGACTTTTAGGAGAACTTGCAGCAAAAGTAGATTGGCTATGGTGGTTATCTTATGGACAAAGTTTTGGACTATCAACTCCAGTATCACTAGATTTAAATGTAATAACAATAACATTTGGGCTAATGTTTAGAATAAATATTGCAAGCATCGTAGGAATGGCAATAGCAATATTTATATATAGAAAAGTATAACAAAAAATAATACAAAATTTGCTTTTAGCAAATTTTGATGGGGGCAACAAATTACTTTGAAAGGATGATAATATGCAACTAAAAATGAAGGAGCTCCCAATATTAGAAAGACCTTACGAAAAGTTAGAAATTTATGGAGCCGAGATGTTATCTAATGCAGAACTTTTGGCAATAATAATAAAAACTGGAAATAAAAAAGAAACTGCAGTAGCACTTGCTCAAAAAATATTAAATTTAAATAAAAATTATAACAAAAATGACCTAAGATTTTTGCAAGAAATATCAATAGAAGAACTTACAGAAGTTAATGGAATAGGAAAAGTAAAAGCAATACAAATAAAAGCAGCATCCGAAATTGCAAAAAGAATAACAAAGCCAATTACAAATAAAATAAAAATAAGCAATACAAAAGATGTGGCAGAATTAGTAATGTCTGAACTAAGATACGAAAAAAGAGAAATAGCCAAAGTAATTATCCTTAATAACAAAAATATTATATTAAGAATTGTAAACATATCATTAGGAGGCTCGAATTTCGCATGTATAGAACCCAAAGATGTGTTAGCAGAGGCTATAAAAATGCAGGCACCAAAGATAATACTTATTCATAACCATCCAAGTGGAGATCCAAAACCCAGCAAAAGTGACTACAAAGTAACAGACAGAATATATGAATGTGCTGATTTAATGGGAATTGAATTATTAGACCATGTAGTAATAGGGGATGGAATATATGAGAGTGTATTAATGGGAAAGGAAACGTGAGAAATATGTTATTTGGACTAAAATCAAAAGATATTGGAATAGATTTAGGAACAGCTAATACTTTAGTTACACTAAAAGGAAAAGGAGTAATATTAAAAGAACCATCTGTTGTAGCAATAGATAGAAGAAGTGGTAATATTTTAGCTACTGGTTATGAAGCAAAAGAAATGCTTGGAAGAACACCAGAAACTATTAAAGCAGTAAGACCATTAAAAGATGGTGTGATAGCAGATTTCACAGCAACACAGTTAATGCTTAAAAATATAGTATCAAAAGTATGCCAAAGATATAATGCAGGTAGACCAAGAGTAGTTGTTGGAGTACCATCTGGTATTACAGAAGTGGAAGAAAGAGCAGTAGAAGAATCAGTTTTAAGAGCTGGAGCAAAAGAAGTATACTTAATAGAAGAACCAATGGCAGCAGCAATTGGAGCAAACTTAGATGTAGCAGAACCTACAGGAAATATAATAGTTGATATAGGTGGAGGAACAACAGAGGTTGCCGTAATTTCTCTAGGAGGAGTTGTAATAAGTAACTCTTTAAGAACTGCTGGAGATGAATTAGACGAAGATATAGTAAATTATATAAAAAGAGAAATGGGACTAGCAATAGGAGAAACAACAGCAGAAGAAATAAAAATAGAAATAGGATGTGCATTACCATTAATGACAGAAGCAAGCATGGAAGTAAGAGGAAGAGATTTAGGAAATGGGTTACCAAGAAATGTTATAGTTACTTCAACACAAATAGAAGAGGCAATGCATGATTCAATAAATGAAATAGTAGAAGTTGTAAAAGCTACATTAGAAAAAACTCCACCAGAGCTTGCATCAGACATAGTAGAAAAGGGAATAGTGCTTGCAGGTGGAGGAGCACTAATCAGAAATCTAGACAAATTATTAAGCCAAAAAACAGAAATGCCAGTATATATTGCAGAAGATCCATTAGAATGTGTTGTAAAAGGAACAGGAAAAACTTTAGAAGACTTAGAAAGATTAAAAACTGTTCTTATAAATGCGCGTAAACGTAGATAAACAATAAATAAGAAAGGATTACAGCGATGTATAGAAACAATAAAACAAGTATTATAGGCATAGTAATAACAATAATAGTATTGATTATATTAGTTTTGCTTACCAATATAAATACAAATAAACTTTCTGGTGCAGAGAATTTATTTAGTAAACTTGTAATGCCTGTGCAAAATGGATTAACGCATTTAAAAAATAAAATAGCAAAAAATGATTCGTTTTTCGAAAACATAGATAAACTAGATGAAGAAAATAAAAAGCTAAAAGAAGAAAATAGTGAATTACAAAAAAAATTACAAGAATTAGAAATAATTAAAACAGAAAATGCAACACTAAGACAATATGTAAATATGGCAGAAAAGTACTCAGAATACAAAACTGTACCAGCATATATAATAAATAAAGATGTTAGCAATTTAAGTGAAACAATGGTTATCAACGCAGGGAAATCAAGTGGAATAGATGTAGATATGCCAGTTATTACAGAACAAGGATTAGTTGGATACATTATGTCTGTAACAGAAAACACTGCAAAAGTTCAACCAATAATAGATCCAGCAACTAATATAAGCGGAACAATTACAACATCAAGAGATAGCGTAATTGTAAGAGGAATTTTACGGAAGCAGTAATACATTAAAATTAATGTATATTCCAACAGATGCTGACCTAGTTTTAGAAGATACAATAGAAACTTCTGGATTAGGTGGAATATATCCAAAAGGAATACAAATAGGTAAAATAAAAGAAATAATAGAATCAAAAAATATAACAGACAGATATGCAATTGTAGAAACATCAGTGGATTTTTCAAAGTTAGAAACAGTATTGGTAATAACAAAATAATATAAAAGAAAAGGAGATATATTATGAACAATGAAATCTATGTAACACCACTTGCTGGAAGATATCCAAGTAAAGAGATGAACAAAATTTGGTCAAGTGATTCTAAATATTCAACATGGAGAAAACTTTGGGTTGCACTTGCAGAAACAGAAAAAGAGCTAGGAATTGATATAACAGATGAACAAATTAATGAAATGAAAGAAAATGTAAATAACATTGATTATGATGTAGTTGCAAAAAGAGAAAAAGAATGTAGACATGATGTTATGGCACATGTTTATGAATTTGGTACAAAATGCCCAAAAGCAAAACCAATAATACACTTAGGAGCAACATCTTGCTACGTAACAGATAACACAGACGTAATTTTAATGAGAGAAGCTTTAAAAATTATAAAAGCAAAATTAGTTAATGTAATAAATAATCTAAAAAAATTTGCAGATGAATATAAAGGAACAACATGCTTAGGATATACACATTTTCAACCTGCACAGCTAACAACAGTTGGTAAAAGAGCAACACTTTGGATGCAAGATTTATTAGAAGATTTAGAAGAACTAGAATTTGTAGAATCAAGAATGAAGCTTTTAGGTTGCAAAGGAACAACAGGAACACAAGAAAGCTTTATGAAATTATTTAAAGATGAAGAAAAAGTAAAACAAATAGATGGAAAAATAGCAGAAAAAATGGGATTTGACAAAGTATATGCAGTATCTGGACAAACATATACAAGAAAATTAGATTCAATAGTATTAAATTGCTTATCAGGAATAGCAGAAAGTGCATCAAAATTTGCAAATGACATGAGACTTTTACAACACGAAAAAGAATTAGAAGAGCCATTCGAAAAAGGACAAATTGGATCATCAGCAATGGCATATAAAAGAAATCCAATGAGATGTGAAAGAATAAATTCACTTTCAAGACATGTAATGGTACTTTCAAATGATGCAAAAATAACAACAGCAACACAATGGTTAGAAAGAACACTAGATGATTCTGCAAACAAGAGAATATGTGTGCCAGAAAGCTTTTTAGCAACAGATGCAATATTAATCCTTTACGAAAACATATCATCAAACATTGTAGTATATAAAAACGTAATAAAAACAAATATGATGCAAGAACTTCCATTTATGGGGACAGAAGAAATACTTATGAATGCAGTTTTAAAAGGTGGAGATAGACAAGAGTTACATGAGAAAATAAGAGTATACTCAATGGAAGCTGGAAGAGAAGTAAAAGAATTTGGTAGACCAAATGATTTAGTAGATAGAATAGCAGCAGACGAAACATTTGGACTAACCAAAGAAGAAATTTTACATATATTAAATCCAGATCACCTTTGCGGAAGAGCAAAAAATCAAGTAACAGATTTTATAGAAGAATGTGTAAATCCAGTACTAGAAAAATATAAAGACTTAATAAGCGAAGAAAAAGTAGAGATAAATGTCTAGAAAAAATGAGACAAAAAGGGACAGCCCATTTTTGTCTCATTAATTATAAATAATAGAGGAAAATATGAAAATAATAGATTGGTTCAGAAAAATTAAACTGAGAAAAAGATTACTAATACCTAGCAGTAATCCTGATTACGAAGATTCAATTAAGCAAGTAAAAGAAAAAATTATAAACAGTATGCAGGGCAAAGAATTTAGTAAAATTGAAGAGGCTTACTATGCATATATAGAATTAGGAAAAATTTTATCAGAAGATCCTATTAATGCTTTTGGAGAAGTTGAAGAGAGAAGAGACCTATTCAATAAAAAAATAGGAAAAGAACTTCAAGGAAATTGTAAAGCTATAGCAGAATTATATGCAAGTATATTAGAAGATATAGGAATAAGTTCAGATTTAATAAAAGTAAATGAAAATCCAGGGGCACATGTGGATGTAGTGTCAAATATTGATGGGAAATACTATATTACTAACCTAATAAGCGATTTATCAAGAATAAAAACTGCAAAAAGGATAAACTCATTTGGATTTGATTTAGAGAATAGTAGAAATATTATGTATTCACGAACATATAAAGACAGAGTAAAAAAATGTTATAACTTATCTTTTTTAGCAAGAGAAGAAATAGAAAGAATGGATAAAAAATTGGGATATAGTTATAGCACCAAAGCTGAAAAAGATAATAACAAAAGAGGAATATATACAGATGATGTATTTGAAAGAATAAAACAAGAACTAGAAAATCCAGAGAAGTTTAAAAAATATGTTTTAAAGGGAAGAGAAGATGTACCAGAAGAAGAGGTGCTTAAATATAAATTAGAATTCTTTTTGGAAAATATGGATAAGTTTTCTACATATAATGGAGACACAAGATATTTAGAAAATGTAAGATACTATTTTTATACATTGCGAAATTTTTTCTCAAAAGAAGAAGCAAAAAGAATAAATATGTATGCAGCAGTGAACAATGGTAACCTTTCTAAAATACATTCTATTGTAAAATTAAGACCAGCAGAAAAATCAAAAGGCGAAAACTCATATTTTTTATATAATGCTAGTAACAAAAAATATGAAGAAATTTCAAAAGAGGAATTAAAAAGATTTGTAGACAATGCAAAAGACTTAGAGATAATTGGTGACATAGACAATAGAGAACAAATAGAAATAGAAGAATTAGAGTTATAAAATGAGACAAAAGAGAATTACACCCTTTTGTCTTATTTATTTAAAATTTCTTTCCTGTTATTTTTTCATAAGCTTCAATATATTTATTTCTTGTAGTTTCTAAAACATCTTTTGGAAGTTCAGTAGGAGGATTATTTCTATATCCATTATTTGATAACCAATCTCTTAAGTATTGCTTATCAAAACTTTTTTGACCTCTACCTACTTCATAATCATCAAGAGGCCAAAATCTACTAGAATCAGGAGTTAAAACTTCATCTCCTAAAACTAAAATACCATTTTCATCTAAACCAAATTCAAATTTTGTATCAGCTATAATTATTCCCTTAGAAAGAGCATAATCAGCGCATTTTTTATAAATATTAATTGTAGCATTTTTTACTTTTTCAGCAAGTTCATTACCTAAAATTTCTTTGCATCTCTCAAAAGAAATATTTTCGTCATGGTTGCCAAGTTCAGCTTTTGTAGAAGGCGTAAAGATTGGCTCATCCAATTTTTGACATTCTTGTAAACCTTCTGGCAATTTAATATTGCAAACAGTACCAGTTTTTTGATATTCTGCCCAACCAGAACCTGTAATATAACCTCTTACAATACATTCAACTGGAAGCATTTTTAATTTTTTTACTAACATACTTCTATCTTTAAATTCTTCTTTTCTAAACTCCGCTGGAAACTTTTCATAATTTGTAGTAATTATATGGTTTGGTATAATATCAGAAACAAAATTAAACCAGAATTCAGATAATTTATTTAAAATTTTTCCTTTGTCCAAAACAGGATTTGGCATAATAAAATCAAATGCAGAAATTCTATCAGAAACAACCATCATAAGTTTGTCATCATCTACTTCATATATTTCACGAACTTTACCACTACTAATTTTTTTCATAAAATAACAATCCTTTCTAAACTAATAATTTTCGTAACCTACATCTTGTAATTTTGCATCTTTTTTCATAACAGCATCTTTTAATCCAGCTTTAAAATCAGCTAATTTATTACGCACATCTTCATTCGAAACACCTATTATTTGAGTTGCTAAAATAGCTGCATTTTTTGCGCCATTTATTGCAACTGTTGCAACAGGAATTCCAGAAGGCATTTGCACAATTGAATAAAGTGAATCAATACCATTTAAAGCCTTAGAATGAATAGGAACACCAATTACTGGGCATGTATTTACTGCTGCAAAAATTCCAGGTAAATGAGCTGCACCACCAGCACCAGCAATAATTGCTTTAACACCTCTATTTTTAAGATTTTTTGCGTAATCAATTGCTTCATCTGGACATCTATGAACAGATAAAATTTTCATCTCATAAGAAATTCCCATATTGTCCAAAAATTTGGCACTATCTTTCATTATAGGTAAATCAGAGTCACTACCCATAATTATTGCTACATCAATATTTTTTTCCATTTTTCCCTCCCAAAAATAAATCTGAATTAATTATATTATATAAAATTATAATATACAACAAAAAAATGGATTTTGTGTAATGGGGAATTTTTGGGACTGCCCTGAATTCACTATTAAAAAACAGAAAATATAAATAGTAGGGTAAATGTAGGGGCCGCCGTCCTCGGCGACCCGAAGACATCATAGACTTTATAAGAAAACAATAAATCAACGGCACCAATTTACATAAATAAGAATATATTATTAATATAGTAGGAGGAATAGCATGAAAGAAGTTTTAAGATTAGAAAATATAAACAAGACATATCAAGCAAAAAATGGGGAAATAGAAGCTTTAAGAAATATAAATTTTAATGTAAATGAAGGCGAATTTGTTAGCATAATTGGACCAAGTCGGATGCCGGAAAATCAACATTACTTTCAATAATTGCAGGGCTAGAAGAAAAATCAAGTGGAAAGATATATATAGATAATGTAGAAACAGAAAATGTATCAAACAAAATTGGATATATGCTTCAAAAAGATAGTTTACTAGAATGGAGAACTATATATAACAATGTGGCTTTTGGGTTGGAAATAACAAAAAGAAAAACTAAAGAAAATGAGCAATATGTAAAAGATTTATTAAAAAAATATAACCTTTATGAATTTAAAGACAAATATCCATCCCAGCTATCAGGAGGAATGAGGCAAAGAGTAGCACTAATTAGAACACTTACAATAAGACCAGAAATTCTTCTATTAGATGAAGCTTTTTCAGCTCTTGATTATCAAACAAGAATAATGGTAACAAAGGATATATACAAAATTCTAAAAAACGAAAATATTACCACAGTAATGGTAACACACGATATATCAGAGGCTATTAGTATGTCTGACAGAATAGTAGTACTTACAAAAAGACCAGCAACTGTTAAAAAAATTGATACAATAGATTTTGAAATAGAAGGAAGAGATCCTATGAACTGCCGTAAAAGTCCAAAATTCAGTAAATATTTTGATAGCTTATGGAAGGAGCTAGATGTTGATGCAAAAGAAAAATAATTCAGAAGAAAGAAAGAAGTATCTAAAAAAAATTAGATTAACAAAAATATTAACATTATTTACACAAATTACAGTAGCTGTTGCATTTGTAGCATTATGGGAGATACTAGCCAATAAAGGAGTAATAGATAGCTTTATAACAAGCCAACCATCTAGAATGCTAAAAACCTTTATGAATTTATCTCAAAATGGACTATTAGAACACTTAGGAGTTACATGTTATGAAACAATAGTAGGATTCTTATCTGGAGCTATACTTGGAGTGATTATTGCAATAATACTATGGTGGTCAAAATTCCTATCAAAGGTATCTGAACCATTTTTAGTAGTATTAAATAGTTTACCTAAAATAGCACTTCGGACCGGTAATAATAATATGGGTAGGAGCAGGAACAGGCGCAATTATAGTAATGGCATTGGCAATATCATTAATAGTTACAATTCTAGAAATATTAAATGGTTTTTTAAATACAGATAGCGAAAAAATAAGAATGGCAAAAACCTTTAATGCAAATAAATTGCAGATATTAACAAAAATAGTAATACCAGCAAATATTTCTACATTTATAAATTCGTTAAAAGTGAATATAGGGCTTTCATTAGTCGGAGTAATATCAGGGGAATTCTTAGTATCAAAAGCAGGACTTCGGCTATTTAATAGTGTATGGAGGTCAAGTGTTTCAGCTAGATTTAGTAATGGCAAGTGTAGTAATACTTGCAGCTATCGCAGCAATTATGTATGAGGCAGTAGTCCTACTAGAAAAAATAATTTTAAAAACAAAAAAATTTGGATAAATTGTAATTTGACACGGTAGGGGTCGCCGTCCTCGGTGACCCAAAGGTATAGCAGGTTTTGCAATATACATGTTTTAAACAAATTACAATCAATTGAAAGGAGAAAAATTTTGAAAAAATATATTATAGGCATACTTATAATCTTATTAGTCGTTGGTGGAATTTTAGCATATTCTATGCTTAAAGATAAAAATAACGGAAACACAGAAATGACAAAAATAAGATTAAATGAAGTTACACGTTCAGTTTTTTATGCACCACAATATGTTGCAATTAGCAATGGATATTTTAAAGAAGAAAATTTGGATATAGAAATTACCACAGGTCAAGGTGCAGATAAGGTAATGACAGCAGTGCTTGCTGGTCAAAGTGATATAGGATTTGCACGGACCAGAAGCTGCAATTTATGTATATAACGAAGGAAAAGAAGACTATATGCAAGTATTTGCACAAATGACTAAAAGAGATGGATCTTTTCTAGTTAGCAGAAAAGAAAACAAAGACTTTAAATGGACAGATTTAAAAGGTTCTACTATTATTCCTGGTAGAAAAGGTGGAGTACCATATATGACATTTGAATATGTACTAAAACAAAGTGGATTAGACACAAAAAAAGATGTAGTATTAGATGATAGTATTAAATTCGACTTAATGGCAGGAGCATTTGCAGGAGGAAAAGCAGACTATGTTACACTATTTGAACCAACAGCATCAATGACAGAAGCACAAGGAAAAGGATATATAGTAGCATCAGTTGGAGAAGCAGGAGGAGAAATACCATATACAGCATACTTTGCAAAAAAGAGCTATATAAACAATAACAAAGATATAATTCAAGGCTTTACAAATGCAGTATATAAAGGTCAAACATGGGTAAAAGAACATACAGCAAAAGAAATTGCAGAAAAAATACAAAACTTTTTCCCAGATACAGATTTAAATATGTTAGAAAGTTCAATTCAAAGATATAAAGACATAGATGCTTGGAATGAAACACCAGTACTAAAACAAGAAGCTTTTGAAAAATTACAAACAGTAATGCAAGAAGCAGGAGAACTTACAACAAAAGCACCTTATGAAACAATAGTAAACAACGAATTTGCAAAAAAAGCTATTAAATAAAAACAAAACATAGCGCAAGTCAAAGGGGATAGACTTACGCTATGCTTTTCATAATATTTAAGATATATCATGGAGGATAATTACATTATATATTACCAAACCTTAAATTAAGTTTAAAAATTACAATTTATCCAACCAATCTAAAATAAAGTTATAAACCTCTAATTTATTTACCTCATTAAGCAATTCATGTCTAGCATTTTTAAACAATCTTAAATACACATTTCTAGTTCCATCTTTCTTAAGCATTTTATACACTCTTAAAACCCCTTTACCATTTTGTCCAACAGGGTCTTCATCACCAGAAAAAATTAATATAGGAACCTTTACAGTTTTATTAACATTTTTCTGTTTAGATAAATATTGAGTTCCACTTAATAAATCATAATATGCTTGAACAGAAAACATTTTTCCGCATTTCTCATCTTCTATAAATTTATTAACTTCATTTTCATCACTACAAATCCAGTCAGAAGGAGTTCTGTTTGGTTCAAACTTTTTATTAAAAGAACCAGTAACAAGATGCTCAATCAATTTGCTTTTATACCTTTTACCCTTAAAAGCAGAAATTATTTTAATAAGCAGTTTCCCAGAAATAAGCCCATATTTTTGCCCACTTGTTCCAGAAATAATTACACCAGTTAAATTATCATCATATTTTGTAATATATGTACGAACAATAAGTGAGCCCATGCTGTGCCCCATAACAATATAAGGTAAACTAGGATACTCATTATGAACTTTATTTTGAAGAATATGAACATCTTCTACTAACCTATCCCAGCCATTATTATCAGCAAAATATCCAAAATCATCTTCACATTTAGCTGTATTACCATGACCTAAATGATCATGACCAACCACAATGTAACCATTATTAGCTAAAAAATTAGCAAAATCATTATATCTACCAATATGTTCTTGCATACCGTGAACTAATTGTATTATTCCTTTGTGTTCTTTAAAATCATTATTAATCCATTTTTTTGCAAATACATCAAAACCTGTACTCGACTTAAAACTAAAAGTACTTTCCACTATAATCCTCCAATACAAATTATTACATAATAATATATCATAAAATACTAAACAATAGAAGAGTTGAAAATAAAAAATAATTGTAATAAAATATTAAAAAAAGATAAAAATAAAAAGAGGTGAAAAATATGGAATATAGATATAAACCAGAAGGAGTATGCTCAAGAGAGTTAGTATTCGATATAGAAGGAGATATTGTAAAATCAGTAAAAGTAGTTGGAGGATGCCCAGGGAATACAGTAGGAATTTCAAAATTAGTAGAAGGAATGAAAATAAAAGACATAATAAAAAAACTAAAAGGAATTCCATGTGGATACAAAGGAACATCTTGCCCAGACCAAATAGCTAGAGCATTAGAAAAATATATAATTAAATAAATGTATTGGTCGCCATTTTAGGCGACCCACATTGCAAAGAAATTAATAAAAAGTAAGAAGGAATAGAATATGATAAAAATAGCATTTTTTGATACAAAAGAATATGATAAAAAATTGTTTGATGAATACAATAAAAAATATGGTTATGAAATAACATATTTAGAATCAAGATTAAATAGTGAAACTGCACCACTAGCAAAAGGATTTGACGTTGTATGTATATTTGTAAACGACGTAGTAGACGAAAAAACAATTAAAATCTTAGAAGAGGATGGAGTAAAACTAATAGCTTTAAGATGTGCAGGATTTAACAATGTAGATATAAAAAAGATTGGAGAAAAGCTAAAAGTTGTAAGAGTACCAGCATATTCTCCTTATGCAGTTGCAGAACATGCAGTAGCATTACTTTTAAGTATTGATAGAAAAATATATAAAGCATATCAAAGAACAAAAAAATACAACTTTACCTTAAACGGACTATTAGGATTTGATATACACGGTAAAACAGTTGGAGTTATAGGTTCAGGTAAAATCGGAAAAGTATTTATAAACATTATGAATGGCTTTGGGTGTAGAGTATTAGCTTATGATAAATTCCCAGATGAAAAAGCAGCAAAAGAAATGAATTTTGAATATGTAGACTTAGACACATTATATAAAGAATCAGATATAATATCACTTCATTGCCCATTAACAGACGAAAACTATAAAATGATAAATGAGGAATCATTAGATAAAATGAAAGATGGGGTTGTATTAATAAACACAAGTAGAGGAAAACTAATAGACACAAAAAGCTTAATAAAAAGGTTAGAACAAGGCAAAATTGGTGGACTTGGTTTAGATGTTTACGAAGATGAAGAGGAATTCTTTTTAAATGATATGTCTAATTCATATATAAGAGATGAAGAACTTTCAATATTACTTACTATGCCAAATGTAGTAGTAACATCACATCAAGCATTCTTTACGAAAGAAGCTCTAAATAAAATTGCATTAGACACATGCGAAAATATAAAAGAGTTTTTTGAAACAGGAGATTGTAAAAATAAGGTATAAAAATAATAGCTTGCAAGTTTTACTTGTAAGCTATTTATATATTTTTATTTATTTTACTTCAGAAAAAGAATTTTTACTTGTACCGCAAATTGGGCAAACCCAGTCAGTTGGTAAGTCTTCAAATTTAACTGCTTCTTTGTTTTCATCATAAACGAATCCACAAATGTCACACTTATAGTCCATAATATCATCCCTTCTAGTTAAATATACAATATAATAATATAATAAACTTGAAATGTCAATTAAAATATATACAGAAACAAGCTAAATATGATATAATAACAATTGTAAAAGAGGAGATTTTATGAAACAAGAGTACATTTTAGAAGATTGCAAATCCTTTGAACCAGAGCACATTTTTGAATGTGGACAATGCTTTAGATGGAATAAGCAAAAGGATGGAAGCTATACAGGAATATTTAAAGAAAATGTTGTTAATGTAAAAAAGGAAAATAATAGAATAATTTTTAAAGGGATATGTAAAGAAAATATAAAAGAAGAATGCATAGATTATTTTGATTTAGATACCGATTATGACAATATAAAAAACAAATTATCAAATGTAGATGATTATTTAAAAACTAGCATTAAATATGGCGAGGGAATTAGAATACTAAATCAAGACTTATGGGAAACACTTATTTCATTTATAATATCTGCAAATAACAATATTCCTAGAATAAAAGGAATAATAGAAAGAATTTCTAAAAAATATGGTAAAAAAATAGTTTGGAACAATAACGAATACTACACATTCCCAACACCTAAAGAATTATCTAAAGCAAGTGTAGAAGATTTAAGAAACCTTGGGCTTGGATTTAGAGATGTAAGAGTATATGAAACAACTAGAATAATAAATGAAAATCCTAATAAACTAAATGAATTAGAAGACGAAAAGGATGTAAATAGATTAAGAGAAGAGTTATTGGAATTCCCAGGCGTAGGGCCAAAAGTAGCAGATTGCGTAATGCTATTTTCTACACTTAAACGATTAGAAGTATTCCCAATAGATGTTTGGGTACGAAGAGTTATGAATGAATTATATATAAAAAATGAAGACGAAACAAAAATAAACAAAAAAGAAATAGAACAATTAGCCAAAACAAAATATGGTAATTTAGCAGGAATTGCACAACAATATTTATTCTATTGGAGAAGGGGAGCTTAAATTAATGGGTTTAAGGTTGATTTATGGAAGAGCAGGAACTGGAAAAAGCCAGTTCTGCTTAAACAAAATTAAAGAGCAAATAAATAATAAAACAGCACAAAAAATATATCTTGTTGTGCCAGAACAGTTTTCATTTTCAACAGAAAAAAGATTACTAGAAACACTAGAACAAAATAGTGTAATAAATGCAGAAGTTATAACATTTAAAAGAATGGCACATAGAATTTTTACAGAAGTTGGAGGGCTTACAGAAGTAAACTTATCAAAAACAGGTAAGGCAATGCTTGTAAGCAATATATTAGAAAAATATAAAAAAGATTTACAATTTTTAAATAAATCATCCGAAAATATAGATATAGTATTAAGGACTATAACGGAATTAAAAAAGCATGATGTAAAACTAGAAGATTTAGAGCAAAAACAAAAAGAGGCAGAAGACGAATACTTAAAAATAAAATTAAATGATATAAATACAATATACAAAAAATATGAGGAAACATTACAAAATAAGTATATAGACGAAGATGATATACTTACAATTCTTGCAAAGAAAATAGAAGAAAGCAGTATGTTTGATGATTCATATATTTACATAGATGAATTTTCTGGTTTTACAAGACAAGAATACAATGTAATAAAAGAATTATTAAAAAAGGCCAAAGAGATTGATATTACAATATGTTCAGATGGAATAAACATAGAAAAACAGCCAGAAGAAGATATTTTTTATCAAAATAAAATGGTAATTCAAGAATTAATAAAATGTGCTCAAGAGGTTAATGTAAATTTAGAAGAAAATATAGAATTAAAAAATACTTATAGATTTAAAAATGAGGAATTAAAACATTTAGAAAAAAATGTTTATGAAGTACCATATAAAATATATGAAAAACCAGTAAACAATATACATATAAGCTTGCTTAGTCAGCCATATTCAGAAGTAGAATATGTAGCAAAAACAATAATAGAATTAGTAAGAGAAAAAGAATATAGGTATAAAGATATATCGGTAATTACAAAAAATATAGATGAATATACAAACATAGTAAAAGCAATTTTCGAAAAATATGAAATACCAGTATTTATAGACCAAAAAGAGGATTTAAGCCAAAATATTTTAGTAAAATATGTGCTTTCAATTTTAGAAATATATGCAAAAAGTTGGTCACAAGATGCAGTACTTGCATATATAAAAACTGGTTTCCTTCCACTAGAAAAAGAAGATATATATAATTTAGAAAACTATTGCAAAAAGTGGGGAATAAAAGGTAACAAATGGTATAAAGAAGATTGGAAATATGATAGCTTAAACAAAGATGTAGAAAAGCTAAACGAGTTAAGAAGAAAAATTGTAGAACCACTATTAAAACTAAAAACAAGTTTAGATGAATCAAAGCTAGCAGAAGAAATAACAACAAAACTATATAGATTTTTAGAAGAAAATCAAATAAGAGAAAAACTAGAAGAAAAAGCAGAAAAATTAGAGCAAGCAGGTAGAAAAGATGTAGCAAATAAGTATAAATCTAGTTGGAATATTCTTATGCAAATATTTGATGAGATAGTGCTAATATTTAGCCAAGATAAAATGGGTTTTAAACAATACAAAAACATATTAAAAGTTGGATTAGAATTTTCTAGTTTAGGAGAAATACCTCAAGTAATAGATCAAGTTATAATAGGAGATACAGATAGGTCTAGAAACCATAAAGCAAAAGTTGTATTTATACTTGGCTTAAATGATGGCGTATTTCCTGCGGTTAATTCAGGAGAAGGTTTCCTTAACGATAAAGATAGAAAGTATTTAAAACAAAATGGAATTGAACTTGCAAAAGGAACAATAGAAAACTTGTATGAAGACCAATTTAATATATATAGAGCTTTTACAACAGCAGAAGAAGAACTATATTTATCTTATGTATCAACAGATAAAGAACAAAAAGCTAAAAGACAATCTATATTAATTTCTAGAATAAAAAAGATGTTTAAAAATCTAAAAGAAGAAAGTGATGTAGTAAGTAAAAATGATAGTATTTTAACAGCAGAAAGTACATTTAATCAAATGCTTTCAAACATTAAAGATTTTAAACAAGGAAAAGAGATAGATGAAATTTGGTTTGCTGTGTATAATTGGTACATGCAAAATGATGAATGGAAGCCTAAATTAAAAGAGGCTATAAAAGGTTTTTCACATAAAAATGATGCAGAAAAAATAACAGAAGAAAATATAAAAAGACTATATGGAAACACTTTAAAAACAAGTGTATCAAGGCTTGAACAATATAGAGAATGCCCATTTTCTTTCCATTTAAAATATGGACTAAAATTAAAAGAAAGAGAAGAATTTGTAGTAAGACCAATTGATACAGGTTCATTTATGCATGAAGTAATAGATGAGTTCTTTGAAAATACAAAAAATATAAAAACAATAGAAGACCAAGAAGTAAAAGAAATAGTAAATAGCATAATCGATGAAAAACTTTCACTTAGCAAAAACTATATATTTACAAGCACACCAAGGTTTGCAGTACTTACAAACATACTAAAAAAAGCAATACTTCAATCAATAACATATATAGTTCAACAAATGAAAAATAGCGATTTTGAAATAGCAGGAAACGAAATAGAATTTAATAGAAAAATAGATAATGTAGAAATAACAGGTAAAATAGATAGAATAGATACAGCACAAAATGAACAAGGCAAATACATTAGAATAATAGACTATAAATCATCAGATAGAAGTATAAATTTAAATGAGTTAGAAGCTGGAACACAAATACAATTATTAACATATTTAGATACAGTGGTAGAAAAAACAAAAAATATACCTGTTGGAATGCTTTATTTTAACTTAATAGACCCAGTAATAAAAGCAAGTAGAAATTTAACAGATGAACAAATACAAGAAGAATTAAAAAAGCAATTTAGAATGAGTGGTATGGTATTAGCAGATGTAAACATTATACGAATGATGGATAAAAACTTACAAACAGGTGCTTCAAGCACAATACCAGTAACTCTTGACAAAAATGGAGATATAATGGATTCTCGTTCAAATGCAATAACAAAAGAACAGTTTACTTTATTGCAAAATAAGGTTAAAAAAATAATAAAGCAAATAGCAAAAGAAATATTAGAAGGAAATATAGAAATAAAACCAACATACAACAAAGGAAAAAAAGAAGAAGCATGCAAATATTGTGAATATAAATCAATATGCTGTTTTAATTCAAATGTAAATAACTATTCATTTATAGATAATAAATCAAAAAAAGAATTGTTAGATAATTTACAATAAAGTGAAAGGAGAAACAAAATGGGATTAATAGGTTTTTATGCAGGATCATTTGATCCATTTACAAATGGACACTTGCAAATAGTAAAAAAAGCTGCCAGATGTTTTGATAAAGTAATAATAGGTATAGGATACAATAAAGATAAATCAGAGCGTATAGACAAAAATAAAATGAAAGAAGCAATAGAAGAAACAATAAAAGAAATAGGATTAAGTAATGTAGAAGTAGTACTTTATGAGGGACTAACAGTAGAAAAAGCAAAACAAATGAATTGCGACATATTAATTAGAGGCTTAAGAAATGGTACAGATTATGAATACGAAGAGAATATATCTGCAATAAACGAAAAATTAGCAGGAATGGACACATGTTATTTTAGAGCAGGAGACCTAGGCTATTTATCTTCAAGCATTGTTATGGAGCTATATACACATAGTAAAGAAATAGATAAATATGTGCCAAAAGCAGTTGCAAAATTATTGCAAACAATGTAGAGGTGAAGAAAAGAAATATGATAATAGGAATTACAGGAAATTCTGGTTCGCGGAAAAACTTTATTTGGCCAAGAATTATGTGCAAAAACAAATGCAAAGTTAATAAATGCAGACCAAATTGTAAAAGAATTATCAAAATGCGAAGAACCGTATTACAAAGAAATAGTAAAACAATTTGGGCAAGAAATATTATTAGAAAATAAAGAAATAAACAGACCCAAATTAGCACAAATAATTTTTAGCGATAACCAAAAAAGAGAAGAATTAAATAAAATTACATGCGCACATATTGCAAAAAAAATTAAAGAAGAAGCGAAAAAAGAAACCCAAAGAATAGTGATAATAGATGCCCCACTTTTAATAGAAACAAAACTAAATGAAATATGCGATATAGTAGTTTCTGCTATAGCAAATGAAAGTACAAAAATAGAAAGAATTTGCAAAAGAGATAATATTGATAAAAAAACAGCAAAACAAAGGCTAAACAGCCAGCTTGCGGAAGATACATATATTAAAAATTCAAATTATGTTTTAATAAACAATAATGCAAATTTAGAAAAAGAAGCAAAAGACTTTTTAGAATTGTTAAGTAATAAGAATTTATTTAATAAAGAAACAGTTATAATAAAAAATGAAAACATAAGATATATGCAATTCAAAAAACTATTAGATTACAAAAATATTAAACATTGTTTTACTTTAAAACCATTAGATGTGGGAAGCAATGATACTTACAAAGAAATAAAAGATATAGCAAACAAAAACTATAATGATATATGTAATTTATTAAAATTAGATAGTAACAACATAGTAAGACCATATCAAACACATACAAACAATGTGAAAAAAATAAGTGGTGAAGTTGGCATATTTCCACAAGAATTAAAAGACATAGATGGATTAATAACACAAGAAAATAATAAAATACTTTCTTTAACATTTGCAGATTGCACACCAATATATTTATATGATAAACAAAAAAATATAATTGGAAACATTCATTCAGGATGGCAGGGAACAATTAAAAAGATAGCAAAACATGCAATAATTCAAATGAAAAAAGAATTTAATTCTAATCCAAAAGATATTGTTTGTGTAATAGGACCAACAATTAGAAAATGTCATTTTGAAGTACAAGAAGATGTAAAAAACAAATTTTATAATACATTCAATTACATGAAAAATATAGATAAAATAATAGAATTTAATAAAAACACAAATAGTTATTTTATAGACACAGTAGAAATAAATAAAGAACTACTAAAAGAAGAAGGAATATTAGAAGAAAACATAGTAGATAGTGGGATTTGTACATACTGTAATAGTAATGTAATTCATTCATATAGAAAAGAAGGAAAACAGGTAGGAAGAAACACTGCATTAATCTGTTTAAAATAGAAAGGAACAAAATATGTATCAAACATGGGAAGAATTAGAAGAAGCATGTAAAAATTGCAATAAATGTAAACTCTGTGCAAACAGGCATAATGTGGTAATAGGCACAGGAAATAGAAATGCAAAAATAATGTTTATAGGAGAAGGACCGGGTGCAGACGAGGATTTGCAAGGAATACCATTTGTAGGAAAAGCTGGTAAATTAATGGACAAGGCTTTTGAAGGGATAGGAATAAAAAGAGAAGAAATATATATAGCAAACATAGTAAAGTGTAGGCCTCCAAACAATAGAAATCCAGAATACGAAGAAGCAGATGCTTGCAAAGAATATTTAGAAAGTCAAATTAATCTAGTAAAACCAGAAATAATTATACTATTAGGAAGTGTGGCACTAAAAAATATATTAGGAAAAGAATATGGAATAACATCAAGCAGAGGAAAATGGTTTGAAAAAGACGGAATAAAATGTTTACCAACATTTCATCCAGCAGCATTATTAAGAGATGAAGCAAAAAAAATAGACTTCTGGAACGATTTAAAAAAAGTAAAACAGTTGACATGAAAAAAATAACATAATGGGGGAAAAGGGGTCAGACCCCTTTTTCCCCATTTTGTTAATATAAATTATTAATTGTATCCCTAGATTTATTAAATCCAAATAATTTTTTTACTTTTACAAAGAAAGTAGAAACAAAAGATAAAGCGTGTTTTGTATTATCAACTAAAACTAAACTATTTTCTGATGTTTCAAATAAGTTTATCTCACCAAATTGCTCTATCTGTTCTTTCTTTTTCTCAAGGCTTTCCATTATTTTGCGGTAGAATTCATTGTAAAAAGTGTAGTTTTCATTAGAGCCCATTATATTTTTAAAATTATATAATTTTCTCTTATAATCTTTTATATCATCTAAATTTCTAATGCTATTAAATTCAGAAACAAAGCAACTTTCAATGATTAAGTTTTGAGTTTTAAAGAATGTTGAAGTTATGCTTTCTTTTTTTGAAGTAATTAGTTTGTTTAATAATTTTATTTCGTTTACTTTACTAGCATATTGAAGTTCATTTGCAAAATAGTTTAAATCGTTTTCGTAAGCTAGAAGTAAATCTATATTTTTAACAATTGTGTTATAAGCTCTTTTATTAGACTTTAAAATAAAAGTATTTTTAAAAACGTCATTACTGTTTAGAGTACTATGAAATAGTGGATATGTACCTGTAAAATAGGCCATTTGGTTAACTAAAGCACATTCTAGAGGATAATAATTTGGACTAATTGTGTTCAAAGAAACATTATAATAAGTTTCTGATGTAGAAGAACACATATTAGCTTCAGAAGCCATTAGTTGAACAGCAGCCTCATTAATGCCAAGTCCAGAATTAAAAGTACAATTATATAAGCCCATTTTAACTAAATTATTATTTGCATCTCTAAATTCTTGAATATAGTGTATACATTCATGCATTGCAAGCTTTGCCATCTCATCTAAGTCGGTTTCTTCATTAAAGTATATAGAATTATTTTTATAGAAATATTTTGCACCTGATGAATCTCCTGGCATTTTTGCAATATACATATTAATTCTAGAAAGAGACGTAAACAACTCGCTTTTATTCAAATTGTGTTCTGGAAAAGCGAGACATAATTTACTTGCTATACTAATTGCAATTGTATTAACTTTTAAGGTATCTAATTGTTCTACAATTTCTATACCTTCTTTTTTTAGTCTAGAATTAGTACTCATCCGTAACTCCTTTTAAATCTTTGGTACACAATTATTATATAACATAAAGACTAAAAAAATATTTCAAAATCATTAAACTTATATTACAAATTTGTTACATCTGATTTTAAATATATATTGAAAAAAATTATCTATATTGATAGAATATAAATAATTAAATAGACAAATTGGAATTTGTTTAATTGATGTGGGAGATGTGATTTATTGCGACCCCTACAAGCCCAAAAATAAATTTAGTCAAACAAAATCCCAATCTGTAAAATTAGGAGGAATCCAAAATGGAAAAATGTTTATTACTAGGTAATGGCGGAAGAGAAGCAGTACTAGCAGAATATATTAGCAAGGGCTATAGTTTGTATACAGTATGTCCTTATGAGAATCCAAGCATTATAGAAATGGTAAATAAATCAGGAGGCAAATATATTGTAGCAGATCCATTTAACAAAGAGATAGTTTCAGAATTTATAAAAGAAAATAATATTGAAGTATGTTTAATAAGTAGTGATAATTTATTACAAGACGGATTAATAGATGTTGCAAGAGAACTAGGATTAAAAACATTTGGACCAACATCAAAAGGAGCTAAAATAGAATGGAGCAAAACTTACGCATTGAACATAGTAGAAAAATTAGCTCCAGAAATGATAATAAAAAATTATAATATAACAAGCATAGAAGAATTAAAAAATATAATAGATTCATATAATGATGATAGCTTTGTTGTAAAACCAGAAGGACTTACAGGCGGAAAAGGAGTAAAAGTTGGAGGAATACATTTTAAGGGGAAAGACGAAGGGTTTGAGTATGCAAAAAGCTGTTTGGAAATAAATGGAAATGTAATTATTCAAGACAAAATAGAAGGAAGAGAATTCACTGTAATGGCATTAACAGATGGAGAAAATATTGTAGTTACTCCAACAACATTTGACTATCCATATAGATTTAATGAAGATAAGGGACCAGGAACAGGCGGAATGGGTTGCCTAAGTTTTGAAAACGGAATGCTACCATTTTTAGAACAAAAAGACATAGACGAATGTAGCAATTTAATAAAAGAAACATTAAAATATATAAATAAAGATAATTTAGAATTTAATGGAGTTATATATGGTGGATTCTTTAAAACAAAAAATGGAATTAAATTTATAGAATTCAATTCTAGATTTGGGGATCCAGAAGCACTAAATGTTTTAAATTCATTAGAAACTTCATTTACAGATGTAATGAAGAATATATTTAACAAAACATTAAGCACAGAAAACTGCAAATTCAAAAAAGAATGTACTTTTACAGTATACATAGTAACAAAAGAATATGCAGTAGAAAGTAGAAAAGAACCTTTGATATTCACAATAAATAGAGAAGCAATAGAAAAACAAGGAGTAAAAATATATTTTGCAAACACTAAGCATTTAGAGGGGAATAAATATTCATCAGTAAGCAATTCTAGATTATTTGGTTTAACAACATCAGCAAAATCTTTACAAGAAGCAAAAGAAAAAGTATATAACGCAATAAAAGGAAACATAGATGAGAAATTAGATTATAGAACAGATATAGGAAATATATATGAACACTAAAAAGAGGCTTTAATAGCCTCTTTGTTAATCCCAATCTGTTTTTTGTTTTGTTTGAACATTATCAGAAATTGTTTTAGAACTTGATAACACATACTCGTTTACATGTTCATCTATTTTTTCTACTGCATCAGCTTGCTTTGATTTATAATTTATTGCAGAAAATAGTAATGGAGAAACAGTAATAATTTGTTCCTGCTGTAAAGGTTCTGGTTCAACATTCTCTACTTCTTTTACTACAGGTTTTTCAAAAGAATTATCTAAAGAAACATCAATTCTAGGTTTTTCAATAGAAGTTTCAGGTGAACTAAATAATTCTTCTTTACTAGGTTCTTCTTCAATTTCCAAATATATTGTTGGTGTATTATTTTCTTTTACAAGACTTTGTTCGTCTTGATTATCTTGAATAATAGGAATTTCTGGCTTGTTATCCATTTCTTTGCTCTGTTCTTTAACTTCGTCATTAGGTTTTGCTACCAATTCATATTCTTTTTTTACTTCGTCTTGCTTAATATGTTCAGCAGGCGATTCTTCTGGCTCTGTTGGCAAATCTTCTTGCAATTTCTTTGCAGAGTCAATGTTTTCTTCTTGTTTTTCCGCAGCTGTACTAGTTGAAACTTTTTCAACCTCAGTATCAGGGATTTCTTGCTTTTTTAGCTCAGGCAAATCAAGTTCTTGTTCTGCATCAGATTTAGATAATTTTATTTCTATGCCATCTTTTAAGTTTTCTTGATTTATTTCATTAAGTGAAGAATTTGTGTACTTGGCCTTTTCTGATTTTGCATAAACTGTATTTATACAAGAGTTGAAAAAACCATTAGAAATTGCTTTATCTGGCGGAAGCAACAAATTAAAATAACTTATTATTGCATATCTTTTAATATCGTCCATTTCTTTAAATTCTTCATAAGAAAGTGATTTGTTATTTACATTTAAGCCAGGTGTTCTCAATTTGTTTAAATAGGTTGGTGAATAATCCAAATATGTGGCATTTAATATAAGTTCTTTATATTTATCATTAAATTTAATAGAACCATTTTTATATACCCACTTAAACATTTCATTTACATTGTTTGGCTTTTGAGAAATAGCCAAAAGAGCAGTATATGCAGAAGCTTGTTTAGCTAAATCTGAATAGACCTTTTGGGGCTGTTCTTCTTGTTCAGGCTCTTTAGACAATTCGGTAGTTTCAAAAGTAGATGAATTATTATTTTCTTTAGGTTCTTCATCCTTAGAGATAGAATGTAAATATTCATCTGAGGTATATCTTTTAATGTCAGATTGATGTTTTATAAAATCATCTAATTCAAATTTATCATGTATAGAATACTTATTTTCCCATTGTTCACGTTCTCTTGCAAATTCTTCAAAGGTGCCAGTGTGTTTAGTAATTTCAACAAGATCTTTAAAAGCTACTTCTTGGTCAAAAGCATTTTCTCTCAAATTTCTTTTGCTAGTCATGTGTTCATATTTTGACTGATACATTTTAAGAAATTTGTCTTTTGGATATTTTTCTTTCCAAGCATTAACTTTTTTCTCTAACGTTTTTAAATCATCTGTATCTCTGATTATTACATATAATTCTCTTAAAGCTTTACTCTGATTTTCAATCTTTTTATTCTCATTAAATTTAATTTGGGATTGAATGTATTGGGTAACAGAAGAATAATATTCAGTAAGTAAGTATTCAATTCTTTTTTTAAAATTAGGACTAGGATTATCTAATAATTTTTTATATTTATCTTTCCATGAAGCGATTCTGTAATCCAAAAGCTCAATAGACTGTTCTTGCATAGCTTCTGCAATAATTTGGCAAAGTTCAAAATATGCTTCGTCTTCTAATTTTTTTAATTCTTCCTTTTCTGCTTTTGCATTTCCCATACAATAGCCCTCCTAAAATTTATTCCAACAATAATTATATCAAGATTTGCAAGAAAAGTAAAGAAAAGGTAATTTACAATTTTTATAACTTATTGTTTAAAAAATAGATAATTTATGATAGAATAACAAAGTAAAATAAAAATTAAGGGGATAACTATGATAACAAGAAATGAAACAAGAAAAATATTTGTAGGAGATGTACAAATAGGTGGACAAAATAAGGTAGTAATTCAATCAATGACAAATACAAAAACAAAAGATGTTAAATCAACAGTGGAACAAATTTTAAAATTAGAAGAAGCTGGTTGTGAGATTATAAGAGTTGCATGCTTAGACGAAGAAGATGCAAAAGCAATAAAAGAAATAAAAAGTAAAATACATATACCAATTGTTTCTGATATACATTTTGATTATAGAATAGCACTAGAAGCAGCAAAGGCTGGAGTAGATAAAATAAGAATAAATCCAGGAAACATTGGAAGCGTAGATAGAGTAAAAGCTGTAGTAGATGCTTGTAAAGAAAGAAAAATTCCAATTAGAATAGGTGTAAACAGTGGATCACTTCCAAAAGATATTTTACAAAGAGATGGAAAGCCAACAGCAAAAGGAATGGTAGAAGCTGGGCTAAGACATATAAAAATATTAGAAGACTTAGATTTTTATGATATAGCATTATCATTAAAAGCATCATCATTAGACTTGTGCATAGAAAGTTACAAAGAGGCTGCAAATACAATAAATTATCCATTACATCTAGGAGTAACACATGCGGGAACAGAATTTAGTGGAACTGTAAGCTCAAGTATAGGACTTGGGATTTTGTTAAGAGAAGGTATTGGAGATACAATGAGGGTATCATTATCAGCAGACCCTGTTAAAGAAATAAAAGTTGCAAAAGAAATATTAAAAGATTGCAATTTATATAAAAATGCACCAACACTTATAGCGTGCCCAACATGTGGAAGAATTCAATATGATTTAATACCAATAGCAAATGAAATAGAAGAATTTTTACAAACTATAAAAGCTCCTATTACAGTAGCTGTAATGGGTTGCGGAGTAAATGGACCGAATGAAGCAAGACACGCAGATATAGGAATTGCCGGAGGAATTAAAGAAGGACTTTTATTTAAAAAAGGTGAGATAATTAGAAAAGTAAAACAAGAAGATATAGTAAAAGTACTAAAAGAAGAAATTTTAAAAATGATATAAACAGGTGAGAAAAATGGGAGATATAAATGTTTACACAGGACCAATGAAATGTGGTAAAACTCAAAAAATACTAGATGAAGCTAAAAGACAACAAATTGCAGGAAAAAACGTAAAAATATTTAAACCAACTATAGATGATAGATTTTCAGAGCAAAGTGTTATTAGTAGAAATGGATACAAACAAAATGCAATTAATATTAGTAGCATAGACGAGATAAAAAATTATGATGCAGATGTATATGTAATTGATGAATTCCAGTTTTTAAAAGGAGATTTAAATGAACTATACAAACTTACTCAAAAAGGAAAAAAGTTTTTTATAGCTGGCTTAAATCTAACATCAGAAAGAAAGACATTTGGAGCAATGGGAGATTTATTGTGTATGTCTGATAATGTTCAAATGCTAACATCTGTATGCGAGAATTGCAGAAGTGAAGAGGCTATTTTTACATATTTTAAGGGAAAACAAAAAAATGGAGATATACTAGTTGGCGACGAAGGGCTATATATTCCTGTATGTAGAAAATGCTACGAAAAATTAATGAACGAAAATAATTAAAAGGTGAAATGTATGGAGATAATTGTTGGCAAAACAGCAGGTTTCTGTTATGGAGTTAAAAATGCTGTTGACAAAACAAAAGAGTCAGTACAAAAACAAAAAGAAACATATTGCTTAGGAGAACTAGTACATAATAAACAGGTTACACAGAGCTTGGAAGAACAAGGACTTATAATTATTAATAATGTAGAAGAAGCAAAAAATAATGTAATAATAAGGTCACATGGTGTGCCAAAAGAAGTATACGAAAGAGCTGAAGAGCTCGATTTAAAAGTAATAGATTTAACATGCCCAAATGTATTAAAAATACACAATATTGTAAAAGAGTATTCTTCGAAGGACTACTATATTTTTATAATAGGGCAAAAGGATCATGCGGAAACAATAGGAACAGTGAGCTATTGCAGAAAAAATTCAACTATATTAGAAAAACAAGAAGATGTAGAAAAGGCAATAAAAAATTTTAAGGAATCTAATTTAAAAAAATTATTAATAGTTTCTCAAACTACATTTAGTGTGGAAAAATTTAATAAAATTGTAAAAGATGTAGAGGAAAATATAGATAAAAATACAGTTTTTGAAGTTAAAAATACAATTTGTAATGCTACAAATATTAGACAAAAAGAAACGCAAGAAATAGCAAAGCAAGTTGATTTAATGATTATAATTGGTGGAAAGCACAGTTCAAATACTACTAAATTATATGAAATTGCTAAAAAAGAATGTAATAATTGTATGCTTATAGAAACAGCAGAAGAAATAAGACCGGATAGCATTAAAAATATAAGAAAAATAGGTATTATGGCAGGGGCATCAACCCCAGCGGAAAGTATAAGAAACACTGTTGAAAAGTTAAAAGAAATGTGTTAAAATTATATTGGATTAATTTTAAAGAAAGGGATATAGCATGAATCAAATTCTTGTTTCTCAAAAATTATATGTAACACCAGACATGAAAAGAAAGAAAAAAGTTTTTAAATTTGAATTTTTTCTATCTGTTTTTTTGTTATGCGCTTTATCATCTTATGCAATCTATGCTGAGTATGATAGAAACAAGAGTGAAGAAGTTTCAAAAGAAATTTTACAAGAAATATCTTTTAGAGAGCCAACAAAACTAGTTGATGAAGAAGTTATAGTAGTTAGATTAAATGCTATTCCAGAAGAGGAAGATGTGGCAACAACAGAAGTTGTTCAAATAGAACAACAAGTTAATGTAGAAGAAGAGCAAAAACTTACTGCAAGTGACGGTACATCATATTATACAATAGGAGTAATAAACATACCTTCAATAAATGTTAATTATCCAATTCTATCAACATATACAGATGAATTGTTAAAAATAGCTCCATGTAAATTCCATGGGCCAAATCCAAATGAAGTTGGAAATCTTTGTATAGCAGGACATAATTATAGAAATTCAAAATTCTTTAGTAAAGTACCAAATTTACAATTGGGAGATACAATAGAAATAACAGATTTAAGTGGAAGAATGCTAACATATACAGTGTATGATAAATTTATAGTAAACCCAGATGAGCTAGCATGTACTAGCCAATTAACAAATGGCAAAAAAGAAATAACATTAATAACATGTACAAATGACAACAAACAAAGACATATAATAAAAGCAAGAGTAATGTAACATAAAATAAAGGGCGACATAGTCGCCCTTTATTTGCTCTATATAAATTTATATATTGTAGTTGTATTATAAGTATTCCCTGCTTTTAACAAAGGTGTAACAAAATTTGGTTGATTCATAGAGTCTGGTAGAAATCCAGTTTCTAAGCAAACACCAGAACGATTTTTATAACTACAATTCTCTTTACCAATTACTTTATTATTTTCTATAAAGTTTCCAGCATAAAATTGAACTCCGATACTATCAGTATAAACTTCCATAGTTCTTCCAGAACTTTCATCAGATAAAACAGCTATTTTTTCAATACCATTATTAGTTTTGTTAATAACAAAACTATGATCATATCCACCAGTATATTCAAATTGTTTAAAGTCTTCATTTATTCTAAGTCCTATTTTAGTTGGAGTCCTAAAATCCATAGGGGTATTAGAAACATCTCTTAATTCCCCAGTAGGAATAAGTTCATCATCAACTTCTACATATTTATCAGCATTTATGTACAATTTATGCTCCATTGCAGTTCCACTATTATGACCAGATAAGTTAAAATAACTATGATTTGTCATATTTGCAATAGTATCTTTATTAGAGGTTCCTGTATATTTTATTTTTAAATTATTGTCATTATCTAAGCTGTAAGTAACTGTTATATTAAATTCTCCAGGGAATCCCTGATCCATATCTGGACTTATTAAGTTAAAAGAAACGGAATTTGTATCTTCATCTATAGAATAATTCCAAAGCCTACTATTATATGGATTAAATCCACTATGTAAGTTATTTTTTCCTCTTTCATTTTTATCTAAATTATAAGTTGTACCATTTAGTACAAAACTAGCATTTTTAACTCTGTTGCTGTTTCTTCCAACAGTTGAACCAAAGTAGCAAATATCATTTTTAAAGTAATTTTCTAAAGAATCAAATCCTAAAACAACATCCGCTAGATTACCATTTTTGTCAGGAACAAACAGAGAAACAAGCACAGCTCCAAAATTAGTAACCTTTGCAACAAGACCATTAAAATTGCTTATTGAAAAAAGTTTAACACAGTTTCCATTTAAATCTTTTCCAAAATCAGATATTTCAATACTCATAAAACACCTCCATTAATATGAATAAAGTATATTATATTAATAAACAAAAAGCAATATAAATTGTATGTGCACTTCATTACGCTTATATTAATAAAATTAAATTTTTTATATTCTATCATAAAATGCCAAAGTGGACGGGAATTTTGGCACAAAAAATAAAAAACCTTCATAAAATATAGAGAGATATATTTTATGGAGGTTTAATTTTTATGGCAAGAATAATAGTATTTAATAATGATACAAATAGAATGGAAAATTATTATAGAAATGAAAACGAGGCTATGCCATACAATGCAAATAGGAGCTTAACAGTTGGAGAATTCAGAGGTTCTAGCAAAAGTCCAACACTATGGACAACAAAAAGAGCAATGCAAAGTTTTAACACAACAAGGTATTTATTTGGAGCACCAATTCCAGTAGGATTTGCATTTAAAAGACCATGGGAGCGGAGGACATGGTTCGCAAAGTCAACATTACGCGCGGAGTTTCATTTGACGCAGGTCAAGTGTTAAGTACATCAGAAAGAAATAGACTATGGAACACAGCAAACAGTTTACGGAGTATGGACCTATGTAGAACCACAAAGTTTAACACCTACTTGGGTACATTTTGATAAAAGATTTGGAAGACCAGCTTGTGGCACAGCAGGATATCCATTAATAAAAAGAGGTAGTATAAGTACGTATGTGCTTATAGCACAAGATGATTTGAACACATTAGGATTTAGAACAGGTGGATTAGATCGGAATATTTGGAGGCAGAACCGAAGAAGCAGTAAGAAATTATCAAAGGAGCAGAGGACTACCAGTAGATGGAATAGTAGGTTGCAATACTTGGCGTTCACTACAAGAAGATGTAGTAGGAACAGGAAGAACAAGCACTACAATAGATTAGAAAGTATAAATGGAATTTTGCGAAGTGTGAAATGTGAAGTTTCACACTTCATATAAAAGTTGTATTTATAAAAAATCTGTGATACAATATGAAAAAAATTAAAGAGGTGCATATATATGAAGGTTATATTATTACAAGATATCAAAAATGTAGGGAAAAAAGATGAGATTATAAATGCAAACGATGGTTATGCAAGAAACTTTTTATTTCCAAAGAAACTAGCATTAGAAGCAACAAAGGACAACCTTCTAAAACTACAAGCAAAAAAAGATTCACAAGCACATAAAAAAAGTTTAGAGATAGAAGAATTTAAAAAACAAGCAGAGAAAATAAATAATATAACATTAAATTTAAAAGTAAAAGCAGGAGAAAACGGAAAAATATTTGGTGGAATAACAGCAAAAGAAATATCACAAGAACTAAAAAATAAACAAAATATGGATATAGATAAAAAGAAAATAGTTTTAAAAGAAACAATAAAAAACATAGGAAGATTTTCAGTAGATGTAAAATTTGGAGAAGGAATAAATGCAAAATTAACATTAAATATAATGCCGGAATAAAACATATACATAAAAAAAGGAGGAAATCATGGAATTAGGGAAAGTACCACCACACGATATAGAAGCAGAACAAGCCGTAATAGGAAGTATGCTTACAGATAAAGACGCTGTAGTCGATAGTATAGAAGTTCTAAAACCAGACGATTTTTATAGACAAGATAATAAAACAATATATGAAGCAATAACAAACCTATATAACAGAGCAGAGCCAATAGATATAATAACAGTAAAAGCGGAATTAATATCACTTGGAAAATTTGAAGCAGTTGGAGGACTAGAATATCTAGCAGTTTTACCAGATAAAGTTCCTACAACAGCAAATGTGGAAAAATATATAAGAATTGTAGAAGAAAAATCTATATTAAGAAAACTTATAAGAACATCTAATGAATTAATAGATTTAGGATATGCGGAAACAGAAGATCTAGACACAATAATGGATCAAGCAGAAAAAAAGATATTCGAAATAGCACAAGGAAAAAATCAAAAAGGCTATACACCATTAAAAGAAGTATTAGTAGAAACATTTGCAGAAATAGAAAAATTATATAATCAAAAAGAGCCAATAACAGGAATTCCAACAGGATTTGCAGATTTAGATTACAAAACAGCACGGACTTCACAATTCAGATTTAGTATTAGTTGCTGCAAGACCTGCAATGGGTAAATCTGCATTTGCACTAAATATTGCAACAAATGCAGCTGTACAAGCAAAAGTGCCAGTTGTTATATTTAACCTAGAAATGTCAAAAAGCCAGTTAGTAAACAGAATTCTATGTAGTGAAGCCATGGTAGATAGCAATAAAATAAGAACAGGAAAAATAGAAGAAGATGACTGGGTAAAACTTGCAACAGCGCTTGGACCTCTTTCAGAAGCTCCTATATATATAGATGATACACCAGGTATAACTGTAACAGAAATAAGAGCAAAATGTAGAAAATTAAAATTAGAAAAAAATATAGGACTAATAGTAATAGATTACTTGCAATTAATCCAAGGAACAGGAAAAAGAAATGCTAGCCGTGAACAAGAAATCTCAGAAATAAGTAGGTCTTTAAAAATACTTGCAAAAGAATTAGATGTTCCAGTAATTGCATTATCACAATTATCAAGAGCAGCAGAACAAAGAGCTGACCATAGACCAATGCTTTCAGATCTCCGTGAATCTGGTGCTATTGAGCAAGATGCAGACATAGTAATGTTTTTATATAGAGATGATTACTATAATCCAGATACAGAAAAGAAAAATATAGCAGAAGTTATAATGGCAAAACACAGAGCAGGTTCAACAGGAACGGTAGAGCTATTATGGCTTGGCAATTATACAAAGTTTGTAAATATAGAAAGATATAGAGATGAATAAAATAAGGGGGCTCCAACATTTAAAATGTGGGACCCTCTATTTGTATTTATTAAAAATAAATGCTATAATTTTAGCATTAAATAATTAGGAGACCAGATATGAAAAATAAAATTTTGCACACAATAAAAAAATATAATTTAATTGAAAATGGAGACAGTATAGTAATAGGAGTGTCAGGCGGACCGGATTCAATATGCCTATTGAATATACTAAATGAATTAAAAGAAGAATTGAATTTTAAAATATATGTAGCACATATAAATCATCTAATACGAAAAGAAGCAGATGAAGAAACTGAATATGTAAAAAGCTTTTGCAAAAACTTAGGGGTAGAATGCTTTACAAAGAAAATAGATGTAGTAAAAATTGCAAAAGAATCAAAAATGGGAACAGAAGAAGCAGGAAGAAAAATAAGATATGACTTTTTTGAAGAGGTATTAAAAAACACAAATTCAAACAAAATAGCAACAGCACATAATAATAATGATAAAGTAGAAACTATAATAATGAACATTTTAAGAGGAAGCGGAATATCTGGACTAAAAGGGCTAGACCCAATAAGAGAAAATAAATTTATAAAGCCACTAATAGAAACATCAAGAGAAGAAATAGAACACTATTGTGAAGAGAACAAACTAAATCCACGAATAGATAAATCAAATAATGAAAATATTTATACAAGAAACAAAGTAAGAAATTGTGTTATTCCGTATATAAAGAAGGAATTTAATCCAAACATATTAAAAACAATAAATAGGCTATCAGAAGTAGCAACAGAAGAAAACGAATATTTAAATAGCGTAACACAAAAAACATTTGATGAAATATGCGTATCTTTAGAGAAGACTGTAGTACCACATGACTGTGCTCACAAAAAGATAAATAATCAAATAGTTTTAGATTTAAAAAAATTCAATAATTTAGAATTAGTAATAAAAAGAAGGTTAATACTATATACTATTAATGAACTTTTAGGAACAACAGAAGGAATAGAAAAAGTAAATATAGATGATATAATCAAACTTTGCAATAATAATATAGGAAATAAATTTTTAAAACCAACGAAAAATATAAAAATTTTAGTAAAAAATAAAAAAATTTTTTTCACTCCTAACTATGACCTTCCGTAAGCAAAGCATTGATACGCAAAGAATAGAAGAAAAAAACTTTGCAAAAAAGTATTGAATTAAAAATACGTATATGCTATATTGCATTATAGAAAATTAACATTATTAAACAGCAAATATTGGGATATATTATAATTATATTATAATACAGAAGATAAAATTTAATCCCATTATAGTAAAGGAGAAGATAAAATGAAAAAAGGATTAAAAACATTAGCAATGTGGTTAATAATGGGCATAATACTCATAGTATTAATTTCATCAATATTGGATAACTCACAAACAAAAATGACTTATTCAGAATTAATGATAGAAATTGAAAGCGGAAAAGTAGAAAATATAGAAATATCAGCAGATGGAAAAAAGGCTTATGTAGTATTAAAAGCAAATCCTAAAATAGAAAAGGAAGTTAACATACCAAGTTTAGATAGCTTTATGGATAAGGTAAGTAGTCATCTAGTAGATGGAAGTCTTACATTAGAAGAAAGATCACAATCAGCAATAATTACAATGCTTAGCTTGCTTTCACCATTTGGAATACTAATTATTTTCTTTGTATTTTGGTTCTTGTTTATGGGAAATAGCCAAGGAAATGCAGGAAACAAAACAATGTCATTTGGAAAAAGCAGAGCTAGAATGATGGGAACAGGAGAAAAAACAAGAGTAACATTTGATGATGTAGCTGGGGTAGATGAAGAAAAAGAAGAATTAGAAGAAATAGTAGAATTTTTAAAATCACCTAAAAAATTTACAGATATGGGAGCTAGAATTCCAAAGGGAGTTTTATTAGTAGGTCAACCTGGTACAGGTAAAACATTACTTGCAAAAGCAGTTGCAGGTGAAGCCGGAGTTCCATTCTTTATAATAAGTGGTTCAGACTTCGTAGAAATGTTTGTTGGTGTAGGTGCATCAAGAGTAAGAGATTTATTTGACCAAGCAAAGAAAAATGCTCCATGTATTATATTTATAGACGAAATTGATGCAGTAGGACGTCAAAGAGGAGCTGGACTTGGTGGAGGACATGATGAAAGAGAACAAACATTAAACCAATTATTAGTTGAAATGGATGGATTTGGAAGCAACGAAGGAGTAATAGTTTTAGCAGCAACAAATAGACCAGACGTATTGGATAAAGCTTTATTAAGGCCAGGAAGATTTGACAGACAAATAGTAGTATCAGCACCAGACGTAAAAGCAAGAGAACAAATACTAGAAGTTCATAGCAGAAAGAAAAAAATTGCAGATGATGTTGATTTAAAAACAATAGCAAAAAATACAGCTGGGTTTTCAGGTGCAGATTTAGAGAATGTGTTAAACGAAGCAGCATTACTTGCTGCAAGAAGAGATAAAAAAGAAATAACAATGACAGAAATAGAAGATGCAATGGTAAAAGTTACAATGGGACCAGAAAAGAAGAGTAGAGTAAGAAGCGAAAAAGAAAACAAACTAGTAGCATTCCATGAAGCAGGCCATGCAGTAGTAAGCAAATTCTTACCAACACAAGACACAGTTCATCAAATATCAATAGTACCTCGTGGTATGGCAGGCGGATATACAATGTATAAACCAGACGAAGATAAAAATTTCATGTCAAAAACAGAAATGGAAGAAACTATTATATCATTACTAGGAGGAAGAGTAGCGGAGCAATTAGTATTAAATGATATATCAACAGGAGCAAGCAACGATATAGAAAGAGCATCTAAAATTGCAAGAGATATGGTTACAAGATACGGAATGAGTGATAAAATAGGAACAATAACATTTGGCTCAGGTCAAGAAGAAGTATTCTTAGGTAGAGATTTAGCACAAGCTAAAAACTTTAGTGAAGAAACAGCAGCAAAAATAGATGAAGAAGTAAAAAGAATAATAGACGAAGCATATAACAAAGCAAAAACAATATTAACTAACAACATGGATAAACTAGCAAGTGTAGCAAATGTTTTATTGGAAAAAGAGAAGATAGACGGAGACGAATTTGCTGCAATATTTGAAAATTAACATAAAAGTAAGCCCTTACGTAGAACAAACTACTGTAAGGGCTTGTTTTTTAATTGAAAATGTTGACATAATATGCAAAAAGTGGTACAATTAAAATAATCAAAAAGATTTGACATGCGCAAAAGTCAAAACAATAGAAGGTCAAATGAGTTTATTTATAAGGGAGGTTGATATTATGAGTCAAACATTAAAATCTAGAATTTCAGTAATAATATTAATAACATTATTAGTATCTTTAGTAAGCACAATGAGCTTTGCAGCAACTGATACTGAAACAAAACCAGAAGAAACAAAACAAGTTGAAGTAAAATTAAACAGAAAGGTTTATTTTGAAGGAGACACATATACATTCCATAACGGTAACAGAGTAAGAAAAACTTATGCAGAAGGAGAAAAAGGTTGTGGTATAATAAGCATTATAGTTCCAAACAAAAACAAAGGAATTTATGTATCAGGTGAAGGATGGATTTCTGAAGACCAAATAATCAACACAGATAAATACATAACATTAGAATTTGAAAAAATAGAAAACGGACTAAATGCAAAATTAAATGTTAATGGTGAATTTACAACAGTAGAAAGTAACAATAATGGAATAATTACATACAAAGATGGTATATTAGAAGCTAAAGGCGATGGTACAACAACAATAAAATTTACAACAAAAGAGGGTAAGGAAATCGAAGTATTAGCAACAGTATACGATGGTAATATTGAATTAAATGTTCCAGAAAAATCAGTTTCAACAACAGGTAAAGTAACAGCAGAAATGGTAGACAAAAAAGTAAAAGTTGTAGCTGAAGGAGATGCAAAAGCAACATTAAAAATAGAAAACGGATCAATTGGTGTAGATGCAGAAGGAAATGGTAAACTTAATACAACAGTAGAAGATAAAGAAATTCTAGATGTGGATGTTAATGCAAACGGAAGTGCAACAGCTAATAAAGATGGAATTTCAGCAGAAGGAAAGGCAACACAAACAATTACATTATTACAAAGATTAACATTAAAACTAAGTGAAAGAGCAAATGCTAGTATAGATAAAGAAAAAGTATCTGCAGGAGCAGGTGGAGATGCATCAGTAAATGACAAAGAAATAATCTCAGGAGATGCAGGAATGAAATATGAATATGGAGCAGATGATCCAACAGCAGATGTAAATGTTGATATACTAGATAAAAATGTAATTAATGTTGAAGAAAAAACAGTTCCAGTATTAAGCGCTTTAAGAGCATTATTATCAAGAATTAAATAGTATATAAATTTGATTAAGATACTGTCTCGAATTAAATTCGAGATGGTATTTTTTTTGAAAAAATATTGATTTTATTAGAATAAATGTATATACTAATAATGTTAAATACAAAGGAGAATAAAAATGAAAAAAAGAAATATAATAATTTTACTTTTTACAATAATTTTAATAGCAATAGCAACAACAGTAAATGCTGCAGATGAAGCATGTAAAATTACAATATCTGCTGATAAAACGTCAGTTAAATCAGGAGATACAGTTACAGTTAATTTACTTATGTCAGATATAAAAAAATCAACAGGAATTGCTCAATTTTTTGGAATATTAGAGTATCCTGAAGATATATTTGAGATTATATACGAAGAAGATGACGGATTAAAAGAAGATTTAGTAGGAACAGAATTTGAAAAATATAATATGTCAATATTATATACTGGAGAAAAGGATACAGATACTACAGTAAAGAACCCTTGGTATGTTTTACATGTAAAAGAAAATGAACAAAATGGTATATTTGCAAGTACTTTATCAGACCCACAAAAGACATCTCAAATAGTAGGAAGAATAAAATTTAAAGTAAAGCAAAACATAGAAGAAACACCAGCAGAAATTTTAATCAAAGACATGGAAGCCTTTGATGCAGATGCCATTTCGAGCGGAGCAACAAGTGGAGACAAGGTAACAGATGCCAATGTCATTCTTACAGTAAATGGAACATCTGGAAATGGACAACAAAATAATAATGGACAAACAAATAACAACCAACCAAACAATACAGAATCAGGGGATACTAAAAATCAAATAAAAAATACACAAGTAAAGAATATTGAAAATAGAAATAAAAATGACAATAGAGCAAACAATGATGTTCCGTACACAGGAATAGAAGATACGATACCAGTAATTTTTATATTAGCAGTAATAGCATTACTTGCATATATAAATTACAGAAGATATAAGAATATTTAAAATAAAAAAACTAGTCTTAACAGTAAGACTAGTTTTTTGTATCTATAAATTTTTTTAAAACATTAATTAATTGAATTTTTTCAGCATTTTGAACTTTTTTTGCTAAACTTTCAGGAGTTTCATCACTACAAAGTTTAATTTTAGTTTGGGAGATAATATTTCCTTCGTCATAATTATTATTTACAAAGTGAACAGTAGGACCACTAAATTCTTCTTTGGCTTCTACAACTGCTTTGTGAACATTCATACCGTACATTCCTTTACCACCAAACTTAGGCAAAAGTGAAGGATGTGTATTTATTATTGTATATTTATTTATTAATCTACTGCCGATTAATTTTAAATATCCAGCAAGGACGATTAAATCAATGCTATAATTACTTAAGACATTTTCTAATTCTATATCAATTTCATCTTTATTTTTTCCAACTATAATATAAGTAGGAATATTACTATTTTTAGCCCTTTCAATGGCAAATGCATTTGGATTATTAGAAACAACTAAATTGATTTTAGCTTTTAAATCTCCGACTATTAATACTATCAATAATAGCTTGTAAAGTAGAACCATTTCCGAGAGGCAAAAACAACTAAATTATACATAAAAACACGCCCTTTCAAAATATAATAAAATTATAACATTATATAGAGAAAAAGACAAATTGGAATTTGTTTAATTGATGTGAGAGGTGGGATTTATTACAAAGTTTGCAATATATTTTCTCAAAAATTAAAATAATAAAAACAGAAAAAAATGTCAAATTTTAAAAAACTATATACAATTTTAAAATTTCCAATTATAATAAAGCTATGTTAAAAAATAATGATGGAGGAACTTTTAATGTTTGATAATATAAAAGAAGAATGTGGGGTTTTTGGTGTTTATTCTAAAAAGCCAGAAAGACTTGCATACATTACCTGCATAGGATTATCAGGACTTCAACACAGAGGAGAAGAAAGCTGTGGAATTGCGGTAAATACAGATGGAGTTATTTCATATCACAAAGAACCAGGGCTAGTATCAGAAGTGTTTACAAACGAAGTATTGGATAATCTTCCAGAAGGAAATATGTCAATAGGACATGTTAGATATTCAACAACAGGTGCTTCAAAAAAAGAAAATGCTCAGCCAATAGTTATAAGACACAAAAAAGGAAATTTAGCAGTAGCACATAACGGAAATATTACAAATGCTATGGAGCTAAAACAAGAATTAGAGGATCAAGGAGCAATATTTACAACAACAAGTGATACAGAGGTTATTTGTCACGTTATAGTTAAAGAAAGATTAAAAGCGAAATCAACAGAAGAAGCAATTGCAAATACAATGAAAGTTTTAAAGGGGTCATATTCATTAGTAATAATGTCGCCACAAAAACTAATAGCTTGCAGAGATCCACAAGGATTTAGACCTCTATGTATGGGCAAATTAGGAGAAGACATAGTGTTTGCATCAGAAAGCTGCGCATTAGATATATGTGGTGCAGAATTTATAAGAGACGTAAAACCAGGAGAAATAATAGTAGTACAAGATGGAAATATAAAATCAATTGAATACAAAGAAAAAGCTCCCAAAGGAATGTGTATATTTGAATATATATATTTTGCAAGACCTGATTCAGTATTAGAAGGAATGGGGGTACATGAATTTAGAGAGAAAGCAGGAAGATATTTAGCAACACAAATGCCAGTTGATGCAGACATTGTAGCTGCAGTACCCGACTCTGGAATAGATGCAGCACTTGGATATTCAAAAGAATCAAAAATCCCTTATGATTTAGTATTTACAAAAAGCAAATACATAGGAAGAACATTTATACAAAACACACAAAATAAAAGAAAAAAATTAGTAGCATTAAAATTAAATCCATTAAAGAATAGTATAAAGGGAAAGAGAATAGTATTAATAGACGACTCAATTGTAAGAGGAACAACTCTTGCGGGAATAGTAAAAACTCTTAGAAAAGCAGGAGCAAAAGAGATTCATTTAAGAATTGCTTCACCAGCTTTTATAGATGTATGCTATTTTGGAACAGATATAGATAGCAAAGAAAATTTAATAGCAAATGGAAGAAACGTTGAAGAAATAAGAAAAATTATTGGAGCAGATACACTAGAATACTTAAGCATAGACAACTTAAAAGAGATAGCAAAGGGCTGTAACATGGAGGATTTTTGTATGGGATGTTTTACAGGAAAATACCCAATAGAAGTACCAAAAGAAATAAAAAAAGATAGGTTTGAAGAAAAAATTCAAAGCAGGAGGTAAAAGAATGGCTTGTAATTGTGAAGGAAATCAAAAAGATGAAGCAATGAATAGCATCTTAGAAAAATATACAAAAGACAAAAGTAATTTAATACAAATATTAAATGAGGTTCAAGAGCATTATGGATATATACCAAAACATGCTCAAATGGAAATTTCAGAGTATTTAGAAATCCCACTTGCAGAAATTTATGGTGTAATTACATTTTATGCAAGATTTACATTAAAACCAAAAGGGAAATATAATATAGCAGTATGTTTAGGGACAGCATGTTTTGTTAAGGGCTCAGAGAAAGTATTAGATAAAGCAAAAGAAATCCTAAAAATAGACGTAGGAGAAACAACAGAAGATGGGAAGTTTTCACTAGAAGCAACAAGATGTATAGGAGCATGTGGACTAGCACCAGTATTTACAGTAAACGAAGAGGTTTATGGAAAAGCTACACCAGAATTAATGGAAAAGGTAATTGCAGAATACAAAAGCAAATAATGTAAAGCGATTGATAAAAAATAGGCTTGTAGGGGTCGCCAACATCGGCGACCCACACCTCAAAAAAATTGCTAAAAATTTATATTATAGGAGGCCAAAATGAAATCCCTACAAGAAATAAGGAAAATAAGAGAAGAAAAAAGAAAAGAACTTGATTTACGTGTTAATTTAAAAGCAAATACAAGAGAAAAACATATTTTAGTGTGTCATGGTACAGGATGTACATCTTCTAAATCACCTAAAATAATAGAGAATTTTAGAAAAATAATAGATGAAAAGGGCATAAAAAATGTAAGAGTTATACAAACTGGCTGCTTTGGACTATGTGCAAAAGGACCAATAGTTATAATAAGACCAGAAGATACCTTTTATGCTATGGTAAAACCAGAAGATTGCGAAGAGATAATAAATACACATATTTTAGAAGGAAAAACAGTAGAGAGATTACTTTGTAAAGATATTGACGATTCAGTAGTTCAAAGACTAGATGAATTAACATTTTACAAGAAACAAGAAAGAATTGCACTAAAAAATTGTGGAATAATTGACCCAGAAAATATTGATGAATACATAGCTTTTGATGGTTATAAAGCACTAGAAAAAGTATTATTTGAAATGAGCCAAGATGATGTTATAAATGAAGTGACAGAATCTGGACTTCGTGGTAGAGGCGGAGCTGGTTTCCCAACAGGCAAGAAATGGTATTTTACAAAGATAGCAGAAGGAGACCAAAAGTATGTAGTATGCAATGCAGATGAGGGAGATCCAGGTGCATTTATGGATAGGAGCATATTAGAAGGTGATCCACACTCTGTAATAGAAGCAATGATGATTGCAGGATATGCAATAGGAGCAAATAAAGGGTATATTTATGTAAGAGCAGAATATCCAATAGCTGTACATAGATTTCAAACAGCAATAGATCAAGCAAAAGAATATGGAATATTAGGTAAAAATATATTTGGAACAGACTTTAGCTTTGATTTAGAAATAAGACTTGGAGCAGGTGCATTTGTTTGTGGAGAAGAAACAGCACTATTAGAATCAATAGAAGGAAGAAGTGGTAGGCCAAGATTAAAGCCACCATTCCCAGCAAATTGTGGATTATGGCAAAAGCCAACACTAATAAATAACGTAGAAACTTATGCGAATATAACAAAAATAATTTTAAATGGTGCAAAATGGTATAGCTCAATAGGAACAGAAAAATCAAAAGGAACAAAAGTATTTGCACTAGGCGGAAATGTTGTAAACGTAGGCCTTGTAGAAGTGCCAATGGGAACAACTTTAAGAGAAATAGTATTCGATATAGGTGGAGGAATTCCTGGGGGACATGAATTTAAAGCAGCACAAACAGGAGGACCATCAGGTGGATGTATACCAGCAGAGCACTTAGATACACCAATAGATTATGAATCATTATCGCAAATAGGTTCAATGATGGGATCTGGCGGACTAATTGTAATGGATGATACAAAATGTATGGTAAATCTTGCAAAGTTTTATTTAGGATTTACAGTAGATGAATCATGCGGAAAATGTACACCATGTAGAATTGGAACTAAAAGAATGCTAGAAATTCTAGAAAGAATTACAGAAGGAAACGGAGAAACAGAAGATTTAGAAAAATTAGAAAGACTTGCAAAAACAATACAAAAAGCTTCTGTATGTGGACTTGGTCAAACAGCACCAAACCCAGTACTTAGCACAATGAAATATTTTAGAGATGAATACATTGCACATATAAGAGATAAAAAATGTCCTGCAAGAGAATGTAAAGCATTAAGAGCAATAGAAATTGACCCAGAAAAATGTAGAGGTTGTGGAATTTGTAAAAAGAATTGCCCAGTAAATGCAATAACAGGAGAAGTAAAACAACCACACAAAATAGATGAGGATGTTTGTATTAAATGTGGTACATGTATTAGTAAATGCCCATTTAAAGCTATATCTAAGTAAAAAAATTCATCTTGCGTTGTTAAACTTCGCAAAAATTGATGTGTAGGGGCAGACCTTTGTGACTGCCCAGAACAGAAGGGAGAGAAGTAGTATGTCAGAAATGATTAACCTAAAAATAGATGGAATAGATGTAGAAGTGCCAAAAGGTACAACAATACTTCAAGCAGCTAAAAAAGCAAATATAGATATTCCAACATTGTGCTATTTAAAAGAAATAAATGAAATAGGGGATTGTAGAATTTGCATAGTAGAAGTTGAAGGAAGAAGAGGATTTGCAACATCTTGTATTCAAAAAGCAGAAGAGGGAATGGTAGTACATACGCATTCAAAGCAAATTATGGAAGCAAGAAAAGTAATACTAGATTTAATATTATCTAATCATCAGAGAGACTGCTTAACATGCACAAGGAACGGAAGTTGTGAGTTACAAACACTAGCAATGAAATTTAATGTAATGAATGTTGAATATGAAGGGGAAAAATCAGTTCACAAAATAGATGACTTATCACCTTCAATAGTAAGAGATTTTAATAAATGTATACTTTGTAGAAGATGTATATCAACATGTAAAAAAGTTCAAAAGATAGGAGCAATAGACTGTGTAAACAGAGGATTTAGCTCTTGTGTATCAACAGTTGGAGACCACAGCTTAAATGATGTTAACTGTACATTTTGTGGGCAATGTATTACAGCATGCCCAGTTGGAGCACTTCGTGAAAAAGATAGCACAGATTTAGTATGGGAAAACCTAAAAGATGAAGATACATTTGTTGTAGTACAAACAGCACCTGCAGTTAGAGCAGCACTTGGGGAAGAATTTGGAATGAAAATCGGAACAAATGTAACAGGAAAAATGGTAACATCACTTAAAAAACTAGGATTTAATAAAGTGTTTGATACAAATACTGGTGCAGATTTAACAATAATGGAAGAAGCAAACGAATTTATCAAAAGACTTACACAAGGTGGAACGTTACCAATGATTACCTCTTGTAGCCCTGGATGGGTAAAATACATAGAAATGAATTATCCAGAATTACTTTCGCATTTATCAAGTTGCAAATCGCCACATGAAATGTTTGGAGCGATATTAAAATCATATTATGCTTCAAAAGCTGGAATAGATCCAAAGAAAATGTTTGTTGTATCTGTAATGCCATGTATAGCTAAAAAGTTTGAGAGACAAAGAGAAGAAATGAAAAATGAAGAATTAGATAATGTAGATGCAGTGCTTACAACACGTGAACTTGCAAGAATGATAAAACAAGCAAATATAGATTTTGTGGAATTAGAAGATAGCGAATTTGATGACCCAATGGGAGAAGCAACAGGCGCTGGAGCTATATTTGGAACAACAGGCGGAGTAATGGAAGCAGCTCTTCGTACAGCATTCGAAACAATAACAGGTGAAGAACTAAAAAAAATAGATTTTGAAGCAGTAAGAGGAGAAGAAGGAATAAAAAAAGCAACAGTAAAAATTGGAGATAACGAAGTAAAAGTTGCAGTAGCACATGGTTTAGCAAATGCACAAAAAATAATGGAAGAAATAAAATCAGGAAAAGCAGAATATCAATTTGTAGAAATAATGGCTTGCCCAGGAGGATGCGTAATGGGTGGAGGACAGCCAATTAAAACATCAAAACAAAGAAGTGAATATGATGTAAGAAAATTAAGAGCAGATTGTTTATATAATATTGATGAAAAAAGCACCATAAGAAAATCACATGAAAATCCAACAATTAAAAAGCTATATAAGGAATTTCTGGAGGAACCAGGAAGCGATAAAGCACACGAGCTATTACATACAACATATCATAAAAGGAATAAGTATAATATATGATTTATAAATAATTAAAATCACAAAAACTGTCAAAAAAACAATTGACAGTTTTTCCTTTGGGTGTATGATAAGCACAATAAATGAAATAATTAACAAAATAGAATATCTACTAATGTTTCCATACATGGGAAGAAAAATCCCGGAATTTGATAACACAAATTTCAGAGAATTAATATATAAATCATATAGAATTCTTTATAAAGTTAATTCTAACATTTATATCTTAAATGTTTTTCACCATTCTAGAGATTTTTTAAATTCAGTAAATATCATTAACAATTAATTTCCAAAACTAATAAATAATCAAAAAATAATTTATGCATTTATTTAATTAATTTAAAATATAATTTATATTATGATTAAAGTGTTTAAAATAAGAACAATATTAAAAACATTAATTCTATTAACTGCTATAGTTGTAAGTATATTAGTAATAAAAAATAAAGTGGAAAATGAAAAAGCTGTTGCAACATCATCTAATAATAAGCAAAAATATAAAATACTAGTTGATGTAGAAGACTCAAAACTATATCTGTTTGAAAATGACGAATTAAAAAAAGAATATAAATGCTCAGGCGGGAAATGGTCTACGCCTTCACCAATAGGAACATGGACTGTAACATCAAAAGCAAAATGGGGAGAAGGATTTGGACGGTAGTTGGCTTGGGCTTAATGTGCCATGGGGAAAATTTGGAATACATGGAACGCTAGATCCATATTCAGTAGGATGGGCGAGTTCGCATGGATGTATAAGAATGAATAATAGTGAAGTTGCAGAATTATATAAAATAGTACCAGTTGGAACAAAAGTTACAATTGTAGACGGAGTATATGGGCCGTTTGGCAAAGGCTTTAGAGATTTGAAATCTGGAATGTATGGGGCAGATGTAATGGAAATTCAGAAAAAATTAAAGAAATTAGGCTTTTTTGCTCGGAAACCCTAATGGAAAATTTGGAGCAGAAACGGAAAAAGCTATACAAAAATATTGCAAAGAAAACAAATTGTATCCAAGAAAAATAATAGATGTAGAATTACAAAAACAGATGGGGTTTGAATTAATTGATTAAAACAAAAAAATATTTTACAAATTGTTGACAATCCACATTTGTGTGTGATATTATTATATGGCACATATTTTGTAAATAAAGATATGTAGCTCTTATAGTATTAAGGGTGATTAAAATAAGCAATAAAAGTAGTATAATTAGATAATTTAAAAAAGTGTAGGGACGTAAGCATTACAGACGTCCATTGAGTAAAAAAATAACATATTCTCCTACACTTTTTTGTATTGCTCAAAAAATTAAATAAAGAGGAATTAAACATTTAGTCAATGTAATAGAAATCAAAATTGATTTAGGGCAGTAAGGTTTTGAGGACTATAATATACTAATGTTTAAGAGGGACTTTATTTAATAAAAAGTTAGAATTTTATTTCTACATAAATATATCTGCTCAAACAATAGTTATGAAGTGCAAAGTGTAAAAAGCACACTTTCCACATCAAAAAAGGGAGTTGATTTATTTGTTAACAGACTTAAATTATGAAAAGACAACAAGAAAAACATTTGCAAGAATTGGCGATTTTATAGAAATGCCAAATCTTATTGAAGTTCAAAAAGATTCTTACGACTGGTTTGTAAAAGAAGGATTAGGAGAAGTATTAAAAGATATTTCACCAATCGTTGATTACTCTGGAAATTTAGTTCTTGAATTTTTCGATTATTACATGGAAGAAAAAACAAAATATTCATTAGAAGAAGCAAAAGAGAGAGATGCAACTTACTCTACAAGATTACATGTAAAAGTAAGGCTTATTAATCGTGAAACAGGAGAAATAAAAGAACAAGAAATTTACTTAGGTGATTTCCCATTAATGACAGACAGTGGTACATTCGTAATAAATGGTGCAGAAAGAGTTGTAGTAAGCCAATTAGTACGTTCACCAGGATGTTATTATGAATCAGATTACGATAAAGCTGGTAAAAAATTGTACAAGTCTACGGTTATGCCAATTAGAGGAGCATGGCTAGAATATGAAACAGACAGTAACGACATATTCTATGTAAGAATAGATAGAACAAGAAAATTACCTGTAACAGTTCTTTTAAGAGCAATTGGATTAGTTACAGATGACCAAATTGTTGAACTATTTGGAGAAGATGAAAAAATACTTGCTACTATAGCAAAAGACACAGTAAAAACAAGTGAAGAAGCAATAGTAGAAATATACAAAAAATTAAGACCAGGGGAACTTCCAACAGTAGATGCAGCAAGAAACTTATTTAACAATTTATTCTTTGATCCAAGAAGATATGATTTAGCAAAAGTAGGAAGATATAAATTTAATAAAAAATTAAATTTAGCATCAAGAATTGCTGGACAAGTAGCATTTAACGATATAATGAATAACGAAACAGGAGAAATATTAGTAGAAAAAGATAGTGTTATTTCAAAAGAAGCAGCAAAAGAAATTCAAAATTCAGGAATAAACATTGTTGATGTAAAAGTAAATGACAAAAAAGTAAGAATAATAGGAAATGGAACAGTAGATATCCATTCATACATAGACACAGAAAAACTAGGAATAAAAATTAAAGAGCTAGTAAATTACGAAGTGTTAAAAAATATTTTAGACAACACAGAAGAAAAAGACTTAAAGAAAGTAATAGAAGAAAGAGAAGAAGAATTAGTACCAAAACATATTGTAACAGAAGATATGATTTCATCAATAAACTACTTATTAAACTTACAATATGATTTAGGAAAAGTTGATGATATAGATCACTTAGGAAATAGACGTATAAGATGTGTTGGTGAATTACTACAAAACCAATTCAGAATTGGTCTTACAAGACTAGAAAGAGTCGTTCGTGAAAGAATGACGATACAAGACTTAGATGTTATAACACCACAAACATTAATAAACACAAAACCAATAACATCATCAATAAGAGAATTCTTTGGTAGTTCACAATTATCACAATTTATGGACCAAACAAACCCATTATCAGAATTAACACATAAAAGAAGAATTTCAGCCTTAGGACCTGGAGGACTTTCAAGAGAAAGAGCAGGATTCGAAGTACGTGACGTTCACTATACTCACTACGGAAGACTTTGCCCAATAGAATCTCCAGAAGGACCAAACATTGGATTAATTTCTGCACTTTCAACATTTGCAGTAATAAATGAATATGGATTTGTAGAAACACCATATAGAAAAATAGACCCAAAAACACATAAAATAACAGACGAAGTTGTATATATGGCAGCTGACGAAGAAGATGGATGCGTTATAGCACAAGCAACAGAGCCAATGACAAAAGACGGAAAATTCAAAAATAAGATGGTAAGGGTAAGATACTTAGACGAAGTAACAGAAGTTGAACCAGATAGAGTAGATTACGTAGATGTATCACCAAAACAATTAGTATCAGTTGGTGCAGCTATGATACCATTCTTAGAGCATGATGATGCTAACCGTGCATTAATGGGAGCAAACATGCAACGTCAAGCAGTTCCTCTAATGATTACAGACTCACCAATAGTTGGAACAGGTATAGAATATAAAGCAGCAAAAGATTCAGGAATAACAGTACTTGCAAAACATGATGGTGTAGTAGAAAGAGTTACTGGTGACGAAATAATTATAAAAACAAAATCAGGTGAAAAAGATACATATAGATTACGTAAGTTCAAAAGAACAAACGGTGGAACATGTATTAACCAACATCCAATAGTTGTAAAAGGAGAAAAAGTTAAAGCAAGAGATGTAATAGCAGATGGACCTTCTACACAAAATGGAGAAATGGCACTTGGTAAAAACGTTCTTATAGCTTTCACAACTTGGGAAGGTTACAACTACGAGGATGCTATATTATTAAGTGAAAGATTAGTAAAAGAAGATGTTTACACATCTATACATATAGAAGAATATGATTGCGAATGCCGTGACACAAAACTTGGAGCAGAAGAAATAACAAGAGACATTCCAAACATAGGTGAAGAAAACTTAAAAGACTTAGACGAAAACGGAATTATAAGAATAGGTGCAGAAGTAAGACCAGGAGACATCTTAGTAGGAAAAGTTACTCCAAAAGGAGAAACAGAATTATCAGCAGAAGAAAGATTACTTCGTGCAATATTTGGAGAAAAAGCAAGAGAAGTAAGAGATACATCTTTAAGAGTACCGCATGGAGAAGCTGGAACAATAGTAGATGTAAAAGTTTACAACAGAGACAATTCAGACGAACTTGGACCTGGAGTAAATGAAGTAATTAGAGTATATATAGCTCAAAAAAGAAAAATATCAGTTGGAGATAAAATGGCTGGACGTCATGGTAACAAAGGTGTTATTTCAAGAATATTACCAGTTGAAGATATGCCATTCATGCCAGATGGAACACCAGTTGATGTTGTTCTAAACCCATTAGGTGTACCTTCTCGTATGAACTTAGGTCAAGTTTTGGAAGTTCATTTAGGCGCAGCTGCAAGATTACTAGGAATAAAAGTTGCAACACCAGTATTTGATGGTGCAACAGAAGAAGATATAGTTGAATTATTAAAACAATCTGGACTATCAGAAGATGGCAAAACAATTCTTTATGATGGAAGAACAGGAGAACCATTTGATAAACCAATTACAGTTGGTGTAATGTACATGTTAAAACTTCACCACTTAGTTGATGATAAAATACATGCTCGTTCAACTGGACCATACTCATTAGTAACACAACAACCTCTAGGAGGTAAAGCTCAATTTGGTGGACAAAGATTTGGAGAGATGGAAGTTTGGGCACTAGAAGCTTATGGTGCTGCATACACATTACAAGAAATCTTAACAATCAAATCTGACGACGTTGTAGGAAGAGTAAAAACTTATGAAGCAATTGTTAAAGGTGAGAATGTTCCAGAACCAGGAGTACCAGAAAGCTTTAAAGTTTTAGTAAAAGAACTACAAAGTTTAGGACTAGATGTTCGTCTATATTCAGAAGATGACCAAGAATTAGAATTAAAAGAAAATATAGATGAAGGAATAGATTTTAACTTAGAAGAATTAAATAAAGTATTGCCAGAAGAAACAGCAGTTAATGATGAAGACTTAGAAGAATTTTCAACAGAAGAACTAGATGACGAAGAGCCACTAGACGAAGATGATTTACTAGATGATGAAATGTTTGATAACGATTTAGGAAAAGACAATTTATTAAATGATGACGACATAATGGACGAATAAAAATTAAAATGCGAAAATATGGGCGCATGATTGCGCCCAAAACAAAAATTTAATTGAATAGAACAATATAAAATAAAATTAAATCACAAGAAGGAATTGTTCGAGCAGTGTATATTTAATTTTAATATATTGTAAAAAGCAAAAAGCACATTGTAAACATTGAAGGGGTGGACATCTCTGTCCGCCCATAGATGAATAGTGAAGAATACAAAAATTCTTTAAATTTTTTGAAGGGGGAAGAAAACCTTAATGGAAAACAAAGAAGTAAAAGATGAATTAGAAATATTCAACAAATTAAAAGTTGGGCTAGCATCTGATGACAAAATAAGAGAATGGTCAAAAGGTGAAGTAAAAAAACCAGAAACAATTAATTACAGAACACTAAAACCAGAAAAAGATGGATTATTCTGTGAAAAAATATTTGGACCTACAAAAGACTGGGAATGTCATTGTGGTAAATATAAAAGAGTAAGATATAAAGGAATAATATGTGACAGATGTGGTGTTGAAGTAACAAAATCAAAAGTAAGACGTGAAAGAATGGGGCATATAGAACTTGCTGCACCAGTTGCACATATTTGGTATTTCAAAGGAATTCCAAGCAGAATAGCTTTAGTACTAGACATTTCTCCAAGAAGTCTAGAAAAAGTTATATACTTTGCATCATATATAGTATTGGACAAAGGAACATCAGATTTAACAAAATGCCAAATCTTAACAGAAAAAGAATACAGAGAAGCAGAAGAAAAATTTGGTAAAGGTTCATTTGTTGCAAAAATGGGTGCAGAAGCAATAAGAACATTATTACAAGAAGTTGACGTAGAAAAACTATCTGCAAAATTAAAAAAAGAAATAGAAAAAGCAAGTGAGCAAAAGAAAGCAAAACTTATAAAAAGATTAGATACAGTAGAAAGCTTTAGATTATCTGGAAACAAACCAGAATGGATGATAATGAGCGTTGTACCAGTTATACCACCAGAAATAAGACCAATGGTTCAATTAGATGGTGGAAGATTTGCTACATCAGACTTAAATGACTTATATAGAAGAGTTATAAACAGAAATAATAGATTAAAAAGATTATTAGAATTAGGTGCACCAGAAATAATTGTAAGAAATGAAAAGAGAATGTTACAAGAATCTGTAGATGCATTAATAGATAATGGAAGACGTGGAAGACCAGTAACAGGAGCTGGAAACAGACCTTTAAAATCTTTATCAGATATGTTAAAAGGAAAACAAGGACGTTTCCGTCAAAACCTACTTGGAAAACGTGTTGACTATTCAGGACGTTCAGTTATAGTAGTTGGACCAGAATTAAAAATTTATCAATGTGGACTTCCAAAAGAAATGGCAATAGAGTTATTTAAACCTTTCGTAATGAAAGAATTAGTTGGAAGAGGATTAGCACATAATATTAAAAATGCAAAAAGAATGGTAGAAAAATTAAGACCAGAAGTATGGGATATATTAGAAGAAGTAATTACTGATCACCCAGTAATGCTAAACCGTGCTCCTACACTACACAGACTAGGTATTCAAGCATTTGAACCAGTATTAGTAGAAGGAAGAGCAATAAAACTTCACCCATTAGTTTGTACAGCATTCAATGCTGACTTTGACGGTGACCAAATGGCAGTTCACGTTCCATTATCACCAGAAGCACAAGCAGAAGCAAGATACTTAATGCTATCTGTAAATAACCTTTTAAAACCACAAGATGGTAAACCAGTTACAGTACCAACACAAGATATGATACTTGGTAGCTACTATCTAACAATGCAAATAGATGGTGAAAAAGGTGAAGGTATGTATTTTAAAGACGTTGACGAAGCATTACTTGCTTATCAAAATGGAGACGTTGGATTACATGCTAAAATAAAAGTAAGACTAACAAAAAAAGTAGACGGAGAAGAAAAAACAAGAACAATAGTAGCAACAGTAGGACGACTTATATACAATGAAGAAATTCCACAAGACTTAGGTTTTGTAGATAGAACAGATCCAGAAAAAGAATTTGACCTAGAAATAGACTTCCCTGTTATGAAAAAGAATTTAGGAACAATTATTGCAAAATGTATAGATAAACATGGACTAAATAGATCAGCAGAATTATTAGACTATATTAAAGCATTAGGATATAAATATGCTACAAAAGGTGCATTTACAGTGTCTGTACAAGACGTTGCAGTACCAGAAGCTAAAAAGAAAATATTATCAGACAGTGAAAAACAAGTAGAAGAAGTATGGAAACAATATAAACGTGGTTTAATAACAGAAGATGAAAGATATTCATCAATAATCAAAATATGGGAAAAAGCAACAAATGATGTTACAGAAGCAATGAAAGACAATTTTGATGAATTAAACCCAATATACATGATGGCTCAATCAGGAGCAAGAGGTAACATGAACCAATTACGTCAAATTGCAGGTATGCGTGGACTTATGGCCAACACATCTGGTAAAGCAGTTGAAATACCAATTAGATCTTGCTTTAGAGAGGGACTAGACGTTCTAGAATACTTCATTTCTTCACACGGTGCTAGAAAAGGTTTAGCAGATACAGCTTTAAGAACAGCCGATTCTGGATACTTAACAAGAAGATTAGTTGATGTTGCTCAAGACATAATTGTAAGAGAACATGATTGCGGAACAACAGAAGGAATAGAAATAACAGACATAAAAGATGGAAATCAAATAATAGAAAAATTACATGAAAGACTAATAGGAAGATATGCACTTCATGATATAGTAAATCCAACAACAGGTGAATTAATTGTTGATAATGATACACTAATTACACCAGGCATAGCAGATAAAATTATAAATGCTGGAATAAACAAAGTAGAAGTTCGTTCAGTATTAGAATGTAAAACAAAACACGGTGTATGTGCTAAATGTTATGGTATGGGGCTTGCAACAAGAAAAGAAGTAAACATAGGAGAAGCAGTTGGTATTATAGCAGCACAATCAATTGGTGAACCAGGTACACAGCTTACAATGAGAACATTCCATACAGGTGGTGTAGCTGGAGGAGATATTACACAAGGTTTACCTAGAGTTGAAGAGTTGTTTGAAGCTAGAAAACCAAAGGGATTAGCAGTAATTTCCGAAATAGATGGAACAGTAAAAATAGAAGAAGTTAAAAAGAGAAAAGAAGTTACAGTTACAAGTAAAGACAACTCAAAAACATATGTTATTAGCTTTGGTTCAAAACTAAAGGTAAAAGAAGGAGACCAAATAAAAGCTGGTGATCCAATTACAGAAGGTTCAATAAATCCAAATGAAATATTAGATATAAAAGGACCAGAAGGAGTATATAATTATTTAACATCAGAAGTACAAAAAGTTTATAGAAACCAAGGTGTTGATATCAACGATAAACATATAGAAGTTATAGGAAGACAAATGTTAAAAAGAATTAGAGTTGATGATAATGGTGATACTTCAATGTTTGCAGGTTCATTAGTAGATATACATGAATTTAATGAAGAAAACGAAAAGATGAAAGAAGGAGGACTAAGACCAGCAACAGGAACAAGAGCATTATTAGGTATAACAAAAGCATCATTAGCAACAGAAAGCTTCTTATCAGCAGCATCATTCCAAGAGACAACAAGAGTATTAACAGAAGCTGCAATAAAAGGAAAAGTAGACTCATTAATAGGTCTAAAAGAAAACGTAATCATAGGAAAACTAATTCCAGCAGGAACAGGAATGCCAGGTTACAGAAACATAAAAATAAACACAGAAGAACAAGAAGAACAAACAGGCGAATCAGTAGAATAAACAAAAACCTCAATAGAAATTTAAATCTATTGAGGTTTTTTAGTGGACAGAAAGATTGGAATTTGTTTAAAATGAAATAAATCTAATGTTAAAATTTAAAATCTTTATTGCTTTATAATAATCTAGATGATAGAATTAAAATAATAAAACAAAAGATTAGGAGGAATTTTATATGAAAAAATCATCAATAGTAATTTTAGCGGTAGTAGCAATTGTAATTATTATAATTGCAATGTTTGCATCAAGCTATAATAGTATTGTTGCAAAAGCAGAAGAAGTGGATAACAAATTTGCTACAATTGATACACAGTTACAAAGAAGAGCAGATTTAATCCCAAATTTAGTTAATACAGTAAAGGGGTATGCAAAGCAAGAACAAGATATAATAAATTCAGTAACGGAAGCAAGAGCTAAATTAGCAGGAGCTACAACAGTTTCAGACAAAGCAAAAGCAGATGATGAATTAACAAGTGCATTAAACAGATTAATGGTAGTAGTTGAAAATTACCCAGACCTAAAATCTTCACAAAATTTTATTCAACTTTCGGACGAGCTATCAGGAACAGAAAACCGTATTGCTACAGCAAGAAGAGACTATAACGAAGCTGTAAAAGCATATAATTTAAAAATCAAGAGATTTCCTACAAATTTAATGGCAGGAATGTTCGGATATGGTCAAAGAGATTATTTTGAAGCTTCAGAACAAAGTAAGGAGGTTCCAAATGTTAACTTTGACTAAAAATAAAAAGTTTTTTGGACTAATAATGCTAATATTTACAATATTAGCATTTTATTATACGACATACGCGGTAGTAAGTCCTAAAACTAATTTTTATGTGAATGACTATGCAGATGTATTATCAGAAGAAACAGAAAATTATATTTTAAATTCAAATATTGATTTGCAAAGTAAAACAAAAGCACAAATTGTAGTTGTAACTGTCAAAACTCTAGACGGAAAAACAATAGAAGAATATGCAACAGAATTATTTAGAGAATTTGGAATAGGGGATAAGGAAAAAAATAATGGAGTACTTTTACTATGTTCTACAGGAGATAGAATGTTTAGAATAGAAGTAGGTTATGGGCTAGAAGGAGCATTACCAGATGGAAAAACAGGAAGAATACAAGATCAATATATAATTCCATATTTAAAAAACAATAATTATGATGAAGGAATAAAAAATGGATTTAGTGCAATATTAGAAGAAGTCTGCAAAGAGTATAATATAGAAATTTCAGGAGCACAAAAATCAAAGTTAGTACAAGATAGCTCTGATGAAGTTTTTATGGTTTTAATAATGATTTCTTTAATAATATCAACAATTATGAAATTTATTTCTAAAAATATAGTTAAATTGATTTATTTAGGTATTATATTTATTGTTTCTTGGATAGTTATAAAGTCTTTTAGTATTGCAATAATAATTTTGCTAATTAATATGGCAATAGTTTTTGTTAAAGATCTTGGTGGAGGTTATTCTGGAGGAGGAAGTTCTTCAGGAGGAGGATTTTCTGGTGGTGGAGGGTCTTCCGGCGGAGGAGGAAGTTCGAGAAGTTTTTAACAAATAGAATGAGAAAAAAAGTTATGCAAATTGGAATTTGTTTAATAAAAAAATAAAATAATTTATAATTTTGGTTGAAATGAGGCAAATGTAATGTTACAATAAAAATGTTGTAAAATCCGACAAAAAAAGAGGAAAAATGAGGAGAATAATATAAAAACTCTTCAAAATTTGAATAGGGGGACTAGCATGAACGATATTAAAGTTTTTGCCTGCAATTCTGCAGAAGAATTTACAAAAGAAATATGTGATAATTTAGGAATTGAAATGGGACAAAAAGATTCCTTTAAATTTGCAAATGATAATAATTTTGTGCAATTAAAAGAAACAGTAAGAGAAAAAGATGTATATATTGTACAAACAACACAGCCACCAGTTAATGAAAGAATAATGGAATTATTAATAACAATTGAAGCAGCAAAAAGAGCAGGAGCAAGGAGAATTACAGCAGTTTTACCATATTTTATATATTCAAGATCAGATAAAAAAGATCAATCAAGAGTACCAGTAACAGCAAAACTAATGGCAACATTGTTAGAAGCAGCAGGGGTAAATCATGTTCTTACATGTGACTTACATAATCCAGCAATCCAAGCATATTTTAATATAATATGTGATAGAGTAACAGCAAAACACTTATTGGAGAAATATTTCCAAGAAAAACAAATAAAAGATATGGTAGTTGTAGCAACAGATGCAGGAAGTTCAAAAAAAGCATATAAATATTCTAAATTCTTTGAGTGCCCACTAGCGTTAATAGATAAAAGAAGAGAATCAAACAATGATAATGCAGTAGCAACAAACATAATAGGAGATATAGAAGGTAAAACAGCAGTAATATTTGATGATGAAGTTAGCACAGCAGGAACTTTAGTAGAAGCAGCACATATATTAAAAGAACATGGAGCAAAAGAGATTTATGCAGGAGCAACACATGGAGTACTAGTAGGACCAGCAATAGAAAGAATAGAAAAATCACCAATAAAGGAATTAGTAGTAACAAATACAATTCCAATTGAACCAGAAAAAAGAATAGACAAAATAAAAGTAGTTTCAATAGCACCTCTATTTGCGGAAGCAATAAAAAGATTAAATGAAGCAAAACCATTAGGAGATTTATTCGAATACGACAAATAAGATGGTACCCTAAAATGTAGAGTAATTGTAAGGGGCCACCGCCCTCGGCGACCCAGTTTTCTAAGACTTTGCTTAAATAATATTTTTCCCAAAAACCAAATCTAAATTATTGACAATTATTAACTTTTAATATATAATAGTAAAAGTTAAAAAATCCCACAAGACGAGGCAGATAGCAGTAGTGATAGTGAGGGGAGGGAAATAAATGTCAGAAGTTAAAGTTAATAATGGTAATATAGAAGACGCATTAAAAAGATTTAAAAGACAATGCGTAAGAAATGGTGTTCTACAAGAGGTTAGAAAAAGAGAACATTACGAAAAACCAAGTGTAAAAAGAAAGAAAAAATCAGAAGCAGCAAGAAAAAGAAAATTTTAAAAAAGTATTAAAGGTGGAAGGTTAAAGGAAAAGGCTTTCACCTTTTTTGTTTAAAGGAGGATAAAATATGTTAAAAGAAAAATTGATGGAAGACCTAAAAGAGGCTATGAAAGAAAAAGAAATATTAAAAAAGAATGTTGTTCAAATGATAAGAGCAGCAATTTTACAAGTAGAAAAAGATAAACAAATAGAACTAAATGATGATCAAATATTAGAAATAATAGCAAAAGAAGCTAAAAAAAGAAAAGAATCATTAGTTGACTATGAAAAAAGTGGAAGAGAAGACTTAATAAATCAAGTTAAAGAAGAAATAGAAATAATAAACAAATATCTTCCAGAACAAATGGAAAAAGAAGAAATGGAAAAGATAGTAAAAGAAATAGTAGAAGAAACAGGAGCAACAACAATAAAAGATATGGGAAAAGTAATGAAAATTGCAAAAGAAAGAATAGGAACAAGAGCAGATGGAAAAGATATAAGTGATGCAGTTAAGAAAATATTGGCATAAATAAAATAAAAAGGAGAATTTATAATGGCATATATAACAAAAGAAATTAAAAAAGGTATAAAAGTACATTGTATAGAAACAGAAAAATTTAAAACAAATTTATTAGCAATGTTTATAACACTACCATTAACAAGAGAAAAAGTAACATTTGATAGTGTTATACCAGCTGTTTTAAAAAGAGGAACAGAAAAATTGAAAACACAAGAAGAAATCTCAAAAAAATTAGAAAATATGTATGGTGCAAGCTTTGACTGTGGTATAGAAAAAATAGGAGATAACCATGTAATAAAATTTTATTTAGAAGCACTAAACGATAACTTTATACCAAAAGAAGCCAATCAGGATTTGTTAAAAGAGAGTGTAGAACTTTTACTAGATATAATACTAAACCCATTAGTAGAAAATAATGCATTTAAATCGGGATATGTTAGCTCAGAAAAAGAGAACATAAAAGTTTTAATAGAATCAAAAATAGACAATAAAGATGCTTATGCATTTAACAGATGCGTTGAAGAAATGTATAAAGACAAACCTTATGGATTATATAAATATGGATATATAGAAGATTTAGATAAAATAGATGAAAAAAATCTTTATAATTATTACAAAGAATTAATTGCAAATAGTAAAATAGACATATTTATTTCTGGTGCCTTAAATGCAGAAGAAACAGCAAAAGTAGTAGAAGAAAATGAGAACATTAAAAAACTTTCAGAAAGAGATGGCAAATGTATACTAGGTGGCGAAAAATCCATAGGAAGCAAAGAAATCCACACAATAGAAGAAAAAATGGATATAACACAAGGAAAACTAGTAATGGGATTAGATATAGAAAACATAAATGAAGAAGATAAATTTAAAGTAGCAATATATAATGTAATACTAGGAGAGAGTGCTACATCAAAACTATTCCAAAATGTAAGGGAAAAAGCAAGCTTGGCATATACAGCACGTTCAAATTATGTAAGACAAAAGTCAAATATATATATTAGATGTGGAATAGAAATAGCAAATTATGAAAAAGCAGTAGAAATAATAAAAGAACAATTAGAAGATATGAAAAATGGTAAATTTACCGAAGAAGATATAAAAAATGCAAAAAAATATATGACATCAGGAATAGAATCAATACAAGATGAGCAAGATTCGGAAATAACATATTATTTAGGACAAGAACTATCACAAAAATTAACAACATTTAAAGAATATGCGCAAAAAATAGAAGGAGTTACAGCAGAACATGTAAAAGAAGTGGCAAACAAAATAAAAATAAATACAATATATTTTTTGAGGAATTAGAGATAAATTGAAAAAGGAGAGAAACTATGCAAATTATAGAAAACTTACAAGTCAAAGAAAAATTATATACCGAAAAATTAGAAAATGGCTTAACTATAATGATTATACCTAAAAAAGGTATAAAGAAAAAATATGTAATGTGGGCAACACATTATGGCTCGATGGACAATAAATTTGTTGTGCCAGGAGAAGATAAAGAAACAGAGGTCCCAGATGGTGTGGCACACTTTTTAGAGCATAAAATGTTCGAACAACCAAATGGAACAAATAGTTTAGATACATTAACAGCACTAGGAGTAAATGCAAATGCATATACAACAACAAATCACACAGCATATTTATTTGAATCAACAGATAACTTCTATGAAGCATTAGATGAACTTATGGATTATGTACAACATCCATACTTTACAGACCAAAATGTAGAAAAAGAAAAAGGCATTATAGGTCAAGAAATAATGATGTATGACGACTATCCAGATTGGGCTGTATACATGAATGCTTTAAAATGCATGTATAAAAATAATGCAATAACAATAGATATAGCGGGTTCAATAGATTCAATAGCAAAAATAGACAAAGATGTATTATATAAATGCTACAATACATTTTATAATCCTTCAAATATGGTAATGGGATTTTGCGGAGATTTTGAACCAGAAGAGCTAATGAAGGAAATAAAGAAAAGGTTAATAGAAAAACCAAATCAGGGAGAAATAAAAAGAATTTACGATCCAAAAGAAGATGGAATTGTTAGCAAAATCAAAAAAACTCAAATGGAAGTAAGTATGCCAATTTTTGTAATAGGAATAAAAGATGATACTACAAATGCAAAAGAAGAAACAGTAAAAAAACATTTAGCAATAGAAATACTATTAAACATGATTATAGGAAAGAGTTCTAGAACATACAAAAAATTATATGAAGAGCAACTATTAATATCAGAGCCATTTGTAGAATATGAATTTGGAGATAATTTTGCACATATAGCAATAACAGGACAATCAAAAAATCCTGAATTAGTATTGCAAGAAGTGCAAAAAGAAATAAACAATTTAAAACAAAATGGATTAGATGAAGAGCACTTTAACAGAATAAAAAATATGCTTTATGGAACAGCTGTAAAAGAATTTAACAATGTTTCAGATATAGTAAGAATGTTTATTTCAGATTACTTTAAAGGAATAAACAGCTTTGACTATTTAGAAACATATAAACAAATTACAAAAGAATATGCAAAACAAATTTTAAATAATGTGTTTAAAGAAGAAAACACTATAATATCAGTAGTAGAACCAAAAGATAAAGCAAACTAATTTATAAAAGAATAGAGGTAAAAATGAACACTATTACATTTCCAGGACTAAACTTAATATTTAATATATCTAAAATAGCATTCTCAATAAATAGCATACACATTTATTGGTATGCTATTCTAATAGTTTTAGCCATTATTATTGGAATAATAATATTTAAAATAAATAATCGGAAAATATGGAATAAAATTCGCAGATATAATAGACTTATGCATATTTTTAATACCAATTTCAATAATATGTGCAAGGCTGTACTATGTATTATTTGAGATAGACTATTACATAAAAGAACCATTGCAAATTTTCAATTTAAGAAATGGCGGACTTGCAATATATGGTGGAGTAATAGGAGGGGCAGTTACCTGTTATATACATTGCAAAAAGAAAAAAATAAATATACTGGACTTATTAGACTTTATAGCACCGTGTTTAGCACTTCGGACAAGCAATAGGAAGATGGGGAAACTTCGTAAATGTAGAAGCATACGGTACACAGACAAATTTACCATGGAGAATGGGAATATATGAAGCAGGGAAATATATAGAAGTACATCCAACTTTTTTGTATGAATCAATAGCAACACTTACAATATTTATAATACTTACAGTAGTATCTAAAAACAGAAAATTCAAAGGACAAATAACATATCTATATTTAATAATGTATTCATTTGCAAGAGCAATAATAGAAGGACTAAGAACAGACAGTCTAATGCTAGGACCAATAAGAATATCGCAAGTTTTGTCAATAATTATATTCATAATGTCGATGATAGCGTATATGAAAAGAATAAAATCAGACAAATTGTAATTTACTGAACAAATTACAATTTGTCGTTTTTTTTTATTTCTTGACAAAATGAAAAACAAAATATATTAAAATCTAAACAGATGTTAAAAAATAGAGAAATATGGCATACGAAAGTTAGCTTAAAAACAGTAATTTTGCTGTTTTTTTATTGACCTAATTGTAAAAATATGGTATTTTATTAATATACAAAAGAAAAAATTAGTAAAAGGAGTGAAAAGTCTATGGTAGATGAAGAAATCCTAGAATTAAGACGAAAATTAAATGAAAGCATAACAAAGGAAAAAGACTACACATATATATATACCATAAGCCTAGAACTAGACGAACTAATAGCCAGATACTATAATAAAGAAATAAAAAGAAGAATATATACTAAGGACAGAAGATAACTACAAAACTAAAAATCCTGTTTAAATACAAAATATTTAAACAGGATTTTTTTAGAAATTATATTTACAAATTAATATTTTGTATGCTAAAATAACATAAAATAGCATAAGAAAATGAAAAATGTTGAAATAAAAGGAAATGTATGGTATAATGAATTTATCTAAAAGTAAGTAGGTGGAGAAAAATGAGAAAAATAAACAAAAAAACTTTTTTAAATATAGTTACAATTTTATTGATGACTTTACTTTTAGTTTATTTATTTACTACAAATATTTATGCTTCTATAAATCCAAGCTATTATAAACCAAATAGTGGAGGAAGTTCTCAAAAATTAGTAGATAAAGCAAATAAAGTATTAGGACCAATACAGGTAGTCGGAAGCATAATATCAGTTATTACATTGGCTATTATAGGAATTAAATATATGATAGGGAGCGTAGAAGAAAAAGCAGAGTATAAAAAAACGATGTTACCATACTTAATTGGTGCTGTACTAGTTTTTGCAACATCTAATTTAATAGCAATAATATATAAATTTGGACAAGGTTTAAATAATTAAAAGGAGTGATAATATGAATAGAAATATATTAATAAGAATTTTAGTATTATTTATATTATCAATGATGTTAGTTATGCAAACAACGTATGCTGTAGATGACATTATAGAAGCTGGAGGAAGCTTTATAAAAAAAGGAGAACAACAGCAACAAGCAATTCAAGACTCACAGATAAAAACAGTATCAGATCAAATATACAACATTTTATTAGCAATAGGTACAGTTATAGCAGTAATAATAGGAGCAATACTTGGAATTCAATTCATGGTAGGAAGTATGGATGAAAAAGCAAAAGTAAAAGAGAGCTTAATACCGTTTGTAATTGGATGTGTAATAATATTTGGAGCATTTGGAATTTGGAAATTAATTGCTACAATATTACAAGACGTATAATATAGTTATTAAAGTTATTCTATTAACTAGAATATTTAAAATATAAAAAATAATGAAAGGGGTATTAATTATGAATACTAAAAAGATTTCAAAAATAGTATCTGTATTAATGATAGTTGTAATGCTAGCAACAGTTGCTACAACAGTATTAGCTATTGATCCAAGCGGAATAACAGGGGATACAAGTAACACTGACTCTGTTCAAAAAATAGGAAAGCAAATTTTAGGTATTGTACAAGTTATAGGATCAATTGCAGCAGTTATTGTTTTAGTTGTATTAGGTATTAAATACATGATGGGAAGTGCAGAAGAAAAAGCAGAATACAAAAAAACAATGATACCATACATAGTTGGTGCAGTTTTAATATTTGCAGCATCTAACTTAGCAAGTATGATTTACAATTGGGCAAAAAGTGTTAATGCTTAAAAAAATAATAGCCGCAAGGCTATTATTTTTTTGCCAAAAATCTGCTAATTATTACAAAAACATTACAAATATATGAAATTTATATTTTTATTCTAAAAATGTTACAATTTAGCTAAAAGTTTGCTATAATATATATAACTATAAAAAGGTACTAAGGAGGAATTCGCTTTGGGAACATATGAGATACCTAGAAATGTAAAAGGAGAAGGAAGAATATTATTTATTTTTACTCCTAAATCGTTAATATACACAGCGATAGCAGCAACAATAGGTTTAATATTTTATTTTATTTTAAGGGCAATAGGACTTGGAATTGTAGGAATAATAATAGCTGTAATCTTTGCTGCAATAGGATGGTCTATTGGAATGTTAAAAGTTCCAGAAATACCATCATTAAAATTTACAACACAAACAAGTGGACAAAACATTGATGATGTTATAAAAAGAGCAGTGAAATTCCATTCAAAAAAGAAAAAAATATATGTGTATACAAAGGAGGAAAATAACAATGGAGATAACTAGTATATTTGTAATAATTGCAGCAATATTAGTTTTTATTATATTAATATTAGCATTAGTTTATTGGAAAATGAGTATTGATGAAAAAAATGGAAAAGAAAAAAAACACATAGATGTTAATCAAAAAGACCCAAAGCAACAAACTAAAACACCACAATCATACAATAAACAATCAATATTTTCATTTATGGAATTTGATAAAATAGAAGATAATATGATTGTGCAAAAGAATGGAAAGAGATATTTAATGGTTGTAGAATGTCAAGGAATAAACTATGACTTAATGTCTAGAATGGAAAAAAATGCAGTAGAAGAAGGCTTTTCACAATTTTTAAATACATTAAGACATCCAATCCAAATATATACACAAAGTAGGACAATAAACTTAGATAGTAGTTTGGAGAATTATAAACATAGAGTAGATGGAATAAAAGAAGAGTTGGACAGAAAAGAAAATCAGTACAAACAAATGGCTCAATCTGGAAGATATGATGAGAAACAATTGCAAAAATATAAATTTGAAATAACAAAGCAAAGAAACTTATATGAATATGGAAAAGATATAATTTTTAATACGGAGAGAATGAGTTTAAATAAAAATGTACTTAGAAAACAGTATTATATAATAATTCCATATTATGCATCAGAAGCTGGAAATGATTTATTTGATAAAGATGAAATTAGAAACATAGCTTTTTCTGAGCTTTACACAAAAGCTCAATCAATAATAAGGACTTTGGCAGCATGTAGTGTGGCGGGAAAAGTATTAGATTCGTATGAACTTGTAGATTTGTTATATAACGCATATAACAGAGACGAAGCAGAAACATACGGAATGAAAAAAGCATTACAAGCAGGATATGATGAATTGTACATAACAGCGCAAGATGTACTAGATAAAAAAATAAGAGCATTGGATGCACAAATACAAGAGAAAGCATTGCAAGAAGCTAGAATGGCTATAGAAGAAGTTAAATCTGAAAAACAAAAACAATTAGAACAGAAAGAATTAACAATAGATGATTTAATAGCTGATATGGCAACACAGATACTAGAAGAAAGTAAAGGATATATAGGAGAAGACATAACAAAAGCAGCTAAAAAGAAAATAAGAACAAAAGACAAAGGAGGGGAACAAGATGGCAAAAAAACAAAAGCAAAATCAACTAGCAGAGTTACAAAATAGTATTGCTGAAAACGAAAATGGATATGGACTATTGAAAAAAAAGACAATAAAAGAATTGATAGCACCATCTGGCATAGATGCTTCAAATATAGATAGATTAGAAATAATATCAACAACTACTAGATTTGCAAGAACATTTTTTATATCGGCATTACCACGTATGGCTACATTCCCGGAACTTTTAAGAGATATGTATATGTTTGGCGATATAAATACATCGATATATATCAATCCAATAGCGGAATCAAAATCTCAGAATGAATTAAATAAAGTTATAAATGAACTAGAAACAGAAAGAATTGTTGCTTATGACAAAGGAAACATAAATAGAGAAAGCTTATTAGCACAAAAAAGGGTAGAAGCAGAATCTTTAAGAGATGAAATTGCAGCAGGGTTTAATAAACTTTATGAAGCTTCAATTGTTTCAACATTATTTGCGTATAATTTACAAGATTTAGACAGACTAACAAAATTATTAGCAACAGAAATGTCAAAGTCTTTAATAGATATAAAATCAGCGTGGGGTATACAGGAAGAGGGCTTTCAATCAAACTTACCATTAATGGAAGATAAAATAAAAAAAGTACATACATTTGACCGTAGATCAATGGGAACGGTATTCCCATTCACTACATCTGAAGTAGGACACCCAACCGGTGTTCCATTAGGATTTAATAAACAGACAGGAGTGCCAATTCTATTTGATAATTTCCATCCAAGTTTAACAAATTACAATATGGTTATATTTGCTAAATCTGGTGCTGGTAAATCTGTTACAATGAAAACATTAATTTCAAGATCTTCTGTTCTTATGGGAATAGAAAGCTTAGCGTTAGATGCAGAAGGCGAGTATACAATAGTTGCAGAAGCACTTGGAGGAATCAATGTAGTAATAAGCCCTAATTCACAAACAATTATAAATTTGTTTGACATAGAAGTAGAAAAAGTAAAAGATGAAATAACTGGAAGGGAAAGACCTATATTAAATGTGGAAAATAAAGTAGAAGACGTTACACAAGCACTTTTAACAATGGCAAGAGGAAGTACAAGAAGTACAGAAGTAAATGAGCTTACAAAACAAATAATATCAGAATCAGTGGCAGAAGAATATGCAAGAGTAGGAATTACAGCGGATCCAGCAAGCTTATATGAGTCAGATAGTGTGATTTCTGGGGATGCTTTAGGAAAGAGAAAGAAGAAAATGCCAACCATTGGTTCTTGGTATAAAAGAATATTAGAGAAAGCAAAACAAAATGACAATTCGGATTATAGATTTCATTATAGTTATTTAATAAAAGTTATGAAACAATACGTAAGAGAACTAAATGGGCAAATGGCATACTTTGATGGACAATCAACATTTGAGTTGCTAGAAGGTGCACCATTTATAAACTTAGATATATCTCAATTAGAGGAAAGATTTGCAAGACCTCTTGCACAACAAATATTACTTTCTTGGATTTGGGAAAAGTATGTAAAAAAGAATAGTGAAGACAGAACAAAAGCAACTAAAAAAAGAGTTTTGGTTGATGAGGCATGGATGCTTCTTCCATACCCAGAGGCAGTAGATTTTTTAAATACGATGGCAAGACGTGCAAGAAAAAGAAACGTATCTCTTGCAATTATTTCACAAAGATTTCAAGATTTTTATGAAAAACCAGAGGCACAAGCAGTACTTACATCATCAGACACAAAGTTATTTTTAGCTCAAGATAAATCAGAAATAAATTACTTAAAAGAAGTATTTAAGCTAAGTGAAGGAGAAGCTGGATTTCTAGTAACTTGCTTAAAAGGTGAGGGATTACTTAAAGTAGGAGCAGATACAGCAATATTACAAATTAAACCTACAAGAAAAGAATTTGAGTTTGTAGAAACAAATTTAAATAAAATAGCACAAATGAAACAAACAAGTGAAAATTAAAATATAGGAGGAAACAATGAAAAATATTGCTAGTAAAAAAATAACTCAAAAAATATTTTTAATAGTTTTAATAGTGCTATTACTTAATGGCTTTGTATCAAATTATTCAATGGCTCAGCGTCCATCTGATAGAGGAACAAATTCGGGATCGGCTTCAAAAGTAGTAATAGATTCAGAGATAACAGAAGAGGATGTTAAAACAGATGGTGGAACTTTATTAACTCCAATAAAAAAACTTGGATATACGTGTGCTGATGCAATTATGAGTATAGTACAAAAGATAGTCATAGGGAACAAATATAGCTATCCGGTTGCCTGGACAACACCAGCAACAAAAGAAGGAGACTACTGGGATGATTTAGGCGATGATAACATAAATTACCCTGCATATTTATTTCTTACACCAGAATCAATTTTTAGAAATCAGATAGCAGCATTAAATCCAAACTTTATTAATCCAGTTAATTTAGATGGAACTTTAGAAAAAGCATTAGGGGATAGCAATGTGTTAGGTGATGGAAATTCAAATACTCATGCACAAAATGTCGAAAAAAACTTAAACACATTGAGAACAACAATTGCAAAATGGTATGTTGGAATAAGAAATTTTTCTTTAGTAGGATTGCTTTCAGTTTTAGTTTATATAGGAATAAGAGTGGTAATATCAAGTACTGCTTCAGATAAAGCAAAATATAAACAGATGATTTCATCGTGGGTGGGAGCAGTATGTTTAATATTTTTACTACATTATATAATGGCATTTACATTTACACTTACAGAAAAATTAACGGACCTATTTAATACTAATGCAGGAGCTCAAACCATTGCACTACCAAAAATTTGCGGACAAGAAGGAAATTTTACATTTAACAACAAAGATAACAATGATAAGTTTAGTGGTATTTTAGATGCACTGCAAGAAGAGGGCTTAGCAAATAAATCTCAAATTTTTGATGGAACAAATATTAAAGGCGTTGCAAACTTAATGCAATATGCAAGATTGTATGCTAATTTGAATGGATCTTCTGGGTTAGGCTATACTGTAGTTTATATATTTTTGGTTGGTTTTACAGTATGGTTTTTAGCTAAATATATGGCAAGGTTTATAAGAATAGCATTCCTAACACTAATTGCACCATTAATAACGCTTACATATCCAATAGATAAGTTAAATGATGGTCAAGCACAAGCATTTAATATGTGGCTTAAAGAATTTATATTTAATATTTTAATACAACCATTTCATTTACTGATATATATGGTATTTATTAGTTCTGCATTAGATTTTGCAAATTCAAATATCATATATACAATTGTTGTATTGGGATTTATGGCTCAAGCAGAGAAATTATTAAGAAAGATGTTTGGATTTGAAAAGGCATCAACATTAGGTTCTTTTTCAGGAGCTGCAGCAGGCTCTATGTTAGCAAACGTTGCTGGTAAAATAGGAAATAAAGTTGCAAGAGGTAAAAGTGGATCTGGTGGAAATAGTGGATCTGGCGGAAGTGGCAATGGGGATAATCAACCAGATAAAATCCGTGCAAAAGAAGATCCATACGAGGGATTGGATTCAGGAAATGACAATGGTAATGGACAAAGACAACAAAATAATAACGAACCAACTCAAAATTCAGGAAACAATTTTAATAATAACAATTTAGACGAAGAAGAAAAAACAATAGAATCAGAGAGAGCGGCACTTGATTCTTTATTAGATGAGGGAACAACACCAGGAGCTGATTGGTCTGATGACGACTATAAGGCATATCAGGAATTGGAAAAAGAACAAGAAGAAAGAGAAGCAAGATATGCAGAACAGCAAGAGCAGCAAGAACAGCAAGAGCAACAAGAACAAAATACAATTCCAATGCAGAAACAAAATCCAGAACTTGAAGAAGAAGAGAGTGATGATTTAACAGTAGGAGATAGGTTGAAACTAGGATCAAAAGCTATAGGAAGAAATGTGGGCAGAAGTATTGGAAATGCAACGGGAATGCATAAAATTAGAGGCTGGAAGAACATGAACCGTAGCGAAAGAGCAAAGGCCCTAGGAAGACAAATGTGGAATGGAACAAAAACAATGGCGCCAAAAGCATTAAAACTAGGAACAAAGTATACACTTGCAGGAACAGCGGCATTAGCCGCAGGAGCAGCGGCATTAATGTCAGGAGATCCAACCAAAGTTGCATCTGCAGCAGGCATTGGACTAACAGCAGGTTCAAAACTAGGGGGAGCATTGTCTGACAAAGCTGTAGATAGAGTTTCTAAAACTTCTAGAGATTTTATGAGAGGATATCATGACAAGGATTATGCGTCTAAGCAAGAAGCAGCTTTAAACGATAAATGGAACCATGACCCTGACGTTGATAACAAGTATTTAGAAGCTTTTGGAAATGAGAAATTTAAAGATGCAAAAGAAGCGGCTCTTGAAATGAGAGAAAACTATGGAACTACTGATGATGATCAAATTATAAAATCACTAAAAATGACAAGCGAATTTGGAGGAGAAAAAGCTGCAAAAGAAGCAACAAAAGCAAATGCAGAAGTGCCAACACTTGAACTGGCAAAAAGAATTCCAGCATTTGCAAAAGGAATTAGTGATGATATGTATGATGATTATGATAAGTATAGTACAGGAAGAAATAAAATGATAGATAAGTTTACTCGACAACCAGGATATGATTTGAAAAAAGCGGAACAGACAACAGATACTATTTTAAAACAAGTTGCAAGAGTAAAAGGTAAAGAAATTCCAGTCCAAAAATCTATACCACAGCCTAAACCAAAAGGAAGAACAAATAAAAAATAGAACCAAAAAATATAAAAAATAATAGGGGGTTCAAAATTGCGTAAAATATTAAGCTTTTACTATAGTAATAGAGGAATTATATGGACTGCAATATTAGCAATTGTATTAGTAATAGTATTATTACAAGTATTAAATAATAACGCAAAAAAAAGAAATTCAAAAATCAATACAGAGGATAGGATGAATAGTAGTAGCAATACTACTATTTATCCTAATAACCAAGAAGATTCTTTAAGCAGTAATTATAATAGTGAAAAAATACAAGATGAAAAATTAAAACTTATAAGTGCTTTTTTAGAAAAATGCAATAATGGAAAAATCGAAGAAGCATATGATTTGTTAAGTACAGACTGCAAAGAGGAAATGTTTCCAGTATTAGAAAAATTTAAAAATGACTATACAGATTTAGTTTTTAACACAGCTAAAACATATGATATAAAATTATGGATGTCAGGTAAATATAGTATATATAAAATAAGTATATATGAAAATGCATTAGCAACTGGAGTAGTTAATAATAATGCAATAGATAGCTATTATACAGTTGTTGAAGAAAATAACGATTATAAAATAAACATAAATAATTTTATTGCAAAAGAGGAATTAAATAAAGAAAATAGTAATGATTATGTTAAAGTAAATATAATAAGCAGAAAAGTATATATAGATTATGAAGAATATGAAATAAAAATAACAAACAATACACATAAGACAATTTTGATGGATGGATACAGAAAAAATAATTCGCTATATTTAAAAGATTCAACAGGAACTGAGAAAACAGCGTATATTAATGAGATTCCAGAAAGATTATTGGTAGTTAATCCACTAATAACTATTACAAGAACTATAAAATTTAATAAGACATATACAGAAAAAATATCTTCTAGCTCCATAAGCTTTGAGGATATAATACTAGATTATGAAGAATATAAAAAACAAGATAACAATAATGAATATAATAATGTTTCATATATAAATATTGGTGTTTAGAGGTAGGTGAGGAGCTTGCAAGACGATGATAATGATAATGTAGTAGGAGAAGTTGCAAAAGAAGCAGCAAAACAGGCTGCAAGACAAGCAAAACAGGCAGCAAAAGAAGCAGCAAAAAAAGCGGTTAAAGATGCTTTAAAAAAGGCTTTAATGGCATTAGTTAAAAGTCCATATTTTTGGCTTGTAGTAGGTATTATATTAGTCTTAGTAGTCCTTTTAGCAGGGGCACATTATGTTGTACAAAAAAATAAAGTAAAATCATACGAAGAGGAGAAAGCTAGAATTTCTACTGAAAGTGGGTTCTTCAATATTGGAAAAACAATATTTAATAATGGAGTTTATGAATATCAGTTTGAAAATGATGATATTATATTAGCCAATAAACTATTAAGAGCAATGGAATATAATCCAGATACCTTTACAAATTTTGAGAAGTATGTTTTAGTAAAAGTTTCTAATGCAAGAGAAGATTCATTAGGACAATTAAAAATAGACCTGGATTTAGAGGAATATAGTGAAAAGGAATTACATCTTTTTCCTAAGTTCGTAGAAGCTGAATTAAAAACTATGTATCCTGATTTAGGAGGAAATACAAGTGATATTCGAGATAGCTTTCAAGGAAATGTAAAAATAATAAGAAATGACAAGGAATTAAAATATAAACCACAAAAAGAATTTGACAAATTGATAGAAACTAATAGCTCTGATGTGTTAAATTATTTTACATTAGATGAAGCTTTTAATCTGTCAGTTGCAAATGGATCAACATCAACATCTACAAGTCAACTAAATGGAGATAAAGGTCATGTAGCTGATGATGGCTATTCGCAGGAAACAATATATGTAAAAACAACTGTTCCATATATGAACGTAATACAAAAATTTGCTACACCATATCCTTTTTTCTTTACATTATTAACAATAACAGAGGATGCAAATTTTTGTGAAGATGTTGTAAATCTTGCATTGAAAAATGAAGTAGAATTAACTGTTTATGATGAAGTTACAACAGTACAAAATAAATATGTAGAAGAAGGAACAGCGAAAGTTGATTACAAATATTTGTTTAAATTGGAATATGATTATAAAGAGAATGATGAAAAAGAAAAAAATGAAAGATATAATTATGATAAATATAATGAACTGGACCAAGAAGAAAAGTATACAAAAACAACAAATAGTACAAATATATCTACTACTCCTAAAATTGTAGTAAGTAAGGCAAATACTATTTTTTGGAACATGCAAAATGCTTATAAAGAAGAATCGAAAACTGAGCCAGAAAATGTTTCAACAGGAGGACCAACTACACAAAAAATTGATCCAGAAGAAAATATTAGAATAGATACTATTACTTCGTCTGCAGGATATCAAAAACTAAAACCAGATATGAAATCTGAAATAACTGCTGAAGCGGCAAAAAAAGGAAAAACAATAAATATCACAAATATAGATATAAAAACGGGGACAGGCTGGTCATATAGATCTGTATGGGCAAAAGAGAGAACAGTAAAAGCAACAAATACAGAAAATATAACAAGAATAGAATATGCAGTGGATGATTCTAAGGCTAAACTAGAATTTAAAGATGAAGGAAAAGGTGGCTTTTTCGATATTTTAATTAATGACAAATATAGACATACAACGTCAGAGCATATATATGAACTACAAGATAGATTAAATGAATTCTTTTCAGATACTTTAGACTCAGCAGAAATATATATTAATATATTTGAGTATATGAAAGCACTAGTAATGGGAATAGAGCCAAGTATTGACATCAGTAGCATAATGGATCAGATAGCAAGTGGAAATGAGCTAACAGCAGTAGGTTTGGTTGGTGGATATATTGTGGAAACAACTAAATCTTCAGAAAATTTAGTACTAAATGAAGAACAATTGAAAACTGCAATAGAAAAATGGGCAAATTCTGGTACAAGAAGAAATAATTTAGATAGTGTTGGAGCAAGTAAATTTATTGAATTACAAAATAAATATAATGTTAATGCAGTTTTTGCTATTGCAGTGTTTCAACAAGAAAATCAGTGTGGTGCTGCTAAAGATGCTAAGCTGATTAAAAATAATACTAATAATTGGGGAAGCATAAAAGGAAACTATAATGGAAATTCGTGGACCGACTCAAAAGGCAATACATGGCGAGTATATCCTAGCTATACAGAAGCAACAGAGGATTTTATGAGATTAATAGAAAAAGAGTATTTCTCAGAGGGAAAGAACTCTGTACAAACAATATCAGCAAAATATTGTCCGGGTTCGCAATCATGGGCACCAGGAGTTACTGCAATAATGACAGAGATTTATAAAGCTGCAGGCGTAAATGTAAGTGAACAAAAAAATGTAACTGGCGGAAATGGATATACTACAACATTTACAAACCAATTTGGTAGGGAATTTAAAGAATATAAACAAAATGGAGCACCATACAGCAGTAATAGAATATATGATTCAACAGTATCAAAAGTTGGATGTGGAGTAACATCTGTTGCAATAGTAGCGTCTGGATACGGAATAAATAAAAATCCATATGAATGCTATCTAGTTAATAGTAATTTAACAAATTCGCTAAGAGGAATGGGATTTACAGTTACTGAAATGGGAAGATTTGAAAATAGAAATACTGGGGTGCTATTTGATAGAAACAAAATAATAGAGCATTTAAAATCAGGAAATCCAGTTATAATATATGTGTTAAGAAGTGCTGGAAGTACTTTTACAAGTGATAAGCATTATATGGCATTACTAGATGTAAAAGATAATGGAAATTATATATATGTTTCAGATCCATGGGCAACAGGACGTACAGGCTGGCAGTCAGCTGTATCATTATTTAATGGCGCTGTTGGAGCAAAATTAGTAAGTAAATAATTAGGAGGTTATAGTGAAAAAAATTAAATATATTATATTAATTCTTATATTAATTTTAATACTATGTATAACTGCTATTGTCGTAATTAATAAAAAGAACGAGAAAAATTATGGAGAAAAAGACACATTAGTTTCGGAATATCCAACATATGTAATAAACGAAAATATTGAGAAGTTAAGTAATAGAAATCAATATTATATATTACTGGATTGCATAAAAGAATTTGTTAATTATACTAATAATAAAAATGCTAATGCGGTAGAAGCAGTAACTATGCAAAAAAACGTACAAAATATTATAGATGAATACACATTAAAAAATGTAGATGACATATCTTTAGAAGAAATATATGTTCTAAATGGATATACATATTGCACATATTATATAAAAGGAAAAGAAAGTATAGAATCAGACAAGAGATTTTATATGATGGCAAATTTGGATTTTGAAAATACAACATATAAATTAACTCCAATAACAGAAAATGAATATAATAAACTTATTACAGAAAATAAATCAAAAAGTGATGAATTGACTATTTCTAAAAATAAATATAATTTATTTAAAAATATAAATGTAACAAATGAGGATATGGCTCGAAATTATCTTAATGATTATATAAATAAAGCACTTAATTATCCAGAGTTAGCTTATAATTTACTTGATGAAGAATATAAAAACAAGAGATTTGGAAACCTAGAAGAGTATAAAAATAGTATGAGTGAAAATAAAAATCAAATGGAAAATACAACAATGGTGAAGTATGGTGTTAATGAAAAAGATAATTATACTGAATATACAATTGTAGATAATTTTGATAATTATTATACAATAAAAGAAAATGGAATAATGGATTATACAATATTGTTAGATAATTATACAATAAAAACAGAGGAGTTTATAACTACATACAATAAAGCAAGCGATGCAAAGAAAGTAGCTACAGATATTGAAATATTTATAAAAATGATAAACAACAAAGATTATAAAAATGCATATGAATGTTTATCAAGTGAATTTAAACAGAATTATTTTAAAACAATTGATGAATTCAAAAATTATGTGCAGAAAAACTTTTATGATACAAATTATATAACTATTAAAAATGTTCAAACAAAAAGTAATGTGTATATTTGTACAACTAACATCAAGAGTGGAGTAAGTGTAGCTGCAGATGATATGGATAAAAATTTTGTAATAAAACTAAATCCAAATGCAGAATTTGAATTATCTTTCGAGGTAGAATAGGAGAGTAATATGGAAAAAGAAAAGAAAATTTCAACATTTACAGCGAATGAAAAAGAAACTATGGAGAAAATGGACAAGTTTGAATCAAGTATGAAAGAAAGCCTAGCAGAGGGAGAAAGAATTTCTAGTATAGAGTATTATGAAAAGTTAAAAATAAAAGATGGATTAGAAATAAATTCTGATATTTATATAGCCAAGATAACTAATGATGATGGAACAGAAAAAGTTGGAATATATGCAAAGGATTCCAATAATTTATTAGGCTATGTTAATGAAGAAGGACATATAGAATTTATTGATCCATTATTAAGATCTTTGGAAGTAGAAATGACATTGGAAGATTTAAAAGAACTTAATATTGAAAATATAAGAGCAAAATCGGAGGAGCTAACGCCAGAGGAATTAGAAGAGTATATAGAAAAACAAAAAAAAGGCGAAGGAAAAGAAGAAAAAGATGAGAAAGAAGACAAAGATTCTGAGGAAAAAGATGAGCAAGAAGCAAATGAAGAATTAATGGAAAATGAAGGACAGGATCTAGGAATTACATATTATAAAAAAATAAAAGATCCAAGATTACAATTAGAATTTCCAGAATTGAGAGGAAAGAAATTAGGATTGGCATATTCTAGTAAATTAGGACAATACATAATTACAGAAAAAGATGAAAATGGAATAAGAATAGCTGACGAGATTAAACCGGCAAAGCCAACAATGCGTAGTGTGATTTCAATAGACGAGAATGGTGAGAATGTAGAAAGAAAAAGTCCACATGCATTGATGAAGACGAACAGAAAAGATATTGAAATGTCAATTACAATAGATATATATGGCTATATTGAGTTGGGAAAAGTGCGTGTAACTCCATGCAATGAGAGAGTCGAAAGACCGGTAAAAGTACAAAGCAAAACAAATGTACCAGAAACAGAAGTTATTAAAGCAACAGATACGAGAACTGAAAATCATGAAATAGCACATAATTTTGAAAAAGGAGAAGAGAAAGGAATAGAAATTCAAAATTTAAATATGATAATAGATTTGGGTAATGGAGAAACAACAACAATAGCAAAAGAAGCAGAAAAGGCAAAAGTTTCGCCAGAAGAATTTTTAAACCTATACAATGAGGCAGAAGGAAAAACTCCTAAAGAAAAAATTGATAACGCTCACGAAGAAGTAGAAGAGCAATTTAGAGGAAATGAAAGAAGAAGATAAAAAAATAGTTTGCATTGTGCAAACTATTTTTTTAATATAATAAGATTTCGTTGAATAGCAGGAATACTTAAAGCTATTTTAATAATTAATATCGTTGCTACAATGGACAAAATTAATGTTACAAAATTCTTTACATGTTCTTTAAAAGTCTTTTTATATTTTATTTTATATCCCATATTTCTTAAATTGTTTACATATGCATCATGATAAGCTCTGTTTACAGCATCTTGATAAGCTTGCTCTCTTGCTTGTTCTTGAGCACGAGCAGTATATGTATCAGTTTGATATTGAGCAGAATCATTATTTGTATTGTTATAATAATTATTGTATTCATTAGAATTTGAAGAATTAGTATTTCCAGCAGATGAGTATTGTTTTAAAGCGTTTTCTAATTCTTTGCAATAATTGCTAAGTTTTAGAAAATCTTCAGCAGAAACAGTTTGTGGAGAAGTACTTGCTTCATAATCATGTAATTCTTCATCATATTCTTTTCTCTTTTCTTCATTAGATAATATTTCATATGCTTCAGAAATTTCCTTAAACTTTTCTTCGGCTTCTTGTTTATTATCTGGATTTGCATCAGGATGATATTTTTTAGCTAAAAATTTATATACTTTGGAAATTGTTTCTTGAGAGGCTTTTTTATTTACTTCTAAAATTTCATAATAGTTTTTCATTTATATACTCCTAATAGTAATATATTAAATTATATCACATCAAAACTAAGAAACACAATAATTAAAAAAAGATTACATTTGAATAATTTTAAACCAAAATTTTTGCATAAACTCCTAATAATAGCTAAAACTATTATTGGGAGTTGATTTTTTATGAAATTAAAGTCAAAATTAATTTTATGTGTAATGATTTTTTTCTTGATAGCAGGTATATTTACAAGCAGTTTAGCAATGAAAAACTATCAAACAGTAAGCACACCAACAGGTTTTGTTACTGCAACAACACTAAATGTAAGACAAGGACCACGGTACTAACTTTGGAGTAATAACAAAAGTGTATAAAAACCAATATATACGCTTATTTGCAAAAATAGGAGATTGGTATATTGTACAAACGGATAATGATTATATTGGAGCAGTTAGCAGTAAATATATTAAACTAATATATCCTAATACTCGGAAGTGCTGGGAATAATTCTAACACAACAAAGCCAAATGCAAACAATACTACCAAAAGTGAACTTACAGCTGATGAACAAGAGGTATTTGATTTAATTAATGCAAAAAGGGTTGCTAATGGTTTATCTGCATTAAAAATAAATGACGAGGTACAAAATGTTGCAAGAATAAAGGCACAAGATATGGTCGATAATAGTTACTTTTCTCACACTTCACCAATTTATGGTTCGCCATTTGATATGATGAAAAAATTCGGAATAAGTTATAAAACAGCAGGAGAAAATATTGCAGGAAATTCAAGCAACAGTGGGGCTGTAAATGCGTGGATGAATTCAGAAGGGCATAGAGCAAATATTTTAAATAGCAGTTTTATTTATACAGGGATAGGTGTAGTAAAAAGCCCAAAATATGGGAAAATATATGTACAAATGTTTATAGGAAAATAAAACTAAATTATGCATTTTTAATGCTTTATTTAATAAAATTTAAAAGGTGATTTTATTGAATAATATAAAAAAAATAATAATTGGATTTATAATTGCATTAATGTGTGTTAATGTAAGCGTATTTGCGTACGAGATAGAAGAAGAAACGGACTATGTATGGTTAAAGGAAGAAATAGAAAATGTTTCTACAAATGTTTCAAAAGAACCAAGCATTTTATCAAGAAGTGCAATTGCTTTTGATAGAAATTCAAAAACAATATTATATGGTAAAAATTATGACAAAGAAGTTCCAATGGCAAGCACAACAAAAATAATGACAGCAATAGTATTTGTAGAAAACAATAAAAACTTAAATGAAGAAGTAGAGGTTTGCAAACAAGCTGCAAACATAGGGGGCTCAAGGTTAGGACTAAAAACAGGAGACAAAATAACAAAAGAAGATTTATTATATGGATTGATGCTTTGCTCACGGAAATGATGCTGCGATACAAGTAGCCGTAAGCACTGCGGGAAGCGTAGAAAATTTTGCTAATTTAATGAATAAAAAAGCACAAGAGCTAAATTTAAAACATACTCATTTTATAACTCCACATGGATTAGATGAGGAGAAACATTATACAACTGCATATGAGCTTGCGTTAATTGCCGATTATGCATTAAATATTCAAAAAATTCCAGAGGTTGTAAGTACTAAAGTGCATAATGTAAATATAAATGGAAATATAAAAACAATAACAAATACAAATGAGTTGCTTGGATATTTAGATGGGGTGAATGGAGTGAAGACGGGATTTACAAATGGTGCAGGAAGATGTTTAGTAACGTCAGTAACAAGGAATGAATTTAATATTATAACAGTTGTACTAGGAGCCGATACTAAAAAAATAAGGACGAAAGATTCTATCAATTTAATAGAGTACATATATAAAAACTATGAAATAGTAAATCTAGAAGAATTGGTTAATAAGGAATTTGAAAAATGGAAAAAAGTAAATGCGAATAGGATTATTGTAAATAAAGGTGAAAAGCAAAGTGTAAAATTAGGTTTAGGAAATTTTAAATATAAATTATATCCAATAAAAAAAGAAGAAATTGATAATATAAGAATAAGTATAAATTCTTTAAAATATTTAGAAGCACCAGTAGAAGAAAACACTAAAATTGGAAAAGTCACACTACAAATTGGCGATAGTAATGTGGAAAGTATAGATATAATCACAAAAAATATAGTAAATAAAAAAAGTGCAAGATATTACTTTATAGAATTAATAGGAAATTTTAAGAATGTATATATGCAATTAATTGCATAAGTAAAAAAATAAAGACTTTGAAAAAAGTCTTTATTTTTTGGAGGCGACACCCGGATTCGAACCGGGGAATCAGAGTTTTGCAGACTCGTGCCTTACCACTTGGCTATGTCGCCGAATATTTAAGATATGATATAATTTATTCACTTTTAATTAAAATAGTACCAAATAACAATAAAAAAGTTAATAGTGAATAACTAAAAATCTGGAGCGGGAAACGGGGCTCAAACCCGCGACCTCTGCCTTGGCAAGGCAGCGCTCTATCAACTGAGCTATTCCCGCAAAAATTAAAGCATAACTATAATAGCAAATTTATATAAAAAAGTCAATAGAAAAAACTGGATTTAATTGCTAAAATCTTTTTTACATAATGTGTTGATAAATAACTTAAAATATTGTATAATTAGTATGTATTATTGGATATGGCGTTTAAAAGCATGCTTACTTTAGTAAAAATACTAAAGGGATTTTTATACATATAAAAAAGCTGTATAACTACGGGAATAAGCCAAAAGAACAAGAAAATGAAAAAATTATTATACACATAAAAAAATGTCATGAAAATGTAATATTTAATGCTAATAAAAAACAAAACTCTAAAAAATGGCTTCCGTAAAGGCTTAAAGGACGTTTTTTTACAAAAGAAAAATGCCTAAAAAAGAGGTATTGATTTAATTTTAAAAAAATTTATAATATATATAGTTAGTATTTTGTAAGAAGGAAGGTAAATTATGAAAAGGATTAAGATTTTATTAATGGCATTAATAGTAGCTTTGATTTCAATAGCGGTACTAAAACCAAATGCGATATATGCAGCAGAAGAAAAAAGGGACCTTACATATCAAAGAACAAGACCGTATAGTGAAGATAATGGAGATAATAACATAGACAATGAAGAATATACCTTCGCTAGACATAAAGATGGTCAAGAATTTAAGTATTCAATAGTAAAGATATTTGATTATAATAAAAGAGAATTAGAAACTCCATATAAAAAATTCGAAGATAGCTTTTATTGTATAAGAGGAGGAAAGGGCTTTGGTAGTGTGGAATTTGGTGACAATAGTTCTGCAAACTCAACAAAATATACAGTAATAGAAAATATGAAATCTAATGCTAATGAGGTAATTGCCAAGTATAAAGAATTATATAATATTAACCTAGATAGAACAGAGAACATTACTTTTAATGAGAAAACATATAACAATGTTAACATATATAATGCAATGCTATGGATAGCAGATAATGCATATTTACCAGTAAGTACAGATAAATACAATGCACAAGAATATAAAACAGAATTACTAACAAAAATAGGAATTGCAAAAGTAAACCAAGGGATGATAACAGATGATGATTTAGAAGTAATTCAACAGTTAGCTTTTTGGTATTTTGCAAATTATGATGAAAACGGAAAAAATGAATCAGTATCAACAACAAATCCAACACCAGTTAATTGGCTAGCTATAAATGAAAGTAATGATGTGTTTGGAACAAGAAGGGCAAACTATTTAAACAGAATATATCAATATTTTATAGAAGGAGCATTAAAAGAAGGCTCAGATTCAACTAGCACAATAAGAGAAACAACTAATAGTGATAGTGTAAATATAGAATTTGATAAAAATATAAAATTTGGAGTAGAAGATAAAAGTAGTACAGGAACAAAGCCAAATCCATATGAAAACTATTATCTAATAGGACCATTTAAAATTACAACAAACGATGCAAGATACAACGATTTTGAATTAGCATTAAAAGACGGAAAAGGAAATATTGTTAATCAATACTTCTATTTTGAACAAACAGAAGATACATTAAAAAGAATGCAAATTTTTGATGTTATAGATTCAGCAGGAAATAAAGTTGAATTAGAAAAAGTTACATATAATAATGAATATTATATTAAATTATATAAATCAGCAATGGAATTTGTTGATATAGACTGCTCAAAATTTTCACTAAAAGTATCAAAAACAGGAAAATGGGCAACAGCAAATTTCTTGTATGCTACAGGAAATGACCAAGCAGTAATTGAAATAAAAAGAGATAAAGCAGAGGCAGAAGATGAAATATCAACAGAAGTACCAAAAAGATTTGACTTAGCACTACGTAAATTTATAACAGCAATTAAACGTGCAGAAAAAAATATAGAAGTTGCAGATAGAACACCAAGAGTAGATACAACAACTTTAATAAATGGTATTAAAGATGATAGAACAGGAGAGGTAGAGTATACAGCAACATATACACATCCAAAAGACAAACAAAAAGTAGAAACAGGAGATATAGTTACATATAAAATAAGAGTATATAATGAAGGACAGGTAGATGGAACAGCAACAGAAGTAACAGATTACTTGCCAGCAGGTCTAGAATTAGTTGCTGAAAGCACAATAAATACTAAATATGGATGGAAAACAGGAGAACAAATAACATTAAAAGATGGTTCAAAAGTGACACCAATAACATCTAATTATTTAAAAGATACAACTATAAAAGCATTTGATAAAACAAAAACATCAGAAATAACAGAAGGCATTTGGCAAAAAGCAGAAAAAGGCGAAGGCGGATTATATTATGCAGATTTAGAAGTAGAATGTAAAGTTGTAGCAATAGCAAGTGGAGTAGAGCAAAACCTAAGAAATATAGCAGCAATAACAGCAGATAGCGGAGATGATGATGACTCTGTACCAGAAAAACCAAATTTAGATGATTACACTCCACCAACAGACAATAGCACATATCAAGAAGATGATGATGACTATGAAGATTTAGTTTTACCAGGGAAAACATTTGACTTGGCATTAAGAAAATATATAACAGAAGTTAATGGTACAAAACTAGAAGATACTAGAGTACCAGATATAGATATAACTAAACTAGCAAGTGGCGAAGCAACAACAGCAGACTATAAGCATAAAAAGTATCCAGTTGAAGTAAAAACAGAAGATATAGTAACATACAGATTTACAGTATATAATGAAGGTGATGTAGAAGGTTATGTATATTCTATAACAGATTATTTACCTCAAGGGTTAGAATTTGATGCAAAATCAAATCCAGAGTTTATAGAAGCTAAAACTTCAGGTGAATACACAGCAGAAGAATTAGAAGGTAAAGAATATATATATAGTATAAATAAGGAAAAAAATACAATTACAATATCTAAGATTCCAGCGCAAGGAGAAACAGGACTACAACCATATTTATTTGGCTTAAATCCATTTGACGGAGAAAAACTAGATAGTAAATCAATAGATATTAAATTCAAAGTTTCTGCAGAAACTTCAGCAAATGATATGGTTTTAACAAATATTGCAACAATGGACTATACATCAGCACCAAGACCACAAGAAGAAAAAATTAAAGATAGAGATTCTAAACCAGAAAACTTTACTGAGCCAACAGCAGAAGATTTATTAGAGCCATTACCAGGATATAAAGGAAACGAAGAAAATAAAAATGATTTAACAGATTCTAAATATCATTATAAAGGACAAGAAGATGATGATGATTTTGAGAAAATAATTATAAAAGGAACACCTTTTGACTTATCACTTCGTAAATTTATAACAAAACTAAATGGAACAGAATTAAAAGATGAAAAAGATAGAACACCAAAAATAAATACAAGTAAGCTAAATACAATAGATTCGACAACAGGAAAGAAAATAACAACAGCAGAATATGTTCATCCTAAAGATGCTGTAACAGTAAGAAAAGGAGATATAGTTACATATAAAATAAGGGTATATAATGAAGGCGATAGAAATGGATATGCAACAGAAGTAACAGACTACTTGCCAGAAGGACTAGGTTTCTTACCTAACTATACAAATAACAGCATTTGGTCAATACCAAAAACAACAGATGAAGCAACAGGAAAAGAAGTATTGCCAGAGGGAATTGAAATAAAGAACTTAGTTGGAGAAAATGGTTTCTATAAAGACGAATCAGAAATAAACAAAGATAAAATAAAACTAGAGGACTTTAAAGATCCAATAACAGGTGAAGTGCCAACAGATTATAGCCAAATACAAATAGTAACAGGTGAAAGAGCAGCAATATCAACAAAAGCATTAAAAGAAAAATTAATTAAAGCATATAAATCACAAAAAGCTGATGAAGACTTATGGCAACAAAGTACAAATGATGAAAAAGATGGATTATTCTATCAAGAAGTTGAAATAACATGTATAGTTTTAAAAGAAAACACATATAAAGGAATATTAAAGAACGTTGCAGAAATAACAGAAGAATATGATGAAAATGGAAACAAAATAGAACAAAAAGGTGATGACAGAGATTCTGAGCCAAAAAATGTTTATGAAGATGATAAACATACACCAGACAAAGAAGAAAATGGATATACACCAGGTGAACAAGATGACGATGATTTTGAACAATTACAATTAAAATATTTTGATTTAGCACTTCGTAAATTTATAACAAAAGTAGATGGAGAAGCACCAGAAGCATCAAGAGAACCAGTGCCAGATGTAAGTACATTAATAGATGGAACATATGATAGAAATGGCAAAAAAGAACATACAGCAACATATAATCATCCAAAAGATCCATTATGGGTAAAAAACGGAAGCAAAGTAGAATATACAATAAGAGTTTACAATGAAGGCTCAGAAGATGGATATGCATATGAAGTTTCAGATGATATACCTAATGGATTAGTATTTGAAGCAGATGATGCAACAAACAAAGCATATGGTTGGGTAATGTATAGAGAAATGACAGAAGGCGATGAAAACATTGCTAAAGAAGACATTATAGAATATAATGGTAAAAAATATGTTATAACAACAAAAGCAGAAGAAGCAACAATGATAAGAACAAGATACTTAGAAAAAACATTAATAAAAGCATTTGACCCAGAAACAAAAACATTAAGTTATGCAGACGTAAAAGTAGTATTTACAATAAAAGAACCAAAAGACTTTGATAAGGATAGAGTAATAATAAATCAAGCACAAATTACAGAAGATAGTGGGGATGACGAAGATTCAACACCAAACGAATGGCAAGATGAAGATGACGAAGATATAGAAAAAGTACGTATACCAATCTTTGATTTAAGCTTATTAAAATGGGTAACACAATCAGTAGTAACAGTAGATGGAAAAACAACTACAACAAATACTGGATTTAAACCAAATAAAGGCTTAACAGAAAGCACTGGAGAAGGAATAAGAAACAACAACGAACCAGAACCAATAGCAAAAGTAGAATTAGACAAGAAAAAATTAAATAAAACTGTTGTTAAATTTGTATACAAAATAAGAGTAACAAACGAAGGAGAAATTCCAGGATATGCAACAGAAGTAACAGATTATATTCCAGAAGGATTAGAATTCCATGTAGAGGATGGAAACAACAAACAATATGGATGGGTAAAATCTGGAGATGACAAAATAGTAACAAGAGCACTAGAAACTGTATTATTAAATCCAGGAGAATCAAAAGAACTAGAAATAACATTCAGATGGATAAATAGTGAAAAGAATCTAGGACAAAAAATAAATATAGCAGAAATATCAGAAGATGCAAACGACTACAATACAGATGACATAGACTCAACACCAAACAACAAAGAAAATCCATATAAAGAAGAACAAGAAGACGATGACGACTTTGCATTAGTAATTCTATCAATAAAAACAGGTGCAACACAATTTATGAGTTACTTTACATTAATAACAATAACACTTGCAATCGTAGGTGGAGGAATAATCTTAATAAAGAAATATGTATTAAAGTCATAAATGAAATAAGAAGAGATTAGAATTAAATTCTAATCTCTTCTTATTGTATAGGAAAAATCGACTTTTGTCTTGACCTCATGTAAGATTTTTCCGTATACAACAAGGTTAGGCTACCTTAAAACGCCCGAACGAAGTGAGGGATGAATTCCAATTTGTATTATAATGGAAATTTTTTAAATTTATTTACAAATATAATTTTATTATGTTATAATCTGTTTTATAAGGAGAAGATAGAATGAATCAAATATTATCAACAGAAGATCCAAATAAAAAGAAGACAAAACAAAAAATGAATTCACCAGAATTTAATAAAATAGTTAAAGTTTTTGCTATTGCAATTTTTATTTTTGGCGCAGCTTTGATAGGCGTTTATTCATACAAATTAATAAATAAAAGTAAGATAAATAAAATAGCAAAACCAGAAATAGTTTTAGACCAAGTGGAAGATGAAGCTACAATTTCTGCAAAGGCTGAAGGCGGAATAGAAAAAATCACATATTATTGGGATTTGAATGATAAGACTGAAAAATCATTAAACGGAACAAGTGAATACAGTGAGTCTATTGCAATACCAAAAGGAACAAATACTTTAACTGTAAAAGTAATTGATAGAAATGCTCAAGAGTTTGAAACAAGTAAAGAATATACAGGAACAAAAGACACAGAAAAGCCATTAATAGACTTGGACAAAACAGATGGAACAAATATAACAGTAACAGATGAAACAGAACTTGCATATGCAACATATAGATGGGAAGATGAACCAGAAGAAAATACTGTTAAAGTAGAAGCAGAACCAAAAGAAGGAGAAACTGTTGCTAAGGAAATTAATATAAAAATAACTGCCAAAAAAGGAACAAATACATTAATAATTACAGCGGTTGATGCTGCTGGCAATACAGAAATATCAAGAAAAACATATGTGGGAAAAACAGACCCAGAAATAGACGTTTATAGAGAAGGAGATAAATTATATTTAAAAATTACTCATGAACTTGGATTTAAAAAAGTTGAGTTTTCAGTAAATGGACAAACTTTAGCATATGATCAAAACTTTAGTGGATATGATGCTACAAAGAAAGAGTTATTCTATTATTTCAATTTAAAAGAAGGAAAGAATGAAGTAGCAATAGTAGCAACAAGTAATGAAGATACACAAAAAACATATGTAGGGCAATGCCAGTACCCATAAAATACTAATGATAGGAGAAAAAGATGATTAAAGAAATACATATTATAGACTGTAATAATGATTTAATAATGACGTTAAGAGAACTATTTGAAGAGGAAAGAGCATTTAGATTTAGAAATATAAATCCAGATAAATTAGAGCTTTCTCTAAAAAGTATTCCAAGTCTTATAATAATTAATGAAGAATCAATTAATGAAGATGTATTAGAATTATGCGAAAAAATAAGAAAAAATGAGGATAATAGTATTACTCCTATAATAGTAATAACAGCCGATGATTCAAAAGAGCATAAAATAGATATTTTAGAAAGATCAGTAGAATATGTTATTTCAAAAAAAGAGATTAAAGATTATTTGTATTATATAATAAAAAATCTATCAAGATTATTAACTGTAAATAGAACCGTTAGTCCGCTTACAGGATTACCAGGGAATTTGCCAATACAAACAGAACTTAAAAAAAGACTATTAAAAAAAGAACCATTTGTTGTATTGTATATTGATTTAGATAACTTTAAAGCATACAATGACGTATATGGATTTTTAAAAGGCGATGAGATAATAAAATTAACTGCAAAAATAATAACAAAACACATACATGCATTAGAAAGTACAGATGCATTCGTTGGCCACATAGGTGGTGATGATTTTGTTGCAATAACAAATGATGATATAGACTATGAAGCAATATGTCAAGATATAATTGCAGAGTTTGACGTGGAAGTTTTAAAGCTTTTTAACGATACAGATATAGAAAGAAAATACATAGAAGTTCAAAACAGAAAAGGAGTAATGGAACAATTTCCACTAACATCTATTTCAATAGGAGTCGTGGTAGCAGATGCAAAGAGATTTTCAAATACTTTAGAAATAGGAGAAGTAGGAGCACAGGTTAAGCATCTATCAAAAACAACAATGGGAAGTTCTTATGCTATAGATAGAAGAGAAGAAAATGATTAATAAAAAGAATAACATTAAAAAACACTTCATATATATTTTATATGAGGTGTTTTTTATGGTAGTAATAAATAGAAAAAAGATAATATTTTGGGCGGGAATAATTGCGACATTTATGTTTTTGTATTCAATTACAGCATACAATGTAAATAATACAAAAAATAAAACAGTTGCAACAGTGGCTTTACCAGTAAATAATAAAGTGATTGTAATAGACGCAGGACATGGAGTTCCAGATGAAGGTGCTCAAAGTAGTAATGGAACAACCGAAGCAGAAAGTAATTTAAAAATAGCGTTAAAAGTGCAAAATCTGCTAGAACAATCTGGCGCAACTGTAATACTTACACGCTCAGATGAAAATGCAATATATGATTTGGACAGTAATACATTAAAACAAAAAAAGATATCAGATATTCATAATAGAGTAAAAATAGGCAATGAATCAAGTGCAGATATATTTGTATCAATTCACTTGAACAAAATACCACAGCAACAATATTGGGGATGGCAAACATTTTATAAGCAAGAAAGCCCAGAAGGGCAAAAACTAGCAACATGCATACAAAACAGTTTAAATCAAACAATACAAAAGCAGAATGATAGAGTGCCATTAAAAATAGATAATGTATATATAATAAAGCATGTGGAAATACCAATAAGTATAGTAGAGTGTGGCTTCTTGTCAAATCCAGAAGAAGAACAACTGTTACTAACAGATGATTATCAAACAAAACTAGCTTGGGGAATATATACTGGAATAATGGATTATTTTTATAATATGTGATAAAATAGCCCTGATGAAAAATGTTCATCAGGATTTTTTTTAAAGGATGAAGATATGAAAAATTATATTAATGTTATTGGAGGGGGATTAGCTGGCTGTGAGGCCGCTTACCAGATTGCTAAAAGAGGTATTAAAGTAAAATTATATGAGATGAAACCTAGTGTTTTTTCTCCCGCACATTCGAATAATAATTTAGCAGAGATTGTTTGCAGTAACTCTTTTAAATCAAATGCAATTACAAATGCATGTGGATTACTAAAACAAGAGTTAAGAGAACTTGACTCACTTCTTATAAAATGTGCTGATTTAACAGCTGTTCCCGCAGGACAAGCGTTAGCTGTAGATAGAGATGAATTTTCTAAATTAGTAACTAAAAAAATAGAAGAAAATGAAAATATAGAAATTATAAGAGAAGAATTTATAGGCAATTTAGAAAAAGATGCTATAACTATTATCGCAACAGGACCACTTACATCAGACAAAATGGCAGAACAAATTTTAAAAATAACAGGGGAAAATAAGTTATATTTTTATGATGCTGCTGCACCAATTGTGGAAAAGAGCAGTATTAATATGAATATTGCTTTTTATGGAGATAGATATTCACAGGAAAAGAAAAAAGAAGAAAGTATGCAAGAATGGAAAGAAAGACTAAAAAAGCAAGAAGATACAAGCTATATAAATCTTCCGTTTAATGAAGAGGAATATTTAAGATTCTATAACGAACTTATAAACGCGGAGGTTGTAACTCTACATGAGTTTGAAAAAAGAGAAATTTTTGAAGGATGTATGCCAATAGAAGTAATGGCAAAAAGAGGGGAAGATACAATTAGATTTGGACCATTAAAACCAGTTGGCTTTGATGATCCAAGAACAGGTAAAAGGCCATATGCAATTGTACAATTAAGACAAGATAATACTAGCGGTACATTATATAATTTGGTAGGATTTCAAACTAATTTAAAATTTGGAGAGCAAAAAAGAGTATTTTCTATGATACCAGGACTAGAAGATGCAGAATTTATAAAATATGGTGTTATGCACAGAAATACATATATAAATTCACCAAAATTGTTAAACAAAGAAGGTAATTTAAGAACTAATAATAATATTTTCTTTGCGGGACAAATAACAGGAGTAGAGGGATATGTAGAATCAATTGCGTCAGGTTTATTTGCTGGAATAAATGCAGTAAAAGAACTAAAACAAGAAGAAAAAATAATTTTCCCAAAAGAAACAGTAATAGGAGCATTAACAAATTACGTTTCTTCACCAAATGAAAAATTTCAACCAATGAATGCAAATTTTGGAATATTACCTCCACTAGAAGAAAAAGTTAAAGATAAAAAGAAGAGATATGAGAAAATGGCCGAAAGGTCTTTGAATAAGATTATATAATAGTAAAGATATTACACAAGCATTACAGATATGTTAAAAAACAATGACTTTACATAAAACCATTGTAAAAAATGTTAAATTATGTTAAAATATATTATATGAGTGTCATATTAGGAGGTAAAATATGAATAAATGGGAAGATAAATATGAAAAATTAAAAAATGGAGAATTTGATGCAAGAATAGATGAGTTGAAAGATAAAGCAAACAATAAAACAGCAACAAAGGAAGAATATAAGGAATATGAAAAACTATCAAAATCTAAAAATAATTTAGGAAAAGTAGAAAATGTATTAGAATACAGAGAAAAACTAAAAGAAGAGTTAAATGAATTAAAACAAGAAGTTGAAACAAGAAAAGATGCTGTTTTAGCAAATCAAGAGTCTAAGAAACTTGAGGAAGAGTTAGTTAAAATAACTGAAGAAATAATAAAAACAGAAAAAGAACTAAAAGATCCAGAAATTAAAGAAGATAGAAAAAATGAATTACTTGCAAAAAGAGAAGAATTATATGGAAAAAGAGATGAAAACAATTCTAGATATGCAAAAGCTCAAAAAGCCCTTGAAGGAGAATTTAGTAGAGAAGGTGAATTAAAGAATTTATCAAAAAAAGAAATAGAAGATAAAGCACTTCTATTAAAAACAAGAATGAGCAAATGTAATATGGTTGCTAAAAACTTACTAAATGGTGCTAGTTGGGATACTATAGATTTAAAATTAGATAATTGGGACAAAAAGTATACAAAGAAAAAAGATGTTGAAAAGACAAAAGCTGAGAACGAAAATTCAGGTAAAGAGGGAGAAGTATCTGCAAAACCTTCTTTAGAAAATAAGTTAGGAGAATTTTCAGAAGAAGATTTAATTTCTGACTCAAGTGCAGAAAAATACAAAAAAAACAAACAATTAATGTCTGAAGATAAACATCCTAGATTAACTAAAATTAAAAATTGGTTTAAAAAGATATTAAAAAAAGAAGAAAAGATGCTACCAGAGCCAGAAGAAAAGGGAAAATCAGAAAAAATTAAAGCGGCAAGCGCATTAAATAAAACTGAGGAGTCTAAAGAACAAGACGAAGACAAGTCTTTTAGAGAATATATAAAAGCAGTAGCAGAAAAAGGCATGGACGGAGTTTCAATGGAAGAAAAAGTAGCAAAACAAGAAAAAGCAGAAAGAAAGCTTGCTGAAATGAGAAAAGCAAACAGAGCCGCAGAAGCAGAAAAATTTGGACAAGATTATGCAGAAAAATCAGATTATAGAAATAAAGATGATGGTGAAGAAAGATAAAATTAATAAAGCTCATATAAAAATATGGGCTTTATTTTTTTGCAAAAAAATTAAAAAAACTTTGCAAAAAGTATTGCATTTTATAATCTAATCGTATAAAATAAGTTCAAAGTGGAGCGAAGTGGAGGAAAGTGGAATAAAAATCCTCAAAAGTGAAGAGAGGTGGAACATTTGTTAATAGGCGAATATGAGCACTCAATTGATACAAAAGGTAGACTTATAATGCCTTCTAAATTAAAAGAAGACATTGGAGAAAAGTTTGTTATAACACAAGGCCTAGATGGATGCTTGTTTGTATATTCGCGGAGACGAATGGAAAAACTTCGAAGAAAAATTAAGAACATTTCCACTTACAAATAAAGATGCAAGAGCATTAAAAAGATTTTTCTTAGCAAGAGCTACTGAATGCGAACTTGATAAGCAAGGAAGATTTTTAATAAATAGCAATTTAAGAGAGTTTGCAGGACTAGAAAAAGAAGTAGTTATAATAGGAGTATTAGACAAAATAGAAATTTGGAGCAAAGAAAAATGGCTTAAATATAGTGAAGAAGAAAATCTAGCAGCAGATGAAATTGCAGAAAGAATAGAAAACTTAGGTATATAACTTGGAAAAGTTTATATAAAACACAAAAGGTAAAAAACAAGATACTAAAGATTAAATTATTAAATACAAAAGAAAGCAAAAAATACTAAAGAAAAGAATACAAAAGATAAAAGAAGTACTAAAGGAAACTAGTACAAAAGAAAAATTAAAAAAACACCAAAGAAAATATTCTAAAAATAAATTACACAAAAGATTACAATTATAATTTACTTAACAAGTAAAATTATACACACAAAAGAAAAAATATTAAGTACAAAAGAAATCAATACGACTTTTTAAGAGGGGTTGTAAAAAAACACACAAAAGAAAAATGGCGAAAGCCAAAAGAAACAAAAGAATTATATAAACAAAAGAGGAAGACAGTTGGTACATATATTTTTACCAACTGTTTAATGCTATTTTTTTAGTTGAGGTTTAAATTGGAAAAGATAGAATTTAATCATGTATCAGTATTACTAAATGAATGTATAGAAAATTTAAATATAAAACCAGACGGAATATATGTAGACGGAACAATGGGCGGTGCTGGGCACAGCTTAGAAATAGTAAAAAAACTTTCTGAAAAAGGTATGCTTATTGGAATAGACAGAGATGAAGAAGCTTTAGCAGTAGCAAAAGAAAGATTAAAAGAGTTTAACAATGTAAAATATGTACATGATAATCATGACAATATAGCTGAGATAATTAAAAATTTAAATATAAAAGGCGTAGATGGAATTTTACTAGATTTAGGAGTTTCTTCATATCAAATAGATGAAAAAACAAGAGGATTTACATATATGGATGACGGACCTCTAGATATGAGAATGGATAAATCTCAGAAACTTACAGCCGAATATATAGTAAATAACTACAAGGAACAGGATTTAGCAAGAATAATATTTGAATATGGCGAAGAGAAATTTTCTAGAAAGATTGCAAGAAATATTTGCGAATATAGAAAAAATAAAAAGATAGAAACAACTGGAGAACTTGTAAAAATAATAGAAAAGAGTATTCCAGGTAAATTTAGAGAAAAAAATTCTCATCCAGCCAAAAGAACATTTCAAGCAATACGTATAGAAGTAAATAATGAAATAGAACCTTTGTACAATACGATAAAAAATTCGATAACAGCTTTAAATAGTAAAGGAAGATTATGTGTAATAACTTTCCATTCACTAGAAGATAGAATGGTAAAAGAAGCATATGTAGATGCAGAGGGAAAATGTACTTGTCCAAAAGATTTACCTTACTGTGTGTGTGGAAATGTAAGTCTTGGTAAAATTATAACTAAAAAACCAATTTTACCAACAGAAAAAGAAATGCAAGAAAATTCAAGAAGTAGAAGCGCAAAATTAAGAGTATTTGAAAAGATATAAAATATATAATGAATTTTGAAGGGGGTGTATAAAAGTGCCAAGAAATTTTAGTAAATATCAATATGAAACAAGTCCAAGAAAACTTGAGCCAGAATATACGCCTGTAAAAAATCCATATAAAAAGAAAAAAACAACAGCAAGAAAAGTACAAACAACAAATAAGAATAAAGCAAATGAAATAAAAAAGAGGAAAATGAAAGTAATAAAATATATAGCAATAGGCTTTTTAATAATTTTTAGCATAAGCTTAAGAAATTCACAGATAGATGAAAACTTTGCTAAAATACAAGACTTAAAGGCAGAATTAGCAGAAGTGGAAAAACAAAATGCTCAATTAGAAGTAGCAATAGAAAATGGAATGAATTTGAATAACTTAGAGCAGGAAGCAAAAACACAATTAGGAATGCAAAAGTTAAATTCAAAACAAACAATATATATGACACTTCCAAAAAATGATTACATTGAACCAGCCTCAGAAGAAGTGGTAATAGACGAAAAAGAGTCTCCTTTTAAGGTAATAATAAATACAATTAAGAATATATTTAAATAAGATTAGTATTAGATAAATAAATAATACTAATCTTATTTTTATTATATAGGAGAGCTTATGAAACCTACAAATATTAAAAGAAAAAGAAGATTAAGAAATATGATATTTATTACCTTTATATTATGCTTTTTACTGATTGTAAGGATTGGGGTAATACAGTTCGTGCAAGGCTCGGAATTACAGTCAATGGCGTATTCTCAACAAACATTAAATAGAAAAATAAATCCTAAAAGAGGGATAATATATGATAGCACTGGCAAAAATGTATTAGCAGTGAGTGCTAGTGTGGAAACGGTTTCTGTAACACCTAAAAATATAGCTCCACAAAACAAGGAAAAACTAGCAAAAAAGATGGCAGAGATATTTGATCTAAATTATGAAAATGTTTTAAAGAAAGTAAGTAAAAGGAGTTCCATAGAAACAATTGTAAAAAAAGTTGATAAAGAAAAAACAAATGAACTTAGAGTTTGGCTAGAAGAAAATAATATTGTAACAGGAGTTAATATAGATGAAGATACAAAAAGATATTATCCATATAGCACACTTGCATCTAATGTTATAGGCTTTACAGGAAGCGACAATCAAGGCTTGGAAGGGATTGAAAGCAGGTATGATAGCATATTAAAAGGTGAGCAAGGTAAAATATTAAAATTGACAGATGCCACAGGTTCTGAATTAGGAACGGCAGGAGAGGATTATGTAGAAGCGGTAAACGGAGATGATTTAATATTATCAATAGATATGACAATACAGTCTATTGCAGAAAAATATTTGGCACAAGCTTGTGTTGATAATGTTTGCACAGGTGGAGGAAATATAATAATCTCAAATCCAAAAACTGGCGATATTTTAGCAATGGCTAATTATCCAAATTATAATTTAAATGAACCATATTTAATAAATGAAGAAGATTTAAAGATTGTGTGGGATGACTTATCTGCAGGAGATAAATCAAATGCGCTTGCTCAAATGTGGAGAAATAAAGCAATATCAGATACTTATGAGCCGGGGTCCACATTTAAGCTTGTAACTGCATCTGCCTCATTGGAAGAAGGAATAACTGATACAGACAGGGCTGGAGAGTTTTGCTGCACTGGTTCTATAAACATTGCAGGAACAAGAATAAAATGCTGGAGATATTATAGACCGCATGGAGCAGAAAGTTTAAGGCAAGCATTAATGAATTCCTGTAATCCAGTTTTTATAGGGTTACGGACAGAAATTAGGAGTGGAAACATATTATAAATATTTAGAGAAATTTGGGTTGCTTTCCAAAACGGGAATAGATTTGCCAGGAGAAGCAGGAAGTATATTTTTAAAAAAAGAAAAAGTTGGCCCAGTGGAACTTGCTACAATATCATTTGGTCAAAGATTTGAAGTAACACCAATACATATGCTTACAATGTTATCTACAATTGCAAACAATGGGAAAAAATTTACGCCAAGATTAGTAAAGGCGACAATAGATAGTAAAACGGGAGAAAGACATGATATAGAAGTAAAACAAGGAGAACAAGTAATATCAGAAGAAACAGCAAAAAAAGTGCTTAGCATGATGGAATCTGTTGTATCAGAGGGAACAGGAAAAAATGCCAGAGTAAATGGATATTCGATTGGTGGAAAAACAGGGACATCAGAAGACGGAGTAAATACTGGAAAATATGTAACGTCATTTGTTGGAGTAGCAGATATACCAGATCCAGAAGTTGCAATTATAATTATTTTATATAATCCAACTGGAGAAGGAGGACACCAAGGAGGTGCAATAGCAGCACCAATAGCTTCACAAGTTTTACGGAGAAGTATTACCATATTTAGAAACAAAAAAACAAGAAGAGGAAGTAATAGAAACAGTAACAATGCCAGAAGTAACTGGAATGTCTATAACTGATGCAAAAAAAGCATTAAAAGAATTAGGGCTAGAAGTAGAAATTATAGGGGAAGGAGAAACAGTAGGAGATCAATTACCTAAAACCGGAATAAAAATAAATACAGGAACAAAGGTAACAATTTATGCTAATTAGACAAATTGCAATTTGTTTAATTAAATATTCAATTTTACTATACAAAACGCAAAATTAATTATATAATACATGTGTATCAATAAAATTAGGGATAAATAATTTTACCCTTTGTATTAAAAACAAAAAAAGGAGAAGATAAAAATGAAATTAAAATCATTATTAAATGGAATTGAAGGCTTGAAAGCCAAAGGAAATCTTGATACAGACGTAAAAGGAATTACACATAATTCAAAAAATGTAAAGGAAGGAGATATGTTCATTGCAATAAAAGGATTTGACACAGATGGTCACAAATACATAAAGGATGCAGTAGAAAATGGCGCAAAGGTAATTGTAATACAAGAAGGCGAAACAATAAAAAAATCAGATATTAAAGATGATACAATAGTTATTTCTGCTCCAGATACAAGAATTGCTACATCAAAAATAGCTTGCAATTTTTACAACAATCCATCTTCAAAATTTACATTGATAGGAGTAACAGGAACAAAAGGAAAAACAACTACAACTTTTATGATTAAAAGAGTGTTAGAAAAAGCTGGTCACAAAGTTGGTTTAATAGGAACTGTTGCGAATTATATAGGAGACAAAAATTTAGGAGAAAGTTCTAGAACAACACCAGAAAGTTTAGAATTACAAAAACTTTTTGCAGATATGGTAGAGGCAAAAATAGATACAGTAGTTATGGAAGTTTCTTCACAAAGTTTAAAATTACATAGAGTAGATGATTGCCAATTTGATATAGGATTATTTACAAACTTTTCTGAGGATCATATTAGTCCAAAAGAACATCCAGATATGGAAGACTATTTTAATTCAAAATTGAAATTATTTGATATGTGCAAAATAGGATTTATAAATGCAGATGACTTTAATGTATTAAAAGTAAAAAAATTAGCAAAAAATTGTGACATAAAAACATATGGTATAGACAATGCAGCTGATTTATTAGCAAAAGATATAACAATAACAAATTCAAGTGTAGATTTTAAAGTAAAAATAGGACAAAAAAATGAAAGAGTAAAAACAGGAATACCAGGAAGATTTAGTGTATATAATTCATTAGCAGCAATAAGTGTAGCTTTAAAATTTGGAATAGATGCAGAAACAATTAAGGAAGCTTTAGTTGATGTTAGGGTTCCAGGAAGAAGTGAACTTGTACCAAATAAAAAAGACCTTACAATAATGATAGATTATGCTCATTCACCAGAAAGTCTACAAAATATTTTATCAGCAGTAAAAGTATATACAAAAGGAAGAGTAATTTCTGTATTTGGTTGTGGAGGAGATAGAGATCATGGCAAAAGACCAATAATGGGAGAAATTTCTGGAAATATTGCAGACTTTACAGTAATTACATCAGATAACCCAAGAACAGAAGAACCATCTGAAATAGTAAAAGAAATAGAAGATGGAATGAAAAAAACAAAAGGAAAATATATAACAATAGTAGATAGAATTGAGGCTATAAAATATGCAATAGATATGGCCAACAAAAATGATATTATTGTTCTAGCTGGAAAAGGACATGAAACATATCAAGAAATAAATGGCAAAAAATATCCATTTGATGAAAGAGAAATAATAAAAAAATTAATGAAATAAAATAATGCCATTAATTATGCTAACATAAACAAAAAGTATAAGGGCGCACAGGGTGCGCCCAAGTAATAATAAAAGAGTTTTTGAGGGGGGAACAAAATTTGTATTTTCAGACAAGAATACTATTTGTATCATTTATAGCAACAGTAATTATATCAATTTTTGTAATACCTATTTTAAAAAAACTAAAGGTTGGTCAAATTGAAAGAGATGATGGACCTCAGTCACATTACAAAAAACAGGGAACTCCAACAATGGGTGGAATAATAATTGCACTTCGGAATAATTATAGGAACAATTGGAGGCTATATTTATTACAGGACAAGAGAGCCGGAAACAGCAAGAAATATTCTACCATTACTATTAATAACAATAGGATTTGGAACAATAGGCTTTATAGATGATTTTAAAAAATTAGTTTTAAGGGATACAAAAGGATTAAAACCAGCATATAAAATGCTAGGATTACTAATAATTTCAGTGGCATATACATTATATTTAACAAGAGGAATACATTTAGGAACAGAAACATTTATCCCTTTTGCTAAGAAATATATAGTATTACCAATGCTTTTGTATATACCTTTTGTTATATTTGTAATGCTAGGAACTACAAATGCAATAAACTTAACAGATGGAATAGATGGGTTAAGTACTAGTATATCAGCAATTATTGCGACATGCTTAACAGTAATTGCAATAATTTTGGATGTAAAAGAAGTAATCGTTTTTGGAAGTATAATAGTAGGGTCATGTTTAGGATTCTTAATATTTAATCTAAATACAGCAAGAGTATTTATGGGAGATACTGGCTCATTATTACTTCGGAGGAGTAATTGCTGCAATGGCTTTATATTTGAAGATGCCATTGATATTATTAATAATTGCTTTAATTCCAGTAGCAGAAACATTATCTGTTGTATTGCAAGTAACGTATTTTAAAGCAACAGGAGGAAAAAGATTACTAAAAATGGCACCACTTCACCATCACTTTGAATTATCAGGATGGAAAGAAAATAAGATAGTATCAGTTTTTAGTGTAATTACTCTTATACTTTGTATAGTAGGATTATATTCAATATAAAGAAGCTTCGAAAGGAAGGATACAAGAATGCCGAAGATAAATAAGGAAAACAAAACATATAAATCTTTTGATTTTACATTGTTTATTACTGTAATTTTATTATTATCATTAGGAGTAACAATGGTATTATCAGCAAGTTCTCCATCATCACTTGCAACAACGGGAAGTAGTTATACATATGTAAAAAAGCAAGCTTTTTGTGCTGTGCTTGGAGTGGCATTAATGCTTATAATATCAAAAATTGATTACAGAAAATATCAAAGATTTTATAAAATTGCATATGTTGTTTCTCTTTTTATATTATTATTAGTTTTAGTGCCAGGACTTCGGAAAAGAGGTAAACGGTGCAAGACGTTGGATAAAAAATGTTCCAATAGTTTCATCATTTCAACCATCAGAAATTACAAAAATAGGAATAATATTATTTTTTGCGGCATATCTAACAAAACATAAAAATGAGCTAAAAGATGTATGGAAGGGATTTATAAAACCAATAGTATTTTTCGTATTACCAATTGTGGGAGTATTGCTAGGAGTACAATCACATCTTAGTGCTTCACTTGTTATAATAGCAGTTGTGTCTATAATGATGATTGTAGCGGGATGTAAAATATCACATTTTTTAACACTAGGAGTTTTAGGAGGAACAGCAGGAGGAATAGGATTATATATATTGGCAAAATTCTTCAAAAAAGGAGGATATAGACTAACAAGAATAGTATCATTTTTAAATCCATGGGATTATGCTCAAGATGAAGGATGGCAAATTATTCAAAGTTTATATGCAATAGGTTCAGGAGGACTTTTTGGAGTAGGACTAGGAAATAGTAAACAAAAATATTTATACATATCAGAACCACACAATGACTTTATATTTGCAGTACTAGCAGAAGAGTTAGGATTTATTGGTTGTGTGGCTGTTATAGTTTTATTTGGAATATTTATTTGGAGAGGAATATTAATTGCAATGAAAGCTCCAGATATGTTTGGAAGTTTACTTGCAACAGGAATAACCTCATTAATAGGAATACAAGCAATAATAAATATAGCGGTTGTAACATCTTCTATACCAGTAACAGGTATGGCGCTTCCGTTTTTTAGCTATGGAGGAACATCACTTATAATTCTATTATGTGCAGTAGGCGTATTGCTGAATATATCAAGGCAGAGTCAGAAAATATAAAAACAATAAATTGGAATTTGTTTAGTTCCGGATGAATTCAGGACAGTCCCCAAAATCCCCAGGTTTGGTGATTTTAAGGGACAGTCCCTGGAATTCCTCCTCACACAAACTACAATTTACGGAGGTAATAAAATGAAAGTAATAATTGCAGCAGCACAAACAGGAGGGCACATTAATCCAGGAATTGCAATTGCAAATAAAATAAAAGAAAAAAATAGAAATGCTAGAATAATGTTTATTGGAACAACTAGAGGACTAGAAAATGATTTAGTTCCAAGGGCAGGTTATGAATTAAAAACAATAGATGCTTATGGCATAAATAGAAAAATAAGCATAAGCAATATAAAAAATATGTTTAAAACATTAAAGGGCTTTGGAGAGGCAAAAAAGATTGTAAAAGATTTTAATCCAGATATTGTAATAGGTACAGGAGGATTTATTTGTGGGCCAACAATTATGGCTGCAAAAAAATATAAAATACCAACATTGCTACATGAAAGTAATGCCTTTCCAGGAGTAGCAACTAAAATGCTTGCAAAAAAGGTTGATACAATTTTGGTAGGTTTTGAAGAAGCAAAGCAAAGATTACCAAAAGCAAAAAATGTAGTAGTAACAGGAACACCAACAAAAATAAAAGGAATAGCAATGTCACAAGCACAAAAAGATATTATAAAAAAAGGAATGGGCTTAAAAAATGATTTGCCAGTTATTTTAATTTTTGGAGGTAGCCAAGGAGCAAAAACTATTAATGAAACATTAAAAGATATAATACTAAGCAAATTAAACAAAGATTATCAGATAATTTGGGCGTCAGGTCCTAAACAATATGATGTAATAAAACAAGAACTAAAAGAGAAAAAAATAAATATTAATCAAATAGAAAATGTCAAGATTATACCATATATTTATAATATGGAAGAGGTAATGAATGTAGCAGATATAATAGTTTCAAGAAGTGGGGCTATGACAATTACAGAGATAGCTAAAATTGGAAAACCAGCAATATTTATTCCATTCCCATTTGCAACCGAAAATCATCAAGAGTATAATGCTAAAGTATTAGAAAAAGTGGGAGCAGCAAGAATAATATTAGATAAAGATCTAAATGCACAAAGTTTATCTAATACAATAGAAGAGATGCTAAAAGATAAAAACAAACTTGAACAAATGGGACAAAATGCAAAAAAAGTATCTGTAAATTATGTAGAAGACAAAATATATGAAGAAATAGAAAAAATTATTAAATAAAATCCAAATTTTCAAAGAAAGGAGGACAAGCCATGGATATAGAAAGATTAGAACAAAACATAAGGTATACATTTAAAAACAAAGAACTACTAAAAACCGCATTAACACATACTTCGTATGCACATGAAAAAAAAGTAGAAAGTAATGAAAAACTAGAATTTTTAGGCGATAGTATATTAGAGTTTGTAACAAGTAATTATTTATATAATAATTATAGAAAACTAAAAGAAGGAGAAATGACTAAAGTTAGAGCTTCTGTTGTTTGTGAAAGCAGTCTTTATCAAGTTGCTTTAAAGCATAATTTTAGTGATTTCTTAAAACTAGGGAAAAGCGAAATAGCATGTGGAGGAAATAAAAAACCAGCGATACTTGCAGATAGTGTAGAATCAGTAATTGCTGCAATATATGAAGATTCAAACTTAGAAAATGCAGAAAAATTTATAATAGAAAATTTAAAAGATCAAATAGAAATTGCAAGCAAACATGTAGGAATGAAAGATTATAAAACAGTTTTACAAGAAAAACTACAAATACATGGAAATGTAAAAATTGAATATACAGTAATTGATGAAAAAGGACCAGATCATAATAAGACTTTTGTAGTAGAAGTAAAATGTGATGGGAAACATTTAGCAATTGGACAAGGTAGTACTAAAAAGGCAGCAGAAATGGAAGCTGCACATAATGCATTGGAGGGAAAAAATGAGTGAACAATACATAATACCAATATTTGTACCACATTTAGGTTGCCCAAATGATTGTACTTTTTGTAATCAAAAAAGTATAAGTGGACAAACTAAGCAGGTAACAGCAGAGGATGTAAAACAAACAATAGAAGAATATTTAAAAAGTTTTAAAGATGAAAGTCTTCATAAAGAAGTAGCATTTTTTGGAGGAAGTTTTACAGGAATAGATGAAGCTAAACAAGAGGAACTTTTGGAAGCTGCATATGAATTTGTGAAAAATAAACAAATTCAATCTATAAGAATTTCAACTAGACCAGATTATATAGATAAAGAAAAATTAAAATTACTAAAAAAATATGGTGTAAAAACAATAGAATTAGGAGTTCAATCAACAAATGACTATATATTAAAAAAATGCAAAAGAGGACATACTTTTGAAGATGTAAAAAAAGCATCAAAATTAATAAGAAAGCATGGATTTGTATTAGGACATCAAATGATGATAGGACTTCCAGAAAGTACAAAAATAGATGAATTAAATACAGCAAAAGATTTAGCAAAATTAAAACCAAAAATAGTAAGATTATATCCAGTTCTAGTAATAAAAGGAACGGAATTAGAAAAAGAGTATCAAAATGGAGAATATGAACCAATTCCACTATCACAGGCAGTAGAAAGATGTAAAGAACTATATTATTTCTTTACAAATAAAAAAATTACAGTAATAAGAATGGGATTGCAAAATACTGATATAATTTCTGATCCTAAAAATGCAAAAAGCGAAGTTGTTGCAGGACCATATCATGAGGCTTTTGGGCAACTAGTAGAAGATAGTATTTGGTATGATTCTATACTTGAAAAAATTAAAAAATTTAATGTAAAAGTTAAGGAAATAGAAATAAAAGTAAATCCAGAAAATATAAATAATATTGTTGGACATAAAAAGGAAAATATAAAAAAACTAAAAGATTTATATGATGTGGATACAAAAATAATTCAAAGCAAAGAAATTAAACCAGGAAAATTTGAAATAGAAATTTTAAAAACATATACAGATTTTTTAGATGAATAGATACTTTTAAAAACATCCATACTAAGTATGGGTGTTTTTTGTGACTAAATTTAAAACAAAAAGAAAAATTATAAAAGTAAAGCGTTTGATAGTACAATTTATTCAAATTGTTGTAGGAACTGCCTTGGTTGCAGGATCTACAAGCTTATTCTTACTTCCAAATCAGCTATCCTCAGGAGGCTTTTCTGGTATTGCAACAATTGTGTACTATTTATTAAACATACCACTAGGTACCACAGTACTAGTTTTAAATATTCCACTATTTATAATGTCATTAATAAAAAATGGGAAACACTTTTTCTTAAATGCCATAGTTGGAACAGCAGGATTATCAATATTCTTAAATGTATTTGAAAAACTAAAACCAATTACAACAGATAGATTTTTGGCATGCATCTATGGAGGAATAATTGCAGGAATAGGAACAGCAGTTATATTAAAGGCAAATGCATCAACAGGAGGAACAGACCTTTTAACACAAATTATAAAAGCATATAAACCTAATATAAGAATTAGCAATTTGTTAGTAATATTAGATACTATAATTGTTGCGGCAAACGTTATATTTTTTAAAGAACTAGAAATAGGACTATATTCTGCAATTACAATATATATAATGGGAAAAATGCTTGATATCTTTTTTGAAGGTATTGATTTTGCAAAAATTGTATATATAATATCACAAAAAAATGATGAAATAGCAGAACAAATAGGAAACCAGATAAAAAGAGGTAGTACATCTCTTTATGGAAAAGGCATGTATAAAAAACAAGATAGAGAAGTGCTGTTTTGTGTTGCCTCAAGAAATGAAGTAAGAGAAATAAGAAAAATAGTAAAAGATATAGATAGCAATGCATTTATAGTAATAACAAATGCAAGAGAAGTATTTGGAGAGGGATTTAAAGAAACATAAATGGAAAATTTTGCATAAACGGTTGACAATTATGTAAACATATGCTACAATAGATATATCGTGGGGAAATATCAAAAGAAAACAATCCATTTCGAAAAGGAGAATAAAATGAATAATAGAGAAGATTTTATGAAAAGAATAAAGGCAAATATTCCATCAGGAAATTATCCATTTGATGCAGAAGAGATGCTATTAAATGCTGAATTAAAAACCAAAGAGAAAAATAAGGAAAATGAAAATAATAAAATGACAAGAAGATTAGGAGATTATCCATTTGATGCAGAAGAGATGTTATTAAACACTGAATTAAAAAAGATGGAAGAAGGAAGATAGAAAGTATTTAGAGTGTTGAATTTTATCAACACTTTTTCTTTTTATGTACTTTTAAAACATTGTAATTGCCCCAAAATAGTGCTATAATAAAATGTACTTTGTATTTTCTAATATACAAAACTAATTTGAATATAATATAAGAAGAGGTTCTAATGGACGAGTCAATAAAAATATTGCCAAATTTTAAGAAATTTAATAGTTACATAGGTGATGTAAAGCAAGGAATAAGCCCAATAATGTTATCTGGGCTTACTGATGTTGCAAAAATTCATTTTGCATATTCAACATTTTTTTATACAGAAAAGCCAATTTGTATAGTAACATATAATGAACTACAAGCAAAAAAGATTATAAAAGACTTACAATATTTTACTAACAAAGTAGAATATTTTCCAAGAAGAGAAATACTTTCTTATGATTATTTAGCAGAGAGTAAAGATATTTCAAACGAAAGAATAAATTGTTTAAATAATATATATAGTAAAAAAGCCAAAATTATAGTAACAACGATAGAAGCGGCTTCTCAAAAAATAGTAACAAAAAATGAATTATATAAAAACATAGTAGAAATAAAAGAAAATTCAATAATAGAATTAGAAGAGTTAAAGAAAAAATTATTTTACCTGGGTTATGAAAGAAGAGACTTAGTAGAAAATGCAGGAGAATACAGTATAAGAGGTGGAATAATTGATATTGGTATTACTAAAGAAACAGGTATAAGAATTGAGCTTTGGGGAGACGAAGTAGATTCAATAAGAGAATTTAATATAATGTCACAAAGATCAACAGAAAAAGTAAAAACAGCAAAAATATATCCAGCAACAGAGTTTGTATTAGAAAGAAATATAGAAGAGGTAATTAGTGACATTTTAAATGATTTTGATGAAGAAAAAGTTGCAGAGGATATAGAAGAAATTAAAAATGGGAATTATTTAAGCAAAGTAGATAAATATTTTAATTATTTCTATAAAAACAGTGAAACAATAATAGATTATATAAAAGAAAATTATATAATATTTTTAGATGAAATAAGCAAAATAAAAGCGAGATCTGAAAATATAATAAAAGATAATCAAAATGTAATAAAATCATTAATGGAAAAGAAAAGAACAGTGCCACAGGCCTTAACTAACTTAAATAATTATATTGATTTTTTAGGATTAATAAAAAATATACAAACCATATATTTAGAAAAACAAGATATAGGATTTGTAGATAAACAAAGTATGCATGCAAAAAGAAACGGATATAGTTTTAGCTATAGGGAGGTTAACTTTTTTCGTAGTTCAATGGATTTATGTTTTAAGGAAATACAACAAGCACAACACGACAAAAAAACAATAGTAATCCTTACAGGTAATAAAGATAATACAAAAAAAGTTAAAGATTTATTATTAGAAAAATTAGAAAATTTAAATAATATAACTGTAAAAGAAGGAGAACTTTCATCAGGATTTGAATGCTATGATTTTAATCTTTTAGTAATATGTGTAAAAGAATTATTTGCAGTACCACAAAAAAGGAAAAAACTTAGCCAAGATTTTAAACAAGGAGAAACAGTAATATTCTCAGATTTAAAAATAGGAGATTATGTTGTTCACAAAACTAATGGTATAGGTGTGTTTATAGGTGTAAATACTATAAAAGCAGATGGAGTTACAAAAGATTATATTAAAATAAAATATAAAGATGATGATATATTATATATTCCAACAAACAATTTAGATAATATAAGAAAATATATTGGAACAGATTCTAGAGCACCTAAAATAAATAGATTAGGTAGCAAAGAATGGGAAAATACAAAACAAAAAGTAAAATCAAATTTAAGAGAAGTAGCACGTGATTTAATAGAATTATATGCAAAAAGAGAAAAAATAAAAGGTTATGCTTTTTCAAAAGATACAGAATGGCAAAAACAATTTGATAGTAGTTTTGAATATGAAGAAACAGCAGACCAATTAAGAGCGATACAAGAACTAAAAACAGACATGGAAAAGCCAAAGCCAATGGATAGACTACTTTGCGGAGATGTTGGATATGGTAAAACAGAAGTAGCAATACGTGGCGCTTTTAAAGCTTGTATGGATCAAAAGCAGGTAGCATATTTAGTACCTACTACAATACTTGCAAATCAACAATATGAAGCATTTAAGGAGAGAATGAAAGACTTTCCTATAAGAATAGAATTACTAAATAGATTTAGAACAAAAAAAGAACAAGAAGAAATTATTAAAAAATTAAAACTAGGAGAAATAGATGTAATAATTGGCACACATAGGTTGCTTAGTAAAGATGTTGAATTTAAAAATTTAGGATTCCTAATAATAGATGAAGAGCATAGATTTGGTGTTAAAGACAAAGAAAAAATAAAGCAATTAAAAACTAATGTGGATGTTTTAACAATGACAGCAACTCCAATTCCAAGAACACTTCACATGTCAATTGTGGGAATTCGTGATATGTCATGTCTTTATGAGCCACCACAGAATAGAAGACCAGTTCAAACTTATGTATTAGAATATGATGATGAAGTAATAAAAGAAGCAATAACTAGAGAGCTAGAAAGAGGTGGACAGGTATTCTATTTATACAATAAAGTAGAAAGTATAGAAAGAAAAGCAAATAAAATAAAAGAACTAATTCCAGAAGCAAAAGTTGGATTTGCTCATGGTAAAATGAGTGGAAAAGAACTAGAAGATATAATGCTAGAATTTGTAGACCAAAAAATAAATGTACTTGTATGTACTACAATATTAGAGTCAGGAATTGATATTCCAAATGCTAATACAATAATAGTTGAAAATGCAGACAGATTAGGACTAGCACAACTTTATCAAATAAGAGGAAGAGTAGGAAGATCAAGTAAACAAGCTTATGCATATATAACATATAAAAAAGATAAACTAATGACAGAAGTTGCAGAAAAAAGATTAAAAGCAATAAAAGAATTTACTGAATTCGGCTCAGGCTTTAAAATAGCAATGAGGGATTTAGAAATAAGAGGCGCAGGAAGTTTAGTAGGAGATATGCAACATGGTCACATGGAACAAGTTGGATATGATACATATTGTAAATTGCTAGATGAAGTTGTAAAAGAAATGAAAGGAATTAAAGTAGAAGAAGAGCAAGAAATTACAATAGATATAAATGTATCTAGTTATATACCAGATAGTTATATAGAAAACAGCAGTCAAAAAATAGAAGTATATCAAAACATAGCATTATGTAGAAACAAAGAAGATATAGAAAATACAAAAAATGATATAATAGATAGATTCGGAAAAATGCCACGAGAAGTAGAAAACCTATTAGAAATTGCAAGAATAAAAGAAATCTGTAATCAAAAAGGAATAATAAAAATAACACAAAGAAATAATAATATTATATTTACATTTGCTAACAATGAAAGTTTTGATATGCCAATAGATGAACTTATAAAACAATACGGTGACAGAATAAAATTTTCACCAGGCAAAGAACCATATATTACGTATAAATTAGAGGACCAAAGCGATATATTAGAAGAGATAAAGCAATTTCTAAAAATATAATTGCAGAGGTCGCTACTCTCGGCGACCTAAAAAGAAAGGAAAACCAATATGGTAATCACAAGTAAAGATAATGAAACAATCAAAAAAATAAGAAAATTAAAAGAAAAAAAATACAGAGACATAGACAAAAAATACATTATAGAAGGTGTAAAATTAATAAAAGAAGCAATAGAAGAAAAAGCTGAAATAGATACAATAGTAGTATGCGAGAATTGTGTGCAAACAGGCGAAATAGATTCAAAGACTCTATACGAAATTGCAAAATACAATTGTGTGTATGTAGATGAAAAAGTATTTAATAATATAACAGATGTGCAAAATCCACAAGGCTTGTTAGCTGTTGTAGATAAAAATTGCAAAGAACAACAAATAAAATATAATGAAGATGCAATAGTTATTTTAGATGGAATACAGGACCCTGGAAATCTGGGTACGATATTAAGAACAATAGATAGTGTACGGATTATCACAAGTTGTAGTGTCTAAAAAAACTGGAGATATATTTAATCCAAAAGTAGTACGTTCAACAATGGGAGCTATATTTAGAATAAATATAATACAAAGTGATGATTTAGTTGCCACAATAAAAGAAATAAAAAAACATAAATTTAAAGTAATAGCAACATCACTTCAAACAAATGACAGTATATACGATATAGATTACAAAAAATCAGCGATAATAATAGGAAATGAAGCAAATGGAGTTTCACAAGAAGTAATGGAAACAGCAGATAAAAAAGTTAAGATTCCAATGTTAGGGAAAACAGAAAGCCTAAATGCTGCAGTAGCAACAGGAGTAATGCTATATGAATATGTAAGACAAAAATTAATGAAGTAAAAAAATAAAAAATTAAACGAAATGCTCTATTTCGTTTAATTTTTTGCTAAAATTTCTAAAATTTGAGGATAAATTTCTTCTGCATTGTTGTTCCAATTATCAGCTATTTTTTTTGCTTGTTCTCTTGTTCCAGCATAAACTTGAACCTCAAAAAGAGTTTGATTGTTTTCTACTATTTTGCATTTTACACTATATTCATTTTCATTGTGAGGAATAAAATCACTTGTAATAGAAGCTTTGTTTTGAAATTCACCTAAAGTTTCTTTAAAACTATTATCAACTCTAAATTTAGCAATACCAGGTATTATATCTGAAACTAATTCTAAAGCCTGTCTTCCTGCATCTGTAAGCTCATATAAATTTTCTCCGTCTTGTTCAAAAGTTATAATATATTTATTTTCTAATAGATCCAACAAAAATTGTTGAAAGTAAAAGTAATTCATATTATCTATTGTAATTGCTAACTTTAAAAGAGCATCATTGCTAATTGGCTTTGATACTTTGTTTAAAATATATAAAATTAAAGCCTTTTTTTCGGCTAATGTTTCACTATCTGATGTTAGTTTCATAAAAATGCTCCTTCAATTATTTATAATGAAATGATTATAACACAAACATTAATAAAATACAACTTGTAAAATTTTACAAAATTATGTAAATATGATATAATATAAGTGCATAAAATTTTTAGGAGGTGCACACTATGCCGAGACGCGTTTACACCAAGGAAGAACTCCTTAAGGCATGGAAGGAAAAAGAAGAGAGACTGAAGAAGGAGCAGGATGAAGTAGAAGCAATGAAAAATATTTTCGCAACTAAATGTTGCAGAGATTGTGAAAACAGCTTCTACCGATATGTTCCACCTACTGGATGTTTTACTGAACCATCAGAGTACTGTGGATGCAGAAAAAAGGTAAAAATGGTAGACCCAAATGGTAGCTGTCAGTCTTTCGTTCGAAAGCACTAAAAGAGAAAGGATGGGATAGTATAATAACTATCTCATTCTCTCTTTTTGCAAATTTTTGACATTTTTTGTCGACGAAAAATTCTTTACATTCTAAAAAAAGTATAGTAATATATTTTTATCAAATTGCAAATCTGCAATTTAAAAAATATTTAATTCTTAAAAAGTTTTTATCTTTTTAAAAATCCAAAATTAAAACAATTTAATATTAAGGGGTGATGCGTATCTGATAACATACACTAAACGCAATGTTTTTGTAATTTCCTTAATTATTACACTTACAATATTTTGCCTAATTGAATTTACAGCTAGTAAGGTAGAAGCAATATATTTGCAAAAAAAGCAAAGCATACAAAACAATAAAGAAATTGCAAAAAAAGAAGAAATAGAACCAAAGAAATATGAGAAACCAAAGGAACAAAAATGGGAAATAGAAATACCAAAGATAGATTTAGTGGCACCAATTTCTGAAGGAACAAGCCAAGAGGTAATGCTAGAATATGTTGGACATTTTGAAGATACAAATCTTTTAAATGGAAATGTAGGGCTGGCGGCACATAATAGGGGTTATCCTATAAATTACTTTTCAAGGCTTAAAGAATTAGAAGTTGGTGATGAAATAATATATAAACAAGGTTATGAAACAAAAAAGTATGTTGTAAATAATATTACAATAATTCAAGATACAGATTGGTCATACCTTCAAGACACAGAAAAGAATACAATAACATTAATAACATGTGTAGAGAACAAACCTACACAAAGACGTTGTATTCAAGGAATAGAAATTAAGGAGGAATTTTAATGAGAAAAAAATTAATATCAATAATAAGTATAATAGTTATTTTAATAGGGCTAGTTCCAATATCAAGTAAGGCAGTAGTACCCATAGATACAGCATATATCTATGCAAATAAAAAAACGAATGGGCTATTAATGTGGAAGGGATTAAGAATACATACACATTTAGCAGTATATAAAAAAGACGGAAAAGAATATCCAGCATATTGTATGGATAGAGAATTACCAGGAGTAGAAATTGGAAGGACACAAACAGTGGATGTAAAGCAACTAGTAAATAATGTAATGGTATGGAGAGCCATAATAAATGGATATCCATACAAAAGCATTTCCGAACTTGGCTGTAGCACAGAAGAAGAGGCATATTTAGCAACAAAACAAGCTGTTTATTGTATGCTTACAAACAGAGATGTAAATGAATACTCTGCAATAGGAGAAGCTGGAGAAAGAACTTTAAATGCATTAAAAACAATTGTTAACAATGCACGAAATTCAAATCAAACAAAAGTAAGTTCAGAATTAACAGTAAATGAACAAGAAAAACTATGGAAAATTGATGATTTGGATGGTAAATATATTTCTAAAACGTTTTCAGTAACTGCAAATACTTCAATGAGCAAATACACGGTAAATGTCAAAAATTTAAAAATAGAAGGATATAAATTAGTAGACCAAAATAATAAAGAAAAAACGGAATTTACAAATTCAGAAAAATTTAAAATACTTATACCAATACAAGAAGTAAAACAAGATGGAAATTTTTCAATTGAGGTGTCGGCACAGGTCGCTACAAAACCAGTATTCTATGGAGAAAGTAGAGATAGTGGACTTCAAAGTTATGCACTAACTGGTTATACTTACGAAGAGGGCACAGGAAGCAAAAAAGTTTATTATACAAAAAATGAAACAAAAATAATAATTACAAAAACAGACGACAAAACAGGCAAAAAGCTAGAAGGAGTTGAATTTGAACTATTAGATAAAGATCAGAATAAAATTTATACAGAGATTACTACAAATAAAGATGGAATGGCAATAATAGATAATTTATTACCAGGTATATATTACGTTAAAGAAACTAGAACATTAGAAGGTTATCAATTATATAGCAAGCTAATAAAAGTAGAATTGGAACTTAATGAAGAAACAACTGTAAATGTAATTAATTCAGAAGAAGAGCCAGAAATATATAAAGAGGAGAAAAAAACAGAATTAGCAGTAAAAGAAGAACAAAGTGGTATTAAAGTAAAAAAAACTGTTCAAAAATTACCTAAAACTGGAATGTAGAATCTTACATATTCCTTGACATTCCTTCGAGTAGCATATATAATATATGATGTAAAACTACATAAAAGTAAGAAGGGAAGAGTGAATTTATTAAATGTCACAAATTATAGTATTAGCAATACTAATATTAATAAATGCATTTTTTGCAGCTACAGAAATTGCATTTATATCACTTAATGATGCAAAAATAGAAAAACAAGTAAAAGAAGGAAACAAAAAAGCAAAACAAATAAAGAAAATGTTAAGAGAGCCAAGTAAATTTTTGGCAACAATACAAATAGGAATTACACTTGCAGGATTTTTATCAAGTGCTTTTGCAGCAGATGCATTTGCAGACGATTTAGCACCAATGTTACAAAATCTAATGCCTTTAGGTTTGGCAGCATGGAGAAATATATCAATAATTTTAATTACAATTATACTTTCATATTTCTCATTAATTTTTGGTGAGTTAGTACCAAAAAGACTTGCAATGAGGAATAGTGAAAAAATAGCTTTTGGAACAATAGGAATAATAAGAGCAATCTCTATAATAACAGCACCATTTGTAAAATTACTTACAGCTTCAACAAATGGAGTATCAAAATTATTTGGAATATCTGGAACGGATGAAGAAACTGTAACAGAAGAAGAAATAAGAATGATGGTAGATGTTGGAGAAGAAAAAGGCTCAATAAAAGAAGAAGAAAAAGAGCTTATAAATAATGTATTTGAATTTAATGACAAAGTAGTTTCTGAAATAATGATTCACAGAAAAGATATATATGCAATAGATATAAATTCGGATATAGACAATATTTTAAAAGAATTGGACGAATACAAATATAGTAGAATACCTGTATATGAAGAGAATATAGATAACATTGTTGGTATGCTATTTATAAAAGACTTACTTGCAAATGTAAAGAAAAAAGAAAAAGTAAAAATATCTAAAATTATAAGAGAACCATATTTTGTATCAGAAAACAAACCTATAGATGAGCTTTTTAGAGACTTACAAAAAAATAAACATCAATTAGCAATAGTATTAGATGAATATGGCGGAACAGCAGGATTAGTTACAATGGAAGATATAATAGAAGAACTTGTTGGTAACATATTTGATGAATATGATGAGGAAGAAAAGGAATTTGAAAAGATTGATGATAATACATTCCTAATTAGTGGTAGTGTGTCAATACACGACTTAAGAAAAATCTTAGGAGTAGAAATACCAGAAGGAGAATATGATACTTTATCTGGATATCTAATAGAATTGCTTGGAAGAATTCCATCAGATGATGAAAAACCTGTAATAGAAACTAAAAGAGTAACTTATAAAATTGAAGACTATGAAGAAAAGAGAATATTATGGGTAAAAGCATGTAGAAACAATGTAGAAGAAGATGTGCAAGAAGTACAAGAAGATGAAGATAAAAGCGATAAAGAAGATAGTGAACAAAAAGAAGAGAACTAATAAAAGTAAAGGCAAGCAATATGCTTGCCTTTATAAAAAGGAGAATAATATATGTATAAAGAATTTGGAATAAAAGACGATATAATAGAATTATCAAAAAAAGTAGAGAAAGATTTAGCTCCTATATTTAAAGAAGTAGAAGAAATAGAAGAATATAATAGTTTAAAAGTACTCTCTGCTTTTCAAAAATATAATTTATCAGAAATGCATTTTAATGGAACAACAGGATATGGCTATGGAGATATAGGAAGAGACACAATAGAAAGCATATTTGCAGATGTGTTTAAAGCAGAAGATAGCTTAGTTAGAACTCAATTTATATCTGGAACTCATGCAATCTCTACATTGCTATTCGGAATACTAAGACCAAACGACACATTAATTAGTATATCTGGAAAACCGTATGATACTTTAGACGAAGTAATAGGAATAGTAGAAAATAAAAGTTCACTACAAAGTTATGGCGTAAAATATGAGCAAATAGAGCTAATTAATGATGATTTTGACTACAAGGCAATAGAAGAAAGAGTAAAAAAAGGAAATATAAAATTGATAGAAATTCAACGTTCTAGAGGCTACTCGACAAGAAAAACAATAGATTTAGAAAAAGTAGAAAAAGTAATTAAACTTATAAAAGAAATAGATAAAAATGTAATCATAATGATAGATAATTGCTATTGCGAATTTGTAACTAAAAAAGAACCAATTGAAGTTGGTGCAGACGTAGTAGTAGGTTCTTTAATTAAGAACTTGGGTGGAGGAATTGCTCCAAATGGAGGTTATATAGCAGGAAGAAAAGATATAGTAGAACTAGCCGCAGAAAGATTAACAGCACCAGGACTTGGAAAAGAGGTTGGACCAAGTTTGGGAATTAACAAACAGATTTTGCAAGGATTATTTTTTGCACCACAAGTTGTTGCAAGCAGTTTAAAAACAGCTATATTTGCAAGCAAAATGCTAGAAGAATTAGGCTACAATGTAGAGCCAAAATTTAATGATAAAAGAGCAGATATAGTTCAAACAATAGAGTTTAATGATAGAGAAAAGTTAATAAGATTTTGCCAAGGAATACAAGCAGCTTCGCCAGTAGACTCAAATTCTATTCCTATGCCATGGGACATGCCAGGATATACTGACCAAGTAATAATGGCCGCAGGAGCATTTACACAAGGCTCTTCAATAGAACTTTCTTGTGACGGACCAATAAGACCACCATATATAGCCTTTTTACAAGGAGGACTTACATATAGATATGGGAAATTGGGGATTTTAAAAGCAATTTCAAGATTATAGATGAATTGGAATTTATATGAAAGGAAATATTAATGAGAAATACAGTAATAATTGGAGGAGGGCCTGCCGGATTAATGGCAGCGATTTCTTCTGCTAAAAATGGAGATAAAGTAACAATAATAGAAAAAATGAATTCTTGTGGAAAAAAATTATTAATCACAGGAAAAGGAAGATGCAATATAACAAATAATGCCCAAATGGATAAATTTATGGAAAACACTCCAACAAATCCAAAATTTCTTTATGGAGTTTTTAATAACTTTACCAATAAAGATATAATAGAATTACTAAAAAATGAAGGAGTAAAAACAAAAGTAGAAAGAGGAGAAAGAGTTTTTCCAGTTTCAGATAGGGCACAAGACGTTTTAGAAGCATTACTACATATATTAAGAAAACAAAATGTACAAATATTAACTAATACAACAGCTAAAAGAATAATTACTGATGACGAGAAAAATGTTTTAGGCGTAGAATTAGATGATGGAAAAGAAATAAAGACAGACAAAATAATTCTTGCAACAGGAGGAAAAAGTTATCCAGTAACAGGATCAACAGGTGATGGATATAAATTAGCAAAAGATTTAGGTCATACCATTACAAAAATAGAACCATCATTAGTACCACTTACATCTCATGATGAGGTTTGTAAGGAATTACAAGGATTATCTTTAAGAAATGTTGCAATCCAATTGCAAATTTGCGATAAAGTAGTATATAAAGATTTTGGAGAAATGTTATTTACTCATTTTGGAGTATCAGGTCCAATAGTATTGTCAGCTTCATCATATTTGGTAAAAACAAAAAACATAGAACAAATTCTAAAAGGAGGCAAAGTAGAATTAGAAATAGATTTAAAACCAGCTTTGTCAGAAGAAAAACTTGATGCGAGAATATTACGTGATTTTGAGGAACAAAAAAATAAACAATTTAAAAATAGTTTAGATAAATTGTTGCCACAAAAGTTAATACCAGTCATAATAGAAAAAACAAATATAAACGGAAGCAAAAAAATAAATGAAATAACTAAACAAGAAAGACAAAAATTAGTAAAGGAGTTAAAACATTTTAAAATTAGCATAAATGGAACAAGACCTATAGAAGAAGCAATAGTAACATCAGGGGGAATAAACATTAAAGAAATAAATCCCAAAACAATGGAATCTAAATTGATAAGTGGATTATACTTTGCAGGAGAAGTAATAGATGTAGATTGCTTGACTGGCGGTTATAATTTACAAGTAGCATGGAGTACAGGATATACAGCAGGAATTAGTTAAATTGGAATTTGTAATTATATTCCACATCACACCTCACACATCAATTAAACAAATTTCAATTTGTATAAATTTTCTCAAAAAATAAAAAAGGAACGAATAAATGGAAGAATTTAAAACAATAAATGGTAATGTAGAAGCAGAAATAGTAGAAAAGAAATCTAAATTCATTGCACATATATTTTACATAGAGTCAGTAGAAGAAGCGGAAGCATATATAAGAGAAATGAAAAAGAAATATCATGATGCAAGGCATAATGTTTTTGCATACGCCTTAGAAACCGGTGATGGCGGAATTGCAATAAAATTTAATGATGACCGGAGAACCTTCTGGAACAGCAGGAAGTCCAATACTAAAAATAGTATTAGAAAAAGGGTTATCAAATGTTTTAGTTGTTGTAACAAGATATTTTGGAGGAATTCTACTAGGCACAGGTGGTCTTGTACGAGCATATTCAGAGACTACAATAAAGGCGTTAGAAAAAGCAAAGATAGTAAATAAGAAAAAAGGATATCAAGTAAAAATAATTACAACTTACGACCAAATAGAACAGTTTAATTACTATGCAAATAAAAACAAATTAAGAGTTATTAATATGGAATATTTGGAGAATATAGAAATTATGGTAGAAATGGTAGATGAAGAGTTAAAAGAAATTACAAACAACAACAGTAAAAATCCTTTAAAAATCATAAAATATGATATTTTAAAAGAAAAATATGTTGATGTATAGCCAATTGTGACTCAAACTAGAAAAAATTTCCAAAAAACTATTGCAATATTTATAAAATAATATTATAATTCAAATTGTAAAAAATTTACAAATATATTTTTTAGGGGGTATAGTTTTGAAAGAGAAAATTACAGTTTTGATTGCAGATGATAATCCAGAGTTTGCAATGACATTAATAAGCTATTTAGAGAAAGAAGATGATATGGAGGTAATCGGCGTTGCTAAGGATGGTAGAGAAGCATGCGACATGATATTAAATACAAAACCTGACATTGTTTTGTTAGACGTTATAATGCCATATTTAGATGGATTAGGAGTGTTAGAAAAAATAGCTGCGTCATCAATGGATAAAAAACCAATATGCATAATGTTATCAGCTGTTGGTCAAACTAAAATAACTCAACAAGCAATAAGCCTAGGAGCAGAATATTATGTAATAAAACCTTTTGATATAGAATTATTAATTAAAAGAATAAGAGATATAAAATACTTTGAACCAAAGCAAAACCAAGGTGCAACAATAAATAGAGAAATTAAAGCTCCATACATAGACATTCCAAAGGAAAATAAGAAAAACGAAGATAACTTAGAAGCTCTAGTTACAAATGTTATACATGAGTTAGGAGTTCCCGCACATATAAAAGGTTACCAGTATTTAAGGGAAGCTATAATGATGGTTATAAATGATATAGACATTATAAATCAAATAACAAAACAATTATATCCAGAAATAGCAGAGAAATACAAAACAACACCAAGTAGAGTAGAAAGAGCAATACGTCATGCAATAGAAGTAGCATGGGCAAGAGGACAAGCTGATGCTGTAGAAAGTATATTTGGGTATACAATTTCAGCAGCAAAAGGAAAGCCTACAAACTCAGAGTTTATAGCAATGATAGCTGACAAATTAAGATTAGAATTAAAAACAGCATAGAAAAGAGAAAAGAAATTATGGGTAGACAATTTTGTCTATCCATAATTATTTAATACAAAAAACCTCGGAAATTTTATTTCCGAGGTCTTGAAATATATTGATTTGTTTATCTCTTTGAGAATTGAGGTGCTTTTCTTGCTTTTTTAAGTCCGTATTTTTTACGTTCTTTCATTCTTGCATCTCTTGTTAAGAATCCAGCAGATTTTAAAGCTGGTCTGTATTCGCTGTTAGCTTCTACAAGTGCTCTTGCTATACCATGTCTTACAGCACCTGCTTGACCACTTATTCCTCCACCTGTTACTTTTGCGATTACATCAAATTTATCTAAAGAGTTTGTTGTAACTAATGGTTGTTTTACAATAACTTTTAAAGTTTCAACACCAAGAAATTCATCAAGTGGTTTGTTGTTTATTGTAATATTTCCATTACCATTTACTAATCTAACTCTTGCAATTGATTTTTTTCTTCTACCTGTTCCATAGAATGATATTTTTTCTTTTTTTGTTGCCATATTATTTTACCTCCCAAATTTCAGGTTTTTGAGCTTGATTTTCATGTTCTGCTCCTGCATATATTCTTACTTTGTTAATCATTTTTCTTCCTAATCTATTATGTGGAAGCATTCCTTTAATTGCAAGCATCATTGCTTTTTCTGGATTATTAGAAAGCATATCTTTTGCAGAAATTTCTTTCATTCCTCCAATGTATCCTGAATGATGTCTATATACTTTTTGATCTAATTTTTTTCCTGTTAAAATTACATCTTTGCAATTTAATATTATAACATGATCACCTGTATCTTGGTTAGGTGTAAATGTTGGTTTGTGTTTTCCTCTTAATAACTTTGCAGCTTCAGCAGCTACTCTACCTAATGGTTTTTGACTAGCGTCTATTATATACCATTTGCTTTCAACTTCATTATTTTTTGCCATATATGTTGTATTATTCATTAAAAACTGTTCCTCCTATCATATTTTAAAGATTATATTGTAAAATATATTATTAACTACCGGGTAATAGGTTAAAAACATATTGCTACAAATATTCATACTTAACTATTTTAATATATAAATAAAAAAAAGTCAATAAAAACCTTGACATTTTTTAAAAAATGCTGTATTATTATTAAGTCATAAAGAAGAAGTAACCCTTCTCACCTTATCTTGTATGGAAAAAGGTTAATATTTAAGTTAAATAAATTTAAGTATTGTGGGTAACTTGTTCTTTTGGAACAAGTTTTTTTATTTGTTTGGAGGTGAACAATATAAAACAAGATCAGTTAATTAATGAACAAATTAGATTTAGAGAAGTTCAAGTTATTGACGAACAAGGAAACAAACTAGGAAAAATGAATACACACGAAGCTATTGATTTAGCTGCAGGTAAAGATTTAGATTTAGTACTAGTGTCATCAAATCCTGAGAACCCAGTTTGTAAATTAATGGATTACGGAAAATATAAGTTTGAGCAATCAAAAAGAGAAAAAGAATCTAAGAAAAAGCAAAAAACTGTTGAAGTAAAAGAAATAAGAGTTACACCAAATATAGAAGAACATGATTTTAATTTTAAAACAAAAAATGCTAAAAAATTCTTAGAGGATGGAAGTAAAGTTAAAATTACAGTAAGATTTAGAGGCAGAGAATTAAGTTATGCAAAACTTGGTGAACAAGTATTAAATAAATTTGTAGAAAACTTATCTGAGGTGTCAACATTAGAAAAGAAGCCTTTACTAGAAGGAAAAAACATGTTTATAATACTAGCACCAATTAATAAATAAAAAGATTAAAAATCTTTAAAATTAAGGAGGAATAAAAATGCCAAAACTAAAAACAAATAAAGCAGCAGCAAAAAGATACTCTTATACAGCAAATGGAAAAGTAAAAAGAACATCAGCTAACTCAAGACACAGATTAGCAACAAAAACAAAAAGACAAAAAATGTCAAGAAGACCAGGCGCTTACGCAGACAAAACTTGCGAAGCAGGAATCAAAAAAATGTTACCATACGGAAATTAGAAAATAGGAAGGTGAATAAAAAATGGCAAGAGTAAAAACAGCAAGAATAACAAGAAAAAAACATAAAAAAGTATTAAAACAAGCAAAAGGATATTTTGGAGCAAAAAGCTATAGATTTAGAAATGCAAACCAAGCAGTTTTAAAATCATTATCTTATGCTTATGTAGGAAGAAAAGATAAAAAAAGTGATTTTAGAAAGTTATGGATAGCAAGAATAAATGCAGCAGCTAGAATGAATGGAACAACATATAGCAAAATGATAGCAGGACTAAAAAAAGCTAATGTAACAATAAACAGAAAAATGTTAGCTGATTTAGCTGTAAATGATCCTAAAGCATTTACTGAAATTGCAGAAATAGCAAAAAAAGCATAATTGGAATTAAAACAATAAAAGGAAAGAATTGAAAATGAATTCAATTCTTTTTTTATTAAATAGGAAAAATCGAAGATTTTCCTATTCAATAAAAATACTATAATCGCTATTGCCTTTGTGATTTCCTCATTTTATTCGGAAACTCAAATCGGCGAGAAGAAAAGTGTGGCAATGCCACTTTTCTTATTGTTTTTTCATTTTTGGTTTTGAAACCAGAGAAGCGATATAGCCAAAGAATATTGCTGCGGCAATTCCACCAGCAGCTGCAGAAGTACCACCAGTAAATGCACCAACAAGACCATTTTGCTGAACTTTTTCAATCGCTCCTTTGGCTAATAAGTTTCCAAAACCAGTTAAGGGAACGGTTGCACCTGCACCTGCAAAATCAACTAAATATTGATATATACCTAATCCTCCGTAAAATCGCACCACTTGTTACAAATATAACTAAAATTCTTGCTGGAGTTAATTTAGTTTTGTCAATTAAAATTTGACCAATAATACAAATTAATCCACCAACAACAAAAGCTTTTAAAAGCATAATCCAATTTAAATTATTAAAAAAATCTTCCATTCATATTACATCCTTTCTGTAAATTGAAATTTGTTTAAATTTCTATAGAAATCGCATGTGCAATTCCAGGAATTGATTCGCCTTGCTGAGAAGAAGTTGCATTAGTAAGTGCACCTGTTGCTACTAAAAGAATTTTCTTTAATTTTTTTTGCTTTAACTGATTAAATAGATATCCAGAAAACACACTGGCACAACAAGCACAACCAGAACCTCCAGAATGAGTATCTTGGTTTTTCTTATCAAAAATCATTACTCCACAATCATTATAATTATTTTTAATGTTATAACCTTTAGCTTGACATAGTTCTATTGAAATTTCTTTACCGATATAGCCTAAATCGCCAGAAAATATTCCGTCATAATAACTTGGATTTCTGCCAGTATCTTTAAAATGTGTAACTAAAGTATCTACAAAAGCAGGTGCCATTGCAGCTCCCATATTATTTGCATCTTTTATACCCATATCAACTATTTTTCCAGTAGTTATACTTGTAATAAAAGGACCTTGACCTGTTTTTGAAATTATTGCAGAACCTGAACCTGTAACAGTCCATTGAGATGTAGGTGGCCTTTGATTTCCAAGTTCCAAAGGAAATCTAAATTGCTTTTCTGCGCTACAAAAATGACTAGAAGCAGCACAAAGAATATTATTTGCACCATTACCATCAATAAAAACAGAACCTAAACTTAAAGCTTCAACAAAAGTTGAACAAGCACCAAAAATTCCGAAAAAAGGAATATTTAAATCTCTTAGTCCAAAACTAGAAGATATACACTGATTAAGTAAATCTCCTGCAAAACAATAATCTATTTGATCAGCTGATATTTTTGATTTTATAATACTCAAATTTACAGTTTCTTTTATAATTTTACTTTCGGCCTTTTCCCAAGTTTTTTCTCCCCAAAATTCATCTTCTAAACACTTGTCAAAATACTGTGCAAGAGGCCCATCAGCTTCCTTTGGCCCAACAATACAAGCTGTATCCAATATTGTAATTGGATTATCAAATTTAATTGTTTGAGAACCTATTTTTTTCATACCATACCTCCAGAATAAATATATAATTCCAATTTGTTTATTTTAATAAAATTTGCTTATACTAATGTTATGGCTTGCGTATTAAAAATCAAATACACTATTCCGACTAAAATTGATGCAGAAATTCCATAAACCAACACGGGACCTGCTACAGTAAACATCTTTGCGCCAACTCCCATAACATAGCCTTCTGACTTATATTCCATTGCAGGAGAAACTATTGAGTTTGCAAAACCTGTAATTGGAACAAGAGAACCGGCACCTGCAAATTTTCCGATTTTATTGAATATATTAAGACCTGTTAAGAATGCACTTAAAAATATTAACAATATAGAAACAATTGTAGAACTAATATCTTGCGATAGGCCTCTAAACTTACAAACTTCCATTATGAATTGCCCAATTGTACAAATTAAACCACCAACCCAAAATGCATTTAAACAGTTTTTCCATATTGGTGAATTTGGCGACTTTTTATCAACATATTTTTGATATTCTTTTTGTGTGTTTATAGGTTCCATAACAATCCTCCTTTAAATTCTTTTTTCATCAATGCTAAAACAAAGATCAATAGTAGAATAGTATTCTATTATTTTATTACCATCTATTTTTGCTTTTTGCTCTAAGACTGTAACAGATGAAATATAATCTATTGTTTTAGATGCTTCTAATATAGTTTTAGTAATTGCATCTTTCCAAGAAACATTAGAAATGCCAGTTAATTTTAAATGTTTTTCAATTGCCATGCTTTATTAAACCTCCAAAATAAAGATAATAATATAATTTCCTGAAATACTAAAAATATGCAAAAAATATTTTTTAAATTAATATTACATTAATATTACAATTAGATTACAATTAATCCAAAAATATTGACTTTTAAGGACTATATTATAAAATATACCTATAGAAATTTTGGTTATAATAGTATATTTTGGATGAGCATTAAAAAAATTCAAGTTTAACAAAATAGAATATTGCAAACCATAAATATTAGTAAAAAATATAAAACAATAAAAACTAAGGAGAAAAAGATGCAAAGCTGTTTAGGACTTTATATAGAAAACAATATAATTAAATATGCTAAAACCTCAAAAGAACGTGAAACAGTAAAAATAGAATCTTACGGAATAAAGTTCTATGATGATTTAGAAAAAGCTATTAAACAGATTGTAACAGAAACATTTAGCTTTAAAACTCCAATAAGTACTAATTTATCAGACGAACAATATACTTATTCTAATGTCTTTAGCTTGCTTAATAAAAAAGATTTAGAAAAGGCAATAAATACAGAATTCGACTATTTTTGCAATGAAAAAGGCAAAAATAGAAACGCTACAGAATATAGAAGAATGCTATTAGAAAATTATGACGATAAAGACAAAACGGGAGTTATGTACACTTATGTAGATAAAGCAAGTATAGTAAGTAGATTACAAGCTTTAGATGGATATAGAGTAAGCAACATAGTTCCAGAACCTGTTGCAATAAAAACATTAAATACTTTTGCAGACAAAAGAAATAGCATGATAATAAATATAGAAGAAAAAACAAGCTTTACAACAATAGTAAATGGAAAAATTCAAAGAGTTGATATAATAGATGATGGAATGAAACAAATACTAGATGCAATATCACTAAAAGAAAATTCTTATGCAAAAGCTTATGAAATATGCAAAAACACTACAATATATACAACAGAAGGACAAGGACTTCAAGTAGAAGAAAATGAATATTTAGAGGATATTGTACCTAGGTTATATAATATAATATCAAAAACAAAAGAAATTATTATTGAAAATGGAATAGAAATTGAAGATATATATATAACAGGAGCAGCAAGTGTAATTAACAATATAGACTTATATTTTCAAGAAAGCTTTCCAGACAAAAAATGTGAAATATTGACACCATTCTTTGCTAAAAAAAGTAATTTAAAAATAAACATAAAAGACTATATAGAAGTAAATTCAGCAATAGCATTAGCGCTAGAGGGACTAGGATTAGGAACAAGAGAGGTTAATTTCAAGAAAAATGGAAAACTAGAAATGCTTTCATCATTAGAAATTGGAGGAAAATCTAAAAATAAACCTTCAACTGGAAAATCTGGTTCTAGTAAATTGTCAAATTTATTTAGACTTGACCTTGGAGGAGGCTTAGACAATACAGAAAGATGGCTACTTAGAAGTGCAATAGCAGTTTTACTTTTAATAGTAGTTTATATTTCATTTGAAAAAGTACTAATGTCACAAATAAGCAAAAAAGATGCAGAAGTTCAAGCATTCATAGATGATTCACAAGTAAAAATAGGTGAAGTAGAAAAATATACAAACTTATTAAATACTAGAAAAAGCGATTATCAATCATTAATAGAACAAATAGATAAACAAAATGAGAGAATTTCAGAAATAAATGCAAAGAAAAATGCAATTCCTAATTTGCTAAACAAGATAATGTTTGTAATACCAAAAGAAGTACAATTATTATCTATTACAAATACAACAGGAAAAACAATACAAATAGAAGCACAAGCAAAAAAATATGAACAATTAGGATATTTTATTGCAGGAATAAAAAATGAAGGAATTCTAATTGATGTAACATCAACTGCTGGAACAAAAACAGAAGAAGTTGTTAAAGTTACAATAACAGGAAACTTAAATTATTAAAAAGAGGAGTAGGCTGTGAAAAAAATATTAATTTCAGTTATAATAATATTGTTAATTGGATTAGGGTATACAATAGGAGCAAAGAGCCTAAAAGTTGGTACACTTAAGCTTGAAAGTATAAACGATATTAAAAGCGCAAGTAACAATTTAGAACAAAAATTTAATACAAGCAAAGAAATTTCAGCTCAAACTTATCCAAATTCGATAGAAAATTTAGATAAAGTAGTTAGAGAGTTGAAAACAGTTAAACAACAATATCAAGCAAAAACAATAAACAACCCAGAAGCTAAATCAAATTTGGGAGTAATTCAAGTTGAAAAATATAATATAGAATATTTATGGACAATTATAGGAAACTATGCTACAAAAAATGGAGTAACACTTACACTAGATGTTAAATCTACAAATGCAGATGATGTATACAACTTGAATTTCAACTTAGAAGGAAAATATATAGGAATTACAGATTTTATATATAGCCTAGAAGATGACGATGAATTAAAATTTGAAATCAAAGATTTTAAAATTTCATCAGAAGAAATAGCAACAAAATCATCTAAGAGCGAATCAGAAAACGAAGAAAAAGATACAATACAAAACACTACAACAACTAATAAAACAACTACATCTACAAATAATCAACAAACAACAAATAATACACAAAAAGAAACTACAAAAAAGAAAAATGATGGAATTACATTATATGCTACATTTACAGTAGAAAATGTAGGAATAAAATTAAATGAATAATTTGGAGGAAGGCATGGCAAAAACAATTATAAAAGAAATTTTTATATTCTTATTATTACTAGTTGTAATAGCACTTGTACTAGGTGTAATATTTTATGATTATGTACCTAATAACAAAGTAGTGCCTACTGCATTAAAACCATATCAACTAACAGAAGAAGTTCGAGAAGAATTAAATGAAACAATGAGTAGAAGTAGTGAGAATATAGTAAAAACATATTATATAGATAGTTCAGATTTAAGTGTGTATGCAAGTACAAAAGATTACAACAAAGGAAAAGTAAATCCATTTGAAGATTACACAACAGAAAGCACAACAAATACAACTAAAAATACAAATATAACAACAAATACAAAAAATACAAATACAACAGGAAATAAAACAACAAATACAATAGACAGAAACGAGGACTTTACTGGAGGACAAGGTGGCAAAACAAGATAATTTTACCACGCAAACTTTTCTATAAAGAAAAGAAATTATAACTTTAGGTAATATTTATATATATAAATATATACAAACAAATTTAAAAAATAAAGGAGGGGAACAAAAGATGAGAGGACAAAAAGGTATTACATTAGTTGCTTTAGTAATAACAATAATCGTAATGTTAATATTAGTAGGTGTTTCTGTAACAGTTGCTATTAACGGAGGATTATTTACAAAAGCAAAAGAAGGAGCAACAAATACACAAGTAGAAGCAAATGCAGAAAGAAATTTATCTGACGGAAAAGTTACAGTTCTAAACGGAGAAGCAAAAGAAGAACACAATGTTACAGATTGGATGTAATTAAATTCAATAAAGCGAATTTGCGAGGCATATGCATTATATGTATATGCCTAAAAATCTATTAAGGGAAGATAAAAGGAGAAATAATATTGGAAGCCATAATATATATAACAATTTTTATAATAGGAACACTATTTGGAAGCTTTTTTACACTTGCAACATATAGAATACCACTAGGACAAGATATTACTCACAAGAGATCATATTGTCCAAATTGTAACCATAGATTAGAATTTTTAGATATGATTCCAATATTTAGCTATATATTTTTAGGTGGAAAGTGCAGATATTGTAAACAAAAAATAAAACCAAGATATCTTCTTTTCGAATTTTTTTCAGGCTTAACATTTTTACTATTTGCCTTAACATTAAAACTAGACATATTTAATTTAAGCATTAATATAATAGCTTATTTAGTATATGGACTATTATATATTTCAACTTTATTTTTAATATCAGGAATAGAAAATCAAAACCACACAATTTCAAAATCTGTTTTATTATTCGGAGTTATAGTAACCACAGTATATATAATATATTTATATATATTTAATTTTGATATATATAAATATGCTATATATTTAATAATATTCTTGTTAATTCTTTTAATTGATACAATAATTTTAAAGAAAACAGGAAAGCAAAATTATACATTGTCAATTTTAATGTTATGTTTTTATATGACTATGGGAACAAATGAAGAAGCTATTATATTATCTATTATATCAACACTATTAATGATAGCAATTTCACAAATAATAATTAAAAATAAAGACAATAAAAGCAATATAATAGCAGAAGATTCAAAAAAAATACCTATAGGAACATATTTATGCATAAGCAATATTGTATTTCTAATATTACAGAATTTTATTTTAGGAGTTAATATATGAAAAAATTTTTAAGAAGCAATAAAGGAATAACAGGAGCAGATGCTTTGTTAGCTGTTGCATTAGCAACTTTATTTGCTGGTATTATAGCTACACTTGCTTATAATATATATGCAACAAGTAGCTCTTTGAAAAGATCGTCACAAGCACTAGAATATATAACAAGCACATTCGAATATGTGGCAAACCAGTATTATGATGATGTTACAGAAGAAAATATAAAAAATTATATTAACAGTATAGATGGAAAAATATCAACAAATGAGGGTAAACCATATAAGGCACAAGTTTCTGTTACTAATTATAATCAAATAGAAGGAAATACAGATAAGCTAGATTTGGTAAAAGAAATTGTAATGTCAGTAACATACAAAGTGGGAAACAAAGACCAAAAAATAGAAATAAAAACTGTAAAATCAAGAGAAAAGTTAGAAGTTCCAAATAGACCAGATTTAGATTTGATAGAAATAACAGAGGGTGAGTATAAATATCCAATAAAATATCTAAATGGAGCATGGAAAATAACAACTATAAATGATTCAGAATGGTACAATTATGATAACGGAATATGGGCAACAGTTTTAGTTTCAAATAAAGAAAAATTAGTTGGAGATATAGTATCTGAGTTAGATGAAAATGATATTATAAGACTATGGGTACCAAGATTTGAATATAATCCAACTCCTTTTAATCAAGATGGATATAAAGCTAATTTCTTATATAAAAATACAAATAAATTAATTGCAAATGAGAATGGTGCAACAAAAATAGAAAATGGAGCATTATCAGTACCAGGCAATTTTACAATAAGCCAAAATCAAACAAAAAAAGAATTAACTGGAATTTGGATTTCAAAAGGGAACTTACAAGAAGACCCATATAAATATTTAAACAAAACTAAATATAAGTTAGATGAAACAAAATATGATGGAAAGTTATGGGAAAACCTATAAAATTATATAAAAAAATTAATATATATATTATAATAATATATATAATCATGCAAAAGAGGAGGAACTAAAATGGATGCTAAACGAAGAGGACCAATAGGTATAGAATTAGTAAAAAGAGGGTTAGTAAATGAAGAAGATATAAACAGAGCACTAGAATACCAAAGAGAAAACCCTAATAAAAAGATAATAGAAATAATAAATACACTTAGCTTATGTGATGAATATTCTTTAATTCAGGCACTAGGAGATATCTTGGATGAAAGAGCACTTATACTAACTCAAAGTGATATAAAAATAAATCCATCTGATTATATATCAATAGACGTAATAAAAAAGAATAAAGCTATTCCATTTGAAATAACAGGAAGTAAAATAAAAGTATGCTTTGCAGACACTTTAGACAAAAAAGCTGTTGAAATAGTAAGACTAATTCTTTTAAACAAGGGATTAGTAATGGAAAAATATATTACATTTGAGAAAAATATAAATCAAATAATAGAATCTTTAGAAGGAACAGCAAATGACGATATAAGTTCAAATACTGATACAACAGGCTTAGTAGACAGTATAATAAAAACAGCAATAAAGAAAAGAGCAAGTGATGTTCACATTGAACCACTAGATGATCAAGTAAGAGTAAGATATAGAATAGATGGAGAGTTGGTAAACGCTGCTAAAATACCAAAAGAAAAACAATCACAAATAATAGGAAGATTAAAGGCAATTTCTAATATGTATCAAGAGAAACAAGAATCTCAAGATGGTAGAATTATAATGTATCCAGATTACAATATTCGTGTATCTTCACAAAAAAATATTTATGGAGAAAAATTTGTTTTAAGATTACTAAAAAAGAACATGAATATTAGAGGACTTGAAGATTTAGGATTTCCTGGCGATGATAAATTTATTAAGTCTTGTTTTAACAAAAGAAATAGTATAACAATAGTTGCTGCACCTACAGGTGAAGGTAAAACAACTACTTTATATAGTATAATTGATTATTTAGATAAACCACAAATAAATATAACAACAATAGAAGACCCAGTTGAAATTCGTATTGCTGGATTAAACCAAATAGAAATAAACGAAAAATTAACATTTTCAGATTCATTAAGAACAGTATTAAGACAAGACCCAGATATTATACTAGTTGGGGAAATTAGAGATAGAGAAACAGCAGAAATAGCAGTTCAAGCAGGACAAACAGGTCACTATGTATTATCAACAATTCATACAATAGATAGCATAGAAGTAATAACTAGATTAAGAAAAATGGGAGTATCTAACTATGATATTTCTAGTACAGTTGGAACATCAGTTTCACAAAGACTTGTAAGAAAAGTATGCAAAAAATGTGCAAGAAAAAGAGAATTTACTGATAAAGAAAAAGAACTAATAAAAAGAATTGGCGAAAAATATAATGTTGAATTTGATTTAACAAATAAATACACTTACGATCCAGTTGGATGTAAAGAATGCAATAATAGTGGATATTATGACAGAATAGGAATATTTGAAGTTCTATCACTAGAAGATAATATAAAAGAACTAATAGTAAATGGAGCATCTAGTATAGAGATAAGAAAAGAAGCATTAAAAGGAAGCTTTAAGCCATTATTAGTTGATGGAATAAGAAAAGTAATTGACGGAATAACAACATTAGATGAACTTGATAGAAAAATTATATTATACTAGGGGGAACAAAAAATGTTAAATATGAATAAAGTTTTAGACGAAGCCATAGAAAAAGATGCATCAGACGTACACTTAATTTTTGGGTTAAAGCCTGTACTTAGAGTTGCAAGAGAATTACAAGAAAGTGAAACAGCAGATGTACTAGGTGAAGACGAGTTATATGAAGCTTATGATTATTTTGTAAGAGGAAATATAGATAAAGATGAAATTTACCATGAAACAAAAAGACTTGATACATCATTCGAATATGAAAATATAAGACTAAGAGTAAATATATCATCAGCAGATGACAAACCAACATTTACTCTAAGAATTATAAAAAATACACTTCCTACATTTCAACAATTAGGAGTACCAGACATTGTTAGAAGAATGACACTTCAACCACAAGGCTTAATTTTAGTTACAGGAAAGACAAATTCACGGAAAAACAACAACATTAAATGCTCTAATAAATGAAATAAATGAAAAAGAAAATAAAAAAATATTAACACTAGAAAAGCCAGTAGAATTTAAACATGAATGTAAAAAATCTGTAATTGTTCAAAAAGAAGTTGGAAGAGGTGGAGATGTTCCTAATTTTAGAGATGGTGTAAAAAATGCTCTAAGAGAGGACTGCGACATATTAGTAATTGGAGAGATTAGAGATAGAGAAACAATGGAAGCTGCAATAGATATGGCAGAATCAGGACACTTGGTAATAGGAACATTACATACAAAATCTTGCGCAGAAACAATAGATAGAATGATAAACTTTTATGAAGTAAGAGACCAAGCTAGTATAAAATATTTAATGTCAGCATTATTAAAATTAGTGGTATCACAAAGATTATTGAAAGGCACAGATGGTAAACTAGTGCTATTACCGGAAGTAATGGTTGTAGATAATATTGTTGCTGGTTGCATAAGAAAAGAAAAATTTAGCGTATCAGAATTAGAAGATGCAATACAATCAAATATAGATAAAGGAAGTATAAGTCTAATAAATTCTATAGCTAAATTATTTGTAGAAGAAAAAATAACATTACAACAAGCAAAAGCTCAAATAGAAGAAAAAAACATAGAAGTTTTAAATAGAACAATAATGCAAATGAAAATTAAAAGAGGACAAATTCAAAACTAGAAGAATGGAGGATTCCAGAAATGCCTATATTTATATATAAAGCTGCGACTAAAAATGGGCAAGTTGTTACAAACAGAGTGGAAGAAATAAATAGATTTATTTTATTAAGACGTTTGAAAAATAATGACCTTTTACCAATATCTGTTACACAAATAAATGCAAGAGGAAGCAGAACCCTAAAAAAACAGAAAAGAAATGTAGAAAGCAGTAGTAGTATATTAAAAAATATAAGAAGTAAAGAAATAGAAAAAAGTATGATGTCTAGAAAAGAGAGAATAAAAAAGGCACTATTTTCAAATGTTACTAGCTCTAGAATTACAAATAAGGATTTAGTAATCTTTACACAAGATTTTTATTTGTTAAAAAAAGCTAACTTTAATAATATTCATGCATTAAGTACAATAATAGAAAGTACAGAAAACCCATCTTTAAAAGGAATTTTAGAGGACATACTTTTAGGAGTAGAAGCCGGAGAAAATATGTACACTACAATGGAATATTACGAAGGTGTATTCCCTCCAATTTATATAAACATGATAAAAGTAGGAGAACTTTCTGGGTCGCTTACAAGAGCATTAGAACAAGCGGTTAAATACTTAGATGATACCATGGAATTAAATAGAAAAATAAAATCAGTATTAGTACCAAACCTTACAATGTTTTTAGGGCTTATAGTTTTACTTATAGGAGGAACAATTATAGCAGTACCTTCACTTCAAGGAGTATTGGAATCAGTAGGAAGTAAGGATCAATTACCTGCAATGACATTATGGTTTGCAGATTTCTTGGATAGAGCAGTAGCACACTGGTATATTCCACTAATAGTAATATTAGGTATAGCAAGTGCAATATTTTTCTATGTAAGAACTCCACAAGGAAAATACAATTTCCACTATTTTAAATACAGAATGCCGGTTTTTGGAAGACTAATATATGCAATAGACTTTACAAGATTAATTAGAGCAATATTGTTAAACATCCAAAATGGAATGAGACTACAAGATGCATTAGAAACAAGTAAAAATATATCAACTAATTTAGTAATGATGTCATTAATCGAATCAGCTATAAATAATATATTAATAGGCCAAAGTTGGATAGAACCTTTTGAAAAAGCTGGATTTTCTGCACCAATGGCTACAGAAATGCTAAAAATTGGTATGCAAACAGACTTGGCAGAAATGATGCAAAAACTGTTAGACTACATGGAAATAGAAATAGATGAAAGTATGAAAAGAATAATGAAAGTATTGCCACAAATAATATATGTAATAGTTGGTTTAATGCTAATATTTGTAACAATAGTAGTATTAGTACCATTAATACAAATGTACATGGGTACATGGTTATTCTCAGCATACTTATAAAATACAAATTGATTCTGGAGGAATATTATGAGGATTGGCGTTGATGTTGGCGGTAGCCATATTGGATTAGGACTCGTAAATAAAGATGGCAAATTAGTATTAAAAGCTGAAAAAGACTATGATAAAATACAAGAAGATATGTCTAACATAGTTTTAGAAACAATAATAGAACTAATAAACAAAATTATAGACAATAATGATGTAAAAAAAGAAGAAATAGAAAGCATTGGAATTGCCTTCCCAGGAACAGTATCAGAAACGACTGTTATAAAAGCTGAAAACCTAGGGATATACGATTTTGAGGTTGTTAAAAAACTAAAAAAACATTTTGATGTGCCAATACATTTAGAAAATGATGCAAAATGTGCAGCGATTGCAGAAAAAGAATTTGGAAGTTTAAAGAATTATGAAGATGCAATATTTTTGATAATTGGTACAGGTGTTGGAGGAGCAGTCTATTTAAATGGAAAATTATTAAGACCTAAAAGATATTCAGGTTTTGAAGTTGGCCATACAGTAATAAATAAAGATGGAATAAAATGTAGCTGTGGAAGAAGAGGATGCTTTGAAGTATATTCTTCAATGAGAAGATTAAAAGAAAAAATAAGTAAAGAATTTAACTTAAACACTATAGATGGAATAAAAATAAGAGAATTTATTGAAAAAAATAAAGATAATAAAAAGTTAAACGAAATATTAGATGAATATACACAGAACTTAGAAATAGGAATAGCAAACCTAATAAACATATTTGAACCACAAGCAATATCAATAGGTGGAAGTTTTGGACATTATGATATGCTACTAAAAAGATTGCAAGATAAAATAAATGAAAAAACAGAATTATACAATAAAGAGCAAATACCTAAAATTGTAATAGCAGAATTAAAAAATGATGCTGGAATGATAGGAGCAGCAATGATATAAAATAAAAAATCAGTTTTATTTAAATAAAACTGATTTTTTGTTGAATAGGAAAAATTGAAGATTTTCCTATTCAACAAAATGCTATTAATAATTTTTATAAAAAACATATACAATTTTTTTTTGTTTAATGATATAATTCAGTATGAATTTAAGGAGGAATTAAATTGGGTAAGATTGTATTATTAGATGAATTAACAATAAATAAAATTGCTGCAGGTGAGGTTATAGAAAGGCCAGCATCTGTAGTAAAAGAATTAGTAGAAAATTCAATAGACGCAGGAGCAACAAATATAACAGTAGAAATACAAAATGGTGGAATTTCTAAAATAAGAATTATAGATAATGGTTCAGGAATGAGCAAAGACGATTTAGAATTTGCATTTGAGAGACATGCAACAAGCAAAATAAGAAAAGCAGATGATTTGGAAAATGTAAAGTCAATGGGGTTTAGAGGTGAAGCTTTAGCAAGTATTGCAGCTATTGCACACGTGGAATTAGTAAGCAAAACAGAAGATGACAGTATTGGACACAAAATAGTAGTTGAAGGTGGAAAAATCTTAGAAATAGAAGATTCAGCATCACAAAAAGGAACAACAATAACAGTAAGCAATTTATTCTTTAATACACCTGTTAGATATAAATTCTTAAAAAAAGATTTTACAGAAGCAGGATATATTGAAGATGCAGTAACAAGAATAGCAATTGCAAATCCTAATATAGCAATAAAACTTATAAATGAAAATAAAACAATAATACAAACAAATGGAAATGGCGATTTAAAAACAGTAATATATACAATATACGGAAAAGAAATCGCAGAGGGACTTTTAGAAGTAAATTATGAGTATGAAGGAATAAAAGTAACAGGAGCAATAGGAAAACCAGAAATTGCAAGAAACAATAGAAGTTACCAAATGTTTTTTGTAAATAAAAGATATATAAAAGACAAAACATTATCTGCAGGAGTAGAACAAGCATTTAAAGGCTTAATTCCAATAGGAAAATATGGAGTGGTTGTTTTAAATATTGAAATAGAACCTAATAAAATAGATGTAAATGTACATCCAACAAAACTAGAAATAAGATTTCAAGAAGAACAAAAAGTATTTAAAGCAATATATCATAGCGTAAAAGATACTTTATTAAAGGGAGATTTAGTAAAAGAAGTAGAAAGAGAGCCAATAGTAGAAGAGCAAAAATTAGAAGTAAATCAAGAACCTGCAAAACTAGAAGAAAATCAAATAAAAACAGAACAAGTAGTAGAGCCAAAAGTAGAAACGGAAGATATAAAAAAATCTGGATTTATGGGATTATTTAAAAAGAAAGAAAAAGATGCAGATGAATTTATAGAGAATTATAGCACAAATACACTTCAAGAAATATTTGCACAAAAAAATGTAGGACAACCAGAGAAAGTGGAAATACCAACACAAGAACAAAAAGACAAAATGGAAGATATAATAGAAAGACAAAAAGAATTAGAGAATCCTAAAGTAGAAGAACCTACAAGCAAGGATTTTGATGAAATGTATGTAAAAACATTTGGAAAGCTTCCAGAAACACAAAAAATAGAAGAAGATTCTAATAAAATAGATGTTAAAACTCTAAAAGAAGTAGGAAATATATCTGTATTTGAAGAAAAAGAAAATTATAATGCAATTCCAAAATATAAATTTATAGGAGCTTTATTTTCTACATATTTAGTAATCGAAATGAAAGATGAAATTTATATAATAGACCAACATGCAGCACATGAGAGAGTTATGTATGAAAAAGTTAAAAAGAATTTTTACAATAACATGGAAAAAGATTCTCAGATAATGCTATTACCAGACATAATAGAACTATCACACAAAGAAAGAGCAATTGTAAAAGAAAACACAGAATTATTTAAAAAAGCTGGATTTATAATAGAAGAATTTGGAGATAACACAATAAGACTAATAGGAGTTCCTTCATTATGTATGGACTTAGACACAAAAGAATTATTCTTAGAAATATTAGACGAAATAGATACAGTTGCAATAACTGCAAAACAAGAAAAAGAAGATAAGTTTATTAGTACAATAGCGTGCAAAGCTGCAGTAAAAGCAAATATGAAATTAACAAATGAAGAAGTGGATACATTAATGAGACAATTATTGGTTTTACCAAATCCATTTACATGTCCACATGGAAGACCAACAGCAATTAAAATGACAAGATATGATATAGAACGTAAATTTAATAGAAAATAATTTTATAAAGGAAATAAAAATGAACAAACCAAAAGTAATAGTTATTGTAGGACCAACGGCTTCACGGAAAGTCTGGTCTTGCAATAGAACTGGCTAAAAAAATAAATGGAGAGATAATTTCAGCAGACTCTATGCAAATATATAAAGATATGAATATAGGAACCGCTAAAGTTTTGAAAGAGGAAATGCAAGGAATTAAGCATTATATGTTAGACATAATCTCTCCAGAAGAAAGATATAGTGTCTCTGATTTTAAAAAACAAGCAGAAGAATGTATAGAACAAATTCTACAAAAAGGTAAAATGCCTATTATTTGTGGTGGAACAGGACTATATATAAATTCTTTAATATATGGAATAGAATTTGCAAATGAAGAAATAGACATGAAATATAGAGAATATTTAAATGAAATTGCAAAAGAAGAAGGATTAGAAAATTTATACAAAAAAGCATTAGAAATAGATCCAGAAGCAGCAAATAAAATAAGCAAGAATGACCAAAAAAGAATTATACGAATACTAGAAATATACCATAAAACAGGAAAAACAAAAACTCAGCAAGATTTAGAATCAAGAAAAAATGAAGTAAAATACGATTACAAAGTTTTTGGAATAAACATGGACAGACAAATTTTATATGATAGAATAAACCAAAGGGTAGATATAATGTTGGAACAAGGACTTATAGAGGAAGTAAAATACATACTAAAAAAATACACCAAATTTCCAACAGCAATGCAAGGACTTCGGCTATAAAGAAGTAGTAGAATACTTAAATGGAAATATTCAAAAAGAAGAAATGATAGAAAAATTAAAAATGGAAACACGAAGATATGCCAAAAGACAACTAACGTGGTTTAGAAAAAATAAAGAAATATATTGGCTAGATGGAACAAATGAGGCAAAAGATAATGTGAATATTATACTAAAAATGTCCTAAAGGAGGAATTAAACATTGGCTAATAAGAATGTAAAAGAAAACAAAAATAGCAAGAAGAAAAAAAACAGTACAAAAAAAGTTAATAAAAACAAAGTATTAGGCATAATATTATTAGTTCTAATAATTTCATTTTTAGTGTATGCATTATACGAAATAATAAGTTTGGTGGCTGTACCAACAAATACATTTATTATTGAAAATGGCTCTATATCTAGTGAGGAAAGTGTAACAGGTTATGTAATTAGAGAAGAAAAAATAGTAAAAGGCACAAATTACAAAAATGGTATGGTTCAAATAAAAGCCGAAGGAGAAAAAGTAGCAAAAGGAGAAAATGTATTTAGATATTATGGAGCAAATGAAGAAGATATAAAACAGAAAATAGCAGAAACAAACGAAAAAATTCAAAAAGCAATTTCAGGAAATACACAAATACTTTCTGGTGATATAAATGCTTTAGATAGCCAAATAGATAGCAAAATAGATGGCATAAATACCGAAAACGAAATACAAAAAATAAAAGAACATAAAAAAGATATAGATACATATATTACAAAAAAATCAAAGATCGCAGGAGACTTAAGCCAAGCAGGTTCATATATAAATGGATTAATTCAAGAAAAGGACAAATATGATGAAGAACTAAAGAAAAACTCAGAATATGTAACAGCACCTATGAGTGGAGTGGTTTCGTACAGAATAGACAATTTAGAAGAAGCACTAACACCAAATGGTTTTGAAAAATTAGATAAAAAATTTTTAGAAGATTTAGGTTTAAAAACCGGACAAATAGTAAGTTCAAACTCAGAGGCCGGAAAAATAATAAATAACTATGAATGCTATATTGCAACAATTATGAATTCAAAAGAAGCAAAAGAAGCAAGCATAGGAGATAAAGTAACTTTAAGACTTTCAACACAAGATAATGTAACGGCAAGTATTGAATACAAAAACGAAAAAGATAATTATGTAGTATTAGTTCTAAAAATAAATGATTGTGTTGAAAAATTAATTGATTATAGAAAAATATCGATTGATGTAATATGGTGGGAATATGAAGGACTAAAAGTGCCAAAATCAGCAATTATATATGATAATGGATTAAGTTACATAGTAAGAAACCGCGGAGGATATTTAAGCAAAATACTAGTAAAAATACGTAAAGAAGGGGAAAATTATTGCATAGTTAGTAACTATGATTCAAAGGAACTAAAAGAATTAGGCTTTACAACCGCACAAATAAACAACATGAGGCAAGTTACTATATATGACGAGATAATATTAAATCCGGACTTGAAAAACGTAGAATAATATTACAAAAATGTTACAAGCAAATTAAGATTTAGTTACAATCAATAAAAGTATTGACAATCTGAAAGAAAAGATAGATACTTATAATATGAAAATTACGAAGGAGAAAAAAATTAGGAGGTTTTTTTAATGGCAGGAGCAATTATGAATAAAGTATGGGATTTTTTAGGAGTAGATACTGCAAATGATGAAGAAGTAGAGAATGATAATGAAAATATATATGGATATGAAAGAGACGAGGAACCAGAAGAAGTAGAAGAAAGAGGGCTTTTCGGAAGAAAAAGCAAAGTTGTTAGTATGCCACAACCACAACAAATAAAAATGGTAATAACACAACCAACTTCTTTTGAACAATCAGAAGAAATATGTAACTATTTAAAAGAGAAGAAATCTATAATAGTTAACTTGGAATATGTAAATAAAGATGTAGCAAGAAGAATTGTAGACTTTATTAGTGGTGGAGTTCATGCTTTAGATGGACATATCCAAAAAGTATCAAACGCAATATTCTTAGTTGCACCAGTTAATTATGAAATAGCAAGCGATTTGGCAAGAGAAGAAATAAAAAATAAACTTTCAGTTTCATGGCTAAAAAATAATAACTAATATAAAAATTAATAAGCATGGGCATATTATTATGCCCTTTTATAATAAGGAGTGATAATAATGATAACACCATTAGATATAGAAAATAAAAAATTTGCAAAACAAATGATGAATGGATACAATGTAGATGAAGTAGATGATTTTTTAGATGAATTAACATTAGATTATGGAAAATTATATAAAGAGAATGCAGAGCTAAAAGCACAAAGAGAAGAATTAGATTCTAATGTAGGAAAATATAAAAACATAGAAAATACAATACAAAATACTTTAATAATGGCTCAAAAAACAGCAGATGAAGTACAAGAAGTTGCTAAAAAGCAAGCAGAACAAATAATAAAAGATGCAGAATTTCAAGCTAAGAATTCTGTAGAAGAATTAAATACACAAATACTTTTAAAACAAAAAGAACTAGAAGATTTAAAAAAACAATTTGATGTATACAAAGCAAAAATGGAATCACTTCTAATTTCACAATTAGAGCTTTTAAAAGACCACAAAGAAGACTAAAATAATCTATAAAAAGATTGCACTTAACTGTGCAATTTTTTTTGTGCAAGCCACTTTTCTTGTGTAAAATATTGTCAAAAACTGATAAATATGATATATTAATAATATTAAATTAGAATATATGGGGTATATTATGAAAGTATTACTAATCAACCAATTTCCACTTTTTGGTGGAGGAAGCGGAATATATACTAAAAACTTGGCAAAAAGTTTAACAGCACTAGGACATGAAGTACAAATAATTATTCCGGAAAACACGACCCAAATAGAAAACATAGAAAAAGTTAAAATAAATCCAGTATTCTTTAAATATAAAGAAGAGATACCTGGGCAATTACCATTTAACTTTCCTTGTTTTACAACACATCCAAGAAGCAATTTGACTTTTAATGATTTGACAAATGAGCAGCTAAAAATGTATGAAGAAGCATTTAGACAAAAAATGGAAAAGGTAATAGATGAGTTTAAGCCAGACATAATACATTCGGGACATATATGGATATTATCTAGTATAGCAACTGAATTTAACATCCCAACAATAGTATCATCACACGGAACTGATATACTAGGATATGATGCTTGGGAGAGATTTCATATATACTCAAATAATGCTATTAAAAAATGTAAAAATATTATTACTATTTCGGAAAGCAACAATGAACAAGTATTACAAAAATTTCCACAAGCAAAAAGCAAAATTGTTAATATAGTAAATGGATATGATCAAGATACTTTTTATATAAAAGAATATAACCAAAAAGACATATTAAAAAAGATAGGAATAAATGGAACATATAATAAAATAGTTTTATCTTCAGGAAGATTAGTTTATGTAAAAGGAATAGATATACTACTTCAAGCAGCAAAAATATATGAAAAAGATGGTATATTAACACTTATAGTTGGAGAAGGAATATTGCATAAAGAACTAGAAGAGCAAGCAAAGGAACTAAATTTAAAAAATGTTTATTTTTTAGGAGCAAAAACTCAGCAAGATTTAAATGAGTTATATAATATTGCGGATATTACGGTTTTGTCATCTAGATATGAAGGACTCGCTTTAGTTGTTCTTGAATCATTAGCTACTGGAACACCTGTTGTAGTTACAGACATAGAAGCAATGCTAAAATTTATGAAAAAGGACTATGGAGTAATTGTAGAAAAAGAAAATCCAACAGAATTAGCAACAGGAATAATGGAAGCATTAAGTGAAAAAAACAAATATGACACTGAAAAAGTTGTAGAAGATATGAGAGAAAACTACTCAACTAAAAAAATAATAAATAAAATAATTGATTTATATAAAATTTATTTATAAAAGGAAGGGCGTATGTATTTAATAGTAGGACTTGGAAACCCAGAAAGCGATTATGCAAATACAAGGCATAACATGGGTTTTGATGTAATTAATGAAATAACAAAAAAGTGTGATATAAAAGTATCAAAATCTAAATTTAATGCTTTATATGGCATGGGAGAAATAGAAAATAACAAAGTAATATTAGTAAAACCACAAACATATATGAACTTGAGTGGAGAAAGTATTATACAATTTAAAAAATTCTATAAAATTTCCAATAAAAATATTATAGTAATTTATGATGATATAGACTTAAAAATAGGAGATATTAGATTAAAAGCAAAAGGCGGAGCAGGAACACATAATGGAATGAAGTCAGTAGTACAAAATTTAAATACAGAAGATTTTATACGAGTACGAGTAGGAATAGGGTCACCAGAGAATAAAGAAGATATGATAAATTATGTAATAGGTCCTATACCTAAAAGAGAAAAAGAAATATTAGATGGAAGTATAGAAAAAGCAGCAGAAAGTGTAATAGAAATATTAAAAAGTGGAATAGATGTTGCAATGAATAGATTTAATTAAAGGAGACATAAATGTTAGAACTAATTATAAACAAAGAACCAGATAAAAAAACTATAATGCTAGTAGAAAATGGAATACTAGTAGAAAAACATGAGGAACATGAAAATCATCAAAGACTAGAAGGAAATATATATTGTGGCAAAGTACAAAGTGTACTACAAGGAATGCAATCAGCTTTTATCGATATAGGTGATAAAAGAAATACATTTATACGTTTAAAAGACTTATTGCCTAAGGAAGATGAAACAAAAACAGATGTAAATAATAAAATAAAAGGAAAAGATATAACAGACATAATAAATGCTGGAACAAAAATATTAGTACAAGTAAAAAGAGACGGAACAGAATCTAAAGGAGCAAGGGTTTCAACACATATAAATTTACCAGGTAGATTTGTTGTTTTTATGCCAAATACAAACTTTGTAACAGTATCTCAAAAAATAGAAGATGAGAGCGAAAGAAGTAGGCTAATAAATATAGTAAAACAAGTTCTACCAAAAGACGATGGAGCAATAATAAGAACTTCAAGTAACAATATAAATGAAGAACTATTAAAGCAAGACTTAGACGGATTGATAAAAAAATGGAAGCAAATAAAGAAAGATTATGACGAACATAAATTAAATGGTCCCAAATTAGTGTATGACAATAAAGCATTACTTAGAAGGACCTTAATAGATGTTGTAGATCAAAACTTAAATAAAGTTATAGTTAATGATAAAAAGACATATAAAGATGTAAATGACATTCTAAAAAGTATGGGCATGGAAGAGGAAATAAAACTAGAACTAAAAGAAAACGAAGATTTATTAGAAATGCATTCATTAAGAAGCCAAGTTGAAAAGATGAGCAATAGAAAAATATGGCTTAAATGCGGTGGATTTATTACAATTGATAGAACAGAAGCCTTAACAGCAATTGATGTAAACACAGGGAAATATACAGGAAATAATAATTTGGAACAGACTGTGTTTAAAGTAAATAAAGAAGCAACAACAGAAATTGCAAAACAATTAAGATTAAGAGACATTGGCGGAATTATAATAATAGATTATATAGATATGCACGAAGAAGAAAATAAAAAAGAAATAATAGAATTATTAGCACAGAGTTTAAAAAAAGATAGAACTAAATCACAAATATTAGGATTTACTAAACTAAACTTATTAGAAATGACAAGAAAAAATATGTGTAATAATGATGATTATTAATAAGAGGTAAAAAATGAAAGTAGGATTTGTATCATTAGGATGTTCAAAGAATTTAATAGACACAGAAATGGCAATAGGGCTATTTAAAAGAAATAACTTTGAAATAGTAAATGATGTAGAAAAAGCAGAGATAATAATAGTTAATACATGCGGATTTATAGAATCAGCAAAACAAGAAGCAATAAATACAATACTTGAAATGGCTGAATATAAAGAAAAGGGAACATGCAAATATTTAGTAGTAATGGGATGCTTAGTTCAAAGATATAAAAAAGAACTACAAAAGGCACTTCCAGAAGTAGATTTATTTATAGAAATAAATGATTATGGAAGTTATTGGGACAAAATTCTTGAATTGTTAGACGAAGGAGAAAAGCCAGATACTATAAATAATTTGTGCTATATGGATAGAGTAATAAGTACAGGAAATAAAACAGCATATTTAAAAATAGCAGAAGGATGTAGCAATAGATGTACATATTGTGCGATACCATATATACGAGGACCTTATGTAAGTAGACCAATGGAAGAAGTATTAGAAGAGGCTAAAAAATTAGCAACAGCTGGAATAAAAGAACTAATAGTAATTGCACAAGACACAACAAGATATGGAGAAGATTTATATGGAGAATCAAAACTAAGTGATTTACTAAATGAGCTTTGCAAAATTGACGGTTTTGAATGGATTAGATTTTTGTATGCATACCCAGAAAGCATAACAGATGAATTAATACAAACAGTTAAGAACAACCCAAAAATCTGTAATTATTTTGACATACCAATTCAACATATATCAGACTCTGTATTAAGAAGAATGAATAGAAGAACAACAGGAAAACAAATAGAAGAACTAATTAATAAAATAAAAAAACAAATACCAGATGTAATATTAAGAACATCATTAATAGTGGGGTTCCCAGGAGAAACAGAAGAGGATTTTAATAAACTATATGAATTTGTTAAAAAAGGATATTTTGATAAATTAGGAGTATTTACATATTCTAAAGAAGACGGAACACCTGCAGCAAGATTAAAAGAACAAATACATCCTGCAACTAAAAAGAAAAGATATAATCTAATAATGAGTGTTGCAAAAGATATATCTGCAGAAAAACTAAAATCTTATATAGGAAAAGAGTATAATGTATTAGTAGAAGATACAACATTTGATCATAAATTCTGTGTAGGTAGAAGCTATATGGACATACCAGATACAGATGGTATGGTAATAATAAAAGATTGCGATGCTAAATTAGTAGGAGAATTTGTTAATTGTAAAGTTACAGCAGTAAATAATTATGATTTAATTGCTAAAATAAGTAATAAATAACTTAGTACCTCCATACTATCAGATGGAGGTATATTTTAATTATAAAAGATTAAGTGAGGTATATAATGGAAGAAAAAGTTAGTTTAAAAAGGCACTTAAAAATACTTAGTAAACAATACACCAATATAGAACAAGTAGCAGAAGAAATAATAAATTTACAAGCAATACTTAATTTACCAAAAGGAACAGAATTATTTTTAAGTGATATACATGGAGAGTATGGTTCATTTTCTCATATTTTAAACAATGGCTCTGGAATTATAAGAAATAAAATAGAAGATATATTTAATAATCAAATAACAGAACGTGATAGAAGACAATTAGCAACATTAATCTATTACCCAGAAGAAAAATTAGCTTTAATAAAAAAAGAGGTAGAAGATATAAAAGAGTGGTATAGTATAAATCTATATAGACTAATAGAAGTTGCAAGAGAAGTAAGCTCAAAATATACAAGATCTAAAGTTAGAAAAGCAATGCCAAAAGGATTTGATTATATAATAGATGAGTTGCTACATCTTCAAGGGTGCGGGCCAGATAAAGAAACATATTATAAGCAAATAATTAGTTCAATTATAGAATTGGATAGAGCAGATGAATTTATAGTAGCAATATCAAATCTAATAAAAAGAATGGCAATAGACCACTTACATGTAATAGGAGATATATTTGATAGAGGCCCAAATGCAAAGCTAGTAATGGATACATTAATGAATTTTCACAGTTTAGATATAGAGCTTGGAAATCATGATATATTGTGGATGGGGGCAGCATGTGGAAACAAAGCATGTATAGCAAATGTAATAAGAATATGTAGTAGATATGATAATATAGACACACTAGAAGACGGTTATGGAATAAATATAAGACCACTTGCAACATTTGCACTAGAAACATACAAAGATGATAATTGCGAAAAATTTGTACCAAAAGTATTTGATTACAACAAATATATTAGAAGTGATGAAATATCAATAGCAAAAATCCATAAAGCAATATCAATAATACAATTTAAACTAGAAGGTCAAATAATAAAAGAACACCCAGAATACAAAATGGATGGAAGACTTTTATTAGATAAAATAGACTATGAAAAAGGAACAATACAAATAGATAATAAAATATATAATTTAAATGATACAAACTTCCCAACAGTGGATTACAAAAATCCATATAAACTAACAAAAGAGGAAGAAGAAATAATAAATAGATTACAAGAATCGTTTAGAAATAGTGAAACTTTAAATAAACATATATCATTTTTATACTCAAAAGCTTCTATGTATAAATGCTTTAATTCAAATTTACTATTTCACGGATGTGTTCCAATGGAAGCAGATGGAGAATTTTCAAAAATAGAAGTGCTAGGAGAGAGTATATCAGGTAAGAAGTACTTTGATTGTATAGAAAAAATTGCAAATGAGGCATATTTTGGAAAAGAAAATAACAAAGATGCAGTAGATTTTATGTGGTACTTATGGTGTGGACCAAAATCACCATTGTTTGGTAAAGCAAAAGCTGCAACATTTGAAAGATATTTTGTAGAAGAAAAAGAAACTCACAAAGAAGAAAAAAATCCATATTTTACATTAATAGAAAATGAAGAAATATGTGATAAAGTTTTAAAAGAATTTGGACTAGAAACAAAAAAATCACACATAATAAATGGGCATGTACCGGTAAAAGAAAAAGATGGAGAAAGTCCAATAAAAGCAAATGGAAAACTTTTAGTAATAGACCGGAGGATTTGCAAAAAGCTATAGGGGGCAAACAGGAAGAGCAGGATACACATTAACATATAATTCTTATGGGTTAATACTTGCAGCAAATGAACCATTTGATTCAAAAGAGTCAGCAATAAGAGAAGAGCAAGATATAAAATATGACATAATGGTAAACGAAAAAGAAACAGAAAGAAAAAGAGTAGCAGATACAGACATAGGAAAAGAAATACAAGAAGAAATAGAAGACTTAAAACTATTACTTTCTGCATACAAACAAGGTAGAATAAAAGAAAATATCTAATTCTAATGGTGAAAAATGGGTCAGACCCCTTTTTCACCATTTTTCACGAAATCAAAGAAAGTTCTAAATTCATAGCCTTGTTCTTTTAGATAACTAATTGAATCTTCTAATGCATCAAATGTTTTGTTTACATCACCAGAGTCATGCATAAGTATAATAATACTTCCTTTATTCAAACTACTCTTTTTTAGATTATTGACTAATTCTGTTTTTGAATATTTTCTCATAGAGTCATTATTTAACACATTCCAATCTACAAATGTATAACTTATTTCTGGCAAATATCTTAAACATTCCTGCTTTTTAGAATAATTTATTTTGCTCATAGAACCATTAGGGCATCTAAACACGTGTGAGCAAAAGTCGGAAATTCCAATGGCATTCCCAATTGCAATATCAGTTTGTTTAATTTCATTAAAAAAAGTTTCTTTATTTTTATAAATAATATTGTTGTTATGTGAGTAAGTATGGTTTCCTATAAAATGACCATTTTCATATATTAGCTTTGTAACTTCTGGATATTCGGAAACATGTTTTCCAATAACAAAAAAATTAGCTTTTATATTTTCTTTTTTTAATATATCTAAAACCTTTAAAGTTACATTATTATTTGGACCATCATCAAATGTAAGATATGCTATTTTCTCTTTGCTAGAATATACATCCTTTTGATTAAAATATGGATATTCTACATTTGATTCACTTTTAGCAAAAGAATAACAAATTATAGAAAAAACAGTTAAAGTAAAAAATGTTGCAAAAGTAGTTATAATTTTTTTAGGTATAAAAAATACTTTCATAAAATCTCACCATAAATTTAAAAAATTAAATTATATACACCAGTTGTAAACATGCAAGCAATAATTCCTAAAAATGTAGGAATTAAAAATGCAAGTGCGGTCCATTTTAGACTTCCTGATTCCTTCTTTATTGTAATAAGAGTTGTAGAACAAGGAAAATGCATTAAGCAAAAAAGCATAACATTTATTGCAGTTAAAATGGTCCAACCATTACTAATTAAAATATTAGAAATATTTGACAAATCATCAATTTGCATTAAACTTCCACCAGCAGTATAGCTCATAAGAATTATAGGAAGGACAATTTCATTTGCAGGAAGTGCTAATATAAATGCAGTTAAAATATAACCATCTAACCCCATAAGTTTAGCAAAAGGATCTAAAAAATTAGCAACATGAGTTAGTAAACTAATTCCACTAATATTTATATTTGCAAAAAGCCATATAATGATTCCAGCAGGAATTGCAATACTAACAGCTCTTCCAAGAACAAATAGAGTTCGGTCAAAAATCGAACGCACCAAAATTTTTCCAAACTGAGGAGTTCTATAAGGTGGAAGCTCCAGCATAAAAGATGATGGCATTCCTTTTAAAATCGTTTTAGAAAGTATTTTAGATACAACAAGTGTAACAATAACACCTATAATTATAACAGCAATAACAGCTAATGTGGACCAAATAGAAGACCATATTCCTAATGCAGAACTTGCAAAAAATATAGATGAAATTGTAATTAAAAAAGGAAAACGTCCATTGCATGGTACAAAATTATTTGTAAGCATGGCAACTAATCTTTCTCTTGGAGAATCTATAATTCTACATCCAACAACACCAGCAGCATTACATCCGAACCCCATACACATTGTTAATGCTTGCTTTCCAGAGGTACAAGCTTTTCTGAAAAAGTTATCTAAATTAAAAGCAATTCTTGGCAAATATCCCAAATCTTCTAAAATAGTAAAAAGAGGGAAAAAGATAGCCATTGGAGGAAGCATTACAGCAACAATCCACGCGAGAGTTCTATATAATCCAAATACAGATATATCTATAAGCCATAGAGGAGAATTGAAATGCTCAAATAGTAAGACTAACTTTGTTTCTATATAATTAAAAAACTTTGTTAGTAATGCAGAAGGATAATTTGCTCCTGTTATGGTAATCCAAAAAATTAATGCAAAAAATAAAAGCATAATTGGAATACCAGTTAATTTAGAAGTAAGTATTTTATCAATTTTATTTGTTCTCACAGAATAATTTTGCCTTTTACAACGTATTACATCTAAACTAATTTTTTCACTATGATACATAATTGTAGAAACAATAATATCTTTAAAACTAGATATATTTATATTATTATCTTCTAGTATTTCTTTTGCTTTATTAACACTGCAAGATATATTTTCATTATCAACTAAATTTATATTTAGGTAATTTTCAATTGATGAAATAATTTTAGAATTTCCTTCTAGGAGTTTTAAACTAATCCATCTATAATTAGTAAATAAAGAAGAACATAAAAGTTCCTTAGCACTTTTTTCAACAATAGTAATTGCATTTTCTATAGATTCTGGATATTCAATTTTGAATAATTCATCAGAACAATTTTCAGTACAAACTTCATATACACTTTGCATTAATTTATTTAAAGTTTTTTTCTTCCTAGCAATAGTTCCAACAACAGGAACTCCAAGAGTGAAAGAGAGTTTATCTAAATCTATTTCTATTCCTTTCTTTTTTGCTTCATCTAGTAAATTAACACAAACAACTACTTTATTTGTGATTTCCAAAATTTGATATACTAAATTTAAATTTCTTTCTAAACAAGTAGCATCAAGCACTACAACTGTACAATCAGGGTTCCCAAAACAAATATAATCTCTAGCAATTTCTTCTTCTTGGGAATTTGACATAATGGAATATGTACCAGGGATATCTACTAAAAGAAAATCTTTATCATTGAAATTAGCTATACCACTAGCATTACTAACAGTTTTACCAGGCCAGTTGCCAGTATGCTGATGAAGACCAGTTAAAGAATTAAAAACAGTGCTTTTTCCAACATTAGGGTTACCTGCTATTGCAATTGTAAAATCACATTTAGATTTTAAAGCTTCTATATCGTTATCTAGCAATTTAGTGCCAGTGGAACTAGAAGAAAGTCCCATAAAATCACCTCATTTTAAATATTTATATAATATATGCAGAAAAATAAAAAAATGAAACATAAGAAAAAATTGGAATTTGTAATTATATTCAAAATTAAAATATTAAAATTCAAAAAATGGTTCAGGTCATGTCACTTTCATAGAAATTGTACATCTTCTTGCTCCGCAGCGCCCTCATTAAAAATGAGATTCCCTACTGCGCTCGAAGAACAATTTCTAATTCAAGCTAACTCCATTCACAATTTTTTTCATTTTTAATATTTTAATTTCGGATGAAAACATGTTGCAAACGTTGTAGGGGTCGCACTCCTGGACGACCCCTACAAACAAAAAATAAATTTAGTCCAACAAATTCCAATTTTCCTAATTAATCATAATCAATTTAGAATCTTCTTTTCTAAGTGCAATTATGCTTCCACGTACTTCGTAGGCAATAGGATTTCCAGTTGGGCTTTTAAGAACAGCAGTTATATTAGTTCCATTTACAAGACCTAAATCTAGAAGTCTTCTTCTTAAATCTCCATTACAATTAAGAGAATGTATTTTAGCACATTTATTAATATCCAATTTATCTAAAGATGTATTATTCACTATAAACCTCCAAAACAAGTAAAATTAAAAAAACGAAAAGGTCTGTTCTCATTTGTTTATATATATAAAAGATTTGTTACTACTAATATATGAAAATAAATATGTAATTGACACAAAACGACAAAGAATATATAATGTTAAAAAATAAAGAAAAGAGGTATAAAAATGGAAAGAAAAAGAGGATTTGAAATAGCAAAAGGATTTGAAAATAGTAATATAAATTTACCAGTAAGGTCAACAAAAAATTCAGCAGGTTATGATGTAGAAGCAGCAGAAGATTGCGTAATTCCAGCATTTAAGCCAGGACAAAAACCAACACTTGTAAAAACAGGAATAAAAGCATATATGGAAAGTGATGAAGTTTTAATACTTGCAAATAGAAGTTCTAATCCAGGCAAAAAAGGATTAATTTTAGCAAACAGTATAGGAGTAGTAGATAGTGACTATTATGGAAATCCAGATAATGACGGACACATAATGTATGCATTCTTCAACTTTAAAGCAGAAGACATAGAGATAAAAAAAGGAGATAGAATTGGACAAGCTATTTTCCAAAAATATTTAGTAACAGATGATGACATTGCACAAGGCGAAAGAACAGGCGGTTTTGGGTCAACTAACAAATAACTCTAAAAATTTTATGTAAAATATACCAAAAATTCCTTTGACTTATCACCAAAATTGTGGTATAATAAAAAAGGTCGAGAGAGAAATAACAGACTAAAAAAGGAGTGACTGTAAATGTTTAATGTTGGTGATAAGGTAGTATATCCAATGCACGGAGCAGGAACAATAGAAGGTATAGAAGAAAAAGATATTTTAGGAGAAAAACAAGCTTATTACATAATAAAAATGCCAGGTGAAGTGAAAGTAATGGTACCAACAGCAAAGGCAGAAGGAATAGGCGTAAGAGATATTATAGATAAAGAAACAGCTGGAAAAGTTTTTAAAGTATTAGAAACAGATTCAACTCAAATGGATATGAATTGGAATAAAAGATATAGAGACAATATGGAAAAAATGAAAAGTGGAGACGCTTATGAAATAGCAGATGTAGTTAGAAATTTAAGTTTCAAACAAAAAGAAAAAGGACTTTCAACAGGAGAGAAAAAAATGCTACTTAATGCAAAACAAATATTAGTAAGTGAGCTTACTCTTGCAGAAAATTCTAATAAAGATCAAATGGAAGAATTAATAAACAATACAATTAACAATTCATTTGCAGAATATAGTAAAACAATTAATAGTAATGAACCACACAACATTGTAAAAACATTCATTCCATTCAATGGAGTAGAAGCAAATAATACAACAGATGTAAAATAATAAATAAAAGTTGAACTGTCTTAGACATATATCTAAGACAGTTAATTTTTTGTTAAATAGGAAAAACAATATATGAAGGATTTGAAAATTAGTTGTCGAATAATATAATTATGTAAAAGAAAGGCGTAGAAAAATGGTACGTTATAGTGAGGAATTAATAGATGAAATAAGAAATAGCAACGATATAGTAGATATAATATCACAATATGTAATATTAAAAAGAAGTGGTAGAAATTTCTTCGGTTTGTGTCCTTTCCATAAAGAAAAGACACCTTCTTTTTCTGTGTCACCAGACAAGCAAATATTCCATTGCTTTGGATGTGGTGCAGGTGGAAATGTAATTCATTTTATTAGTAAAATAGAAAACGTAGATTTTAAAGAAAGCTTAGAAATCTTAGCAGATAGAGTTGGAATAAAATTACCGACACTAGAAAATAACGTAGATTCAAAAAGATTAGAGCTAAAAGAAAAAGTATACGAGATTAATAAATTAGTTGCAACATATTATCATGAAACACTATATAAACCACAAGCAAAGCCAGCACAAGAATATGTAAAAAAGAGAAAACTAGATAATAAGGCTTTAAAGGAGTTTTGCATAGGCTATGCCGAAAATGCCAATGTTCTATATAAAATGCTAAAAGAAAAAGGCTTTACAGAAGAAGAAATACTTGCATCAGATTTAGTAATAAAAAAAGGAAATAGCTATGTAGACAGATTTAAAAATAGACTTATATTTCCAATACAAGACATAAGAAACAGGTTTATTGCTTTTGGAGGAAGGGTATTAGATAATTCGCTTCCAAAATATATCAATTCACCAGAAAATATAGTTTATAGTAAAGCAAGAAACTTGTATGGATTAAATGTAGCAAAAAATACAAAAACAAGAAAGCTAATTATAGTAGAAGGATATATGGATACTGTATCACTACACCAAAGAGGAATAGATAATGTAGTTGCATCATGTGGTACAGCACTTACAGAAGCACAAGGAAGATTACTTAGAAAATATGCAGAAAAAGTAATAATATCTTATGATTCAGATTCAGCAGGACAAGCAGCAACACTTAGAGGATTAGAAATTCTAAATAATTTAGGGTGTGATATAAGAATACTTCAAATGGAAGGAGCAAAAGACCCAGACGAATATGTTATAAAATACGGAAATGGAAGATTTAATGACTTAGTAGAAAATGCAATTTCATTAGTAGAATTTAAAATAAAAGTATTAAAAAAAGGCTTAAACATAGAAAATACAAATGACAAAATAAAATTTATGAATGAAATAGCAAAAATATTAGGCGGAGTAGATAATAAAATTGAACAAGAAATATATATAGACAAAATATCAAGCGACTATAACATATCAAAAGAAGCAATATATGCACAAATAAATAAAAATGAATATTCAAATAATAAAGGTTCAAAGATATTAGAAAGCTCTAATATTAGAAAACCAATTATAAAAAAACAAGAAACAAAAGTAAATTCAGAATTAGAAAAAAGAGAAAACATAATTATTTCATTATTAATAGATGGAGGAGAAGAGGTATATAACAAAATAAAAGACATCATCAATCCAAATGACTTTAAAAGCGAAGCAAATCAAAAAATAATGAGAAGATTGTATGAAGAATTTGAAAAAGGAAATAGTAATATAAATAGCTTAGTAGATATGTTTGCAGATGACGAACAAGTTGTAAATGCATTAACAGGAATTATGGCAGACGATTACGAAATAGAAGATAATAAAAAAGCATTAGAAGATGTAATAAATAATTATCAAAAAGAAAAATTGATGGCAAGAAGAAATGAAATTATACAGAGTTTGAATAATGCTAATTTAGATAAAGAAAAAGCCAATGAACTAGAAAAAGAATTACATACATTAATTATAAAATTGGCACAAATTAAATAGGAGGTTAAATAATGGCAAAAACAAAAAAAGATAATGAAGAAATTATTGAAGATTTGAAAGCAAATAATAAAAAAGCAAAAAAGAATGAAACAAAAACAGATAATGCAAATAAAGAAACAAAAGAAGAAACAACTAAAAAAGTAAAAGACATAGTAGAAAAAGCCAAAGAAAAAGGAAAAATAACTTATGGAGAACTTGCCACAGAATTAGGAGATATAAATCCAGAACAAATAGACAAAGTATTTGACGCATTTGAAGAAATGGGAGTAGATGTTTTAAAAGACGATTTTGATGAAGAACCAGACGTTGAAGAACTAGAAAAAGTAGAAGACATAAAAGTAGAAGATATTAATACAATGAATTTTGATGGTATTAATATTGATGACCCAGTTAGAATGTATTTAAGAGAAATAGGAAAAATCCCGTTGCTAAGTTTTGATGAAGAGTTAGAGTTAGCTAAAAAAGTAATTGATGGGGATGAAGAAGCAAAGCAAAAACTAGCAGAATCAAACTTAAGATTAGTAGTAAGTATTGCAAAAAAATATGTAGGAAGAGGAATGTTATTCTTGGACTTAATTCAAGAAGGAAACATGGGACTTATAAAAGCAGTAGAAAAATTTGATTATACAAAAGGATATAAATTTAGTACTTATGCTACATGGTGGATTAGACAAGCTATTACAAGAGCAATAGCAGACCAAGCAAGAACAATAAGAATACCAGTTCACATGGTAGAAACAATTAACAAATTAATAAGAACATCAAGACATCTATTACAACAATTAGGTAGAGAACCAACTCCAGATGAAATTGCACAAGAAATGGAAATACCAGTAGAAAAGGTAATGGAAATACAAAAAATTGCACAAGATCCAGTATCACTAGAAACACCAATAGGAGAAGAAGACGACAGCCATTTAGGAGATTTTATACAAGACGAAGACAGCCCAGCACCACAAGATTCAGCAGCATACACATTGTTAAAAGAACAATTAGAAGAGGTTATGAATACACTAACACCAAGAGAAGCAAAAGTATTAAAACTAAGATTTGGATTAGAAGATGGAAGAGCAAGAACACTAGAAGAAGTTGGACGCGAATTCCAAGTAACACGTGAAAGAATAAGACAAATAGAAGCAAAAGCATTAAGAAAATTAAGACATCCAAGTAGAAGCAAAAAATTAAAAGATTATATGAATTAAATATATTATAGGGAGCATTACTGCTCCCATTTATTGTGTAAAAAGGAACGGCAGGCTGTCCGAAAATTAATCAAAAAAGAAAAAACTATAATGTGATTTGACAAAACTACCCATTTATGGTAAACTAATTATAGAATTGTGTAATTTAGAATAAAGAGGTGAATTTTCTTAAAGTAATTTAAGAAGAAATTTATGGGATTAAAAACTTTTTTTGATAGTTTTAAAGATAATACAAGTAATAATATAAATTATGTTCCAGACGTAACAACATTGCCTGCTGAGGAATGGAAAAAAGTTTCACCAGAAGATAAGAAGATATTGGTGGACTCTGATAAAACAACTATGCCAAAATTTGTAGAAAACCTAATAGAACGTTTAAAGGGTACAAGAAAGAGAGAGTTAAAAAAAGCCGTTAAAGAACAAATAGAAAGAGATCCCAAAGAGGTTTATGGAGATCCAGAAAAATACAGAGGAATATTTAGCGACGAAAATGAAAGAGATGAAAGATAATCCAATTTAAACACATAAAAAACAGAAAATTTTAAAAATTTTCTGTTTTTTATTGACAAAACGCTACAAACTTATTATAATAATACAAGTTCCAGATGGCGAAGTAGCTCAGTTGGCTAGAGCATTCGGTTCATACCCGAAGGGTCATGTGTTCGAATCACATCTTCGCTACCAAGAAAAAACAGTAGATATTTATCTACTGTTTTTTGTTTTGCTATTGTTTTAATAACTTTGCTAATACTGCCAAAAAGGAGTCCTTATCTAGCAGTGCGTAGGTGTTGTCATCTGGATTATAACTAACATAGAGGAATACCCTTTCTTTGGTCAGAATATTGGAAATTCTTTTTATATCTGCCTCATAAATCTTCTGACTATTTGTTGCTTTTAAAAAGTCAGCACGGATGTCTATCTTTATTGGTTTCCACTGATCATGAACAAACAGTTTTAACCACAGATAGCTATGAGCATCATCATAAATGGTATAATTACCTTTGCTACCATTTATTTTATTGTTGAACTTTTTGTAAAGCAACATGTACTCTTCTCTTGTAATGCCATAAACCTTATAAACACCTCTGCTTTCTACCGATAATCCATTGAAACTGGCCCGGTACATCATTATTAAAACCTCCTTATAAAGTTTTAACAATTATATCATAATATAAGAAAAAATGCAAAAAAATAAAGCTGTTCCAACAACTTGAAGAAACAGCATCATATTTTAAAATTATTTCTTTTTTACTTCTGGTATAATAATATTTTTCTTTTTTTCGTCTTTTGGCTTTGGCTTTGCTGCATTTAAGTGTTCATAAACAGGAGAAAATTCTAATTCTGAACCATCACCTTTTACAACTTCAATTTCTTTATTTGCATTTTCTTGCTCTGACATAAAATCACCTCAAAATTTATATTAATAATAAAACTATAAATTATTTTATTAGTAGAAATTTCCAATAAGTAACCTATTAATAAAATAATAACACAAAAAAATAAGAATGTCAAAAACATTGACTTTTAAGCTTTCAAATGTAATAATATATATTGTTAAAATAGAAAAAAGAGGAGAGTTTTAAGTGGAAATAGAACAAACAAAAGCAATAATAGAGGCTATACTTTTTTCTGCTGGTAGAGTAGTAGAAACAAAAGAATTAATGGCAATATTAGAATTAAGTAATGAAGACATAGATAGTATAATACAAAATATGAAATCTGAATTTGAAGCACAAAATAGAGGAATTGAAATTATAAAAGTAGATAATGGATATCAAATGACAACTAAAACAGAATATTATGATTACATTTATCCAATATTTGATAATAGGGCAAAACCTAGCTTATCAGCAGCTGCACTAGAGACTCTTTCTATAATTGCATATAATCCAAAAATAACAAGAGCAGAAATAGAACAAATAAGAGGAGTAAATTCTGACGGAACAATATACAAATTATTGGAGTATAACTTGATAGAAGAAGTAGGAAGATTAGATGCACCAGGAAGACCAACAATATATTCTACAACAAAAGAATTCTTAAAAATGTTTGGAATTTCTAATTTAGAAGAATTACCAGAACTTCCAAAATATAAAATTGATGAGAACGAACAAATAGTAATAGATGAAATTATAGAAGAAACACCAAAAGAGGAAACATCTGAAGACAACATAGCAGAGAAAAACAATGAAGATTAAAAACAGGGTGAACAGCACTTTAAAAAGTTACTAAAGAATTTATAAGTAGGTGGTAAAATGAAAAACCAAAAAGGTATAACTTTGACATCATTAGGAATATATGTAGTAATCTGCATATTAGTAGTAGCAATGCTTGCTACTATAACAGCTAATTATAAAGGTGCTATAAAAAGCATGGATAATGAAGCAGAGTATTCATCAGAATATAGTAAGTTTAATTTATATTTCTTAGAAGAAGTAAAAAAACAAGAAAACCAGAAAAAACCAACAATAACTAAAGAAAATAATAATAACTATAATTCTATAAAATTTGAAACAGGAAATGAATTTAAACATGATGCACAAAAGGAAATCTTATACTTAAATAAAAATACTGGAGAAAAAATAAAATTAATTAAAAATGTAAAACTATGTTCATTTGAATTGAATAGTGAAAATGGCAAAGATATAATTAAAGTAAACATACAAATAGGGGATACAGAATCAAGAGCATATAACTATGTTTTAGATGGGCAGAATAGCACAGAACTATATAGTACGGAAAATGAATATATAGAAGGTATAACAAAAATACCAGTAGGATGGGATTCATCAAAACTAAATAAAAAAGACCCATTTAGAACTGAAAAAATGGACACATACTACAACATAGCACCTATACCAGTTGGATATGAAGTATCAACAGTAGACGGAGAAGACAAAATATCAACAGGGCTAATTATAACAGATGGAACAAATAGATTTAAATGGCACCAAAAAAATGAACTATTAGAATATAATGAAGGAAATTATGAAACAAATTGGAGTGCAGAAGTTGATATAACGGATTTAACAAGCACAAATGCAATATATGAAAGCTTAAAAGAGTCAGAAGAACTATATGGAGGAGCATATATAAAAGAAACTGAAACGACAGAAACAATAAAAGCAATTTTATGGATAAAATAGTAATATTTAATAATCACCTAAATACAATATAGAAAAACATTGTATTTAGGTGATTATTTTGAAAATTTGTTATATAAAAGAAATGAACGAAACGTGCGACTTTGTAAAAAGAATAGTAATAAAAATAAAAAAAATATTTAATATAGTAGAATTTAGCGAGGATAATGGCAAAACAACAATAACTTTACCTTTATTTAAGTCTAATAAGATTAGAAACAAAAAGATTATAAAGATAGCCAAAAGAATTAACAAAAAATTGTATGATAATAATATTGAAAATGTAGTGTTATCAAACTATTTGGAAGAAAATGAAATATTAAAACAAAAATTATATTGCCAAAATATTAATATATTAGATGGAAGATATCTGTTTTATTTGCTTATTCCAGAAATTATTGAGTATATATTAAAAAGACAAAAAGTAAAATTACAAAATGGAGAAGTTACTTTATTAATAAATGATTTTACGCAAAACAATGCAAAAATAATTACATATATTGCTCAAAACGTAAAAAGAGTAAATATTGTTACAAATCATAGCAATAAATTTAAAAAGTTAGAAGAGTACTTATACAATGAATTAGGGATAATTCTTAATATAACAAATAATAAGAATAAAAGTTTAGCTAATGCCGGGCTTATTATAAACATAGACTTTCCAGAAGAAATAATAAATAAGTATGAAATAAATAGCAATGCAATAATAGTTAATATATTTAATGAGATAAAAATAAGAGCGAAAAGATTTAATGGAGTTAATATTAATTACTATAAAGCATACATACCGAAAAAATACAAAATGGAAGGATTTAAAGACAACTTAATATATGAAAGCAGTATTTACAAATATAATTATGAAAACGCTAGAAAAGACATAATTACAAACAAAATTAAAATAAAAAAATTAATAGGAATTAATGGGGATATTTCAGAAAATGAATTTTGTAAAAACTTAAAATATAATACTTGACAAAACCAAAATTGTGGAGTAGTATAATGAATTAAATAATATTTTAAAGGAGAAATGCCAAATGGAAGAAAAAGAAGTATTATTAACACAAGAAGGATATGATAACCTAGAAAAAGAATTAGAATATTTAAAAACAGAGAAAAGAAGTGAGATATCAGAACGTATTAAAGTTGCATTAGGATTTGGAGACTTATCTGAAAATTCTGAATATGATGAAGCTAAAAATGCACAAGCTTCAAATGAAATAAAAATAGCAGAATTAGAAAACAAATTAAGATATGCAAGAATAATAGATGAATCTGAAATAGATACAAAAACAGTTCAAGTTGGAAATAAAGTTAAAGTACTAGATATGGAATTTGATGAAGAAGTAGAATACACAATAGTAGGTTCAACAGAAGTAGACCTATCACAAAACAGAATATCAAACGAATCTCCTATTGGATCAGCTTTATTAGGTGCCAAAAAAAACCAAGTAGTAGAGGCTCAAACACCAGGCGGAGTAGCAAAATTTAAGATTTTAGCAATAAAAAAATAGATTATTTTACCATTTTATGTAGACAAAACCTCCCAAATGTAGTATAATGGTATTGTTGAGTAATAAAACACGAAGGTAATGAATAAAATACTATGGAAAAGTATAAGGGAGGAAACCAAATTGATTACAAATTACACAGAAAATAATTACCTAGTTTTAATAGGTAAAATTATTAGCGATAAGACATTTAGTCACGAAATTTATGGAGAAAGCTTTTACGTATTTAATTTAGAAGTACCACGTTTAAGCGGAAATGAAGACATTATACCAATAACAATATCAGAAAGATTAATAGCAAATTTTGATTTAACAATAGGTAGAAAAGTAGTTATAGAAGGTCAATTTAGATCATATAACAGTTACGAAAACGAAAAGAACAGATTAGTGTTAACAGTATTTGCTAAAGACATTATTGATTACAAAGAAGAACAAGAGGAGAATGTTTCAAATGAAGTTGTTTTAAACGGATATGTTTGCAAAAAACCAATATATAGAAAAACACCATTTGGAAGAGAAATTTCAGATATCTTATTAGCAGTAAATAGAGCATATAATAAATCAGATTACATACCATGTATTGCATGGGGAAGAAATGCTAGATTCTGTGAAAATATGGAAGTTGGAACAGAAGTAAAGATAGTAGGTAGAGTTCAAAGTAGAACTTATGAGAAAAAGTTCGAAGATGGAAGAACAGAACAAAGAGTTGCTTATGAAGTATCAATTGGAAGTTTAGAAGTAATAAACAAAGATGAAAATAGCAATCAAAACCAAGAAGCAGAAGCAATTTAAAAAAACAATAATCAAAAGGGACAGCAATAGCTGTTCCTTTTTGTATTATAAGGACAAAAGCACATCATAGTACATCCTAAAATTAAATAAAAATTGTATTGTAAGAAAATGTTAAATATGATATTATAGCAATAGAAAATTAAATTTACTATATAGAGGAGAATATAATGGAAAAAGAGAAAAAGACAATAGATAAAAGTTCAATAAGATTTACAATAATGGCGGTTGTATTAATTGCAATTTTTTGTTTTGCAATATCTCCAGTAACCTTGCAAAATGATACATTTTATACAATAAAAATAGGTGAACATATATTACAAAATGGAATAGACATGAAGGATCCATTTTCTTGGCATGAAAATTTACAATATACATACCCACATTGGCTATATGATGTAGTAATATATTTAGTATATAGCATAGGTGGACAAGTAGGAATATATATTTCAACAATAGTATTAAGCATAACACTTGGACTTACAATGTATTTAGTAAATACCAAACTTACTAAAAATAAATTAACATCATTTATACTTACAATAGCAGGAATGTACTTATTAAGAAATTATATAGCAGCAAGGGCTCAACTAGTAACATTCACATTATTTATACTTACAGTGTATTTTATAGAAATGTTTTTAGAAACAAAGAAAAAAAGATATGCAGTGGGCTTAATAATAATACCAATAATAATTGCAAATGTACATTTAGCAGTATTCCCATTTTATTTTGTGCTATATCTACCATATATAGCAGAATACATGATATATATACTTTCAAATACAGAAATTATATTAGTTACAGCTAAAATAGATATATTAAACAAAAAGATACTAAAAACTACTAATGAAGAAGAAATACAAAAAATAAAAGATGAAATAAACAAATTAGAACAAAAGAATGAGAAAACAATAAAGAAAAAAGAAAAAATAGATGCAAATCCATATAAAATAAAAATAAGAGGAAATGACAATGTAAAAGCATTAATAATTATAATGATTATTTGCCTATTTACAGGTCTTCTTACACCACTAGGAACAACACCATATACGTATTTAATAAAAACAATGCAAGGGACAACACCACACAATATAAGCGAGCATTTACCACTGACACTTGTAGATAACTTAGAATTTATGTGTGCTTTAGTACTTTTTATTGCAATATTAACATTCACAGACACTAAAATAAGATTAAGCGATTTATTTATGTTAGGAGGGTTAATACTTCTTACATTTTATACAAGAAGACAATTTTCAATGTTTACACTTGTATGTGTAATAATTTTAAATAGACTAATAAATGCAATGCTAGATAAGTATGATCCAGAAGGTTGCAAAAAAGCAATAAAAAAGATGACAACAATAACAGGAATGATAGTTACAATATGTTTAGTATTAACAATAAGTATAATAAAATATAAACCTAAGATGAAAAATCATTTTATAGATGAAAAATCATATCCAGTAGAAGCAGCAACATATATACTAGACAATTTAGATATAAACAATATAAAACTATACAATGAATACAATTATGGAAGTTATTTAATATTTAGAGGAATACCAGTGTTTATTGATTCAAGAGCAGATTTATATGCACCAGAATTTAATCCAGGAGTAGAAGTATTTAATGACTATATGAACCTTTCTGGAATGAATATAGATAATGTAGAAGAGAAATTAGACGAATATGGAATAACACACATGCTGATGTATAAAAAATCTAAGCTTAGAAGATTTGTAGAACAAAATACAGAAAAATACAATTTACTTTATGAAGATGATAATTTCTGTTTATTCGAAAGAAAACAAATAAAAGAGAGTGTATAATGAAAAAGAATATTTTTTTAAAAATAATCACAATAATTGCAATATTGCTAGATCAAGCTATAAAAATAGTTATAAAAAGTAAATTATTTAATTGTAGCACAGTGTTAATACCACATATACTTAATCTAACATATATACAAAATACAGGAGCTGCTTTTGGAATTGGAAGTAATAGCACATCAATGTTTATCGCTGTAAATGTAGTAATAATAGGATTAATTACATACTTTATATTTTCAAAAGGAGAAGAATTAAGTAAATTAATATTAATTGCTCTTCACTTAGTATTAGCAGGGGGAATTAGTAATTTAGTAGATAGAATAGTAAGAGGTTTTGTAATAGACTATATAGATATATCACCATTAATAAAATATCCAGTTTTCAATTTAGCAGATATATTCGTAGTGGTTGGTTGCATAATTATTGCAATTTCATTAATAAAAGATACAGTAATAAAAAAGAAAAATATAGGAGAATAAAATGCAGGAATATAAAATAGGACCAGAAGAAGAAAATATTAGGTTAGATAAAATAATTGCAAACATAGATAATAGTATTTCTAGGACAAGTGTGCAAAGACTTATAGAAGAAGGGAAAATTCTAGTAAATAAAAAACAAGAAAAATCTTCATACAAAGTTAATGAAGGAGACATTATTGAAATAGAAAAAGAAGAGCCACAAGAGATAGATTTAAAGCCACAAGAAATACCAATAGATATAATTTATGAAGATAAGGATATTTTAATAATAAACAAGGAAAAGGGAATGGTTGTACACCCTGGAAATGGAAATCCAGATGGAACATTAGTAAATGCAGTTATGGCAAAATGTAAAGATAGCTTATCTGGAATAGGCGGAAAAATAAGACCAGGTGTAGTACACAGAATAGATAAAGATACATCACGGACTAATAATAATTGCTAAGAATGACAAAGCACATATTAACATCAGTGAACAAATAAAGAATAGAGAAGTAGAAAAAACATATATTGCATTAGTTAGAGGAAACGTTAAAGAAAATCAAGGAATAATAAATATGCCTATTGCAAGAAGTACAAAAGATAGAAAAAAAATGGCAGTAGATAAAAAAGGAAAAGAAGCAATTACAGAATTCAAAGTGTTAAAAAGATATGATGGATATACTTTGTTAGAAGTAAAAATAAAAACAGGAAGAACACATCAAATAAGAGTACATTTAGCAGAAATAGGTTACCCAATAGTAGGAGACTATACATATTCAAATGGAAAAAATCCATTTGGAGTAGTAGGTCAAATGCTACATGCAGCAAAATTAAAATTTGTTCATCCTACAACCAACAAAAAGGTAGAATTTGAAGCACCATTACCAGAATATTTTGAAAATGTATTGCAAGAATTAGAAAACAATTAAATAAATTTAATCACACAAATTATAATTTATATAAAATAAGGAAGAAAATATTATGGAAGAAATTAGACTACAAAAATATTTGGCAAACAATGGAATTGCATCTAGAAGAAAATGCGAAGAATTAATTATTCAGGGCAGAGTAAAAGTAAATGGAGAAGTGGTTACAGAATTAGGAACAAAAATAAATCCTGATAAAGATATAATAGAATATAATGGTAAAACAATTAAAAATACAAATACAGAACATACATACATATTGCTAAACAAACCAATTGATTATGTTACAACTGTAAAGGATCAATTTAATAGAAATACAGTATTAGATTTAGTAAAAACGAATAAAAGATTGGTACCAGTTGGAAGGTTGGATATGTATACATCAGGGGCAATAATACTAACAGATGATGGTGATTTTGTATATAAAGTAACACATCCAAAGCATGAAATACCCAAAACATATAATGTTACAGTAGTGGGGAAAGTTACAAATGAAGAAGTTGAAAAACTAAAAAATGGAGTTGATATAGGAGATTTTGTAACAAACAAAGCAGATGTCAAAATATTAAAAATAGATGAACAAAAAAATATAAGCAGATTACAAATAACAATACATGAAGGAAAAAATAGACAAATTAGAAGAATGTGCGAAGCGATAGGCAAAAAGGTAATTAGCTTGCATAGAAGTAAAATAGGAAATTTAACAGTAAAAGACTTACCACTAGGAACATGGAGATATTTAACTAAGAAAGAAATAGAAACACTTTTAAATGCTATTGAAAAAATAAAACACTAATTATATAATAATTTTAAAATAAACCAAAGAAAAAGGAGAAAACTTATATGGAATATGTACAGAAATTTATTCCAGAAGGTTGGGAAGAAGGCACAAAAGCATTTTCACTAGATGAATTAAATAAACTGTCTGCAAGTGGAGAAATCTTACAAGCAAAAGTAACTAAGTGCGATAGCAACTATAACCTATATTTGGATTTAGGGAACAATATAACAGGCGTTATACCAAGAGAAGAGGTAGAAGCTGTAAACATAGACGAAACAGGTTTTCCAAAACCAAATATATGTATGAGCAAAGTTAATAAAATAGTTCAATTTAAGGTTAAAGATATTACTAAAAATGATACAGTAATACTTTCTAGAAAAGCAGTAGGAAAAGAAGCTGTAAGTTGGGTAAAAGACGAACTAAAAGAAGGTATGTGTGTAAATGGAATAGTAAGAAACATTAGACCTTATGGAGCTTTTGTAGAAATCGGAGGAGGGGTAGTTGGTCTACTCCACATAGAAGATATATCAGTTGCAAGGATAAAATCGCCTTATGAAAGATTCAAAATTGGACAAAAAATAAAAATTATGATAAAATCAATAGACAGGAGAACAAATAGAGTAATTCTTACATATAAAGAACTACTTCGGAACATGGCAGGATAATATAAAAGACTTTAAGGAAGGTATGAAAACAAAAGGAATAGCAAGAGAGGTAGAAAAAGCTAAGAATGGAATATTTGTTGAACTAAGACCTAATCTTGTAGGTTTAGCAGAATATAAAGAAGGTATTGAATACGGTGAACATATTAATGTATATATCAAAAAAATAATACCAGACAAAAAGAAGGTTAAGCTTATTATTATTTAAGGAGGGCCATAATTATGGTAGAAGATGAACAAATAAAAACAGAAGTATCCCCATTTGCAATAAGAGAAGGGGAAATAAAAACATTTGATGGAAAAGATGGATATGTTTCTATGAATCAAATAATCCATAAAATAAATATAGGACATATTTCTGATATCCATTTTAAAATAATGGAATTAGTAAATGAATTTGAATTTATAACTTCAAGACAAATATATCAAATATTAGTACATAAAGGTGAAGATATAAAGTCACAAGATAAGTTAAACAATAAATTAGAACAATTAATAAAATCTAAAATTTTAACAAGATATTACTTTATGGGAGAAGAAGGAAAATGTATTTATAGAATTTACTGCCTAGAAAAAATGGGTAAATACTTGTTAAATTCGAGAGGTGTAGAATGCAAATGGCAACCAACAGATAATACAAAGCCAGTTGCAATGATAAAGAAAAGACTAGCAGGAAATCAAATAATAATAGCATATTTAAGAAAAGTAAGTGCTTTTGATAAATATACAGTAAAACCAGCAATAACAGCAAAAAAATTAGGAAAAGTATTTAAAGCACATGCAGGAATAAAACTAACAAAAAACGGAAAATCAATAGACTTTATATTTGAAGCTGTAAGAAGAGAAGAGGACTGGGAAAAGAAACTAGTAGATAGATTACAATTATATAAAGACTTTTATGAAAGTTTTGTTCAATTCGATTCTGGATTCGAAACAAAACCACAGTTAATATTTGTATGTGAAGATGAAAAACATATGGTAGAAACGTTAAAAACAATAGTAACAAATAGAATGGAAATACCAGGAATAAAAACATTATTTACAACAGATTTAAGACAAAATAGTGAAACACTTGAAAAATCATTAGTAGAATTTAAAATTGATGAAGCAACAGGGAAATACAAAAAAGAAGAAATCGATTTAAAATTGTTAGGATAAACAATTAAATAGAAACTGAACCTTGAAAGCAATGCTGCATTTCAAGGTTCAGTTTTTTTGACGCTTAATTATCTGATTCTAACTCACCACGGCTGTTAAGCTGACCAACATGGTTACCATCTAAATCTTTTACGGAACCATCTCTATCAACAGTGAGCCGTCCAAGCGGACCAGAGACCGTGTGAGAATCAGTATCGTACGTACCAAGGTGACCTAAATCCTTTTCTGCCATGTACGAAGCGCCTCCTTTCTGAAAAATTTCATATAGGACTATAATAGAGTTTATAACTCTACAACATGAGTATAACACACACAAAGTGAAATGTCAATAATTGTAAATTATTTTTTACCTTTTTTTAAATCAAAGCTAATTGCATCTTCATTATCAAAGAAGTAAGAACTGTCTGTTACGTCTGTTTGAATAGGATCAATATCGCCTCTTTCATCCTTTGAAAATACTACTTTATTAGGTTTCCATTTTTGCTTTTCTTCTTTCTTATCGTCAGATGTTACATTTGCTATATACTTACTAAAGTTATATGCCTTTGTTTTATGAGGCATTTTATACTTGCTCTCTAAGAAATCTACATTACCAAAGTTAACAACGTTCTTTCCTTTTTTGTCTTTCGTTTTATAAATAATACTCTTAAATTTAAGTCCTTGTATTTTAGCATTATGCATGTGATCTTTCCAATCCCATTTAGCGGCACCTAATGCAGAAGAATATGCACCGTCTTTTGTATCATAAGAAGGTGATATAGACCATTCTCTACGTTTTCCAAATTCTCTCATCCACCAATCCATTTCGTCAGGAGTGTTATTTCCAAATGTGATTTTTGTAGGTGCGTTTGCAAGTAAAGTTTCTGAACCTAATCCCGCAACTGTTTGAGCAGAAAAGATAGTTCCAATTTTAAATTTTCTATAAATTGAGAATAAATCATCAAGTCCAGCAGTACCATAATGGTCTAATTCGTCTATATATAAGAAATGAGGAATTCTATTTTTAACTAGCTCACGATTGTTTTCTACCGAACACATCATAAGCATTAAGAAGAATTTTCCAAAACCTTGGTCAGCAGTTCCACCGATTTCATAAGGTCTTGTTGAAATAAGAACAATTTTACCTTCATCTAAAACTGCACCAAAATCAATATTGTTATATCTATTACAAATAATATTTCTTGCTTGAGCTGAACGTAATAATACGTCAAGTGTAGAAGAAGCAAAGTGAACATATCTTTGCATATCTTTTCTTCCTTCAGAACCTTTATAGAAGTATTGCTTAAAGTAAGATAGTTGTAGTTCATATTCTTTTGCAAGTTCTTCATCTTTTTCTAATTCTTCGCACATTTCTTGTACTAAGTCAAAATTGTTAAAGCATTTAAGTAAGTCTTCTAGGTTAGGCATTAACCCATCATGCATTTTTTCGTACATTAATTTTAAAAGTAGTACTACATTTTGAATGGCTTGTAAAGAAATATCTTCTGAATATGCTAACTCTGCAGTCTGACTTGGAGGATTATACAATCCTCTAATAACTAGAGAAATAATCAAACCACAAAGAGCAGGGTTACCAATAATAAATGGGTTTAATCCGATTGATTCTGGATTTGTTGGGTCTATTTCTATAAATGGCATATCATAAGCTTTTGCTACTTCTTTAATTGTATCTGTATGTTTAGCATCAGGGCTTACAACTGTAATACCAAAATTCTTATATACAATAGAACCATTTGGTTCAATTTCATATATCATTTTCTTCATATATGCTTTATAAATATTTTCTTTACCATCAACAGGTGTAAGCATATTTAAGCTAAAGTTTTTATTTAAATATTCATTATCATAAGGTTTATTTAAGTAAGCAATATTTGTTTTTAATGCTGTATAACCCATTTCCTTAGAAACTTCACGGAAGAAGAATTTCTTTTCTATATCTCTCGCAATCATTGGTTCCATTATCATAGAAGTTTTACCAGTTCCAGAAGGACCAATTACAAGAGTGGGTTGTAATCTTCTAGACTCTAATATTTTAACAGGTTTACCTGTACTTTTATCTTTACAAAATTCAATTTCCAAACTATAAGGACCAGTAGTACCATCTGGTGCAGATATATCTATACCAGGATAATCACAAATTGATTCTTGAAAATTGTTAGGGAATATTGGGTCTTTAATTACTTTTAGTAACCAAAGAACTACTTTATAGAATGTTGTAAGTGGTATGTAGATTGAAACTGCTGTAAGTGCATGTTTTATTAAGTCAGCAAATTCTGTAATAATAAATTCATGATTTGGTAAAGACATTATTCCAAGCCAAGCCAAACGATTTATCCATTGAACTACCATCGAAACTCCAATTACATATAAACATATATAATATGTATAGAAGAAAGATATTTTCGTTTCATCAGATTTGCAAAATTTAGATGGATACGAAAATGCAAATGCAAGTACAGGACAAGCAAGAGCTAAGGTATATCTAATTGGTCCCCAATAAGATACCGACATTCCTGTAAAAAACATTATTAGGAGTTCTACAACTCTATCTACTATTATAAATCCTGTTATCAATGTTAGAATGTATGTAAAAAATGTATTTCTATCAGTCTTTAGTAATTTTAAAAATTTGTCTATATACTTCACTTAAAAATCCCCCAATTATCTATTTTTATACATATATATTATCTTATAAAATCGAGAAAAAAACAAGTCTTTTTAAAGAAAAAGTTCATATATATAAATAAGAAGACAAATTGTAATTTGTAATTATATTCAAAATTAAAATATTAAAATTCGGATGAAAACATATTGCGACCACTACAAACCAAAAAATAAATTTAGTCAAACAAATTACAATTTGCCTGTTTGAAAAGAAAAAAGCTTTAGTCTGGAGGAATTAAAATAAAAAGAAAAAATAAAATAAAAGATAAAACTACTGGCTTTATGCAAGGCGTTGTTGTTTTAATGTTTTCTCAAGTAATTATAAAAATAGTAGGACTAATATATAAACTATATCTTACAAATAAACAAGGCTTTGGGGATAGAGGAAATGCAATATATTCGGCAGCATTTCAAATATATGCATTATTCCTTACTATTTCTTCTGTTGGAGTACCCAATAGTATTTCAAAACTGGTATCTAGCAAAGTCGCGGTTGGAGATAATAAAGGTGCATATAGAATATTTAAAATAGCATTTGCACTATTTGGAATTCTTGGATTTATTGGAAGCTCAATACTATTTCTTGGAGCAAAAGTGATAGCTGATAATTATTTGCAAATACCAGAAGCAAAACTAGCACTAATGGCTCTTGCTCCGTCAGTATTCTTGGTGTCTATAGAAGCTGTACTAAAGGGATATTTTAATGGAAGAGAAAACATATCTGTCACAGCAAACTCACAAAGTTTAGAACAAATATTTAAAACATTGCTAACTGTAGCAATAGTAGAAAATATAGGAAAAATATCTGGAAATAGTACAATTGTTATGGCAGCAGGCGCAACACTAGCAACTACACTGGCAACATTGCTTGCATTAATGTATTTATATAAATATTTTGTAGATAGAAAAAAAGAAGTTTGGCAAGAAGTTGTTTCTTCTTCTAAAAACAAAAAAGAAAGTGTAAAGGGAATAATAAAGAGTATTTTACTAGTGTCTATTCCAATATCATTAAGTGCACTTTTCTCAGCATGTAGTAAAACAATTGATGCTATGACGGTTGTAAGAATATTAAAAACATCAATAGGAGAACTGGAAGCAACAAATCAGTATGGAATATTAAGTGGGAAGGTAGATGTGCTAGTAGCATTGCCATTTTCTTTCAATATAGCGTTTGCAACTGCTTTGGTACCTGCTATATCATCAGCTATTGCAAAAAAACGAAATTATGTGGTGGAAAAAAGAATAGAATTTTCTATATTAGTTACAATACTTATAGGCATTCCATTTACAATATATATGATTATGTTTTCAAATGATATATTACATATACTATTTCCTAATGCTGCAAAAGGAGCCGAAATGCTGCAATTATCAGCATTTACAATTATTTTTATAGTCCTTACACAAACTATAAATGGAGCATTGCAAGGATTAGGAAAAGTAAATGTACCAGTTATAGCATTTGCACTAGGTGGAATTATCAAACTGATATTAAACTTAGTATTAATACCAATTAAAAAAATAGGTATATATGGGGCCATAATCTCTTCAATAATTTCAGATATATTTATATTTATTATGTGTTTTATATCGTTAAAAAAATGTTTATATAACAAATTTAGTATAAATAAATTCATTGTAAAACCAATGATTTCAAGTATAGTTATGACAGCTATATCATATATACTGTATAGTAAACTTGTTGGCAAAATACAAAACAACATTATTTTATTGCTTACATCAATTATAGGAGGAATAATTGCATATATTATTTCAATAATTTTATTAAAAACCTTAGACAAAGAAGAAATTTATATGATTCCTTACGGACAAAAGCTGTTTAAAACTATTGAAAGAAAAAACTCCAAACACAAGCAAAATCAGCGTGTTTAAAGATACCAAAACTTGGAAACCTACGGAATAAAAGGGTTCACCAAAAAATAAAAATAAAAAAAGAAGGATTTTAGCTAAATTTGGCGAATAATCTTAAATAGTAGAAACCAAAGCTGTTTTTACTGCATAAAACAAATCTTATTAGGAGGTAATTTTAAATGAACAAAGCTGAATTAGTAGCAGCAATAGCTGCAAAAACAGGAGACACAAAAAAAGGTGCTGAAGCATCAGTAAACGCATTCGTTGATGTTATAACAGATGCACTAGCAAAAGGAGATAAAGTTCAATTAGTTGGATTTGGATCTTTCGAAGTAAGAAAAAGAGCAGCTAGAAAAGGTAGAAACCCAAGAACAAAAGAAGAAATCAAAATACCTGCATCAAAAGCTCCAGTATTCAAAGCTGGTAAAGCATTAAAAGATTTAGTAAATAAAAAATAAGAATTAATACAAAATATATAAGTATGAATTCATATTATAAGAGCAAGAATTTCTTGCTCTTTTCTTTTAGCTTGTATTGACAGCGTTAGAATTAACATATAAAATGAAAATATAATTATTTACACAAATATATTAAATGCTATGGATTTGTTTTAATACCATAAAGGAGGAACAAAAGAAAATGAAAAAAATGAGAGGAATTACACTTATAGCATTGATTATAACGATAATCGTAATGCTAATATTAGTGGGAGTAACAGTTACAACAGCAATAAATGGGGGGCTGTTTAAACAAGCACAAAAAGCAAAAACTAGACACGAAGAAGAATACATAAAAGAACAAATACAGATAGCTTTAGTATCATCAATAGATGAAAGATTAATTAAATATGATAAAGCATATCTTGAAAAATTAGGAATTGATACAAAAGCCTATGATGAATTTGAACAAATGGGATACCATGTAGGCGCAGGAGGAAATGTAAATTTACTAGTTCTAAAAGGAGAATTAGAAAAAATATTCGCAAATAAAATTCAAAATGGAGAAATGAAAATAAGAACAGTTTTCCCAATTAATGGCTATACAATAATTGAAGATAATGAGCTAAAGGAAAGCTATATTGATTTTTTTAACAAATGTGAATCGAATGAAGAAAATGAAATAAGAGATGCCGCAACCAACAAAGCATTACTTGACCTGGCAACAATAGAAATAGAAATAGATGGGAAGATATTTGTTATAACATCTTCAGGCGAAACAATAGTTGAAACAATAGGAGAAGTATTTACAGATAGTGAAATAATGTCGCCTAGGGATGCGTCAAGAGTGTTCAGTTTCATTGACTACAGTATTATTGAATATACGGGAAAAGAAAAAAGAGTTAAGATTCCAAAATGTATTGGTACAGTCCAAAGAAACTTTTCTATAACCCAATTGGGAGCCAATGTAAAGAGAGATACTGGAAACAACGGAGGTTATAATGATTATTGGTCTATTTTCCTTGTTAATGGAGGAAAAATCCCAATTAAGGACTTGCTTTTGACTAAAGACGAACAAGGAAATGAAATATATTTAGATTTTAAAGAAGAAAACTATGATCAAATTAAGGAAATACTAACTTCTGCAGGATTAGATTTAACAGGTGTTTCTAACTTTAATGAACTTAAAAACTATATGCATGCATATCAAGAAAATGGCGAATGGTATACAACTTTTGTTGAGGAAGGGGATAAAATTAAATTTGTAGATAAAAATGAATTGTCAGGAGTAGAAACTGTAGTAATACCAGAAGGCGTAGTAAAAGTATGTAATTATGCATTAGCGGGAGACCCATTCTTAACTAAAGTATATATACCAGCAAGTTTAATTAGCCAAGAAAGTGCGGAGGCTATAGGGGGACAAGCTTTCGAAGGAGCAAGTCCAAACCTAAAAATATATATAACAACACCAGAGGGCTGGGGAGAAACAGAAAAAAAGGCAGCAATATCAAAATTTGCTAGTGGATTTAAAGATTTAGAAGCTGAACAATTTGTTTGGAGCGACGAAGAAGCATATATTGCTCCATAACTAAAAGATAAAAACAAAAAAGGAATTGTGCAAAATGCAATTCCTTTTTTAGATATTGACACACTTAAAAACAACGTATAAAATAATGAATACATACAAAGGAGGAGGGTTAATGAAAGAAAATAAAGGAATAACAATAGTAGCGTTAGTAATAACAATAGTAATAATGCTAATTTTATTAGGAGTAACAGTAACAGTTGTTATAAAAGGAGATTTGATAGATACTGCAAAAGAGTCAAATGACGAAACAAGATATGCTCAAGTGTTGGAACAAAAAGAAATGTGGGAATCCGAAAAATTAGCAACAGATAGATTTGGTGCAAAAGCAGAAACATTAGAAGAATTTGTAGAGAGATTAAAAAAAGAAAAAATATTAACAGAAGAAGAAGGAAAACAGATATTAGAATTAGGATTTGTTACAATTGCAAAAAAAGACATTTTGCTTGATGGAAAAAGAAACGTTGCAGATGCATCTCTTTGGGACTACCAACTAGACACAAAAACAAATTTTGTTACAATAACTAGATATCTAGGAACCACAGATAATCTTACAGAACTAACTATACCAAATTTCCTTCTGATAGGTGGAAAAGAATATAGAGTAACCAAAACATTAAGTTATAATGGCAGCAATGCAATAGTTAATTTTAAGGGTAAACTAATAATATCAAAAGGAATTACAGAAATAGGAAAGGCTAGTTTTAATGGAGCAAGCAAGATTACTGGCGTAGAGATACCAAATTCTGTTAAAAAAATAGGTAGTGAAAGTTTTTTTGCATGCTATAACTTAGAAGAACTGAACTTATCGGAAGGACTAGAACGAATAGAATGGCGTGCTCTTCAGCAATGTAATAAAATTAAAACAATAGTGGTGCCAAGTAGTGTTACATACATTGATAAAGAATGTTTTAGAAATATGGGACGGATTAACCAAAATAACGATAAAAAAAGCTGAGGACTCAATTCCTAATAAGCCATGGGGAGCAAGTGCAAGTGTAATTATAGAGTGGACAGGAGAATAATAAAAAAATAAAGAAAACCTGTGAGTAATTTACTCACAGGTTTTTGCGTTTTAAAATTTTGATTTAGTAAGGCGAATGTTCCCAAATGAATCACAGCTGAGTTGAATTTTACTTTTGCAGACAAAATCCAATGCAGTTTTTGTGAATTCCGTAAGAGAAAAATCTGCTTCCTCCTCAGGGGCTAAATCAAAAGAAACATATACTGTTTCTCCTAAAAAAGATAAATCTGCCCGATAATGAGAACTATTCTGAAATTTGTTGAAAAATTCTTCAACTTTAGACATAGTTGTAAAACACTCCTTAATATTTAATTGATGCTTTAAACGCAAATAAAACATCTTGTAATATAATTATACCATCAAATGTTATTTATTGCAAAAAAATATGAAAAAGTCCTATTTCCCTAAGGAAAAACTATTGACAAAGCTATTCTAAAATGATAGAATATAACGCGTTAGTGTTTAAAAGTAAATTAGCACTTTTAATTAAAAAATATGGGAGGTGAAATTTAAAGTGCCAACAATTAATCAATTAGTAAGAAAAGGTAGAAAAACAACTACAACAAAAGCAAAAGCTCCAGCTCTATTAAAAGGTTACAACTCAAAATTAAACAGACAAACAAACCATAGAGCACCACAAAAAAGAGGAGTTTGTACAGTAGTTAAAACAGTAACACCTAAAAAACCAAACTCAGCATTAAGAAAAGTTGCAAGGGTTAGACTATCAAATGGTTATGAAGTTACTTCATATATTCCAGGTATAGGTCACAACCTACAAGAACATAGTGTTGTATTAATAAGAGGTGGAAGGGTAAAAGATATCCCTGGTGTTAGATACCACATTATAAGAGGTACATTAGATACAGCTGGTGTTAAAGATAGAATGCAAGCTAGATCTAAATATGGTGCAAAAAGACCAAAAAAATAAAAAATATTTTTTAAGTAGTGCTAATAAATAGATATAATATAGATATAAATTTATTGCACTATACGGGAAGAAAAAATCTTCCAGAGTAACTAAGTGTTTTTATGAAACACAAATAATAAAGATTGTGAAAAAATCACATATCTTAGAAAAGGAGTGAAGAATAGTGCCAAGAAGAGGATATATAGCAAAAAGAGAAGTTTTACCAGATCCAATATATAATAGCAAAGTTGTAACAAAATTAATAAACAACATTATGTTAGATGGTAAAAAAACAGTTGCTCAAAAAATAGTATATGATGCATTTGATATCATAAAAGAAAAAGAAGGAAAAGATGCATTAGAAGTTTTTGAAGCAGCATTAAACAACATAATGCCAGTCCTTGAAGTTAAAGCAAGAAGAGTAGGTGGAGCAACATACCAAGTTCCAATCGAAATTAGAGCTGAAAGAAGACAAACATTAGGATTAAGATGGCTAGTAAACTATGCAAGAAATAGACATGAAAAAACTATGGCTGAAAAATTAGCAAACGAAATAATCGACGCTACAAACAGCACAGGTGGATCATTCAAGAAGAAAGAAGAAATGCATAGAATGGCAGAAGCTAATAAAGCTTTCGCACATTACAAATGGTAAAAAACGAATAAAAATAGGAGGAAAAAATTAATGGCAGGTAGAGCATTTCCATTAGAAAAAACAAGAAATATAGGAATAATGGCGCATATAGATGCAGGAAAAACTACTACTACTGAAAGAATTCTTTTCTATACAGGTAAAACTCATAAAATAGGAGAGGTTCATGAAGGTGAAGCTACAATGGACTGGATGGTTCAAGAGCAAGAAAGAGGTATTACAATTACTTCTGCTGCTACAACATGTCAATGGTTAGGACATAGAATAAATATCATTGATACACCAGGTCACGTTGACTTTACAGTTGAAGTTGAAAGATCTTTAAGAGTACTTGACGGATCTGTAACTGTATTCTGTGCTAAAGGTGGAGTTCAACCACAATCAGAAACTGTTTGGAGACAAGCAGATAATTATCATGTACCAAGAATGGCGTATGTTAATAAAATGGATACAACTGGTGCAAATTTCTTATCTTGCGTTGAGCAAATGAGAAGTAGATTAAATGCTAATGCTATTCCAATCCAATTACCAGTTGGAGCAGAAGATACATTCAAAGGAATAGTAGATTTAATAAAAATGAAAGCATTTATTCATAAAGACGATTTAGGAAAAGAAATCGAAGTAACAGAAGTTCCAGAAGATTTAAAAGAATTAGCAGAAAAATATAGAAACGAAATGATAGAAGCTGCAGCAGAACAAGACGATGACCTAATGATGAAATATTTGGATGAAGGTGAACTTTCAGAAGAAGAAATCAAAAAAGGTTTAAGAAAAGGAACATTAGCTAATAAATTAGTTCCAGTATGTTGTGGATCATCATATAAAAACAAAGGTGTTCAAGAATTACTAAACGCTATAGTTGATTATATGCCATCTCCATTAGATATACCACACATTAAAGGTGTTACATTAGATGGAGAAGAAACAGAAAGAAAAACTTCTGATGAAGAACCATTTGCTGCATTAGCATTCAAAATTGCAACAGATCCATTCATTGGAAAATTATGTTTCTTTAGAGTATATTCAGGAACATTAGAAGCTGGTTCAACAGTATTAAATGCAAATAAAGATAAAAAAGAAAGAATGGGAAGAATAGTTTTAATGCATTCTAACCACAGAGAAGATATAGACAAAGTATATGCTGGAGATATTGCAGCAGCAGTTGGATTAAAAGAAGTAACAACTGGTGATACATTATGTGATATTAACCACCCAGTTATATTAGAATCTATGGAATTCCCAGAACCAGTTATAGAAATAGCAATTGAGCCAAAAGATAAAGTAGCTCAAGAAAAAATGGGTATAGCACTTGCAAAACTTGCAGAAGAAGACCCAACATTTAAAGCATATACAAACCATGAAACAGGTCAAACTATAATTGCAGGTATGGGAGAGCTACACTTAGACATAATTGTAGACAGATTAAAAAGAGAATTCAAAGTAGAATGTAATGTAGGTAAACCACAAGTTTCTTATAAAGAAACAATTAGAAACAAAGTAAGAGTTGAAGGAAAATTCATTCGTCAATCTGGTGGACGTGGACAATATGGTCACGTTTGGTTAGAAATGGAACCACTAGAACCAGGTTCAGGAATACAATTTGAAAGCAAAATTGTTGGTGGTGTTGTTCCAAAAGAATATATTAAACCAACAGAAGAAGGAATTAGAGAAGCTGCAGAAAGCGGAATTCTTGCTGGATATCCAGTTATAGATTTCAAAGCATCTTTAGTTGATGGTTCTTACCATGATGTCGATTCATCAGAAATGGCATTCAAAATTGCAGGATCTATGGCTTTCAAAGAGGGATGTAGACAAGCTAAATCTGTAATACTAGAACCTATAATGAGAGTTGAAATAACAGTTCCAGAAGAATACATGGGAGATGTTATTGGTGATGTAAACTCTAGACGTGGTAAACTAGAAGGAATGGAAGCAAGAAACGGAATGCAAATTATAAGAGCATTTATTCCATTAGCAGAAATGTTTGGATATGCAACAGACTTACGTTCAAAAACACAAGGTAGAGGAACTTATGCAATGGAACCAAGTCATTACGAAGAAGTTCCAAAATCTGTATTTGAGAAGATTGTTGCATCAAGAGCTAAAAAAGAAGACTAATATGTAAGGTTGCCACTTTCGGTGACTTGCAGAAAAAAATATGTAGGGGTCGCCGATGACGGCGACCCGCCATGAGAAATATAATAGTCAAAAATAAAAAAAGGTATTGCAAAATAACAAAAAATGTTATAGAATGCATTTATTAAAAAATTGTTATTAAATTTTTAAATATAAAATAAAAGAAGTAAACTTTCATTACTGCATTATTTATTTAATAAATAGTGAAGAATGCAAATTACTTCATAATTTGAAGGAGGAAAATTCAAATGGCAAAAGCAAAATTTGAAAGAACAAAACCACATGTTAACATTGGTACAATTGGTCACG
>ERZ824488.14-NODE-14-length-210809-cov-27.110043_pt1 | contig 210809 bp, 205 predicted proteins | sample MGYA00519936_ERZ824488 | MGnify/ENA primary metagenome ERZ824488 (study PRJEB31778, sample SAMEA3449153) | human gut metagenome | biome: human gut; feature: human-associated habitat; material: faeces | place: United Kingdom | collected 2010/2012 ...
TACATTATATTCAAGAAATTAAAGATAAACGAAATAATTTAATTCGTATGGGCTTATGTAATTTTGATACATTAAAAATTACAGGCATGGGGTTAAATGAAGCAGCAGTACAATACTTAACATCAAAAGTAATTGGAATCCAAAAAGAAGCTGTAAAATATTTTGGAATTTCATTTGAAACAATTAGTCCATCATATTATCCACTAGAATGTAATTTGATTGAACAATTAACTTACTTTACTGGTGATGAAATATTATTTGATAGTACTTTTACAAGTAATGATAAATTCAAAAACTATTTTATCCAACTTACTTCAAGTAAAACATTTACTGAAATTGAATTATGTTGTGATCAAATTTTAGAACTTGAAGAAGAAATTTTAAGATTAAATAATAAATTTTATTCTTATGATGAGAGATGTAATAAAGTTGATAAAATAGTAGCTAAACAAGATACTTTAAAAAAGAAAATTACAGATACATATTTAAAAGCTCAAGATAGTCTTATAAAAGGTTATTTTGATAAAGCTTTTAAAAATATTTCTAATTTAGAAGAACTTGATAATTACAGAAAAAAATTAGATCATTATGGAAATTTAATCGGAAGAACTGATGATTATACTTTCTTTGATGACTATTATACTGAAAAAATGTCACAATTAGAACATAAATCTAACGTGCTTGAAAATGGTGGCATTGAAACAGCTCTAACAATCAAAAAACCTACAAAAGTTGGTTCTTGGTTTAGAGCATTCATTAACTTCGTAACAGGAGATAAAATACATAATTAACAAAAGATTTTAATACACAAAAGAAATTCAAAAAACAAAAGATAAATTTTTTAACTTTTACTAAAGATTTTTAAAATACCAAAGATAAAAATACCAAAGAATATTAATTTACAAAAGTATTACTTAAATACATATGATTTTTAAGTTACATATGACTTCACAAAAGATGAAGTTTTACATATGATATTATACTAAAGATAATCAATTTTCTACACAAAAAAGATATCCCTATCTTTTTTGAAAAGGACTAGAATACTCTAGTCCTTTATTTTTTATATATTTTTTTTAAATGAATTATACATAGATGGATTTTTAAGATATTTGATAACAATAGTAACTCATTTCGAAACATTAATGATAATTCCATCTATTTTAATTCTAATGTACACTTTACATCCCAAAATATAAATGTTAGAATTAGTGAGTAAGGTGGTAGAAATGAAAAAAGTATTAATATTTATTGTAATGTTATTAATACCTTTATCTGTTTATGCAAATGATTATAAAGTAACTAATCATATAATAGATACAGAAGTAGAAATAGCAGGCGCAATAAAAGTAAAAGAATTAATTGTTGTTGAAGGAAAAATAGATTATTTAAATAGAAAACTAAATTATTACAGTTTTGGAACAAAAGCGTGGGATGGTAAAGAAGCTGTTGACTTCGAAGGATCATCATTTTATAATGCTCCAAGTGTTAGTATAAACAAAGTATCTGCATTTAAATTAACCGATAAAATTGATATTAACAATTTAAACCGTGATGAAACTAGTGCATTAAAAGAATTTGATTTAAAGAATCCTAGTAAAGAAGGATATTCATACAAAGATAATAAAAATGGTACTGGTGATTTAAAAATATTATATCCATCAGAAGATAATATTGCGTTATACATTGAATACACTGTAAATAATGCAGTTGTTAAACATAACGATATTAAGGAACTTAATTATACATTTAAAAATTTAAATTTAAATGCTGATAAAACAATAGTTAGAATAATCACACCATATCCAGTAACAAAAGAAGATGAAGACGAATATAATATCTGGATTCATGGGCCTAGAAATAGCGTGTTTCATGAAATAGTAAACTCTAATGAATCAAAAGTTGGTTTATATGGTGAATTTGATAAAGTATCTGAATTTAATGTAAGAATGACAATGCCTCAAGATTTTGTTGGTATAGATATGATGCTAAATAAATCAAATATTGATGCATTAGACAAGATAAAAGAAGTTGAAAATGCTCGTAAAAACACAACAGAAACAAATGCAAAATTATTAAATAACATAGTCTATGTTTTAATTGGTCTATCAGTGTTATTGCTAATTGGAACAATATTAATCCCCGTAATAAACTTATTAGATAAAAGAATATTAATATTACTTGAAATATTTGGGATCTTATTATGTATATTTAATTACTTATTCTATAAATTCCAATATCCATATTTATATGTCGACGTTTTAATCCCATTTATTAGTTTAATAATTAGTAAAATAAAAAAGAAATAATGTAAACTGTTAGAAAAAATCTAGCAGTTTTTTTGCTTAAAGAATAAACTCTACATAAAATAGAGCAACATTTAAAATAACCTATGATAAAATGTAAATGAAAGGGAGATAACATGGAAAGTTTAGGAGAAAAAATAAAAATTATTAGAATATCAAATAAATTAAAACAAAGTGAACTTGCTGATATTTTGCATATATCTGAAAAAACAATATCTAGTTGGGAAAACGATCGTACAACACCAGATTTGAATATGATTTATAAAATATCAAATTACTTTAAGAAAAGTTTCTATTATTTAATAAGTGATGATTACATTAATTTAAATAATAATGAAATAGAAATAAAACTAAAAGTAGATAAAAGCGAATATGAAAGAATATTAAATTTTGTAAAAAACACAGCAAAATACAAAAATACTGTTAAACAAACTGATACCTATTATAGTTTAAAAGATAAAAATAGTTGGTTAAGAACAAGAAATGAAAATGGAAAGTGTATCTTTAATTTAAAAAAGAAAATAAATAATTCTCATTATGAAAAATATGATGTTTTAATTGATAACTTAAATAATCTAAATAAAATATTAGAGGAATTAAATGTTAATGAATTAGGAACAATTGTTAAAGAAAGAACTACCTATGTTTATAAGAATAAGTATGAATTTTCATTTGATAATGTTGAAAGCATTGGTTTATTTATAGAAATAGAAGTAATTAATCAAATAGATAATTTTGAAAAAGATACATGCAACTTATTAAATTTGATGAAAGAATTAAAAATTGATTTAAATATGATTGAAAGAAGAAAATATATTGATTATTTGGTAAAGGATTAATAGTGAAAAGAGAAGAATTAATAAAATTAAAGAAAATGTATAATCAAGAATTAGAAAGAAGAACAAGAATTAACCAATTATTAAAAGAAGATAATGTTTTAGAATATCTAAAACTTAATGGAATAAAACTTGAAAGAATGCAAATCGAAGATACGTGGTCCATAATAAAGGAATTATTAAAAAATATCGAAATTACCGAAACAAATAGTATATTAGTACATACAAGCAATTATATGTTAGAATGTAAAATATGTTATGAAGAAACTGATTATTATCGCTTTCCTGTCCCATTTAATGATAATAAAACTGAATATCAAACGTTTAGAAATATAGAAACAGGAAAAATTTATACAAGTTGTTCTGATAATTATGTAAAAAATGAATTCGATAATAATAACTATTCATATTATTTTCCTGATAAAAATGAATCAAATATTACCTTAAGTGAATTTTGTCATAAATTACATAATCGTGTTTTAACAAGTGAATTAAGGCAAAAATACACAATATTAAATCCTTATAACAGTAGTAAAAATCAAAATGGTTATGAAGAAGTAAGAAAAGATTTCTTTGAAACGGCTATAACTAAAGGTCAAACTAGTGCTAAGAAGTTAATACTTTCTAAATACCCGTTAATGAAATAAAGAAGTGATGAAATTGATTTAAGATCAGAGTGTCCTCATGTAACTATCATATTACCATCTAATTTAGATAAATTTAATATTCACAAAGCATCTAAATCCAAATATGATTTTTATTTCAGCCACTTAACATTAATTCATAATTACAAAATATTAGATTTAGATTATAAAGATTTATACTACTATTTCTATAAATTAATATATGCTTTATTTGAAAATAAACATAATAATCTTTCACAAATTTTTAGAATAATGCTTATAAATGATCCTAACAATAAAATTAGAACCATAACAATTGATGGTTTATATGATAAGAAAATTGAAACACTAAACGATGTTGATAATTTAGCTAAAATAATAGCTGATTGTATTATAAAAAACAAAGATCAAATTAAAAGTTTAATGACCGAAGAAATAGAAAAGCCCAAAACATTAATTAAAAAATAATTCTTGTTAATAAAATCAATGTATATTATAATATTCATAGAAAGTAAAGGGATATAAATGAATGTTATTGTGATAGGAAAGCCAAGAATAGATGTTACTGAAATAGTGGATAATTTCCCATTAGAAGGAAAAGATAAAAAAATAACCAAAAGAATTATTTCTAACGGAGGAATAAGCGTATATGTTGCTTGTATGCTTGCCAAATGGGGAATAAATGTTTATTATTCAGGCGTTGTTGGCGGAGAAGAAGAAGGAATTAAATTAAAATCTAAATTAGAAGAATATCATATTGATACTAAATTTGTTGAAGTAAATTATGAAACAAAAACCAACAAAAATTACAGTGTTCTTAATGAATCTAATGGTACAAGAACTAATATCATATTTGATAATGAACAATTTCTAACAAAACATAAATTTGATTTTGATCCAGATTATATAATTGTTGATGGAACCGATATGGCTGGTGCAATTGGAGCCTCAAATAACTATCCAAACGCTAAAATGATTATGCTTGCTAATGTAGTATCAAAAGAATATTATAATTTATCTAAAAGATGTGCCTATGTTGTTGCCAGTGAAAACTTTGCAAGTGCTTTAACTAAAATAGCAATTAACTACAATAAATCTAAAACACTTGTTGACGTAATGCAAAAAATTCAAGACTTAGAAAATGCTAAATATACTTTAAACCTACTTAATCATGGGACACTTTATGTTAAAGATCGTCAAGTAAAATATATTCCTAAAATCGAAGTAAAACCAGTTGATAATTTAATGATGGAAGCAGCATTCTTAGGTGCGTTCTGTTATGGAATAATTAGCAATTTAGATATGGATGTTATCGGCAAAATATGCAATATGGCTTGCTATAAAGCGTCCGAAAAACTAGGAACAATTGATAACATTTTAGATAAACAAGAAATATTTGATGCTTGCTCAATTAAAGTAGATACAAAACCTGAATCAATGGAAACAATAGAAAGTAAACAAGTCGAAGAATCTAATAATAATGCAAATACAGAGGCTTCCAATGTATAAAGGTAGCCCCTTTTTAAATATCTTACCAAGTCTTGACTTGCACGGATACACTAGAGAAATGATATACGTTCCTGTCGATGAATTTATTAACGATAACCTAAAGTTAAATCATAAAAAAATCCTAATTGTGCACGGTAAAGGAGAAGGTGTATTAAAACAAGAATTACATCTAAGATTTAAAAATGATAAAAGAATCTTAAAAATGTATATTTCTAGTGAAAATGAAGGCTGTACTATCATTGAATTAAAGTAATAAATATGTTAATATATATAGCCAAGCAAAGAAATAAAAATAAATTAATAACAAATAATATAAAAAGGATGTGATATAAATGTTTGTAGATGAAGTAACAGTTAAATTAATAGCCGGTAAAGGTGGCGATGGTTGTACCTCATTTAGAAGAGAAAAATTTGTTGAAATGGGTGGACCAAATGGTGGTAACGGTGGAAAAGGAGCCGATATCATATTTACTACTGATAAATCATTAAAAACCTTAATTGACCTAAAGGTTCAAAAAACAGTAAAAGCCGATAAAGGAGTTAATGGTAAAGGCCGTGATCAAAATGGTGCTAATGCTGAAGATGTCATTATTAAAGTACCTGAAGGAACAGTTGTAACCAATCTTGAAACAAATGAAGTAATATGTGATCTAATTTCTGGTTCAAAGATAATTGCTCACGGTGGTCGTGGGGGAAGAGGAAATCGTTCTTTAGCAACTCATGATAATCCAGCCCCTCGTATGAGTGAGTTAGGCGCTCCCGGCGAAGAACTTCTTGTTAAATGTGAACTTAAAGTTTTAGCAGACGTTGGTTTAGTTGGCTTTCCGTCTGCCGGAAAAAGCACTCTTTTAAGTGTTATAACAAATGCTTCTCCTAAAATTGCTGCTTACCATTTTACAACTTTATCTCCTAATTTAGGAGTTGTAAAAACTTATGGTAAAGAATTTATAATTGCTGATTTACCAGGATTAATTGAAGGCGCATCAGAAGGAGTAGGACTAGGCTTTAAATTTTTAAAACATGCTATGCGTACTAAAGTAATTGCTCATATCATTGATATGTCAGGAGAAAATTCATTTAGTCCTTTAGAAAGTTATGAAACAATTTACAATGAACTTGCTAAGTACGATGAATCATTAATAAAGAAGCCAAGTGTTGTAATCGCTAGCAAAATGGATTTACCAGAATCTAAAGAAAACTTAGCTAAATTTAAAGAAAAATACCCTAACCTAGAAGTATATCCTATTAGCTCAGTTTATAATGAAGGATTAGATGCTTTAATTAAAAGATTAGGTGAAATAGTTGAAGAAAGTGATAATCAAGCACCAAGTATTACAACAACTGAAAAAATATATAAATATGAAGAAGAAGTCCCATTTGAAATTCATAGAGAAAATAATATTTGGGTATTAACTGGGCCTAAAATCGAAGAATTATTTAAAATGACTAGATTCACTGAAGACGAATCAGTTATGCATTTTGCCTATAAACTTAAAAAAATGGGCGTTGATGAAAAACTTGAAGAATTAGGTGCTAAACGTGGTGATGAAGTCAAAATAATGGATTATATCTTTAATTTTAAAGAATAATATAGTACTATTAACTTAGGAGGTTAAATAATAATGAAAAAAACAAGTATATTAACATTAGTGGTTTCTGTCATTTTAACATTGATATTCATCTACTCATTATTCTTTGTAAAAACAACATTTACAGTCACATTTACAAACAATAACGAAACAGTTGAAACAATAAAAGTTGTTAAAGGAGAAACAATCAAATTACCTGAAAATCCAACAGAGGAAGGTAAAAAATTTATTGGATGGTACTCTAATGGTAAAGAAGTAACAAATAAAACAGTTGTCGAAAGCAATATGAAAGTAGAAGCAAAATTTGAAGAAATTACTACAACTACTAAAAAAGCTTCTAAGAAAAAATAAGAAAATAACTTAAAGACTGACAATATTCGACAAAATAATAAATAAAAAATTGATATATTAAGTTCGGTGATAACAAATGCGAACTTTTTATATTTTTAAAATTAATAATGATTATTATAAATTAACTAAAAATATGCCATATAATCTTTACAAGGCATTACTTAATATTAAACTAGGTACCAAAGAAAACATTACCTATTTAAAAAATGAATATAACAGTTTAGTTGATAAATATAATAAAATAGAATTAAATAAATATATTTATGGTAAAATGAGCAATTTAGATGGCTATAATCTTTTTAACAGTGTTCATACATTTAATAGTTATTACACTAATGAAGCAAGCAAACTTATTGTTAATAATAGTTATATGATCTTAAAAACTAATACCATAACCCCATATTTTTTAGACTATTTAGAAGATATACCTAATTTATTTTTAATTGATTTTGAAAAAGGAGACTATTTTTATCTATCTAATTTAATTAATATATAGTATAATTAAAAACGTAAGGAGTGATTTACAAATGTTACATGATATTTTACTTGTAGTTGTAGGACTTTTAATTGGTGCTGTAATCGGTTTCTTTTTAGCAAGATATTTTATGCAAAAATACTTAAAGAAAAATCCACCAATTAATGAAAAAATGATTGAAACTATGATGAGTAGTATGGGTAGAAAGCCTAGTCAAAAACAAGTTAAAGAAGTTATGCGTCAAATGAATCAAATGATGTAATGAAACTAGATTTAAGAAAATTATATGCATTTAAAAAATTAGAAATAGATACTGATTTAGATTTATCTAAAGTAGATTATCAAAAATTAAATATAAAAAAAATAAATAGAATGCATGTTAAAGGTTTAGTTAAAGTAAATTATGAAGATAATATTGAATTAGACTTAGACATTGATGGAGAAGTAGTAATGCCCTGTGCAATAACTTTAGAAGATGTTCTAGTTCCAATTAATACCCATATAGAAGAAGAAATTCTAGAAAATACCTTAAAAGATGATTTTTATCTTGATTTATTAGACATTTTGTGGGAAAATGTTATCTTGGAAGTCCCCATTAGAGTTACTAAAGAGGGAGCAAAATTAGAAAGCCAAAAAGGAAATGGCTGGGAAATTGTAAGTGAATAATTAAAGAATAGGAGTGATACCATGGCTGTTCCATTTCGTAGAACAAGTAAAACTAAAAAAAGAATGCGTCGTACACATTTAAAGAAAACTGCTGCTAACGTAGTAAGTTGTCCAAATTGTGGAGAAGCAATTAGACCTCATAGAGCATGCACTAAATGTGGTTTTTATAAGGGAAAAGAAGTTATAAAAGTTAATAAAGAAGATTAACTTTTATTTTTTTGCTTTAATTTGTTGAAAATAAACATTAATATATAGTAAACTAAAATTGAACTTGAAAGAAGGAATATAATGAACGAATTAGAATTAATTCAAACCTATGAAGAATATAATAGACAAATAGCGTTAAAACAAATTGAAAAAAGAGAAAGAGACAAAGCATTTAAAGAATATATTGCTAAACTAACCAAAGATTTTAATGAATCTCAAGCAATGATAACAAATGAAATAGAAGAATTAAGAAATCAAAAATATGATTATACAAAAAATAAAACAGTAATAATTAATTTAGCTGATTTATTAAATGAATTAACAAAGACAACTAAAATTAAACCAGAAGTTAATCTTATAGTTGAAATGCCTATTACTGATTTTAGAAAATATAGTGAAGAAAATATTGAAGGAACATTTGATCAATTTGACAGATTAAATTGTAATATAACAATAAAATTAGATAATTATAGAAAATATTTTAATTCAAATAATGAATTTACCTTTTGTTTAGCATATATTCATTTAATGAAAAGAGATGAAAACAGTAAAGACGATTGTTTATTAAGATTATTTAAGGAAAATAATTTATTAGGTAAGTCCATTCAAATTAATTATGATTTAGATAAAGTACTTATTGAATTACCACTATACTATGTCTGTCAATACGATATAATTAAACAAGCTATTATTAATTGTTTAAGGAAACAAGAAATAAAAGATAAACCAAAAACACTTATTAAATAAAATGCAATATACAAAATTTAACAAAACATGTTAAAATTATATACATGGAAGAAATATTAAATAAAGCAGAAATTATATATAATTATTTAAATACTAAAGATGAAATTAGTAAAAGTGATGTTATCTTAGGGTGCGGATCTATTGATACGACTATTGTTGAAGTAGTAAAAGAATTTGATGATAAATATAACTTTAAAACAATAATTTTTAGTGGTTATAAAGGAAAAGGATCACTTGGTAAAATAAAAACAAGTGAAGCAAGAAGATTTAAAGAATATGCTCTAAAATTAGGCATTAACAATTCTAAAATAGTGTTAGAAGAGCATGCTAAAACAACCAAACAAAACATTAGAAAATCTTTAAAAAAGGTTGATTATAATAACTTAATAATAGTTCATAAGCCATATGCTTTAAAAAGAACTAAGTTAATCTGTCAAAAATATAATATTGATTGCAAAGTAACATCAGTTAATCTTTCATTAAGAAAGTACATAAATAAAGTAGTTAAAGAAAATAATATGTCTGAATCAGATGTTATAAATGAAATAGTTGGTGAAATATTTATGTTAAAGCACTATAAATTATTTGGTTTACCTAAAATAGAAATAGATGATAATATATTAGAAGCATATAAATATTTAAAAAAGAAAGGATATCGTAAATATACAATTTAAGATATAAAAGGTTAGATATGCAATATTTTGATAATAATGAAAATTTAAGAAGTGAACTTAGAGACGTTTACTATACTTATAATAATGAAACATTTAAATTTAAAAGTGATCTTGGAATATTTTCTAAAGATAAAATAGACGAAGGAAGTAAAGTATTAGTAGAAACATATATAAAATATGGCAAAGATAATGTTAAAGGTTTAGATATGGGTTGTGGTGTAGGCTTTATTGGCATAATGTTATCTAAGTTAAAAAATATAACTTTTGATATGGTTGATGTTAATAATAGAGCTATTCACTTAACAAATATGAATATAAAATCTAATAAGGTAAAAGCAAACGTATTTGTAAGTGATATGTACGATAAAATTAATGATAAATATGATTTAATTATAACTAATCCACCTATTAGAGCAGGTAAAGGAGTATACTTAACAATACTTAATTCTTCTTTTAATTATCTTACTGAAAATGGAGAATTATGGTTTGTAATGCGTAACAATCATGGCGTTAAAACAGTTGTATCTGACTTAAATAAAGAACATCATGCTGAAATATTAAAAAGAGATAATGGCTATTATGTAGTAAGGGTAACAAGATGAAAGCCATATTTTTAGATATTGATGGTGTGTTAAATTCTGATGAACATACCGCATTTATCAAATCATTTGTAACATATAATGATAATATGATTGAACCATTTGATGATGAATGTTTACATAATTTAAAATATATTGTTGATGAAACAGATGCTAAGATAATAATTACATCTATTTGGCGTTTATTTCCTGACTATTTATACATATTAATGAATAAACTAGAAGAATATGGTTTAGATAAGAATGTTATAAGTCTAACAATTAGTAATAAATACAAAGATAAGTTACAAGAAATAGCTGTTAAACTAAAAAAATTGGGTATAACTGAATATGTAGTTTTAGATAACGATAATACATTAAATTTAGATCGCCATGTCATTACGAATAATGCAACTGGTTTAACTGAAATAGATGCAAAACAAGCAGTTAAAATCCTTTCATATAATGAAGAAATGTCACGAAAATATAATAGATAATTAGTCAAACACAACTTAATTATATTTAACGACTATTCGTATTTTGTTAAAAATTACACTTGTACAAATTATTAAAATTTGATATTATGAATATGTAAGGAAAACTTACATAAAATAAAAAAAGGAACACCTAATTTGGAATGTTGGGTGATTACCTTTTATGGGAAATGCACCAAACCCCGTGTTTATGGTGTTTTTATTTTAACACAATCATTTTAATAATGATGTAAAATAAAAATAATTACAAATAAATTAATTAAAATAAAATATAATAATTTCTTATTCACAACCATCACCTCTTTCTATTGCTAGAGTAGAGGTAATCACCTAAACAATTAAATGTTCCTTAGGTAATCGAATACCTGAATATCAATTGCCAAGTCAATATAAAACACGAAATTTCATTCAAAAAATAATTTTGTGTTTTTTCATTATATATGATAGAGTATATTTTATTTAAGGAGAACGCATATGTTTTGGAGTAAATTATTTAAAAAGAAAAATAAACTATCTAATGCGGATGTTGTAGTAAATAGTTCTTATACTAAAATGCCTTTGCTTGAAGAATTAACTGCTGAAGAACAAGGTTACGTTAATAAAATTAAAGAAGAGTACTTAAATTTTTATGATACCGAAGATAATTATATTGATTTAGATAAAGAACTATTTAATGAAATAAAAATGTGTCAAGATTTAGCCCTAGATATTATGCACAATGACCATTTTGGCAACATTGCAAGTTCAATAATAGATAGTAAAAAATTAGTATATTATTCACACGAAATATCTGAAATAAACAACACATTAAAATATAAATATATTGCTTTAGCCGAACTAAGAAAAGATAAAAAATATCTAGCTAAATATATGAGTTTGTATGTTCTAGGAAGAAGAAAAATAAACATATTAAAAGCCCTAGATCATCAAATGAATATTATTAATAATTTAATAGTTATTGCTGATCAAAGAATATATGATTATAGTACCAAAGCACTTGCTAATTATCCCAAAAATATAAATGAAGATATAGATTGTGAATTAGAAAAAAGATATGATATTGTATTAAAAGATTATTTAAATTTATTTAATGATTCAAACATACTAAACAAAAAGATAAATAATGCCGATAAAATCACATATATGGAGATAATGCTAAACAAATTTGTTTATGAAAATAAAAATTTAATAGGTAAATTAAAAGAACGTTTAAATGCAATCGCAAACACTGAAATAGAAGACATAGAACATCAAAATGATATCATAAGGGACTTAAGAAAAATAAAGATGTATTTCAATACTTTCGATAGATATGGAAGAAATATTATAAAAAAAGAATATTTTGAAGAAATATATCAAACAATTTTTAATACGATTAATTACTATCCATTTACATACGATATTAGAAGTTATTGTAGAAATGAAGCAAAGAAGGAAGAATTAAATTTTTATAGAGAAATTATCAAAAGAAAAGCAGAATTATTTATAGATAAAAAATCAAAAATATTTGAAACAGGAATTATTAATGATAATATTTATCAAATTCTTTTAAAATTATTTGAATTGGATTCAACAGGAATTATATATAATGAAATGTTTATAAAAAATAATTTTGAAGTTTTTGATATGAAATACATAGACTTACTCCTATGTTTAGATAATCTTAATGGATTTTATTTATACTTTAATCAAAATAATTTTGAATTATTTGATTATATTATGAGTGCTTTGCCAGTTGATCACGACACAATTAAAAGGAATTTATTTAAATATATTATCGGCTTATGTGACAAAACAAAATTTGAAGATATTGATATAGATAGAGAATATTTTGTCAAAAAATATTGTTTCAATATTCCCAATATTTATGAAATGAAATTATATTATCAATTATATAAAGAGAATATTAACTTTAGCGATTTACCATTTCTAAATGAAACTTGTGATATGGATAGATTTATTAATTATATTAATAACAGTTGTCATGATAAAACAGTATTCTTGCCAGATGGAACTAAAGAATTAGAGATATATGTTGATAAATCATATAATGATATAAAAATATATTTAAATAACGATATTTCTGACGTAAGATTTTATGGCAACGATATTGATTATAAAAAATTAAAAAACACTAAAATTTATCTACCATTAGACTTTAATAAAATAAATATTAATTTTATCGTAGAAAATGAATTAAATTATAATGCAAATTATCCTAAAGCAAGAGTTTTAAATAAACAAGCATTATTAGCAATCATTGAAAAAATTGGTTCAACATTGGTCTTACCAAAAAAGATATTTAGTGCATCTAATTCATTAGAAGATAATCAAAAATTGTATAACGACCTATATTCACTATTTTATGGCTTTTATAAAAGTATTAAATGTATTACTGAAAAATCAAACTCAATTAAAGAATCTGATAGCAGTGAGTTATTTAGCTCATTATTTAGCAACATAATAATATTTGAAGAAAATTCTAATGAATATAAAATTAATAATGATTTATTTGATAAAACACCATCAAATGAAGAAACGTATAGTAATTGTAATGATAAAGTTCTTAAAAGTTATGAAGAAGCATTGAAAGATTTTGTTATCAAATTAATTAAATATAAAAATTATAGAAATTTAAAAATAGAACAAGAAATTAGCTCATTAAATAAAAAAACTAGATAAAATTTGTAAAAAATACATTTTAACAAGCAAAAGAGAGTAATAAAACGATACCAAAATTATCTTAAAAATTCAAAAAATGTTAACCATGTGTAAATATTTTAAATAAAATATACCTAAATGTTAAATTTATTGATATAATTAAAAGAATTTGTTTGACAAACTCTTTTTTTAATTGATATAATTTAGATTGGAACTGTGCCGGCTTTTGTCCGGTTATAGCGGAAAAATATATTGTTTGGGGTGAAAATGAGTGGCGTACAAAAAAGCTAAATTTGGCGATCATGCCGAGAGAATTACATTCTCAAAAACATCTAATAATTACGAATTAACCGATTTATTAGATATTCAAAAGAAATCATTTGATTGGTTTCTAACAGAAGGAATAAAAGAGGTATTTGAAGATTTATTCCCAGTAGAAAGTTTCACCGGAAATATTTCCCTAGAATTTGGAGATTATTCCTTTGATGAACCTAGATACTCAATTAAAGAGTGCAAAGAAAGAATGCTTACATTCGCAGCACCTTTAAAAGTAGAAGCAAGAGTTTTCATTAATGAAACAGGTGAAGTAAAAGAACAAGAAGTTTTCTTAGGTGACATGCCTATGATGACTGAAGCTGGAACATTCATTATTAATGGTGTAGAAAGAGTTATTCAATCACAATTAGTAAGAAGTCCATCTATTTACTTTAAACGTGAAATTGATAAAAACGGTCGTCCAGTAGTTTCTGGAGAAGTTATTCCAAATAAAGGAACATGGTTAGAATTTGAATTAGACGCAAGAGATGTTATCTACGTAAGAATTGATCGTACTAGAAAAGTTACAATCACAACACTTTTAAGAGCACTTGGATTATCAAGTGATGAAGCAATCAAAGAAGTATTTGGTGAAGATAATTACTTTATCAATAATACATTAGAAAAAGATAGTACTAAAAATACTGATGAGGCTTTAATTGAAATTTATGAAAAATTAAAACCAGGTGAACCAGCTACCCTTGATAGTGCTAAGAATCAATTAGTAGTAAGATTCTTCGATAAATTTAGATATGACCTAGCAAAAGTAGGACGTTATAAATTTAATCGTAAATTAAATGTACTAGACAGGCTATTAGGTTGTACACTTGCTGAAAACTTAAAAAATGGTAAAGAAATAATCGCTAAAAAAGGCGAAGTAATTGATAAAAAACGTTTAGAAGAATTAAGGCCATACTTTGCTGATGGATTAAACGTTAAAGAAGTTACAATAAATGAAGATTTAGATACATATAACAAGATTCAAGAAGTTGTTGTATATGATAAAAAAGATCCAACTAAGAAAGTTAATATTATTGGAAATGACCAAAATATTACTGAAAGAAGATTAACTATTTCAGATGTGTATGCAGCAGTAAGTTATTATTTAAATTTACTTGCAAATATTGGTAATATTGATGAAATAGATAACTTAGGGAATCGTCGTGTTAGACAAGTTGGAGAATTAGTTCAAACTCAATTTAAAGTTGGTATGGCTCGTATGGAAAGAGTTATTCGTGAAAGAATGACTACTCAAGAATTAGATACAGTTACACCAAAAACATTAATAAATATTAGACCAGTAACAGCTGCACTTAAAGAATTCTTTGGTTCATCTCAGTTGTCAAAATTCATGGATCAAATTAACCCAATTGCTGAGTTAACCGATAAGAGACGTCTATCATCTTTAGGACCAGGTGGTTTATCAAGAGACCGTGCTGGAATGGATGTACGTGACGTTAACGAATCACACTATGGTCGTATTTGTCCAATCGAATCACCAGAAGGTGCAAACATCGGACTTATTACATCACTAGCAAGTTATGCAAAAATTAATGAATATGGATTTATTACAACTCCATATCGTAAAGTAGAAAATAAACATATTTTAGATGAAGTAGTTTATTTAACAGCTGATGAAGAAGCGGATTATTACATAAGTCAATCAACAATCCATATTGATGAAAATAATAATATTGCTGATGAACAAGTAGTTGCCAGACTTAATGGTGAATCAGTTATGGTTAAATCAGATTTAGTTAACTATATTGATGTATCACCATCACAAATCGTTTCAATTACAACAAGTTGTATTCCATTCTTAGATCACGATGATGCAAGACGTGCCCTAATGGGATCAAACATGCAAAGACAAGCAGTACCTGTATTAAGACCAGAATCACCAATTGTTGGAACTGGTGTTGAATACGTTGCCGCTAGAGACTCAGGATCAACAATCGTTGCTAAAGCAGACGGTGTTGTAGAATATGCTGATGGTAAAAAAATTGTTATTAAAAACGCTAAAGGAAAAGATGAATATTATTTAGCATCATTCGAAAGAAGTAATGCTGAAAGTAATATTTCTCATAACCCAATTGTTAAAAAGGGTGAAAAAGTTCATCGTGGTGAAGTTATCGCTGATGGACCAGCTACTCAAAATGGAGAACTTGCACTAGGTAGAAACATGGTAGTAGCGTTCATGACATGCAATGGTTATAACTATGAAGATGCCGTTGTATTAAATGAAAAATTAGTTAAAGATGATGTTTATACAACATTACATATCGAACATTATGATACAGACTGTCGTGATACAAAATTAGGACCTGAAGAAATTACAAGAGATATTCCAAACGTTGGAGAAGATGCTCGTAAGAATTTAGATGCTAATGGTATCGTAAAAATTGGTTCTGAAGTACATGAAGGCGATATCCTAGTTGGTAAAGTTACTCCAAAAGGAATGCAAGAATTAACTAGTGAAGAAAAATTATTACATGCAATCTTTGGTGAAAAAACTAGAGAAGTAAGAGATACTTCACTTAGAGTTGCTCACGGTGCTGACGGAATTGTTCATGACGTAAAAGTTTATACAAAAGAAAATTCCGATGAATTAGCTCCTGGAGTTTCAAAAATCGTTCGTGTTTATATAATTCAAAAACGTAAGATTCAAGTCGGAGATAAAATGTCAGGACGTCACGGTAATAAAGGTGTTATTTCCCTTATTTTACCAGAAGAAGATATGCCATACTTACCAGATGGTACTCCAGTTGATATTGTTCTTAACCCACAAGGTGTTCCATCTCGTATGAACTTAGGACAAATCTTAGAGTTACACTTAGGAATGGCTGGTAAAAAATTAGGTGTTAAATATGCAACTCCAGTATTCGATGGTGCAACAGTTGATGAAATTAAAGAAGAAATGGCTAAAGCTGGTATGGACTTAGATGGTAAAACAGATCTATATAATGGACGTACTGGTGAAAAATTCGAAAACCGTGTTGCTGTAGGTGTTATGTACATGATCAAATTACATCACATGGTAGATGATAAAATTCATGCTCGTTCAACTGGACCTTACAGTTTAGTAACACAACAACCATTAGGTGGTAAAGCACAATTTGGTGGTCAAAGATTCGGAGAAATGGAAGTTTGGGCATTATATGCATATGGTGCTGCTCATGTATTACAAGAAATCATGACAATTAAATCAGATGATGTAGTTGGACGTGTTAAAGTATATGAAGCCTTAGTTAAAGGACAAATTCCAAAAGGTGCTGGAATGCCTGAATCATTCAGAGTATTAATTAAAGAATTCCAAGCATTAGGACTTAATGTTGAAATGATCGACCAAGATGGTGTTGCTCATGAATTAAAAGAATTAGAAGCCGAAGAAGATGCTGCATCAGATGCAATTACTATTGATGAAATAGATGCAAAAACTGGTGATATAGTCCATAAAAAAGATGCACCACTTCCTGAAAACTTTAGAAGACCTGAAGTAAATGCAGATTTAAATGATAATCTAGAAGATGATTATTCAGATGATGATGAAGAAGATGAAGTTTTCGATGACGAAGAACCAGATTTTGAAGAATTAGAAGACATCGAAAATGGAAATCTAGAAGTGGAGGAATAAAAATGTTGGAAGTTAATAATATTAAAGGTATTCGTATTAGTATTGCTAGCCCTGAAAAGATAAGAAGTTGGTCTTTTGGTGAAGTAAAAAAACCAGAAACAATTAATTATCGTACATTAAAACCTGAAAGAGATGGATTATTCTGTGAAAAAATCTTTGGACCAACTAAAGACTTTGAATGTTCATGTGGTAAATATAAAAGATTAAGATATAAAAATGTAGTTTGTGATAGATGTGGTGTAGAAGTTACTCGTTCTAAAGTACGTCGTGAACGTATGGGACATATAGAGCTTGCTGCACCTTGCTCTCACATTTGGTTCTTCAAAGGTGTTCCATCAAAAATGGGATTAGTACTAGATATGTCTCCAAGAGAACTTGAAGAAGTATTATACTTCGTTTCATACGTAGTAATTAATCCAGGAACAGCTCCACTAGAAAAAAAACAAACCCTATCAGATAAAGAATATCGTGCATATTATGAAAAATATGGTAATTCATTTGAAGTAGGTATGGGTGCTGAAGCAATCCAAAAATTATTAAAAGAAGTAGACGTTGATAAAGAAATTGAAAAATTACGTGCTGAATTAGACGGAGCTACTGGTCAAAAACGTATCCGTTTAGTCAAGAGATTAGACTGTTTAGTAGCATTCCAAACATCAGGAAATAAACCTGAATGGATGGTATTAGACGTAATTCCTGTAATTCCACCAGATTTAAGACCAATGATTCAATTAGATGGTGGTAGATTTGCAACATCTGACTTAAACGATTTATATCGTCGTATCATCAATCGTAACAATCGTTTAAAGAAATTATTAGAGCTTGGTGCTCCTTCAATAATTGTTCAAAATGAAAAACGTATGTTACAAGAAGCAGTTGATACATTATTTGATAACGGCAGACGTGGAAGAAGTGTAAGCGGTGCTGGTAATCGTGCATTAAAATCATTATCTTCTATGTTAAAAGGTAAACAAGGACGTTTCCGTCAAAACCTATTAGGTAAACGTGTAGATTACTCTGGCCGTTCAGTTATCGTTGTAGGACCAAATTTAAAAATGTATGAATGTGGTCTTCCAAAAGATATGGCTTTAGAACTATTTAAACCACATGTAATTAATGGTTTAGTAGAAAGAGGCTTAGCTCATAACATTAAAGGAGCTAAAAAATTAATAGATAATAAAGATGACTGTGTTTGGGATGTAGTTGAAGATGTAATTACTGAACATCCAGTTATGCTTAACCGTGCGCCAACATTACATAGACTTGGTATTCAAGCATTTGAACCAAAATTAGTTGGTGGTAAAGCTATTAGATTACACCCACTAGTATGTGCTGCATTTAATGCCGATTTCGATGGTGACCAAATGGCAGTTCACGTACCAATTAGTGAAGAAGCTAAAGCAGAAGCAAGAATCCTAATGTTAGGTGCTAATAACATCTTAAAACCGTCAGATGGTAAACCAATTGTTACTCCATCACAAGATATGGTATTAGGAAACTATTACATAACATTAGAGTATGCTGGAGAACCAAATGAAGGTAAAGTTTATAAAAATTCAAACGAAGCATTAATGGCATATGAAAGAAGAGAAATAACTTTACATACAAGAATCGCTCTTCCAGTTAAATCATTTAAATATAAAATATTTGCCGATGATGTTAAAGATAAATATTTAGTTACAACAGCTGGTAAATTATTGTTTAACGAAATCTTACCAGATACTTATCCATTTATTAATGAACCAACTAAAGACAATATTGAAGGGTTAACACCAAACAAGTATTTCTTAGAAATGGGAACTAATATTCCTGAAGCTATTAAAGCTATGCCTTTAACCCCAGCGTTTGCTAAAAAGACATTACAACAAATAATTGCTCAAATATTTAAACGTTATAAAACAACTGAAACATCTATGATGCTAGATAGATTAAAAGATTTAGGATTTAAATATTCTACAATTTCAGGTATCACATTCAGTATTATGGATATTATGACTAGTCAACATAAACAAGAATATATTGCTGCTGGTCAAGAAAAGGTTAATAAAATAAATAAACAATTCCAAAGAGGTTTAATTACTGATTTAGAAAGACATAATTCAGTATGTGCTGTATGGAATGAAGTAAGAAGTCAAGTAGAAGCAGAGTTAAAAGAAATTGCTGCCACAAACCCAACAAATCCAATATTTATCATGATGTCATCTGGTGCTCGTGGTTCATTAAACCAATTTACCCAAATGGCAGGTATGCGTGGATTAATGGCTAAACCAAACGGTGATGCAGTAGAAATCCCAATTTTAACATCACTTTATGAAGGACACTCAGTTAACGAATTCTTCGTTAATACTCACGGTGCTCGTAAAGGATCTGCCGATACAGCCCTTAAGACAGCCGATTCAGGTTACTTAACAAGAAGACTTGTAGATGTTGGTCAAGATATAATTATTAAAGAAGAAGATTGTGGTTGTACATCTGGCTTAGTAGTATCAGACTTTATTAACGACAATGATGGCTCAGTTATTGAATCTATGGCTGAAAGAATCGTTGGTAGATATGCTGCTAAAAAAGTTATCAATCCTGAAACTAAAGAAGTTATTGTTGATAAAGGTGAAGCAATTACTGAAAGTATTGCAAGCAAGATTGTTAAAGCAGGTATTACAAAAGTTGAAATTAGAAGCGTATTAACTTGTAAGAGTGAACACGGAATTTGTCAAAAATGTTATGGTTACAACCTAGCAACTGGTAACCTAGTTGAAACAGGTGAAGCTGTAGGTATTATGGCCGCTCAATCAATCGGTGAACCAGGTACACAGTTAACACTTCGTACATTCCATGCCGGTGGTGTAGCATCAGAAGAAGATATCACTCAAGGTTTACCAAGAGTTGAAGAAGTATTCGAAGCACGTCGTCCAAAAGGAAAAGCAACAATTGCTGAAATTACTGGTAAAGTTTCTAAAATAGAAGAATCTTCTGGTAAATGGAAAGTAACTGTTATGAACGATAATGAAGCTAGAGAACATACAACAAGTTATGGTGCTAAACTAAGAGTAGAAGTAGGATCAGAAGTTAATGCTGGTGATAGATTAACTGAAGGTATTATTGCACCTAAAGAATTACTTGCAGTTACCGATCCAATTACTACTCAAGAATATATCTTAAAAGAAATTCAAAAAGTATATAAATCACAAGGTGTTGATATTGCTGATAAACACGTTGAAGTTATTGCATCAAGAATGATTAATAAGATTAGAATAACTGATGCTGGAGATACTGATATGGTAGCAGGTTTAACAGTTAGTATTAGAGAATTTGCTAAAAAGAATAAACCAATTATTCTTGAAGGTAAAGTTCCTGCTAAAGGTTATCCAATTATTTTAGGTATTACAAAATCAAGTTTAGAAACTGATTCATTCTTATCAGCTGCATCATTCCAAGAAACAACAAGAGTATTAACAGATGCTGCTATTAAAGGAAAAGTTGATGAATTAAGAGGCTTAAAAGAAAATGTTATTTTAGGTAAATTAATTCCAGCTGGTACTGGTGCTAGACAATATGCTAATGTAGATATAACATTAGAAAAAGAATTTTTATCAGATGAACCAAGTGAGGTATTAGAAGAAGAATTCTTAGATAATGAAGAAAAACCAGATATTGAAGTTAATGAAGTAGAAGAAAACACTCATGAAAATAGCGATAATGAATAATATTAAAAGCTAAGATAGAAATATCTTAGTTTTTTGTTGTAATAATATTATTCATTTGTTTTATAATAAACATTTTACATTTTATAGTCAATTTGATAGAATATAGTTGTGATTTTATGAAGAAGTATCAAAGATGGATATATATTATATCTGCCATAATAATTTTTATTTTAATTATAGTAATGCTTATAATTCACACATTTAGTTATTAAAAGGAGATTAGAAAAAATGAAAAGAGATATTTTAATAGGTGGCGCATGGCCATATGCTAATTATTATTTACACGTAGGACACTTAGCAGCCCTTTTGCCAGGAGATGTTATAGCAAAGTACTACCGAATGTGTGGAGATAATGTTATTTATGTATCAGGCTCTGATTGTCATGGAACTCCAATAACTGAAAGAGCTAAAAAAGAAGGAACTACACCAAAAGCCATAGCAACTTTTTATCATGAAGAATTTGTTAAAACATTTAATAATATTGGCTTTAATTATGATTTATATACTGCAACAATGACAGATTATCATAAAAAATATGTTCAAAATGTTTTTTTAAAAATGATTAATAATGGATATATTTATGAAAAAGAAATTGAACAAGATTACTGTGATACATGTAATAAATTTGTATCAGATCGTGAAATTGTTGGAATATGTCCAAATTGTGGTGGAGAATCTACTGGTGATCAATGTGATAATTGTTTAGCATCATTAGATCCAAGTCAAGTATTAAATAAACATTGTAAAACATGTGGTAACTTATTAACAACTAAAATAAATAAACATTTATATTTTAAATTACCAGAATTTAAAGAAGAATTACAAAAACTATTAGATAAAAATAAAGATAAATGGCGTAAAAATGCTATTGGTGAAACTCAAAAATATATAGATGGTTTAGTAGAAAGAGCAACAACTAGAGAACTTGACTGGGGTGTTGAAGTACCAGTTAAAGGCTACGAAAATAAAAGAATATATGTATGGATTGAGGCTGTTTTAGGTTATTTAAGTACAGCCGATAAGGTATTACGTGAAAGAGGATTAAATCCCGATGAAGTATTATCAGATAATAATCAAAATCTAAGAGTTTATATGGTTCATGGAAAAGACAACATTCCATTCCATACAACTATTTTTCCAGCTCTTGAACTAGCAATAGGTGATAACTATAGATTACCTGATTATATAATCTCATCAGCATATGTTAATTTAAATAATGAAAAAATGAGTAAAAGTAAAGGAAATCTAATATCAGTTAACGAATTATTAGAATTATTTAATAAAGATACTTTAAGATTCTACTTTATTTTTAATGGTCCTGAAGTTAAAGACATTAGTTGCTCAATTGAAGAAATGATAACTGTTCATAATAAATTCTTAGTTGGAACGTTAGGAAACTTTATTAATCGTAATTTCTCATTCATAAATAAAAAGTTTGAAGGTATAATTACCGAAGGAAAAGTAGATTCTAAAATAAAAGAAACAACTTTAAAAACTTATAAAGAAGTTGGAGAACTAATTGAAAAAGGAGAATTAAAGTCAGCTTTATCAAAAGTAATGGATTACATTTCTTTAGGAAACAAATATTATGATGAAAATACTCCATGGATCAAAGTAAAAGAAAATATTGAAGAGTTTAATGATATTACCTACACATGTACTTATATGATTGTAAATATAGCTAATTTAATTAGACCTTTCTTAAGTGAAACTTCAGAAAAAATTCTTAATATGTTAAACATATCTAAAGAAAGTAACTGGCAAGAAAAAGAAATAACTGGAAACATTAAAATAGTAAATAATGAACTATTATTTAATCGTATAGATGATGAAGAAACTAAAAGTATTATGGATAAATTAAATAACAAATAGTTTAAAATAAAGTCTTACAAAGCCAAAAGTAAGGCTTTTCTATTGACTTAATAACAAATGTTTGCTAATATATATCATATGTAAGCAAAGGGGGGATTTATATGTCAAGAAAACTGCAATCAATATATGAATATTTTAGTGAATATTCTGAAGAAATAATAGATAATGTCATATCGAATTTAAGTACAGAGGAAAAAAAATTATTAGTTATTAGATATGGAGAAGATTTACATAATCCATGTCCAAAAGAAGAATGGAATAACAATAAATATCGTTATCAATTTTATAAGCTTTTGTTGCCAAAAATTAGGACACTATTAGAAGTTGAAAAAGAAAAAGATATAGTTAAAGAAAACGAAGAAAATAGTAAAGATATTGTTCAAGAAAGTATAAAAGGAGATCCTAAAGAAGTAGAAATATCTTCAATTTCAACTTATACAACTTATGATTTAAATAATTATAAAGTATTAATTGATTTAATAAATAAAAATATTTCAAATGCAGATATATGTAAGCAATTAAATATTCCTTTTTCTGAATTAACAGCAAAGTTATTAGAACTTAAGAATTTAGGTATAGCATGTCAAAGAAATTATTATTCTAATGGTTCAATTAAATATATTCCCGCCTCAGAATTAGGATCATTATCAAAATCAAATAATAAAAATTTAGAAGCAACAATCATTACAGATATAAATGAAGAAGAAATAAAAATTCTTGCTACAGCTGATTTTCATTATTGTAATAAATTGTGTCGTCAAGATTTAGTAGCAAAAGCTTTTGAATATTGTGTTCAAAATGGAATACATATTATTATGTGTGCAGGTGACTTACTTGATGGAACATTTCCTCCAGGAAATCAAACTATTGCAGAACCTTATGAACAAGTTAAATATTTTATAGAAAATTATCCTCATGATGATTCAATTTTAACTTTTGCTGTAGGAGGAAATCATGATATATCAGTGTTAAATAGTTCTTGTATTGATTTACGATATGCTACAACAAATTATCGCCCTGATATAATAATTCCCGGTTATGCCAATAGTATTATCAATATAAAAAATGACAAAATTCTATTGCGTCATCACGTAGATAATGTTAAAAAAACATTAACAAAACATACCATTTTATTGCATGGTCATTCTCATAAATTTAAAATTAAAGATGTTTATAATAATGGTCCATTAGAAATATGGGTTCCAAGTTTATCAAATATTTTACAAATTATGCCAACAGTTTTAGAAATGACATTAAAATTTAAAAATGGGATTATTAGCCAAGTAACTATTAAGCAAGTTATATTAGAAAATAAGCCAATCGTTTTAGGAGAATATAATTATTACAAAGATAATAATTTAAAAGTTGAACATATATTTAATACTGAAGATTATAAAAATGGCAATATAATAAATCAAGAAAATAAGTTTGATGACGATTTTGAAAGATCATCAATGTCTCAAATTGAAAAATTCAATAAAAGATATAGTTTATAATGTTTGAAAGATCCTTTAAATAAGGATTTTTTAATTTGCTTAAAATAAACATAAAAATTTTGACAAATTTAGCACTCATATATTGACAAGTGCTAAGCATAATATTATAATGATATTAGCATTCAAGAAAAATGAGTGCTAATAAAAGGGAGTGATTAAATGAATAATCGTCAAAATAAACTTTTGAAACTGATTGTCGAAACATATATCAATACAATTAGACCTGTTGGATCTAAAAGTTTAGTAAAAAAACTTAAATGTTCTAGCGCAACAATTCGTAATGATATGGCATTCTTAGAAAGTTTAGGTTATTTAGAAAAGACTCACACATCAAGCGGACGTATTCCTTCAGAAGCAGGATACAAATATTATGTTGATAATTTAATGAAGCCAAAAGAATTAACTGGAGAAGAAGTATTAAAATTACAAACTATTTTAAATAATAAGAATTTACCAGTAAGTGATTGTATCGTAAAATGTATGGAAATCATAAGTGATATTACCAATTATACAACCGTCATTTTAGGTAAAGAAAGTGAAAATAATACTTTAAAACAAATAAGTATTATCCCATTAGATACAAATAAAATAGTAGCCGTAGTTGTTACATCTTCTGGACATGTTGAAAATAAACAATTCATTATCCCAAGCAATATAAGTATAAATGAATTAGTTAAAACAAGTGAACTTATCAATAAAGAATTATTTGGTGCCAAATTATCAAGCATTAATGAAAAATTAGAATTTGAAATAAAACCTGTAATTGCCAAAAAAATTAAAGAACACGAAGCAATTATGAGATTATTTAAAGAAGCTTTTGAAGATTTCAATGTAAAGAATTCCGATGTATTGTTTCAAGGTAAAACTAATATTTTAAAACAACCAGAATATGATGAACCCGACAAAATTAAAGGAATGATTAGCAAACTTGAAAATATCGAGCTAGTCAAAAAGATTGAAACAGATGATGAAGGAATCAATATATACATTGGTGAAGAAAACGAATTCGATCCAAATGTAACTGTTATTAAAACAAGCTATAATATTGCTGGAGAAGAAGGAACTATTGCAATAATAGGACCAAAAAGAATGGAATACGATAAAGTAGTTACACTTCTTAACTACTTAAAAAGTTACTTAGAAAGGTGATCCAAGTGGAAAAAGAACATAAAAGGAAAAATGTAGTTGAAGAAGATTCAAAAGAAAAAAATATTAAACACGAAAATAAACATAATGAACTACAAAAAGAAATTGAAGAATTAAAAACAAAATTATCTGAAGAACAAGCAAAATCAATGAGAATTCAAGCTGAAATGATGAACTTTAAAAGAAGAAAAGAAGATGAAATAGCAAATATTTACAAATATTCAAATGAAGAATTAATTGAAGATTTATTGCCAACAATTGATAACTTTGAAAGAGCATTAAAATCAGAAGTTTCAGATGAAGCAAGCGATGAAGTTAAAAAATATCTTGAAGGTTTTAAAATGATTTATACAAATTTAATTAAACTGCTTACTGATTTAGGTGTTAAAGAAATAGAAGCATCAGGAATTGAATTTGATCCAAATTATCATCAAGCCGTTTTAACTGAAAAAGATGAAAATAAACCTTCAAATGTAATATTAGAAGTATTGCAAAAAGGTTACATCTATAAAGATAAAGTAATTCGACCAGCAATGGTTAAAGTTAATGAATAAATATAAAGGAGTATTGCAATGAACATTGAAGAAGAAATTAATAAAATTATAAATGATGATCAAATTGATTATAGTGAAGATTATGCAGATTGCTTAGAATTAATGGTTAGATTGAGATCATTAGATGAAAATGATATGGAATATAATTACATATATGAAGAATTTTCAAAAGCATTCTCTAAGTTAAACTCAGAAGAACAAAAAAATATAAGAAAAGTTTATGAATTAGATGATGCAATTTTTGAAGAAATAGCAAAATCAGATGATTTACAATATGATTATGATTTAAAAAATAAAATAAAAAATGAAAAAATTAATTCTGCTCACAGAAGATAATATTAGAAAGGAAATGATTAATTATGAGTAAAATTATAGGTATAGATTTAGGAACAACAAACAGTTGTGTAGCTGTTTTAGAAGGTGGAGAACCAAAAGTTATTGTTAACCCTGAAGGCGACAGAACAACTCCATCAGTAGTTGCTAGTAAAAAAGGAGAAATCCTAGTTGGTGTTACTGCTAAAAGACAAGCTGTAACAAATCCCGAAAATACAATTAGTTCAATTAAAAGACATATGGGAACTGATTATAAAGTTGAAATGGATGGAAAAAAATACACTCCAGAAGAAATTAGTGCTAAAATTTTAATGAAATTAAAAGCCGATGCTGAAGCATATCTAGGAGAAAAAGTAACTAAAGCTGTTATTACAGTTCCTGCATACTTCAACGATGCACAAAGACAAGCAACAAAGAATGCTGGTAAAATTGCAGGCTTAGAAGTAGAAAGAATTATCAATGAACCAACAGCTGCAAGTTTAGCATATGGTCTTGATAAACAAGACAAACAAGAAACTGTATTAGTTTACGATTTAGGTGGTGGTACATTTGATGTATCTATCCTTGAACTAGGTGATGGTGTATTCGAAGTTAAATCAACAAGTGGTAATAACCATTTAGGTGGAGATGACTTTGATAAATGCATTATGGATTACTTAGTATCTGAATTCAAGAAAGAAAACGGAATTGACCTATCTAAAGATAAAATGGCAATGCAAAGAATTAAAGATGCTGCCGAAAAAGCTAAGAAAGACTTAAGTGGAATGTCTACAACAAATATCAATTTACCATTTATTACTCAAACGGAAAGTGGTCCAGTTCATATGGATATTAACTTAACAAAAGCTAAATTTGAAGACTTATGTCGTGACCTATTTGATTCAACATTAGAACCAGTTCGTAAAGCTTTAAAAGATGCAAATCTTAAAGCATCAGATATTGACGAAGTAATCTTAGTTGGTGGATCAACTCGTATTCCTTACATTCAAGAATTAGTTAAAAAAGAATTAGGAAAAGAACCAAATAAGAGTGTTAACCCTGATGAAGTAGTTGCAATGGGTGCTGCTATTCAAGGTGGAGTTTTAACTGGAGAAGTTAATGACTTAGTATTATTAGATGTTACACCATTATCACTTGGTATCGAAACATTAGGTGATGTAATGACTGTATTAATTCCTAGAAATACAACAATTCCAACAAGTAAATCACAAGTATTCTCAACAGCACAAGATAATCAACCTGCCGTAGATATTCATGTATTACAAGGAGAAAGACCAATGGCTGCTGATAATAAAACACTTGGAAGATTCCAATTATTAAATATTCCACCAGCACCAAGAGGAGTTCCTCAAATTGAAGTAACATTTGATATTGATGCTAACGGAATAGTTAACGTAAAAGCAAAAGATTTAGGAACTAATAAAGAACAATCAATAACTATTACATCAAATACAAATTTAACTGATGAAGAAATCGATAAAATGATGAAAGAAGCAGAAGCCAATAAAGAAGCCGATGAAAAACGTAAAGCAGAAGCTGATACTCGTAATGAAGCTGATCAAACAATATTTGCTTGTGAAAAAGCAGTTAAAGATTTAGGTGAAAAATTAACTGATACAGAAAAGAAAGAAACTGAAGATTTAATTGCCGACTTAAAGAAAGCTTTAGAAGGAACAGATATTGACGCAATAAAAGATAAAACAAAAGCATTAAATGACAAAGCAATGGCATTAGCAACAAAAGTTTATGAAGAAGCTGCTAAAACTGCAGAAGCAAATAAAAATAATAACTCATCAGATAAAAATGATGGTGCTGAAGAAGCCGAATTTGTAAATAAAGACTAATTAGTAAAGCAAAAAAGTTCTAGTTATTGCTAGAACTTTTAACTAATTACAATAAATATAAATAAAAGGGTAATTTATGATAAAACAAAAAACTAGAAATGAAATAGATGATAAATATAAATGGGATTTAACCGCAATATTTAAAAATGATGAAGAATTTTTAAATGAACTCGAAAAATGTAAAGATATTGCTTATGGGCTCAGTAAATTTAAAGGTCATATTTTAGATAGTGCCGATTCACTTTATGATTATTTTAAAACAAGTGAAAGAATCGAGAGAAAACTATATAAATTGTATTATTATGCAAATTTAAAACATGATGAAGATACAACGAATCCAAAATATCAAGAATATTATCAAAAAATTCAAAAACTATTAACAACATATTCTGAAGAAACATCTTTTGTAGCTCCAGAAATGATGCAAAAAGACTTGAGCTATGTAAAAAAATTAATTGAAGAAAATAGTAAATTAAAAGAATATGAACATAATTTAGAAGATTTCTATCGTTACAAAGAACATACATTAACTGATAAAGAAGAAAAAATATTAAGTACATTATCAGATGTATTAGGTAAAAATGCTGAGACATTTGAAGCTCTAACTGATAGTGATTTAAAATTTGGTAATATAAAAGATGAAAATGATAAAATAATTGAATTTACTGAAAGTAATTGGAGTAAAATTGCAAGATCTCCATCAAGAAATGTCCGCAAAAAAGGATTTAAATTATTATACAAAAGATACGCTGAATTTAAAAATACCTTAGCAAGTACCTTTTCTGGAAATGTTGATGTATTAATAAATTTAGCTAAAATAAGAAATTTTCCATCATCCCTAGAAGCATCATTATTTGACGATGCAATTAGTAAAGAAGTATATATAAATGTAATTAACACAGTCAAAAATAACTTAGAACCACTTTACAATTATTATAATTTAAAGAAAGAATGTTTAGGATTAGATAAGATGCATTTATATGATATATATGTTGACTTAAAACAAGATTATAATCGTGAATTTACATTTGATGAAGCAAAAGATTTAGTGTTTAAAGCATTAAAACCATTAGGTGATGATTATTTAAACATTCTGCAAAAAGCCTTTGATGAAAAATGGATTGATATATACAATAATGTTGGTAAAAGAAGTGGAGCATATTCAAGTGGATTCTATGACACATATCCTTATGTACTTCTTAACTTTGAAGGAAAATTAGATGATGTATCAACACTTGCTCACGAACTAGGTCATTCTGTTCATACTTATCTATCGTGCCATAACAATACATACAATAATTCCAGTTATAAAATATTTGTTGCTGAAGTAGCATCAACCGTTAATGAAATGTTATTAAGATTATATCTACTTAATAATTCTAAAAACGATAATGAAAAATTATATATATTAAATCAAATAATGGAACTATTTAAATCAACAATATATCGTCAAACTATGTTTGCTGAATTCGAAATGAATATGCACAATTTAAGAAGCAATGGTGAAGCATTAACTTATGAATTGTTATGTCAAAAATATTACGATTTAAATAAAATCTATTTTGGCAAAAACGTCATAGTTGATAAAGAAATAATGTACGAATGGGAAAGAATTCCTCATTTCTATTATGATTTCTATGTTTACAAATATGTTATTGGGCTTGCTTGTGCATGTAAAATTGCCAATGATATCTATAATAAAGCACCAAATGCATTAGAAAATTATAAGAAGTTTTTAAAGAGTGGTGGATCAAATTACCCAAGTGAAGAATTAAAATATGCAGGAATAGATATTACAAAACCAGATGTATTAATAGATGCAATAAAATTCTTTGACGAAACAGTTAAAGAATATCAAAAAATATTAAGAAAGAGGTAATAAAAATGGCTAAAAAGGATTATTATGAAACATTAGGTGTATCAAAAACCGCAACTGATGCCGAAATAAAAAGCGCTTTTAGAAAAATGGCTAAACAATACCATCCTGATGTAAATAAAGAGCCTGGTGCTGCTGAAAAATTTAAAGAAATATCTGAAGCTTATAGTGTTTTATCAGATGAAAATAAGAGAAAGATATATGATCAATATGGAGCAGATGCCGTAAATAATGCTGGTCAAGGCGGTGCCGGAGGATTCGGCGATTTTGGTGGATTCCAAGGTGGATTTGGTGATTTCTCTGGATTTGGTTTTGGTCAAGATGATTTAGAAGATATCATAAGTTCTTTCTTTGGTGGTAGATCATCAAAATCAAGAAAAGCATCAGCTACTAAAGGAGAAGATTCACTAGTAAGAATCAATTTAACATTTGATGAAGCCATATTTGGTTGTGAAAAATCCTTTAAAATAAGTTTAAATACGATGTGTCAAGATTGTAACGGTAAAGGAGGATTAAATCCTCATACATGCTCAAAATGTAACGGCAAAGGACGTATTATTTCTCAGCAGAGAACATTATTTGGTGTAACAAGTGTTCAAACAATTTGTCCAAATTGTCGTGGTACCGGAGAAGAGTTTACTAAAACATGTTCAACATGTCGTGGTACTGGAAGAATTAAAGGCGAAAAAACAATCACATTAAGAGTACCATCAGGTGTTGCAACTGGTGATCAAATGCGTATGTCTGGAAAAGGTTCTGCCGGAACAAATGGAGGACCAAATGGTGACATATATATCGAATTTGTAGTTAAAGATCATCCATTGTTTGTTAGAGATGGCCGTAACATCATTTTAGAAGTACCATTAACTATAACTGAAGCCGTATTAGGTTGTGTTAAAGAAATTCCAACAATTAATGGTAAAACTAAAATAGAAATAGATGCCGGTGTTCAAAATGGAGAAGAATTAAAACTTCGCGGTAAAGGTATTAATGAAGAACGTAGTGGCAAAACAGGTGACATGATTATTAAAATAAAAGTTTTAATACCTAAAAAACTAGACAGAAATCAAAAATCATTATTTAAAGACTTAGCTGATACTGACTTAGAAACAAACGAAGAATTTAAAAAGTTTAATAAATATTTATAATCATTGTTTATTAAACTTTTTCTTTTTGATATAATTTAATGGTAATAGAAAGTTGGCGATTAATATTATGGAAAAACTAACAAAATGGCTTAAAGAAAATATCGTATTTTTAATTATTTTAACAGCGATTATTATAACAAGAATATTCTTTTTCTCACCAATAAGAGTAAATGGAACGAGTATGCATCCAACCTTACAAGATAAAGAATTTATGATATTAAATAAAATAAGTTTAAAGCAAGGAATCAATAGATTCGATATAGTTGTTGTTCAAGAAAATAATAAATATATTATAAAAAGAGTAATCGGTTTACCGGGCGAATCAGTTATGTATAAAGATAATAAACTATATATTAATGGCAAAGTAATTGAAGATAATTACAGTAAGACTACTACAAATGATTTTGACAATGTTGTTTTAGGTGAAAATGAATATTTTGTTATGGGAGATAACAGAGCAGTATCAAGCGACAGCCGTATAATAGGTCCAGTAAATATTAAAAATATAAAAGGAAAAACAAATTTAATAATCTTTCCTTTTAATAAAATGGGAACTGTTGAATGAAAAATTATATATTAAACATATATTCTAACTATTTGCTAGAAGAAGAATTAAATAAATTAATATCAAAAGAAGAAAACATTATTAATTTAAATTATGATGATTTAAAAATAGACGATGTTATATTAGAATGTTCATATTATTCACTAATTGATACTTCTAAATGTGTAATAGTTAAAAATTTCAAATTAAACGAAGATGCTAGAAAATTAGTAAATTATTTAGAAAATCCTAATAAAGACGTTAAATTAATATTAATATGTAGTAATTATGATAAACGAAATAAAATATATAAAGATATAAAAGATAAAATTAATATCGTTGAAATTAAAGGATTAAAACCAAATGATATAATAAATAAAGTAAGTTCTTATTGCAAAGAAAAGCAAATTAAAATGGGATACAACGATATAAATTATTTATTAGATAAAAATCAAAATGATTTAGATTTAGTTATAAGTGAAATAAATAAATTAAACATAATATCAAATAACATTACCATAGACACAATTAACACATACGGTTCATTTATTCCAAGTGACGATAGTTTCGACTTATGCGATGCAATTGTTGAAAAAAAGGTTAAAGAAATACCATCACTATTAAATGAATTTATTGAAGCAAGAAAAGAAGTAATTCCTTTTATAGCGTTGCTTGCTATGCAATATAGATATATTTATGCTTGTAAGAATATTAATAAATCTTCCGATTATTTAATGAAATTATTTAGTGTAAGTAGTGATTACCCATTTATTAAAGCAAAAGGTCGTACAAACAAATATACAGTTCAAGAATTAAAAGAAATAATTATTAATTTAGCAAAAGCAGACTTAGATTTAAAATCAACAGATAAAGATAAATATAATATTTTAAAAACTTTTATAAGTAGTGTTATAGTATAAAAAGGATGGTTAAAATGGAAACAAAAGACATTGAATTAGATGGCAAAAAAATTAAAATTGTTGTCAAATTAAATGGTGAATATCCTGAAGATATTGATATTAAAGACAATTATATTCATGAAAATACTCAAAAAATTAGTGGAGAGACAAATGAATAATCCAGTAGAAATTGACGAGTTTTTAAAATATTATGCTAAAATATATAAACAAAATCCTGAATTACCAATTTTAAGAGACACAATTTATCACGGTTTAATGACGTATGGATTAAAAGAAGAAGAAAAACAAGATAAGAGTATTAAATATATGTTTAATAAATGGATTGAGCATTATAAAAACACTAATTTAATTGTTTACGAAAGTGAATTGCAAAAACGCTTTCTTCAGTTTCACAGTTCTAATGGTAGAAATTCTGAAGATTACGTAAAAATATATGTAACATTTGCTAAAGAAGATATGGAATCATGTGTTATGCAAATATTCGATTTTATTGGTCAAAATAAATTTGAAACCTATTCAAAAGTATCGGATGTTATAAGATCAGATGCAATAGTTTTAAGAATGGCTAATATTAATGATGCCAAAAAAGTAATTAATTTCATCAACACAAATCCCTATTTATCTAGCAAAGCTCGTAAAACAAATCCCTTTTTAATAAAAAATGGAGTAGTTGGACTTGCTAGTGATAGAGATCTTAGTTATAATTCCACCATTGCATTTTTGATAACAAAATATTATAAATCAGTTTCAAATTACGACAATGTAAATTACGAAAATTTTAAATTGTTTGCTCAAAATTACTATAATGATGTATTTATAAATCAAACAAGATTGGAAGAATTTATGCACGAAACAGAATTTATATCTAATAAAAAAAGATTCAATTCTGAAGGTGAGATACTAGCAAACTATTATGAAATATTTAAATTAATAAATATTTCATTTAATGAACATACAAATCTAAATGATTTTTATAATCATATTGCAATGGTACAAAATGAAAGTACATTTAAAAGATTATCAAAATATTTTAATGTTAGCATTCAAAATATCAATAATCAACCAGTGTTAAATAATATTAATAAAAAAGATTTATTAGATCAATACATAATGTATGCTTTAAAAAAATATAACAGTGTCGTTGAAACCATAAACTGTATAAAATCATTTATAAATGGTAATCAAAAAGCTATTACAAGAGATAAAAATTTCAGAACAGATTTCATTAATTATCTTTCATCAAGTGATATTTTAAAAATAGTAAATGGAAATATTGAAGGATATATTCAAAGTTTTGCACCAAACGAAATAGAAAATGAAAATTTGCTCAATCTTATACAAGAAGCAATTATCGAAACATATAATAAATATGGTTTTATTCACGCTAAAACAGCAATATTTGCTTTAATTTCTTCAAACGATGCATCATACATTACAAACGGGAACAATAATTATCGTAATAGATTATCAAAATATAGCTATGAAGAAATATCAAACCAATTTAATGAAATTGCAAAAGGATATAATTCAAACACTGGCGAAGATATATATAGTTACATCTTATCATCATTATTAACTCCCCCAAAAATAGACATTCCAAAAAGCATTTATTAAAAAAAGTTATTGTAAATTTTGACAATAACTTTTATTTATTTTCCATTAAATTTTTAACTTTCTCTGTATTTTTAAAATTTAATTTAGCAATTTTACTAAGTTCATCAACTCCATATTTTTTAGCTATCATAACAGCTTGTTTATCAACTTCTGGTCCAGCACCCTTTTTTATAAATATTTGATATTTTTCTTCAATCTTTTTCATTTCCATTAAAAATACATATCTACATATAATTGAAGACACAGCAACCGCATAGCATTTATCTTCCGCTTTAGTAGTAAAAGTGATATTTTTATAAACTTCTTTAGCATCTTTAATATATTCAAAATAATTTTTAGGAAAGCAAAACTGATCAACAACCACATATTTAACATCCTCATAATTATTCTTAACCATATTAACAAGAACCTTATTATGTAATATAGCTTTAATCTTATTCATATTAGTAGGATACTTATTATAAGTTTGATTATCTAAAATATAAGTAGAGTGGGGAATAGTTTTAATTAATTTAGGGCCAATTTTAAGAATTATATCATCAGTTATTTTCTTACTGTCTTTTACTCCTAAATTCATTACCTCCTTAATATTTTCCTTACTTACATATGAAGCCGTAACAACAATGGGGCCAAAATAATCACCAGTTCCAACCTCATCAGAGCCAATTGTAGCAACATTTCTAAATCTTAAATCAGTTTCTTCTTTTGCTTTGTCCTTCTTCTTATCTTCACTCTTTTTAAGTTCACTATCAATATTTCGATTATTTAAGCTCATTTCCAAATCCTTCCAAATCTGAGCCTCGATATCTGCACTATTTCCTTGAAAAACAACTTTCCCCGAATTATAAAGAGTTATGTTAGTATCAGCATCATCTGCTTGAAATATAGCATAAGGAGGAGTTTTCTGTCTTCTTTTATCAGCATAAAAACTAATCATTCTATTTTTTACATTATCACTTACAGTAAATACAATAGTCATAAACATCACCAACTTCATAATACCATAACTTTTTAATTATTTCTTTACTTTTTTTAAGTTATTATAATATAATTAATCTAGGAGTGTAAAAAATGAATATATTAGACTATTTAATATTAATAATTATTATTCTAGGTGCTTTATACGGATATAAAAGAGGATTTCTTGGTTCATTAATTAATTTTATTGGAACAATAGTAGTAATAATCTTAGCATTTTACTTAAAAAATCCAATATCAGTATTTTTATATGAGCATTTTCCATTTTATAATTTTGGTGGATTCTATAAAGGCATAAGTGTTTATAACATCTTGTTGTATGAAGGAATAAGTTTTTTAATAACCTTAACAATCTTAAGTATTGTTTTAAAAATTGTATTTAAAATCACTGGTTTAGTAGGTAAACTAACATTAGGTATTTTTTCTGAAGGATTAATAGGAAGAATATTAGGTTTAATATTTGGTTTATTTCAAGGATTTTTAATTGCATTCTTTATATGCTTCTTATTTAGTACATTTGCAAGCACAGCTAAAATATATCAAGATTCAAAATATGGTAATCAAATAGTATCTAAAACACCATTTTTATCAAATGTAGTAGAAAAAACATATTTATCTATTAAAAATGTTTATGATATAACTCTAGAATATCAAAATAGTAGTGATAAAGAAGAGGCTAATAAAAAATGCTTAGAAGTATTATTAAAATACGAAATAATTTCTAAAGAATCAGCTGAAAAATTAAGTAATAATGGAAAATTAGGCATTAAAAATATAAAAGATGTTATAAATAATAGTCAAAATAATGATAATAATAATGAGGAGGAATAAAATGATAGAATATTTAAGTAATCAAAAATTAGAAGATGTTTTAACAGATGAATTAACCATAGTAGACTTTTTTGCCAATTGGTGTTCACCTTGTAAAATGATTGGTATGGAATTAGAAGAATTACCAAATAAAATAATTAAAGTTGATGTTGATACTCACGGAGAACTTGCTCAAAGTCACGGTGTGATGAGTATTCCCACAATTGAGATATACAAGAATAAAAAGATGGTTACTCATTTTGTTGGATATAAAACAAAAGATGAAATAGAGGAAATTCTTAATGAATATAAATAAATATTTAGATCAAAATAAATATTTATTTTTTTATTAAATAGAAAAAAATTTAAACATTAATATTGACGAACATATGTTTATAATATATAATATAAATTATATTAATATTTTAAAAAGAAAAGAAACATAAAACTCCCAATGAAATTGTCTTTTTTCTTTTATAAAATATAAAAGTATGATAATATAAACGTAGTTAAAAGGAGTGCATAAAATATGAATTTAAAAGATTTATATATCAATTATTTTGTAAGTAAAGGACATAAGCAAATTCCATCAGCGCCAGTAGTACCTGAAAATGATGCTAGTGTTTTATTTAATACAGCTGGAATGCAACCATTAATTCCATATTTAATGGGTAAAGAGCATCCATACGGTAAAAGACTAACTGATTATCAAAAATGTATTAGAACAAACGATTTAGACTCTGTTGGCGATGAAACACATCATACATTTTTTGAAATGTTAGGAAATTGGTCATTAGGAGATTACTTTAAAAACGAATCAATTGAATATAGTTTTGAATTTTTAACTAAAGTATTAAATATTGATGTTGAAAGAATAGCAGTAACTGTATTCGTTGGTGATGATAAAATTCCTAAAGATACTGTATCAGCAAATAAATGGATTGAATTAGGCATTAATCCCAAAAAGATTGCCTATTTAGGTGTAGAAGATAATTTCTGGATTGCCGGAGAAAGTGGACCATGCGGTTCCGATACTGAAATATTCTATTTTAGATCAAATGATGAAATACCTGACTTTTTTGATCCAAGTGATAATAGATGGGTTGAAATTTGGAATAATGTGTTCATGCAATATTTTAAAGATGAAAATGGAAATGTTACTGAATTACCTAAAAAGAATGTTGATACGGGTATGGGAGTCGAAAGAGTAGCAGCTATTCTAGAAGATGTTAATGACAACTATTTATCATCAGTTTGGATAGATGTTATTAAGTTAATTGAACAAATTTCTAATAAAAATTATGAAGAAAATAAAAAAGATATTAGAATTATAGCCGATCACATTAGAACAGCAACATTTATCTTAGGAGATAATGCGAAAATAGTTCCTTCAAATACTGATAGAGGTTATATTTTAAGAAGATTAATTAGACGTGCCATAAGATGTGCTAGAAACCTAGAAATTGCCAATAGCACTAATTGGGAAGAACAAATTGCCAATTTAATTATTGAAAAATATGCTAAATATTATGATGAATTATCTAATAATAAAGAATTTATAATTACTGAACTTGCTAAAGAAAAGTCTAAATTTAGTAAAACATTAGAAAAAGGTTTAAGAGTATTTGAAAAAGAAACACAAAATGTTAAAACAATTGATAAAGATTTAGCCTTTAAATTATATGACACATTTGGTTTTCCAATTGAACTAACTGAAGAATTAGCCAAAGAAAAGAATTTAGAAGTAGATATAGAAGGATTTAAAGAAAAATTTAAAGCTCATCAAGAATTATCAAGAACTGCTTCTAAAGGTATGTTTAAAGGCGGATTAGCAGGAGATTCTCAAATCGAAACAAGATATCATACTGCAACCCATTTGCTTAATGCAGCCCTTAAAAAAGTATTAAATGGAGACGTTCATCAAAAAGGTTCGAATATTACAAATGAAAGAATGCGTTTCGACTTCTCATTTGATCGTAAGCTTACTAAAGAAGAATTAGATCAAGTTGAAAACTTAGTTAACGAATGGATTAAAAAAGATTTAATTGTAACAGTAACTGAAGAAAATAAAATGGATGCAGTACATAGTGGTGCCGAAGCAATGTTTATTGAAAGATATCCCGATATTGTAACAGTTTATACAATAAGTGATAGAACAACAGGTGAAGTAGTATCTAAAGAAATTTGTATGGGGCCACATGTAGAACATACAAGTGAAATTGGTAAATTTAAAATAACTAAAGAAGAAGCATCATCAGCAGGTGTAAGACGTATTAAAGCAGTAATTGAATAATAAAAAATATAAAAAAATAAAACGGGTAATGTATATATAGGAGGACAAAAAAATTATGAAAAATATAAACATGTTAAGTCCTTATTCATTCCATTATTTATGGAAATACGAAATAGGGAAACAATATATTTGTAAATTAGCAAATGAATTATTAAACGACAATGAAGAATATGTACTTTTACCCTTTTTTAATGAAAAATTAAATAATGTTAGAAGTTATGTAATACTAGAATCAAGTAGTAAAATACTATTTATTGATTTTAATTTTAAAAAGAATGATAATTTATTAAAAACAGACTTATTATTAATGAAATATTTAAAATATACAAATAAAAAAGCTGTTAAATTAATAATCATTAACAATTATAAAGGAATTAATAATGAAATAGATAACATTATTGATATTTATAATAATGATATAAAAAGTATTAATCTTAAATTTATGTATGCTAAAAAATATAAAGAACAATTTATTATAAATAAAAGCATAACTAATTTATTATATAAAATGACTAAAGAAGAATATAAAATATATTTGCATGAAAAAATGTTAAAAGAAAGAATTTAAAAGGAAAGTGGTAAACTATGCAAAATATCCGTAACTTTTGTATAATTGCACATATTGATCACGGTAAAAGTACTCTAGCAGATCGAATTTTAGAACTAACTGGTGCAGTATCAAAAAGAGAACTAAAAGAGCAAATGTTAGATTCAATGGATATCGAAAGAGAAAGAGGAATTACAATTAAATTAAATACAGTTCATCTAAACTATAAAGGATATGAATTTAATTTAATTGATACACCAGGACACGTCGACTTTTCATATGAAGTATCCAGAAGTTTAGCAGCCTGTGATGGAGCAATTCTTGTTGTAGATGCAACTCAAGGAATTGAAGCTCAAACTCTTGCAAATTTATATCTAGCATTAAATCATAATTTAACAATTATACCAGTAATAAATAAAATAGATTTACCAAATGCTGATGTTCCAAAAGTAACTGCTGAATTAGTTAAAGTTCTTGGTTTTAAAGAAGATGAAATAATTCCTGTAAGTGGTAAAACCGGTGAAAATGTCAAATTATTATTAGATGCAGTTATTGACAGAATAAATCCACCACAAGATTTAAAAGAAGGAACAAAAGCATTAATTTTCGATTCATATTTCGATCAATATAAAGGTGTTGTAGCATCCATTTGTGTTAAATCAGGATCAATTAAAACTGGTGATACAATTATTATGATGAACAATAATGAAGAATATGTTGTTACTGAAGTTGGTGTAAATACTCCAAGTGAAAAATTATTACCTGAACTAAAAGCCGGAGATGTAGGATGGGTTGCAGGAGCAATTAAAAGTGTAGAATCTGTTCGTGTTGGAGATACAATCACTACTAAAAGAGATAGAGCAACAAAACCATTAGAGGGATATAAAAAAGTTAAATCAATGGTTTATAGTGGTATTTACCCAATTGAGCCAAATAAATATAATCATTTAAAAGAAGCACTAGAAAAATTAAAATTAAATGATGCATCTCTTACATTCGATGTTGAAACATCAGAAGCATTAGGTTTTGGTTTTAGATGTGGCTTTCTTGGGCTTCTACATATGGAAATAATCGAAGAAAGAATTAAAAGAGAATTCGGTATAGATATAATTGCTACATCGCCATCAGTTATCTATAAAGTAGAATTAACAAATGGAAATGTAATTGAAGTAGATAATCCATCAAAAATGCCAAATAAGGTTAATATTAGCTCAATCAGTGAACCTTTTGTTAAAGCAAGTATATTTGTTCCAAGTGAATATATTGGTTCTATAATGGAACTATGTCAAGAAAAAAGAGGTATATATAAAACAACCGAATATATTGATGAAAAAAGAGTTAATATAATATACGAATTACCCCTTGCTGAAATAGTTTACGATTTCTTTGATAAATTAAAAAGTTACACTAAAGGCTATGCATCTTTTGACTATGAACTATCTGAATATAAAGTAAGTGATTTAGTTAAAATGGATATTTTAATAAATGGAGAAGTAGTAGATGCATTATCTGTAATTGTTCATAAAGATGCAGCATATCATCGTGGCTTAGCAATTACAAAAGCTCTAAAAGAACTAATACCAAGGCAACTATTTGAAGTACCTATTCAAGCATCAATTGGTTCAAAAGTAATCGCTAGAGAAAATATTGCTCAAATGAGAAAAAATGTACTTGCTAAATGTTATGGTGGAGATATATCTCGCAAAAGAAAATTACTAGAAAAACAAAAAGAAGGTAAAAAAAGAATGAAGATGGTTGGTTCAGTTGAAGTTCCACCAGAAGCATTTTTATCAATTTTAAAAACAGATAAATAATGAGGAAACATGGAAGAAATAGATATTAATAAATTAAAACAAGATTTAAAACATTATTATGAAGCAGCTTATTTTACATTAGGATATGGAGCAGCATTAATGGATTCATTTGATCTTGATAACCTATCAGATGAAGAAATAATAAATAAAGCAATTGATAATGGTATCAATTTAGAACAATATATAATAAATAATTCAAATAAAAAACTTAGTAGATAATCTCTATTAAGTTTTTTACATAGCAATTATATAATAAATAATACCTATCGCTGAACTAGCAACAATAGCTAGTAGACAAATCCATACTAATATTTTAGATCCAACACTTTTCTTTTTTGCTCTATAAGCCATAATACTTATTCACCTCAAATTAATTATACAAAACTTATCATAAAATTAAAAGAAAATAATATGATTAATTAGGTGAAAACATGAAATTTAATTATATGAAGATTATACGTAGCAGATTTAAGTTTCTTTTTATTCTTTTATTTATAGGATTAATTTTAGGAATAATATTATATCTAAATTGCAGTCAAAATGTTAAACAAAATATTGACTTAACACTAGCTTCCAGCTTAACAAACATTAAAGATAGTCATCAAAATCAAATATTAATTCATTTATTAATAATAAGTTTAATAATTATATCATCATGTTTTATAATTGGTTTTATCCCATTAATTATATATTATATATACGAAGGAGCATCTATTGGTTTTCTATTAGCATCATTCATTCACTATAAAAAAATTAAAGGTATCTATTATGCTCTAGTGTTTATATTAACAAATAAACTGTTACATTTAATATTATTATCATATCTTTTATATATCACATATAAATATATAAGAATTTTTATAAAAAATAATTATAAAATTACTAACCTTAATAATTATTTGCTAAGATGCTTTATAACACTTATTACAATATTATTAAATGATATATTTTTATATCATTATGGAAACACAATAATTAGTATTTTAATTTAAGAATAACTATTAATAATTGCAATTTTTTGCTACAATAAATACGTGATGTTTATGGAAAAAGTTGTAATTGGAATGAGTGGTGGAGTAGATTCCTCTGTTGCCGCTTATTTATTAAAAAAACAAGGATATGAAGTAATTGGTTTATTTATGCGTAATTGGGATTCACTAGTAAATGATGATATTAAAGGTAATCCAAATCTTAACAATAATATTTGTCCTCAAGAACAGGATTATAATGATGCTCTAGCAGTATGTAATCATTTAGGTATACCACTTCATAGAATCGATTTTGTTAAAGAATACTGGGATAATGTCTTTACTTATTTCTTAGATGAATTAAAAAAAGGAAGAACGCCAAATCCCGATTTAATGTGTAACAAATATATTAAATTTGATCTATTTAAAAAAGAAGCTAAAAGATTAGGTGCTGATTATATTGCAACCGGTCATTATGCCAGAATTGTTGGTAATAGGCTTTTAAGAGCTGTTGATTTAAATAAAGATCAAACATACTTCTTAGCTCAAGTAAGTGAAGATGCTTTAAAAGATGTGTTATTCCCTATTGGTGATCTAACAAAACCAGAAGTACGTGAAATAGCCAAAATGCAAAATATTCCTACCGCAACCAAAAAAGATTCAACTGGAATATGCTTTATTGGCGAAAGAAATTATCAAAAATTTGTATCAAACTATTTAAAACCAAATCCGGGTGATATAATTGATATAGATACAAACAAAATAATTGGTACACATACTGGTTTAATGAATTATACAATCGGTCAAAGACGAAATGTAGGAATATCAGGTAATTTAGAGAAACACTTTGTAGTAGGTAAAAACGTTGCTGAAAATAAACTTTATGTCGCATTTGGAGAAGATAGTGAGTATTTATATTCAGATTCTTGCATTATCGAAAACGTTAACTTTTTATGTCAGACAAGACATACATTTTGTACCGCAAAATTTAGATATAGAGGACCAGATTATGAAGTAATACTAGAATATCTTGAAAATAATGAAATATTAGTTAAATACCCTGAAAAAGTTAAAGCTGTAACTCCAGGTCAAGCATGCGTACTATATTTAGGAGAACAATGTTTAGGTTCAGGAATAATAAAAACTGTTATGAAAAATGGTGAAAAACTTTGGTATTTATAAGAAAATATAAAGTACTATTCTAGTGCTTTTTCTTTTACAAAAATTTACTCCACTACTTGACAATCAGTTGTCAATTAAGATATGATTAAAATGTAAAGAAAGTAGGTAAAAACATAATGAAAAGATTAAACGAAATACTTCAAGAATTAGGAATATCAAAAGTAAGATTAGCAAAATATTTAGGTGTTTCTAGACAAATGGTTTATAACTATCTTGAACTTAAATCATTAAATGAATGGCCAAAAGAAAAGAAAATAGCGTTATTAAAATTATTAGATATAGAAGATGGAGAAGAGGATACATTAAAGGATATTGATGTAACAACAGAATATTTAGTTGAAGTGGAAGAAAGATTAAACAAAGCATTAAAATCTACTTCAAACAATGAATATTTAGATTTAAAAGGATTAAAAAAAGAAGAACAACAATTAGTTAGTGATATAACATATTTAATTAAAGATAAATTATTAGAAGAAGAGAATAGAGAAGAGAGGTATTATACTCTACTATACACTTTTCATTTATTACAATGTGTTGACAATATAGAAGAAATAAAATATCTATTAGCCTATATGTCAAAATATGCTGGTTTCACTAATCCAAATGAATTTAAATTTAATGAAAACAAACAATTTATGTTTGAAGGTATTATTCACTCAGCCTTTAATTTATATCTTAATGGTAACCCTTCAAAGAGTAGAGTAATAGAGTCAAGAAAACGTTTTGTTGAGGAAATTGAATCTCGTAATGAAGAAAAATTATCACGTACTCAACAATTAAACACAATTAGATTTCAAGCATTACGTGAATTAGGTTACACCACTATTAATACAGAAAATGCTTCTGAAGTATTTGAAAAAATAGCAGAAATTGAATCAAGATCAAGTAAATAAATATATATTTCAAAATTTTACAACTACTCCTTCTCTATTTATTAACGATTCAAGTGGAGAAGGGAGTTTTATTTAATACTATATATTATTCGACCATCATATTAAGATGATAAATTAAATACAACTTATCATCTTTTTATCATAAAATACAACTTCCTATAATATATACTAAATTAATTCAAACATTTCTTAAATGACTTAAAAAGCACCTTTAATAAGGTGCTTATTTTTTTACGCTATCTAGATATTTTATTACAATGGTTTCAATTAGGTTTGAAAGAGTCCTATTTTCTTCCTGTGCTAAATTATCTAATTCCCTTTTTATATCTTCCGTCGTACTGAATGTTACAGTTGCTCTTTCCATATTTCCTCCTACAAATATTATAAAATGTTTATTTATGTATTGAAATGTACACATGTGTATGTTAATATGTAAGTGTACACAAGTGTATGTAGGTGTATAAAGAAAGGAGATTCCAAAAATGGAAGAAAAAGAATTAAAAGTAATTTTACAAAGCGTTCTAAAATATGAAGATAAGAACGAGAAAGGTGTCTATAAAAGTAGATTAGGTTATATTCTAGCAAATAAAGATGCAATTCAATGCACTGATAAGTTTAAAGGTTTCAGTGAATTATCATATTTTTCAAACGACACACAATTATTTGACTTATTAAATTCAAGTCATATGGGACAAAGTGCTACATTAGTCTTTACTAAAGTACAAAATCCAAGAAACCCATTAAGGGACTCAATGAAATTAAAGAGTATTGTGTTAAAAGATGAAACTATTAGTGTATTATAACGCAAATTATAAAAGTTTCAATGTGGTTTATACTACTAACCGAATAAGACATCGTTCAAGTTCGACAGTAGATAAATATAATCGTATGTTTATTCAAAGCATTACAGCTGAGGAACATACAATAAGTTTCTTCGATAAGATACTTGATATTGTAAGAGGAATAGAAAGGAAATAGATATGTTGGGAATTATCAGTTTCGCTGATGGTGTTGCAGGAACTCCAATAACTCCAAAGGATTTTGTAACTCAAGTTACTGGTTCTGTTACAAGTGCAGTATCATTAGCTGATATTGCTGCAATAGTAGGCGTTATTATTGCTGCAGGTATTGGTGCAATTGTCGCTTGGAAATTTGGACGTAAAGGTTATAATTATCTTAAAAATGCCCTTACAGGTCGCGGCGGAAAAATATAGCAATAAGGGAAAATGTGAAAAGTTTTCCCTTATTTTTTATTAGAAAGAAAGGAAATTTATGTTAAAAATTAATAAGAAATTAACAAATGAAAATAAAAAAGAAAATTTAAAGTTTGTCATTGATTTATTACAACAATTTAATAAATATGACGAAATAAGAAAGCAAGAGGTCATTCTCGATCTAAAAAAGGAGTTGAAAAAATATGAATGAATATGCTGATGCATTTTTGGAATTAGTCAAAGTTGCAACAGGTCCGGCATTATGTTGGGCTTTTGGAATTAAGGCTTTTAGATTTGTTGTAGGTGCATTTACTGGAAAAGATGTGGGCCTATAATGAATCATTATTTAGAAAAAAATTTAAATGTCTGGGACGGCATATCAAGTCAGCTATGGAAAATTAAGAATTCCAATAAAGAAGAATTATTCGTAACAGGTATTAATATCTGGTGTGGTCCTCAAGGATCTGGGAAATCTTTATCAATGATCCATGTATTTAGGAAGATTATAAAAGATTATCCAAAAGCAATAGTAGTAACAAATATTGAATTTAATTTTCCTATTCCAAATGAAATAAGAAAATATACAGGTTTTGACGATTTTAAGATCGAAAATGGAATCTATGGAGTAATTTATGTCTTAGACGAAATTCATTTAATATTAAACTCATTAGAAAGTAAAGGAGTTCCATTATCAATAATTGTAGAACTATCACAGCAACGTAAACAACGTAAATTAATTCTTGGTACAAGCCAAGTTTATGCTCGTATGGCTAAGCCATTAAGAGAGCAAATAAGAAACGTAATTATATGCAAAAATTATTTCGGTTTATTTCAATTCAACTATTTAATTGACGCATTTAATTGCAAAGAAAAAGACGGAGAACTTAAGTATCAGAAACTTAAGACATCATTCTTTTTTCATAGAAAGGCGGACTATTTAGCATATGACACATACAAAAAAATGGATAATTATGTTGGCATTAGCGGTAACATGTCTAGTTACAATTGATGTTAATGCTGATTCTTTTGTGGCTGACGACACTTTTGTCATGTCTAGCCAATATCATGATTTTTTCAAAAATTACTTTGGGGAAAATAAAGATTATCAATATTTCAGTTACAAGTGTGATAGTGGTAATTATCAGCGTAATTGCTACTATGGTATCGACTCCGAAGGAAATTCAGTTAAGATCACATATGTCGATAATGGATCATACAATTACAATTATTCGATCACAAGTGGAGTAGATAATAATTTTAGTGTAACAGGAGTTTCTGTATTTAAAGTAAAAGCAAATCCTAATTATTTAACAAATTTTGTATTAATATTTTCAATTTGTTTAGTAATTTTATTAATTTTTTTAGGAGGTCTATAATGAATTTTATTAAAACGTGTTTTAACTCATTTTTTAGGACTTTAGGTCGTATTTTATGTTATGTTGCAATAGGTATGATCTTATCATTTTTATTTTCAAAATTAGATGTTCATGCCGATATGGTTTCTCCTAATCAAATTTCTTTTAATGGTAAGCAATTTGATTCTTATTATGAAATACCTGTTATACTTGATAATCACTCTATTGATTTAAAAGTTGAGATATTTGATATGATCTCTAGAGTTCCAACTTTACAAACTAATTTAATTTTAGATGTTTGTGCTACTACAAATCAATTTAATATTTGGCGTACTATTGCTGCCGGTGGAGCTTGTTCTAGTTCTTGTTTTAGTCAATTAGTTCAAGTAAAACAAATTCCTGATTTAGTATGTCGAACTTATACTTATAATGACAACAAGGCTTATCGTATTGTTATTCCTATTAATAAATGGAGCGTTGGTATAGGTAGTTCCGATTATATTACTTTAGATGATAAAATAACGATTTATAATGCTTCAGTTCATGATTTGTATTCTAGCATTTATGGTGCTTATTATTCTGATATTGGTTTTGATTTAAATAATCAGGAAGCATTATTTAATGATTTAAATCAAACACAACAAAATATTTTAAATAAACAAAATGAATTAAATAATTCTATTAAAGATACAAATTCCAAGCTTGATGAAGCTGAAAATACCAGGAAAGGTATTTGGGAAACAATTAAAGGTATTCCTGAATCGATAGCTAATGCTATCAAAGGTTTATTTATTCCAGATAACTTTGATTTTTTAAACGATTTTAAAGATACTTTATCAAATAAATTAGGCTTTATTGCTGAAGTTCCTATTAAATTGATAGATTTTATTATTTCACTTGCTGATTTTACTTGGACTGAATTTAGTTCGATTACTTTTCCTAAAATTGAAATTATGGGAGTTTCATTCTGGAATGATATTACTATTGATGTTGGTCCAATTTTAGGTGGTTTAAAGAAATATCGATATATCACAGATGTACTATGTGTTACTTTGTGTGTTAATACTTTACGTAAAATGTATGATAAATTTACAGGAGGTAGTGGAGAATGATCTTAAAAGGCTTATTCAGTTTAATTACTGGTGTTATTAATCTTATTCCTTTTTCTTTACCTAGTCTTCCAGAAAAATTCAATACTACTTTAGATTTTATTTTTACAAACATAAAAGGATCATTAGGTATTATTGATTTATTCATTGATCTAAAATTTTGGATCGCATGTGCAGGTGTAATGGTCTTACTTTATAATATTAAACATGTATGGAATACTATTGTTTATTTATTAAATTTAATACCTACTGTTGATATACCATTCTGGAAATAGAGTGCTTAGATAGTTGTTTGTCAAGTAAACGTGGAATAATGGGGTAGGGGCCCTTTTATGCCGCGAAAGTTACTTGATAAACATTTTCACTCAATAATGGTGTCTAAAAAAGCAAGAAAAAAGATTTTAATCATTTTTTTTGCTTTTTGCAAGCCGTCCGCTTGTAGGACCTCTAAAAGTTTTTTGCACTACTTTTTTACAAAAAAGTAGTAAAAGTTTTAGGGTTGTGGCACACAGGCACCTTTTTTAAAAAGGTGGGGGTTAGGTTACATGTCCGCCTAGCCGCACTAAAAACCGTAGGTTTAGTAGGCTAGGCGGACTAAAAACATGTACCAGGAATAACAAATAACTATATCTACTACGACTATATAGTTATTTGTGTTTTTTGTGCAAAAACCGGCATTTGTTCGATAAAATATTCACAAAGCCGCATAAAAAGGAGAAATATGACAAAGAAAATTGAAACAAAATCGGAAGAAATAGACGAAAAGAGATATCGTAATTTTATGATCTTACTTTATGAAGATACGGCATCATATGTTTTTAACGACGTTCTATTCGATTTAAAGGGTAGTTTTAAAAACTACGCATATATAAAACATTTACCTGAAGAGAATGAAAAAAAGGAACATTATCATTTTATCCTGGCATTAGATAATCCAAGAACTATCACTTCCCTATCCAAAAGAGTAGGGGTACCTGAGAACTTTATACAACCAGTTAAATCATTAAGGGCTAGCTGTCGATATTTAACACATCAGGACAACGACGATAAAACAAAATATTATTTAACAGATGTAAAAGTAAGTAATTCATTTTCTAGAAAGTTTTTTGCAAGTTTCGACGATCTACAAACCGAAGAAGATGTTATTGACGATATATACAATTACATCGATGTTATATCAGATACAAACAAATTTAGTGAATGTATAAAGATGTTAATTAAATTTGTAAATCAAAATGCATACGATACAATTTATAAACGTTATAGAGTAGAATTCACAGAATATTTACGTAGTAAATTATCAAACGTTCTAAAATAGACGCATAATTTACCGCCTATCAAACGTTTTCTTTAACTTCCTATAATATATATTATGTTAACCAATACATATTTAAAAAGAAAAGAACTGTTTATTACCAATCATTATATAATATCCCCTGCTATCACTATTTTATAATTAAATCTTAATAAGTTAGTTATCAATAAACTAATTTTTTATTTGCAAAATTACATTCTCTCATAATCATTTATATATATATATAAATTTTTGTTATATAAATTTTTTCATATGCTTATTAATTAACATTTATTTTTTATTCAAATTATATTTTATACATTATATTAATTATAAATTATTATTTTGTATATTACCTTATTTATTTATTAGTAAATATAAAACTTAAATTTTTTAATTTATATATAACGATCATTCAATAATGCAAATTCTCTATTTTGTACTCCACTATCTCCTACTATTTTTTACTTTACATTTAGTTTACATAATAAATTACAACACAAATTCAGTTAAAATAACTACAATTAAGCCGAGTAGAGTACCTAAAACAATATTCTTTTTACTATACTTCTCTACTTCTTTAAATATTTCATTAAAACTAATAGAAACCATAATACCAGACACAAATAAAAGTATTAAACTAATAAGTAAATTAGATAAAAATCTATATAAAAACAAATACGCAACAACGGCTCCTATTGTTTCAGCAAAACCGCTTATTAAAGTATAAATAAATGCCCTACTCTTTTTATTTGTTCCATAATACGTCGGAATAGCAATCGCAATACCTTCAGGTATATTATGAAGCATTATTGCAACACTAAGCTTAATTCCTAAATTAATATTTATGGTTGATGATAGAAAAGTAAGAATTCCTTCCGGCATATTATGAATCATTAATCCTATCATTGAAAGTATTCCTATTTTTTCTAAACTATTTGAATTATTTTTACTAGTAAACCTATCAATAATCTTAATAATTAAATTTCCAATAACCAGCATTCCAAGTAAAACAATAGCAGCAACAAATAAATTATATTCTTTTAGCAAATAAAAGAAACCATCAGGTATTAATTCAAATAAAGAAATAAAGAACATAATAGAGCCTGAAAATGCTAAAGAAAAACCAATAAATCCGTTAACATTCTTTGGTTTTAAATATATAAAGAAATATCCAATCGTTGTAGATATTCCCGCTAAAAAAGTAATTAAAAATGGTATATAAAAATTATTCATATTAAACTATATGAAATAAAATTAAAAAATAACCATTAATTACCATAATAAACAAAAGAAAAATTACCATACTATTATTAGGAGGTAATTATGAGTAGATATAATGCAAAAGCAAGATCTAATGCAAATAATAGCAAATGTCATTCAAGAGCTAATGAAAATGCTAAAGCAAATGAAAATAACGCTAGATCTAAATAATGAATTAAACTATCTAGGAAAGTATTCATCATAGTCCTTCTTAAGAGTTTCGTTATCTAAATGAGTGTAAATTTGAGTTGTGGCTAGATTTTCATGACCTAGAAGTTCTTGAATTATTCGCAAATCAGCTCCATTTTTAAGTAAATGAGTTGCATAAGTATGTCTTAAGGTATGAGGAGAAACATTTTTCTTTATACCTTTTTTTATGCATTCTTGTTTAATAATTCTAAAAATATATTGTCTAGATAATTTATTTCCCATATTATTTAAAAAAATATAAGTACTATTCTTCTTATTAATAGAAGTCCTATAGTTATTTATATAATCATTTAATACATTTTTAGCAATATCTCCAAAAGGAACAATTCTCTCCTTTTTGCCCTTCCCCATTACTCTAATTAAATTTTCATCCATATCAACATTAGCCATTTCTAAATTAATAAGTTCACTAATTCTAAGTCCTGAAGAATAAAAAAGTTCTAAAATTGCCTTGTTTCGAGCATCATATGGCGTATTTATTTCAATATCTAATAAAGATGTTACCTCTTCTAAAGAAAGCACTGTAGGCAGGCTTTTATCTAATTTTGGAGACTTAAATTTAGTCAAAGGATTATCTTTTATCTTTTCTAATCTTTCTTCATAATTATAAAAAGATTTCAAAGCACTTAAACTATGAGAAACACTTTTAGGAGATTTACTACTAATTGCTTTTAAGTATTTTTTTACATCATCATCATTAATTTTAAGTAAATCCTTATTAACATATTCATTAAACATAGATAACTCTAAAATATAAGAATTAACCGTATTAACACTATAATTTTTTTCATATCTTAAATAGTTTTCATATTCTTTAATATAATCATCGTTCATACAATAACCTCTACTATAAATTATACATATATCTTTAAAAATAATCAAATTTAATATATAATAAAAAGGCAAAGGAATGACTATTATGGAATTATTAGCAAATGATATTAGACCAATTAAATTAAATGATATATATGGACAAAATCATCTTATAGGTGAAGGTAAAATCCTAACTAATTTAGTAAAAAATAAAAAATTATTTTCTATGATATTTTATGGTAATCCTGGTTGTGGTAAAACAAGTATCGCAAATGCCTTAGTTAATGAATTAAATATGCCATATCGTATGTTAAACGCTGTAATGAATAAAAAAACAGACTTTGATATCGTAATCGAAGAAGCTAAAATGAATGGTCAAATGATTCTTATAATTGATGAAATTCATAGAATGAACAAAGATAAACAAGATATTCTTCTTCCCTACTTAGAAAATGGTAAAATTATTATGATAGGTTTAACAACATCAAATCCTTATCATAGTATTAATCCAGCTATAAGATCAAGATGTCAAATCTTTGAGGTAAAATCTCTTAAACCTGAAGATATCGTTAAAATTCTTATTAAAGCTAAAGACAATTTAGAAGGTATTCAAATCGATGACAATTGTATAAATATTATTTCATCTTCTTCAAATGGAGACGTTAGAAGCGCTTTAAATTTACTAGAAATGGCTTATTATAGTTCAACAGATCATATCATAACTGAAGATGTTTTAAAAAGTATTAATGCTAAACCAATAATATATATTGATAAAAATGATGATAATTATTATAACTCAATAAGTGCCTTACAAAAATCAATTAGAGGTAGTGATGCAGATGCAGCAGTTTATTATTTAGGTGTATTATTAGAAGCCCAAGATTTAGATATAATTTTTCGAAGATTATCAGTAATTGCTTATGAAGACATCGGTCTAGCTAACCCATCTATCGGTCCAAAATTAGATGCTGCTATTAATGCTGCAACCCGAGTTGGTTTTCCTGAATGTATTATTCCATTATCAGAAATAGTAATTGAAATGGCTTTATCTCCTAAAAGCAATAGTGCTTATCTAGCAATTGATAAAGCATTAACTACAATTAGAACTAAAAACTGTGGAAGTGTTCCTAAACATATTCATACCAATAGTAAGGATTATTTATATCCTCATAATTATAAAAATAGCTGGGTTAAGCAACAATACTTGCCCGACAATATCAAAAACGAAAAATTTTACTATCCTAAAAATAATGCTTACGAAAACAATCTTAATAAAATAGATAACGAAAAGAAAAAACAATAACCAATAATAAAATATTAGACGATAAATCTAATATTTTTATTTAGTAATATCATTAATTACATAACTTGCACATAATAATCCGGCAACACCTGGCATATAGCACACTGTGCCAAGTACCTTATCTTTATTCTTAGTTGGAACTTCAGTAGAAGAAACAACTTTAAATTTAGTTCTAATACGATTTTCTTTAACTTTCTTTCTTAATGTTTTAGCAAGTGGATCTCCACTAGTTTTATCAAGAGTAGTAATTGATAATTTAGATGGATCAGTCTTGTTTGCTGTTCCCATACTTGAAACTAATTTATATTTATTAGCATGTTTCATAAGTAATAACTTAACTTTAACATCATCACAAGCATCAATAACATAATCATATTTATTAACTAATAAATCATTAAAATTATCCTCAGTTATAAACTTATATATTATTGAAATATTTGCGTTTTTATTAATACTCAAAGCTCTTTCAGCTGCTGCTTCACATTTAGATATTCCAATATTTTTATTATTGGAAATAATCTGTCTATTTAAATTAGATTCTTCAACAACATCACCATCAACAATAGTTATGTTTTTAACACCAGACCTAACTAATGCCTCTAACGCATATCCTCCTACACCACCAAGCCCAACAACTAACACTCTTGCTTTTTCTAACTTAGTAAAACGATCTTGTCCAAATAACGCTATTAATCTTTCAAACATATTATCCCTCCAAAATAAAAACCTAACTAGACATCAATTGTGATAAAATCCCGCATTCTCGCAGGTGGGCATCACATAAAGAACTTTAGGATTCTAACTCTTTGAGCTAGCATTCAACACCATCCTTTAATTAGATTCCCTTACATCACACATAGTCGGTTTTATGTAAATCGACATCTATTAGGTAATTTAATTATATCAAATGTTTTTATATTTAACAATTAGATTATAATCTTTTTACATTATTTTTTACAAAACTAAAAAAGAGATAAAATAACTTATCTCAATAAACTAATTTCCACTTGCTTTCCATCTTTCAAGTACATCACAGTTAGCTGAATACGGAAGTGGATCAGGTAAATCCATTTTAATTAATAATGGTATTTTAAATGCATTACCAAACGATACTAAAGTACCAGCTTGCAAAGAATTAAGTTTTTCAATTATATCGCTAGATACATTAGGAAGCATTTTTTCAATATATTCTAAATCTTTAGGATGTGTCATCTTAAGAACTAAGAAATTACTCATTTGAGCAACAACTGTTTCTGATATATCAACAGGTCTTTGACTAATCAAATCAATAATAACTCCATATTTACGTCCTTCTTTAGCAATTCTTTCAAATATATTATATCCTAATAAGAACTTATCATTATCGTTTTGAACATATCTATGTGCTTCTTCTAATATTAAATGAAATGGTATCGAAGCTCTAACTTTTCTCTTCTTAGCAAAATCAAAAATCATTTTAGAAATAATTTTAACTATAACTTTAGCAAGAGCATCATCTATATCTTCTAAATTAACATTAATAATTTGACTTCTTCTTGAATTTAAAACAATTAACTTAGAAATATATTGTTCTAGTGATATATATTTATCAAATTCAAAATATTTACCATTTTTACTATTTATAATTGAATTTAATCTTACTTTTAATATTATAGCCGAATCTTGCATTATTCTATTATTTAAGAAACCTTCCCCAATTAATGCGAAATCTAATGCTTTAGCAAAATCTTTTAAATTGTAAAAGGCATTATCATTAACTTCAATTTGGCTCTCTAATTCCGGATTCATATGACTTGCTAAATATTCATTAATTAATACACTTTCACCAAATTCACCTTTATTGTCAATTTGAAAACAATTTGCAAATCTTCTTGTATAACCAATTCCCTTAAGTTCCGCATTAACATTAAATTCATTAGTAGAACAAGATGCTAATATTTGGAATATATCATTCTTTTTACCAGAAGCATTTTGATTAGAAAATAATACACTTTGAATAGCTGATGCAATCAAATGATTTTTAAGTTTATTAACATTATCATTATTTTCACTAAATATTTTAGCAAGTTTACTAGCTCTTTCTATAATTGTTAATTGACTGTGATTTTCAGCATTTAAAAGTAATGCTAAATCATCATTAGAAAGTAAATAAACAGGAATTTGTAATAATTCATCCCCCTGTTCAACAGGATTAGTCGTAATAAACTTATATTGATAATTCGGATTTATTTGATTAATGCTTTTAAATGCATTTTTATATTCTCCATAAGCATCAAATATAAATAAATTCGCATTATAAGTTAAAATTTTTGGATTTAAAAATATATTTTGGATTATTCTTGATACTGAACATGATTTACCAGAACCTGAATTACCAAATATAGCCATATGATTAGAAAATAAGTCATTTATACCAGCATATATCTTACGATTTTCATATATAGGACTCTTGCCAATATATAAACTCTTTTCATCATCTTTACCCATAATAATATCTAATTCTTCATTATTAATTATTCTTATTGTACTATTTAAAGTCGGTTTCTTTATTGTACCAGCAATAAACCTAGTTCCTACAAATTCACCAAGTAATTCAATTTTAATAGATTCTTCATCTATATTTTTAACCTCTCCTAAAAGTTTAGTACTATCATTTTCAAACACAACATGTAAATTCATTAAATTTTGAATAACACTTGCATCTTTATTAATTGCAACAATAACAATATTATCACTTATAAATTTAATTTTTCCAAACACATTAATCTACCTTCTATTCTATAAAAAGTATAACATAAAAATATAATAAAAAAAATCAAAATAATTCACACTTCACTATTTTTATGAATAATTACAAACTCTACACATCATAGAGTGCATAAATAAAAGTACTATGTTACCATTTAATTATCTAGGAGGCATTTATAATGAATAATATAGAATCTGAACTATTAGAAGGAGTAAAAGAAGTAGAACAAATTAAAGAAATGTATAAATTTATATCAACTTATAATGTGTATAAACTTTTATTAGCACATTGTAAAAATAAAGAATATAATTTTCATCTATTTTATCCAGACACTGAATTTTACCCTCCAGAATGTTATCAAAAACAAGTTTATGAATTACTTTCATTATTTAAGGATAACGAATTATTATATTTGAATTCATCATATTCTATTAAGAAAATTATATCTTTCTTAATAGATAGTAACACCCTTTTAGTAATTTATCCTTTTAAACATAATTTTTCTATTAATACAGAAGTTATTGATTTAGAATATGAAATTATAAAAATTAACAATAACAAAGCAACAAATATTGAATATCAATCCATCAATGAAAGCCCACATTATTATGTATTCAACAATGTCGATGAAATTATAAATACATTTGCTCCGTGGGATTATCTATATAATAATGAAATAATAATAACACCAGGATATTACTTAAATGATAAACTACCATATTATAATAATATTGATATTAATGATATTTTAAAAATTCAATCAATAGATGTAATACATGAAAAGATTAAATCAGTTAAAGATGCTAAAATGAAAATATTAAAAAAATTATAGATCATGAGTCTATAATTTTTATTTTAATTTATCTTTTAATATTTCATTAACTTTAACCGGATTTGCTTTTCCTTTAGTTTCTTTCATAACTTGTCCAACAAAGAATCCAAATAAATTTGTTTTACCATTATGATAATCTTCTATTTGTTTTTGACTATTTGCTAAAATATTATCTACAATTTTAATTAATTCACTATCATCAGATATTTGAACCATACCTTCATCATTAATTATTTTATCAGGCTCTTCTCTTCTTTCTAAACATAAATTAAATAATTCTTTAGCCTGCTTAGAAGATATTTTATTCTCACTTAAATTGCTAATAATGACACTTAATCGACTAGGCGTTACAAAGCATTCATCTATTTCAATATTTTCTTTAGAGATATATCCTAATATAGTTGAAATAATCCAGTTAGCTGCTATTTTAGCATCAATTCCTAATTTAATACATTCTTCAAAGTATAAAGCAATCTTCTTTTCTTTAACTAATATATTTGCATCATAACTAGATAAATTATACTCACTCATATAATTATTTTTACGTTCATAAGGAAGTTCTGGTATTGATTTAAATATTCTTTCTTTCCATTCTTCATTTATTTTAATTTTAGGAATATTAGGCTCTACAAAATATTTATAGTCAATCGCATCAACTTTAGAACGCATTCTAATTGTTGTACAACTTACATCATCAAACCTTCTTGTTTCTTGTTCAATTTTATCTTGCTCACCATTCTTAATTAAATCAAGCTGTCTTTGAACTTCATAATTTATAGCATCCCTAACTCCACTAAATGAATTAACATTTTTAATCTCAACTTTAGTTCCAAGTTCATCCGTATTACTTAAAGAAATATTTACATCACATCTAACTTGTCCTTTTTTAGAATCAGCATCAGATATTTCTGTATATTGATAAATACTTCTCATATATTCTAAGAAAGTAATAACATCGTTTACGTCATGAAAGCAAGGTGTTGTAACAAGTTCTAAAAGAGGTACTCCTGCTCTATTATAATTAATTTTACTTGCCTTCTCTTCATGAGTCATCTGAGCTGAATCTTCTTCTAAATGAATATTATCAATTCCGACTTTAAATACACTTCCATCTGCTCTTTCAATATCAATAAATCCATCATATCCAATTGGAGCAGGTATCGTATTTTGTGTTATTTGATATCCTTTAGGTAAATCAGGATAGTAATAATTCTTTCTTTCAAAATATAAATATTCCGGTTGTTTACAATTTAGAATCTTACTCATCAATAGACCCATTTCAACACATCTTTTATTTACCACAGGAAGAGTTCCCGGAAAAGCCATATCAACAGGTCTAACATTTATATTAGGAGTATCAGAATAACCATTCTTAGCACTTGAAAATACTTTACTATTAGTTTTAGAAACCTCACAATGCATCTCAATTCCAATAGTTATTTTATAATCATTCATGATTTACCTCCTTAGCAATTTGATTTTTATAAGGCATAACACTTTCTAAAGCATAAGCAATATTTAAAACATTTTGATCATCGTAGCAGTTACCAGTAATATTTACACCAACAGGTAAATTGTCTATAAAACCATCCGGAATAGTTATTGAAGGAAATCCTCCAAAATTACCAACTTGTAAAAATTCATCAAGTACAGAAGTGTTTTTATCAATCATATCTAAAGATCCATCAATATGTTTAGCAGCACCTACTCCAACTGGCATAATCATTGCATCATACTCTTCAAAATATTCTTTTATTATATCAACAATTAATCTTCTAACTCTTTGAGCATTAATAAAATATCTCTCTTGATTTTCTTTTTGTAAAACATAAGATCCAATTATAAATCTACGTTTAATTAAAGAAGAAAAGTTCTTAGTACGATAATTCTTCATCATTTCAATGTAATTTTTACCATCTTCTCTAGGTCCAAAAATAAATCCAGTTAAATTAGACATATTACTTGTTGCTTCAGCACATGATAATACGACATAAACTGATGGTAAGGCATTAAGAATCTTTTTATCAATAGAAACACCTGTAACACTTACTCCTAGTTCTTCTAATTTTTTAATTGTTTCATGATATATTTCTAAATGTTTTTTAAGTTCATCATTCATATTAGGATAATTTTCTTCATCAATTAATTCCTTAATATAAAATAATTTTTTACCCTTAATATTTTTATCTAAATTGTCATATAAATGCATATTTGTTGAATCAAATGAAGTCATATCATTTTCATCAATACCTTTCATATTATCTGTAACAATTGCTGCATCTTCAACACATCTAGTTAAAACTCCACATGTATCTAAACTTGAAGCGAAAGGAAATAATCCATATCTAGAAATCATTCCATAAGTAGGTTTATATCCAACAATTCCGCAATAAGCTGCTGGCTTACGAATTGAATCACCAGTATCTGATCCTAGTGCATAAGGATAAACTCCTGCCGCAACCGCGCAAGCTGTTCCAGCTGATGATCCCGCACACATTCTTGTTCTATCCCACGGATTTAATACTGTGCCTGTATGACAAGTTGTTCCCGTTCCACCCATTCCAAATTCATCAAGAGCTGTTTTATTAGTTGGAATAGCACCAGCTTTATACAAATTACTTACAGCAGTAGCATCAAAAAACGGAACATAATCTTTTAAAGTATTAGATGAACCAGTTGATAATATTCCCTTAGTTGAATAATTATCTTTAATTCCAAAAGGAATACCAGAAAGTAAATTATCAGTAACTTTACCTCCTTTAGCATCATCTAAAATAGTTACAAAAGCATTATATTTATTTTCTACTTCATGAGACATTTTAATAGATTCCTTAACAAGTTCATCACTAGTAACTTTACCACTTATTAAATCCTCATGTAATTCTTTAATAGTTTTATTTAGCATTATTTACACCACCTTTGGTAAAACTACTGAAGCACCATCATTTAGATCAGAGTTAGCAAGTAATTCTTCTCTTGGAATAGACTCTTCATAAACATCTTCTCTTAATTCAGCATAAAAATCATCAAGAGCATGAGTCATAGGTAAAACTTCACTTATATTTTCAATCTCATTTATTTTATTAATATTTTTATCTATAATTTCAAACTCATCAAATACCATATCAGTTTCTTCATCAGTTAAACCAATCATCAGTAAATCAGCAAGTTTTCTTATTTTTTCTTTTGTAAAATCCATAAATCCTCCTTAACTTAAAGAAAAAAGAATAAATATTCTTTCTCCTATGGATATAATCTATTAGGTCCTCTAAAGATAAACTGTGCATCCCTAATATGGTCAAGTCCTAATAACAATAGTGTTAATCTATCTACTCCAATTGCAAATCCGCCATGAGGTGGCATGCCATATTTAAAGAATTGCATGTAAAATTCAACATCTTTAGTTAATCCTTTTTCATCCGCATTATGTTTTAAATGATCATATCTATGTTCTCTTTGTGATCCACTAGTTATTTCCATACCTCTCCATAATAAGTCATATCCTTGAGGAACATCATTTTCATCTCTCATATGATAGAAAGGTCTTTTAGCTTTACTATAATCAGTTATAAATAAGAATTCAGAACCATACTCTTCCATCGCAAATTTACAAGCTAACTTCTCAGTTTCCGCATTTAAATCTCCAATATCATGTTCCGGTATTTTATAACCATATCTTTTTTCTAATTCTTTATACAAATCAAATAACTTAATTCTAGGAAATGCTTTATTAGGAACAATAACATCTTGTCCAAATCTTTCTTTAATTATATCCCCAAAATTTTCTTTTAATTTTCCAAGTGCATAAGTAAGCATTTCTTCTTCTAAATGCATAACATCTTCATATGAATTAATATAAGCAAATTCAAGGTCAAAAGATGTAAACTCAGTACAATGTCTATTAGTGTTAGAGTTCTCTGCTCTAAATGCCGGAGCAACTTCAAAAACTCTTTCTAAACCAGAAGCAATAGCCATTTGTTTATAAAATTGAGGACTTTGAGCTAAATAAGCTTTTTCATTAAAATATTTAACTTCAAACACAGATGAACCAGATTCAGAAGCAGTACCTATAATCTTAGGAGTATGAATCTCAGTAAAATCTTGATTATATAAATAATCTCTTAAATATTTAACAAACGCACTTTGAATAGGAATAATATATTCTTTAGCATCACATCTTAAATCAATCCATCTATAATCTAACTTTTTATCAGGTAATGCATTTTCTTCAATTGGGTAAGCTTCTGCTAGTGATAAAACCTCTACATCATCTGGCAAAAATTCCTTACCACCATCTTTAACATATTCACTCATAACCATTTTACCAGTAAATGATACAAAAGAACCAGTTGTTAAAGCAGTACATTTCTCAGCAAGTTCTTCTTTAATCTTATCAACCGAAACTTGAATATATCCAGTTCTATCTTTTAATTTAATAAAAATCATATACTTAGTATTTCTAATAGTTTTAATCATTCCTGAAATTTTAGATAATTCATTCTCTTCTAAATTTTTAATTAATACTCTTTCCATAAATAATCCTTTCTAAAAATTAAAATTCACAATTTCCTGGTGTTCTTGGATAAGGAATAACATCACGAATATTATCAATACCTGTAATATAAATAAGTAATCTTTCAAATCCCATACCAAATCCAGAATGTATACAAGTACCATATTTTCTTAAATCTAAATACCAAGAAAGTTCTTCTTTATTCATTCCTAGTTCATCCATACGTTTAACTAGCTTTTCATAACTTTCTTCTCTCTGAGATCCACCCATCAATTCACCAGCACCTGGTACTTCTAAATCAACAGCAGCAACTGTTTCTCCATCTTCATTTTGTTTCATATAAAATGCCTTAATATCTTTTGGCCAATTTTTAATAAATACTGGTCCATTAAAGTATTCAGTAATATATTTTTCATGTTCTTTAGCAATATCTTCACCATATGCTGGCTCAAATTCCCACTTAACATCAGCATTTTTTAAAATAGTAATAACATCTTTATGATCAATTCTTGTAAATTTACTATTAACTAATCTAGTTAACTTATCTATTAATCCTTTTTCTACAAATTGATCTAAGAATTTCATTTCATCTTTCGCATTTTCTAAAACATAACTAACAACATATTTAAGCATATCCTCCATTATGTCCATATCGCCTTCTAAATCACAAAAGGAAATTTCCGGCTCAATCATCCAGAACTCAGAAGCATGAACTTTCGTATTTGAGTTTTCTGCTCTAAAAGTAGGACCAAAAGTATAAGTTTTCTTAAACGCAGTTGCAAATGTTTCAGCCTCTAATTGGCCACTAACAGTTAATCCCGTTGTTTTACCATAAAAATCTTTTTCCGGTTCATATTTACCACTTGATGCTATACGATTTAAATCAAGAGTTGTAACTTGGAACATTTCTCCTGCTCCTTCACAATCAGAACTAGTTATAATTGGAGCATGAAAATATACATAATTACGATCTTGAAAATATTTATGAATTGCCATAGCAGCAACACTTCTTACTCTAAATACTGCATTAAATAAATTTGTTCTAGCTCTTAAATGACCTACTTCCCTTAAAAACTCTCTAGTATGTCTTTTAGCTTGAATTGGATAAGTTTCATCAGCAAGTCCAAGAATTTTAATACTTTCTGCTTTAAGTTCAAAATCTTGACTTCCACTAGATTCAACAATAGTTCCTGTAACTTCTAAACTAGATCCAACAAGTACCTTATTAATTTCTTCATAATTACTTAAACTATTATCATAAACAACTTGTAAAGTATTAATAGTTGTTCCATCAGATAGTACTATAAAAGCAAAATTTGAACTCTTTCTATGATTTCTAACCCATCCTGAAATTGTAACTTTTTTTCCAATATAACTTTCTTTAAATAAATCTTTTATATCCATTATTAACATCTCCTATAATTTCATATCTAAATAATCAGATAAATCATTAATATTAACTTTTTCTTCTTCTTTAGTAAGATTATCCTTAACGTTTACCATCATATCTTCTAAATCTTTATCATTTAATATAACTAAATATTTCGCATTAAATCTATCAGCAGCTTTAAATTGTCCTTTTAATCCTTTTCCAAAATAATCCATCTCAGTTGTAAATCCATTTAGTCTTAAGTTCTGAGCAATATATAAAGCCGTATCTTTTTCAGTATCAGAAACATACATAATATACACATCAACATCATTATTAACCGGAATATTTACATGAGCCATATCTAAACACATCATCAATCGATCAAAACCAATCGCAAATCCGACTGCAGGAACACTTGGACCATCCAAACTTTCTACTAAATTATTGTATCTTCCGCCACCACCAATTGCTAGCGTATCAATTCCATCAATGTTTACATTAATTTCAAACACTACATGATTATAATAATCAAGTCCTCTAACTAAATTAGTGTTTTCCTCATAATTTATTTCTAATAAATCAAGTTCTTCTTTTAATTTATTATATCTATTTAAACTTTCTTCATTTAAATAATCAGCTATCTTAGGAGCATTCTTAATTATGTCTTTATCTCCATCAACCTTACAATCAAGTATTCTTAAAGGATTAGTTTCAAATCTTCTCTGACAATCTTCACATAAATCTTTAATATGAGGTTTTAAATAATTAGTTAAAGCATCATGATATTTTTCTCTTGATTCTCTATCTCCTAAAGTATTTATTTTAATAACTGCATCAAGTCCTAATAAATTGAAAATATTATAGCATAAAGAAATAACCTCAACATCACTAGCAATATCATCAGATCCAATCATTTCTACACCAAACTGTGTAAACTCTCTATTTCTTCCTGATTGTGGTCTTTCATAACGATACATCTTCTCATTATAATAAACTTTAACTGGTTCAGTCATATTACCATATAACTTATTTTCAATAAACCATCTAACAATTCCCGCAGTTCCTTCTGGTCTTAAAGTTAAATTTCTATCTCCTCTATCTTTAAAGTCATAAGTTTCTTTACTAACTAAATCACTAGTTTCTCCAGCACTTCTATGAAATAAACTTGAATCTTCAAATACTGGAGTCTCAACATTAACAAAATTATATTTTTGACATATTCCTTTAATAATTTCATTAACATATTCTCTCTTCTTCGCATCAATTCCATAAACATCATAAGTTCCTTTTGGTTTAGTAATCATTTAAATCATCCTTTCTTAAAATAAAAAACAAGGAAATAATAGTTAAGGGCGAAACATATCCGCTGTGCCACCTTATTTCACTTGTTAAAGCCTTTATTAAACTTATATCGTAGTTACCCGGATTATTTTCTATAAAGAATGTCTCATAATTATTACATATTAAGTATTTCCACCAACTAACTCTCTCTTTAAATATATTACCTAATAATTACTTCTTCTTTAATAATCAACTATACTAATATTTTACTTAAAATAGCCCATAAAGTCAAATTATTTCTCACCTAAAATCAAATATATTAATTCTAATAGTAAATGACATCAGCAAATAAAGTGATTATGTTCTAAAAGTAAATAGCACTAAAAAAAAGTATTTTTTGATATACTTTTTTAACTTTTTATCTATCTTCTAAAATAAATTAGATTATCGCCATCAACTAAAATACATTTATCTTCTAAGTTAATAATAGGCATTTTTCTTAACTTATCATATAAATATATCAACTCATAATAATTTAATTTTTTATGTAAACTTATTCTTATATTAAGTTCATTTAGAATTGAAGGAAGGTAATTTTCTTCTATATCGCTATCTGGCTCTATAATATTATTTGTTAAAACCTCGATATAACAATTATATAAAGGATTATATGTACATAAAAAATAGTTTATTCTTTCTTTACCCTTAGCACTTATCAAATATAAATCAGATACTCTATATTTTTTTGTTTTTTCATTAATTAGTTTTTTTGCAGAATATACATTTTCATCAAGAACATCAAATAAAAATTCATTATTTTCTTCTCGCAATAAAGAATTCATTGAAAAGTCTTTATATTCACTATTTGCTTGTCTAATTTGCTTTATTACTTCTTTTGCAGTTTTTAATGCCTCTTTATCATTTAAATTTCTTAAATATATAGAAATATTTTTAATGCAATCAATAACGCCTCCGACTTTACCATTATAAAATGATTCACGTCCAATATATAAAACAATAGCATAAGTATAATTATTTAAATATAAATTTGTAGTTCTAACAATATCATTTCTTGACCAATTATCATATTTTTCTTCTTGAACACTTTTAGATTCAATTGATCCATCGATTATTATTTTAATATCATAAGTAACGTCTTCTATTTCTCGATCAAATACGTTTAACTTATGTACTTTTTGTATTAACTTTAATTGACATCCATCTTTTAATTCATATATCTTCATATTTTTCCTTTCTTTTTAAATAACAAAATTTATCTGGTTTTAATCTTTGCACCATTATAATATTTCTTTTTCTTTTTATATGCATAATAAATAATTGAACTATCAGTAATATCAAGAGGTATATAATCAAATGTATTACTAAAAACCTCATGTTCTATATTAAATCCTGAAAAGAACTTAAAATGAGACATAACAATAATTCCATCATCAGTTAACAAATCATCTAAATTATCACGTATATCAATAATCCTAGATTTACTATTTCTATTATAATCCATAATATTAGATAAAAAGATAACATCATATTTCTTATCAGAATTAAATCCATTACATACATTCATATGTTTAAATTGTAAATTATAACCATATAAAATACTTGAAACATCGCCTAAATTATCTTCATAAATCATCTTCTTAGCAGCTATATCAATAAATAAATTATCGTAATAATATAAATGATCTTTCTTACATCTTGAAAGATTAAAAAAATACTTCCAAAATAATACGCTATCTTTTTCACATTGATTATCTGTTTTAATAGAGGAAATAATTTTAAATATATCTTGAGTACATATTTTACCTGCATCAACATAGCCATTTTGAATGAGCCATTTTCTTAAAAAATAATATCTATAAGTAATACTATTAATATCAAATGTTTCTATATTTCCTGCTTCTTTAAATAATGCTGAAAATAAATAATCAGAAGAAGATAAAACAGATAATATATTTTTATCACGAACATCAATAATTTCAAATAAACTTTTTAAATCTTCATTTGTTCTAGAATATAAATAAGCAAATGTATCTCCCTTTTTATCATTAAAAATATAATTTAAATCACTTTTAATAGTATTCATAAAATCCCCCTTTAATAATTTTATAAGCTATTATGATTTCAAATTTGCAAAAATTAATTATAATTTCCTTAAAACCTGAGATATATTCTACCATAAAATCTTAAATGATGCAACCATTTGTTCTATTCTATTTAAATATAATAGCAATTTTACGCTTGATCATTTATTCCATCAAAAAAACACAATTAAGTGTTCTTAAAATTATAAATTTTTATCTAGATATTTCTTTAAATTTTCCGCTACATTTAAAGGAACTATTTCAGCTATTTCTTGTAAACTAGCTTCCTTTATCTTTTTAGCACTACCAAACTTTTTAATTAATTCTTTTCTTCGCTTTTCGCCAATACCGGGAATATTATCAAGTAAACTTTGAATAGATCCCTTACTTCTTATTTGTTTATGATAAGTAATTGTAAATCTATGAACTTCATCTTGCATTCTCGTTAAATAATGAAACAAATTACTAGTTCTATCAATGTCATATAACTCTAAAGTATCACCATCTAATAAATCATTAGTTTGATGCTTATCATTTTTAACTAACCCACATACTTTAATATTTAAATTTAAACTATTAAGTACTTCCTTAGCCGCTCTAATTTGGCTTATTCCACCATCAACCAAAATTAATTCTGGTAAATCTTTATCAATTAATCCATGATAGTATCTTCGGTATATTACTTCTTTCATCGTGTTATAATCATCATTTTTATCATCCATTATCTTATATTTACGATACTTAGATTTATCAGGCATTCCATTAACAAACACTACCATTCCCGATACTGCATAAGTACCAAATAAATTAGAATTATCAAATATATCAATTCGGTTAATACTAATTCCAAGTAGTGCTGATAACTCATCATTAGCCCCACTAGTTTTATTTAATTTTTGCTGATATCTTTCAAAATTATTATCTAAATTAATTTCCGCATTCTCTTTAGCCATATTAAGAAGCTTTCTTTTGCTACCCTTACTAATTCTTATAAACTTAGTATCAATTATCTCTTTTAAAATATTATCATCCACCTCATCAGGAAGTAATATCTCTTTAGGTATTTCCTTTTTATTATAAAACATTGCAATATAATACTCTAATTCTTCTAAATAATTCTCCATTACTGGATATATTTCACTATTAGCACCTATCAATTTACCATTCCTAACAAACAAGATTTGTAATGACAAAAAACCATTTTTAAAAGCATAATTAATTACATCTAAATTTTCACTTGGATTAAGTTCAACTTTTTGTTTTTCTAATACAACAGTCATATAATCAAGTTCTTTTTTAAGCTCTAGTGCTAGTTCATAATTCATAGCTTCAGAATAAGCTTCAATCTTTTCTTTTAATTTACTCTTAATAATATCTTCATTACCCCTTAAAAAAGATAAGATATCTTTTTCCATTTCATCAATCTTTTCTTGATCAATATCTTTTTTACAATAACCTAAACATTCATGAATGTGATAGTACAAACATACATCTTTAGGCATTCCTTCACACTTCTTTAAAGGATATAATCTATTTATTAAATTAACTATTCTTCTAGCCGCATAAGCATTAACATATGGTCCAAATAAATATTTATCTTTTCTATTTTTAACCTTTAAATATCTAACTACTTTAAGAGAAGGATAAGGCTTTCTACTATATTCGATATAAGGATAACTCTTATCATCTTTAAGTAAAATATTATACTTTGGATTATACTTTTTAATTAAATTAATTTCTAATATAAAAGACTCTAACTCCGTATTAGTAACTATATACTTAAAATAAGCAATATTTTTAACTAGTTCCGCAGTCTTACCAGTTTGAGTTCTATTAAAATATGAACTTAATCTTCTCTTTAAATTCTTAGCCTTACCAACATATATAACTATATCATTTTTATCATACATTTGATAAGATCCCGGCTTAGTTGGAACTAACTCTAATTCTTCTTTAAACATAAACTTCACCTCTTATCCATTACACAATACCATATTATTTAATATGTTCAACTAACTTAGAATAATCCACACTTTCAAGTTCATTAATAAGTTCCTTAAATGCTTTGCCCATTTCAGTTTCATCTAAACCTTTTACATGATCGTTTATTAAATAACTTGTTCTATTAATATCTTTAATTAATTCTTTATCATTTATCTTATATAAATAAGGCGCAAGTAATATCGCATAACAATAAGGAATATTAAATAATAAATAATCATATATTTCATCTTTCTTAGATTTTATAATTTCAATATATTCATCAAATTTAGAAATTAAAATATTTTGGATATTATTTGGCAAACCACTTACTTTACTTATAAAATCATTTTTATTTATATCTAAATATTGAATACCAAACAACGGAACACTATAAGTTTTCATTAAAAAATAAATAAAATAGCATTTATAAGCATTTTCAGTTAAATACATAACTTTATTATAAAATATCATATGAGCATCCTGAATACAATAATTATATTTCATTAAAAATTTATATAAATATAATTCAAAAGTAATAGGTGTTGTTTCTGTAAAATTTACAGCAGTTAAATTGTTATAATCACAATATGTATAATCTATTTTATGACCAAATTCATGCACCAAATCAATAATATCAGTCATATCATTGCAATATTCTAAATGTATTCTACCATCTTCAATATACATACAACTTCCATCATGAGAATATTTATTCTCGTTATATTTAAATTCAAAACTATATTTATCAAACTTCATCATATTTACAAAAGCATTATATAACTGTATATCATACGATTTAAAAAAATCTCCTACTATATCAATTGAATCATTTAGAGGAATATAATAATAAGTTGGTTCATCAATATATTTTAATTCAGTAGGTCCATTAACCATTATACGATACATTAATTCTCCAAAATTTGAAATATTATAAATTTTTAGTGGTAAATTTAATTCAGAATTTACTTTTAATAATTTACTAATATAACTGTCAAAACTTTTACTTACCTCTTTTATATCAAATGTTGGAACTATTACATCATCATTATAACTAGCCTTATTAATATCAGATATTAATTTTTTATCATTCTTATTTAACAAATAAGTTCCTAAATATAGTCCTAATAAATAGCTATAATTTCTTTTGATGAAATGTTTTGCCATTAATCCATCATTTTTTATTCTTTCATCAAACGTATGATAATATTTTAAAAATAAATCTTTATAAGGACTATCTAATTCATTTACTTCTTTTTCAATAAACTTTTGATACTTACCTTTAGGTAATAAATTAATTAGTTCAACTCCTGAAATACTTCTTTTAAAGGAATAATATTTAACATAAATCGCATCAAAAAAATAATTTTTTAATTTATTAAATATATAATTATTACTATCTAATAAATGTATTTTATTATCTGATAAGTAATTATGTAAAAATAGTTCTATTGTAATTGAAGATGTTTCTGAATATATAGAATTTTCTTTATTTTTAGCCTTAGTAGCATCAACATAATGCATAAATTCATGAACAATAGCAAATACATCTTCAATATTATTTTTAACATTAATTGTTATTTTATTACTATTAGAATTTAAAGAACTAGAATTATTTGATAATTCATTAGAAACAAATATTATACTTTCACGATTAAAACTCATAACATTCATAAAAATATTATATAATTCTTTATCATATTCATTTAAAAAACAACAAACTATATCTAATGCTTCACTAATACTAATATGTTCAATATATTCTTTATCATCGTTTGCTAAATCAATATCATTAAAAGATTTATAATACAAATTAATAAAATGATTAATTATATACTCTTTATTCATACTAGTTCCCTCATATCTATTAATAATATAGCATATTTATAATATAATTGATATAATAAACGAGAGGTAATAATTATATGAAATTATTAAATACGAGTTATATTGAAATTAAAAAATCTAAATTTTATGGTTATTTATATGAATTAGATTCCATCGAAGACGTAAAAATAATACTAAATAACCTTAAAGAAGAAAATAAAGGATATAGACATATTCCCTATGCTTATTATTTTAATAATACAGCAGGCAAATCAGATGATAAAGAACCAGGAAACATTTCAATATCATTTTTAAATAACTTAGAAAGAAATAATTTAAATAATCATTTAATTGCTGTAGTTAGATTCTACGGTGGAACAAAATTAGGTGCATCTAACTTATCTAGAACATATGGTAAATGTGCAAGTACATGCATAAATAAATAAAAATCACATAATCTTTATTAGGTGATTTTTTTGAATTATATAATTAAATATTTAAAAACATTAGCAATACCCTTTATTTCTTTAATAATTATGTCTATCTTATTTAGTATAACAAATCTTTTAGGATTTAAAACCAATAATATATTTATTTTAATAGCAATGTCCATAGTTATGTTTATATCAGGATATCTATTAAGTAAAGAATTTACTAAAAAGAAATACGTTCACGGCTTAATATTTGGAATTATTACATCTATACTATATTTGCTTCTAAGTTTAATATTTCATAAAGAATTAACTTTTAACACCTTTGTCTATTACATAGTAATAACAGCATCTTCAATGTTAGGATCAATGTTATCTAACGTTCAAAAATAAAAGAAATGTATACATAAAAATGTATCATTCCTTTTTTAATCTAAAGTATTATCAATAGAAGAAGAAACCTGATATGGAAAGTCATATAAAAATTCTTTAAGTTCTTTTTCAATATATCTTATTTCTTCATTATCGATATTTTCAGATAAATAAACTTGGGTGTTTGCAATAGATTTATTTGGATCAAATCTATTCATTTTATTTATATGGTCTTCATCACTATAACTCATAAATTTCATAATGTTTTTTAAAGTATCATCATATTTATATATCAAATCTTCAAATTGTATATTCATAACAAATTTTTTATTGTATTCTTTAACGTTTTTTCTAATTTCTCTATATTGTATGCAAAATTTTTTAACATCAAAAGAATAAGGAACACTAATACCTTTTTTACTCCAAACATATTTATTTAAAACAAATAAATCTCTAGGATCACGATCTACAATAAACATTTTCGTATTATTATCAAAATAATTATCAATTCTCCAAGCATTATGTGGTAGCAATAATTGATCAAGTAATATATCATCATCACTTTTATCTATTTCATAAATAACATTATTAATAAATATTTTAGATTTTTCATAAAATGTATTACTATCAATATACGATAAAAACATTTTATCATAAGTCAAAACTTTTTTATTTTTAAATTTATTATTAAATATTTTATTCAATATATAAAAATATATGTATTTTAGCATACCAACTTTAGTTGGCTTTTCCTGATAATACCAAAAATTATCAGTTTTAAACAATGTTATCGAATTAATATATTCGTCAACAATATTCATAAAATTTTTCCCAATGACATTTTTATAATTACCAGGCCACCAAAATTTCACGTCATATAAATCTTTCATTGTATTTCTAAAAGCGTGTAATGCTTCATCACTACGCATTGAATTATTTCCAATAAGTAATTTATCTTCTAAATCAAATATTCCACCTGGGCAATGTAAAAATATATATTCAAAGTCTTTATATTTATTATTAACTGATTTAAATTCACTTAATAAATCAGTCATTGCAGAAGAGCCAGTTCCCATATAACCAGCAGTAATTAAAATTCTTTTCATCTTTATTCCTTATCAATTATACTTTCTATATTTTTTATTTGATTTATTAAAGTAAAGTTTTCAGCATGTTTTTTTGAATCTCTACTCATAACATCATATAGCTTTTTATCCTCTAATAATTTAATTGCATATTTGCATAACATTTCATTATCATTACTAACAAATCCACATTTATTACTATTAGACATCTCTTTAGTTCCCGCAACTTCAGTGCTTATAAATGGTTTACCTAAAATCATTCCTTCCATTAAAACTGTTGGAAATCCTTCAGAATAAGATGTCAAACACATAATTTTTGTGCTATTTATTATTGGATAAGGATTATCTTTATAACCATACAAAATAACATTATCGCCTAGTTCATACTCATCAATCATCTTTTTAATATTTTCCTCTAATTTACCAATTCCAAGCATACCAGCCATAATATCATTTTTTACCTTTTTAATATTTTTAATTATTTCAATAAATTTCGCCGGATTTTTATTTTCATCAAATCTACCACAATAAAGAATATCAATATTTTCAGCTTTATAATCATTAATTTTATTTAAAATATTATTTTTATCAAATCCATTATAAATAAGTTCAACTTTATTTTTATATTCTGGATAAACATCAATAACTGAATCAAAAGTTTTATTAGAAATAGCAACAATTTTATTTATTTTATCATAATATTTTTTTTGTAATTTTTTTAATTTATCATTTTCTTTTAAATCAGTTACAGCTCCATGGCACCATCCTATTGTCTTAGCATTATAGTTAAGTAAAAAAGTAGGAATCAAATAATTAAATGCAATTTCAACATCATAATCTTTTTTTATGTACTTTTGTCTTAATAATTTTGGAAATCTATAAACTACTTTTTCTTTAATATAATTATTAACTCTATTAATAAAAGATCTATCAGTAATATCAATAATCGGATTTAATAAATTAATATTATCGTTTATCTCTTCTTTTTTTATGCCAGCATAAACATATTCTAAAATGTCAATTTCATATTTTGAAGGATCTAAATTATTAACAATATTTGTAAGTATTCTTTCGGCTCCACCACCATATGAATACGACCATATTATAAACAAAACTTTCTTTTTCATTTCATACCTCTAATTAAATCATAGATTGGTAACAAGAAATTATATTTCATAATTAGAATATGTAATCTTGTTTTAATTTTTTCTCTTTTTAAATAAGGATTTTTATACCATCTAGGATAATTATTTTTCAAAAATATTATAGAATCTTTTTGATATTTTAATTTTTGTCTATATTTAACGCTACCAAGTGTATTTACTATAAAAAATATATTATAAATAAATATTTTTTCTAATTCATTAATATATTTCTTCTTTTCATCATTTTTATCATAATAATCTTTTAAATTTTCTAATATAGGATATATATTAAATATTTTTTCATTAAAAGTATGCATTATTGAATTCTCTTGTTGACGATAATAATAAATATATTCATCAATAAATTTAATTTTATCAGTTAATAAATATAGTTTTGGAATAGTGCCCAAATCTTCATAAATTAGCCCATCTGGAAAAGAAATATTATTTTTTAAAAATAAATCTCTTCTTATTGCTTTGTTCCATTGTGCAGGTGCTGAAATCATAGCATTCTTTTTTATATCATCATTAACAAAATTAATCCCTATTTTTTTATTTTTAAAATCATCATTAAAATATTCATAAAAACTAAATATTAAAATATCTACTTTATCATTTATTGCGGCATCTATTTTTGTTAAAAAATCTTCACATACAAAATCATCACTATCAACTGCAAGTAAAAATTCACCTTTAGCATGTTTTATTCCACAATTTCTTGAACTACTAACTCCCCCATTTTTTTTAGTTATAATTTTAAAATTTTCTAATTTATTATTTTTTATATAATTATTTAATATATTTAATGTATCATCAGTTGATCCATCATTGATAAATAATACCTCATAATCTTTAAATAATTGATTTTTTAAAGATTCAGCACATTTTATAATAAATTTTTCTGCATTATAAGTCGGTACGATAATTGAATATTTATACATTCTTAACTCCTTTTTTATCAATATATTCTTTATAATTATGTCTTTTCAAAATTATTTCCTTTATTACAACCATTCCCATAGCCTGAATTAAATAAGCTAATAATACACCGCTTAATCCTAAATTTTGAATAGCAAAAAACAAGAATGCCAAATATATTGAATTAACTACTATTAAAATAGGAATATTATACTTAACATATCCTAATGCCATAAACAAATTATGTGTTCCCATAGCTGCATTAGAATATGATATAAATGCTAAATACAAGCAAAAAGGAATAATATATAAATCAACATCATCTATAAATAAATGAAACCATAATTTATAAGTTAATAATGTTCCAACAAAGCATACTGCAAATATACCCAACATTAATTTCTTTAATTTTTTGGATAAATTTTTTGCTCCATCATAATCTTTATCTACAATTTTTAAATTCATTTCCGGATATATTATTTGATTAATAGGATCGCCAAGTTTATTAATTATAGTTCCTAATTTTTCAAATACACTATATGCTGAATTAGCACTAAATCCTAAATATTTGTTTATAATCAATTGAGTAACTTGATTAATAGGTAAATCTAAAGTAGATGTTAAATTACTGTATATGTTAAACATAAAAAATTCTTTCTTATATTTTAATTTTACTTTATAAAAATCTAGTAATCTATTTTCTTTTAAAACCTTTATAGTAAAATAAATTAATAATATATAATTTACAAAAGTTGCTATAACTTCAGCAATAAAAAATGTATCAAATCCACTTTTAGTTAAGTAACAATATAAATATAATGCAAATCTAACAACATTAGAAACAATTTGAGATGTTACAACATAATTATACTTTTCATATGATCTCAAAACGCCAATTGTCGTACCTTGTAAATAAAAAATTTGTAATGCTAGATAAATAATTAAATATCTAGTAATATTAGTAGGCCAATTCATCCAACTTATTACAATATTTTTTAAAACAATTCCAAAAACAAACATTAAAATTAAAGATAATAAATCAAAAAGAAAAGACCATTTAATATATATTTTAATATTTTCTATATCATTATCTTTCTTTGCTTGAGCTAAATATTTAATTAGCGCTTGAAACGTTTTAAAAGAAAAGAAACTATAAAATAACGTTGAATATGTTTGTATAACTATAAGTACGCCATGCTGTTCAGATCCAATAGCTGATATAATCATTATAGTTGCAAACAAGCCAAATAGTGAAGATATTCCTTGACCAGTAAATATCATCAAAAAATTTTTAACAAGTTTTCTCTCTAAAATTTTCTTATAAATTTTCTTTATTTTTTCTTTCATTATTAGTCTCCTACATAATACAATCTATATCGATCAGTTTCATATACTAAATCCAAATGTTTTAATAAATCATTATATATTTTATTGGCTTCGATAAATCTAGCATCATTTACTTTTTCTTTATCAAATACGCAAACACCACCAATATCATCAATTACTTCATTATCTAAACATTTTATATCTACTGTTATTAAATTAACGCCTAAATATTTAATTGCATCATATAGTGTATCTCCATCTTGTAAATATTCAGTATTTATTATACCCTGATTAAGTCTATAAAGAGTTAACTGATAATAAGCATATTTTGTAAAACTTTCATTTGGTGTTAAAGAGATAAATCTATCATAGCTACTTACAATCTTAGGATTTAGTATCCTCATATCACTATGATTTGAAGCAAGTACAGGATTACTAACATTATAATCATTCAAATATTTTTCAAGTTTAATATATGCAATAACATCTCGAGGTCTCATTCTATAAACTTTTTCTGATCCACCGGTTTGTCCAACTGTATAACTTAAAGACTTCAATTCTGTTAAAGAAATACCAACAATAAACATTATCATTAGAAAAGCTAAACATTTCTTCCACTTAAAACTATTAATAACAGGTTTCAAAATAATAAACATAACCAATGGATTAAATATTAACGGAAAAATTCTTGAAAATACTTCAGAAGTCATTGTTGTAGAAATAAATGGAATTGCCAAAGGATTCAAAAAAATCAATCCAATTAAAACAATAAACCATATAACCTTTTTATCTGCAGATTCATATCTTCTTTTATAAACGTTAAATATAAGTAAATAACACAAAATTATGTAGAAAATTGTAATAGGTATATAAGAATAATGAAATTTATAACTACCAAATAAAGGAAAAAAATCATTTATTAAAGTATTTATATAATATAATGTATCAATCTTAATACTAATACTAAATATAACCATAATTATTGATGCAATAACAGGAAAAAAAGATATTCCTAACAAAATAGGTTTAAAATATTTATTAAATTTATTTAAACTGATTAAATTATGTTTTTTAATTATAAATTTAAAATATATAATATATAATAGCATAATCATAATAAATATAAACATTGATATAAAATTATTATTTATTAAAAAAGCACTAATATATAATAAAGCAGGAAAACTTAATAACAAATAATCATTATAATTAATTTCAGAATTATTAATCATTTGAAATAATAACATTATAAACAATATAATGACTATATTAAACAAATTAAAACTTGCATAACTTAATAACGCAAAAAATAAAATCACTAACAAAAACTTATAATTTTTATGTTTATAAAAATTAAATACAACAAACATTAAAAAAGGATATATAACCGTCAAAGAACTAAATACTCCTGAATAACCAGTCATAAATATATTATTATAAATATTAGAATCAATTGGTAAATAAATTATATAAAATAAACCACATAAACCAAATAAAATTTTTTCTAATTTAGTTAATTCATTTTGTTTAATTAGACCTAAAAAAGTAAAAAATAAAATAGTAAATGTTGGAACAGACATAAAATAAAGCACAATTGAAACATAAGAAAATTTTAAACTAAATATATCTTTAAATATATTAAATATACTTATAAAAAAGCTTCCAATTAAATAATATCCCTGATACATATAATATTTAGATATAGAATTTACCTCTGTTCCTACACGAGGTTCTATTGAAAATAATTTATTCGTGTTAGCATTATGATACATTAAAGGCAAATAAAAACTATCATCATAATAGAAATATTCTTCAGGAACAGTTCTCATATACAAAAAGAAAAATATAAAGGCCATAAATAATATTCCCAAAATATATTTATCTTTATAAAAATTTTTAATTTTTTTAAAATATTTAATATCTAAAAATATTAAAAATAAAGTAATTGCTAAACCACCTATTGTTAAATACAAGCTTGGTAATTGCAAAATCATAGCAGGATAATACAATATTTGAAAAAGTGAAATAATCGAAATAAATCCTACACAAACTTTTAAATATTTATTAAATTCTAATTTTAATTTTTCTAATACAATATCGCCGAACAAGTAACACGTTGGTAATAAAATAAATAAAAAAGGTAAAAATATTAAAACTAATCTAATCATTTCTTATTCTCCTTATCTTTTAAGGCAATAAAATGATTTAGTTTTTTAACATTCTCATTTAACTTTGAATATTTAGTAACTATTTTCAAATTATAAATACTTAAAACTAAAATCACAAACACCAAAACAAAATTTGAAATACTTATAAAACCAAGTTTATCAGATATATAAGCAATCAATTTAGTAAATATGCTCATAAAAATACAAAGTAATGAAAAAATAATTGGAAATATAGCATCTTCTATATTTAAACTAGCTTTTCTAACTTGATAAATAGTATAGCCAAAATATAATAATGAAAAAATCATTAGTAATACTCTTAATGTTATATTCATTTTTTACTTCCTCCTAAATAGTTGAATAAATAAAATAGAAACGCAAATTCTTATCATATATTCAAAAGACTTAAAAGCATTTAAATAACTTGTTCCATACTCTCTTTCGCTCATTTCTACTTGAATTTCCTTAATTTTAAATTTTCTTCTTAATAAATAAACTAAACAATCAGGTTCTGGTGGATAATTAATATAATTAGCAAACTCTGGAATTAATTTCTTTGAATAAATTCTAAAACCAGAAGTTGGATCATTAATTTTCTTGCCAGTAGTTATTTTAATTAAAAAAGAAATTATACGACTTCCAATCATCCTTAAAGAAAATGGTTTTTTCTTTATTACATATCTTGAACCAATAACTATATCATTTCCTTTTTCCAATTCTTTAACCATTTCATTAATATATTTTGCATGATGTTGCCCATCACCATCAAATTGAACAACCGCATCATAATCATTCATAAGTGCATATTTAAATCCTAATTGAACAACGCTTGATAAGCCATAATTAATTGGTAAAGATAAATAATTAAAATTGTTATTAATACATAATTGTTCTGTATTATCACTAGAACAATCATTTATAATGATATAATCATATTCACAATTTTTTTCTATATCTTTAACTACTTTTTTTAAATTTAGTTCTTCGTTATATGCTGGGACAACAATCAAAACATTCATTATACTTCAACTCATTTCTATAAATGCATAAATTTTCCAAATAATTTAAGAATAACATAAATAATAGCATACATTTTTCTTTTAACAAGCCATAAATATATACTATAAACTAATGAAAAATCTTTTTTAATCATAAAATTATTATACCAATCAGGATATTTTTTATCAACAACTGAAATTATATCTTTAATCATATTAATACTAAAATTATCATGTCCAGCTGCTCTAAAAACTGTTCCTACAATAATATGATATATGTTAGCAAACTCTAAATTTTTTTGATATTCGTTATAAATATTATTGTCAACAGCAAATCTTTCAATAATAGCAATACTATCATAAATTTGGAAAATTCGATTATCAGATGTATGCATAATTGACTTAGGATTTTGAATATAAAAATATAATGATTCATTAACTATAGATACTTTATTATGCATCATTATATATTTTGGTATAGTTGCTAAATCTTCATACCACAAGCCTTCCGGAAAGGTTATATCTTTAAAATATTTACTAATATATAACTTATTCCATGCAGCAGGAACAATAAAATTTTCTATATCTTTTCTCTTCATTTCTTTATGAGTAGTATGTTTACCATATACTCTATCAAATTCACAGACAGCTATATCTGCATTATTTTTTTCAATAGAATTAACTAATTTACTTACATATGTTGAATCAACATAATCATCACTATCAATAAAGCAACAATAATATCCATCAATATATTTTAATCCATAATTTCTTGCACTAGATAATCCACCATTTTCTTTATAAAAATACTTAATTCTTGAATCTTTTTCTAAAAAATTTTTTATAATTTTTTTTGTATTATCTTTAGAACCATCATCAATACATAAAATTTCAATATTTGAATATTCTTGATTAATCAAAGAATTCAAACATCTTTCTATATATTTTTCAACATTGTAACATGGAACAATTATAGATACTTTTTTCATACAATCACCTTTTTTTAAATCTTATTATAAATCTAGTAACTCTATATAATTTCAATTTTATTAACAATCTTAGTATTTTTCTGCTTGTATCCAATCTATTTATATAAGCCTTATTATTTAATAAATTAGGAAATCTTTCCATACAAATCTTAACAACATTTTTAATATCATCAATTGTTGCTTCATTGCACATAGATAATCTATAAACAGTATTTAACACTCCATTATATAAATAAAGATATTCCATTTTATCATCAACATTATTAATCTTCTTTTCTTTAACATAATCATCAATTATTTTAATTGCTTTTAGTGAATCAAGTACTTTGATACTATAAGTATTAGTTATAGATTTATCATTAAAATAATAATCATATAAATTTTCGTTAACATAACTAATTTTTTTAGCACTAAAAAGTATTCTAGGAGTTGTTGCTAAATCTTCATACCAAATTCCTTTAGGAAAAAAAATATTATTTTCTTTAAATAATTTAATATTAAAAAGTTTATTACATGCAGAAGGTATTTCGAAAAAACAAATATCATTTTCATTTATAATAATTTCACTATACTTACCATCATCGTTAACCATATTGAAATTACACCAAACCATATCAGAGCCATCAGTTTTTGCTTTATTAAGCAGTTTTTCTACAAATGTCTTTTCAATATAATCATCGCCATCTATAAAACAAATATATTTTCCATTAGCTCTATTTATAGCATAATTTCTTGTATCAGATAATCCACCATTTTCCTTATAAAAACATTTAACCCTACTGTCTTGATATTTAAATTTTTCCATTATTTTTTTCGAATTATCTGGTGATCCATCATTAACAAGAAATATTTCTATATTTTTATATGTCTGATTTATAATACTATTAATACAACGTTCTAAATAATTTTCAACATTATAAATTGGTACAACTACCGTAACTAACTCTTTCATATGTCACCCATTCTTTTAAGTTAACTAACTAAATTATAGCATATAAAAATTGTATTTGTATATTATTTTATACAGTTCAAATGTAAATATATATTAAAAAAGAGTTGTTTCAAACTCTCTCACTATTTATCAAAAAAGGAATCAAGATTTTTATTTTTATAATTATTTAAAATATAAATCCAAGTCTTTCTAGCATTTTCTTTTGAAAATTTTTCGAAGTTTTTTAAACAATTTTTTCTAAAAATCTTTAACTTATCATTATTAGATAAAAGAATCATTGTCTTATCAACAAAATCACTATTATCTTTAGCAACAAATCCATCTATTCCATCTTCGATAACTTCATAGACTCCTTCTCCCCAATTTGTAGATATTGTTGGAATACCACATGCTTTTGCTTCTATTACAGATAAACTTAATCCTTCTTTATTTGATGTCATCCACATTAAGGAATAATTACCATATATGTTTTTATCATCAGTAAATCCCTTTAAAAATACATTATCTTGTAATTCATATTCATAAATTAACTTGGAAATTAATTCTTTATAACTTCCTTCACCATATATATCTAAAATATAATCATTATCATATTTTTTTAATTCTATAGCAATATCCATCATACGAGGCAAATTTTTAGCTTCTTCAAGGCGTCCAACAAAGCAGATTTTATTTTTTATAGTATTTTTGTTTAATTTTGTATTTACATTATCAAAAAAATTATAAACATATCCAATATTTTCGAATCCTAATCTTCTAACTTCACGCATATCATTTTTTGTACGAAATAACATTAACTTAGGTTTTTGCATAAGTAAAGATTGTAACTTTCCTTTTAAATTATTATCAAAAAAATATTTAAAATAAGTATGAATTTCTAAAATAAAATCTAAATTTTTAGGCATAAATATAGCAGCAGAAGGACTAGAGACTATAACTAAGTCTTTATTATCTATTATTTTGGCTATTTTTTTCTTATTAAATGGAATACATAAAAAATATAAAAATAACTGTTTTAAAGAAATTATAGTTTTTTTTAAATTAAACTTTTTAATATAAGTTAATATATTAACACAATCAGAACTTACTATATGTCGATTTACACATATAATATCTTTTTCATCAAATAACTCGTTATTTTCATATTCAAAAACACTTATTATTTTTATGTTATATTGATCTTTTAACAAATTAAATAAACTAACATAAGTTGTAACCAAACCACCTGTTTTTTTGCTTGGCAATTGATCAAAAACAATATACAAATTCTTTTTATTCATATTAACCTCTACTATTTATTTTGACTATCTATCACAATTGTTATTGGACCATCATTATCAATTTTAATTAACATATCAGCACCAAATACTCCCGGATAAGTTTTAACACTTTCATTTAATTTACTATTAAATAATTCATATAGCTTAATAGCATCTTCACCCTTCATTGCATTAACATAACTAGGCCTATTACCATCTTTAGTAATTGCTTGTAAAGTAAATTGACTTATTGATAAAATTTCACCATTTACATCAATTACACTTTTATTCATAACACCGTTTTCATCATCAAATATTCTCAAATTAACTATCTTCTTAACAATATAATTAATATCTTCAATAGTATCATTAACATTAAAGCCAACAAGAACTACTAATCCTTTGTCAATTTTACCAACTATTTTATCATCAACAGTGCATGATCCACTTTTACATCTTTGTATAACTACTTTCATCTTATAACCTCTTTAACAAATGGTAAAATTCTTAAATCATCTACTAATAATAGTAAATCATCTTTATTTTTAACTTTAACAGTAATTTCATATGCTAAACCATATTTATCATTAATTTCATTAATACTAGAAATAGTTATACCTCTTGTACTAGCTTTAGTAACTATATCTAAAATGTGATTGTTAGTTGTATCAGTCATAACTCTTATTCTAGCTATAAATAACTTATCACTATTACTACTATTCCAATCAACATCTATTAATCTTGTATCGATATTTTTTATATTAGGACAACTTTTCTTATGAACAATTATACCTTCACCCTTAGTAATATAGCCAATTATTTCATCACCAGGAACCGGATTACAACATTTAGCTACACTTACTTTAATATTATCTACTCCATCAACAATAATATCATTTTTATAATTTTCTTTAATTTCTAAATTATTATTAACTCTCTCAAGCATCAAGTCATTCATTGATTGTTTTTCTTCAGTAATTAAATTAATAATATAAGTAGGAGTATATCTTAAAGCACCTAAACTTAAATATAAATCATCCATATTATTTATCTTTAATGTTTTAAATAATTTATTAACATTTTCTTCTTCATTTAAAGTTGTTAAAGGTAATTTTTGCTTTCTTAATTCTTTTTCAATTAAAGATTTACCTTCTTCTATATATCTTTCACGATCTTGTTTACTAAAATATGCTTTAATTTTATTTTTAGCTTGACTTGTTTTAACAAATTTTAACCAATCTATATTAGGTTTAGCATTCGCATTTGTATTAACTTTAATAATATCGTTATCATTAAGTTCATAATCAAGTGGAACAATATTATCATTAACAATTGCACCAACCATATGATCACCTATATCTGAATGAATTCTATATGCAAAATCAACTGGAGTAGATCCAAGTGGAAGCTCCATTACATCACCTTTAGGAGTAAAAACATAAACTTGTTTAGATAATAATTCCATTTCCATATTTTGTTCGAATAATTCATTACTTGCATCACTTGTTGCTAAATCTATGGTATTTCTAAAAATCTCCAATTTTTGTTCCATTAAGTTTTTAACTGCACCATCTGAATGTTCCTTATATGACCAATGAGATGCAATACCATGTTCAGCAATTTCATCCATTTCTTTAGTTCTAAGTTGAATTTCAAATATATGTCCATCAACCCCAAAAACAGATGTATGTAAAGATTGATACATATTTTCTTTAGGCATCGCAATATAATCTTTAAATCTCTTAGGAATAGGTCTATATTTAGCATGAATAAGTCCAACAACCAAATAACAATCTTCTGGAGTATCTAAAATTATTCTAAGTGCTAAAATATCATAAATATCACTCCACTTTTTACCAGTAGATAACTTATTATAAATACTATAAACGCTTTTAACTCTTGATTTAATATGAAAATTAATACCATGTTCAGTTAAAATCTCAATAAGTTCATTTTGCATATCTTCTAAACTAACTGATAATTCTTTTCTAGTACCTGATAATTTTTCAAGTATTTCATCATAAACATCAGGTTTAGTGTACCTTAAACACAAATCTTCTAATTTAGATTTAATACTATTAATACCTAATCTATGAGCAATTGGAATTAAAACATTCATAGTTTCATTAGCAATTTGTTTCTTCTCTTCTTCGCTATACTCTTTAGTCTGCATTTCATCTAGTCTATCAGCAAGTTTTATAATTATAACTCTTACATCATCACTTATTCCAACTAAAACTTTTCTTAAATAAACACTTGATGATTCATTATAATCATTTAATTTAATACTTCTAAGTTTAATTAAATTAGCAACTAAATTAGCGATATTACTACCAAACTTTTCATTTATTTCATCATAAGTTATATCTTCCTTAGCATAAGCATCATGTAAAAGAGCAGCAATAATCATAGTACTATCAGCATTTAATTCAGATACAAGTGAGGCAACTCGTAAATAGTGTTCACTTTTAGATCTCTCTTTAGCTAAGTTATATGCCTCATTTACTAAATTAAGTTCTTCTGTGCCAGCACTTTCACTTAATCTCTCTATTATCTTATCAAACATTTATTATCAATCCATTCTGTTATTATTTTTTATTTTATAATCTATTAAATCTTTATCTGACACATTAATAATATCGTCAACCATTTCACCAAGTGTTAAATGTTCTCTTCTAATCCAATTATTATTTTTTAAATAATTCCATATATCTTCTCTTGTTATACCATTAATTTTACTTCTTTTTAAGTCATTAACTCTAACATTAAAAGCTGGTATTAATTTTTTATACAGTTCTTCTAAAGACTTAAATTTAAATTCATCCATTTTTAACCTCATCTTTATCCACAAACATTATAACAAATTTAATTAAAATAATAAATAAATCATATACTTAAATATGAAAAATAAATTTATAAAAAGTACATTAATATTACTAATAGGCGGAATTATCACTAAATTATTAAGTTTTATTATTAGAATTTACTTTACACGTAATATTGGATCAGGTATTGAAATATACTCTCTTGTTATGCCGACGTATAGTTTATTAATAACTATTACCCAACTAGGTTTTCCTCTTGCCATATCATCAATTATAGCTAAAGGTGAAAAAACAGGTAAGAATATTGCATCTTCTATCATACCAATCTCTATCATCTTAAATATATTTCTCATTTTAATTGTTGTGTTATCCGCAAGCTTCTTATCAAATAATTTGCTTCACAATAAAGAAGCATATTATCCCTTACTTGCTTGTTCTCTAGTCTTACCATTTATATCTATTGCTTCAATCATAAGAGGATATTTTTTTGGTAAACAACAAATGATGCCTCATACCATTTCCAATATAATTGAACAACTTTTTAAACTATTTATAGTTATAATTGTTCTTCCTAAACTTATTAAACATGGAATCATCTTTGCTGTAACCGGCTATATTTTAATATCAATAATATCTGAAACAATATCTATTATTGTGTTCTTAATATATTTACCTAAAGGATTTACTATCAAAAAAGAAGATCTTAAACCCGACATTGGTACAATTAAAGATGTTTTAAAAATAGGTATTCCTTCAGTATCTTCTAGAATAATCGGTAATATTGGTTATTTCTTTGAACCTATCATATTAACTAATTTACTTTTATTAAATGGTTTTTCAAATGAATACATTATAAGTAATTATGCTATTTATAACACTTATGTAATTGGTTTATTAGTTGTACCTACTTACCTTTTAGGTGCGGTTGCAACTGCGCTTCTTCCTGAATTATCTAAAAACATTAATAATATTAAAAAAGTAAAAAGAATATTTTATAAAGTCTTAACATTTTCTCTAATCTTTGGAATTGGTGCTAATATATTTTTATTCTTCTTTTCTGATGAAATATTAAGTATTGTTTTTAATACAACTTCTGGTTATACATACATAAAATTTTTATGTCCTTTCTTTATTCTTTATTATTTAGAAGCACCTCTATCAATTGTATTAACTGCCTTTAATAAAACTAAAATAGTAATGCGTACAACCACAATTGGAATTGTTTTTAAACTTATCACTCTATCTATCTTATGTTTTTGTAACATTGGAATATATGCTCTAATTATTTCTGAAATAGTAGATATTCTAATTGTTGTATTATTAAACTATAAAGAAACTAAAAAATTATTAAAGTAAAAAAACACCAATTATGGTGTCATTATAAATATTTTTTAAGCTTAGCAATCGCATTAGTTTGAAAATCTTTAAAATCTCTAATTAATTTTTTAATATCTCTATCAACATTTTCATCAAAACAAGAAAACATCTTTGTCATTTCAATTTCACCCATTGTAAGCCCATTAATAAGCATATCTGCAATAGCAGAATCGCTATTATCTTTTAAAACTTGCATCTTTATGCCCATATCAGCAGACATATTTGTAAAAGGACTAAATCCTTTACCTTTCTCGTTCATTGATTTTAGTAAACTTTCTGATTGTTTTAAAAACGAATTGTAACTATTTAAAATGTCGTTTACAACTTCTGTTATTTTATTATCTTTATTTTCTAAAGATTTTAATAAAGTATTTGTACTATCACTACCCATTTTAGCGTTTTTATAAACATAATTTAATATATCATATTCATCTATCATTTGTTTCACCATTATTATTATGACTAATATTAAGAATTATATTCTATTAAATTAAAAAAGTACCATTAACTGGCACTTAATTTTATTTTGTATAATCACAACTACTACATTTTATAGTTCTGTCTTTACCTTTAAACACTAATAAGTTTCCACATTCAGGACATTTTTCTCCCGTCGGTTCATCCCATAAAGCTGTTTTACATCTAGGATAATTATTACATCCATAGAAAACTTTACCTCTTTTAGAACGTTTAACTACTATTTTACCATCACAATTTGGACAGTCACAAACTTCTTCTATTTTTTTCTCTTCTTGTTTAATATACTTACAAGTTGGGTAATTAGAACATGCTGTAAACTTACCATATCTACTAGTTCTTATAACTAAATCGGATCCACAATTTGGACATTTATCACCAGTAACTTCCGGTGCTTTTTTCTCCATTTCATCAAAAGCTTTTTTAACTAATGGTTCAAAATCACCATAAAATTCTTTTAATACTTTAATATAATCTTCTCTATTTTCTGCAATTAAATCTAAATCATTTTCCATGTTAGCCGTATAATCTACATTAATTATACTTGAGAAAAATTCTTGCAATTTATCAGTCGTTTCAATTCCAACTTCCGTAGGTACAAACTTTTTATCTTCTAATCTAACATAGGCTCTTTCTTTAATTACTTCTAATATTTTAGCGTAGGTAGATGGTCTACCAATGCCTAAAGCTTCTAATTCTTTAATTAAAGAACTTTCCGTAAATCTTGCTGGTGGTTTAGTAAAGTGTTGTTCTTTCTTAACTTCATCCGCATTAAGAATAGTTCCTTCTTGAATATCAGGTAATACAACATCATCAACATCGACATATTTACGGTATACTTTTAAATAACCATCAAAACATTCAATTTGTCCAGTTGCTTTAAATTCATAATTGTTATTATCTAATAAAATAGTTGTTGCTAAAATCTTTCCATCAGCCATTAAAGAAGCTAAAGCTCTAGCATAAATAATACTATAAACTTTATATTCATCATTTGTTAAATATTGTTTAACAGATTCAGGTGTTCTTTTAAGTGATGTTGGTCTAATTGCCTCATGGGCATCTTGAACATTTGCTTTCTCTTTAGACTTTTTAACTGCACCAATATATTTTTTACCATAATTTTCTTCAATGAATTTATGTGCTTCATCTATAAACATATTTGACAATCTTGTTGAATCAGTTCTCATATAAGTAATTAAACCAACTGATTCTTTACCTAAATCAACTGATTCATAAAGTTTTTGAGCAACACGCATTGTTTTAGAAGCTCCAAAATTAAGTTTATTAGCACACGCTTGTTGTAAAGTACTAGTTGTAAAAGGCATAACACCTTTTCTATTTTTTTCTTTTTTAACTACACTAGTAACTTTAAAATCTTTACCTAATGAATTTAAAACATCATTTGCTTCTTCTTCATTAGCTATCTCAATTTTCTTATTTTTATATTTATCTAAATCCGCATTAAATCCAGGAAATATAGCACTTATAGTCCAATATTCTTCCGGATTAAATGCATTAATTTCTCTTTCTCTATCAACAATTAATTTAAGAGCAACTGATTGAACACGTCCAGCTGACTTTCCACCCGTTTTTGATTGCATTAATTTAGATAATCTAAAACCAATAATACGATCTAACATTCTTCTAGTTTCTTGAGATTTAACTAAATTTTCATCAATCTTTCTTGGTGTTTTAAAAGCGTTTATAACTGCATCACGCGTAATTTCATTAAAAACTACTCTTTCATAATCTTTATCATCTATTCCTAAAGCATCTTTCAAATGCCAACTTATTGCTTCTCCTTCACGGTCAGGATCGGTTGCAAGATAGACCATATCACTTTTTTTAGCATCACTTTTAAGTTCTTTTATTACACTAGATTTACCCTTAATTACAGTATAATTTGGTTTAAAATTATTTTCAATATCAATTCCTAAACCATATTTACCTGTTGTTGCAAGATCTCTAATATGTCCTTTACTAGAAACTACTTTATAATTACTACCTAAATAATTACCAATTGTTTTAGTCTTACTTGGAGATTCTACAATAACTAAATTCATTTTATTCCTCATTTCTATTACTACTATTTGCTATATATGAAATTTTACTATATTCTTCTAATTTTTTAAACAAATAATTAAAATAATCATTTTTTATTGTGAGTGCACTCATTTGCTGTTTTAAATTAATTTGTTTATTAATATCAATTATTTCTTGATTAGTATAAGTATTACTTTCATCCTTAGATGTAAATACTCCTTTAGACGCATTATAATAACCTACCTCATCTTGCCAAGAACCATCAGCAAAATAAGCTCTATGATCATATTCTGAAAATATATCGTTACCCAAATATAATCTTGGATCATAATTAATTCCAAACATATTTAATAAAGTTGGTAATAAATCAACTAATGAAGTATAATCTTCAACTATTTCTGGCTCTTGTCCATAATTATATATAATCATTGGAGTTCTATCCATCTCATTATCAGCACTTGCATCATAACCTACTACTTCTGATATAGAACTTGTACTAAGTCCATAAGGATAATGATCACCAAATAATGCAATTACGGTGTCCTCTAATTTTCCAGCTTTCTCTAGTTCATCTAATAATAATTCTAAAGCTTTATCAAGTTCATACATCTTAGACATATATCTTTTAACAGTCATTGGATAATTTGTATCATTTAATTTATCTAAATTCTTATTACCATATTCACTATCAACACCATAAGGTTGATGAGTAGTAACTGATGTTAAAAATACCATAAATTTATCTTCATTTATAAAATGAGGAACACTTGTTTTAATTAAATCAGTATCGCTAGGCCATTCTTCATATAAACTACTCCACTTAATATTTAAATCAGATGCATTATAATATTGCCCACTTCCCATATTTTTATGAATAGTTTTTCTAGAATAATAATGATCACCATAATCATGATAACTGGTTGTAACATAATCTAAATTTTTAAACATATTAAATATAGATTCCGGATAAACATTATTTTTATATCTATTAGCAGTACATGTTTGATTAATAGTAAACAAACTAGTCATAACTGTCATTTCATTATTACCAGTAGAACAACTATTTCTAGGACTATAATTATTCCTAAATGATGTTCCTTCACTCCATAACTTATAAATTGTTGGATATCTATCTTTATCAATTGCAATATAATTTACTGATTCCATTAATATTACTATTAAATTCTTTCCTTCATAAATACCTGTTTTATCATTTTTAGGAGTAATCTCTCTACTAATAAAATAATTATTTAATTTATTATAAGTTGAATTCTTTTCATTATTTATTAATTCTTTCCAAGCACTATCATCAATATTTCTAGCAGATTCCCCACTTGCTACAACACTACTTTGATTATTATTAAAAACATCATCTCCACTAATATCAGCATTAATATCAAAAGTATTAATCATCATATCACTAAAACCAAAAGCATATACTCCAAACTGACTTACATTTAAATTTGGATTATCATTTGTAAGAATTAAATTTTTATTACTTATAGTTTGTAAATCATTTTGCATAAATTTAACTGTAAGTGTTCCATAATACATTATACACATAAATACAACTACAATAGCATATGCTGCAACCGTTAATAATTTATTTCTATTACTTTCTATTTTAAATTCAAAATAAGTAGTCTTATTTAATTTGTATTCTTTTATCTTTTTATCTAAAAACCAAATATAAGATAGATATAACACTAAAGGAATTAATAACAAATAACTTTTCCAATTGGCAGCCTCAATATATTCTTTAATATAATCTACAACTTTAGTTCCTTGCTCTGCATTACCAGTTCCCATAAAAAATCCTAGATAATTGTATAAATTAACTTCTATCCATGCATATAAAGTAAGTGCTACACTTATAATTGTATTAAATATCTTACTTCCTGTCTTTTTGAATAACGAACTTATTAAACCTAATACTATACCAAAACCACAAGAAGATATGAATATTCTAAAAATATCCCAATCTAATATTTTATATGAAAGGTTTATTCTTAAAATAATTTCAATAAAAAAAATCAAAGTTAAGAAACCCACACTATTTTTAAAAATTTGTTTTCCTAATTTTTCTTTCACTTTTCTCACCATTTAATATTAAATCACGGACCGGCCCAAATGTAAACCTATAATTATCAAGTAATCCATATTTTTTTATTGCTTCTAGGTGAGCTTTAGTTGGGTAACCTTTATGATTTTTAAATCCATATTCTGGAAATTTTTCATCTAATTCATACATCATTCTATCTCTAGTAACCTTAGCAATAATTGATGCTGCTGCTATTGATTCTGACTTACTATCACCTTTAATAATACTTTCGCTTGGCACATCTAAATCACTTAACTTCATTGCATCAATAAGTACATATTCCGGCTTAATATCTAAATTATTTACAGCTTGATACATTGCAAGTTTTGTTGCTTCATAAATGTTTACATCATCTATTACTTTATTATCCATCATACCAATTGAAACACTTAATGCATCTCTCATTATAATTTCATATAATTCATTTCTTCTTTTTTCTGACAACTTTTTAGAATCATTAATTAATCCATTAAAATATCCCACTGGTAAAATAACTGCTGCTGTAACAACCGGTCCAACTAAAGGTCCACGACCTACTTCATCTACACCAGCAATATATTTTATTCCTTTATTATATAATTCTTGTTCATAACTTAACATATTATTTTTCATAATCAAATGTAATTCCTTTTATATGTTCTAACTTTATTTCATTAATTATATATTTGGCTGTACGATTATAATCTGCTTCTCCATTTTTAATAGCTCCAATATTTTTAGCAATTGCATCAAATGCTTCATCATTAAATTCATTAATTTTAAATCTCTCACTTAATATATTAGGATATCTTTCACTTAATACTTTTAATATATAACTAGCAACATCATATAATGGGATAACATCTTCTTTAATCGCACTAAAAACACATAAATTAAGTGCTACTTTTTCATCATCAAATTTAGGCCATAATATTCCCGGTGTATCAAGGACTAATACTTTATATTTAGTTTTTAACCACACATTATTTCTTGTAACTCCCGGCATATTACCAGTCTTAGCTACTTTCTTACCAGCTAAATTATTAATTAAAGTACTCTTACCAACATTAGGTATTCCAATAACTAACGCTTTTAATTCTTTTTCTTTTAAACCTTTTTCTTTTCTCTTTAAATTAATATTTGTAGCTACTTTATTTATTAAATCAATAACTTTCTTATAATCATTATTATCACTTAAATTAACTAACACTACATTATAACCTTTATTTTCATAATATTTAACCCATTTATTAGTTTCATTTATATCACATAAATCAGCTTTAGACATTATAAGTATTTTATCTTTATTTCTAGTAATATCATCTATATCTTTAATTTTAGAAGATAGTGGTATTCTAGCATCAATTATTTCCAATACGATATCTATAACTGGCATTATTTTTTTAATTTCATCCTTGGTTTTCTTCATATGCCCAGGGTACCAATTTATATTTGTTTTATTATCCATAGGAATCACTCCATTTCTATTCAATTATAGCATAAAAAAGACGAAATTTAGTATAATTCCGTCAATTTTTGATTCATTTCTATGGTTACCATAAAATGGTATCATATATTAACTATAATACCTAGGATATATGGCAAATCATAATATTTAAATCTTAGAAGTTGTTTAAAATTTTTTCAATGACTTTCTTAAAGCATTATATCTATAAGTATTATCAAGTTTTTCACCCTTTAATTCATTAAAAGCTACATTTGTACCTTCCAATACGAATACTGAATAAAAGTATGGTTTCTTTAATTCTCCAATTATTTCTTTTGCTATAGTCCCATTACTTTCACCAATTTCTTGATTATAATCTCCACTAGGCATCATGCATGTTACACAACATCTGTATTTAGCATTTCTATTCACTTTATTATTAAGGTTTCTAAGTAATTTAATAACACACTGATGTTTAGGTAAATTCGGATTCAAAGTAAGTTCATCATCTGCATATCTAGCAGTATATATACCAGGTTCTCCATTCAATGCATCTACAAATAATCCAGCATCGTCTGTCATTATTGGATAATTTATATTATGATTTTTACAAAAAGCAAATATAGCATTTGCTTTAATTAACGAGTTTTCTTCTATTGTAAAACCATTTTCTTCAATTTCACCTCTATCCCAACCTATATCATCCATACTAACAACTTGAATGTCTAAATTCATTTCATTAATTATGTTTTGTAAATCTTCTACCTTTCTTTTACTAGTAGTTCCAAAAATTAGATACATATTATATCTCCTTACATATTCAATTATACCACATGTTTTTCCAATTTAATTACATCGTAATATTACTATTTCCAGATTATTGGTTGTTAATGTTAACACCCCATAATTTACTTATCTATCTATAAAACAAAACTAAAATTATAATATAAATTTAATAGTAAATTTGCTATAATCTATTTGAGGTGAAGAAAATTGAAAATTAATATACAGAAAAAGCCATATATATTAAATAATAAAGACTTTAGAACAATCCAAATTCATGTAATGTTTCCTATAAAAATCAAAAAAGAAACCTTAGCATATATTAATATTCTTCCTAACATGCTACAATTTATGAATAATAAATATCCTTCCGAAGATAAATTCTTACTTGCTAATAAAAAATTATATATTTTAAATAATCATTGTGGATACTCTAGAATTGGATTAAATGGATTCTTTACATTTGATATGATAATTCCAGATACTAATTCACTTAAAGAAAATCTATTAGAAAAACAATTTAACTTATTTAGTGAAATGATTTATAATCCTTTAATTGAAAATGATTGTTTTACTTCATTTGAACTAGAAAAAGAAAAGAAAAATATCCTTTTCGATATTGATAATTCATTAAAAAATATTGAAACATATCAAAATTTAAGACTTAAAGAAATCATTGATGAAGATAATATATTATCATTAAATCTTGCTAGAAATACTGATTTAATTGAAAAAGTAACACCTAGTAATTTATATAAATATTATAAAAAGATTATTATTGATAATTCCCCTATCATATTTGTAATGGGTAATGTTGATGAAAGTAAAATAAATAAATTATGTAATAAATATTTATATAAGAATTTTAAAAATAAAGAAATTAACGTTAAACTTGATCATTTTATGAATACAAGAGATAAAATTTTAGAAGTTACAGAAGAAAGTCCTTTTAATAATTCATGTTTATCTATTGTATATAAAGTAAAGGATGCAAATGAATTTGACTATATTTATTTAAATTATGTAAGAGATATATTAACATCTATTTCTTTAGGATTACTTAGTAAAACCTTAAGAGAAGATTTAGAAATTGTTTATTCAGTAAAAGTAAAACCATATTCTCGTTATGGATTATTAGAAATTAAAGCATTTATTAATAAAAATAATATGGAACTTGCCAAAAATAAAATTATAGAAATAGTTGATAGTTTAAAAAATCCTGAAGTATTTAAAGATGAATTAAATAATTTAATTGAAAGGCAAAGATTAGATGTTATTGAAAAGAAAGATAATAAATTTATTATTTTTGATGATTATATTTCTAGTACTTTAAATTTAGATGACACTCTTGAAGAATACTATGAAAAATATAAAAATATTAGTTGTGAAGATATAAGCAATTTTGTAAATAGATTAGTATTAGATACAATATATTTTTTGAAGGAGAAAGATCATGAATAATATAGAAACAGTTACTTTAGATAATGGTTTAAGAATATTTTTATATAAAGATGAAAGAAGACATAAGACATTTTTTACTTATATAACTTTAGGTGGAGGCCAAAGAAAAAACTTTATTCTTGATGGAACTAAATATCATTTAAATGATGGTCTTGCTCACATATTAGAACATTATATAGTTGAATGTAATAATAATGGGAATTTTATAAAAAAATTGGGTAAAATGCAGATGGACGCGAACGCTGAAACAAGTGATATATATACCGAATACTACTTTCAAGCAGTTGAAAATATTGACATTGGAATTAAAACAATCCTTGATGCAGTTAATAATGTTGAGTTTAATGAAGAAAACCTTAATAAATTAAAAAAGCCTATTATTCAAGAAATAAGAAATAGAATGGATAATAAATTTTATCATTTAAATAAAATGGTTATGAATGATGTATTTGGTGAAGAAAATTATATTGATGTTGGTGGAGATATTAAAGATATAGAAAATGCTACTATCGATGAAGTTGAGGCTCTTTACAATGCTTGTTATAAACCAGATAATCAAATTATAGTAATTGCAGGTAATTTTAATAAAGAAAATGTTATTAATATAATAAAAGAATATTTTATGAATCTTAAAAGGGAAAAACATCATGTTGAAATAATTAAAAACAATTATGTAGATTCTGTATTAAAGAAAAAAGATGTATTAAATTTCCCTACTCCTAAAGAATATAGGGAAATTGCTTTTAAAATTAATTGTAGTAAATTTACAAATAAAGAAAAATTAAATCTTGAATTTTATATATCATGTTTTTTTAGTACATTCTTTGGAGTAACTTCCACGCTTTATAAAGAATTAGTCAAGAAAAACGTTATTACTGATATAATGAATTGTAGTATGAGAAAAATAGATAACTACCTTCTTATAACTATTGGTAACTACACAACAAACGGAGATATTTTATCTAAAAAAATTATTGACACAGTTAAATCTATGAAAAAGTTTAACACTACAATATTTAATTTAAATAAGAAAGATTTTATAATGGAACTAATATTAAGAGATGAAAGTATATTTAAAATGATTAATCCATTTATTACTAATGTAATTTTTTATGATTATCCATATATTGATACAGTAGAAGATGTTTACAATTTAACATATGAGGAATATGTTACTACAATTAAAAGCCTTGATTTTAATAATTATACTGATATAAGTATCAAAAATTAATAAAGAAGATCCCAAAAGTTCTTCTTTTAATATGCATTTTCCTTGTTGTTTTAACTATTATAAACGCTTATTTAATTCTTTTTCTAATTTAAGTAATAATATTTTATCTTTATCTCTATTTAAAAGTTTTTTAACATTGTAGCAATCTCTTAAAGAAGCAACTTTATAACCATTTATATATACATAATTATTTGGGCAAAAATCAAAGCCAAAATTTATTACATCATCTATCATAAAAGCCTTATTTCCAAATTCATTTATTCTATCAAATTCACAATTAAAATTACTTAATAAATATTCGTAATAATCCTTTGAAACCCAAATATCAATGTCATGAGTTTGATTACTAAAATTTTGTAAAACTAAAGCAGCTCCACTTATAATAATAAATTTATCTTTATCTAAATTATAATTATTTAATGTTTCAATAATATCTTTTTTTGTCATGTTTTACCTCTATTCTTATATATAAATAAAATTAATCAATTCAAAATAAACTATATCAAATCTATAATGAAAACTCAAAGAAAAATAGTTAGAATACTATCTACAAAGAAATAATATTAATATAAGAAATATTCCAATAATCAGTGGTTTATATTTGATATTTTTTTTCGTTAAAAAACTCCTTTCCCTTATTAAACAATAATAAAGTTTCTCTTGCAACAAAAACTTCAAGTAGAGCAAATACAATAACTAAAATGGCAGCTTTTAAAGATATTGATCTAATACTAAAAAATTCTGGTATCATATTTATAGTAATAATCATTCCTAATATGCATCCAATAAAGACTATCGTTCTATACTTATTTAGTGGTTTAGCACATTTATATAAAATTATGAATCCACCAGTAAAAAATAAGTAACTACAAGCAGTTGTCAAATCATTAGAGTTAATATCAAATATAACTGAACATTTAACCATACAAACTATTGCTAAAAAAGAAATAATTGCAGATGGAAAAGATTTTAAAAATATGTTTTTCCAAAATTCATCATTTTGTTGTTTCTTTTGATTTTCTTCAAATGTTAAGAAAAACGCCGGTATTCCAATTGTAAATGCACTTCCAAGTGATACTTGATTAGGTTCTAAAGGGTAAGCGATTGAAAAAATTATTGCATAAATTGAAAGAAACAACGAAAATATATTTTTATAAGTAAATAGTGATGCTGATCTAGTTATATTATTTATATTTTTTCTTCCCTCATAAACAATATTTCTCATATTTCCAAAATCGGAATCTAAAAGAACAACTTGAGCTGCTTCCCTTGCTGCATCAGATCCATTTCCCATAGCAATAGAGCAATCAGCTTCCTTCATAGCTAATATATCGTTTACTCCATCCCCAGTCATGGCAACTTTTAATCCATTTTCTTTTATTAATTTAATTATTTCTCTTTTCTGTTCAGGACTTACTCTACCAAATATTTTATATTTATCAACTGCATTTTTTAGTTCATCTCTAGTTTTTATTAAACTACAATCAACAAACAAATCATAATTCTTAATTCCAACTTCTTTAGCAATAGAAGAAACTGTTACAGGATTATCTCCTGAAATAACTCTTATTTCAACTTCTCTATCATTAAAGAATTTAATAATCTCCCTAGCGTTCTTTCTAATCTCATTTTTTAAACTTATAAATAATATTGGTACACACTCATTATTTTCTTCTTTTACAAATACTATAATTCTTTCACCATTAATTATTCTTTTACTAATTAAATGATTATAATCTTTATTAAGAAGAACATCCGGTGCACCTAACTTATAGGTAATATTTTCACTAATTTTAATATATGAATATTTATTTTTAGAATTAAAGTTTTCATATTTAAGCATGTTCAACTTTTGTTTACTAATATTCTTTAAATATTCTCTTAAAGCATTTATGGTCGCATTATTATCATTTATTGAATTAACGTAATTAGCAAGTTCCAATAGTTTTTTATCCTTTTTCTTATCTAAATAACTAACTTCATTTTCATCAAAAATATCCATGACATCCATCATATTAGTCGTGATTGTACCTGTTTTGTCAATACACAAAACATCGGTTCTAGCTAAACTTTCAATACTTTTCATATCATGGAGTAAAACCTTTTTCTCAGCTAGCCTCATAGCACTAAGTGCCAGTGCAACAGTAGTTAATAAATATAGTCCTTCAGGAATCATGCCTATTAATGCCGATACCATTCTAACTACACTTTCACTATAACTGAATTTATTAACAAAATATGATTCGCCAAATAAAAGTAATCCAATCGGAATAATAACAATTCCTGCAACAAGTACAATTCTATCAATAGCTTTAATCATTTCCGTTTTATTTTCTTTAATCTTTTTAGATTCTTTCATTATTTTAGAAGAATATGACTCATCACCAACATTTGTTAATTTAACTATAGCGCTACCAGATACAACAAAACTACCAGATAATAAGTTTGAATTAACCATTTTTTCCCTTTCATCTTGTTCACCAGTTAATAAAGATTCATTAACAAAAAGTTTACCATCAACAAGTACTCCATCTGCTGGAACTTGGTTTCCACTTGAAAGCTTTACATAGTCACCTTCAACCAATTCATCAGAATAAACAATTGTCTCTTTATTATCTCTAATAATACTATACTTACACTTATCTAAAAGAGATAATTTATCTAATACCATCTTAGATCTAATTTGCTGAAAAATACCTATTAATACATTTATTGTTACTACAATTAAAAAAGTTAAATTTCGGAATGCTCCGGCAAAAGTCACTAAAATAGCAAGTATCATAAAAATTACATTAAAATAAGTAAAAATATTCTTTTTAATGATAGTGGATATACTTTCACTTGTCTCAAAATTTATTTTATTAACCTTACCAAGTGCAATTTTTTCTTCTACTTCTCTATTTGTTAAACCATTTATTTTCTTCATATAAATAAAACAACTCTCTTCAATATTATCAATATAATTGTATCAAATTTTTATCAAAAAGTATTTATATTACCTTTTAATTTATATAATATTTTCAACATTGATACAAATAAAAACCACCTAGAAGGTGATTTCTATTTTAATATTTCATTTATTAACTCATTTAATCGTGCATTGCCTTTTTCAGTTAAATGAATACCATCAGCCATTAAGTAATCTTTATACTTTTGAATCTCTTTATAAAAATTAATTATATAAACATTTTTACCATTCAAACTATTTAACGGTTTAACTGTCGAAATAATATATATTTCTCTTTCTTTACATAGATCAATTAATTCTTGATATTCCTTAACACTTATAATTGTTGAATTATCAAATCCAAATACAATTTTATTAGATAAAGTATTTTCACTAATTGTTTTTTCTATATCTTCTTTTAAATCTTTATAACTATAATTTAATTTAACCATAAATCTTGAATCTGTATAATTATTTTGTAAATCATTAAAATCATAGAATAATAAATCATTTCCATAGAAAGATATTTTATTTCTCAATTCTTCTTGATGTTCCTCAATTAATGCTTGTTTCTTTTCTTTAAACTTATCTTTATAAACATCAAATATCGCATTATAGATTATTTTGGTATATTCTTTTCTACCAATTGGAGGTAAATGAATTCCGTCATAGTAGAACCAGTCATCATGGCTAAGTGATAAATCATGCCAATTAATAATATGTAAATTATCATATTTAGTAGCAAGTTCATTTAAACTATTATTAACTTTTTCATTATTTGTCGTATTAAGCCAAAAAACAATTTTATCATTTAAGATATTCATAATATTTTCTTTACAATTATTAGCACAATCACCATTAGTTCCTAAATGTAGTACTACAACTTCGCCTAGTTTATTACTATTCTTTAAGTTAGATAGTATTGAAACTCCAGTTGTTAAAGCACGAGATTCTTTAGCATCAAAATAACTATTAGGAAACATTTTAGTTATATTATTCATCGCCCCAAGCATAACTGAATCCCCTACAAATGTAATAGGAAGTTCTTTAACTAATTCTTCATAATTACTAGGATTTTCTAACTTTTCTAACTGTTTGTTCCAATCATCTTCATCTTGTTGTTGTTTTAATTCATAATCTTTTTGTTTTTCTTGCATTTCTTTTTCATTTTCTGCAAGTTGTGTTCTTAATTCTTCCATTTCTTTTTCATAAGATTTAGCACTAATATATCTTATCGCACCATATAATGAACCAGCAATAAACAATATTAATAACAATTCTTTAATATTTTTATGTTTCTTTTTACTACTCAATGCAAAGTGAAGTAAAAATGAAAGTAATAAAACAATTGCTATAATAATAGGAATTTTAATTGCATGATTTATATTTAAATATTGAAAAGCATAAATAACTGGATACTGTATCAAATAAATTTCATATGTCATATTAGCAACACTCCTAATCAAATTATCATTTTTTCTATCTTTTTTATATGAAACAGCATAATCTATTAATCTACATGATATAAAATTAATAAGAATCATGCTTGTTATAAAATATGGCGAAGTTGCTGGCAAATACTTAAACATAACTATAACTATTATAATATATAAATAAAATATAAAATTCTTAAGTTTATTTGATGTAATATCTAAAGTAAAAATCTTACCATAATCATTATGAATATATCCTAGCATTACACCTATACATAATGAATATATTCTACTAAATGTATTGTAATATGCACTCATTAAATTTACATTACTTAGTTGATAAAAATATAAACAGCTTAATACACTTATTATAAACATTATAATTATTGGCATAAAATTATTTATCTTTTCCTTTAATTTATTTAAAAGCATAAATATAAAAGGGAAAACCAAATCAAATTGTATAAGAATTGAAATATACCACAAATGCATAAAAGGTGAATCAATATGTCTAGCAAAATAATCTAAATTAGCGTTTATTTGCCAATAATTATTATATCCTAATAACACTGATGTTGTTTCATTCTTAATATTAAGCCAATAAGTATTAGGAATATTAGATACAACTGCTATTGATAAAAAAACCACTAGTAATAAAGGAATATATAGTTTCTTTATCTTTTTTAAATAATATTTTTTTAATGAAAAATTATCATCTTTAATATTTTTAACAACTGCCAAATAACCACTTAACACAAAGAAAGTACATACTGCTAAATATCCACCGCTCATATATCCTAAATGATAAAAAAGTATTGCAATAGCGCATATTATTCTAATAACATCTAATTTTCTATAATAATTTCTTTTTTCATTATTCATACTATCACATCCAGATCTCATCTAATTTTATTATACCTTATTTTTAAGACTTTTATTTAAAAATCTATAACTATTTACAATCAATAAACAAATATTGTAAACATTAAAATATGGAATAAATATTTCTTTATCTATCCCATACTAAATAATTATTTTTCAGTAACAAAGAATCTTTCATACCATATTAAGAACGTATATATTGTATAAATTTTCTTCCCATTACGTTCAATATTTTTATAATGATTATCAAGCATTTCATTTATTTTAACTATATCAAAAAAATCACTTGTAAAATCTTTATTAAATGTTTCTTTTACTTTATTATAATATTTTTCTTCTTGAATCCAATTACCAAATGGCACTGGAAAGCCTAGTTTTCTTCTCTTAGCCCATTCTTCAGGAATAACTTTTTCGGCAACTTTTCTAAAAATATATTTAGTTTGTCCATCATGTACCATATACTTTGTTGGTAATCTTTTAGAAATATTCCAAACTTCTTTATCTAAAAATGGTACTCTAAGTTCAACACTATTAGCCATTGACATCTTATCTGCTTTTAATAATATATCATTAGGAAGCCAAAAATTTAAATCAATATACATTTTTCTTAAAATGTCATTTTCTCCTTTAGTTTCATCATGAAACGGTTTACATAAATCATATGGACTAATATCTGAAATATATTTTTTATTTAATATTTCTGGTATTTCTTCTGGTAAAAACATTTCTGTTTTATTATAATATCGTTTGCTTATATCTTTACCATATTTTATTAATGTATGTTTTCCTTTAAAATAAGGCAATGGTTTAATTACTTTAGCAATGCCACTTCTAATAAATAATGGTAAACTTAAATATATTTTTTCTATCTTAGAATCATTATACTCATTATATCCACCAAACATTTCATCAGCGCCTTCTCCTGATAAAACTACTTTAACCTGACTTCTTGCTAATTTACTTAAGAAATATAAAGGAACTGTACTTACATTTGCGCTTGGTTCATCACAGTAATATTGAATAGTTGGTAATATATCAAAAAATTCATCACCAGTTATAACCTTACTATAATGTTTTACATGAAAATGATCTGATAGACTCTTAGCATATTCTATTTCACTAAACCCTTTTCCCTCAAAACCGACCGTAAATGTTTTATTTGGTTTGGCAAGGCTTACAACATATGAAGAATCAACTCCACCACTTAAATAAGAACCAACTTCTACATCACTAATTTGATGATATTTAATTGAACTTTCTAAAGTTTCTTTTACTAATTTTTCGTAATATTCATAACTATTATTTTCCTTTTCATAACAAGGTTTAAAATAACTTTTAACATCTATTTTACCATTTTTATAAATAAAATAATGACCTGGTTTTAATTTTTTAGTATATTTAAAGAAAGTATCTTCTAAATGATTAGTACCATATGATAAATATAATCCTAAAACTTTATTATTTAGTTCTTTTTTAAAGTCAGGATGTGACAAAAATGATTTAATTTCACTACCCACCATAAATAATCCATTATGATTATAATAATAAACAGGTTTAATCCCAAAATAATCTCTAGCTCCAACTAAAGTCTTATTCTTCTTATCATAAATAATTATTCCAAACATACCTCTTAATTTATTGAAAACATTAGTTCCATATTCTTCATATCCATGAACAATTACTTCTGTATCACTATTTGTTGTAAATATATGGTTATGTTTTTTTAATTCTTCTCTTAATTCTTGAAAATTATATATTTCACCATTAAACATAACAACTATATTTTTATCTTCATTATATAAAGGTTGATTTCCACCTTTTAAGTCAATAATTGATAATCTTCTAAAACCCATAGCAATATCTTTATCAACATAATATCCATCACTATCTGGACCTCTATGTTTAATTCTATCAGCCATATCTTTAATTATTTTCTTTTTATTTTCTATTTTTGTTTTATCATAAAATGCACAAAAACCACACATTTAAATCAACTCTTTCTTTAAAGATTATACAAGATTTTTAATTCTTTAATCAAGCAATTTAATCTTAATCAAATCAATATATATAATCATCCACATCACAAATAAAATTATTAGCTATATTTTCTTTAGTATTTTCGGCTATACTTGATAATTTTTATCATATTATCTATTATATCCAAATAATTTGATTTTATCATTTCTTTCTTTTCATAGTTTTTTCTAAATAATATTTTTTATCAAAACCACCATTTTTTGCTTTTTTCATCATAGCTACATCGTTAACTTCTTGCATATTAACATTTATAGACTTAGCTAAATAATTTAAAACTTCTAAAACGTCAGCAAGTTCTATAACCATATCCCCACTTTGCCCGTAAGCAAATGCATCAATAACTTCATTACATTCTTCTTTTAATTTACTTAAGAGTTCTTTTTTATATTCTATATCGTCAAGAACTCTATATGAAACAAACTCTCCATTATTAGTAATTTTTTCAATTATATTATCTCTAACAAGCTTATTAATAATTTTTTTATCTCCCATAATATTTATCTTCCTTTATATTGAGTATTAAAAACATTTTTATCATTGTAATGATAAAACAATATATATTTATCTATCAATGAACTTTTACCCATAAATAATTTTACCTCTTCATCACTTAATTTCATAGTTTGAATAAATCTTTCAAGTCTATATTCGGGTAATTCCAAAGCATAACTAATTATATCTTCTCTAGTTAAAATTTTATCAATCTTAATTTTATCAGTAACGTATAAGTCATAATAACCATAATACTCATCTTCGTATTCAATTATTTTACCAAGAGCAGTAACTTTACATATAATTACATCCTCTTCACGAGCATTACCATATCTTAGTGTATCTTCTAATCTTTTAGCAAAATGAAATCCTGCTTTTTTAGGAAAAATTTCTTGATCAGTTTCGTATATTTTTCCTTCTTCAAACTGAAATCCATAATTATTTTCAAAATTATCCTTATTACCTATAAAAATTTTATATCCTTCCATAATTATAATGTTTCCTTTAAAAATTTACACTAATAGAACCAATTTTATTTTTTACACTTATCATTTTATCGCCATTATTAACATTTTCATTATTTTTTCCATTAATTAAAACACTTCCAATAATATTTGTTGTATTAACTTTATAATTTTCAATATTATCATTAACCATAAGTGTTATATCACCAATATTATTATTAATATAAATACTTTCATTTATTTTACCATCAAAATTAAAATTACCCATTTTTAAATTAGAACTAGTTTCATTAAATATAGAATTATCTATATTTACATCTCCATGTTTAATATCAATATTTAACTCACTAATAATAACATTTTCTACATTAATATTTCCATTAGCTACTTTAACATCCAATAAATTAATCATTTCCTTTGGAATAGTTAAGTTTAATTTATAATCATTAGATTTTCTTCTATTACCATTTTCTTTTATATACAAAGTATCACCAATAACTTCAAATTTTATTTTATCATTATTAGATTTAACATTAAACTCACTTCCATCATTAAATGTTATATTACTAGAACTAACGTCAATAGATATTTTTGAAAAATCAAGATTATCTAACTCAGCATTTTCCATAATCAAATCACTCGGTAAAGTAACAAATAAAACTTTATGGATTCCATTAATCGCACTACTTATAAACATAAATGGAATATAAACTATAAAGAAAATTAAAATTAATGCTAAAAAAGTAACTAAATATTTAATAACTTTTTGTGTATTATTCATTTAACACTTACACCTCCAAACAAAACAACTCCCTTTAAATTAATATTTATTATTTTTTCATCAACTGATTTATATTTAATATTAGTTCTTCCAAACACAGTAGATACGTTATTAATCACCTTAACATTATCAGTAACATACAAATTTACTTTCCCAAACACAACATAATTATCTATTACTATATCATCGCTTAAATCTATATTTCTTAAATCTAAAGTAATATTGCCAAATAATGCCGTAGTTTTAAACACTTTTACACTATTATCATTAATTATAAACTTTTTATCATTAAAAATAGTCCAATAATCATTATCTAAACATTTATTATCACTTTTATCGTTGGATATAACATTAAATCCAAGACAAATAATAATAACTGACAATATCAATTTAACAATCAATCTAAAAATTTTAAAATTTAATACTTCAAATCCAAACATTATACCAATAATTATCAAAATTATTCCTAATAAATAAATCTTTTTATTTCTCATAATTATCATATCCTTCCATAACAATTTTATCATAGATTATTAAAATTAAATATATTTTTATCCCATATTCACATTATATATTATAAACATATGTTCGTCAATATATTTTTCAAAAAAGTGAATAATCTAATTATTCACCATTTAATTTCTTCTAACCCTTTGCTCTTTAAATAATTATTGCACTTTGAAAATGGTTTAGAACCAAAAAAGCCATTATATGCACTAAAAGGTGAGGGATGAACACTCTCAATAATAAAATTATTTTTAATTAACGCTTTCTTACTTCTTGCATAATTACCCCATAGTATAAAAACAACATCTCTTTTATTATTATCAATTAATCTAATAACATCATCTGTAAATTGTTGCCAACCTATATTACTATGACTGTTTGCATTATCTTTTTCAACTGTTAAAGTTGAGTTAAGCATCAAAACTCCTTGTTTAGCCCACGAGCTTAAATCGCCACTAGTTCTTATTGGAACTCCTAAGTCGTCATATAATTCCTTATAGATATTTTTTAAACTTGGTGGTAATTTTACACCATCTCTAACTGAAAATGATAATCCATGTGCTTCACCTACTCCATGATATGGATCTTGTCCTACAATTACAACTTTAACATTAGCGAAAGGAGTTAATCTAAATGCGTTAAAGACTTCATGCTTAGGCGGAAATATTACTTTATTTTTATATTCATTTTGCACTTTTAAAAGTAGTGGTCTAAAATATTCACCATCATATATATTTTTTAAAACATTATCCCAATCATTACCAATCATAATTAATCCTTCTCATAATTAATAACACACATTATTTAAAATCTCAAATAGACTTTTGCTTATACATTCCATAATATATTTTTTATTATTTAATCTTGTATCTTTTATTGCAATTAATTCATACTCATAATATTTATCATTATTTTTATCATAAATAGCATAAAAAATTTTATTATTATCACCAAATAAATTATTTTCATCAACTCTATTAATCTTGCCAGTAATCCCCACACCAATATCACTATTAGCAAAATCACTAATTTTTTTAGCCATTTCTCTAGCCACATTTATACTATAAACTGAATATTTATCAATTACTTCCTTACTTACACCCATTTTAATCTTATACTCATTTGAATAAGTAACTGCACTAAACTTTAAAACATTACTTGAACCATCTATATCCGTAATAGAACTTACTACAAATCCACCAGTACAAGATTCCATAGTTGCAATTGTCATTTTCTTTTCTATTAATAAATTAACTACATCTTTCATATCACTATTACTCTCCATAAATTTACAAATCAATATCCATATATTTCTTATATTTAGGAATTAACCCAATATGTTCTTTAGATAAGCTTGGTTTAGGTTGAAATACACCAGGAAAAGAATTTCCTTCAATTATAACCGGTCCATCATTCGTAATTGCAACATCCCAACCAATATATTTAATAGTAGGTACTAACTTAGCTGCTTCTATAACCATATCACAAGCATCTTTATATAAAGGCACTTTAAATCCAATAATCTTCTTATATGTAATTGGATGTTCTTCATAAATGTTATCTGCTTGATCAATAGCAGGAACAATCACAATTCCTCTATCATTTACAAAAGTATACATAGATCCACTCGAAAAATTATCTGTACATCCACCATTCCCTATTTTAAAAACACTATTTAAAACATAAGCATCATTTCCATCATAAAAAGTAAATAATCTTAAAGTATTAACAGATCCATCATATAATTTATTTATTTCATCATGTTGCTTAATTACCTCTTCAACTAAATTTTGTTTTAATCCTGTAATTACCTTATAAAGTTCCTGAACATTATTGTCTACTTCATATTTCATAACTCCTTTACCACCTTCACCATCAATTGGTTTAGCAATAAATTCCTTATGTTTATCCGTAAACTCTTTAAAATTATTAAAATTATCAACTTTTAAATAATCTCTTTTAATATAATCTTTAAATTTATCATTAAATAATACCTTATCATCTAACAAATAAAAATCATCTTTATTATTATATTTACTTATAATCATGTTATTTTTAGTTCTAGTTAAATAAGTCTTTCTTTCATCTTTATTAAGTAAATAAAATTCAAACTCTTGATAATCATAATAACCAGCACCATATTTAAAGCCACAATAAATCATATCAATTAATATAAATAAAGTTAATTTATGTTCTTTCTTAGCTATCTTTTTAGCTATTTTAATCATATTCTTATAATCTAATGTTCTTATACATTTAAGTATATATTTTAATTTATTCATCTATTCATCACTACTTAATCTTACCATATAACCTTAACTAAATAAAGTTTTAATTATTTTAAGAAAGAAATCAATACTTTTATTAACTCCCTTATCAATCGCAGTAGATATTCCAAGTCCTAAAGAAGAATATTTATTATTATATTCCTTAACACTTGTATCAACATAATTATTTATATCAACTTCTTTACCTTCAGCAACATCCTTTTCAAATCTTTCAATTGCTTCCTTAGTTAAATTAGTTTTACTTTGTAATCTGGATTCATAATAACCAGTCTTATTTGCAAAATATAAGGTAATAAACAATATAATTAACAAATAAAATATTCTTTTAGCGTTCTTATTAATCTTACTTTTAGGTTTATCATCCATTTAATTTTCACTTCCTATCACATTACCAATAATCTCCGCTAAAGCAAGTACTGAATTATAAACTTCATTAAAATTATTATTATTTCCACCAACTTCAATTAAAAAGACATTACCACTAAAATCTTGATTAAAAGTATTTTTCTTAGCATAAAGTATATCTCTTGTAAGTCCCGGATATTTTTCTTTAGTATATTCATTTAATTTAACCATTAATGCCTCATTATTTTCATATCCATCATAATTCATACCTAACACATACATAATTCTTGCATAACTTTTATTATTAATATTCACATTTAAAGAAACACTATCTCTATGTAAATCAAGATAATATTTAATTGTAGGATATCTTTCCTTAGTTCGCTCTAACCATAACCTACTAGCATTATAAGAATTATTATAAGACCAACCATGTTCATTTAAAACCATTTTAATATTTTCATCTTCAACTACTGAATAAACATTATATTTTTCTAACTCCTTCTTTAATATATTTGCCGCCATATAAACAGTTGGAGTTATATTATAATTAGCTAAACTACTACTAACATATTCTTCAGTTTGATGTGTATTATATATATAAAGAATAGGATCAGTTTTAACTATATTTTTATCTTTATTTTCTTTAATCTCACTATTATTTTTAATATTTTTTTCATCTATAACGGTAGCAAAAGTATTTTCAATAATACTCTCTGGTCCTTTCAAATTAAAATTAATAATATCTAAAAAATCTAAATCATTACTATAATTAAGTGAATTACTAAATAAATTATTAGCAATTTTATCATTAGATATCTTCATTAATTTAATTGTTAAACCAATCGATACACAAACAATTATTAAAAACACTAATATTTTTACAATTCTAATATTATATCTTTTTCTAGTAATAAATCTTTTTATCTAAATCACCTCAAGTCTAATATATAATATTAAATTTAAAATAATTGTAGAATAAAAGAAAAAAGACAAGAATTTTCTTATCTTACTTAATATATTAAATAATTTACTCTTCATCTAAATCTATATTTATAACTAAATTATCATCCGAATTACAAGTACCGCCTTTATTTATAAATATATTTTTAATTATATTTTCTAATTCTTCTTCACTAGTTTTTTGCATTTCTATTAAAAGAGAACTATTAGGTTTTATTTTATATAAATTACTTTCATCATCATACACTATTTCATAACTATATATTTTATCGTTAAGCTTGCAATCAAGAGTTACTAAAACATTATTTTTTTCAAGTTGTAAATTATTTCTATAGCCTAACCACCATACCATAATTATAATTGGTATACTAACAATAAATATTTTAACTTTTTTCATTTACATCACCAAATTTGTAAAATCTACTATAACAACTTTATTTTTTAATATCAAGAAAAAATAGAGATTTCTCTCTATTTATTATTATTTAATTTTACTTCTAATACTGCATCTACCTTATTAACAACATCTACTGAAGTAGTATCAGCAAATATTGTAAAATTATCAGTTTTAGTTGTAACCTTTACACTAACCTTTGGTGGTGCTTCATAAAGATCGTAAAATCTAATATTATATTTTTTATTAATATTAACTGTTTCGGCAAATCTTCTAGTAAAGTCTTCTACAAATTTTTCCTTTACTATTCTCATTTCACCATATTTTCTAAAATGAGACCAATCTATTGAATCAGCCATAGAAGCTTCTGTAACTTCTTTTATTAATATGTAATCTTGTTCATTAGTTGTTGTATAGTTATTAAATAACATCATTACAGTTAGTATAAATATGCCTAAAATGATTATCCAATAACCCCATAAACTTTCTTTCATCTAAACACCTCCTATGGCCAGTTTTTATATCTTTCTAAGAATTGTTTTGGAAATAATGGATCAGGATATATACCATCTAAGTCAGTAACGGCCTGTCCTTTTGAATCAACCATTGTATAATCTAAACCTTTAATACATGTTTTAATATTTCCAACACAATATTGACCATTAACATAATATTTCCACTTTGATCTTCCTGTTGTATCACTAAAGAATGAAGTAACAAATGAGCTTTCACACTCTTTCATATCACTATTACATTTGAAGCAATATTGTTCATCAGCATCTTTAACATTCTTAGGATCTCCAGCACACATATTCATCTTAGCATAATTAAAATATGACCTTGAAGAATTTCGTTTTATCATCTGCATGTCTTTAGTTGTCAATGTAACTTCATATTCTAAATATTCTCTAGTACCATCATCATATATATCATGTTTTCCTACATTTGAACTATCTGCTAAATAAGTTGAAATTTTTCCGTCTTTAGAATAATCATTACCATTAGCTAAAGCAACATATTCATTATTATTTTTAACAGTATCAATATTAGCAAGTCCACTTCCTAACTCAATTTGAGTCTTAGCTGCAGTACCTTTAGCATCAGTCCAGTTAGTTTCTCCATCTCTTTCATTAGGAGTTACATCTGATAATGAAATACTTCTATAGTAGAATTGAGGTTCAAAATCATAAGTTGTAGGATCATTAGGGTCACATACATCACAATTACGTTTAAATGCCATTTCCATATTACAATATGAACAAGTACTTGTTAAATTATTATTTAAATCAAAATCACCATCCATATTAAATTTTTTAAGTAAATCTTGAACTAAATTCTTACCATTTTGTGTTTTATATCCATAATTACCTACTGCAAAAGAAGTATCATATGTTCCTTTATACGTCGTTAATTCAATATTATAAACATAACCAACCTCTAAGCCATTTAAATCAGAATGTGCAGCATTTGACTCATAATTAAGTGTTTTATATTCACCTGAATTCATGAGAGCAAATGTATTATTAGGTGGTCTAAAATAATATATTTTGCTTATAGTTTCTGGAGAAGTTATCGAAATATCTTCACCATAAGGGTCTGTCGCATCAGATGTTCCTTGAATTGAAGAATATGCCAATCCATCATATTCATACTTACTACATTTATTTCCTGAACATCCATCAATATTTGAACTTCCACCTAAAGAATAAGAATTATTGTTAATTGTACATGAATAATCATTACAAGTGCCAACAGTATTTCCCGCTCTATTTATATTAACTATTTGAGTACCACTTGCTAAATATCCTAATCCCAAATAATCACTATTAGAACTATTAGTTGTGATATTAGGCCAATATTTTACAGGTGAAACATTATCAACCATATTAATTGTTGTAGTAGTTTTTCCTTCTTTTTGAGACGTTTGAGAATATGTAAAATCTACACTAGGTTTATTATTATCAAAATTATATTTATATTCAGATTTAAATGCTTGAATAGAATCTATACATGTATTTCTTGCATCTTGTAAATTTGTTCTAGTAGTAACAGCAGTTCTATATGCACCTTTAGCATTATTTTCAGTTGTAATTGCATTAGTATAATCACTATGAGCATTATTTTCTGCAGCAACTGCGTTATCATAAGCTCCATAAGCATTACCCCTTTTAGCATCACAATTAGTTTTATTATATAATCTACTAGTTGTTCTACAAACATTATACGGACTATAATCAGGTGGATTATTCCATAAATCACGAATAGAAGCATAATATGATGTATTAGATTTACTTGATTGCCATGCATCAAATGTTGCCTTAACATTATTAACAGCCGTTTGCCATGCATCATATTTATTTTTTTCATCAGTTAATGCTTTGTTATAATTTGATTTCCAACTATTATAATTAAAGAAAAATGTTGATTTAACTCTTTCAACAATAAAAGGTTGTCTAAAATATGCATTAACATTACTAAAATCAGTTTTATTATAGGAATCAAATACAAAAAATTGTCCAGAAACAGATGCTGCAGTTGCAGGTGTTAATATATCTAGTTTCTCAGTTGTATATGTTCCACAATAACTATTAACACTATAATCTAAATAATCACTTAAATCTCCACCTGCTTTTAAATCATCAATTATATATTTCATATTTCTCAATCTAACATATGAATGACTAAATGCTTTATATCCATCATTGTTACAAGAATCCTTACCGCAATCATTTTCCATATGAACAACAGGTCCACAATATTTTATATAAGTATCTTGTTCCTTACTATCATCAGGATATTTACTTCCATCAATTTTATCACAACATCCATTCTTTAATAAATCTTCATCACTTAAATTAGGATCATCACAAACTCCAGGAACAGTAATTCTAACTTCTTTGGTTAAACCTCCACCAATATTATCAACTTTATCACCATCAACAGTTAAAAATCTTTGATAACCGCTCATACTAGGATAACTAGAGTTACATTCACTTTGAGAACCATTACAACCATAAATATAAACTTTATCATACATTTGACCACCAGCAGAACTATTGCCAAAATTAAATTTTACAGTTATACTTCCACCAACATTACTTTTTCCTTTTAAACTAAAAGAAAATTCATTATTGTTATTTAATCCCGAAACAATGGAACATGTATAATTACTATTAGATGTACTACATTTATTTGAAAGTTTAAAATTATCAGGTTTATTCGAACTAAAATTTATTCTAACCCTTATATTATTTAAATTACTATCATCAATAACTTCTAATGAAAAATTATCTTCAATATCAGAATCACCACTATTTTGTGGTAAATACGTAGTATCACCATTTGCAGCAGCATCACCTATTTCTAAAAATTTTAAAACTTCCTTAACATGATTACCACTACCTAGTTCTCCACGAGTATATCCATTATTACCATTTGGCATTCTTTCAGAAGTAAAAACCCTAACAGCATCATATAATGCATCACTATAATTTCTTTCTAAATTATAATTCATCATAGCAATTAATCCATCACCATAATTACTATCACCAACATTATACACGGTACTTTGACGTAATAATTTTGGATTCGGAGTATTTTGATCAACACAATATGCAACTTGACCATTAATTGAATAATATTGCACAGGATGAGTTCTAGAATATCCAAGCTTAGAACCAAATCCCAATTCAACAGGAGAATCTAAAGTGTCTCCAAAAACAAGAACAGGAAAACAAATAAATAATATAAATAATATCTTTTTAATCCTCATTATATTTCACTTCTCTTCCTATTAACTATAACAATTGTAATTACTCCACCTGCAATTAAAACACTTCCAATAATTATATATATAAAATATTTTTTGAAAAAGCTATTTTTATTTTCATCATCAGGTATTATTTCGCCATTATTTTTATAATTATCAATTGCTTCACTAAGTCCTTTGCCTGCGTCAAAAACATATTTTTTATTAGTAATATATTTTTGACAATAAGGAACATTTGAATTATCATTACATACAGCATAATTATAATTTGAATTATACATAGGTTTAGTATAATTAATTGTTTTTATTAAGTATCTATCACATGATACATTACTATAAATCTTAACTTTATATTTAATTATGTTATAAGCATCAACATTAAATGTATATTTACCTTCTTTAAACTCATTATTTTCCGCATAAATAATACTGTCATTATTGTCATTACTAATCTCCAAACTAAAATTATTAGTTAAGTTATATAACGAAATATCTAAAGTTCTATCAACAGCCGTATATTTATTATAGCCATCGTCTATCTCCTCAGTTTTTTCAATTTCATCATAGTCTACTTTAATCAAATTAGCTTCTTTAAGCAAATCAGATTTAGTTTGACTATCACACTTATCTGCATAAACATTCATAGATAATAAACTCATAATTAATATCAATATATATTTCACTTAATCGCCTTCTATCCTTACAAAAGTATAACATATTAACTAACAATATTTCAATAAAACTAGTATATTTTTTAAATCAAATAAGTTAAAATATAATTATAAAATATGATAGGAGTAACTAAATGAAAAAATTTATAATATTCTTAATTTTAATAATCTCATTAATATTTCTGTATGGTAAATATATTGAACCAAATAACTTCAAAATAAAAGAATACAGTGTTATAGACACTAATATTCCTGAAAGTTTTAATGGTTATAAAATAATTCATCTAACTGATTTATATTATGAAAATAAAGATTTAACCTCCATAATTGACAAAATAAATAATTTAAATCCCGATTTAGTCGTCTTCACCGGTAACCTTCTTCACGATAAATTTAACCCTGATCAAAAAGAAACTTTAATAAATTATTTAAACTCAATTAAATCAACATATGGTATTTATGCAGTTAAAGGTAATAACGATAATAACGAAATATATAATGAAATTATAAATAGTACTAATATTAAAATATTAAATAATGAATATATTTATTTATATAATAACAATTACACACCCATTTTATTAATCGGTTTAGATACCAACATTAACTTAGAAAATGCTTTTAAATACGAAGATAACAACAACTATAAAATAGTTTTATCACACTACCCTGACAATTTTGATTTAATTAATGATAAAAACATTAATTTATTCTTAAGTGGTAACTCCTTAAATGGACAAGTAAGACTTCCTTTTCTAGGAGGAATCATTAAAAAAGATGGCTCTAAAAAATACTATGACGAAAAATATTATATTAATAACACAAATATATTTATATCTAACGGATTAGGTAACCCAAAATATGATATTAGATTATTAAATACTCCATCTATTAATTTTTATCGTTTATATAGCAAATAAAACTCCTTAACATAAAATAAAAAAGAAAGGAGTTTTTCTTATGAATTATTATCCATATTATAAATACGATGAAAATAGAGGCTTTTGGGTTCCTTTACTATTAGGTGGTTTAGGTGGAGCTGCCATAGTTGGTGCATCACGTCCAAGACCAGTTTATGTTAATCCCGCTCAAAACTATGTTCCATATCAATCTATACCTTCTTACGGTTATAATTACTATGGTGGTTATAACTATAATCCATATTATCCATATTATAGATAATTCCAATAAGTAATAAAATAGATATACAAGAACTACCACCATAACTAAGAAGTGGATAAGTAATCCCTACTATTGGAAATAAACTAATATTCATTAAAATATTAATACCAGCTTGAATAACTATAAAATTAATACATGGTTTTAAAATATATTTATCGTTACATAATTTATCTAAAAAGAATAAAAATATACTAAATAAAATTAAATAAATAATAAATCCAACTAATCCAAAATTAGCAATTAAAAGAGTTATTGCAAAATCAGTTTCAGCTTCAGGAAAATAAACTCTTTTTTTAATTCCAAACAAACCAGATAAAGAAATACTTTTAATAGCAGTCTCTATTTGATATCCTTCTCTATTCATAAAATTAGTTAATCTATCCATCCTATAAAAGAAATTAGTTCCAAATATATCTATAAATAAATCATTATTAAAAGAATACAAATAAATAAAAGAAACAATACATATTAAAATAACTGATACTCCAAAAATATAATACCATTTATCAAGTTTTTTCATTATCAAAAAAGTTATAAATATAACCAAATAAGAAATAACGGGCCCCGTATCAGGCTCTAAAAACACTAATAAACTAGGAATCAAAGTAATTATCATTGTAACTATTACATACTTAAAATCACTTAAATTATAATTAACAGTTATATATCTTAAATAAAGAATTAAAAATATTTTCATAAACTCACTAGGTTGAAATGAAAAACCAAATATTTTAATCCACGATGTAGATCCATTAACGTTAACTCCCCAAATAAGTGTTACTATTAACAAAACTATACCTAATAAATATAGATATAAACTTTTATCTAAAATAAAACTAATATTAACTTTAGATAAACTATAAATTACTATTAAACCTACAACAAACCAAACTATCTCCTTAATAAAATAATTACTATAACTATCTAAATAATATCTTCCATAATAAGAATTAATAACACTTACTATCATTAACAATAATAAAGATATAATAAATTTCTTCTTCATATTTTTATTTTGTTACTTATTTTTATATTTATAACATATATTTTACTAAGGAGGCCTTAATGGAATTACCAGAAATATTTAAAAATAAAATTAATATAGATCAAGACGATAAGTATTATAGAGGATCATTTAATGAATCTCATGAATTAAAATTACCTGCTAAAGTAAAGATCCGATATCAAAATCGCGAATTTACTACAACTATCGTAAGTATGACTAACAATTATTATATAACTAAAGAAGGTAATGTTCTTTATAAAGAAGATGTTACTATAATAAATTAAAAACTCCAATTAAGGAGTTTATTTAATATATCAAATTCGAAATGCGAGTACTACACATATAAGATGTATAACATAATTTATCTTTATCCAAAAATCTTATAAAAATCATCCATAATTTAACTAAATCGATATATTTCTAATTATTCCATAAACAAAGCAAACAATTAATAAAATTATAGATATTTTATTAACATACTTCTTTAGATTATTATTCTTACCAAAAACATAACAATAATTTATATAACTATAATATATTACAAATGGAACTATTAATATTGTTACTAAAGCATTATAATTAAAAGCACTTTTAATATCTAAATTAATTAAAGAAAACAAACATCTAGTAATTCCACACCCCGGACAATCATATCCCGTTATTAATTTAAATAAGCAAGGTATTCCAACATTAAATTCAGTATATATTTTATAATATGAAAACAATAATAGTATTAACCCTACATTGATTAATACTACTTTTTTTAACCTATTTTCCAAGTTTATTCAAATCACTTTGCATTAAAATTAAATTAACTAAATTAGCCTGGATTATAGATAAAATTAAATATATGATTGAATTATCTGCTATTTCTTTATCATATTTCTTTCCTAATCCATATAATTTTCTTCCTATATCATAATTCCAATATATTAAATATAAACCACATGTTAAAATACTTAAAAGAACTACTGTAATACCTGAAGTATTATTATTATCATCATTTAACATATTAACATCATCAGTAATTGTTGCAATCCAATATAAACTATATAAACCACATGTAATAACTGTTAAAATAATTTGAGTAGCTATATCTCTTTTATTTATTGTAAAATTACTATCAACTTCTTCACTATTAGTATTTTTAACTTCTTTAGCCTCTTTAATTTCCTTTTCTACTTTAGTTCCACACTTTGAACAATATAAATCTTTATTTTTTAATTCATTACCACATTTAGTACAATATTTCATTCTTATTCCTCCACTTTAAAATCTTTTTCTTCACCATTATCCATTAATATTTTATTAACAGATTCAGTTGCTTTAGTTAATTTATCCCCACATATTTTAGCTAGCTTCATAGCTTCACTATAAGTTTCAATAGATGAATCTAAATCAATTTCTCCATTTTCTAATTTTTTAACATTCATTTCAAGTTCATTCATTAAATCTTCAAATTTTTTATCTTCCATAATTATTCTATCCCTTCAACTTTCGCATTTATTTTACCTTTAGATAATCTTATATTAATATTATCTCCCACTTTTAATTTGTCACTATCTTTAATTATTTCATCATCTTTAGAAACTACTGAATACCCTTTAGATAATATATTTAAAGGATTAAGTAGCTCTAATTTATTAAGTATTAAATTATATTTATGATACTTCTCTTTAAACATCTCTTCCGGATTACATAATATACGATTATTTCTTAAATGTTCATATTTAGTTTTATTAATTTCAATTTTATTTGTAATATAATTATTTAATCTATCAATTAAATCACTTAATTTTTGTTCTTTAATTTCATAAATATTAAGTGGATTAGTTAAAACATAAGATGATTTTAATTTATCTAAAACATTTTGATAATTTTTAATTTTAGTATTAATTATATTAGTGCTTCTTAATTTATATTGAGTAATTAAATTAAGTAAATCACTCATATTAGGTACAGCCATCTCAGCAGCTCCGGTTGGAGTTGGTGCTCTTAAATCAGCAACAAAATCTGCGATTGTAAAATCTATTTCATGCCCTACTGCACTTATTATAGGTATTCTAGAATTATATATTGCATCTGCAACTACTTTCTCATTAAACGCCCATAAATCTTCATAAGATCCACCACCACGTCCAACTATTAATAAATCAATATCATCATATTCATTAGCTTTATTAATTTGTCTTACAATATCATCTTTAGCAAGTTCTCCTTGAACTAAGCAAGGAAATAATAAAGTTTCACATATAGGATATCTTCTTTTAATTGTACTTAATATATCTTTAATAGCTGCTCCAGTTGGTGCTGTAACAATTCCAATTTTTTTAGGATACTTTGGTAACTTCTTTTTATGATCTTCATTAAAATAACCAAGTTCACTAAGTTCTTTCTTTAAAGCTTCAAACATTAAATAAAGATTACCTAGTCCATCATTAGTCATCTCTTCTACATAAATTTGATATTGTCCTGTTGGTGGATATAAAGAAACCTTACCACAAACAAGGACTTTCATTCCATCTTCAGGAACAAAATTTAATTTAGATGCATTAAAAGAAAACATAACCGCATTTATTCTTGATTCTTCATCTTTTAAAGTAAAATATAAATGTCCCCTAGTATGTCCCTTAAAATTAGATAACTCGCCCTTTAAATATACTTTTTGAATATTAGGATCAGTATCAAATTTATTTTTAAGATATCTATTTAAAGTACCTACTGTAATATATCTTCTTTCCATTACTCGTTAATAATCCTATCTAAACAAGCATTAATCATCTTTCTAACTGCATCATCACTATATTTCTTAGCAAGTTCTAAAGCTTCATTAATAACTACGATATTAGGTGTATCCATATATTTTATTTCATATATAGCCATTCTAAGTATAGCCCCACCTGTTAAATCTAATCTATCAATTGTCCAATCTTTTAAATATTCATTTGCAATATTAGTTAATTCATCAAAATTAGTAACAATCCCATAAACCATATCTTTAACAAACTCATTATCTATCTCAACATTTTCTTTAATAACTTCATCTACATTATAACTCATTTTATTATTCTTATATAAAGTTATTTGATAAATAATAGTCATTATTTTTTCTCTTAATTCACTTCTACTTGCCATATATAAACCTCTTTCTTCAAACATTATAACACGTCTAAATTAAATAATATATAATAAAATTTCAAATAAAAAGAAATATTAATTGTTATCATTTAACTTTAATATTTCTTCGATTAATTCTAAACAATTATCTTCTCTCATTAATCATTGTAAGTGATTTTTCAGCATGTTTACTTTCATCACTTAAACTTTTATTAATTATTATCTCTAATTTATTAATACCACTTTTATATTTATATAAAACCTCTTCAATATTTATATCTAATAATGAAGCAACATCTTCAAATTTAAAAGTTTTTCCTTTAAATAAACCTAACATTAAACCAAGAATTATTATTTCTTCACTAGTTAATGAATTAAAATTTAAATTAGAATTATTTAGTATTGAATATAAATTAAAATCTTTTAAATTTTGTCCATTCAATCTAGCAAGTTCATAAATTATATTAGAATTATTAATTCCTTGAAACATATCATTAACAACATATTTTTTAATTATATCTTCATTTAATAAATCACCAGATTTAACAAATAAACTAGATTCAAACTCTAAATTAGATTCATTTATCTGCCATTTAACAGGTCTAATTTCTATCCAATTACGTTTATTATCCTCTAAACTATTTACACATACATACTTAATATTGTTATACATAATAACAGGATACTTATTAAATTTAATTTCCCCACTTAATGTATTTTGTGGAATATTATAAAATTCATTAGTTATATGTTTACCACCTTTTTTATTTAACTTTGATTGTGTCATACTATCTGGTACAATTAAAGGATATTCACCTAAATAAACAAAACTTTTATTGCCTATAAAAGGTTTAATTAAATTAATTAAATTATCATCAACTTCTATTACTAATTTACGATTTTTATCTTCCAAATAAACATTTTTAATATAATTCATAATAACACTTCCTTTAAACCTCACATATAATAACACTATTACAAATTATTTACTAGTAAATATTAATAAATCTTTATAATTTTAAAATAATTAATTATCCATTTATTTTTAGTATTTTTGTTATTTTTTCACAAATATCAATATAATATTTACTTAAATAGAAGATATTTATTTTACTCACTCAAATAATTATAAACAAATTCACTAACTTTTTTAGCAACATGAGCATTAATTGGATATTTATATGAACTATAACCATTTTGATATTTAATACTAGGACTTACCAAAGTTAATGTAAATTTCGGATTTTCTAAAGGAGCATACATAACATATGAAGTATTAATAACTGAAACATTACCATACATTGCCTCAGCTGTACCTGTTTTACCTGCCGACGTAAACTTATGATTAGTATAATAATAACCCGTACCAGTTTTATTAACTAATGAAAAACCTTCTCTAATTCTACTTAAATTATAATCATCTTCTGGAATTTTATTATATACCTCATTCTTATTTTCATATATTATTTTACCATTTTTATCTACTACATATTTAACTAAAGACAATCTCCTTCTTTCACCTGATGCAATAGTTCCAATATAGCTTGTTAACTGGATAGGTGTATAAGCATCATATTGTCCAATCGATAAATTTAGAAGTAAATCATCAGAAACTATATTTCCTTTAACACCACTAGATTCCTTATTTAAATCAATATTAGTTAAAACACCTAATCCATATTCATTAAAAACATCCCTATAACGTTTAAAATCTTCCATAGTAGTATTAAGCTTCATATTTCTCTTATATTCTTTACCAGTACTTTTAATTGCTATAATATATTGAAAATAATTACTACTCATTCTTAAAGCTTCTAAATCATCAATATAGCCTAAACTCTTCCATGAACATTTATCCCTTTGAAAGTACAACTTAACACAAGCATCCTTAACCTTAAAATTATCATCTATTAACTTATATTTATATCCAACTGATATCGAAGCACCCTTAACTGCACTACCTACTGCATAAGAATCTAATATTGTATTATAAGAATAATCTATAAAAGTATTATCCTTAGTAATTTTCTTTCCCACTAAAGACATTATTTCCCCACTATTCGGATTACTAACTATTAAATAAGACTTATCAAAATATTTTGAATTAGGAGCTTTCTTAGCTAAAATCATTTCATCTTCTAATATTTTTTCTGATTTATTTTGAATATTAATATCTATTGAAAGCACCAAATCATTTCCACTTTCATAATCACTTACTAATTTTAAATATCCATCTTTTCTAACATATTTAGATTTAGTTCCTTTTAAATAATCATCATAAATAAATTCTAAATTACTAACACCAACTCTATCATTTAAATTATATCCCCTCTTTAAATAATAATCTTTATATTCTAAAGGTAATCCTTCACTTTTAGAAGAAACCATTCCAAATACCTGTTTTAAACTATCACCATAAGGATATATTCTTTCCCATGTTATATCAGTCCTTATTCCCTTAATCATTTTATTATTAATATTTATATATTCTTCTTCACTTATATCCTCTTTAATAATTTTATCTTGATAAGAATAACCATTAGTAAATAAATAATATAAATAAGCTTCTTTTTTATCTATCTTATTTAACATACTATCATTAATAATATTTATCTTTTCTTTTAATAATTCTTTACTACTTATTTTTCTTTCTTTATATTTAATTTTAACTTCATCTGGTATTAAATCATCAACCTCTTTTTTATTATTTATATAATAATAATATTTTAAATTATACTCACTAACATTACCATCTATACTAATAATTTTACCTAACTCTTTTACACTTTCTATAATTTCTTGTTCAATTAATCCATAAGTATTAGCAATAATTACTTTAATTTGTTTATTATCAACTAATATATTCCCATTAACATCTAATATTCTTCCTCTTGGAGCAGTTAACCCATAAACATATTCATCAGTAACACTATAAGAATTATTATTCATAAAGTTAACAACAACTATAATTGATATCAAACTAATTAAAATATATAAATATATAATTTTATTTTTCATAATATTATTATGGATAAAAACATAAAATATATAGGGTGATTTTATGAATATTGTTGATATATATATGAATAATTTAAGAAAAGATGATGTTTTAAACTTCGCAACTAAAAAAGACATAAGACTATCTAACGAAGAATTAGACTTTACTTATGACTTTATTAAGAAACATTATAAAGAAATAATGCAAGATAAATATAAATATAATTTTAATGATTATAAAGATCGTTTTTCTAAAGAAAACGCCAGTAAAATAAGTAAATTAATTGATGAATATATTAATTATTTATAATATCATTTATTAAATTTGGATTAAATTCTCCCTTTCTTATCATCTCTATTTCATATTTATAAGGGGCTTTATCCATAACATAAGGAGTTTCTAATATTTTAGGAACTTTTTCTAATCTAGGATTATTAATTATATTTAACAAAGTATCAAAACCAATAGTACCAAATCCAATATTTTCATGACGATCTTTATGACTACTTAATATATTTTTAGAATCATTAACATGAACACATTTAATTTTATCAATACCCACTTTTTTATCAAATTCATCTAAATAACTATCAAATTCTTTAAGATTAACTCCTGAATCATTTAAATGGCATGTATCTAAACAAACTCCAATCTTGTTTTTAACATTTTTAACAATATAAGCTATCTCATCTAAATTACAACCTATTTCAGTACCTTTACCTGCCATAGTTTCTAAAAGAATAATACATTTATCTTCTTCTTTTGTAATATCATTAATAGCTCTAACTATATTATCTATTGCAACATTTCGTTCTATCTTAACACTAGATCCTGGATGTAACACAAGATATTTAACTTCTAATTCTTCACATCTATCTAATTCTTTTCTTAAAAATTCTTTACTAAATTCATATTTATGTTCATCTAAATTATTAGCTAAATTAATAATATACGGAGCATGACATATAACATTATTTATATCAATATTATTTTTTATCATCAACTCTTTAGCTTCAACTAAGTATTCTGGCTTTATAGCTGATCTAAAAGTATTTTGTGGTGCACCAGTATAAAACATAAAAGTATCAGCATTATATAAAATTGCTTCCTTAACACTATCTAATATTTGTTTATTTTTAAAATGAACATGAGATCCTATTATCATCTTTAACCACCACTAAAATCATAACATAAAAAAATCAAAGTTTAAACCTTTGATTTTAATAATTCATTTCCGATAAAATTACTTATTGCAATTATGAACAACTATTAGCAGCTGTAAAAGCTTCTGTTAATGTTGCAGGAACTGTTTGTAATTTAACTGAAGATGATAACTTACCTTTTATTCCATCAATATCTTTATATCCTACGCCACCTGCTTTGTCACCAAGAGTATTACTAGCTGTTATACCTATTTGATAATTAGCATCATACATTTGAATTGTATAAGTAGTTCCATCATTTGAAATCAATACTTTTCCTTTATAGTTTGAAGTATTTTCACCGTTTAATTCCTTTATAGTATAACATGTTTTACCACTACCTAATAATGCATCTGATTGATATTTATCAGCAGCTGTATCTAACATTCTATTTGCATATAGTAAGAATGTAGATTGTCTAGCAGAACTCATTGAATTCATAATTGTTGGTAATGTAAGTACCATAATTATAGCAAGAACAACAATTACAGCAAGTAACTCAACTAATGTAAAACCTTTCTTATTTAACTTTTTCATAAATCTTTTCCCTCTTTCTATGTTATCTATAATTAATTCTACAAGAAAGAAAAGATTATGTCAATTACTTTTACTTTAATATTTTCAAAATACTGTTAACAGTGTCAACCGTTTCTAATATATTATTAGTTTTATTTATACGTTCATTTTTCTTATAACCTTTATATGCATCCATAAAATTTTTATAATAACTGCTTCCCCTATTTAAATATTTATACCAATAAGAATTATTATTAATAAACTCTTTTAATTTAGGATCACTATTAATTTTAATTAAAATATCAGCTCTCATTAATCACCAAAAAACTTATTAATTACCCTAGGTGTTTTAGCAACAGTACTTATTGTATCAACTGGTTTTTTAGCTGTTAACTCACTTATTACATTAATAGCTTTCTGAGCATTATTAATATATTTTTGAACATTATCAATATTTATATTTTTAACTAAATTAGTAAGTTCTGTAATAGATGCATTTTTCCTATCATCACTATCTATTTCACTTTTTTCTTCATTATATTTATTCCAAACATTATCGTCATTTCCATATAAATCATACACTTCATAAAAATCTTGCCATGTATATTTTTTATTTTTAACTAAATCAACTAGTTCCGGTTTACTTTTAATAAATTCTTTAAATTCATCTTTTTTATCCATAAATAAAACCACCTAATATATTATATTAATTAAGTGGTCTTATAATTCTATAATTTAAAGTCATCAATGAAATTATCAATAGTTAATTCTTCATTCGTTCTCTCTTCTTGTTTTACTACAAAAGAATTTTCATCTATATTTTTCATATTTTTAATAACAAATACATCACTTACATTTAACTTAGTATAAACACTTCCTGTTGATTGAACATCCATTATTGGAATATCACTATTTTTTAATAGATTTGTATCTTCTCCTGTAATATATCCAATCTCATCTTTACTATTAGTTAAGAACGCAAATGATATTTCATACTTAGTTGATTTAACTTTCTTAAGTAAACTAGATCCTCTCTTAGCTCTTGATAAGAAACTTAAATCTTTTAACTTAACTCTCTTAGCCGTCTTTTGATTTGTAAATACGTCTAAATATTCATCACTATCGTTATATGTTGTGCCTAATACAACAAAGTCATTTTTTAAGTTAATTCCCTTAACACCTGCTGCTTTAGGACTTACTATTGGTATTTCATTAACGTTATAATTTAAATAATATCCATCACTAGTAACAATCATCGCATTTTCTTTATTTAAACTAGTACTTACTATTTCATCATCATCTTTAAGTTTCATAGCAGTATATGGTTTATTATATCTTGAAACTATAAAGTCATTTAAATTACATCTCTTAACCATACCATTCTTAGTAAATATCGAAATAATCGGATTACTTTGTTCTTCATTAATAACATAAGAAGATATTACTCTATCATCTGAAGGAATAGTTACAATATTACTTACATGCTTGCCTATTTCTTTCCATTTACATACTGGTATCTCATGGATTGGAATATATAAATAATTTCCTTTAGCTGTAATAATGCATAACTTATTAAACGTATTAGTTTTATAATAAGAAATTACATAATCTCCTAGTTTAACAAGTGTATCTTCTTCATCAGATTTACTCTTTAATGAAACTCTCTTAATATAACCATCTTTAGTTAAAATAACGATTACATCTTCTCTAGGAATTAATTCCTTTTCATCAATTTTAATTTCTTTAACTTCACTTCTAATTTCTGTCTTACGAGGCATTCCATATTCTTTTTTAATTCTTCTAAGTTCTTCTTTAATAACTGCTTTTAATTTATTTTCATCGCTTAAGATTAATCTAAGTTCATCTATTATCTTTCTTAAATTATCTAACTTTTCATTTAAAATAGTTATATCAGTATTAGTTAGTCTATATAATTGTAACATAACAATTGCTGTTGCTTGTTCTTCAGTAAAATCAAACTTCTTAACTAAATTTGTAATTGCATCTGGCTTATTTTTACTTCCTCTAATACAAGCAATTACTTCATCTAAAATACTTATAGCTTTAACTAAGCCTTCAGTAATATGCATTTCTTTTAAAGCAAAATCTAAATCAAATTTAGTTCTCTTAGTAATAACATCTTTTTGATGTTCAATATAAGCATCAATTATTGGAATAATTCCTAGTAATCTAGGTCTTCTTTTATCTATACAAACCATATTATAATTATATGTTGTTTGTAATTCAGTATTTTTAAGTAAATATTTTAATATTAAATCTTTATTAGCACCTGCTTTAATATCGATAACTATACGAATTGAAGAATCTTTATCTGATTCATCTCTAACCTCAGCTATACCATCAATTTTCTTATCATATCTAATATCATCTATTTTTTTAACCAACAATTGTTTATTAACATCAAAAGGAATCTCAGTAATAACTATTTGTTCTTTGCCTTTATTCTTTTCAAAAGCATATTTACTAGTAACAATTAATCTACCTCTACCAGTTTTAAAAGCTTCTTTAATTCCATTAATTCCTTCAACAATTGCACCAGTTGGAAAATCAGGTCCTTTTATTATCTCAAAAATAGAATCTTCATGACAATTAGGACTATCTATTCTTTTAATAACAGCATCACATACTTCAATTAAATTATGTGGTGGAATATTTGTTGCATATCCCGCTGAAATACCACTTGTTCCATTAACTAAAAGGTTAGGAAACTTAGCTGGTAACACGGTAGGTTCCATTAAAGTATCTGAATAATTTGGAGCCATTACAACCGTATCTTTATCTATATCTTTTAATAATTCTTCACTTATCTTAGCAAGTCTACATTCAGTATAACGATAAGCTGCCGGTCCATCACCATCAATAGACCCATTATTTCCATCTACTTCAATTAAAATATGATTTTGTTTCCAACTTTGACTCATTCTAATTAAAGCTTCATAAACAGATGAATCGCCATGAGGATGATATTTACCTAATACATTACCAACCGCATTAGCACACTTTTTAAATTGTTTATCATATGTATTTTTATCACGATACATAGCATATATAATTCTTCTTTGAACAGGCTTTAATCCATCTCTAACATCAGGTATTGCTCTATCTTGAATTATATATTTTGAATATCTTGCAAAACGAGATCCCATTATCTCTTCTAGACTATATTCATGTATTCTTTTAAGTATCTCTTCCATCTTATCAAATCCTTACAAAATCTAGTATAACATTAATAATAAATCAAATCAAATAAAAAAGTAAGCATTACTTACTATAAACGCTTACTTTTTTCTTATCTTTTCCTAATCTTTCATATTTTACAACACCATCAATTAGTGCGTATAAAGTATGATCTTTACCCATTCCAACATTTGTTCCTGGATAGATTTTAGTACCTCTTTGACGATAAATAATATTACCTGCTACGCAAGTTTGTCCATCTCCTAATTTAGCACCTAATCTACGGCCAACAGAATCTCTACCATTTTGTGTAGATCCTTGAGCCTTAACATGAGCAAAACGTTGAATGTTTAATTTAATAAATAACATTTTTATTTCTCACTTTCTATTTTAATATTTTTTGGATAATCTTTTGCTAAATCCTTTAGCATTAATATTAAGTTGTTAAATAATTTTAAAGCATTTTCATCATCTAATATTTTAATTTCTATCGTATTAGAATCATCTTTATATAAAATAGAATTCTTATTTAAACTATATATACCATTAACTGTACAAGTTATTAAACTTGATACTGAAGCACATACAATATCTTTACCATAATCATCATAATTAGCATGACCAGTAACTATTAAAGAATTACTACTATAAACTACTTTAATCATATTAACCAACTATAGATTTAACTACTAATTTAGTATATGGTTGTCTATGTCCTTTAGTTAGACGATATTTCTTTTTAGGTCTATATTTAAACACTAAAATCTTCTTTTGTTTACCATGTTTAACTACTTCGCAAACAACTTTAGCTCCTTTAACATATGGAGTTCCAGTTTTATCACCAACAGCAAGTACATCGGTAAAATCGATTGTAGAACCTGCTTCAGCATCTAATTTTTCTACAAAGATTTCGTCACCTTCAGCAACATAATATTGTTTACCACCTGTAACAAATATAGCTTTCATTAATTTTCCTCCCATCTTTTAGGACTCGCCTTTAAGGTGTGCATAAGCAACTTTTTACCTTTTCAGTGCGGTTTATAAATTAATTACAAACATAGATACTATATCAAATATTTTAAATTATGTCTATAATTTTAAAGTAAATTTAATTATTTAAACTGCATAATCTACCAAGTGTTGAAGATTTTCTTAATTTTTTTATAGCTTTATTTTCAATTTGTCTAACTCTTTCTCTAGTTACACCAATTATATGTCCGACATCTTCTAACGTATAATCTTTTCCAGCCTTAAATCCAAAACGATAAGCAAGTACTAATTTATCTCTATCTGTAAGATATGGATAATTAAATATATAATCTCTTATTTCATTTTTTCGTTCATTCTCAAGAAAATCTTCTTCTAAATCATAATCGTCCTTTATTAAATCTATAATTTCTGTATCATTAGAATCATCATTCTTTGTTGACTCATTAAGTGACACCATATCATCTACATATGGTAAAACACTTTCGATAGTATCTTTTTTTAAATTTAAAGCCTTTGAGATCGTTTCAACAGACGGTCTTTGTCCACAATTAACATAGTAATTTTGCATAAATTTTTTAATTTTTAGTAAATATTCATAAGAATGTACTGGAATTCTTATAATTTTTGATTCGTTAGCAATTGATCTAGTAATAGTTTGTCTAATCCACCAAACAGCATAATTACCAAATGTTAAGCCCATTCTATAATCAAATTTATCAACTGCTAATAATAATCCTTCATGTCCAGCACTAATTAAGTCTTCAAAATCAACACCCATATTTACATATTTTTTAGCAACAGCAACAACTAATCTTAAATTGTATGTAACAACCGTTTCTCTAGCTGTTTCATCACCTAACTCAATTCTTTTATAAAGAGCTACTAACTCTTCAAAAGTTAATAATCTGCTAGGTAAATTTCTTAAATAAGATTTAACAATATCGTCACTTAAATAATCATCTGATATATGCACTAATTCATCATTATCAACACTATTATTTACTTCAATAATAAATTTATATGCTTTTAATAATCTATTAACTATTTCTTTATTTTCTAAAGAATTTAATTTAATATTTTTTTGAAGTATTTCTTTAACATTTTTAGATAGAATATCACAAGTGTTAATAAGAAAAATTATATCTCTATCACCTAAATTAATATATTTTAATTCTTCTGCTAATTTATTAATGTTTGTTATTACATCTTCTCCAAAATTATTATTTATAAATTCTTTAATGTAATATACATTTTCACTATTTACGACTTTTTTTATCATAATATTCCCCTTTTTTACGCAAATTTTTTAATTTTAGGATCTTTCCTTAACTTACGTATAGATTTATTTTCGATTTGTCTAACTCTTTCTCTAGTAACTCCCACCATTTGACCAATTTCCTCTAATGTATGATTTTCTCCATCAATAAAACCAAAACGATTTAAAATAACAAACTTTTCTTTATCTGTTAATCTTGCATTTATTAATGCTTCTCTAAACTCATCATTTAATATTTTTTTCTCAATAGATTCTTTAGAATTTTCTTTATCTTCTATAAAATCTCCAAACTCAGTTTCACAATCATCAATATTTTCAATTGGAGCATTTAATGAGAAAGTCACGTTATTCAACTGTTGTAATGCAGTTTTTACTTTATTTAATGGCATCTTAGTAAACTTAGCTAATTCTTCATCACTAGGTGTTTTATGATATTGTTCATAATATCTAGATATTGCTTTATTAATTGTTAAACAATCTTCATGAACACCAGCTGATACTCTAATTGTTCTTGATTCATTAGTAAGTGTTCTTCTAATTGCCCACATAATCCACCAAGAAGCATATGTTGAAAAACTCCATCCTAACTTATAATTATATTTATCTATCGCAATCATTAATCCTTCATTACCTGAACTAACTAAATCCATTAAATCTACACCTTGTATCATATCACAATGTTCAATAGCTCTTCTATGTTTAACTGCAATAGAGACAACTAATTTTAAATTATACTCTGCTAATATTTCTCTTGCTCTTTGAGATCCTAAATCTCTTTTTTTACATAAATCAATAACTTCTTCCCTAGTTAATAATCTTTTAGGTGCTTGGCTTAAATAAAAATTTAACGGATCTAACTCCATTGTACTTATACTAACATCTTCGTCTCTAATATCATCTAAACTAAAATTTTCAAGTTCCTTTTCGATATCATTTATTTCTTTAGAATTTACTTCTTGCACTATTTTATAAGCTCTTACCATGTTTTTTACAAATGTTGCTTCATTTAAATTTAACTTATCATAATTAATTTTATCTAAAGAACAAACATCAAAAATCATCTTTTTAAAATAATCATCTGTATTAATTAATGCTATTATTTCTTCATAATTAAGTTTAATAGAATTAATATCAATCCAATCTAGTAAAAAATCAAAATTAGCTATTGAATCATAATTTTTAATATCTAAATGTTTAATATAATCTTTTACTTTTAATAGATTTTCTTCTCTTATCATATCTTCCATTAAATATTCCCCCTTTAACAAAGTGCCTATATAATAACATATATTTCAATAAATGTCAAATCATTTGTTCGTAATGATAGCGTTTACAAAGTCGGGGAAACATGCAATTTTATGTATAGCCGTAAATTATTGCATAAAAAAAATCAAGATTAAAATCTTAACACTAAATATTAAGAATTAAAATATATAAATTTATTTAACTATTCACTTACTTATATATTATATTATTAGTATATTATCATCTAAGAAACTATTTAAAAACAAAAAAGCCTTATTTCAAAGCTTTTATCATCTTTAATGGTGCTCGCACTCGGACTTGAACCGAGACTTCTTCATCAGAAAATAGATTTTGAGTCTATCGCGTCTACCAATTTCGCCATGCGAGCAAGAACAAATTAATTATAGCATACTATAATTAATTAATGCTACAAAAATTAATCTTCTTTATATAAAGTATTATATAAATCTAGTTCTTCACTCTCGCTATCTTTTAATTTAGGTAAATCATTAATAGTAGCAAGTCCAAAATAATCTAAAAAATTATTTGTTACTTCATATAAATTTGGTTTACCCGGTAAAGTACTCTTACCACAAACTTTTATTAAATCTTTAGCAAGAAGTTTTCTAAGCACAAACACAGTAGAAACTCCTCTAAGTTCATCTATCTCTACCCTAGTTATTGGCCCATTATAAGCAATAATTGCTAAAGTTTCCAATGCAGCAGGTGACAAAGTATTACTTTCCGGTTTCTTTACCAATTTTTCATAAATTTCCTTATGTTCCGGTTTAGTAGTCAATTTAAAAGCATCCCCCAAATAACTAATTCTTATTCCTCTATCATCTTCATCATAATTCTTTTTTAAAGTAGAAAGTAAATTTTTAACTTCAGTTTCTGATTTTCCCATCACATCACATAAATTTTCAAGAGAAATGCCATCATCACCGACAACAAACAAAATACCTTCCAAAATCCCTAACTCTTTCATATATTACTTCCTTCTAAATATATTTCCCCAAAATTTTTATCCTGTGTAATAATTATTTCACTCTTTTTAGATAAATCAAGAATACTCAAAAAAGTAATAATAACATAAGGCTTAGAAATATCATCAAATAAATCTAAAAAATTAATCTTACCTCTATCTTTAATAATTTTTCTAATTGAATTATTTCTTTCTTCAACACTAAATTCCTTTTTAGTAACAGTTGTTACACTAGGTTTCTTACTTTTTTGTCTTTTTAAAAACTCTTCAAAAGCATTAAGTAAATCATTTAAAGTAATATCTGTATTTAACTTAGCTTCTTCTCTAAATTCATTTAAATTACTAGGTAATTTAGTATAAACATAACTTCTTCTTTCTTCTAAAAATCTAAAATCATTAGCCATATCTTTAATCTTTTGATATTCAAGTAATCTATCTCTTAATTCCTCTTCATTATTAATTTCATATTCTTCATCATCTTCATCCTCATGATGTAATAACAATTTACTTTTCAAATGAATAAGTTCAGATGCCATAACTAAATATTCACTACAAGCATCAATAGTTAAATCTTTATTATTATTTATATAATCAATGTATTCTCTAGTTATTAACTCAATATTTATATCATATATGTCCATTTTATTACTTTTAATTAAATGTAATAATAAATCTAATGGACCACTAAAATCATTTATTTCAACATTCATTTACAATCAAAACCCTTACCACTTAATTGATTCAAAACATCAATATAATTAGAACTTAACACGAAATAATTAACATCAATATAATTAGAACTTAACACGAAATAATTAACATCAATAGAACTTAAATCAATTTCTTTATCGATAATATTTTCAAACACAAAAGTATTATTTTCATCATCATTAATAACTTTACTATTACCACCCATATTATTAATATCTTTACTTCTACTAATATAAGTATTTAAAGTATCTTCATAAACAGTTTTATCTTCACTATTAAAAGAATAACTATTAAATATTTTAATTAACTTATTATCTTTGTCAAAAGTATATTCATAACTATAATTACGATATTTACAAATTAAAATAGTATTATTAATAACTTCAGATGTAGTTGTCGTACTAGTAGTTGTAGTAACCGGCTTTGTAGTAGTCGTATTATTTCTATTTAATAAATCATCTAAATTAAAATCATCACCTAAATAAGCTTTAATATAAGGAAACGCTAAACAAGTACCTATTAATAGAATAAATATAAATAAAACCAAAAAAGGTTTACTAGATTTTTCTTTTTTTAAAGTACCTAATACAATTACATCATCATCTTTCATTTTCTAGCCTCCAACTATAATTAATTATATCAAAAATAATATTAAAATAAAATACAAAAAAGGAAAGAATTATTTCTCTCCCTAATCTATTTAAACACCACTCTAGTGATGTACAATATATTCTATTCATAAACTAAAAAATAATTAATAATTAAACAATATATTTTAATTCTTTATTATAACTATTAATATTACCAATAATCCCATAAATAATAATTTCTATATCTTTTAACTTAAATAATTTTTTATTATAAATACTATCTAATACCATTATAAAATCTATCTTACTATAATCTATTCCACTATTTAATATATAATTAATAACTCCTAACTTATAATAACCACTTTTATTTAAATAAGATATATAGTCATAATTAAAAGAAGAAATATAATATAAATTACGCTTATCTTTAATATATTTAGTTATATCAATCTTTTCTTTTAATTCAATAATCATAACTTTATTATTATATCTACTAATAACATCTTCAAACTTAGGAATTTCTATTTTATTATCTAATAATTCCTGATAAGTATAATTTCTTAGTAATCCCCTAACTCCAAATACCCTTGATAAAAAAGAATCATGTAATATGACCGGAATCTTATCTTTAGTTAACCTAACATCAAACTCAATGCCTTCATAACCATTATTAAAAGCATTATCAAAAGCTTTAATAGTATTTTCCTTAATATTATCACCATATAAACCACGGTGCGCTATAAACATAAAAAATCACCTTAATATATTCTATTAAAGTGATTCATTATTATTATCATCAAATATATCTTTAGTTTTCATTAAATCATCTAAAGCATCTTCAACTGAAGTAGGCTCTTTTTCTTCAAAAGCACTATCTATAATACTTGTTTCTTTAACTTTAGGTAATTCTTCTAAATCTTCTGTTTTATCATCTACTTGATCAACATTTTTATCTAATTTATCTTTTTTATTTTTCTTTTTATTAAAGAATATTAAATAAGCAGCAATTCCAATAATTGTTAATGAAACTAACACAATTAAAATAATTAATATTATATTTGAATTATCTTTCTTATCAATTGCTCCCGGAACAAATTCTGAAGTTGGTTCTTCACTTACATACTCTTCTCTAATAACAGTTATATTATATATTTTAATTTCATTTTCTTCATCAGTAGGTGTAACTGTAATAGTTATAACATTCTCTCCTACTTTTAAGTTATTATTTCCTTTGATTTCAACCTTTGCATTTTCATCAGCAGCAGTCGCATTTATTTCTAAATTCTCTACTTCATAAGGAACTGATGCAGTATAATCCAATGTATTTTCATCAAATTGTTCATTAACATTATAATCTTTAATATTTAATCCAGCTAATTTATTAGATCCATCTGTAGTTTCTCCACGATAAATAATAAATTTATATTCTTCAGTATTTTTTTCATCTTCGCTAGTAAATTTAAATATTACTTCATTTTTACCTTGAATAGTTTGAATTATTGTATCAGATTGACTAGAAACAGTACATCCAACTGTACACTCACTTTTTAAGGTTACACCTGTTTCTAATGTTGTATAAAACAATGTAACTTGTCTAATTGTATCTTTAGTATATAATTTATATTCATGAATACTTTGGTTAAATGCTGGCTTCATAGTTGCATTTTTAAATGATAAACTAGTAACTGATGCACTTGTATTTTTAGGTCTAGTTGTTGTAGTGGTTACACCTTGTCTTAATGTTAAAGTTTTAGAATAATCAGCAGCAGTTCCAACTTCAACATCACCTTTTTTAAATTTAATATTTTTAATTACAAATGACGTAGTTGCATTTTCTCCAGATAAATTTGTTATGTTAAATGCTCCAATAACTCCATCTTTATAATTATTAGCTGAAACTATAAAAGCTTTATTTCCTGAATAATTAGGAGTTGTAGAATAATCGCTAGATTCATTACCTTCAAACTTAATTAAATTAGAATCATAAGCAACTTCAAATTCAACTTGGGTAAATTCATCACTACCAACATCTTTTAATTTAATTTCATATTTACCATTTTCATCAGTTTTTAATGTTGATACACCAGTAATTTCTAAAGATGCTGCATTAACATTTATTATACCAAAAACACTAACCAAACACCCAATTATTATTCTTTTAATTTTCATTTAATTACCTCTCTACTATATATAAGTTTATCATATATTTTTAGAAAAACAAATACCTATTTTTTATACATTATATGCCAATATTATTAATATATGAATTCTCGTAATATTTACTTGACCTAACATCTAATAATTTGATATTCTATTCCTTAAGGAACATTTAATTGTTTAGGTGATTACCTCTATTCTTTTAAAGAAAGAGGTGATGATTGTGAATAAAAAATTATTATATTTTATTTTAATTAATTTATTTATAATTATTTTTATTTTATTCTACATTATTATTAAAATGATTGTATTAAAATAAAAACACCATAAACACAGGAGGTTTTGGTGATTTCAAAAACATTTAAGGTAATCACTTAACATCCAAAATTAAGTGTTCCTTTTTTATTTTATGTAAGTTTTCCTTACATATTCATTATAGCAAATTTTAATATTTTTTCAATACATATACTTTTAATAATTACAAAATCTTAATTAAAATATCATTAATTATATATAAATATTTTGGATTAACATATACATATCCCTTTTTAATAATTAATTCTTTATTCTTAATTAAATCATTTATATCATATTTATTTTCAAATTTAATTCCATATTTATTCTCAAAATTCTTTAAATTAATACCTTTTGTCTTTCTTAATCCAAGCATTACTTCATCATACATTTTATCATCATTGCCAAGTAAACTTTCATAATTATGATAATCACCACTTAAATATTTATTCAAATTACGTGTATTATCATATCTAAAACCATCAACATAACCAGATGCACCTAATCCAAATCCATAATACTCTTCATTATTCCAATAACTCAAATTATGCTTAGACTCATATCCCTTTAAAGAAAAATTACTAATTTCGTAATGATTATATCCTTTTTTCTTTAAATATTTAATAATCGTAAAATACATTTTAGAATCAAGATCTTCATCAATCGGATTAATACCTTCATTATAAATTTTAGTATGTTCTTCAATTTGTAATGAATAAGTACTAATATGTTTAGGTTTTAATTTAACTATAAGTTTAAGATCTTTTTTTAAAGTTTTAATATTTTCTCCCGGAATACCATAAATTAAATCTAAATTAATATTATCCATTCCTTTACTTCTTATCATATTAATTTTATTTTGAATATCTTTAAAATCAACTGTCCTTTCCAAAAAACCTAAATTATCTTTATCAAAAGATTCAATTCCAATACTCATTCTATTAACTCTATTTTTAATAAGAATATCAATTAATTCTTCAGTTATATCATCCGGATTACATTCAAAACTATATTCATAATTATTTGATACTTTAACCACACTTAAAATCTTAAATAATTTATTTAATTCATCATAACTTAAAGAAGAAGGAGTCCCTCCACCAATATACACAGTCTCCATTTCTTCCCCATTATAATAATTTGTAATTTCATTATTTAATTCATCTAAATATTTATCAATAAACTCATGATTATAAAACATTTTACAAAAATCACAATAAGAACATATTTTCTTACAAAAAGATATATGAATATACATATGTTTCATAAAACACACTCCAATTTAGTATTTAAAAAGGATGAATTATCATCCTTCTAAATATTCTTTCTTTTTGTTATTTTTCTTTTTAAGATAAATAACAAAACTTACTATTAGTAATGCACTAACTCCGGCAACACTGGCTATTATTTCAATTTTTTTATTATAAGCAGCTTTTTGAATATCTATTGAATATATATTTGTTAATCCATTTTCTGCTATAACTTTTACTCTTATTGTACTAAATCCAGTTAAATCGTTATTTCCATACATATATATGTCTGCTCGATTTGATTCTGGAGTTGCACTTATTAATAATGTCTTTTCTCTTTTAATTTTTACTTCATAATCTAACTTATCAGGACTAAATTCTATATTATAGTTTTTAATTGATAATGTTCCTAATCTTGCTGAATTTGATATATCTAATCCGCTTTCTTTTCTTATTACATGTAAACTATATATTCTTGTTTTATTATTGTTTTTTACTTCTATTTGAATTAGATTATTTCCTACTTTTAATCCCGTATTATTTCCTACATTAACTGTCGCATTTTCATCTTCAGCAAACGCATATATTGGTAAATCTTCTGTTTCATATGGTACAGTTATTGTATAATCATAGGTTTCTTTATCAAATCCAAGCATTGTTCCTGGTACTGTTAAACTGCTTAGATATGTACTATTTATATTATCTTTATCTTCACCATTTCTTATAAAGGTTATTACATAACTTCTTATACTTCCAGCTTCACTTATTACTTTAAGTACCACTGATTGTCTATCCTCTGTTATTTCTACTTCTCTTGGTTCGTATCCTTTTATAAATTTTGAAGTACTACTATCTAATTCTGCATTTACACTTACTTTTTTAGTAAATCTACTTATTTTTACATCATAATTTGTTGTATATGGATCAAAATCTATACTTCCTCTACTTAATTTAACATTTTTAAGTAAATTAGAATTATTTCTATCATCTACTCTATTTATTATAAATGTATAGCATCTTTCTTTTCCTTCTTTATTTACTATTTTTATTAATGCGACATTTCTTCCATAATCTAAATCTATTGTTCTTGGTTCATAACCAGATACATATGTTGCATCACTACTTGTTAATGTTGCATATAATGCGATTTTATTTGCTGTTACTGATAATTCATAAGATGTTGTTAATTTATCAAATCCACCTACTGAATCTGCTATTAAGTCATTTGATAATAATGCATATTTTGAATCTTTAACTCCAGTTTTATATCCAACTGTTCCATCTAAAGAACTAATATTAGTGTTAATATCATTACCATTGCCATCTTGTACTTTAAAACTTGCAAGGGTTGTACTTAAATCAGCATCATATACTTTAGCTAAAACTGGATAACTAATTCTACGTTTTTCATTAATTGCCCATATAAAGTATGTTCCGGCTGTTCTTTCTATACTAAATGAATTATTAACCGCATTAAATGTACTCCATCCTGAATTTACAGTTGGTTCTTCACCACTTGATACATGATATCCTAAAATTGGAACATCTCCATATGGAACTCCGGTAATATTTATTGTTCCTTTACCACCAGTAGTTATTGCTCCAGCTGATGCATTAACACCAGGTCTTTTTATATAACTACATGTATATAAATAATCTTTATAACAATTATCTGAATTACTATCTTTACATGTATCATTAGTTAATTTATATTTAAATTCATAATCTTCAGCACATGAAACTATTTTATTTCTTGTATCTTCAGTATCATCTTTTTTACATATTGATACAGGAACTTCTCCCTTAGCACCTGTAACATTTTTAGATGTTACACATGTTTTAGATCCATCTCCATTACTATCTTGATTTTGGCAAGCCGGTTTATCACTTGTAATATAATCTATATTTATATATACTGTCTTACCATTATATTCAACTTCACATGATTTACCATCACATGAACTCTTTATTTCTTTCTTAAAAGTTACAATAGATCCACAACCTATTTCAGTTTTATCTTTACTTAAACCTTTATCAGAATAATAATATGTTTTTTTTGCTATATATCTTTCAATTTTTTGATAACATCCAGTTTCACTTTCATTTTGAACTATGTCTCGTTTATATATTTGGGTACTTGTTTTAACAGTGTTTTCATTTATAGAAGTAACATCACAAATTGCATTATCCCCAGTTGTACACGTTTCTATAAACAATTTATCACCACAGGCAATTGCATCTCCACTATTTTCCTTACCTTTAGCATAAAAAAATGATCCTATCTTTTCTTTTTTATCATCAAGAGTTGGTTCTTCAACAACACCTGCTCCGCCTGAACTTCCGCCTGAACTTCCACCACTTGAAAGTTCGTCTTCATAACATGTTTTTGCAATAATGTCATCAAAACAATATAATTTATTACTAGTTTTAGTATCATATCTCCCGCCGGTTGTGCAATCGCCATCTCCAGCAATTCCATTAAAAACTCTTGATAAATTACGTGTTCCTACTTGAATAAAACATTCATTGTTTTTACATACATAATCACTATTTTTATTATAAGAAATAATTTTATTTCCGTCAGTAATAGTCATGAGATTATCTTCGTCTGCAACTACCGATATTTTACATCCGGCTTTTCCAATTTTATTTTTTTCACCTCCATTGCTGCCAGAACCACTACCAGAATTTTCGTTTGAATCAAAACATGCATTAACATCTGTTAAATGAGATTGTCCCCAACACGTAATTACTCCATTTTGAGTACCACTTCTCGGTGTACAATCATCATTAGCAGAAATTCCTTTAAATGAACTTTTATATTCAGCATATGGGGTGAATTTAACAAAGCAATTGTTTGACGTGCAAGTATATTCTAAACCTTTGTTTTTAAAATCAGAAAACCACTCATCAAGATAAGTATTACCATCATCAACTATGGCATAATTTCCCTTTAAACTTGCTTTTTTAATAGTTATTTTACATCCAGCAGCAGCTATTTCTTTGGATTCGCTTGACTCATTAGTTATTTTAAGATCTTTCTCACCTTCATATTTATTAGAAACTGCCATTCGACTAACTAATAAGGTAAATAAACAAATTAGTAATATAAATGTACAACACAATTTCTTTTTTCTATATTCAATCATAAGTACTCTCCTACCTTCCATATTAATTCTATAAAATATTTAAAACTATTGCAATAAAAATAGAAAAATGTCGTTAAAAAATTAAAAAAATATTTTTACTAATTACATATGTTTCATAAATATGTTTCATAAAACACACTCCAATTTAGTATTTAAAAAGGATGAGTTATCATCCTTCTAAATATTCTTTCTTTTTGTTATTTTTCTTTTTAAGATAAATAACAAAACTTACTATTAGTAATGCACTAACTCCGGCAACACTGGCTATTATTTCAATTTTTTTATTATAAGCAGCTTTTTGAATATCTATTGAATATATATTTGTTAATCCATTTTCTGCTATAACTTTTACTCTTATTGTACTAAATCCAGTTAAATCGTTATTTCCATACATATATATGTCTGCTCGATTTGATTCTGGAGTTGCACTTATTAATAATGTCTTTTCTCTTTTAATTTTTACTTCATAATCTAACTTATCAGGACTAAATTCTATATTATAGTTTTTAATTGATAATGTTCCTAATCTTGCTGAATTTGATATATCTAATCCGCTTTCTTTTCTTATTACATGTAAACTATATATTCTTGTTTTATTATTGTTTTTTACTTCTATTTGAATTAGATTATTTCCTACTTTTAATCCCGTATTATTTCCTACATTAACTGTCGCATTTTCATCTTCAGCAAACGCATATATTGGTAAATCTTCTGTTTCATATGGTACAGTTATTGTATAATCATAGGTTTCTTTATCAAATCCAAGCATTGTTCCTGGTACTGTTAAACTGCTTAGATATGTACTATTTATATTATCTTTATCTTCACCATTTCTTATAAAGGTTATTACATAACTTCTTATACTTCCAGCTTCACTTATTACTTTAAGTACCACTGATTGTCTATCCTCTGTTATTTCTACTTCTCTTGGTTCGTATCCTTTTATAAATTTTGAAGTACTACTATCTAATTCTGCATTTACACTTACTTTTTTAGTAAATCTACTTATTTTTACATCATAATTTGTTGTATATGGATCAAAATCTATACTTCCTCTACTTAATTTAACATTTTTAAGTAAATTAGAATTATTTCTATCATCTACTCTATTTATTATAAATGTATAGCATCTTTCTTTTCCTTCTTTATTTACTATTTTTATTAATGCGACATTTCTTCCATAATCTAAATCTATTGTTCTTGGTTCATAACCAGATACATATGTTGCATCACTACTTGTTAATGTTGCATATAATGCGATTTTATTTGCTGTTACTGATAATTCATAAGATGTTGTTAATTTATCAAATCCACCTACTGAATCTGCTATTAAGTCATTTGATAATAATGCATATTTTGAATCTTTAACTCCAGTTTTATATCCAACTGTTCCATCTAAAGAACTAATATTAGTGTTAATATCATTACCATTGCCATCTTGTACTTTAAAACTTGCAAGGGTTGTACTTAAATCAGCATCATATACTTTAGCTAAAACTGGATAACTAATTCTACGTTTTTCATTAATTGCCCATATAAAGTATGTTCCGGCTGTTCTTTCTATACTAAATGAATTATTAACCGCATTAAATGTACTCCATCCTGAATTTACAGTTGGTTCTTCACCACTTGATACATGATATCCTAAAATTGGAACATCTCCATATGGAACTCCGGTAATATTTATTGTTCCTTTACCACCAGTAGTTATTGCTCCAGCTGATGCATTAACACCAGGTCTTTTTATATAACTACATGTATATAAATAATCTTTATAACAATTATCTGAATTACTATCTTTACATGTATCATTAGTTAATTTATATTTAAATTCATAATCTTCAGCACATGAAACTATTTTATTTCTTGTATCTTCAGTATCATCTTTTTTACATATTGATACAGGAACTTCTCCCTTAGCACCTGTAACATTTTTAGATGTTACACATGTTTTAGATCCATCTCCATTACTATCTTGATTTTGGCAAGCCGGTTTATCACTTGTAATATAATCTATATTTATATATACTGTCTTACCATTATATTCAACTTCACATGATTTACCATCACATGAACTCTTTATTTCTTTCTTAAAAGTTACAATAGATCCACAACCTATTTCAGTTTTATCTTTACTTAAACCTTTATCAGAATAATAATATGTTTTTTTTGCTATATATCTTTCAATTTTTTGATAACATCCAGTTTCACTTTCATTTTGAACTATGTCTCGTTTATATATTTGGGTACTTGTTTTAACAGTGTTTTCATTTATAGAAGTAACATCACAAATTGCATTATCCCCAGTTGTACACGTTTCTATAAACAATTTATCACCACAGGCAATTGCATCTCCACTATTTTCCTTACCTTTAGCATAAAAAAATGATCCTATCTTTTCTTTTTTATCATCAAGAGTTGGTTCTTCAACAACACCTGCTCCGCCTGAACTTCCACCTGTTCCATCAACTGAATTTTCAGAAGATGATGTAGTTGTGTTATTATTACTACCTGATGATTTTTTTGCAAAACATGCAGTGATAGTTCTAAATTTACTTGAAGAAAAATTTATAGGATTCCCCGAAAACAAACTATCATTACATGACCCACTAGAAGACCATTTAAGGAATATGTATCCTTTGGCTGGAGTTGCAGAAACAGTAACTGAGCATGATTTGCCAGAGTCACAAGAATAACTTGCAGAAGTACCTACATCATTTACTTCTTTTAATTTTTTACCAGAAAAACTATCATAAAATGTAACTGTTCCAACTAAAGATCCATCACTTTCACCAACTATCCCTACATAAACAATTAAAGGTTTAGATGATGATGTTGCTGGCTTAGTAGGAGTTAACGTTGAATCGTCTTTACAATCATATCCAACTGTAGCATTATATTTACGATATTTTTCACCTTCTTTATTGAAACAATAAGACTTAGTTTCAGGAGCGAATGGAACATACCCATGGCATGATATTCCACCAACAGGAATATCATCATATAATTTTTTTTCATATCCACTACCATCTGCAGAAATTTTGCATAGTTTTGCAGCAAGATATTCCTCATTATTATTTTCTTTAAAATTATGGTTAGATGTATAATTATTAGATATAATCATACTTCCTAATAAAACTATAAATAATCCTACAGCCAATACAATTGCACTAAATAATTTCTTTTTCTTATTCATAAGCACTCTCCTACTTTCTATACTAATTTTATAAAATACATAGAATTATTGCAATACAAAAACCAGTATTTCTACTGATTTATTAATTCATTTAAAAACTTCTTACTTTTTAAGTATAATCCAGTATATCTATCATAATAAGTATTAACAAAATAATTAATATTTTTAATAATATCATCTTTTATCTTTAATTCACTTATAGATTCAATATTAACTAGATAATACATTCTAAGCATCTTTAATGTTTTACTATCATAAATAATTTCATTAGTATAACAATTCTTACAAATATATCCACCTTCATCAGGATCTATAGTAATTATATTAGAACTTTTACCACATTTACAACAATTATTAAAACTAAATCCAACACCCAAATAGTCCAAATATTTAAGTTCTAAAATATTAGTCATAACCATTGGATTTAATCCATCATTTATTTTATATAAAGTATTTATTAATAAATTATATATTTCTTCATCATTATTTTGTTTCATAACTTGACTAGTTAAATCTAATAAAAATGTCATATAACTTATCAATTCAATATCCTTCTTAATAGTTTTAAATTCATCTATTATATCTACACTTTTTAAAGTACTTAACTTATTATCATTATAATAAATATAAAAAGAACCATATGTTAAATTTATTGTAAAACTTCGTAGAGGACTTTTAATATTCTTAGCACCTTTAGCAATAGCGCCTATCATACCATCTTTAGTTAATATATTAATAATTTTACTAGTTTCTCCATAATTAATACTACTAACTATTATTCCTTCTACTTTCTTTAACATCTAAATCTAACCTCTTTTATATATCATATAATATTTAATTTCGCCGGTTTCTTTAAATTTATCCCACGCTTCTTGTTTAGTCATAATTTAAGCTCCCTTTCTACTATTATATTGGGAGCTTATTTTATCTTTTATTCACTTTATCACTATTTTTTTCTTGAAATAAGCAAATTACTGTACTCTTATTTATTGGAATATTTTCATTTTTTAATTCAAGACATAAATTATCTATTATCTCAGGAGTTAATTCTACTCCATTATAATTATAATTTAAATTATTCTTTAATTCATCTAAAGAATTATATTGATATGATCCCATTCCAATCTTATAAGTATAATCTTCTAAAATATTTAATATATTATCATCAATTAATTTTCTTCTTCTTGCAACATGTACAAAGAATCTAAATTTATTAATTGGCATCTGAGTTTTACGATAAAAATCTAAAGTACTTAAATCATCTAATGCGATATGATTAACTAGATCTCTAAGATTATTAACAAATAAAGCTTCTCTTAATTTTAATTCTTTAGTATATAAACCAAGCAATTCTTTTATATCTTCATTACCAGGTAAATTACTAAATTTAATCCAATTTTTAAATTTATCAGCACTTACATTATTTTTACCAAATACATAATTTGGATATACATCATTACCATTTAAAAATTCATTTATAACACTAACAATAGTTTCTTTTCTCTCAGTACTTGTTTGACTATCTCTTTCGTTTTTTCTTTCTTCTTTAGTATTTTCATGAATATTATCTAACTTAGTTACTAAATTATTAAGTTTATCTTTATCTTCAGGATGAACAACTATATACTCGTCAATTGTTTTCTTTATATAACCTAAAGTATATCTATCAATTAAGGTAGTTAATTCTTCATCACTTAATTCAGATAATAATAACTTAACTAATGGAAATTCTCTTCTACTTACCTTTTCTCTATTTGCATAACTTCTAGTTAATCTCTTTTGATAATATTTTTCTAAAATCATTAATTCTTCTTCTGTTGGTTTTGGCTCTACTACATGTCTTTTAAACATATTTAAAAATGTTGAAAGTCTAGTTGCATCAATGCCATATTTCTTCATCATTTCTTCTTTAACATTTTCACCATATTCAGTTTCTATTAATCTATAAAATGTCTCTTGACCTATTTTAATTTTTTCATCTATTGAATATCTTTTATTCATAACTTTCTATCTCCCTTTTTAAAAATCCTTAAATCCTAATTCACTTAAATATCTTTCTTTATCTCTCCAATTTTTAATTGTTTTAACATATAATTCTAAATAAACTTGTTTACCAAGTAATTCTTCCATATCACGTCTAGCTAAAGAACCGATTTGTTTAAGCATTGATCCTTGTGATCCAATAATAATTTTTTTTAAATTATTTCTTTCAACAATTATATCAACATACACTTCCATTAAGTTACCCTTATCTTTTAAATGAGTAACAGCACAAGTAACTGAATGAGGTACTTCTTCTTCTGTTAAATTAAGAACTTTTTCTCTAACTAATTCTCCTAACATAAACTCTAAAGAAGTATTAGTAATAGTTCCATCATCATAATATTTAATCTCATCTGTTAAATACCCCTTAATAACTTTAATTAATCTCTCAACATTATCATCTTTTAAAGCACTAATAGGAACTATATCACTAAAATCATATAACTCTTTATAACTATTTATAGCCTTTAATATTTGTTCATCACTTAATTTGTCTATCTTATTTAATACTAAAATAACAGGAATATCATTATTCTTAAATGCTTGAGAAATAAACGTATCTCCTCTTCCTAAAGGAGCAGATGCATCAACTACAAATAAAATTACATCTATATCTTCTAAAGATTCATAAGTTTGTTTATTTAAATACTTTCCTAATTTATCTTGGGGCTTATGAATACCTGGTGTATCTACAAATATTATTTGTGTATCCTTATCATTATAAACACCTTGTATTGCATTTCTAGTTGTTCCAGCTACATCAGAAACTATTGCAATATGTTTTTTTAATACTGTATTCATTAACGTACTCTTACCAGTGTTAGGTCTTCCTACAATACTGACAAATCCACTTTTCATGCTACCACATCCTCTATTTTATATTTTAATATATATTATCTATTAAATTACCTACTTTAATTATTCTTTCATTTCTATTAATATCATACAAAAATATTTCAGCATCATTTTCATAAAATTCACTAATCATATTTTTATTAATATTTTTTAAATCATTTAAATTTTTAGAACTAGTCATAACATACAAACTATCAAAATCACTTTTCTTATATCCATGACTAACTGCATTTGCAATTGCTGCTTCCTCAGCATAAATAGTACTTCTAAAAATATCATTTTTAACAAGTACTCCTCCAAATACCATTCCATCTTTCATTTTAGCAATCGCACTAAAATAAACTTTATCATGAGGAGCATAACAATTACTTAATAATCTTTCTAACTCTCTTACCATTAATCCTCCAAATTAAATGGATAAGGACAAATATCAGATATTTTAAATTCCTTACGCTTTCCTCTATTATTATAACAAAAAACTTTTGAATCTGGTAAAAAATATTCATGTAATAACTCTCTACACATAAAACAAGGCATACAAATACCTTTACTTGATCCCATAACATGTATTTCTTTAAAATCTTTTGTACTAAATCCTTCACTAAAAGCATTAGCAATCGCTACTTGTTCAGCACACATTCCACTTTTTCCATCTTTATTTTCTATATTAACCCCAATAACTTCTTGATTATTTTGCATAACAATTATACAAGCTACTTTATAATTAGAAATATTAGCATAAGCATTTTTCATTACTAACTTTAAATTATCTTTCATAAACTCTCCAATAAATATATTATTTTAGGTATAAATATTATTAAACCAATAATTGCTGAAGTAATAGCAAGTATAAGTACTGTTCCAGCCGCCGTATCTTTAACGATTTTAGCTTTTTCATCATATTCTTTAGTATACATATCAACCAAATTTTCAATTGTTGTATTAATTGTTTCAGCAGCTAAAACGCCTCCAATTAGTAATACCAAAATAATCCATTCTATAATACTTACTTTAAGAATAAATGCCATAATAACAACCAATATTGCAACCACCACATGTATTTTCATATTAGGTTCATGTTCAATAACATCATCAATCCCCTTAAAAGCATAACCAAATGATTTTCTAAGTCTTTTAATCGATAATACCTTTTTCATTTAATATTTCCCTCTGTAAATCAAACATTTCTTTCTCTTCTTTTTCTCCTAAAGTATGATCATAACCAAGTAAATGTAAAAGCCCATGAATACATAAAAATGATAATTCTCTCTTTTCACTATGACCATATTCCACTGCTTGCTCTTTCATCCTATCTATTGATACATATATCTCACCTAACATATTAATAGGACCATCTAAAGAACCATTATCATTAAACGCAAAAGATATAACATCAGTTGGTCTATCAATACCTCTATACTCTTTATTAATCTTATGTATCTCTTCATTATTAATAAATATTACTGAAAAATATACATTCTTAAGTTTTAACTTATTACAAGCAAACTCAAATAAATCATTTAAATAATCATATTCTTTATATCCATATTCATCTATTATATCAAAACTATTCATATTACCACTCCATATAAACTAAGTATTATTACTAAAAGTATTATAATTATTAAAACACATATTAAATTTAATAAAAAACTATTTTTAACTTTTTCACTAGTCTTTTTAAATATAAATTCACTAAATATATATAGAAGATATCCTACAACCCCACCTAATACATTAAGAATTATATCATCTATATCAAAACTTCTTCCTAATGCAAGTTGGATAGTTTCAATTGTAGTACTAACAATTAAAGTAATAAGTAAACTATAAGTTATATTTTTACTCTTACAATAATAATTAACATAATATCCAAAAGGTACAAATATTGCAACATTTCCAATCACATTTCGATAAAACAACTTAGAATTAAAACTATATCTAAATATTTCTTTAAAAGGAACAAAATTATTACTAAAAGATGAAAAATCAGTAGCAGTAACTAAACTAAATAACATAATAACATAAGCAATAAATACTAAATTAATCATCTCTTTATATAATTCTAATTTAGTATGATTAGCTAAACTATACGCCACTTTTAAACATATAGTAGTTATTATACATAAAAATAATATTGGCCATAAATCAACTATTATATCAATTGCTGCTTTGGGTATCATTAGCATCACTCTTTTCATAGTATTTATATTCACTTATAAGTTCATTACAAATAACAAATACTCTATAATCTATTGTACTATTATTTATCTCTTTTTTCAAAACTTTTTGACTACTAATTGTTCCAATATTATTAAATTTTTCTTTTATCTTATTATTTACTAAATTTTCAATCTCTTCATCACTTAAAATATACTTTTTATTAACATATTCTCTTTCTTTATAAACTTTAATTTTTAATCCTAAAAACTTAATTTCCCTAATATTTTCTTGAATAAAATATTTATATTTATTTTTAAGAAATATTTTATCATTAATATTTAAATTAAATCTCTTTTTACCAGTAAATTCTCTTCTCGATTCTTCTTTAGGAACACTTATATTAACATTATACCAAACATTACCATAAACAAATCCAGTTGCTAAAGTATCTCCTTTAACTGCATCATATAACTTAATTTCTCCACTAATTAATAAATCACCTTTTTTAACATATTCACCACTTCTAACAATATTTTCACCCTTAGTAGAAATTATCTTAGTAATATAAGCATCTTTTTTAGCTACAACATGACGATATCCGTTTTCTTTGTTAATATTTTTAATCTTTCTTTCCTCACATCTAATAATATACTTCATGCCATCTCTAGTAATACTTATCCATTCTAATCTATCTTTATTATTATTTAAAATATTCCTTTGAATTTTATCTAATTCATTAAAATCATAAGCAAAAGAGTATTTCTTAATATTATTATTATTTAATTCTTCATATATTAACTTACGAATACTAGATGATGAATGTATTACCTCAATATCTACTATATAACTAGTTATTATATCCATTAACCCAAAAGATAACATAAATATAATTATTAAAAATATATTATTTTTTATTAATTCATTAATTTTATAAACCCCAATATAATCTATAATTTTAATCTTAGAATAATAATTTATTTTTTTAACTTTTTTATAATTAACACTATTAATATCACAAGTAATTTTATCATCATTAATATAATTTATATTTGAAATATATATTTTATTATTAATACATTTATTTATAAATCTATTAATATTATCATTAACTTCTATCTTAATAATTTTATTCATAGGATACTCCTACAATATTACCAGAAATAATTAATTCTTTTTCCTGCATATGTTTTATTAACATATTACTTCCTTTAATCTTTAAATTAAAACTATCAAATTTAATCATTATTAAATTATTATCAAAAGACAATATATCTATATAATTATAAAGATAAATATTATTTTTATATAAACAAATATAATAATTATTATTTCTTAATGCACTATTAATTATATCTAGCATATGCATCACCAATTAATTATATGTTTTTAAAAAAAGAAAACTACTGAAATTCAGTAGTTAATTAATATTAATTTTTTTCTCCGATGCGAAACGCAGGGGCAAAACCTCTGGTAGAATTATTTGCAGAATCGCTTCTCCAGGCACCATCGGAATAGACCGCTAGAAAATCAACGGAATAGAAATAAGTAGCTGTGCGAAGCCACCACCAATCATTCGAACTGTTGTATTGCTTTATAGCATCAGAGTATCTATCTGTGGTTACTCCTTTACTACTATAATAATCTAATTGTCTTGTTTGGCTATATGCTGTGTCTGCGTCATTGCTATTATTAGTAACCTTATTTGACCATATTTCGTGTGAACTTAACAAATATATTTTATCTGTTGAGATTAAATTTGAAGTATCCTCACTACCATGTCCTGATATAACTTTTGTGTCCATTATTACATTCTGTAATTCACTAGGTAATTTATTAAAGAACTCCCCATTAGCATAAGTTCTTATTTCAGTATCAGACCATCCTCCTACATTGGTATAGGTACTATTCATTCTTCTTCTTTCAACAATATCCACAAACTCTACGACAAATCCACAGGCTGTTTGAGAAAAATTTGTTCCATCACATTCACTAGGTGTAGAATTATTAGCAAGTCTTACAGTATAATTAGTTCCATCAACTGTTATTTTCCTAGTATCCCCAACATTATATAATGAAGTATTTCCATTTTTAACATTATTGGCAATAGTTGCCCATGAATCATCTCTAAATGCATTATAATTTGAAATAGTATATGGATCTTTTTCATCTCCAGTACCACCTGTTATAACAACATCAGATTTTAAGAAAAGGGCTGGACGAACCCCAAGAGCGCCGTTCGCATTGTTGTTGTCGACATCCTCGCCCGAATAAACATTGAACACACTAGACGCATTGCCAGAATAAGGGGACAAAGTCCATTGATATTTACTGTTAAATAACCAGTTTTCATTTTTACAATTAGATGACCATAATTCACTTCTACATGCTTGATCAGTTGAGGCATAGCCATAATCACTTGGATATATTAGAGCTATTTTTCCATCCCATGTGTTGTTTCTTGGAACATTATCTTTTGGTGTATTTATTGGTGTTGTACTTCTTTCTTGATTATATGAATTTAATGCACTTGCTCCATATTCTGCTCTACTTGTATTCCATCTTACTTTTGCTACTTTATCTATTGAATCACTTTTTATATTATTTTTATATTCATATGTTCCATTTTTAGAATTATTAGAGCCATTAAACCATAAGGTTGTACTACTTGTTGGGTTAGGATTTATATAATCAGTATTTAATTCAGTCATTAAATCGGCTTGACTCCATTCATTAACACCAAATCCACTATTTTTGTCTGATCCTGAACTATCCCATGAATAATTTCCTAGTGAATCATTTCTTACTATTTTGACAAGTGATTCTTTCTTTTCATTTCCTAGTTCATCTATAGTTGTGATATTATTAAATACTCCAACTATTCTCCATGTTTCATCATTAAATTTTAGATAGTTCTCTGGTGATGCTCCTACATACCTTAGGTTTTTTTCTGTTGCATCGTCTTGTTCAAGTCCATTTTCAGTTTTATCTAAACTAGATATTGTATTAGTAATAGATGGATAATTAATTGCAACTTTCATTTCATCACTTTTTAATGTTAATTTATTTGCTTTTATTGTTCCGTCTCCACTAACAATTGATAAAGATCTATTTACTGGATATCTATATAAACTCAATAAAGTAACTTCTTTATTCTTTTCAACACTTGTAGTAATATTTGTCTTTTCATGATTATCAGCAATTGTTAAAGTTCCTAAGTCATTTGCTTTTCCTATAGTTACATGCGCTGATAAATGTTTTCCCATATCACTACTTTGGCTTCTATATTGTTCTGGAAATGATACTGTTAGTTCAAAATCATGTGTCGCTCCGGCTTCTCCTATTTCCTTAGTTGCATCAAAAGAACCAAACCCTAAACTAACTTCACTTGCTCCGCTTAATAAAGTTCCAGGGATAATTTCTGCAATTGTTCCATTATTAGATGTATTTGTACTTTTTAGCGAAACAGATATAGCATTATCACTAAATGTATTTGATTCTACTATTAATTTTAATGAATAATTCATAGCATCTGCTTTTCTTATAGAAGTTGTATTTGTTGCTATTAAACTGAAAGTTTTAGTTTCTGACCAACCTGGTAAAATATCGCTTACTTCTATTTGACTAGTTCCATTTTTAAAATCTATTGCTATAACACCTGCATTAAAAGCAACTGTAGATTCATTTTCCAAATTATTTATTGTTGGTGCTAAATAAGAGAAAGTAACACCTGTTATAATTGTTACAATCATTCCCAATGCAATAAATAACATAATTATTTTTTTCTTGTTTTCATCAGTGTTCATACACGTGCCACCTATCTTATTTAATTTTACCTTAAAAAAGGTTTTATGTAAATAACATAAAACCATATTTTTAATCAAATAAACTTAATTGTGAAGATTCCGGCATATTTTCTAAAACATCAATTGTTTTTAATTTGTCAACAATAGTTCCTGATACTTTTGCTCTTGATTGAAAATCTTCAATACTTACAAACTTGCCTTTATTTCTTTCGTTGACAATATTTTTAGCAACAGTCTCACCTAGTCCATCTACTGATAAGAAAGATGGAATTATTGTATGTTCGTCTGCTACTTGCCATACTTTCCAATCACTTTTATATAAATCTATTTTAGCAAATTTTATTCCTCTAGCTGATGCTTCTAAACATACTTTTAAGCATTCAAGAAGTCCTAGTTCCTTTGTAGTAGCGTTAAATCCTTTATTTTGAATTTCTTCTACTCTTGCTTTAATTGCATCATATCCTTTCATCATCGTTTCAACATCAAAATCAGTCGCTTTACATGATAACCAAGATGAATAAAAGTATACTGGTTTATGTACTTTAATCCAAGCAATTCTAAAGGCACTTACTACATATGCCGCAGCATGAGCTTTAGGGAACATATATTTAATCTTATTACATGAATCAATAAACCACTCTGGAATATTAGCGTCTTGCATTATCTTTTTATAAGATTCCCAAGTATCTTTTTCTTTTGGTTTACTTGCTTTACCTTTACGTACAAATTCCATTATTTTAAATGCTTTAATAGGTTCTACTCCATGATACATTAAATAAATCATAATATCATCACGACAACCAATAACTTCACTAAATGGAACAACATTATTAATAATTAAATCTCTCGCATTACCTAGCCATACATCAGTTCCATGAGAAAGTCCGGCAATTTTAACGAGTTCTGCAAATGTTTTAGGCTTAATTTCATCAACCATTCCAATCGTAAAGTTAGTACCAAATTCCGGAATACCTAAAGTACCAGTTAAAGCTAATATTTGTTCATTAGTTACCCCCAACGCTTTAGTTGATGAGAAAATACTCATAGTCTCAGGATCTGATAAAGGTATTTTACTTACATCAAGTCCCGTTTGTTCTTGAATAATTCTAAGCTGAGTTGGATCGGTATGACCTAAAATATCCAATTTAAGTAAACATTCTTCAATTGAGTGGTATCCAAAGTGAGTTGTTCTCCAAGCATTATTAACATCTTCTGCTGGATATTGAAATGGAGTAAAATCATAAACTTCTTTATAATCAGGAACAACTACAATTCCACCTGGATGTTGTCCAGTAGTTCTCTTAACTCCAGTAACTCCTTTAGCTAAACGTTCTATTTCCGGAGTACGCATCATAATTCCTTTATCTTCCATATATCCTTTTACAAAACCAAATGCCGTTTTTTCAGCAACTGTACCAATAGTACCAGCACGATATACATTATCAACACCAAATAGTACTTTAGTATATTCATGAGCAGATGCTTGATTTAAATCAGAAAAGTTTAAGTCGATATCTGGAACTTTATCAGCATTGAATCCTAAGAAAGTTTCAAATGGAATATCATGTCCATCTCTGTACATATCTTCCCCGCAATTAGGACATTTCTTTTCTGGTAAATCAATACCACATGAATAAGTTGCACCAAGTGGTTTACCTTTTTCATCATTAAAAATACTTGTTTTACATTTTAAACAACGGTAATGTGCTGCTAGTGAATTAACCTCAGTAATTCCCATCATAGTTGCGACAAATGATGAACCTACTGAACCTCTTGAACCAACTAAGAAACCTTCATCATTAGAGTGTTTAACTAGTCTTTGCGCAATTAAGTAAATTGGATCGAATCCAGCACCTATTACTCCACCAAGCGATTTCTTTAGTTTTTGTTCAATTTCTTCATCACTAGTTTCTTCTTCTAAATGCTCTTTAATATTATTTCTAACTAACTCTTTAACAGCATCTACACCTTTTAATATTACCTCATGAACATCCTTAAATATTAATTCTTTTAAATTAGGTTCATCTTCACTATGAGTTTTTAATAAATTTTCACGACAGACTTTATAAACAGTTTCTCCATAAAGTTCTTTAGCAATTCGTTCTTCAATTAATAATGGAAGTGGATCTCCATACCAATCAGTTGCTCTACCATAAACTAAGTCAGTTACAACTCTAGGACAATCTAAATAAGTTTTACCATCATCAGCTTTTACTCTAGGTGAAAATGGTGTTCCACCTGTATCTGGAATAACTTCTATTTCATCAATCATATCACATATCTTATTTGTGTTAGTAACAACTATTTCATATGCAATATCTTTATCTAAAAAGTTAAAATTATCAAGCATTTCATTTGTTGTTCTATAATGTTGTGAAGGTATTTCTTTAATACTAGATTTAGCTAAATGATGTTTGCCAAAATTAGCCTTAGTATTTATAATTATTTGTCTATAAATTCGGTCATCTTTATAAAAATGATGAACATCTCCAGTAGCAACCATTATTTTACCAGCATCTCTTACTGCATCAACAACTTTCATAATATTTCCAATTAATTCTGCATTAGAAGAAAAATCTCCTGTATCAACTAAATGAGAATAAACATCTGGTGGTTGTACTTCAACATAATCATAGAAATTAATTAAATTAGTTAATTCTTCTTTATCTTTTCTTCTAGCTTCTTTAAATATTTCTGAATCAAAGCATCCACTACCAATAAGTAATCCTTCTCTTAATTCTTGTAATACACTTCTCGGAATTCTAGGACATTTAAAATAATAAGTTGTATTAGCTAATGAAACAATTTTAAACAAATTCTTTAATCCTTTTTGATTTAAAACTAAGGCGTTAAAGTGATGTGTTGCCCCAAACTTATATAAATTTTCTTTAGAAACTAAATTATCTAAATCTTTTATTGTTTTATAGGTATCTTTTGGAACACGATCTAACATTTTCCAAAATACATAAGCTGTTCCTTCAGCATCATAATCTGCTCTATGATGAGCATCCTCGTTCCAAGGAACTTCATATCTTTTAACTAACGCTGACAAACTGTGTCTTGTTAAATCAGGATCTAACGCTCTTGATAGTTCTAATGTATCAATAACGGTATTACTAAACTCCGGTAATCCATATTTTTTACAAGCCATATCAACAAAAGACATATCGAATTTCGCGTTATGTGCAACCATAGGTAATCCTTCTGCCCACTCTAAAAATCTTTTAGTGACATTTGCTTCATTGTCAGCACCAGCTAAATCATCATCAGTAATGCATGTTAAATCAACTATCTTTTGTGGAAGTGGTCTACCTGGATTAATAAATTCATCAAATCTATCAATTATTTCACCACTCGCAATTTTTACAGCACCAATTTCAATCATTTGATCTTTACCACCAGCATTAAAACCAGTAGTTTCTGTATCAAATACAACATAAGTAGTGCTTCTTAAATCATCATCTTTTGCTCTAAAAGTAATATCAGCTGAATCATCAACTAATGTAAGTTCAGTACCATAAATTCCCTTAAAATGTTCTTCTTTAGGTTTACCTTTATTATAATTTTTAATTATTTCATAACAAATTGGAAAAGCCTGACAACCACCATGGTCAGTTATTGCAACTCCTTTATAACCAAATTTTATCGCATTACTAACAAGCTCTGATGTATGTTTATCTAAATCAAATTTAGTAACCCCATCCATTTGACTCATCATTGTATGAGCATGCAATTCAACTCTCTTAACTTCAGCATCATCAACAAACTCATCATCTTTACTAGGAATTTCCTCTATATCTCTTACATTAAACACTAAATCCTTAGCAAACGTATCATTTTTAACATACCCTCTAAAGGCATACCATTTTCCTTCTTTTAAACCAGCTTTATATTTATTAAATTCATCATCTTCTCTTGTAAATATTTTAGCTAAAATACTATCAGTCTTATCACTAATCTTCAAAGTTAATATTTTAAAATTACTCTTATTAGATACAAATTCTTCTATTCCAAAAATATATGCTTCAACTGTAACATTATTTTCTTCTCCAATAATATCTTTAATTTCAGTAATCTTTTTAGATTTAATTTCTTCACCCATTATAATTTTAAATTCAGGTTCTTTATTAACAATTATATCTGTTTTACTATTTTCTATTTCTTCTTTTATTTCTTTTCTTTTTTCATCATTAATAATAGGAACTAGTTCAACTTCAGATAATCCTAAATTCTTTAAATACTTACTAAATTCATCATTAAAAGAATCTATTAAATTAGCTTCCATCTTCGAAATAACTTCTACACTTATTTCATTATTCTCTACTTTAAAATCATTATTTATTATACTCTGTAAAGAAACATTATCAATAACTTTTTGATCTAAAAAATATTTAAAATATTTAATAATATCTTCATCTAATATATTACTATAATCTGTTTTAATATCTATCGTATTAACATTTTCTATTCCATTTTTAGCTTTATTAATAAGTTTTATCATTGCTTCTGGATTAACAACTTTATCACTTTGTAAATATACTATCCAAGATTCTTTTTGTTTATTTATAACAACTTTAGAAACTTTTACTCCCTCAAAATCATCTACCTCATCAAAATTAATTTTATTAAAGAATCTTATTAATTTATCATCCATTATTAATCACCCTTGAATATAATTATACTTAAAATCTAAAATAAAAAAAATACTTTTAAGGTATTTGTTTAAACTTTTTGCTCTATATCATTATATTTTTTACATTTTTTGATAGGTAGAGGGAAATTGCAACATCTTTTAATTATATTCTCATTTAAATTTTTATTTTTATATTTATCATATAAATTTTTTGATTTTTTAAATACTTTTACATCATTACGATTTAACCAAAATAATTGTTCAGTAAGTAACTTAATATTTTGCTTCTTTTTTATCTTTAGATTTTTCGTCTAAATTTAAGTAAATAATATTACCATTAGTAACTGGTATCTTAATAAAACTAATGGCCTCAAAAGATTACCATTATCAATTTTTAAGAAATTAATACTACTTCTCATTCTAGAAATTATCTTTACTAATCTATTATTTTGTTTTTCAATCAATTAGTTTAAATAATAATCTCTATTTATATTCATATATCCCCCATTACGAATTTTTTTCGTTTTGTACCCATTTTCGTAATCAAAACACAATAATCATAAAGTTTTATTACTCTTAATAAATTCTTTCAATATTTTACTAATAGCTCTTTTTTCAATTCTAGATACATAACTTCTAGATATCATCATTTCTTTAGCAATTTCTTTTTGAGTCATTTCTTTATTGTTAAATAAACCATATCTTCTAATTATTATTTCTTTTTCTCTCTTAGTTAATTTATTAATATATTTATATAATAATTCTACATTATCTTTAGTATTAATTTCCTCTGTTATATCCTTATTTTCCATTTTAATAACATCTATTAAATTAATCTCATTACCATCTTTATCATATCCCAAAGAATCATTTAAAGATACATTATTTAAATGTTTTTTATTACTTCTCAAATGCATTAATATTTCATTTTCAATACATCTAGCCGCATAAGTAGTTAACTTAACTTTCTTATTCATTTTATAAGAATCAATCCCCTTAACTAGTCCAATAGTGCCTATTGATATTAAATCATCAGGATCATATGAAGAATTTTCATATTTTTTAACAATATGGGCAACCAATCTTAAATTATGTTCAATTAATTTGCTCCTAGCATCTTTATCTCCCATTGCCATTTGATTTAAATACTTTTCTTCATCTTTCTTATTTAAAGTACTCGGAAATACATTAACCGAATAAGAGCCTGTAAATAAAACACACCCCTTTAATAAAAATAGTATATAACTTAACAAAAACATCACCAATTAATTATATGCTTAACCAAAAGAAAAAACCTTTAAAAAGGTTAATTATTATCATCTAAATCTATTTTATCAATTTCATCAGCTAAATCAATTTGTTGTTCTAATAATACTTTAAGTTTCTTTTTAAAAGTAATAATATTTCTTTTTAATCTTATACTTTCAAGTTCAGTCTTTTCTGCTTGCATTAATGCTTCATTAACTATACGAGAAGCATTCTTTTTAGCATCATTAATTAAATTATCTGCTTCTTCCCTGGCTAGCTTCTTCATTTGATTAGAAGAATCCTCAGCCATTAATATTGTCTTATTTAATACAAGTTCTAAATTATCATATTTTTCAAGAGATTTTGTAAGTTCACTAATCTCCTTATCTTTTTGTTTCATTTTGTTAAGCATAGACTCAACTTCAGTTACAACATCATTTACGAATTTATTAACTTCTTCCTTATTATAACCATCTTTTGATGTGCTAAACTTTTCCATATAATCACATCCCTATTAATTAAAAATCTATTTCATCCTCTACTTTTTTAACTTTTTCATTTTCACTCATTTTACCTTGTACAGATACGTTTTTTGGAGTACATAAATAAATTCCGTTACCTAATTTTTGTAAATCTCCACCAATAGCATAAATGCATCCAGTTAAAAAATCAATAATTCTTTTAGCTTGCTCACTAGTAACTCTCTTTAAATTAACAACAACACTATTACGTTTCTTTAAATGATCAGCAATTGTTTGACTTTCTGAATAAGCTCTAGGCTCCACAAGTATCATTTTACTTCCGCTATTTGCCTCTTCTTCTTTATAATTTTTTTCACTAATTGAATAAAATTCTTCTTCAACACTGTTATCTTTTTCAGTTTCTTCCTTAAATAAATTACTTATTTTTAAACCCATAAATAATTCCTCCTCGTACTATAATAATATCTTACCATAAACTAAATTTAAATTAAAGAATAATTTTTAGATTTTCTAACTTTTCGTGAATTTTCTAATTTTTTTAAAGTTTTTTAAAAGTGTGTTTGATAATTTTTAATACATAATTTTATTAGGAACATTTGATGTGAGTGTCGTCCTCCAAACTTGAGAAAGAAAGGAGGGATACAATGAAGAAAAGAACTTTTATAATAAAAGTCCTTCATCTTATTGCTATCATTTTATTACTCCTTACCCTATTGGTAATAGCAATAAAAATATGACACTCTTTCACTTACAAAATATAACGTTCTTTTTTTATTTTATGTAAGTTTTCTTTACAAATGAAAAAAGCTCTTAATCAAGAGCTTAATATCAATATATGGTGTCTCCGGCGCGATTCGAACGCGCGACCGTACGCTTAGAAGGCGTATGCTCTATCCAGCTGAGCTACGGGGACATATCTCAAATGAACAAATTAATTCTATAATATTTTTTAACATAAATCAAGTATTAAAATCATTAAAAAAGAAAAAACTGCTAATTTTAACAGTTTTAACCATATATTCTCTTTAAATAAGTTATTTTACCTTCATGTTCAAGTTTAACAAAATCATCATCCTCTTCACTTAATATGTCATTTCCACATTCACTAGTTAATGGGCCAATATTAAGTATTTTTTCTTTAGTTAATGGATAACTCAAATATAAATAGTCATTAACAGCAGGTTTATCACCATAAAACTCTATATTAATAACATAGCTATCGCCTGAATTAACATCATTTAAATAATAATTATAACCATCAATTTTTTTAATTAACAATTTTATCATAAAGTTTTTCCCTTCTTCTCATGCATTAATTCTAATAACTTTTTATTATAAATCGCATCCCAAGTACAATCATCTGCTAATGTTATGCTTTCCAGTCCTCCCGCATTACGTAAAAAATATTTTGGTAAATAAGAAAGATTTGGTAAATTAACACTCATTATAATCTGATTAGCAACTAAAAATAATTTACCAGTTTTAATTAAATTTGGTAGTGATATATAATCAAGTTCCTTATTAGCCATCAAAAACATATCACCAGTAACTCTTAAATTATCTGCTTCAAACATTCTTAAGTTTTTAGCATCATTCATAAAAAAATCACCAGTTTCTTGAAGAGAAGAAAAAGATGCAAATAAAACTTTATCATTTGATTTAAAGAAACATTTACCAGTATAACTCAAATTAGGTATTACAATTGAACTTAATCCTTTATTAGAAAACATAAAACTATTTCCAACTCTCTGTAAAGAATCAAAATTTATACTTTCAACTATAATATTTCTCTTTAAAAAATCATCACCAATCATTATAGTTTTATTTAAATCAATATTCATTAATTTAATATTATTAGCTAAGAAATAATTTCCGATAACTTCTGCCTTACTTAAATTAAAATGTTCCAAATCCGTATTAGCATATAACACATCATTACCAATCTCTCTAACATTACTAAATTCCATATTTTTAAGATATTGTCCTGAAATCAAGAAACGATTAGGTAATTTATCTATCAAATTATTTTTTATTCCAATCAATTTATTATCAAAAGACAAAGTAAGTTCAAAAATATTGTCTTCCTCGTTTGTAATATATACCTTCTTATCTTTTTCTCCCCTAACAATTTCAATATTTTTAATTTTACCAATAACTTCACTAAAACTATCTCTTAGTTTATTATCAAAAACATCTACCTTTTTATTAACTAAATCAATTATAAAATAATCCATAATAATATACTTTTCTGGATCATATTTAATCACTTTACCATTAAGGGCTATTATATTGTTTGTACAATAATATATATCATTTAATTTATAATTATATTTGTAATACTCTCCACCTATACTTATATAATGTTCCATTTGAAATTCAGAATTTTCATCATAAATTTCTCTAATTCCATAGGCTTTATAAAAACTCATTGTTAATCCCGATATAATATTATCTAAATTATTATCAAACGTAGAATCTGGATTATTAACTACTTCGTTATAACGATTTTTTATTGATAAATGATTATTTTTATCTCTTGTAAACTGAATTGATATTACACTTGTTCCATATTCATCTTGTCTATCTGGAATAAGAAAATCTTCTCTTTTAATATCTAAAATGTTCTTCTTAACAGCAAAAAATACATATTTATTTTCTAATCTTGAGGCTGGGTCTAGAAAAGTGCACAATTGTTCTCCCAAAATAAAATATTTTTTAAATGAATTAACTTCTTCAACTGTTTTACATTCAAACAAATCGTATCCAGCATCATCTAATAATTCTTTAGGTGTTTTGCTTACATCTCTTATGTCATATTCATTTTTAAGTCCTGCATTGCTATAAACAAAATCATTAAATTCAGACTCTTTATGATTTTCTTTAATATCGTTATATAAGCTATCCTTTACACAATAAAAATGGGTATTTAATATTTTCACTAATTTTCCCGGCACATTTAAAATTGTAGGAAAACATTCCCTACAATAATGCATCATTTTTTCACCATATTTCTTCTTTATATATTTTAAATCCTTATTTAAGTCCATATTATTTTAAATATTCAGCAATAATCTTGCCTACTTCATCTCTTCCCTTTTTATTTACTGAAGAAAAATAAATTATCTTATCATCTTCATTAAGTTTTAATATATTAGTAATATTTTTTAAAGTTTTTTCTCTATTATTAACACTTATTTTATCATATTTATTAGCGATAATAGTTACTGGTATATTATAATATTTTAAATAATTATACATTAATACATCATTTTCTGTTGGTTTATTTCTTCCATCAATTATCATAAAAACATTCTTTAAATTACTTCTAGTTTTTAAATATTCTTCAATCATTAAACCAAACTTTTTTTGAGTTGCTTTACTAACACTTGCATAACCATATCCCGGAACATCAACTAAATAAAATGAATTATTACATAAATAAAAATTTAAAGTTTGAGTTTTACCAGGAGTTGCACTAGTTTTAGCATAGTTTTTTCTACCAATCATCGTATTAATAAAACTACTTTTACCAACATTAGATCTCCCTACTAATAAAAATTCTGGCTTATTATCTGTTGGATACTGACTTGTTCTTATAGCAATAACTTCTAAATTACTTGTTTCAATTTTCATATAATTTCCTCAATTCAATCAAATAAACTCTTAGTTTACACTTTAATTATAATAAAGATGTTAAAAAATTGCAAACATGTAGAAAAAATCTTAAACCTAAAGTATAATTATTAATGGGTGATACGTATTGTTATATCCAAATAATATTAAAAAGAAAGTTAAAAAGAATATATCATTTGCCAATAGAGGAATGGATTTAGAAACTCTTATTAATGAAGCAAATAACTATTATTTAAATGAAGACATTGCTGTGATTTATAAGAAACCTACACCTGTTAAAATAAAGAAAGTAACATATACTAATGATATACCTAAAGTTGAAGGATACTTAAATCAAAAATCTACTTTAGATTATGTCGGCTTATATAAAGGAAAGTATATTGATTTTGATGCAAAAAAGACTCTTAATTTAAATTCTTTTCCTTTATCAAATATTCATCCTCATCAATTAAAACATATGAAGACGATAATTAAACATGAAGGTATTACATTCTTACTTATAGATATTCAAAATAAAGTATTTTTACTTAAAGGCGAAGATATTATAGATTTTATTGAAAATAATAATAAAAAAAGTATTCCCTACTCTTATATAGAAGAAAAAGGTTATCAAATTGAATATAGTTATAATCCAATATTAAATTATATTAACACACTTGATAATGTTTATTTTAAAGGAGAAATAAAAAATGAAAAAGATTAAAATAAAGAAAAGAACTAAAAAAACAAATATTAAATCTAATGATAAAGGTAATTTAAGTGCTTTTAAAAGAAGGTTTAAAAAAGGTAATTTAGGAGAAAAGATCCTAATAATTATCATGCTTATACTAGTATCGGTATTTATTCTCGGATTCGCGTTTGCAATATATATTGTAATATCTGCTCCTGATTTTGATGTCAATAACTTATATACTAAAGAAGCATCCATAGTTTATGATTCTGAAAATAATGAAATTGCCAGACTTGGTACTGAAAATAGACAAAGAGTTACTTATGATGATTTACCTGAGGTATTCGTTGATGCTCTAGTAGCTACAGAAGATTCAAGATTCTTCCAGCATCATGGTGTTGACATAGCCAGATTTATAAAAGCATCTATTGGTCAAGTTTTAGGTCAAAGTGGTGCCGGTGGTGCTTCTACTTTAACAATGCAAATTGCTAAACAAAGATATAATGGTTATGAATCAAGTGGTATTAAAGGATTAGTTCGTAAATTTACCGATATGTATATGTCTGTATTTAAATTAGAAAAAACTTATACAAAAGAACAATTAATTGAATTTTATGTAAATATTCCTGATTTAGGAAGTAGTGCTTTTGGTATTGAACAAGCTGCTCAAACTTACTTTAATAAATCAATTAGTGAAGTTAATTTAGCTGAAGCTGCTCTACTTGTTGGATTATTCCAAGCCCCATCTGCTTATAATCCAATCAATTATCCTGAAAAAGCCGAAGCAAGAAGAAACCAAGTATTAAACTTAATGAAACGTCATGGTTACATTAATGACGAAGAATGTGAAATTGCAAAATCAATTAAAGTTAAAGATATGATTTATAACGGTAGTAGATCTAATAACAAAAATATCGGATTTATTAATACTGTTGTTGAAGAAGTAATTAAAAGAACTGGTAAAAATCCATATATTGTTCCAATGAAAATTAAATCAACTATGATTCAATCAAAACAAGACGTCTTAAATGATTTATATGCTGGAACAAATAAAAATTTAAAATGGCCTAACGAATATATTAGAGCTGGTGTTGCTGTTACTGATGTTAACACAGGAGCAATTGTCGCTGTTGGTGCCAATCGTAAAAATGATGAAAGAAATTATAACTATGCTACAATGATTAAACGTCATCCGGGATCATCTGCTAAACCAATTTTTGACTACGGTCCAGCAATCGAATATCTAAATTGGAGTACTGGTCAAATGGTTGTTGATGATGAATATACTTATAGTAATGGCGGATATATTAAAAACTGGGATAATCGATATAAAGGTATAATGACTATTAAAACTGCTCTAGCATCTTCAAGAAATATTCCTGCCTTATATGCATTTCAACAATTATCTCAAAATCAACTCAAAACATTCGTAACTGGTTTAGGAATTACACCAGAATACGAAAACGGATATATTAATGAAGCCCATAGTATCGGTGGATTTAACGGAGTTAACCCACTACAAATGTCAGCAGCTTATGCCACATTTGCAAGAGGTGGCGTTTATATAGAACCATATTCATTTACCGAAATTGAATTTTTAGATACCGGTGAAATTTATACTGTAACACCAGAAAAAAGAACAGTTATGAGTGATTCAACAGCTTATATGATTAACGCAATATTAACTTATGCAGTTAAAAGTGGTGAAGTATCAGCCGGATCAAAAAGTGGCACTGAAGTAGCAAGTAAAACAGGTACATCAACAATTCCAGCAGCTACCAAAAAAGGATGTACAGTTAAAGGAAATATTATCGGTGACTCATGGCAAGTAACATATACTCCAGAATATTCATACGCAGTATGGGTTGGATATGATGAAAATAAAGGAAACACATGTCTTACATCAACAACAGCAAACGCCGTCAAAAAAGCTATTGTAAGACAATTAACATCTAAAATTAATAGTACTAATAAAATATTTACTAAACCAGCATCAGTCGTTACTGCAACAATTGAATTAGAAACAAATCCAATTCAATTAGCAAGTGAATATACACCTGAAAATCTAAAGAGTGTTGAATATTTCAAAGAAGGAACAGTTCCTGATACAGAATCAACAAGATTTAGTAAATTATCTGCTCCAACAAATATTAAAGCCGATTATGTTTCTGGAACTAACATTGTAACACTAACATGGAATGGTATTGATACACCTGATGCAGTAAGTGATACATTCCTAGATAATTACTTTAAAGAAAATTATGGAGTATGGGCTGAAAAATATTTAGGTAAACGTAAAGAATATAATGCAGCAAATATTGGTAACTTTGGTTATGACATATATGTAAATAATGGTAGTGGTTATAACTATGTAGCCTTCTCTACTGGAACAACTTATACATATACTGGTACAATTACTAATAACACAACATTTATGGTAAAATCAGCATATTCAATCTTTAAAAATAACGCATCAGATCCAATAACAGTTACTGTAAATGCTATAAATGACAATCCAGACGAAAATATTTCAGTTGAACTTAACGGTGCATCAAGCATGACCGTTGCTGAATATTATAATTTCATTAAAAATAATAAACCATTAAAAGTTCACTCAAATAATAATGATATAAGTGATAAAGCATCATATACAACAACATGTCTTGAAGAATTAACTGGTGAAGAATGTAATGTTACATCAATGGATTGTACTACAAGTTATATCTTAACTCATAAAGCAATATATAATGGAAAATCAAGTAAAACAATTCAAAGAACACTAAAAGCAGGGTGTTAAAAAAACAGTTAGATAAATTTCTAACTGTTTTTCTTATACTTACAATAACTTTTAAATTTACATCCATCACAATTTGGATTAACACTTTTACAATAATATCTACCAAATAAAAGAATTTGTTCACTAACTCTATTCCATTTTTCCTTCGGAATCTTTTTCATTAACTTTTTTTCAATTATGCTAACCGAATCATTTGTTTTAGCAAATCCAAGTCTTTTAGACACCCTTTCAACATGCGTATCTACTGGAATACTAGGCTCATTATAAATATTCTTAAGAACAACATTAGTAGTCTTTCTCCCAACACCAGGTAATGATTCTAAATATTTTCTATCATTTGGAACTATTCCATTATAATCACTCAATATTCTTTTACTAACAGTAATTATATAATCACTTTTTTTATTATAAGATCCACATGATCTAATAATACTTTCTATGTCTTTCTTATTCGCCCTAGCAAGACCATAAATATCATACTTACTAAATAATTCTTTTGTAACAATATTAACTCTTTTATCAGTACATTGTGCACTTAAAATAGTTGCTATTAATAACTCAAACGGACTATTATAATCAAGTTCACACTTCGGATTAGGTATATAATAATCTAAAATATCATAAATTTCCTTATTCATCTAACCAATTATAATCACTTATTTCTTTTACACTTTTATCAGAAGTATTTCTATTTCTTAAATGATTATTTACATCCTCCATATTTTTAAATCCCTTTTTATTCCACTCGTAAATTATTTTATCGATATATCTTAGATTATTTACCCCATTATATGTAGCTTCTTTTAAAGCACCTAATATCAACTCTTCACTAATATTTTTATCAAGCCAATCATTAATTATTTCATACTCCATTGGAGATAAAGTTCTCGAAAATTCCTTTTCAAATTTTTCAAATATGTTATTGTTAACCACCTTTTTATTATTCTTCATTAATCCATCAATCATACACTTATAAATAGGATCAAGATTAACAACCTCTTTAACTCCACTATTTTCTTTAATAACATCAATAGATATTAATCCTTTATTAGTTAAACTAGTAAAAGAATCTAAAATCTTATTAACACTAATCATTGTTATTTTATTAATTTGTTCCACATCAAAAGTAGGTACATCCTCATTCATAAAATATATTAATAAAAGAACTTCTTCTAAATTAAGTTTATATTCCCATATTAAAGGAAATAGTTCTTTTCTTAAAACATAATCTTTAGCTTTAACATATTGTTCTAAAAAACTACTATTCATCTAACTATCACATCCATTTTTTTATTATGTATTTCTTAATATCCCTTTTATTATTCTTTACTTTTCCCCTAAGAATTTCATCAACAATATCATCATAAATAACTCTTAACTTAGGTGATCCATCAATACCTAATAAATTCATTATATCATTATTGTTAATTTTAACATCACTTATCTTATGAATAGGCATTTGTTTATCCATTTTATTAATATCTTCTCTACTATAGCCTAATATTTCTCCTGCAACTAAACTAACATATAATCCATATTTTAGTAGTACATAACTATCTATTTTACCATAACTAACTATTTCTTTAATTTGATTAATAATTGTTAAAGATTGTTTCGTAAATTGATATTTTAAACTAAACTCCATTTGAGCCCACATTCCTAATATATCAGAAACATTAACTATTTTATCATATTTTATCTCTAATTCATCTAACAATTCTAATTCTTTTAAATAATTTAAACCTTTAACTGCATTTTTAGATGTAAGTATTTTTTCTAACTCCTGTTTTTTTCTTGTATAACTTATACTATTTAATAAATCTTTATTATTTTTAATAAAACTAATTATTTCTTCATCTAAATTAAAATCTAATATAATAGCAAATCTAATAGCTCTAAGTATTCTAACCGGATCTTCATTTAATCTAACGTTTGTACTTCCAATAGTTTTAATTAACTTATTATGAATATCTTCTTTCCCATTTAAATAATCAAATATTTTTCCTTCACTATTCATACATATTGAATTAATTCTAAAGTCTCTTCTTTTTAAATCTATTAGTAAATTATCAACATACTTAATACTTTTAGGTTTATGATTATTATATTCCCCATCTTCTCTATAAGTAGTTATATCATAATTATATTTACCTATTTTAAAACCAATAGAACCATAATTACTAACCCCCTTTTTAATCTTAAAAACTTTAATTATATCTTTAGGTAATGCATTTGTACATATATCAACATCATAAGAAGTTATATTAAGTAAATAATCCCTAACATAACCTCCTACTACATATGCTTCAAACCCATTCTTTTCTAATTTATTTAATATCTTTTTTATACTATTATTCACTATAATACCTCTACCAAAATTATATCAAATATTATTCTTTTTGTGAACTTCAGCACATGTTTTTATTAGTTATACGACGCAAACTACTTCCAACAGATCTACCAAGTTCAAACAAAGTATTAATAAATCTTGATAATGCATTTAATATTGATCCACTAATTTGTCCACCAACTATTTTATTTAATTCATAATTATTCATTAATTACACTTAGTAGGACGAATGAATCCATCAACTACACCAATTAAGAAAGTAATTAATCCCCCAACAATAGCTAAAATAGAATACTTTGCTTTACCTCCAATTATACTATATAACTTACTATCACTCATCTACTTTATCCTTTCTAGTACCTTTAATCTCCAATATTTGATCATACTTAATATTATCATTAAAATGATTAACATAAATAATTGTTTTATCTCTATAAACATCATTAATCTTATTAATTATATTAATTCTATCATTAGATGATATCTCTGAAAATGCTTCATCAAATACCATAATATCAGAACATTTATATAAACATCTAGCAATAATTATTTTTTGCTTCTCTCCACCACTAAAATTATCTTTAATTAACGTATTTATTCCTCTTTCTTTATTTTTAATAACCTCATCTAAATTAAGTATTTTAATTATTTCATCTAACTTATTATTATCTGTCTCATTATTTAAAACAATATTGTTAATTATACTATCTTCAAACAATTCACTATCTTGATTAACATAAGAAATATGTTCTAAATAACTATTATAACTAATATCTCTAATATCATATCCAATAGATACTTTACCATTATAATCATCAATATTTTTAGTTAATATATTAATTAAAGTACTCTTCCCACTACCATTATTTCCTTTAATTAATACCTTACTACCAACTTTAATCTTATAATTTATCTTATCAAATACTTTATTTAATCCATATGAATAACTTAAATCATTAATTATAATATCATCATTTTTAAACTCTAATCCCTTACTTTTATCATAATTTTTTAAATAATAAACACCATTAATTCTATCAATAACCAACTTTAAATAACCATAAGAAACATTAAAAGTAATAAAATAATAAACACACTCTTTAAAATAATTATAATAAAGAATATAAACGATAATATTATCTAAATTACTCCTATATAACATTCCTAAAATTATAATCATAACAAATATTTCTATAAATTCTAAAAATATATTTAAATAATTATTTAACTTATCTACCCTAAAATTAAGATTAGCTACTAACTTAGATTTATCATTTAATTTATTAATAAAGAAACTATTAATATTTAAAGAATTAATCGTTAATATTTTACTCACATATTCACTAACTCTATCCATATATAAATTATCTAAATATATTAACTCATTATATCTCTTAAATATTTCTTTATTAATACACTTACACACTATAAATGTCATAATGTATATCAATATAACAACTATTGTTAACTTATAATTTATTATAAATAATATAATAGTAACTATTAACATCATCAATAAATTTAAACTAAAATTAACAACTTCATTAACAAGATAATTCTTTATTTTATTTAAATCTTTAATTCTATTAATTATGTCTCCTGAAGATTTTAAATACAAATATTTATATGAGAGCTTAAAATATTTAGATATATAATTATTAACTAGTTCTATATTTATTTTCTTATTAATTTTAATTAATATATTATTCTTAAACCAATTAACACTTAACTTAATTAATAATATAATTAATAATTCTTTAATAAACACTTTATATATTAATACCTCTTTAATTAAATAAGTTTCACTCAAATTTAAAATAATAATTATAATAGTTAATATAAAACAAACTATAATATTTTTAATATTATTCTTAACTAATTTCTTTAAGAAAGATAAATAACCATTCTTTTTATCATATTTAACAATTTTACCATTAGGTATTAACTTTAACATATATCCAGTAAATATTTTATTAAAATCTTCCTTAGAATACTTAATAATTCCTTTTCCCGGATCCATAACAATTAAATATTTATCTGTTATTTTGTATATAACCATAAAATGATAACAATCATTTATTTTAATTTGAACAATATAAGGAGGTATTATTTGTTCATTATTATAACCCATAACATCAAAACCATATTTAATAGCAGCCATTTTAATATTATAAAAATTAGTTCCATTATTATCTGTTAAAGTATCACTCCTAATTATTTCTAAAGGGACATATCCATTATAATATTTAACTATTGATGCTAAACATGACGCCCCACAATCTTTTTCTTCCTCTTGTCTAATTACATATCTGTTTATATTTATCACCCTCTATAAATATAAATAGACTTTTTTTCTTCGAATTACTTTATTTTTTTATCATTTTGTCAAAAAAGTTAAAAATTACAAAAAAAATAAAAAAACTTTTAATATAAAAAAGTAAAACAAAAACTTTTTGGCTATTTATATTTATAGAGGCATAAAAAATGTCCCTAAATAAAATCAAAATGGAAAGGAGGAAATATTAATGAGTTTTATAAAATTTTTAAAAACATTAGCTAGACTAGTATTAATGTTTCTTTAGTATTTAATTACTAAAAAATATCATAATTTTATTTTACTTTAATATAATTAAATTGATATGGAGGATAATAATGATTAACAAACAAAAATTATGGTTTTTAACTTTATTTAGTATTATATTAGTACTTTCAGTTTACTATGTTGCTTTAGATGAAGATAACTTAACAAAATTAATGCCATCTAATACTTCTACTAGTGAAACCTTAAATGTTAAAGAGGAGGATACTTTAAGTGCTTTAAGAGTAGAAAATGATGATCAGGATCAAAAAGTTATTGCAGAACTCCAAGACATTCTTTTAGACCAAACTGTCAGTGTTCAAGAAAAAAATAATGCTTATGAAAAATTAAAAAGTATTAATAGTACTAAAGGTAAAGAAAACAAATTAGAATCTTTAATTCTTAAAACATATAATTTAAAAAGTTTTATTAAAATTAAAGATGATCAAATAAGTGTTATAATATCATCTAAAAACAGTAATGTAACAGACGCTAATAACATTATAAGAACAATTCAAAAAGAATTTGATAAACAAATGTACATTACCGTTAAATATCAATAATATGATTATTCACTAACTCTCTTTCTCTATCATAAAATATCAAGAGGATACTATGGAAAGGAAGATTGGAAGTGGAATCACTATTAACAAAAAGAGAAAAAGAAATATTTAACTTATTAGTAACTAATAAAAGTACAAAACAAATTTCAGACGAACTACTAATTAGTGAAAAAACTGTAAGAAATCATATATCTAATGTAATTCAAAAGTTAGATTGTAAAAATAGATCATGTGCTATATTAGAATTAATTAAATTAGGTGAAATAACTTTATAAAGTCGCAAATTAGCGACTTTATTTTTTTAATTAGCATATAATTTTAATGGTGAATTTATGTTAAAAAATAAATTAAAAAAACGTATCTTTTTAATAATATCTTCTCTATTAATAATTTTAATTATCTATCTATTTCCAACTAAAAAGATAGAAACTATTAATAATGAGAAAAAAAGTTATAAAAATGCTTATATCTATCTAATTGATTACAATAATTATGTAGCTAGAGTTAATGTTGTTTTAAAAGAAAATGATAGAATAAATAAAATAAAAGAAATAATTAATTACTTAACTATTGATGGAAATAAAAGTAATTATATTAAAGAAGGATTTAAACAAATTATACCTAAAGATACTAAATTATTATCAGTCGATATTGATAACAATATTGTTAAACTTAACTTTTCTAAAGAATTATTAAATATTGAAAATGATAAAATAGACACTTTAATATCTTCTCTTATCTACTCTATAACTAGTTTAGATTCTAATTATAAATTATCTATTTATATTGAAGGTAATATTTTAACTAAGTTACCTAATAATGAAGTAATAGATTCTATTTTAGATCGTAGTTATGGAATTAATAAAACATTTAATATTGACTCAATTAACGGTATAACTAAAACAACCATCTATTATTTATCTAAATATAATGACTATTATTACTATGTTCCTATTACTTTAATGAGTAATAATAAAGATGATAAAATCAAAATTATAATTGAACAAATGGCTTCTAAATCAGTTTATAACACCAATCTAATAAGTTATATCAAAGATATTCAAAAAATAAATTATGAAATTAAGAATGATTATATAGTTCTTAATTTAAATAATAATGTATTTTCATCTAAGGATTTAATAGAAGAAACAATCTATACTTTAAATTTATCTATTCAAGATAATTATGATGTATCAAAAGTAATATATTATCTAGACGATACCCTAATTAAAGAAATAAACTTAAAAAACACCTAACTAGGTGTTTCTAACATATTATAATGATACTCTTTTAACTGATTCGTTATTTCTTAATGAATTAGCCATAATAGCATCAAATGCTTTGTTATTAGCAAATAAGTATCTTAATAATAATAAAGATTTTTCTTCCATAACTTTATTTAAATAAAGATCTCCAATTTCAGTTATAACTAATTCTTCATTAGCAAGTTCAATTAAACCAAGACTTAACATTTGAATAATAGTTTCATTATTTAAAGAATAAATATTATAACCTCTTTTAATCATTAATAACATGCTACTAATTTCTAAATTTTTCATAATTTCTCTCCTTTTTATATTATATTTTTTCAAATAAAAAAGTAGAAATAATACACTATACATATTTAATTTCTACTTCTTTTTTTAAACATACAAACATATATTACAATATTTTTCGGTAAAAGTCAAGCCTTAATTTACTTTTATTAGCTACTGTGCAGTATAACCACCATCTATTGGAACAACAGCTCCAGTTATAAATGATGCTTTTTCGCTTAATAAATAAATAATTAAATTAGCAATTTCATTATCTTTTCCTAATCTTCCAATAGGCATTTGACTAGCCATAGCCTGTTTCATATCATCAGGTACTTGACTTAAAATTGGTGTATCAACATAACCTGGCGCAACTGCATTAACTCTAATATTATCTCTTGCATAAGTAAGAGCAAGTGATCTAGTCATTTGGTTAATTGCTCCTTTAGTAGCTGAATAAGCAAAACTCATAGTTGTACCCACTAATCCATACATACTTGATGTATTAACAATGCTTCCACCACCATTTTTAAGCATTTCAGCAATAACATATTTATTAGCTAAGAATATTCCTGTTTGATTAACAGCAACAACCTTATTCCATTCTTCTAAACTAACCTCATGAGCTTTATTTGGTCCACCACCAATTCCAGCATTAGCAACTAAATAATCAATATGCCCAAATTTACTTACTGTTTCCTCTACTAAAGATTTAACATTTTCTTCACTTGAAACATCACATTTAATTCCTAACGCATTTTCCCCTATATTAGAAGCAATTTCTTCAACATTATCATTCCAATCTGCAAGTACAACCTTAACACCATAACCCGCTAATTTTTTAGCAGTAGCAAGCCCAATACCTGATGCACCACCTGTTATAATTGCAACTTTACTATTTTCCATTTTAATCTTCTCCTTTTCTATCCTAACAAATTTATTATAGCACACAAATAACAAAATAAACTAAAAAAAGATAACCTTTAATTGATTATCTTTACTACTAATTATTATTTGGTAATTTCTTTACCCACTCATAAAGTTCTTTACACTTATCATCAAGTTCTTTTAAAACATCAAGCATATTTAAATGTTTATTATTTTTATCATAATAACTAGTTTTACATTCAAGTAAAGTTCTTGGATAATCAAACCCTTCATTTACTTCTATATCAAACCCATTAGGTAAATTATCAAAATCATATTTATCATTAAATAAAATATAAGTTATTGTACTATCTAATTCCTTCCAATAATCAAAATTATTTTCCTTTATTTTTTTAATAATAATTCTTTCATTATTTTGATATTCTTCTAAGTTTTTAATATCCTCATCAAAATATTCGTAAAATTCAATTTTATAATGGCCTGAACAACTTGCAAATGTTTTATATCCCTTTTTATTTAACAAAGCAACCGCAGGAGCAATCATTTTATCACAAACAAACACTTTAGGATGATCTTCAGCATAAGTATAAACTTCAAATGTTTCCTTATCTATAATACTATTTTTATCCATAATATAAATCGCCTTCCTATATAAAATTATAACATAATAAATTCCTACTCTAAATTAATACCTTTATTTAATAATTTATTTCCCATAAAATATAATGCACTATCAATAAATACTTGTAAAAATACATATAAATACAACATTTTTCTTAATAACATATATTTACCTTTTAAATCATATGCCCTATCATAATTATTAATGAATAATGATAATTCTGGAATATTTTTACCAATAATACTAAATATAGATATTATTAATAAAATTGTTAAAAGATAAGTTACAACACTAAAAGTAACTGATTTAGATTTTTATTATTATTCCATTTACTTCCTAAAGTAGTACCAAAATATCCCGAATATTCTAAAGGTATATATACTTCTTTAACTACACCATATAATCTTTCCGTGATACCACACATTTCTTTTTTAATTGTAACATAAATATAAAAAAAGGTAATCTTAATGGATTATCTTTTCATCAAACATTTTCCTTTATTCTGGTTATACATATATTCATCTATAGAGACTTGATGTTTTATATCTTTAACATCATCAACCAATTGCAACTTATTAAATAAACGCATAAACATAACATTAAAAGGAGCATAATAACTACCAGAATTACAAAATTTAATTGTTACTCTTCCAATATTTGAACTTCCATTTATAAATCCCGATAATATAGATTTAGGTATAAATTCAAGTTCAAATTCATCATCTATTTTTCTTATCTTTAAAATATTAGCATTATCGTGACTGAATTCATCACTACACCAAGTAATAGTCTTATTTTCTATATCATATAATTCAGAATAATGATAAAAATCATATTTAAAAGCTTTCTCACGATATATTATATTATATTTTTTAGTCTCATAATTATAATTAAAACTATCATCATCCAAAGTACAAACATTTACATTTTCTATATCTGCAAATAAATCTTGAAACGCGGAATATACTGCACCATTTTCTCTAGTGATAGTAAAAAACATATTTTTAATTAATTTACTATCATCCGTTATTGTCCAGTACAAATCGCCATTTCCATAAATCGACATAATAAGCCTAACATTTCCATCAATTAATGTGATATCTTTAAATCCATTATTAATTCCACTAATAACAATTTCCATTTTAAACCTCCAAACATACAATGTACTACCTCAAAATAACATTTAGCACAAAATTATTTTCATATTTCTCATAATATTATTTACTTAATTTTTTTAATCAACTTTTCATCAAAGATATTAATATGAAACACTTTTTTATTTATGTAATTTATCATTTTCTTACTCATTTAACATTTTTTCTTTTATTTTATCAATAACTGTTGCACCATTTTCGGGATGAATATGATCAATATATTTTTCTAACGTAGGAAATGCATTTTGAATTAATATAACAGATTTTTTATTAGCAATTTCACTTATCATTATAGATTTACAACTACCATATTTTTTAATTTTCTTTCAATAATTAGCTTATATTTAAATACCTTACTACTTAATGGTATAAACCACAAAATATCTCTATCTTTAATAGTAAAATATGTTGGTCTAGCCTTTCCATTTTCATGGTTAATCATCAATCCTTTATCATTTATTTTATCAAAAAAATCATCTTTAATATGATAAATATATCCCGTTTTAATTTCTAAAACAATCACCCTTTCACCGAAAATATATCATAAACCAAAATAAAACTCCATCATTATTGATGAAGCTTTACATATTTTCGATTGGAATCATTTATAACCCGCACCATCCAAGAGCGGCTAACATTTTCTTCGAGTACTATCTCAAGTACATAAAAAGTATACTATAATTTTAAAGAAAGTCAAATAACTCTAGTAGCATACATTATATTATATGTTCATTTATCTAAAATTAAACATAAAGACTTTCTATTCACATTTATATGGTGATTCAGCATAGTTATCTTTGATTTTATCTAAAGTCGCAGTTGTTAAATATTCACTGGCAGTCTTGCAAATAAAAATAAACATCACCACTAATGATGATATTTATAAATTAATTATCTCTTTTCAATACTAACTGTTTAGTTTTCATATAATCATCTTTTTTAATATCTTTTTCAGTATATCTTTTTTCTTCAAATTCAATCATTTCAATATCGCCATCTTTATTAACATACATATCAATAAAATAAGCACCCATCGTATTTTCTAATCCTTGTCTAATTGCAAAGTTAGTTTTAGCTGTTAAACAAGGGATTAAGAATGCAATCACATTACGATATGCCATCATATGACTTTGATGAAAATGACCACTTCCAATAATATTAGGCTTAGTACCCGGCTCCATTTTATCAATATACTTTTGCATTTTATAAGATAAACTAGAAGAACATCCTCCGCCCGGATGGAACATTTCTTCACTTGTTTTAATACTTTCTTTAGGATTAAATATTCCTTTATCATCACCTAAGAAATGCATATCAGGTCTTTTTTCTTCAATAGCTTTCCCCATAAATACCCCACCATTTTTACAATGAGTTTGATCATGAGTTCCCGTTATAAAATAAGTATCTATTCCTTCAACCTTAGGATAATAATTAGTAATATAATCAAGTTGTCTAGATGCACCTAATCTAAATAAAGCATATTGATGTTCAGGTCTATTATGATAATCACCATCAAGTACATCTCCAAAATGTAATACGGTATCTATTCCTCTATCATAAGCTTCCTTATAAACCTTATTAAGTAAATTTAGTTGTTGAGCTTCATTACATAAATGAGTATCAGATATCCATAACTGTCTAATTTTCTTTAATTCACTCATATTAGGTTTAATAAACTTATTATTTTTATTTTTACTTTTCTTAACAACAACCTTATTATCAACAATAATTATATTATATCCTCTAGTGTTTAACTGTTCTATAACACCACCTAATTTTAAAGAAGATATTCCTACCTTTTTAGCTATTTCATCTAAACTTTGACCATTCTTTAACATATCAAATATTTTATCTTTATCATCTTTAACATTTATTTCTGGAACACTTATTGTAGTATGATCAAGTAACTCTAATTTTTTGAAGGTTCGATAATCATCTTTGATAGTTTTATAATAAGGAATATACATTTGACTAGTTCCTTTTAAATTTCCTTTTTTATCTTTATCTAAAGTAACTATCCAACTTCCTATCGTATTATATACGGGCGTATTAGCATCTTTCATTTCATCAGTTGTTGCCGTAACAGTAGGAACTTGATAACTTCTAACACCTCTTCTTAAAAATGAATCACAAGCAGCAAAATGACTAGTAACTAAAATATCAGTCTTATCTTCATTTCTAAGTGAAGATATCTTTTGTTGTGGTTTATAACTTATAGTATATGGTACATTTCCACTAGAATGATGTAAATATAATGAAATATTCCCACTTCTCTTATCATCGCATATGAATGAGACTTTCTTTCTCTTAGGGCCTAGATAAATCATATCATCCCTACGACTAGAAATTAACTTACCAATGTCAATCTTATCAGTACCTCTTAAAAAACTTAAATCATGTTCACCAGTTATAAAATAAGTAGTAATTCCTTCTACTCTAGGAAAACAAGATGCCACGTACTCTGCTTGATCCTTATAACCGTCTTTATGAAGAGTACTATTATAAATACTTTTTACACCTCTATAAACACCTTCAACTACATCACCTGTTAAGAATACATATTTAACTCCCATATCTTTAGCTTTCAAATACATATCATTTAAAATGGTTGTTTGCTGATAAACACTTCCAAATCTCGTATCAGATATTAACATAATTCTTAACTGTTCACTATTATCTATAATATTATAAGATAAATCATTAATTAATTGTTCATGCCCAAAATTGCGTATTAAAGTAACCATAGTATCTAAATCATCATCATTATTTTTTGCTGATGTATTCAAAGTCACAATATTATTTCCTCTTCTTTTAAGTTCATGAATTAATATAAACATATCATCTATATTTATATTATAAGATTTACTTAAATCTTCCAAAATACATTCTTGTGCTAAAGTATCAAACTGTAACATATCTGCATATTCTTTTAAATTTTCTTCTGTTATTACATTAATATCTTCAGAATCTTTAATTAAATTATCTTCTCCTATAAATAATTGCCCATCAATTTTAATGTCTTTTTTCTTAGTCATTTCAAGCCTACCTCTCACTAGTATAAGTATATTATTTGAAATTTTAAAAATCAATAAATAAGTTAATAAATATTAAACTATTTTTTACATATGTTAATTTCAATATAAAATTGTTGTTGTTTAATCAAATAATAATTTGGAGTTTTACGCAATTTTATATTAGTACTAACACATAGCTTGAACCAATTTACAACAATGGACAATCTTAAAAACACACATATTATTTTATTTTCAGTTTCCAACTATAATTTCCTATTTCACAAATAATGTAGGCTTCAATTTATGATATTTGCTATTGCACTTTATTTTTAAATAATTGTATATTTTATTATTTGATAGTAAAATTTTCTCTATGTTCAACTCCTCCCATTATTCCTCATATCTAACCTCATTCATATAATTAAATCCACTTAAGTAATAATCATCTGAATATTCTCTTACTCTATTTTCCATAACATCATTTATCGGTATGAATATATAATCTTTCAACACTACGTACTTATATGTAAATGTTAATATTTCATCATAATATCTAGTTAACATATTAATTTTTACAGTAGTAATAATTCTTTTATTTAAATCATTATCAAAGTAACTCATTAATTCATAAAAACCTTTATCTGTTTTAAGAATTCTCTCATTATATATTCTAATTATTTTTTCACCTTCATAATTACCACTTATTTTTTGGATAGTTGGATATTTTTCGCTACCATAGTTTTTACTATACAAAATATTATCTTTTACAAAAACATATTCAGACATATAATCATAATCAATCTTTTTACCAAGAAATTCTGTTGAATATTCCCATTTAAGATAATCACTTAAATTATAATTAGCATTTAAATACATATCATAACTATCATTTATTTTATTATCTATATTACTATCATGTAATGTATATATAGTATCATTGTAATCATAAAACTTTATATCTGGTCCAGCATCAGGAGTAATATTCATAATCTTAATACTTTTATCTATATCATATACTTTTTTGTAAACAAATTCGCCACTATCTAATTTGCTAGGATTAAATATATATATAGAATTATTAGTTATAAATGAGTATTTACTAAATGATGTATCTTCAGTTAATATTTCTCCACCATTTAGTTTTTGATATTCTTTATCTGGATATTTTTTCTTAAGTGCATCCAATATTGAGTTTGCCTCTGGTGGTGTATGATCATTTAATTCCTGTTTTCTATTTTTAATAATAACTATAGAAATAATGCTTATTAACACGATAGATACACTAACAACATAAATTATTTTTTTACTATTCATATAATCATCCTATTTTTCTATATATCCACTCGTTTTTTGTGTGTACATATCATCAGTTATAGCTTTATATCTTTCCCCATCATAATCATCTGTAAATCCATTATAAGCTTTATATATTTCATTAGTTTCCGTATCATATACTCTTTCATAACCAAGAGTTGCATCACTTTGTTTTTGACTCATAATATCAAAAGACTTATTTCTCTTATTCCAAGAATCCATTATTCCATCACTTATTTGATTACCTATTGCCCTAATTTGCTGGAAATTCTTCATAACAGCATCTTGTTCTTTATTAAATCCATTTATAAATGTGTCAGTAAAATTAAGTGAAGAACAAATAGTATTTAACGTATCTTGCCAATCAATAAATTCATCTTTAGGCGCAGTAATAAAAATAGTATCATAAACATTTAAATATTGTATATCTATTTTTTTACCCGAAATTATATTTTCTGACACATAGTAAGGACCCACATCATACACATAAGCCGTAAATATTCCTTCTCCTTCTTTACCGTTTGCATCTTTAAATGTTGCTCTTAACATATCTCCACCTAAACTCCCCTTACCTAAATTATCAATTACTGTAAATTCAGTTAATGTTGGAAATGTAAATCTACTAGTATTATTTAAAGTACCTAAGTCATTAAATATTTTATAAAAACCTAATGTATCTTTAGTAGCTATTACACTAGTTTTAGCAAACATATTATTAGGATAATATTTTTGTTGCCATCTTTTCGCATCTTCTGATTTGTTATAACCCTCAGTTTTCATATTAAAGAAAAACTGATAATTAGGATTTTCTGGATTATATACTTTAATTGTATAATGAATATAATCACCTAATGTGTCAACTTTCCATCCTATTGGTTTTTTAATAGAAAATTCATTCGTATTATAATCTTCTAGTTCTATATTATTAGCATTCGACTTAACTATTTTTATATTAGAATCAGGATTATAAAATAATCCTTTACCATTTCTACCACCTTTAGTAAGCAAAATAATTCCCCCTATAATAACAAGAACAACAACACCTATTATAATAAAATTTTTTTTAGAAATATTTAGTTTATTAAGTTTCATAATATCAAATTCCTCCTTTATATTAAAATTATAATTTGAAACAATTCAAAGAGCAACTAACTTGCCACAAAAATCAATGTTTTTAATGGAAAGTCATTTTAGCATAAATTAAAATATAGTATAATAATAATTAAGGAAGTGATAATCTATGAAATTTAATGAAATATTAAATAGATATCTAATAGAATTAAATTGTTCTTCAAAAAAATTATCTACGAAATCAGGATTATCAGAGTCTGTCATAAGTAGATATCGTAGTGGTGAAAGAACTCCTTTAGTGAAAAGTGAACAATTAAATAAATTAACAACAGCACTTTTTAATATTGCACAAGAAAATGAGCAAAACCAATATTCGCTAGATAAAATTCAAAAAGATTTTAATACTACATTAACGAATAATAACTTTAATTTTACAACATTTAGTAATAATTTAAACACATTAATAAATACACTTAATATAAATATAAATGAAATGGCAAAATATATTGTATTTGATGCATCACATATTTCAAGAATAAAAAATGGTAAAGCTAAACCATCTAATCCAATAGAGTTTTCTAACAAAATATGTTCATATATTTTTTCAAGGTATAAAAGTGCAGAAGATATATACAATTTACAAACAATAATTGGATGTAAAAAAAGTGATCTTTCTGTCAATAATTATTACAATACTTTATTTTCTTGGTTAACCAGTGAAACAACATCTATTAAAAATCAAACATCAGATTTTCTATATAATCTTGATTCATTTAATTTAGATAACTATATAAAAGTAATAAAGTTTAATGAATTAAAAGTTCCAAATATTCCATTTTATAAAGCTAAAACTAAACACTATTACGGATTAGAAGAAATGAAAAAAGGAGAATTAAACTTTTTTAAAGCAACTGTTCTTTCTAAATCAAAAGAAGATATTTTCATGTGTAGTGATATGCCTATGGAAGACATGGCAGAAGATATTGATTTCGGCAAAAAATGGATGTATGCTATTGCAATGTGTTTAAAAAAAGGACATCACTTAAACATTATCCACAATTTAGATAGACCATTTAAAGAAATGATGTTAGGACTAGAAAGTTGGATTCCAATTTATATGACTGGACAAATTTCTCCTTACTATCTAAAAGATAATAAAAATGATACATATAATCATTTCAATTATGTTTCAGGAACAGTTGCACTAACTGGAGAGTGCATTAAAGGACATCATTATAAAGGAATGTACTACTTAACCACAAACAAAAATGAAATTAAGTATTATAAAGAAAAAAGTGACTTACTTCTAAAAAAAGCTAAACCACTTATGGAAATATATAGAGAAAACAATTCAAAAGAATATGAGTTATTTTTAAGAAAAGATGAAAACATAATATGTGATAGAGCAAGATATCTTTCATCACTACCTATATTTACTATTTCTAATGAATTACTTATTAAAATATTAAAAAGAAATAAAATAAATTCCAAAGATATTGATAAAATAATCAAATATAAAAATGATGAACTAAAATACATAAAAAATATTACCAAAAATAGTAAAATTAATGATTATATCTATATAATTAAAGAGGATGATTTTAAAAAAGATTCACCTTCCCTTTTATTAAATAATTTATTTTATAATAAAAAAATTATCTATACCTACAAAGAATATATGGAACATTTAAAATTAACAAAAGATTATGTAAAAGGCGAAAAGAATTATGAGATAAATTATATAAAAGAAAAAACGTTTAAAAATATTACTATATCACTACTTAAAAATAATTATGTAATTATTTCAAAAAGTTCTAATCCAACAATACATTTTGTTATAAAGCACCCTAAATTAATTGAATCAATTGAAAATTTTAATCCAATTGTAAAGGAATAAATATATGAAAAGAAGAAAAATAAAAATCAAATGGAAAAATATAATACCTATTCTAATAATTATTACATCAAGTATAACATTATTAATATCCATATTTAATATAATTAAATGGAAAATAGATTCAAATAAAACAAATTACGAAATAACTAATATTCAAGAAAATATAAATGTAGAAGAAATACAAGACACCGAAAACACTGAAATAATTGAACCTGTAATAGAAGTTCCAAAAGAAAATCCTTATTGGGATTATATAAATATGAATATGATAAATGTTGATTTTAATGGTTTAAAAAGAACTAATCCAGATGTTGTTGGTTGGTTAAAGGTAAATGGTACAAATATAAATTATCCTTTTGTTCAAAGTAGTGACAATGATTACTATCTAACGCATAGTTTTAATAAATCTTACAACGGAGGTGGATGGGTATTTTTAGATTATAGAAACAACGGTACTAATAACAAAAACACTATTATCTATGCTCATGGAAGATCTGATAAAACTATGTTTGGAACATTAAAAAATGTTTTAAATAACGGATGGCTTAACAATACAAATAATTATGTTATCAAAATATCTACATAAACAGAAAATAGTTTATGGCAAATATTTAGTGTTTACCGCATACCAACTACCAGTGATTACTTACAAACAAATTTTAATGATGAAACAGAATATCAAAACTTTTTAGATATGATTAAAGATAGAAGCAGTCATAATTTTGATACAAATGTTGCATCTACTGACAATATACTTACTTTATCAACTTGTTATAATAATAGTGATAAAATAGTTGTTCATGCCAAACTTATTAAAAAAGAAAACAAATAAATAATAGCTAAGATATGTTTATCTTAGCTATTTTATAAAATAAATTTACTATTAACTGTTATTATCTAATTCAAATATTGGATATGCATTATATCCTTCATATTCATAACTAGAATCTATTCCCTTCATAAAAACCTGTCTATCATTAATTTTATCAGTTAGTGCATTTTGAAGTAATAATCTGATTTCTAAATCTTTAACTGGGCTTCTTTCCATAGCAAGTAAATAATCTTCTTTATTAACCTTGCTCCAATCAATTACTTTATTTAATTCTTTCTTTAATATTAAATCTAACCAAATACGAGTACTTCTACCATTTCCTTCTCTAAATGGATGAGCTATATTCATTTCTACATATTTTTTTATAATATTTTCAAAAGTATCTTGAGGCATATTATCTATTTTATGTAAAATATCTTCTAAATACATACAAGATGCAAACCTAAAATTTCCTTTAGCAATATTTTCTTTTCTTATTTTACCAGCAAATGAATATATATCATCAAATAAATATTTATGAATACAAGCTAATCCTTTAAATGTTCCTATTTCAAATTCATCTATTTTATTTGTATCAAATAATTCTAATGCTTTTAGTTTAGTAATTCTTTCTTCTTCATGAGCAAGATCCACTGAATTAGTAATTCCTAATTTATTTTCTAACATTATATACCTCCAATAATATACTTATATTATACTATAAAAAAAATTATATTACTATTAAATACAATCAATAATCCTCTTCTAAAATATTGTTTAACAATTAAAATAACTCATTATCTACTTACTTTTTTACTAATACCTTTTTAAATTCATTTTTCTTTTCAATTTTATTATTAATAAAAGAATAATGTACGACCACTATGTTATCATCAAATATTTCAGCGGTTAAAAATCCAGGTCTAGTAGCATTTTTATCAAGTTCTGCATTTGATAAATTTATAACTGGATCATCACACATAGCCGGAATAAAGATTCTTTCTCCTTTGCCGCCTGTTTTTTCTTTTATATGATAATAATGTGAATGTCCTTTAAAACACAAACATTCAATAGTATAAGGGAGTCTTAATTTATAAGAATCTATAGTATGTTGTAAACTAATTATATTCCCATCCCAATTTATAAATGATTTTTTTAAATCTAAGATATTTATGTCGTCCCTTGAAGATAAAATACCTCTTACAAATGGATGCTTATTTATTGCTCTATAATCATGGTTTCCAAGTAATGCATATGTTTTAATATTTTCATCAAAAGGATATTCATTAATAAAATATTCTGCCTGTTGTAGAACATTTAAATCATTTCTGGGCTTAACATCTCCTTCAATAATATCTCCACCATTTAAAATAACATTAAACCCATTTGCAACAGCAAAATCAAACATACCATATGTATAATTCATATTTTCATAAATTGAACAATAATGTGCATCACTGTTAATTAATATTTTTTTATTACCAATACATGTTTTACATAAAAGTTTATTTAATTCTTTATCATATTTACCAGTAGAATATAAAATACTTAATAAAATATTATTTTCAAAATAATTAAACTTTTCCCTTAAATAATCAAAATCATGGCGTTTTTCATAGCAATTACATATTTGTATCTTTAAATCTTTATTTAAGTCTTTTAAACTTTTTATCATAATATATAACTTCTTTCTTAGAATTTATAATAACAAATAATAACAGATATAATCAAGCAAAAAAATTTTTTTAATTAAGATTCAAAATCAATAAATTTTTTATATTTCTTTCCACAATTATTACAAGTAAGTGAAACAGTTATCCAAGTAAATGCATTAGATATATCTTTAAATCCAAGTTCTTTTAATTCATCTTTATTAGGATATTCATATTTTACAGATATAGAAAAATTACTATCTTTACAACGACTACAATTAAAAAGTTTATCTTTAACTTTATTTTTATTAATTGTTCTTAAAGTATTATCATCTTCACAATTAGCATCATAACCATCTATACAACTATTAAATACTTTAATTAACCGACCACATTTTAAACATTTTGCACTTAAAGATATTGAATCATTTTCTTCACTCAAATAAGTACCAAGAATAATATTCTTTTCAATCTCACCATTATAATAAATATTAAAAGCATTAATTTCACAACAATTAACACTTCCAGAAGTAATATCATTTTTAACATAATCAGTTTTAAAAAAGGGTTTTATTTTTAATGGAATCATTTTAATTTCTCCTGTTATTCATTTCTATTTATTATAATAATTTTATCATAGTTTTTGTTATAAATAACATTATAAATTAAAAAAAGACTATTTCTAGCCTTTCCATAATTTTATTTTTCAATAAAAATAGGGCTCTATCCTAAAATAGATCCCTTACAAAAATAATTTAACATTTTTTCCTTGCATAGATTTTATATAATATATCATTAAATATATATCAAGAAAATTTTGTAAAAATATTTTTAAATTTTTTATTTATTATTTCTTGCTTTAATCGCAGCTTGTGAACCGTAATCAATTGGAAAACTTATTAGAACGATATGTCGTTCTATTTTTGACCAAAATGACTAATTATTAATCCCAAACATTGTTTGAAAATAACATATTATCTTTTTGTTTAATAAATATATTTGAATCATCTTGAGAAAAGTTATTTGTCAAGAAGTATAATAATAACCCGCTTCCAAATAAAATTTCTTTATCTTTTTTGATTATTTCTAATGTTTTTTCAATATTCCAACACAATTCACTTGAATCAGCAAATATTAAATAATACTTATATTCTTCTTTCAAGAAATCATTATACATTTCCTTACCCGTTTTCTTGTAATTTTTGCATTCACCATAGAATTTCTTTATATATGCATTTCCGTAAAAGAAGGATCTTAATTCTCTACCCGTTGGTTTACATATATCACTTTGTATCAAAATATTAATTATATATTTTATATCTTCTTCTTTTAATTTGGAATATTTCTTTAAATGATTTTCTAATATTTGCTCTATTTCTTTTTCACTATTACCAGCTATTAGTATTTCAGCATCCCTAACTTGAAACTTATCATTATTCAATCTTAAATATCCATCATAATATTTATATGGATTCCCATTAAAACCATTTCTTTGATAAATTGCTCCTCTTTTTCCATAAAAAGAAACATAATCTCCATTTTTATACTCTTTTAAATAACTATAATCAGGATCTTCTACTTTTATAATATTATTGATTATTCTATATAGATTAATTAGTATTTCATCTTGTTCCTTACAATATTTATAATCAAAATCATTAGTATATATTTTATGTGCAGGTTCAGTTCTTAGGTTTCTTATTTCATCAAGTTTATCATACGATATTTTTCTAAATTCTTTATATTGGCCAAAATAAAATTTAAATATAGTAAAAAATCCATATTTACCTTCTTTCAATTTTTCTTCATCAATATCTTTTTTATTTGGAAGATTATCATAATTCGATATTAATTTTTCTTTTAGAGATTTTGCATCTATATTATCCAAAAAAAGTTTGTACACTTCCATGCAAAAATTAAATCTATTTATTTTTGTTGGATAAAACAATGGAAGAAAAAATTGTAATTCGCCAATTTCATATTCATTTCGATATAGTTTAAATCCATACTTTTTTTCAAATATGTAATTAGTTATTCTAATTCCTTCCAATAATACACTATATATATCTTCCTCATCAGAATCTAACCATTCACCCATTATTAGATTTTTGACATTATATCGATGAAACTCATACCTATCATCTACTTCTTCTAACATAAAAGGTTCAAATATAATCTGTGAATTATAACTTAAATCAATTAAATCTACTAAAAAAATACCAATTATTATTTTATCTTCTAATAAATCATGACTAAGACAAACGTTTTTTATATAAATATTAAGTTTTGAATCATCTGCAGAACATAAGTACCCCATATAACCATTCCAAGAAAAATGAAATTTTGGATTATTTAAAAACAAGTGCATCAATTCTCCATCAAAATATATCGGTCTTAGCGGCGCATAATCCTTTATTAACTCTTTTTGAAATTTTGTTAAATTTAATGATTCAATTTCTTTTCTGTAGTTTTTATAAAAAGTGTTATTTAAAGTAAATCCATAACCATTATTTTATAATATATAATCGTATTTTTTTAAATAATTAAATACTTCTTGTTCAACATCTAAATAGCAGGAATAACCTCTTCCTTTAATAAATTCGTTGCATACAGTTAATAATTGGTCATATGTTAATCTTCTCATAGTAACACCTCAATAATTATTATATCACTTAGTTGATATATTCAGAAATCAAACAATCAGACTTACTTTTTCCTATAATTTCTAGTTTAATAGTTTCATTCATAAAATTTAACTTCCATTCAAAATAGTCATTATGAACTATTATCTTTTCTACAAATTTTTCTATTACTTTTTCATTAACACCATTATAGTTAATATCAAGTAATCTTCTATTACTTTTTTTAACATTCTCAATTCTAACTTCTAATGGTTCTAATGAATTAAATTTCTTTCCTAATTCATTTATTTCTATCTTATATTTTTCTATTCTACTGGATAATTTCTTTTGAAACATATCATACATCGTTACATCTATAGTTTCATCTAGATAATTATCTATTAATCTATCTAGCTTAGACGACTCGTTTTCAACTAATTGATTCAACTTATCAGTTCTTTCTTTTTTATATTTTTTTCTTCCAACAAAAAAAGTAGCCCTAACCTTATTGCTACTTCTTTTTCAAAATTTTTTATATTCTAGTATCACACTAGCTAACCCTTTTTTATGTATTATAATAATTGTTACATAACTACCAATTCCTTTTATTTCAACAAAAAAGAACCTTTCGGTTCTTTCATATTTTTTTAGCCTCACACTTTTGCATTCTAATTTTTTCTTGCTTTAATTGCGGCTTGTGCAGCAGCAAGTCTAGCAACTGGAACTCTAAATGGTGAGCAAGATACATAATCAAGTCCAACATTATGATAAAATTCGATAGATTTAGGATCTCCACCAGTTTCACCACATACACCTAATTGAATATCAGGTCTTGTTGATTTTCCACCCTTAACTGCCATTTCAATTAATTTTCCAACGCCTTTTTGGTCAAGAGTTTTAAATGGATCTTCCTCATAAATCTTTGTTGCATAATAACTTGGTAAGAATTTACCAGCATCATCTCTAGAGAATCCAAATGTCATTTGAGTTAAATCGTTAGTACCAAATGAGAAGAATTCAGCTTCCTTAGCAATTTCATCAGCAGTAATTGCTGCTCTCGGAATTTCAATCATAGTACCAACTTGATATTTTAATTCAATATTAGCAAGAGCAATTTCTTCATCAGCAGTTGCAACAACTATATCTTTAACATATTTAAGTTCTTTAACTTCTCCAGTAAGTGGAATCATTATTTCTGGAACAATATCCCAATCAGGATGATTCTTCTTAACATTAATAGCAGCACGAATTACAGCTCTAGTTTGCATTTTAGCTATTTCTGGATAAGTTACAGCAAGTCTACAACCACGATGACCCATCATTGGGTTAAATTCATGTAATCCAGCAATAATTTCTTTAATTCTTTCTACTGGTTTATTTTGAGCCTTAGCAAGTTTTTCAATATCAGCTTCTTCAGTAGGAACAAATTCATGTAGAGGTGGATCTAAATAACGAATTACAACACTATCACCTTCTAATGCTTCATATAAAGCTTCAAAATCACCTTGTTGATAAGGTAAAATCTTTTCTAAAGCAGTTTCTCTTTCTTCTAAAGTATCTGCACAAATCATTTCTCTAAAAGCAGCAATTCTATCTTCTTCAAAGAACATATGCTCTGTTCTACAAAGTCCAATACCTTCAGCACCAAGTTCATGAGCCTTCTTAGCATCTCTTGGAGTATCAGCATTTGTTCTAACTTTTAATGTTCTAAATTCATCAGCCCATGCCATTACACGACCAAATTCACCAGTAATTGTAGCATCTACAGTTGGAATAATACCTTCATAAATATTTCCAGTTGTTCCATCAATAGAGATTTCATCACCTTCATGGAATGTTTTACAAGCTAAAGTAAATTTCTTATTAGCCTCATCCATATGGATATCACCACAACCAGATACACAACAAGTGCCCATACCACGAGCAACAACTGCTGCATGACTAGTCATACCACCGCGAACAGTTAAAATACCTTGAGCAGCTTTCATACCAGTAATATCTTCTGGAGAAGTTTCAAGTCTTACTAAAACAACTTTTTCACCTTTTTCAGCCCACTTAACAGCATCATCAGCAGTAAATACAACTTTACCAAAAGCAGCACCAGGTGATGCACCTAATCCTTTACCAATAGCTTTAGCATTCTTTATAGCAGCTTCATCAAATTGAGGATGTAATAAAGTATCTAAATTTCTTGGATCAATCATTAAAACAGCTTCTTCAGGAGTACGCATTCCTTCATCAACTAAATCACAAGCAATCTTTAAAGCAGCCTTAGCTGTTCTCTTACCATTTCTAGTTTGTAACATATAAAGTTTACCATGTTCAACAGTAAATTCCATATCCTGCATGTCTCTATAATGATTTTCTAAAGTATTACAAACACTAACAAATTCTTTAAATGCTTCTGGGAATTTTTCTTCCATTTCACTAATATGCATTGGAGTTCTAACACCAGCAACAACATCTTCACCTTGAGCATTAGTTAAGAATTCACCAAATAATCCTTTTTCTCCAGTAGCTGGATCACGAGTAAACGCAACACCTGTTCCACAATCTTCACCCATGTTACCAAAAGCCATAGATTGAACATTAACAGCAGTTCCCCATGAATAAGGAATATCATTATCTCTTCTATACACATTAGCTCTTGGATTATCCCATGATCTAAATACAGCCTTAATAGCGCCCATTAATTGTTCTTTAGGATCACTTGGGAATTCAGAACCAATTTTATTTTTATATTCTTCTTTAAATTCTCTAGCAAGTTCTTTTAAATCATCAGCATCAAGTTCAACATCTAACTTAACACCTTTTTCTTCTTTCATTTTATCAATTAATTCTTCAAAGTATTTCTTTCCAACTTCCATAACAACGTCAGAATACATTTGAATAAATCTTCTATAACAGTCCCATGCCCATCTTGGATTATTAGATTTCTCAGCTAATACTTCAACTACATCTTCATTTAAACCTAAATTTAAAATAGTATCCATCATACCAGGCATAGATGCTCTAGCACCACTTCTTACAGAAACAAGTAAAGGATTTTCTTTATCGCCAAATTTTTTACCAGTAATTTCTTCCATTTTACCAATATACTCATTAATTTGATCTTGAATCTCTGGACTTATTTCTTTTCCATCTTCATAATATTTTGTACATGCTTCAGTAGTAATAGTAAATCCCTGAGGAACTGGTAAACCTAAATTTGTCATCTCAGCTAAATTTGCACCTTTACCACCTAATAGATTACGCATATCAGCGTTACCTTCAGTAAACAAATAAACATATTTTGTCATTAAATCTTCCTCCCTTAAAATGTTTATTATGCTCTAGGATGAGCCTTCATATAAGCAAGTCTTACCTCATCATTAGTTAAATGAGTATAAATACCTGTCGTACCCAAACTAGAATGTCCCAATAATTCTTGCACACTTTTAATATTACAACCTTCATTTAACAACATAGTTGCAAAAGTATGTCTAAATGTATGGGGTGATACTTTTGATTTAATACATGATTTCTTAACAATTTTATCAATTATAAGTCTTATCCCTCTATCAGTTAACTTATCTCCTAAATGATTAATAAATAAATATTCACTATCTTTACCATTTAATAGTTTACTTCTACATTCCTTCAAATAAGAATCAAGAACCTTTGCACATTCCTTATTATAGAACACAAATCTTTCCTTACTTCCCTTACCCATTATCTTAATTTCTCTTTCACTAAAATCAATATCTTTAATTTTAATATTAGATAATTCACTAACTCTTAATCCAGTAGCAAAAAGCATTTCCAAAATAAGTCTATTACGATATTCATAATCATCTTTATCAATAACACTTATCATAGTTAAATACTCATCATACTTAAAATAATTAGGTAACCTCTTAGGAACTTTTAAATTACTTGCTGCCTTAAAAGGATTTCCATTAATCTTTTCTTCTAACTCTAAATAATTATAAAAACTTCTTATTGAACTATCAATTCTATTAATAGTAGTACTTTTATAATTTTGTTTAGCTAAAAATAAAGTAAAATTAGATACATCCTTATATTTAACAGTTAAATAATTTAAATTATTCTTATCTAAATATTCAAAATATTTAAATAAGTCTAATTCATAATTTTTCTCTGTATAATCCGAATATTTTTTCTCATAAGAAATATAATCTAAAAATTCATATATTATCTCTTTTCCTTCCATATTATCACTCCTTAAGTCTACCATAAAAAAAAGAAAAAAACTATTAAATAGCTTCTTTCTTTACAATTTTTCAATTTTTTCTTGTTTTTGTTTTTTAGTTTTTTTAACTTTACTATTTTTCTTTATTGCTCTATCTTTTGGAGGTTCTAAATTAACATTTTTTACTTCTTTTTTCTCTTTCTTAAGTTTATATTTATCACTTCTCATATATTTAACTATAAAATAAACTATAATACAAAATACTCCAAAACTAATACCATAAATATAATTTAAATAAGAATCAATAAAACTTTCATATTTTATTTTAATAACATAATTTGATTCTAGAAAACCATTTTTAACTTTAATTACTATTTGACTTCCATCACTTATATTATCATTTCCAGTTATCTCATATTCATAATTATCATCGTTAACTATATTTAAATTTAACTTTTTAACACCATATTTAACTAATAAATTATATTCAAACACAGACTGTTTAAAATTTAAATTATATTTATCTATAGTTATATTTTTAAGCATTGGTGGATCATCACTTATATTTTTACTTACTAATAAAGCATAAGTAGTAATTACATCATTATCAACGACATCTATTGTTATTGTATTAAATCCATCAACTAAATCATTTACATTATCACTTATATTAACAACTGCAGTATCACTAACTGCATTCGCAACCACATTTAATTTTGATGTATCACCTTTAATACTTATATTATAACTATAAATAAATTTACTAAAATTAATTTCATATCCTTCAACACTAAGATCTTTTAAGTAATTAATAGTATCACTACTATTATTTTTAAAACAAGCATATAAACTTGAATTCTTAGTTAAATTATAAACACTATATTTTTTATAATTTTCACAAAGAGCATCTTCACTCCATCCAACAAATTCAAATCCTTCATTTGTTGGAGGAATTATATTGGCAATATGTGTCTCGCATCCAGCATCTCCAGTTGTCTCGCATCCCGTTTTAATTAATGTTTGACTCTCATCCATAAAATATAAATTTAATTCATACTTTCTTTTATTACCTACAGCAGTTGTTGTAGTTGTCGTAGAATTAGTAGTATTGCCACTTCCATCTCCTTTAACCGTAATTGTATATTTTAAATCTCCATTATCATGAAAATTACTCTCAGAACTTAAATATTTAAATTTAACTTCACTTAAGGATATAACATATTTTTGATCATTACCTATCTTAGGAGCACTAAAAGTAAATATTCCAATTGTAGTTGGAGCATTAAATCCAGGCCCTATAATATTTAAATTACTATTATTACCACTATTACTATAACCTTTTGAATATACTTCACTCTTTAATTTAATATCGTTACCATAATCTAAATTAGCAGTTAAATTATACAAACTATTAGAAGAATTAGATAATATACATTTAAAATCATTACCACTTTTAACAGTTCTATCACAATAAAACTCTATTGCAAAAACATTTAATGGAATTAATAATAACATAAACAATAAATATTTAATATTTTTCACTAACAAACACCCTATCTTTATATATAAAGAATAACATAAACTAGACTAAAATTAAAGTCTAAAATTATTTTAATATGCTTTTTAAATAATTAACTACCCCATCATTATTATTATCGTCTAATGTAATATCATTTGCTTTATTTTTTACTTCGTCTAAAGCATTTTTCATTGCAACACCAAAACCAACATTTTCAATCATTACGACATCATTTAGTCCATCACCAAACGCTATAATATCATTATTATTTATACCTATTTTATCTTTTAATATACATAATCCATTAAATTTATTATCATTTTGATTTATAAGAGTTATCCATTTTTTATTTGAAAAAGAATCTTCCATTATAAATGAACCAATATCTTTATAATTATTTTTTAAATCCTCTAAAAATACATTAACCATACTTTTATTTTTTAAACTTATAGTAACATTATACACTTCATTTATTTTATCAAAAAATTCATCTTTATTATCTATTTTTTCTACATATGGTTCAATATTTCCTGTTCTTGATCGATAACTCAAAATATTCTCATAACTATTTATTTCAAAAACTTCATATTCATCTAAATATTTTATAAATAACGCTTTAATATTTTCAGTTTTAATAGAACTTTTATATAAACTTTTATCATTACTTACATCATAAATATACGTTCCATTATTTCCAATTATATAATTAATATAATCAAATTCACCTAACGCATACCTAGCTCTTCCTAAAGTTCTACCTGTATCTACACATATGATATAGCCTTTATCTTTTAGCTCTTTCAAATATTTTTTGCTTTTTTCACTTACATTCTTATTTTTATTCAATAAAGTTCCATCTAAATCAGTTACAATCATTTTATACATAATACATACCTCATATCATAATAATTTTATCAAAGATATAATTTATTTCAATAATTTTTATCAAAATAAAACCTAAAGATATTAAATCCTTAGGTATAATTTCAAATGGTAGCGGCGGAGAGATTTGAACTCCCGACCTGCCGGGTATGAACCGGATGCTCTAGCCAACTGAGCTACACCGCCATTTCCAAAGCACAAAATTATATTATCAAATAATTTAACTTTGTGCAATAGTTTTTAAAATTATTTTAGTATAAAAATAAGCTTTATTTATTCCTCAGGAACATCACTTTTAACTTTATCTTCAGTTACAAATTCATAACTACCATCATCAAAAGTAACTTTAATACTTAATCCTAAAGCATAATTATATTTATTATATATAACAATTATTTCTTTTTCTTTAATATTTTTATCATAACTAAATTCTTTAATGCCATATGATTCTAATAATTCATTAAATTCAGTACTTTCTTCTTCTAATGCTTTTTCAAATTTAATAGTATAAGTATTATTCCAATTACTCTTATCATTAGAAGTATGATCAACATTAAACTCTTTTTCTTTTACTTCCTTAAAAGAATAACCTTCTTTAACAGTTAACTTAACAGTCTTATTAACTTTATTATTCGCATTATCACTTATAATTATTTCAATTTTATAATTACCTGCTTTACTACTTAAATCTCCATCATTAGCGTCCTTAAAACTTACAACACATGGCATTGATAAATCAGTACAAGTATTAACAAAATCATAAGCATTATATTCTTCATTAACACCAACAGTTAAATCGTTAACCCCCACTATTGGTTTAGTCGTATCTTTAACAAATACCTTTCCTCTACTAATATCATCATTTTTTATAACCCTAAAAGCATATTCTCCTACTGAAGAAACTTTACCTTCATCATCTGTTACAACTGACGATAAATCTAATTTATAATCACCATAATTATCACATTTAATATAATCTTTAATATCTGTACTTAACTTACTACCTAGTTCAACAGTTACATCTTTAACTTTAAGATAATTCTTTTTATAATAATTTTTATAACCATAATAAAGACCACCAATAACTAATAATATAATTAAAATTACTATAACAACATTTCTTTTATAATGATCTTCTATATAAAAATCTTCATCCATTAAATCCACCTCGCAAAGTATATATTTCTTGTATAACCTGCTTCATAACTATCATAAAATCCATTAATTGCCTCTATTGTTTTTCTAACTAAATTCTCTCCTGATTTAACTCTTATATTAAGGACATCTTTTTGTAATTGTTTTCTAAACATATAATCTTCAATATATTTATTTAATACATAATCTATTTTTTCAAGAGTCTTTAAATCTTCTTCATTATTTACATCAGTTTCAAATATAAATTTACGATATATTTCTATTAATCTCCCACTAATATAATCATCATCAAAAAACGTAAAATTATTTATATTATAAAAATTAGGACAATGTTCTAAAACTTTTTTATTATTCATAATTATTATTTCCTTCTCTATCCTAAATAATTATATCACTTAATAAGACTATCTTTCAACAATTTTATCTATTTTACTAGCACATATACTTCCTATTAATACAGCTCCAATACCTGCAAGTTCAGGATAATACATATATAAAACGAATGCGATTATTCCAATTAGTATACCATAAATAACTTTTCCAGTTGTTGTAATAGGACTTGTTTTATAATCAGTTGCAATAAATACAAAAGTAAAAAGAACACTATTGGAAAATAAACTATCAAGTACAAGAATAATATCTCCCTTAATAAAACCATAAATAATAATTAAAATAAAGTATGTAACAAAAGAACTTATTGTAATTTCTTTCTTATAAAAATCTTGGCAAAATAATATTATTACACTTATTAACAAAAGAATTATATTAGTAGTGTTTATTCCTCCACTACCCATTCCCATAAAATAATCAAGAGGTCTTAAATGTAAATTATTCATCTTTTCATAAACATTTAAAAAACTAAAATCTCCAACTAAATTCATAATAATAAATATTATTAATGCCATAACAGCAACAACATTAACATATTTTTTCTTCATTAATTTATATAAAAACAAACAAACAAAACAAACTATTGCAAATACATAAATTGGAGTATTTATACTTATAACACTAGCAAGTAACAACCCATAAAAAGGATAATTATACATATTAATACAAGATATTAACTTAGTATTCTTATGTTTAATAAATCTATCATAAATAAATGGTACAATCATTCCAATAACTATCCCTAATATATCAAATATTAAAGGTTTAAACATTCCAAATAAGTTTACTAATCCTTGCGTATATAATTTAATTCCATTTTTATAAAAACCTGCAATAACTAAAGGAATAATAGATAATAACATAATATTATTTATTTTTTTAATATTTAATTTTGTATCTATAAATCTATTCATTTTTTTCTCCTAAAGATATATTTGAAGGACACACATACTTACAAGCTCCACATTTAATACATTTATCCATCTTATAACCAGTAACTGGATTAGCGCCTACTGGACAATGTTTAACACATAAACCACATCTAATACATGGCATAGTTTCATTAAATACTTTACTTGTAACAAATATACTTCTAATATTTTCTGTGATAATCATATCATCATCATTAACTTCATAACCAGATATTAATCCGTTAATAACCAAATGATAATCATCACCTTTAATTTTAAAATTTTTATCTAATAATTCTTTTACACTAGTACCAAGTTTAACATTAACAATTTTAGGTTTATTAATCATATTACCACTTACTGTAATTAATTTTTCTGTAACTGGTTTATTCTTTCTTAACACTTTATATATATTAAATACATCATTTACATCTAAAAATATAGCATCATTATTAAATAATTCATCTTTTAATATCATCTTATTTCCAATCGGATATAAATCAGCCATTAATTTTAAATTGATATTAGGATAAGTACCAATTAAATTTAATAAATTAACAACATTATCAGTATCATTATCTTTAACAACCATTACACATTTATTTATACCAAGAATTTTAATTAATGCATCTACTGTATCTAATATATTATCAGAATAACTGCTAATTAACTTACTTAAATTTTCTTCATACAATTCATAATCAATTCCCGATATAATTAAATTTTTACTTTCAAAATCTTCTCTAATACTAGTATATTTATGAATTAAATCAATAAATTCTTCTTTACTATATTTATTAATATTTTTAACACTTTTCTTTATCGCTTTATTTTCCATAAAATCATTAGCTATACATATACATTTAACTTTTTCCTGGTTTACATTCATTTCATTTAAACTAACAATTTTACCTGAAACACTGCTAAAAATAAGTTGATTATCATTATCAAATATTGGTTCATCTAATGTTACTTTATCATGATTCTTTTTAAGTAATTTATAATTATTATAAAAAGGAATATATATATAATCTGGATTCAAAAAATTCTTTATTTCTTTATCACATTTTAAATTTTCATCTTTATCTAACTTTAAAAAACGTGCCATACTTATCAACTACCTTTACATAAGTATAACACGTTAATTATAAATTAACATTATTTAATTTCTTCATTATTATTTAATGTTTCATAATATGTTACTATTTCTTTATCATAATATGTAATTACTCCACTTGGTAAAAGCAACATTCTATCAATATTTAAGCTATCAACAAACTCTAAATTATGAGATACCACTAACATAGTTCCTTCGTAATCTTTAAAGATATCGGCTATTTTTAACTGAGTCATAGGATCTAAATGATTGGTTGGTTCATCAAGTAATAACGTATTTGCTCCACTAAGAGCTATTTTAGCAAGTCCAACCCTTGATCTTTCTCCCGGTGATAAAACTCCAGCAAGTTTATTAATATCCTCTCCTGAAAATAAGAAATTACCTAAATATCTTCTAACTTCATAATCAGCTAGTCCATAATTATTAAAATTATTTAAAATCGTTTTAGAGTTATCAATAATTTCATGTTCTTGAGCATAATAGCTAATTAAAGTTTTATCATTAATTTTAATTTCGCCATCTATTGGTTTTAATGTACCCATAATTAATCTTAAAAGTGTTGTTTTACCAATTCCATTTTCTCCAACAATAAGAATTTTTTCTCCTCTTTGAATAGTAAATGATAAATCGTTATATAATAAGTTATTTTCATCATAACCAAATTTTAAATGATTAACTTCAATAGGAATACTAGTACTTGGATAATTAATTTTAATTTTAAATTTAGTTATTTTTTGTTTCTTTTCTGCTTCTACTTTAACCTGTTTTAATTTTTCTAACTTTTTAATTCTATCTTTAGCAATATTAGCTTGTTTTTCAGTTCCATGAAGATATTTAGCAATTATTCTTTTTAACTTTTCTTCTTCATCACTTTGCTTAGCTATTAATCTTTCTCTTGCTTTATCTTTTTCTTCCTTAATTTTTAGATATTTTTCATAATTACCATTAAATATTTCAAAATTATGTTTTACTTTATCAACATATAATGTTTTGGTAGTTACTTCATTTAAGAAAGATGTATCATGAGATATTACTAGAATCATTCCATTATATTGTTTTAAGTATTCAATTATAAAATCTTTAGTATCTAAATCTAAATGATTAGTTGGTTCATCTAAAAGAAGAATATGAGCTTTAGAATATAATAAACGAGCAAACGCTATTTTAGATTTTTGGCCACCAGATATATCTTTAAGTTTTAAATCTAACATATTAGAATCAATATTCATTCCACTTATTATTTTAAGTAAAATATTTTCATAATTATATTGATCATAATAATCTAATTCATTATTTATTTTATTAATTTTTTTAGTTATAATTTTATATTCTTTATCATCAGCTGTAACCATTTTTTCATAAAGGGTTGTAAGTTCATCTTCTAACCTTTTTATTGGTCTACCTTCTAACAAATATTCAAACACTGTTAAATCACCATTTTCTGGAGTTTTAATAACTTGAGGTAAATAACCAATTTTATAATCAGTTGGAATAACCATTTTACCATTATCAAGAGGAATTTCACCCAATATAACTCTAAATAATGTCGTTTTACCTGCACCATTAACACCTACTATTCCTACTTTATCATTTGCATTAAAACTGCTACTAGCGTTATCATAAACAACTTGAGTTCCAAAATTAAGATATATATTTTCAAATCGCATTAGTTACTCACCTCTCTTTAATTAATCAATAATAAAAGTATAACACAAAATAAAAGAAATATTATAAGTCATTTTGTAACTTTAATATTTTTTAGTAAGCACCAAAAGCACTTACAATTTGCGTCTCTATATATTCTTATTACCCAAAAGGCGTCATTTTACTTGTTTATTTAAAAACTTTTACACTCGTTTGATGTTATTTCAAATTATTAAAAATTGGCAAAAATAAAAAAGACAACTTTTTCAAGCCATCTTTCTAAAAATTAGTTTTCTTTAAGAAAGTCTAATGCTTTACGCATTTTTAAATCATAACCGATAACTTCACTATCTCCAATATGAGTAGTAATTTCTTCTTCAGTAGTTCCATACATTTCAGCTAATCTCTTAACTTCTGCTTTAACTTCATCATCAGTTACAGTTAAATTTTCCTTTTCTACAACACCTTCAAGTAAGTATCTAGTTTTAATTCTAGCAACTGCTTGTGGTTCAATATTTTTCTTTAAAGTTTCTAAATTTCCTTTAGTAAACTCTAAATATTGTTCTAAACTAATACCTTGCATTGATAATTCTCTTCTATAATCATCAATCATACGTTCTTTTTCATCTTCAATGATTTCAGGATTAATTTCTACTTCTAAATTTTCAACAGCTTTACCAATTAATTCATCTAAATATTTATTTTCAGCATCTTCTTCTTTATGAGTAAGTAAATCCGCTTTAACTTTTTCTTTTAAACCTGCTTCATCTTTAACATCGTCATAGCCTAAATCTTTAAAGAATTCTTCATTAATTTCAGGTAACACTCTCTTCTTAATTAAATTTAATTTAACTTTAAATAATACATCTTTACCCTTTAAATTTTCAACATAATCTTCTGGAAATTTTAAGTTAAGTTCTTTTTCTTCTCCAACTTTCATTCCAATAACGCCATCTTCAAATCCAGAAATAAATGTATTAGTACCCAATTCTAAAGGATAATTAGCTCCAGATCCACCTTCTAATTTTTCTCCGTCAACAAATCCTTCGAAATCGATTACAGCAGTATCTCCTTTTAATGCTTCCCCTTCAGTTTCTTCCACAACATCAGCATAATGAGATCTTAAATGTTCAATTTCATGATTAACTTCTTCTTCGGTAACTTCTACTTTTTCTTTTTTAACACCTAATTTAGTATATTTGCCTAATTTAACTTCCGGTTTTTCAATAATAGTAAATTTATAAGTAATACCTTTTTCATTTACTGAAGTAATATCTACTTTACCAGGGCAAACAGGATGTAACTTATTTTCAGCAACAACATCTTTATATGCTTCATCTAAAGCCATTTCACTTGCTTCCATATATAAAGATTCAATACCAAATTTTTTAATAAATACTTCCTTAGGACAATTTCCTTTTCTAAAACCATCTACTTGAGTATCTTTAGATTTCTTTTTAAATGCTTTATCTAATAAATCATCCCATTTTTTTCCTTCAACTTTAAATTCTATTTCTTTAACGTTTTTCATTCTATCTTCCTTCCCTTAACAAAAAATATTATATCTAAGTTTATAATATTAATCAAGCAATTTAATTCACTAAATTAGGCATTTTAACCACATTAATACTACAACTCCGCCAATTTTTCTATCGCCTCATCAAAAGTAGCTACACTTATAATTTTAATATTATAATTATATTTTTCCATTTCTTCCATAACCTCATCATAGTTATCATTAGGACAAATAAACACAGTAGCCCCCTCTTTAACAGCAGATGCAAGTTTATAATTCACTCCACCAATTTCACCAACTGTACCATCTCTACTAATAGTACCAGTACCAACTATTTTATTTCCTTTTGTAATATCCCCCTCAGTAATCGCATTATATATTGATAAAGCCATTATAAGACCACCTGAAGGACCAGATTCACTTTCTTTATTCTTAATATCAATATTATGACTACTTTCTAAATCTAAAATTGAAATAGAAGAAACACCTATTAATTTTTTACCATTATCTTCATATATTTTAGAATAAGTTTCATATTCTTTATTATTTCTTTTATATTTTATTAATAAACCATCAGCTCCATTTAAATCATTAATATATTTACTCAAAATTTCTATACTCTTAAATTTAATATTATTGTAGCTTAATAGTTCATCTCCTACTTTTAAATCACTAACATTATCTTTAGTAATATAATAGGCATAAAAATGTTCTCCCAATACGTTATAATTAATGTTTGCTTTATTAAATGCAACATATTTCGCATTGCTAATTGCTTCCTCATAATCTAACTTATCTTGTTTATTAGCATCTTCCATAGTTTCATTATCAAGTAAAACATCACTATTTTTAACAACTTCCCAGTTAGGCATAAATTTACTAAGCAAATAAATTGGAGTTCTTCCCTTCATTGCTGTAACATAAGCCATATTAAAAGACCCCTCTGAACTATAAATATTATCTCCTATTACTCTACTATTCATATTTACTATACCACCAGGCTTATAAACAGTATAACCAGTATCATAAAAACAAAAGACAATAAATATAATTAAGAAGAATAGTTCTTTTAAATTAAAGATACTATATTTTTTATATAATTTTTTTAACTTTTCCATACAATTTATTATATCACTTAATAGGAGAATATATGAAGAACATTTTTAAAATTTTACTTATATTTATGTTTATTTTACTAATATTTTTTAAAAGAAACATCATAGTACTAAGTACCATTGAATCAATTGAATTATTTAATAAATCACTATTTCCTAGTATATTTCCCATTATGATCTTAAGTGATTTTATTTTAAGTACTAATTTTATTAATATCTTAAGTAACACCATAGGTAAAGTATTTTCTAAAATATTTAATTTAAATAATATATCTATATATCCCTTTTTTATGTCATCAATATGTGGTAGTCCCAGTAATGCAAAATACATTAATGATCTACTAACTAATAACTATATTAATAAAACCGAAGCTATTAAACTACTATCAATGTGTAATTTATTTAATCCCCTATTAATTATATCATTAACTAAATATCTTAACTTAAAAGATAGTATAATAATTATTATTTTAAATATATTTATAAATTTAATTGTTGGTTTAATAAATAGAAATATTAAAATCGAAGCTTTAAATAAGAGCTTTATTAGTAAAAAATTTAATTTAGTTAACTCTATTGCCAATAGTCTTAATACTTTAATATCAATTTTTGGTATCGTAACCTTTTTTAATATTATTAATAATTTATTACCTATAAAACATCCTTTAATTACGGGAATATTCGAAATAACAAATGGATTAAATTTAATAAATAAAATAAATATAACCTATAAATATAAATTAATATATACTGCTATATTAATGAGTTTTAGTGGTTTATCTATAATTACCCAAATAAAAAGTATTTTCAATAAAGAAAATACTTTAAACTTTAGTTTATTCTATAAATCAAGAATAATTCATTTAATCTTATTTATTATTTTAATATATATTTTATATTAAATGATTATTCACCAATACGAAAGGCTGGAGCGAAGCCAGTTGGACTATTAGCAAAATCACTACCCCATGACCCATCATCATTAATAAGTAAGAAAATATTGTTAACTTTTATATTTGAATCGGATGTACGAAGCCACCAAAAAGAATTTGAATTATCAAATTGCTTTATAGCACCTGAACAGTTATCAGTTACCACGCCTTTTGATTTATAATAATCTAATTGTCTTGTTTGATTATATGCTGCATCATGATCAGTATTATTTTCTAGCACTTCATGTGCACTAAGTAAATATATTTTATCGTTCGACGTAATATTTGGAGTCTCACTACCGCCTGATATAACATCTGTAGATATTATGACATTTTGTAAATCACTTGGTAATTTTTGTAAGAAATCTCCGTTTGCATATGTTCTAATTTTAGAATCTTTCCAACCACCAACATTAGTAGCAGTATCATTCATACCTCTTTCTTCTAAAATATCAACAAACTCTACTACAAAACCACACGCTGTTTGTGAAAAGCCTGCATTATTGCATTCACTTGGTGTTGTGATATTTGCAATTCGCACTGTATAATTTGTACCATTTATTGAAACTTCTTTTTCATCTCCAACTGAATATGTAGTTAAATTATTACTTTTAGCAACTGCTGCTATTATTTTCCATGAATCTTCAGCAAATGATTTTGATTTTATTTTTAATTCAGCAGTAATTTTTACCTCGCCATCTGGCATTGTAAAATTTATTGTTTGATTTTTATCACAAGTTATATTCGTACATGAAACATTTACTAATTCATATAGATTATTATCAAAAGTGAAATCTATTGTTACCATTTCACCTTTTTTATATTTACCAGCCCCATTTACACTTATTAATTCACCATTTTCCGCACTCACACTTACATTATGTTCTTCCAATGAAGTAGCATGATTATCCGTGGTTATATAATTTATTACTAAATCATAATTATCGTTATTATCACTAACAGGAAGAGTTATTTTTAAACTAGCCATATCACTATTTTCTTCGGTAATTATATCTATATCTTCTTTTGGAGCAACATTTATTTCTCTAACAGTTTGAGTTTCAATTATTTTATCTTTTCCTCTTTTATAACCTAAAAAATATTTTCCATTATTTTCATAATAAACTATATATCCTTCATTGTTTTTTACATTATTTTCATCATATATTAATTTGATACATTTAACATTTGTTGCAGTACCAGGTACAATACTATTATTTGTCATATCACAAGTTTTAGTAGGCACATCAGCAAGACCAAATGAACTTAAATCTCTCTCAACTTCCCTCGTAATAACAGCAACAGTTATTTTAATATCATTCTTATTATTTTGTTTATCATATATATTTTTTATAGTAGTAATAATTTGAAATAGAAATATCATAACAACCGAAACTAACGATATACTTACTATTATTTCTACTAATGTAAATCCCTTCTTATTCATTATAGACTCCTTATTATTTGATTTTCCTTATGTATATTTGTTTCTATAGCAATTCTTTCATTAACAAACATCAATAATAAAACATTCATTAAAAATGATCCACCATAAGATAAAAATGGAACTGGAACACCTGTAAGTGGAATAAGTGCAAGTATTCCAAGTAAATTAATAGCTAGATGTATCGTTATATAACAAAAAGTTCCATAAGCTATAATTGATCCTCTAATTGTTGATGCCTCTTTTGATATTTTAAGTAATCGAAACAACAATAAAATATACATTAATAAAACCACTGTAGCTCCTAATACACCTATTTCTTCAACTATTATTGGAAATATAAAATCTGTATGTGCTTCCGGTAAATATAAATATTTTTGAGTTGAATTACCTAATCCCTTACCAAATAATCCACCATTAGAAATAGCTATAAAACCATTACATACTTGATAACCAGTTTTCTCTGTATATCTTGTACAAGGATTTTTAAAATTTAAACGATCCATTTGTTCTTTAGTTAAAAGATTACCCGATAAAACTACAAAAAGTACTAATAAAAAACATAACACTACCCCAGACTTCTTAAGCAAATTATACCCTTTAGATTTAATAGGCATAAAAATAATTAATAAACCAAGTATTCCTGCAATAATTATAGCAGTACCTAAATCCGGTTGAATAGCAACTAAACCAACTCCAATTACTCCAAGAACAATAGGAACATAAATTTTATTAGAATTAAACTCTTTCTTTAATATAATTTTTTCATAAAAAACCCCAAAATAAAGTATCAAAGCAGTCTTTAAAAACTCACTTGGTTGAATAGTTATAGGTCCAATTTTAAACCATGATTTAGCACCATTTATAATAGATCCATAAGTAAATATTAATGCAAGCACTATTAAAATTATATAAAAATAAGCCTTAGTCAAATATTTATATTTACTAGTAGGTATTCTAATAATAAAGAATAAACCAATAATCCACATAACAATTGAAATAAAAGCTTGTTTTTTAAAAAAATAAGAAGATTCTACTTTATAAAATAAAACTGCAGATATTGAAGATGCACTAAAAACCATTACTAATCCAAAGATAGTAAATATCAAAACTATAAGCAAAAATTTTTTATCTAATTTATTATATAATTTTTTCATCTAGCACCTACTATAACAATTTTATCACAAAAAAACTTGTAAATAAATACAAGTAATTCATAATTTTTCATATATACACCATCTATTTTGGTACGTTAATCAAATGGAATTTTTTATTTTTTCGGGCCGTCTATTTTCACGTGCTTTCGCACGCAGAGGGCGTCCTCTAGAAACCGATTTTCCTATCCCTGCTAAATTATGTTGTTTCTTGCTTTACACATTATTTACGTTTTCTCCGATACGGAAAGCCGGAGCGAAGCCAATAGTATTGTGAGCACTACTGCCATACAAGTCGCCGTTGTCACTGACACCAATGAAAAAACTGCTACTGCCGGAATCAGCCGCACGAAGCCACCACGGATATGCCGTATCATCAATATTATACCATTTCATTGCACTAGAACAATGTCCATCTGTTGTTACATTTCTTGCTTTATAATAATCCAACTGTCTTGTATTGTTCCATGCTGTATCAAATGTAGATATTGATATACTTGTTCCATCTTCATATACTTCATGTGCGCTTAGTAAATATAATTTATCTGTTGATTCCCAGTTACCATCTGCTCTACTTGCGTTCGTATCACTAGATCCATGTCCTGATATTACATTGGTATCTATTATTACTTTTTGTAAATCACTTGGTAAATAACTAAAATACACTCCATTTGCTAATTCTCTTGCTTCTGTTGATGACCAGCCACCTACATTTGTACTTGTGCTATTCATTGATCCAGTCATTAGGATATCAACAAACTCAACAACAAATCCACAAGCTGTTTGGGAAAAATCTTCTCTAGTACATTCTTCAGGTGTTGTGTTATTGGCAACACGCACTGTATAACTTTTTCCACCTATTTCTACTTCTTTTTCTGATCCTACTCTATATTTTGATGCATTTCCTGATTTTACATTGTTTGCTATTTCTTCCCATGTATCTGTAGCAAATGTACTTGCTTCTGGTGCTGTTACAACTATTTTTCCATTAAAGGTTGCACCTTTATTATAATCCTGATTAAAACCAGTATCTCTAAATATCATTCTTAAATTTAATGTTAATACTTGCTCTTCCGTACTTGATTTAAATTCACCATATGCTAGTTCTTGAGTTGAAGTGTTTCTACTCCAATCATCAATATAACCTATTACATATCCGACTTGACTTGTTGGTAAAGCAAATTCTTGAGCAAGATCTTCATTTAATAGAGCTGTGCCTTTTAAAGTACAACTTATATTCTCATTTGTATCCATTCTTTTAATAAAATACACAAGTTCAGCATTTTTAAATGTATTTTGATATTCAATACTTATTACATATGGCATTGATAAACCATTTGATGCTGCTGTATTTATTCCTGCTAATGTAAATGTCTTATCAACTAAAATATTATTACCTGGTTGAATATTAGTTACCGGTATTATATTATCAGTCCCATCATTATAATTAATTAACATTCTACCACTTTTTGATATTATCTGAGCTGTTGATCCTTCCGGATTACTTGCTGTAAAGAATGCATAACCTATTCCAATAAGCACTAGTGATACAACTAAAATTGTTGTAATTATCAATATTTTTTCTGTTGTTATTTTGTTTTTCATAAAAAATTTCACAACCTATCCTATAATATATATTATATCTCGGTTTACCCCCTGTCAAGCGAACGAATGTATTTTTATAATTTAATTGAAAAATGTTCGTTTGACGTATAAATTTTAATTACTTAATCTAACTTAACACTAACTAACTTAGATACACCTGATTCCTGCATTGTTATTCCATATAAAGAACCTGCATATTCCATCGTTCTCTTTTTATGAGTAATTACAATAAATTGAGTCTTATTATCATATTCTTTTAAATAATTACCAAATATATCAACGTTTGCTTCATCAAGTGCTGCTTCCGCCTCATCTAAAATACAAAATGGTACTGTTCTAATATTAATAGTAGCAAATAAAAGTGCTAAGGCTGTCATTGATGCTTCTCCACCAGATAAAGTCTTTAAACTCTTAATTTCTTTTCCAGGAGGGCATGCTTTAATCTCTAAACCACTAGTTAAAATATTATTTTCATCTAAAAGAACTAACTTTCCTTCTCCACCTCTAAATAACTTCTTAAATACCTTACAGAATTCATTATTTAAAGCATTAAAAGTAGATAATAATCTTTCCTTCATCGTATCATCTAATTCATTAATTATCTCTAATAAATCATTAATAGATCCCGTTAAATCTTCTTTTTGTTTAGTTAAAAATTCATATCTAGTATTAATACGCTCATATTCCGCAATAGATCCTGTATTAACATCTCCTAAATTCTTAATATCCCTCTTTAAATTATTAACCTTAATTCTAGCATCAGGTAAATCTAAATCTAACTTATATTCTTTAGCTTTATCATAAGTCATACCATACTCTTCATTTAATCTTAATAAATATGTATCTAATTTAGATTCTTCTTTACTTATATTAACTTCTAAAGTTCTGATTTCATTCATTAATTTGTTATATTCACTATTTTGTTTACGACTATTAATCTCTAATTCATTAATTTCTGATTGTAAATCATTTCTTGTGCCTTTTAACTCATTAATATTTAATTCTATTTTTTCCTTTTCACCATTAACTTTGTAGTATTCATCTAATAATTCTTGTAACTTACTAGAAATATCATTATTTAATAATCCAATATTTCCATTAATTTCATTATTAACACTTATTAAATTATTATTTAATATTTCTAAATCATTATTTTTCCTAATAATATATTCTCTAGCTCCATTAAGTTCATTATTAGCATCAAATACCTTCTTTTCTAAAATAGTTAAATCTTTATCATAATTATTAATTTCTTCTTCTTTTAACTTTATTTCATTTACTTTAGAATTTAATAATTTAATTTTATTTTCTAATTCAAACTTTTGACTAATTAAATTATTATTTGATTTATTAGTACCACCTGTAATAGATCCACCAGCATTAATAATATCTCCATCTAAAGTAACAATCTTATACATATGATTAATTATTTTAGCTACATTAGTTCCATTTGTTAAATTATCAACAATTATTACGTTACCTAACGCATTTAATATAACATTTCTATACTTAGAATCATATTGGCATAAATCAGAAGCAATTCCTATAAAACAAGGAACAACCTCTAATTTCTTTAATGACAATTCATCTATCCTTTTAGGTTTAATAATATTTAAAGGATAAAAAGTAGCTCTCCCTAAATTATTTTGTTTTAAATAATATACCGCTTCCTTAGCAGATGTTTCATTATCAGTTACAATCACATTTGTTGTAAAACCAAGAGCCGTATCAATAGCTACTGAATATTTTTCTTCTGTTTCAACTAATTTACCTAAAATATCATGTATACCATTTAATCTATGATTATTAAGAACACTTTTAACTGCATAAGGCATTTTACTATCATTTAAAGTACTATTTTGTAATATTTCAATTTGACTCTTTAAATACATTTCATCTTTATTTAATTTACCTAGATCATTAAGTAAAAGATTTTTCTTAACAGTTTCATTTTTATATTCATTAACTAAATCATTATATTTTTTATTTAAATTATCTAAACCATTTTTCTTTAATTCAATTTCTTCCCTTAATGAATTAATATCGTTTTCTAATCTTAATTTATTTTCTTTTAAATTAATAATATTAGCTTGTAACTTAGAATCATCTACTTCATATTTTTCTCTTTCAATCATTATCTGTTTTTCACTTGCTAAGTTACTTAAAGTTTTAGTAATTTTAAACAATTCATCACTTTTTTGTGATAATTCTTCATCTATTTTAAGAACTTTCATTTTAAGTGAATCTATTCTAGCATTATCAACTAAATTATTATTTTGATTAGCCATTAATTCATTAGATAACTTATCTAAATTTTCTTTATTAATTTTATATGAATCATTAATTGTTGTTATATCTAAAGCAAGAAGTGCTATTTCAGTACTTTCTAAATCCTTTTTATAATCTAAAAATTTATGTGCTGTTTCAGCCTGTGCTTTTAAAGGTTCTAAATTAACATTAAGTTCATCTATTATTAAATTAATTTTTTCTAAATTATCATTAGTTTTATCTAACTTTCTTAATGTATCTTCTTTTCTTTTTTTATACATTAATACACCAGATGCTTCCTCTAAAATTACTCTTTTATCCTCTGGCTTACCATCAATTATTTCACCTATTTTACCTTGTGATATTATTGATAATGAATTCACGTTCGTTCCTGAATCTAAAAATAAATTAGTAATATCTTTTAATCTACAAGATGAATTATTAATATAGTATTCATTTTCACCAGTTGAATAAACAACTCTTTTTATTTCTATTTCGGCTAAATCACTCTTTAAATAATGATCAGAATTATCAAACGTTAAGGAAACCCAGGCTCTTGTTAATGGACTTCTTGATTTACTACCATTAAAAATAAAATCAGAAGAATTATTTCCTCTAATATCTTTAAGTGATTGTTCTCCAAGCACCCATTTAATAGCATCAACTATATTACTCTTACCTGATCCATTAGGTCCAACTATTGCCGTTATTCCATCTTTGATTTCAATAGTTACTTTATCGGCAAAAGATTTAAAACCATGAATACTAATTCTTAATAATCTCATTTATTACCACCACTACTTTTCTTTATTGCATCACGTGCTGCATTTTGTTCTGCTTCCTTTTTACTCTTTCCTACTCCTTTACCATAAATCATTCCTTCCACTCTAGCTTCTACCTCAAAAGTTTTGTCATGAGCAGGTCCATATTCATTTATCACAACATAATCAACACATTTTTGATTAGTTTGAACTAGTTCTTGTAAATATGATTTATAATCACTTAAATAAATATTATTTTCTTTAATTTTAGGAATAATTAAATCATAAATAAACTCTTTAGCTTTAGATAATCCATTATTTAAATAAATAACAGCTATTACAGCTTCAAAAACATCAGCAACAATTGTTGCATTAACCTCATTATGCATCCCATTACCAACTTTAATGTAATTAGCTAAATTTATTTCTTTAGCATAAGCATCTAAAGCTTCCTCACAAACATACATAGATCTTTTTTTGCTCATTTGTCCTTCTGCCAATTTAGTATTCTTATAAAAATAATCAGAAATAACTAATTCTAGCACTGCATCACCTAAATATTCTAATCTTTCATATGATTCTATATTATGTTCATTAGCATAACTAGTATGTGTTAAAGCAACTTGCAAATCTTTATTATCTTTACTTATTCCATATTTACTTAAATCCATATAAATCACCTTTATCCTTTAAACATTATAAACTATATTTCATTTATTTTCTAGGATATAACAAAAAATAAAAAAAATAAGTAAGCAAACGAACATATATTCTCTATCATGTTTTTATTTTTTTTAATATAATTAATGTATGGAAAAAATATTAATTAAATTAATAGAGTTATATCAAAAGGCTCCCTTAAGAATGCATAATAATTGTAGATTTATTCCTACATGTTCTGAATATACCAAAGAAGCAATAATTAAATTTGGCTCTCTAAAAGGAACATGGTTAGGATTTAAAAGAATAATTAGATGTCATCCTTTTGGTAAATTTGGATATGACCCAGTAAAGGAGAATAAAAAATGAAATATTTAAAATTAATTTTATTAACGCTTATTATAGGAATTAGTTCGTTTGGATGTTTAAAAAGAGACAAATATGACAACATTAACATCAATGTTACATCATATCCTATCGAATACATTACGAATTATTTATATGGTGATTATTCTAAAGTAAACATGATTTACCCATCTGACGTAGATGTAAACAATTATGAACTATCACCTAAACAAATAAAAGACTATGCTAAAGCAGATATGTTTATTTATAATGGTTTATCTAAAGAAAAAAATATTGCAGCTAGTTTACTTAACAAAAATAAAAATTTAGATATTATTGATATTTCTAAAGGATTAGAAATCGAAAATGATCCAACTGAATTATGGCTTAGCCCAACTAATTTCTTGATGATAGCATCGAATATTAAAAATAGTTTAAAAGAATATGTATCTAATCAAAAAATTATTGATAAAATAGATGATAACTATGATAAATTAAAAGTTTCAATTTCTGAAATAGATGTTGAACTTAAAACAATTGCTGAAAATGCAAGCAATAATACTTTAATTGTAGGAAACAACACATTTAACTTTTTAAAAAATTATGGATTTAATGTAATATATATTGATGATAGTGAAAATTCAAACACTAATTTAAGCCAAGCTAAAAAATTAGTTCAAAATAAATCAGTTAGTAACTTATTTGTATTATCTGGATACACAGAAACTGATAATATCAAAGAATTAGTTAAAGCTGGAATAACTATTACAGAAGTACCAAATTTATACACAATTAACTCTGAACAAAGAAATAATAACCAAGATTACCTATTTTTTATCAAAAATATGGTAGAAAATATAAAAACTGAAGTATATTAAATTGACATAGACTAAATTTTATAGTAAAATTTTATTGTTGGCATGGAGTAGTACTCAAGAGGCTGAAGAGGCGCCCCTGCTAAGGGTGTAGGTCGGGT